>PVML01017405.1_pt1 | contig 453956 bp, 413 predicted proteins | sample 1853371 | NCBI WGS metagenome assembly PVML01 (sample SAMN08533508, study PRJNA380276) | Human gut metagenome, whole genome shotgun sequencing project. | isolation source: participant 1, chromium library | host: Homo sapiens | collected 2017 | reverse complement strand
GATAGTATGGTTACTGTAAATAATTATTACAACAACATACCAGTAGGCAGGGATTTAAATAATCTGCCAAACACTTCCAGTACTGGTACAACTGTAGGTTATCAATATGATGGACTTACCGAGGAAGATCGTTTCGTACAAAAAGTTTTGCAGGAGCATTATGATAAAGTGTACAAAGAAAATTTGTCTCATTCTGATCCAATGGCATATATCGAATCAAAATATTGTGATGTGACCTCACCTAATTTTTGCTCATATATGACAGAAGATCAGCGTTCCATAGCTTACCGCAATGAGAAAAGAATGTTACAAACAGGGGGAAAATATTCGGCTGGATTTGCCCGGTATGATTATGCATTAAGAAATTACAAGGATGTATATACAGGTGCTTCAAGAAGTACAGGTTATATACGCAATACTGACAAGGAAAAGCAATATGCAAGAAGTGTTGTAAATCAGCAAATTTCAAATCTGTTTTCAAAAAATGGAATATCATTATCAAAACAAGCAGATTTGACATTTTCTATTGATCCATATACATATCAATTAACTGTGTCAGGAAATGCAGATAGAGACACATTATCGCAGATAGAAAAATTGCTGAATGAAGGAGATAATGCAAAAAATATTTGGACGCATGCGTGGATTTGTATGCATGATTCAGACAATGAAATTGTTAATTCGCAAGCAAATAGGACAAAGGCGAACCAATATTCTTTATGGCATGAAGTGTATGAGACAACAGGGTATGATGCACGCAATGCGACATATAGAAATGGTACTTTTATTGCAGAGGATGGCACAGATTTACTTGCCTTGTTTAAGGCAAAGGCTAAAAATGGCGCAGGGTATGAACTTTATTCTAATAGATGGTTGGAATATGCTAAGAATGGCTGGAAAAAAGAAAATGATTTAGTATTGAAAATAGGATTTGACAGCAGTGGATTGTATGATATAGGGCAGGAAAGAGGGTATGGAGCAACGCAGAATATGTGGATGAAAGGTATTAGTCAAAGTATATTTGAAGCTAGCGTGTGATCAATATTATATTGATTCTGAGAGAAATCCAACAGGTGGCATAGTTGGAAGGACTCCGAATAATGAAAGGAGATATGTTAATATGGCAGTTACAGGAATAGGAACATATTCGTCATATACGAATAGTTATGGCAATACACAAAATGCTGGAAACAAAACGGGCAGGACATATAAGAATGCTCATGAATATAAGAACTATTTAACACAAAAATACGATTGTTTACGAAGCAGGGATTATTCTGTAAATATAAACAGTTCTCTTTTGTCAAAGGCTATGGGAGATGAAAAGACAAAACAATGGTTGGAGTACAATTTATCGCTAATACCAAAAACAATAGAACAGTCAAGAGCTTATGTGGCAGCAAGAGGAGCAAAGATACTGAGTTATAGTATTACTATAGATGGATATGATAGTATGAGTTCTGTAATGTGTACTCAAGATGAAGTTGATCCGGGAACAGAAAAAGCAAGGAAAGAACTTGAAGAAAGACTCGTGAAAAGGAAAGCAGAAAAGAAAGAGACAGAGGAAAGACTGGAAAAACAGCGTGCCGAAAAACAGGAGCAGGAAGAACGGCAATATAATCTGAAAATTGATGGAAAAGATGTAACTGACCTGACAGGAAAAATGGTGGAATTGCTAGGTACTTCAACTTCTATAGGAGTGATGGAAAATGGAGTTTTGACATTTGATGTGCTGGCATAGGAACTTTGATATGAAACCGTAAGGTGTGCAATTAAAATAATGACTTATGCTAGAACATAAAATAGACAAAAATAAATTTGCAATGTGGAAACAGACAGGGAGGCTGTTTTATGTCAAGGATAACGGATTATGCTTTTTTATTTCAGAAATCATTTGGAACATCAGGAGTAAATGCAATAGGTAGTTTTCAGTTGTCACAGCTTAATAGCAGTTCTGTTCAATCACAGCTAAAAGCTGCTGGAATTAATACGAACAGTAAACAGTATAAAGCAGCTATTAAGAAGATGATGTCTGCCGGAAATGGTGCGATGTATGGCAATATTCAGGGAATAAAAAATCTGATGAGTCATTATGATAAGGATGGAGATTATATTAATCCTGTAAATGGATTGGCAGGACTTTTGGTGACAGATGACAACGAGAATTCGAGAAGAAGGATCATATCAATTCCGGATAGCAGCAAAGAAGAAATGTATGAACTGACAAAAAAAGAATTTCTGCGTGAAAATGGTGTATGCAATGGTGATACAACAAAACGAACAGATGTGTATAACAATTTGTATCGCAAAATGTCCAAAAAGTACAGGCTGGCTGCCGGGTACACCCTTGAAAAATATGAGAGAATTTACAGACAGACTATATTGACTTATTGATTTTACACTGGCCTTTTGCAAATTATTACAATGCATGGCGTGAATTGGAAAAACTTTATGAAGAGGGTAAATTACGGGCTATTGGTGTGTCAAATTTTGAACCGGGACAGCTTGTTGACTTGATTGCATATTACAGGATTGTGCCTGCAATTGACCAGATCGAAACAAATCTGTACTGCCAGAGAGCAGAAGAACGTAAGTGGCTGGATAAAAAGAATGTAGCACACATGGCGTATGCTCCGCTGGGGCAAGGAAATAGAAACGAGATGTTTAGCGAGCCTGAGGTGACAGCTCTTGCAGAAAAATACCAAAAGAGCACAACGCAGATTCTGCTTCGTTTTCTGACACAGAAGGGCATAATTGTAATTCCAAGAAGCACGAAGCCGGAACATATCAGAGAGAATTTTGACATCTTTGATTTTATTCTGACAGAGGATGAACTTTCTAAACTTACAGCGCTGGATCAGAAAACAGCCCTGATTGGTAATCCAAACAACCCAGAGCTTGTAGAAATGTCGTTGACATGGTAAGTCTGTGAAGCGGAGAAACAATCATTTTGAGAGAAACAATTACAGAAAACAAAATGGGAGTGGCACCGGTTTGGTCGCTGCTTCTGAAAATGGCACTGCCTGTCATTCTGTCTACAGCGGTACAGGCATTATATAATATTGTAGATGGCATTTTTGTCGCAATGATTAGCGAAAAAGCGTTATCTGCCATTACTTATGCCATGCCCATGGTTACACTTTTGACAGCACTGAGTACCGGTATTGCTGTTGGTATGAATACCATGCTTTCACGGGCGTTAGGCGAAAAGATTCAACAGGAAGTTAACGATGCGGCTGAGGCGGCGGTTTTCCTTGTAATGATTACAGGTGCTGTTTCACTTGTTACAGGCTTTACACGACTCCCCAGTGCCTTCATGAACACGCAGACAGCAGATCTGGAAATATTCGATGCAGGTATCAAGTATCTGAAGGTTTGTTACATTTTCGGGATTGGTACGATAGCACAGCTGTTTTTTGAGCGAATGTTGATTTCCACAGGGAAAACCTTATATAGCATGATTTCTCAGCTGGTTGGAGCGGTATTGAATATTGTTATCGACCCGATACTTATATTTGGCCTGTTTGATTTTCCTGAAATGGGAATCATCGGTGCAGCCGTAGCGACGGTACTTAGTCAGATTACTGCCGCTGGCATAGCACTTTTCCTGAATACCAAAAAAACAAAGAGATTCAGCTCAGATTTTCGATAGAGCCACGATTTTATGCAGTAAAAAGAGTTTTGTATCTTGGAATCCCATCTGCTGTCCTGCTTGCATTAAATAGCTTCATGATGTTCAATTTCAATGCGGTACTGAGCAAATTTTCATCAACAGCGGTGGCTGTATTTGGCGCATGCTGCCGTTATACGCATTTGTTTTATGCAGTTCTCAATGCACTATGCAGCACAAGTGTTACCTCAAATGTGTATACACACCTTAAGTTGGAAGATGCACAGAGAGAAATGGAGAGGCTTGAAAGGATAGAAAAAGAAATGAAAAAGTGTGCCAAGTAAGGAAATAAAGGGCATAGGGAAAAAGTACTGATGAGTACGAATCGGGTTTGTACCTAGATTTGTACTCATTTTACTTACCGAGATATAGTAAAATATGCGATTTTATGCTAGGATAAGACCATTGGGTTAGATGTCTGGAAAATGCGATAAAACCTAGGAAAATCAATGATAAGCAAGGAAAAATGACGATATGCAAGATAAAATAAAAGTGCTTTTTATATGCCACGGCAGGATTTACCGGGCATGATGAAACGTCTCAAATCGTCTCATAACCCTCGATTTTAAGCGTTTTTTGTGTTTCGATCTCAAATTTACCAAAGATTTACCAATATTTCTGGAGAGTCAGACTTGCAAAAAAATGGGCCAGAATGAGGAGATTAAAAATATGAGCGAATTGAAACCAAGAATAACGGAAAACGGAATTGATTATATCCTTGTCGGAGATTACTACATCCCAGACTTGAAGCTGCCGGAAGAACACCGCCCCATTGGAAAGTATGGACGGCTACACCGGGAATATTTAAGAGAAGTCCACCCAGCCAGATTGAACACATTGATATTGACCGGAGAGCTATGGACATATCTTGCAGACCTGAACGAACAGGCACAGGAACGGTTAGACACCATCATGGAACAGATGAAAGCTGCCGAGGGCGTGACCGAAGAATTAAAGCGTACCCATCAAATGGAATGGGTGCAGCGTTGCAATAACATTCACAACCGGGCAGAAGAAATTATTTTGCATGAGATGATTTATTCGTAACAGTATGTTAGGATTATGACTATAAATCGGAAAGTTATGGAGGGAAAGACATGAAAAAATTTTCTGTGTTATTGATGATATTAGCTATTGTTTGTGCTTTATTTGCTGATAAAATAGATATGGCTGTCAAAGGGAATAAAAAGGTTAAAAAAGTAATTGTCGTATTTAGCGTGGGAGTATTATTAGTTTGTACGATTGCTATTGTTGCAAGTATCTTAGCTTAAACACTTGAAATAAAAGCCCAGTATTATCAAAATATGAAGTAGTATGTGAGGAAAATCAAATGAATAAAAAATCTTATTGGTTAAGCATTAGTATGTTTGTGTTAATACTGATATGGACGGTTTATTACTATGCAATGCGGTACACAGGGGGATTTGCAGACTTAAAGGATAGAGTTATTTGTGGGGCTGTAGCCTTGATATGCGTAGCTTTTATCGTGAAGAGAACGATTGACTTTTTGAAAAATAAAAAGTCGTAAAGTTTTTGGGTGAGGTGATATAGGATGGTCAAAGTGATAAAAGAAAAATTTGTCGTCATTGGAAAAGAAGGCTCAACATTAGAAGGCGAAGGATTCATTCAAACCATGGGAAAATGGCTTTAGCAAAGGCTTATATCTGGCAGGTGTGGAATGTATTGATAATGCAGAAGCCCCTGATGGATGGACAAAATGGATAATACCAAGTTATGAGTATATAGTTGTTGAAAATCATAAGGGAGCGTTTGAAGAAACTATTAGAAAAATGAATGAACATGGTATTTCTCTGGTCGGAGCAGTTCATGATTATACTGAGCCGACAACAGGAAAGGATTATCTGTACTTTCCCATAAGAGAAGTTTAATAAATTCAGAATTTGGGAGATGCCTATGAAGAAGTTTTTGAATGATATAAGGAGTGCGGAAAATCCTATATCTGGTAATAGAAAAATTATAAATACCATAGCTGTATTGTTCCTTGGAATAGCTTTGGGGACTTTTTCAAAATTTTTGGATTTTCGTCAAGCTGAACTGCCAAGTGTGCTTATGGCAATAGATGGGGCATTAGATGTTCATAATTTCCTTGGGCGTTTTGCAATTTGGGTATTGATTGCACTGTGTATTTCTATTTATAGTAATTCTGCAACAAGAGCAAGTGTTAATGTTTTTGCGTTTTTTGCTGGCATGGTTGCAAGTTACTATTTGTATTCAAACTATGTCGCAGGATTTTTTCCAAGAAGCTACGCTATGATTTGGTTTGGCTTTACCATGATTTCTCCGTTCTTGGCATTTGTCTGTTGGTATGCGAAAGGAAAAAGCAGACCTGCATTTATGCTATCAGTATTGATTTTAGCAGTATTGTTTAACATGACTTTCGTATATGGATGGGGATATTTCGAAGCACGCTCTGTTTTAGAATTGATAGTCTTTATCATCGGACTTACTGTTTTGAGGAGGGACACATTGAAAAGTTCTGTGCTAATGGGAACAATTAGTATAGTTCTTGCAGTTTTACTTGATATGGTTATTCCATTTCATTTTGGATAAACAACTTCCGGTGTCGTTCTGAAAATTCAACTGAATAGCCACAACACAAACCGCTGTTACATGGAAGCCAACAAACCATGCAACAGCGGTTTTTTGTTACCGTTTTTTCCTCTGGCTGATAGGCGTTCCCATTTTCTTTGATTTTTTGAGAATCCGAATCAGCCAGCGAAATTCTTCGTCTGACAGATTTTTATAGTTGATGCCGAGCTGCTTGCAGTAAAGTACAACGAGCTTTTCATCCCGACTGCCCTTGAAATTTTCGACTGCTTCCAGATTTTCTTTCAGTTCATCGGCAACGGTGGTCTGGGGAGCACTTTCGCTGTCTTTTTTGTGAGCTTCCCGAATATCCCGGATAATCAGGTTTAGGTCATCCAGAACCATGTGGCTGAAATATTCATCATCACTGATATGGGCAGCTTGCAGCACCTTCAAATGCGGGTCATCTTCGCCGGGGCGATACCGTTCAATGATTTCATGCCGGACGGTATCGACAAGGGCGTTCAGGTTTTGAATCTGCATGGTGGCAATCCCATCCACATAAATCTCAATGTCCGCAAGAAACTTGATAAAGTCCTTATGGGTGGCAAGTTCGCAGAGCAGACGGTTGTTAATCCGACCGCTTTTCAGAAGTGCTACCATCTCATCACTCAAATGCAGCTCCCTTAATGGCGTGTTGATCTCCGCCCGGTTCTCTGTCCGGCAAAAGAGATAATCGAGGGACACCCCATAAAAATCTGCCAGCAGGATAAGGTTGCCATGATTGATTTCCTTATAGTCATCTTTTTCATAACTGCCAAGAGCCGATTTTGAAATACCCGTTTGCTCAGCCAGTTCTTCCAGTTTTAATCCTTTGTTTAATCGTAAATCTTTTAGCCGTTCCTGTATTGTAGTAGCTCCGTTCATTGAAGCAGTTCCCCCTTTCTAACGACATTTATAACCGTTGAATTGATTATACCATATCAATTCCGCAATCGTGGAAATTTCTGATTTTTATCTCTAATTCCTACTTTGTGGACATACGGCACAGGGCACAAAAATGTTCTATGATACAGGTAGTTCATCGATGGATTATTCCAATCGAATGACCAGCCTGTGTGGGATATGCTTCCCCGGCGATGTAGTGCCATGACTTTTGGCAGGGATGTGGAGGAACCCTGACCGAAACGAGCATACCAAAGGGAGCGATACGCCGCTGTGAGATTCAGGGGAGGAACGACACCGGGGAGAACTGGCGAACTGACACCGAAATGATACCGAAACACGACAATCTGATAGGGGGATAGTCTACCCTATCGCTGATACTTCGGGAGATTTTAGGCGGCTCTATGACCGTAATTTTGCCGAAAATCGCCCCGAAACCATACACTAAAACGGGAGGAAACACAATATGCCGAGAATGAGCAAAAAGAGGAAGCATGAGCTTTCCTTTTACCTCAATGACCGGGGGCGTGTCACTTACAACGAATTGTGCCGGAAATGCCAGCATGGGTGCAAGCAGAGCTTCCGGGCGGTTGTGATTGACTGCCCCCGTTATTTATCCAAACGAGCAAAGAAAAAGGAGTAACACACCGAATGAATTTTGAATTTATGACGATAGACACACCATTGCCGCCCTGTATGCCATTTCCCAGAGCGTTGACAGGCTTTCCGGTCAGCAGCACCGCAAAGGTCATGTACTGCCGGATGCTGGACGCTATGCTGTCCAAAGGGCAGGAGGACGAGAACGGAATCCTGTTTGTCTGCTTCCCTGTCACAGCCATTGCCGCAGTCTTGTCCCGCAGCCCCATGACGGTCAAGCGTTCTTTGAATGAACTGGAAACCGCCGGACTTATCATGCGGGTGCGTCAGGGAGTTGGAGAACCAAACCGAATTTATGTGCTGATACCGGGAAAGGAGGACGCTGCCCTTGCCTGATACCTCAAAGCTGGAAAAGCTCAACCGGGAGCTGGAAAAAAGCGAAAAGAAGCTGCGGAAAGCCATCAATGATGAAAAGGCGTTGCAGCACCAGTTAAAGCAGCTTACCCGAAAGGAACGGACGCACCGGCTCTGCACTCGTGGCGGTATGCTGGAAAGTTTTCTGCAAGAGCCGGAACGCCTGACAGACGATGATGTCATGCTGTTATTGAAACTCATTTTTCACAGGCAGGACACGCAGGAACTATTGAAGAAACTGCTGGAACGGGAGAAGCCGGAAACCCCTTAGTTTACTAAGGGCGCAATTATACACCACCCAGAGGTTGGTGCATTGCGTTCTCCGAAGGCTCCTCGCCGGAGGGCTGTGATTTGTGCGAGCAATGAGCCGAACGAATATGCTTGCATATTCACTCGGCGAATGCCGCAGCAGCCGACAGAATGTTGGCTTTCGCAGTCATGGTCTGCTCCAAATCATACAGGGGACGCTACGCCGTCTCCGCTCCGCTTCGGTCGGTGCAGGGCAAACGTCCACTGGACGTTTTGCACCCCTGCGCTGGCTACCGCCAGCTACCCTTTTGTGGACTTGCCATCTGGGGACACCTTGCCTTGCAAGCTGTTCCCAGCCGACAAGTTTCATAAAATATGCTATCTTTTCGATAGGTAATAAAGTATAATGAAATCAATAACAAACTGGACTTGAATAACGGGAGGGACGCCTATGTTATGGTCTATTAGTGGTGGAGTTATAATTTTGGTTTTAGGTGTGTTTATTTTTTTAAAGCCAGATTTAGTGTGGAAATTAACAGAAGCATGGAAATCTTATCGTGCAGATGAGCCATCTGAGTTATATCTGAAAACCACAAAAATTGGCGGTATTTTATTTGCTCTATCAGGAGTTGTTATGATAATACTACCCTTTATTTTGAAATAATAACTTTCAGATTGCATGACGAGCGACAAATCAATTTTAGGAGGGATATAGATGCCGGTTATCGAGATTATAACGATTGTATTTGCAGCGATTACAATTTATTTGTGTTATGACGAATATAAAAAAGGAAAAATGAGTTTGAGGAATTTCAAAATAGTTTCTATATGCGAAAGTCTTGCGATTTTAGGAATGATATTTTTGATAATTTGCTGTTATTCAAATATGAAATTATAAGGGGGAGCTAAAAATACGAAATGATGAAATATCAATGTCCTTGCTGCGGATATTTTACCTATAATGTTCCGGCAAATGAAGATTGTGGGTATATCTGTCCCGTTTGTTTTTGGGAGAATGACCCGTTCATTGCTTCTGATAACGAACCAAGTGACTCTAATCATGGAATAACGCTAAAAGAAGCGAAATCCAATTTCTCAAAATTTGGTGCTTGTGAAAAAGAAATGTTATGTTATGTCCGACCACCAAGAGATGATGAAAAAGAAATTTCATAGTAGTGTGTAAAGGAGAATCAAATGAAGCATAAAAAGTTTTTGTTAATTGCACTGATATGTTTAATCGGTATAGGTATTAGCTTTCTTTTGTTTTCTGCTCATAGACCATTCAAAGATTTAGAGGCAGCAGATATTACTTCGGCAAGTGTTCGGTTATCGCCACCTGATACAACAATTCAGATAGTAGAAACAGAGGAATTAGTATCATATCTCAATGAGGTAGTTATTTACAATAAGGACAACTCATATACAGAATATGCCGGACAAGCAGTTATTTTCACTCTGTCTTTGGCAGATGGTTCTCAAGTGGAGATTATAGCATACAATCCATTTATTATAATTGACGGTATTGGTTATAAATGCAAATATGAACCTTGTGAAGCTCTTAATCATTATGCTAATGAGCTAATGACAAGAGAACCATAATTTTTAAGTGTACCATCTACCCATCGGGTCAAATTGTCCCGAACTTTTACAACTAAATATCCGCCGCCCTCACAGCGGCACACCGAGCAGGAAATCTGAAAAAGGTCTCCTGCTTTTTTTCTGCCCAAAATGGGGTGGTAAAACGCCACCCCATCCACCAATTACTGAAAGGAGGGACACGAAATGCCCTGTCCACACAATGAAATCACGATTGTGCAGCGCAGCCAGCGGCAGTCTGCGGTTGCTGCCGCTGCTTACCAGAGTGGCGAAAAGCTGTTCTGTGAATACGACCAGCAAGTGAAGCACTACCCGGAAAAGCGTGGTATCGTCCACAATGAAATCCTGCTCCCGGCAAATGCCCCACAGAAATATGCAGACCGCAATACCCTATGGAACGCCGCCGAAGCGGTGGAGAAACAATGGAACTCCCAGCTTGCAAGGCGGTGGGTGCTTACCATCCCCAGAGAGATACCGCCCGACCAGTATGCTGTCCTTGTCCGGGAGTTTTGTGAGCAGCAGTTTGTTTCCAAAGGCATGATTGCTGACTTTGCCATCCATGACCCCCATCCGCCGGGACACAATCCCCACGCCCATGTCCTGCTCACTATGAGGGCAATGGACGAACATGGAAAATGGCTTCCCAAGAGCCGCAAGGTTTATGACCTTGATGAAAACGGGGAACGGATCAAGCTTCCGTCCGGCAGATGGAAAAGCCACAAGGAGGATACGGTTGACTGGAACGACCAGAAGTATTGTGAAATCTGGCGGCATGAATGGGAGGTCATCCAGAACCGCTATCTGGAAGCCAATGACCGCCCGGAGCGTGTGGACTTGCGTTCCTATGCCAGACAGGGGCTTGATATAGTCCCTACTGTCCATGAGGGAGCTGCTGTCCGGCAGATGGAAAAGCGGGGTATCCAGACGAATATCGGCAACCTGAACCGGGAAATCAGAGCTGCCAACAATCTGATGAAGTCCATCCGGCAGCTTATCCAAAACCTCAAAGGCTGGATTACCGAGCTGGGCGAAAAACGGAAAGAGCTGCTTGCACAAAAGGCGGCGGAGGAAGCAACACTTCTTCCCAATCTGCTGATGAAGTATATGGAGATACGAAAGGTAGAACGGAAGGACTGGACAAGGGCTGGACAGAACCGGGGGACTTCACAGGACTTAAAGGCAGTCAGCGAAGCCCTGTCCTATCTCCGGCAAAAGGGGCTTTCCACTGTGGAGGACTTAGAAGCGTTTCTGGAATCTTCCGGGAAATCAGCCGCAGATTACCGCAATCAGATGAAGCCAAAGGAAGCCCGCAGCAAAGTGATTGACGGGATTCTTGCCAGCCGGACAGACTGCAAGGAATGTAAGCCTGTCTATGAGAAGTACCAGAAGATATTTTTTAAGAAAACAAAGGAGAAATTCAAACAGGAACACCCGGAGGTTGCCCGGTATGCGAAAGCCGCCGCCTACCTTGCCAAGCACCCGGACGATAAGGACAGTACCCAAAAGGAGCTGCAAGAGGAGCAGGAAACGCTTCTGGAAGAAATTGCAGCCCTGAAAACACCGCTGACCGAGGTACAGGAGGATTTGAAGAAGCTGCGGGACATTCGCTACTGGGTACGGAAAGCCACCCCCGGCACAGAAGAAAGCAAAGAGCCGCCCAAGAAACAGCCTATCAAAGAAGTCTTGCAGGATAAGGCTGACGAGAAAAAAGCACAAAGAACTGTCCCGGCACAGACGAAACACAAACAACAGGATATGGAACTTTAACAGGCACTTGCCATTTTCAATCAGAGAATGTCAGGTGCTTTTTTCTTTTTAAGGAGGGATAGATTTGAATGTATTTGAAGCTGTGAAGCAGTCCGTCACAACCAGACAGGCTGCGGAGCATTATGGAATCCATGCAGGGCGGAACGGGATGGCTTGCTGCCCGTTCCATCACGATAAAACCCCAAGCATGAAGCTGGATCGGCGTTACCACTGCTTCGGCTGCGGTGCGGATGGGGATGTGATTGATTTTGCCGCCGCCCTGTATGGGCTGGGAAAGAAAGAAGCCGCCGTACAACTGGCACAGGACTTCGGGCTTTCATATGAGGACTGGAAACCGCCGGGAAAGGCGAAAAAGCCCAAGCCCCGGCAGAAATCCCCGGAGGAACAGTTTCAGGAAGCAAAGAACTGCTGCTTCCGTATTCTTGCCGATTATCTCCACCTACTTCGAGTGTGGAGAAAGGAATATGCCCCGCACTCCCCGGAGGAAGCCTTTCATCCCCGGTTTGTGGAAGCCTTACAGAAGCAAGCCCAAGTGGAATATCTGCTGGATGTGCTTCTGTTCGGGGAAACAGAGGAAAAAGCGGCTTTGATTACGGACTACGGAAAGGATGTGATACAGCTTGAACAGCGAATGGCAGAGCTTGCAGCCGCAGACGCAGCAAGAACTAAAAAACACCATGAACGCCATGCAGCCGCCCCAGAACATTGAGGAAATCAAGGCGGGGCTGGAAACTACCGAGAAAGGCGGTGTCCGTCAGAGCATACGGAACTGCCTGACCGTATTCCAGCGTGACCCTCTGCTTTTCGGGGCTATCGCATACAACATCCTAACTGACCGAAAGGACATCATAAAGCCCATCGGCTTCCACAGAGAAAGCACCGCCCTGAACGATACGGACATGAAGTATCTGCTTCTCTATCTGGAAGAAACCTACGGGCTTACCAATGAGAAAAAGATTGATAACGCCATCGGGATTGTGGCGAATGAAAACAAGTACCATCCCATCCGGGACTACCTAAGTGCCCTTGTGTGGGACGGGACAGAACGAATCCGTTTCTGTCTGCGGCACTTTCTGGGGGCTGACGCAGACGATTACACCTATGAAGCGTTGAAGCTGTTCCTGCTGGGTGCAATCTCACGAGCCTTTCAGCCGGGGTGCAAGTTTGAAATCATGCTCTGTCTGGTAGGCGGTCAGGGGGCTGGCAAGTCCACCTTCTTCCGTCTGCTGGCAGTCCGGGACGAGTGGTTCTCCGATGATTTGCGGAAGCTGGACGATGACAATGTGTACCGCAAGCTGCAAGGGTGCTAGATGTCCAGTGGACATCTGTTCAGCACCGACCGAAGCGGAGCGTAGACCACTGGATTATCGAAATGTCGGAAATGATGGCAACCGCCAACGCCAAGAGCATTGAGGAAATCAAGTCGTTTTTAAGCCGGCAGAAAGAGGTTTACAAGATACCTTATGAAACCCACCCGGCAGACCGCCCCCGTCAGTGCGTGTTTGGCGGCACTTCCAATGCCCTTGACTTCCTGCCCCTTGACCGTTCCGGCAACCGCCGCTTTATCCCCGTCATGGTGTACCCGGAGCAAGCCGAGGTTCACATTTTGGAGGACGAAGCTGCTTCCAGAGCCTATATCGAGCAGATGTGGGCGGAAGCGATGGAGATTTACCGAAGCGGCAGGTTCAAGCTGGCTTTCAACCCCGACATGCAGCGGTATCTCAAAGAACACCAGCGGGATTTTATGCCGGAGGACACCAAAGCCGGAATGATACAGGCGTATCTTGATAGGTACACCGGGAGCATGGTCTGCTCCAAGCAGCTCTACAAGGAAGCTTTGAACCATGCCTTTGACGAGCCGAAGCAATGGGAAATACGGGAAATCAACGAGATTATGAACCAATGCATTGACCGCTGGCGGTACTTCCAAAACCCAAGAATGTTTTCCGAATACGGCAGACAAAAGGGCTGGGAGCGTGAAAACCCGGAAACGGACTTATGCAACCCGTCTGAAAGAGCAATGGATGGCTTTGTGGAGGTCACAGAACAGATGGAGCTTCCATTCTGAAAATGACAGTCCGTTGCACCCCCTGTTGCTATCCCGTTGCCGAGCCGGTTGCCGGGGAAAACCCCTTATTTCCGGGCTTTTCTCCCTTATAACAACCAAAACAACAGAAAAATAAAAGAAAAGTATAAATAGTAATCATCGCCAGATTGAGATTGTTTGCAAGGTCTTTTGAAGCCCGTTGCCGGACTTCGTTGCCGACACCCTCTGTCTGGCTATTTTCATGTATGGAGGATAACTGCCTATGGCGAATAATAAGCTGAATATTGAAGGAAAAAATTACTCGGATATTCCGGTGTGGCGTAGATATACGCTTACCATTGAGGAAGCAGCCAGATATTATCATATCGGCGAAGGAAAATTGAGAACGCTTATTGACACACATCCCAATGAGGATTTTTATGTGATGAACGGCAATCGTGCCCTCATTAAGCGTGAGAAATTTGAGAGGTATCTGGATCAGGCTACTGCTGTGTAAACAGAGCTGACAGATTTACCGATTTCACATGATATAACTATGCGGAGAGCTGGATTTGTGCTATGATAAGAGTGCAAGTCTGGCTCTCTTTTTTTGAAAGGAGAGTTCACGATGAGTGAGAAAAGACGAGATAACCGTAATCGGATTTTGCGAGAGGGCGAGTACCAGCGTAAAGATGGGAGGTATCGGTTCCGCTATATTGATGAGGACGGAAAAGAGAAAAATGTATACAGTTGGCGTTTGGACAAGAATGACCCAATGCCAAAAGGGAAGAAGCGGGAGCCTTCCCTGCGTGAGAAAGAAAAACAGATTGAAGCGGATTTGTTTGACCGTATCGTAACCAACGGAGGCAACTATACTGTTTTGGAACTGGTAGAAAAGTATGTTTCAATGAAAACAGGGGTTCGTCACAATACGGTTGCCGGATATAAAACAGTCATCAATATGCTGAAAAAAGAGAGTTTTGGGAATCTGCGAATTGATAAGGTGCGTTTGTCAGATGCAAAGGCATGGTTGATTAAGCTCCAGCAGATTGATGGACGGGGATACAGTTCCATTCATTCTATCCGGGGAGTTCTAAGACCGGCATTTCAGATGGCAGTCGATGATGACCTGCTTCGTAAAAATCCATTTGAATTTGAGCTTGCATCCGTCATTGTCAATGATTCTGTTACCAGAGAAGCGATTACCCGAAAGCAGCAGAGAGATTTGCTGAAGTTTATTCAGGAGGATAAGCATTTCAGCAGATACTATGATGCAATCTATATTCTTTTTCACACAGGGCTTCGTATTTCAGAGTTCTGTGGGCTGACGATTTCGGAGATTGAGTTTGGAGAAATGCGTATTAAGGTAGACCATCAGTTACAGCGTACTGCACAGATGCAGTATGTAATTGAAGAACCAAAAACTGACAAAGGTATTCGCTATGTGCCGATGACGGAAGCTGTCGCAGCGTGTTTTCGCAGAATTATTGCCAACCGAAAGACACCAAAGGTTGAACCGATGGTGGAAGGATACGTTGGATTTTTATTTCTGGATAAAAACGATATGCCGATGGTTGCCCTTCACTGGGAAAAGTATCTGGAGCATATCATTCAGAAATACAACAGGATTTACCGTATCCAGATGCCGAAAGTTACCCCTCATGTATGCAGGCACACCTTTTGCTCTAATATGGCAAAATCCGGGATGAATCCGAAAACCTTGCAGTATATCATGGGTCACGCAGACATCAGTGTAACCTTGAACACTTACACCCATGTGAATTTTGATGATGCAAAGGAAGAAGTATATCGGATAGCGAATAGTTAAAAAAGCCCGTTGGTAAGGACGCTTGCTTTACCAATGGATTTACCAAGATTGCAGGGAAAAACATAAGAAAATATGAGAAGATTTGAGAAGATACCTTGAAAAGAAAGGAAAACTCAAAAGTCGGAAAACCCTGAAATATCAAGCGTTTGAGAAGAAATACAAGACTTAAATGGAGATATAAAAAGATGATTAGAGTATTATTTATTTGCCACGGCAATATCTGCCGTTCCCCTTTAGCTGAGAGTGTCTTTACCTACATGGTAAGCTCTCTTGGTCTATCAGACCAATTCACCATAGACAGTTTTGCCACAAGTACGGAAGAGATTGGCAATCCTCCACACAGAGGTACTGTCAATAAACTTCGTGAGGTCGGCATTCCTCTAGTCCCGCACAGAGCAAAACAAATCACATGGGCAGACTATGCTGATGCAGATTACATTATTGGTATGGATAGTGCCAACATCAGGAACCTTAATAGAATGTTAAAGGGTGATCCTGATGGAAAGGTATATAAATTGTTGTCTTTTGCTGGTTCTGACAGAGATGTGGCTGATCCATGGTATACAGGGGATTTTGATGTAACGTATGAGGACGTGGCCACAGGTTGCGAAGCATTTCTGGAATATCTGAGGCAGCAGGGCAGGATATTATAGATATAAGCAGAAAATTTTAAAATTTATTACAAAAAATTCACACCTTTTTTGTTGATTTTATGAATCAGATATGTATAATTAGAATAGGTGAAGTTGGAGAACTTTCACCGGACAATGGATATCGCATTACCTACAAACGTAGGCGATTATCATAATTTTTAAAGGAAAGAGGTTAATGTAAGATGGCAAAAATCGATTTAAGCAAGTATGGTATTTCCGGAACTACAGAAATAGTATACAATCCCTCTTATGAATTATTATTTGAAGAGGAGACTAAGCCAGGACTTGAGGGTTATGAGAAGGGTCAGGAAAGTGAACTGGGTGCAGTTAACGTTATGACCGGTATTTATACAGGACGTTCTCCTAAAGATAAGTTCATCGTTGTTGATGAGAATTCTAAGGACACTGTATGGTGGACATCTGATGAATACAAGAACGATAACCATCCTATGACACAGGAAGCTTGGAACGCTGTTAAGGAGATCGCTAAGAAGGAACTTTCCAATAAGAGATTGTTCGTAGTAGATGCATTCTGCGGCGCTAACAAGGATACACGTATGGCTATCCGTTTCATCGTAGAAGTAGCATGGCAGGCACATTTTGTAACTAATATGTTCATTAAGCCTACTGAAGAAGAATTAGCTAACTTCGAGCCTGATTTCGTTGTTTACAACGCATCTAAGGCTAAGGTTGAGAACTTCAAGGAATTAGGCCTTAACTCTGAAACATGTGTAGCATTCAACATCACAAGCCGTGAGCAGGTTATTGTAAATACATGGTACGGCGGAGAAATGAAGAAGGGTATGTTCTCCATGATGAACTACTATCTGCCATTAAAGGGCATCGCTTCCATGCACTGCTCAGCTAATACAGATATGAACGGCGAGAATACAGCAATCTTCTTCGGTCTGTCTGGTACAGGTAAGACTACACTTTCTACAGATCCTAAGCGTCTTCTGATCGGTGATGACGAGCATGGTTGGGATGACAATGGCGTATTCAACTTCGAAGGTGGATGCTATGCTAAGGTTATCAACCTTGATAAGGATTCTGAGCCTGATATCTACAATGCAATCAAGCGTGATGCTCTTCTTGAGAACGTTACTCTGGATGCAGCAGGCAAGATTGATTTTGATGATAAGAGTGTAACAGAGAATACTCGTGTATCTTATCCTATCAACCACATTCAGAACATTGTTCGCCCCATTTCTTCTGCACCAGCAGCTAAGAACGTTATCTTCCTGTCAGCAGATGCATTCGGCGTACTTCCTCCAGTATCTATCTTAACTCCTGAACAGACACAGTACTACTTCCTGTCTGGTTTCACAGCTAAGTTAGCTGGTACAGAGCGTGGTATTACAGAGCCTACACCTACATTCTCAGCTTGCTTCGGACAGGCATTCCTTGAACTGCATCCTACAAAGTATGCAGAAGAGCTTGTTAAGAAGATGGAGAAGAGCGGAGCTAAGGCTTACTTAGTAAACACAGGATGGAACGGAACAGGTAAGCGTATCTCTATTAAGGATACTCGTGGTATTATTGATGCTATCCTTAGCGGAGCTATTTTAAGCGCACCTACAAAGACAATTCCTATGTTCAATTTCGAAGTTCCTACAGAACTTCCTGGTGTAGACGCAGGTATTCTTGATCCTCGTGATACTTATGCAGATGTTTCTGAATGGGAAGTTAAGGCAAAAGACCTTGCATCCAGATTCGTTAAGAACTTTGCTAAGTATGAAGGCAATGACGCTGGTAAGGCTTTAGTTGCAGCAGGTCCTCAGGCATAATTGAATTTGTAATGATAGAATATACAGGGTATGGCAGAGTTCATACCCTGTTTTCTATATCAGAAAATAAAAAATCTGTGCAGAGTAATTAACAACTGCACAGATTTTTTACCCTATATAAGTATTAAAATGTTGGTGCAAAAGCCCCTTCACCACTGGTATCATATTAAATTACTTAGATAACATCTCAACATCTTCATAGAAATTTGGATAGGAGATAGTAACACAATCTGCATCCTGAATCTCAGTAACCCCATCTGCTGCCAGGGCACCAATGGCGAAGCTCATGGCTATACGGTGATCTTTCTTCGTATTGATGGAAGTTCCATGTAATTGTTTGCCGCCATGGATGATCATACCATCTTCAGTAGCTTCAATGTCACAGCCCATTGCTTTGAGATTTGAGACAACAGTGTCAATTCTGTTAGATTCTTTGACTTTTAATTCAGCAGCATCTTTTATGATGGTGGTTCCGTCAGCGTAGGCAGCAGCAACAGCAATCATAGGAATCTCATCAATTAAGGTAGGAATGATTTCACCTCCGACAGTAACTCCATGAAGAGAAGAGGAGCGCACCAATAGGTCTGCGGTAGGTTCTCCATTATCACAATTTTCATTCAAGTAAATAATATCAGCGCCCATTTCTTTGAATACACGTATAATACCATCTCTGGTAGGATTAATCCCCACGTTTTTAAGAAGTACTTCAGAATCAGGTACTAACATAGCTGCGGCGATAAAATAAGCAGCAGAAGAAATGTCGCCGGGAACTTTTACTTGTCTGCCCTCTAATTGAGGTTCTGGATGAATCGTAGCAGTGACACCCTCACTGGTTACATTTGCACCGAAGTACTGCAGCATGATTTCTGTATGATTACGGCTCAAGGTAGGCTCGGTGACACTGGTTTCTCCCTGGGCATACAAGCCGGCTAACAGGACACAGGATTTTACTTGTGCAGAAGCTACGGGAGACTGGTAGTGAATGCCTTTTAAGGTTGTACCTTCAATATGGAGCGGCGCACAACCATTACCATTTACGGAGACGATATGTGCACCCATTTCTGACAGAGGTGTCATGATTCGCTTCATAGGTCGAGTCTGTATAGAAGCATCGCCTGTCAGAGTAACGTCAAAGTTCTGAGCTGCCAGAATACCGGAGATCAGTCTGGTCGTAGTTCCGCTGTTACCACAATCGAGGACATCAACTGGTTTGCTCAGACCATGAAGACCTTTTCCGTGAACAAGTATAGTATCTTTTGTCCTTTTAATGGGGATGCCCATACTGCGAAAACATCCAATAGTAGAGAGACAGTCAGCACCTTCCAGAAAGTGTGTGATTTCAGTTGTGCCTTGTGCCAGCGAACCAAACATAACTGCGCGATGGGAGATGGATTTATCTCCGGGAACGGATATAGTTCCGTGAAGGTGGTTTTTCTTGCTTATCTGCATGTTTTTTATTTCCTTTCATATACTGTATAGTTCAAATCCTGTAAAAGGATGATGGCTTCGTTAAGTGATGCCTGCTCATAGAATTCAACTTGCAGGACACCTTCTTCAAATTCTCGGTTATGGACGATACCAATATTTTTAATAGATATATCGGCTTTTGCCAAAAGGGTTGCAATTGTTGCAATCGCACCGGCTTCATCAGGAATATCCAGGTAGCAGCCGAATACTTTCTTGATAGGACCTCTGGACTGGTTGGCAAAGGAATCGCGATATTCCTTGGATTCTTTGAATAAATCATAAGTGTAGCCCTGTTGTCTGGAACGAACAGCCTGGCTGATGTCTTTTAATGATTCAATATAATCGTCCAACAAGTCTGCGATGTTACTGGAGTTGGTCATGCAGATTGCTTCCCACATCTGTGGAGAGGATGAGGCAATTCGGGTGATATCTTTGAAACCGCCTGCGGCTACCAGTTTCATGGTTCCTTCCTGGGTATCGTGGTCATGAACCAGATTCACCAATGCAGCAGCTATCAGATGAGGAACGTGACTGATTGCTGCGGTAACGTAGTCATGCTTATCACAGGTAATGACCAGTGGGATAGCACCGATTGCCTGTACCAGCTCGCGATAGAATGTCAGGTCTTCTTCTGAAGAAGATTCGGTTGGCGTAAGAATATAGAAGGCGTTCTCCAGAATAATAGGATTGGCATTGGTAAAGCCGGATTTCTCACTGCCTGCCATAGGATGACCACCGATAAAATGTTTCTCCAGACCTAATTCTTTTACTTTGTCATGAATAGATGATTTCACACTGCCAACATCTGTGATCAGAGTGTCCGGGGACAGATATGGTTTTAACTGTGCCAGATTTTCATTATTAATGGAAACTGGTGCACACAGGAAAATCATATCACAGGAATGAAAATCATTGCCAATGGAATCGGTGACAGCATCGGCAATTCCTTCTGTCAGTGCATTCTGAGTCATGTTTGTATTGGTATCATACACCAGAATGTGACAGTCGGGTTGTATTTTACGGATGGCCTTGGCGATAGAACCGCCGATAAGACCCAGTCCGATGAATCCATAAGAATTACGTTTCATGAATGTAGTCTCCTTTATACAAGCATATGCCGTTTGTTTCTTTCTATAGTATCGCACTTTAACGTACTAAAGTCAATAGAAACCGTTAGAACATTGTACTGAAAAGTTACATAATATTTTGGATAAAATGTTATATGCAAAATACACAAAAAACTTGAATATACAGACAATATATTGTAAAATTTATTTAAAGGTGTACGAAAATAAATACAATTCATATAATGTATGAACAAATTTATGAAACACCAAAAAGAATCAGATAGGAATATCGTGAGAATCCTACAAAAAAACAGGAGGTAGCTACTATGAATGTTTACACCACAGACAAGGTCAGAAATGTAGTTCTATTAGGTCATGGAGGGGCGGGTAAGACCAGCCTCGTAGAATCTATGGCATATTTAGCAGGCATTACATCCAGAATGGGCAGAGTCGAGGATGGTAATACGGTAAGTGATTTTGGAAAAGAAGAACAGAAACGTAAGATTTCAATTAGCACTACTGTTGTGCCGATTGAATGGGAAGGCGTAAAGATCAATATATTGGATACACCTGGATATTTTGACTTTATCGGTGAAGTAGAAGAGGGCATCAGTGCGGCAGATGCAGCAATTATCGTTGTATCAGGTAAGGCTGGTGTGGAAGCCGGAACGGAAAAGGCATGGGAGCTGTGCGAGAAATATAAGCTTCCTCGTATGATTTATGTTACAGACATGGATGTGGATAATGCATCTTTCAAGAATGTAGTAGAAACATTAACAGAAATGTATGGCAAGAAGATTGCGCCATTTCATTTCCCAATTCGTGAAAATGAGAAATTTGTGGGCTATATTAATGTAGTCAGTGAGAATGCAAACCGTTGGGTAGGCAAAGAAGTAGAGGAATGCGAAATCCCTGATTACAGCAAAGATAACCTTGCCCTTTATAAAGATACATTGATGGAAGCAGTCGCAGAAACCAGTGAAGAGTTTATGGAACGCTATTTCGGTGGTGAGACATTCACTGAAAATGAAATCAGAGCTGCACTGCGCACGAACGTCATTGATGGCTCCATCGTACCGATCAGTATGGGTTCGAATACTCTGTGCCAAGGTACATATACTTTGCTGGATGACATTGTGAAATATCTGCCAAGCCCTGAGAATAAGGAACTGGCCGGTATCAATATGAAGACAAATGAGATATTCCAGGCAAACTATGACTTTTCCAAGGCAAAATCAGCTTATGTATTTAAGACAATTGTAGATCCATTCATTGGCAAGTATTCACTGATCAAGGTGTGCTCTGGTGTGTTTAAGCCAGATGACATGATCTATAACAAGGACAAGGATATTGAGGAAAAAGTCAGCAAGCTCTATGTGCTTCAGGGCAGCAAGCCAATTGAAGTACCCGAACTGCATGCAGGCGATATCGGTGCAATTGCGAAACTGACAGCAGCAAGAACCGGTAATACATTGTCTACCAAGGCAAATATCATTGAATATGGTAAATTTGAGATATCCAAGCCGTATACAGCACTTCGCTATAAGGTGCCGAATAAGGGCGATATTGATAAAGTAGCACAGGCACTTCAGAAGCTTTCCCATGAGGATCAGACTTTGAAGGTAGTCAATGATACAGAGAACAGACAGTCCCTCATATATGGTATTGGCGAACAACAGCTTGAGATTATCCAGAGCAGACTGTTGAACGAATATAAGTGCCAGATTGAACTGAGCAAGCCTAAGGTAGCATTCAGAGAGACAATCAAGAAAAAGGCAGACGTAGAATATAAGTATAAGAAGCAGTCCGGTGGACATGGACAGTACGGCCATGTTAAAATGCGTTTTGAGCCATCTGGTGATCTGGAAAAGCCATATGTATTCGAGCAGGAGGTTGTAGGCGGTGCAGTTCCGAAGAACTTCTTCCCGGCAGTAGAGAAGGGCTTACAGGAATCCGTTGTGAAAGGACCTCTGGCGGCATACCCTGTAGTCGGTGTAAAAGGTGTACTCTATGATGGTTCTTACCATCCGGTAGATTCTTCTGAAATGGCATTCAAGATGGCAACGATACAGGCATTTAAGAAGGGCTTCATGGAAGCTGGTCCAATCCTGTTAGAGCCGATTATGAATCTGAAGGTAACAGTGCCTGACAGATACACAGGTGATGTTATGGGAGATCTGAACAAGAGACGAGGCAGGGTACTTGGCATGAATCCTGTAGGTAATGGTAAACAGGTTGTAGAGGCAGATATCCCGATGCTGGAATTAGGTGGATACTGTACTGTGCTTCGCTCCATGACCGGCGGCAGAGGCAGCTATGAATACACATTTGCAAGATATGAACAGACTCCAAGTGATATCCAGGAAGCAGAAGTAAAAGCCAGAGCAGCCAAAGTAGCTGAGAATAATGAAGAATAAGTAGAAAAGTCTGGTCACGCCGCAGGTCGTGTCAGTTCGGTTCCTTTGCCACGTACGTGATGTAAGAGTTTCTAAGAACTGCATTACAAATGCTTAGAATGCAAGCCAAGCGCAAAACTCGCCCTATGGGCTCAAACAGTTGCGCTTTGGCTTGCAAGCATTTGCTCTTTGTTCTAAGAAACACTAAACATCACTCCCTAAGCTACAGTCACCGAACTGGCATGACCTGTGGCTGTATATAGAAATTTTTCATATCTAATGCTGGCGAGTTATATCGCTTGTTATAAGACTTGCTTTAGGCAGCGCAGCCTCTGCTGATTGGTTCTTGTGAACCTTAGGAATGGCTGTTAGTACTTCTTGGCAGCAAGGAAGAAATGCCAGCAAGCCCGAGCCGTTGTTTGAGCCGTAGGCGAGTTTTAGGCGCAGGGCTTGTAATAAAAGCATTTCTGACGTAGGTGCTTAGAAGTCCTTACAGCCATTACGTGTTTACAAAACCAATCAACAGAGGCGGGGCGTAACCAGAACTCATTTTAAACTTGCATTTCCCCACCCTAATCTTGACAAGTTCCAACATTGCATTGTACGATACCCTAAGAAATGGGGACAAAAACATGCAGAAGAATAAGAGACAAATACTGACAGCATTTCTTTTCATAGCAGTATGTATCGCTGCGTATTTCCTTATAGTCAGAGAACAAAATAACAAAAGCGCATCTGCGCAGATATTTGCCATGGATACTTACATGGAATTGACAGCCTATGGTAAGAATGCTGAAGAAGCAGTTGGCGCTGCTAAAGATGAGATTGAGAGATTAGATGCACTTTTATCCACCGGCAATGATAAAAGTGAGATTGGTCAGCTTAATAAGAATAAGAAAGGGCAGATATCAGCAGATACGCAGTATTTACTGAACCGTTCTTTTACTATTTATGAAGAGACGGATGGAGCCTTTGATATTACGATATATCCCGTCATGAGAGCATGGGGATTTACGGGAGAAGTGCACCGTATACCGACTGAGGAAGAATTACAGTCTTTACTGCAACTTGTAGATGCCTCCAGTCTGCAATATGATGCTTCAACACAGACACTTACGTTGCCAGAGGGAGTAGAGATTGACTTTGGCGGCATTGCCAAAGGCTATACCTCCCAGAGAGTTGCGCAGATCATGCAGGAATATGATATAAATAGTGCTATTTTGAACCTGGGAGGCAATGTGCAGCTTGTTGGTGCGAAGCCAGATGGCAGTTCATGGAAGGTGGCAATTAAAAGTCCTGATGAACAGGAAGAATATCTGGGAGTACTGTATGCACAGAACAAGGCAATCATCACATCTGGCGGCTATGAAAGGTATTTTGAAGAAAATGGCAGGAAGTATCACCATATTATAGATCCTAAGACTGGAATGCCTGCCTATAATGGGTTACAGTCAGTTACGATTGTGAGTGAAGATGGCACGTTGGCAGATGGACTTTCTACTGCACTGTATGTCATGGGAACAGAGTCGGCAGTTAAATTCTGGCAGAATCACAATGATGAATTTGATGCCATTTTGTACACGGATGATGGAACTCTTTACGTTACAGAAGGAATTGCAGATACCTTTACTTCCAGCCATTCCATTACAGTTCTTGAAAAAGCAGTTGCATTTTAAATGGCACTATGCTAGAATATTTTCAGATTTGTAATATGTTAACGACCATGATAAGGAGTAGTAGAGGCACGATCTTTTTCAGAGAGCTGTCATTTGGTGCGAGACAGCAGAGAGACACCTTGAACTCGCCTTGGAGTTCTCACAGTGAATCCTGACTGGAATAGTTGTGAGCGGGACTTCCCGTTACAGAAGCATAAGCGCAGATATAGAATCTGAAACAGAGTGGTACCGCGGATAGATATAATCTCTTCGTCTCTATACTATTATTTATAGAGACGGAGTTTTTTTATTTCACGGGCATATGCCTATCATGGTGCATAACGAACAATGTATGAAAAAGGAGTCATGAAAAATGAGCAGAGAGTATTCTCCAAAAGAAATTGAAAAAAAATGGCAGGATATCTGGGATAATGAGGAGGCTTTTAAGGCAACTCTTGATAAGTCCAAACCAAAATATTACGCATTAGTTGAGTTCCCTTATCCTTCAGGACAGGGTCTTCATGTAGGTCATCCAAGACCATATACAGCAATGGATATCGTATCCCGTAAGAAGAGAATGCAGGGATATAATGTCCTTTTCCCAATGGGATGGGATGCATTCGGTCTTCCTACAGAGAACTATGCGATCAAGAATAAGATTCATCCTAAGATCGTAACCAAGAACAATGTGGCACATTTCAAGGATCAGTTAAAGTCCTTAGGTTATTCCTTCGACTGGTCAAGAGAGATCAACACAACAGATCCTTCCTATTATAAATGGACACAGTGGATTTTCTTACAGCTTTTCAAGAAGGGATTGGCTTATAAGAGTGAAATGCCAATCAACTGGTGTACTTCCTGTAAGGTAGGGCTTGCAAATGAGGAAGTTGTAAATGGTGTATGTGAGCGTTGTGGTGCACCTGTTATCCGTAAGATGCAGTCCCAGTGGATGTTAAAGATTACAGATTATGCAGAGAAGCTCATTGAAGGTCTTGATCATGTAGACTATATTGAGAAGGTTAAGGTTTCCCAGAAGAACTGGATCGGCAGAAGCGAAGGCGCAGAAGTTAACTTCAAGTTAAGTGGTAAGGATGAGGCACTGACTGTATATACAACCAGACCTGATACATTATTTGGTGCTACTTATATGGTAATTTCCCCAGAGCATCCTATGATCGATAAGTACAAGGACGAGATCAGCAATTATGATGAGATTCTTGCATATCGTGCACAGGCAGCAAGAAAGTCTGATTTTGAGAGAACAGAGCTTGCCAAGGATAAGACAGGTGCATGCATTAAGGGAATCACAGCAGTAAACCCTGTAAATGGCAAGGAGATTCCTATCTGGGTATCTGATTATGTATTAATGTCTTATGGTACAGGCGCTATCATGGCAGTTCCTGCACATGATGACAGAGACTGGGATTTTGCCAAGAAGTTTGGTCTGCCTATCATTGAAGTAGTAGCAGGCGGTGATGTACAGAATGCAGCATTTACAGATGTAGCAACCGGTAAGCTGTGCAACTCCGGTTTCCTGGATGGAATGGAAGTTAAGGATGCCAAGAAGGCTATTATTGAATGGCTGGAGGAAAAAGGCATTGGACATAAGAAAGTTAATTATAAGCTTCGTGACTGGGTATTCTCACGTCAGCGTTACTGGGGCGAGCCTATTCCTATTGTAAAGTGCCCTTGCTGTGGTTATGTTCCAATTGATGAGAGTGAACTTCCTCTGAAGCTTCCTGAAGTAGACAGCTATATGCCTACAGATACAGGTGAATCACCACTTGCAGCTATGCGTGACTGGGTAGAGACTACCTGTCCTAAGTGCGGTGGCAAGGCTGAGAGAGAGACAGATACTATGCCTCAGTGGGCTGGTTCTTCCTGGTATTTCTTAAGATATATCGATCCTCATAATGATGAGGCTTTTGCAAGCAAAGAAGCAATTGATTACTGGATGCCTGTAGACTGGTACAATGGTGGTATGGAGCATACAACACTTCACTTACTCTACTCCAGATTCTGGCACAAGTTCCTTTACGATCAGGGACTGGTATCCTGCCCTGAACCTTATATGAAGAGAACTTCTCATGGTATGATCCTTGGTGAGAACAATGAGAAGATGTCTAAGTCCAGAGGAAATGTTATCAACCCGGATGATATTGTAAACGAGTTCGGCGCAGATACACTCAGAACCTATGAAATGTTCATCGGTGCATTTGAATTAAGTGCATCCTGGAGCATGGAGGGTGTTAAGGGCTGTAGAAAGTTCCTGGAGCGTGTATGGAAGTTACAGGATATGCTTATTGAAGGAGACAGCTATAGAGAGAACCTTGAGACTAAGATTCATCAGACAATCAGGAAGGTATCAAATGATTTTGAGAGTCTGAAGTTCAATACAGCAATCGCAGCTATGATGTCTCTGGTAAATGATTTCTATAAGGAAAAGAGCATCAATAAGGCTGAATATGCAACTTTGATTCTCTTATTAAACCCTGTAGCACCGCATATGACAGAGGAATTATGGGAGTCTATCTATGGTGGCAGAGCATATCAGCAGAAGTGGCCTGAGTATGATGAAGCCAAGACTGTAGAATCTAATGTAGAGATTGCAGTACAGATTAATGGTAAGGTTAAGGCAACTCTTGGAGTAGCACTTGACGAGGATGAAGAGTCTGTTAAGGCAAAAGCACATGCAATTCCTGCAATTGCAGAGCTTATGGCTGGTAAGAATGTAGTAAAGGAAATCTACGTAAAGGGCAGAATCCTGAATATCGTAGTGAAATAAGTTGTATGATTACTTTAATGAATCATCGGGAAACACAATACCATGCGCAGAAGCTATGGGAAGCTGAAAATATTGATGTAGATCAGGCAGCACAGAGTATGTTTGGGCGGTGGTCGATACAGCCGCAGCGTGAAGCAGCACAGAATCTGATGCAGTGGCTTGCTGATACTGGAAAAGAGATATTTCAGGAAGATCTGATATTGGATTATGGACTGGATTGCCTGAGATTATATCTACTGTTTGAAAAGACTCCGAAAGCAGATGATCCTTATCTGGATACTTGGGAAGAGTGCAGTCTGGAAGGGCTGTACAAATTCCTGGGTAAGTTCAGAAGATTGATTCTGGCTACAAACGAATGGAATCAGCAAGGCGGTTATCATGATCAGAATGTAGAGGAACTGCTGGAAATGACCAGCCAGATGAAATCTGATATGCTGATGCATTTTGCAAAAGGAAATACGATGCCTAATCGACATAATGCCATGTCAGTACTCATGATTGGTATCGGCAATATACAAAAGGCATTGGACACAGGAGCTGTACTTCAAAAGATGCACAGCCATGATCTGGAGATTGCGGTTCCTCAGCATGGACAGGATCAGCTTGCGAAAGCAGAACCCGACTCGCAGATAGACAGATTATGCTGTGAGTTACTTGGTATAATGGCTCCTTTTGCACCACATTTATCGGAAGAATTGTGGCAGACATTGCAACAGCCGGTCAAGTCAGTGTTTATGATGCCTTGGCAATGTGAACAACTGTCTCATCGTATGATAACAATTCCTGTTCAGATAAACAGTAGAACGCGAAGAACCATACAGGTAGATATGCAGATATCAGAAGAAGAGTGCCTACAGCTGGCAAAAAAAGCGGTTGAGAAATATTTGGATGCAGAAAGTACCTATCGGTGCATTTTTGTTCCTGGTAAAATAATTAATTATGTGAAGAACTCAGAGCATTAAAACTCTGAGTTCTTTTGCTATTTACATAAAAATACAAAATGTTTCAAAAATTGACTATACAATTCTGAAAATTTATATTATAATGAACACAAATGAGGTGACATAAAACATTAGCATAATCAGTGAACGTGGTGTTATGAGGGAAGCATTAACAAATAGACGAGGGGCATTGTTTCGGGATGAAGAGACTAAAACAAATGCTGACAGGGAAATGATAGATTCTCTGCTGCATGGTAATCTGGAACTTACAGTGCCGCTTGCACAGGAGATTTATTATAAAATAAAATTATATGATATTGAGTTTCAATCCATGCTGGGACTGGACTTTCTGGATAGTCTGACAGAAATATTGACAGAAGACCAGATGCGTAGAATCCGCAAGCAGGTGGCTTCTGTTAAGCGTAAAGAGAATCACAGACAGAAGTTGTTTGCACGTAATAAAGGAATGGTGATACTCATTTTTGCTATGATATTTGGTGTCTGCTTTGTATATTTTAACTGGAATGTATTCCTGGATATGAAGACCAATTATGACACCTATTTATTACAGGAGAAGGTAAAAGAGGATGCAAGAACAGCAAGGCTGACACAGAGGTGGCAGGATAGAAGAGAAGCAGAAGCCTTGGCAAAGGCGCAGGCATTGGAAGCGCAACAGACAGCACTTGCTTCGGAAGAAGAAGTGCAGCCTGAGATATTAGGACAGTTTCAACAGTTACATTCAGAGAATGCAGATTTCTCAGGATGGCTTACCATAGATGGTACTAAAATTGATTATCCGGTTATGTCCAGACAAGGGGACAATAATTATTATCTGGATAAGAATTTTAATGGAGAGAAGGATAAGAACGGTTTATTGATTCTGGATTACCGATGTGATGTGATGCAATCCGGTCAGAACCTGATTATATATGGTCATAATATGAGGTCTGGCGTTATGTTCGGAACCTTGAAGAAATACAAGGACAAGCAGTTCTGCGAAGAACATCCTACTATTCGTTTCAGTTCATTATATGAAGAAAACGAATATAAGGTAGTTGCGGCAATGCTTTCAGAAGTAGCCTATGCCGATGAAGATGTATTTCGATATTATGATGCTATAGATATGAGTACAGAACAGGATTTTGAAGCCTTTCACGACAATATATCACAGAATGCACTGTATATGCTGGATGATATAGCGTATGGGGATTCATGCCTGATTCTATCCACCTGCGATAAGTATAAAGAAGATGGAAGATTTGTTGTAATAGCGAAAAAAATACAGAAGTAAGAGGGGACTTATATGTATCGTAGACTGAAAAATTTACTTGGAGTGAGCTTGATTATCTTTGCGATTCTTTTGTCACAGATACCTATGCCGTCAGTACAGGCAGATAGTGCTGACAGTACAGATAAGGTTACAGTGACTTTCCAGTATGGATTTACGAATCTGAATCCATCGGTTGAGACAGTAACTGTGGCAAAAGGCGCTACATTGGGAATTGATAAGATAGAAATTACAATAGATGGTGGACAGAGAATTGAACTGAAAGAAGGTCAGAAATATACAATAGATGCTGTTGTATATCAGTTTGATGGCTGGTGTAGTGCCAGTACAACAGGACCTAAATGGGATATGGCAAGCAGCACGGCAGATACAGATACAAAGCTGTATGCAGTATGGGAGAGAGTGGATGGAGAACAGTTCTCCTATGATGATATTGCTGCAACACAGGATGATAGCAGTGCGTTAACATCAGCAGATGCAAAAAAAACAATTAAAATTACATTTAACTTTGGATATCCTTCCGCATACTTTACATCACCTAAACTTCCTGGTAGTGCGAAAGATGTGAACGGCGTAGCTGTATTGGAAGTAGATCAAGAGGTTGATACGGAAACAGGTGACGTAGTCAGCCGTGGTCATATACTTGGTTTTGAACCTGGATCAAAACATACACTGACAGTGAATTCCACTGCCAAGGATGCAACACTTCTTAGCTGGCAGACAGAAAATGGTATGGACTGGGATTTTAACAAGATGACAACTACTGATATGACATTATATGCTACCTGGGATCTGGGAAGCAGTGAGTGTACGATTACTTATATTGCGGCAAATGCAAAGGATTATAGCAAACAGACCAAAAAAGTGAAGATTGGTTCTACTTTACCCAAGCCTGATAATACACCGATAAGGCCAGGATATACTATTACAAAGTGGTATCTGGATGAAGGTGCGACACAGAAAATTGAAGTTGACTGGAATCAGAAAGTCGCATCCGATATGACGTTGTATGCGGGATGGCAGGCAAACGATATCACGATTACATTTGATTTGAATGGAGGAATATACACTGATACATCAGAAGGGGTAATTTATGCACCAGCTAATAAGGGTGATAAATTAAGCGATATTGCGGCGAATATAGATGAAAAACAAATTCAGTACACAGGATATGAAACAGAGGATAATACATGGTATGAAGACCAGGAATGCTTTACTGCTGCAAATATGGATGCTACAGTAAGTGCAAGCCGTACTCTGTATAAAAAATGGACGAAGACAGATGATAAGGGATTTGTATTAAGTGCAGATGGTAAATATCTGTATAAATATGAAGGAAATAAAAACAGCACAGGCAAGTTGAAAATTAAAATACCGGATACAGTAACCAAGATTGGACCTAAAGCATTTTCTGACATGAGCAGTATCAGAAGTGTAACCTTACCTTCTAATATCTCATCTATAGCAGGAGATGCTTTCTGCGGAATGGAATCCGTAACAGATACGGTATATATATTGGCAGCAGATACTACGGAAACTTCCATATCTTATGCAGAAGCAAACAAATTGGCAAACAAGTACAGTAAATTAGAGTATACTTCTTATCTGAAACCTGAAAGCGTTATCATGAATGTAGACAGTAGTTCTTTTGATTCCAATACAGCCGCTGGCATAAACAATGTCCGCTCTTACGTTGATGTAGCAGCCAGTGGAATTGAGGCAGACAACTATTATGTAAAAGTAAGCCCGAATGCCCAAACCAATGGATTAAAAAGCTATTTTGCTAATGTAGATAAGCAAAGGATATATTATTTGGATATCAGTATGACAAAGGGAATATCCGGGACTCCTGATTATGATAATACTATGAACTATACAATTACGTTCCCGTTGCCTGATCAGTGGCAGTCTTGGGATGTGACGAAGAATAACATGAAAGTGTATAGTAATAATAACAATAAGACACAAAGTGAGTTAGAGGAGCTTACGATTGTAAAGATAAAGGAAGATAATGGCGTAAAGTGCGTTATGTTTAAAACCTGGCATTTCTCGCCTTTCGTACTGACCTTTAATGGAACAGTTCCAGATAACAACAATAATAACAATAATAACGGCAACAATAATAACAATAACGGAGGTAATTCAGGTGGTGGCTCCTCCAATGGCGGCAGTTCGTCCGGAGGAGGCGGTTCTTCTTCAGATGGTGGTTCCTCTGGAGGTGGTTCATCAAGCGGTGGTTCTTCCAGTGGTGGCTCATCCGGCAGTGGTTCTTCAACAACAGGAAATGGCACAACAGGAACGGGAACACCAGACATTACACAGATATCTACCCAGCTGACAGGAGATGGCAGCGGACAACAGACAGGAACAACCGGCGGTGGAAGTGGTTCAGGGTCTGGCTCTGGAGCAGGACATGTGAAAGATTCCACTCCTAAGACCGGTGATCCACTGGAATACAGAACTTTACTGGTATGTGGTCTGTTTTCTATGGGCGTGTTGATGCTCCTTATTGGAAATAAGAAGAAATCTTCTCCATTTTCGCAATATCATCAGGCGTAGAATATTTCCGAATGACAGAATAGATTAACTGTATTTCATTTTTATCAAAGGAAATGTTGTTTTCCCTGCTTAGTTTTGAAAGAGACAGCAGGAAAGGCAGCATTTCTTTTTGTGTCATGGAAGAACTTTTAATTACCAGTTTTTCAAGAAAAGCCAGCTTGGACTTGTCAATTCCTTCCAGAGCAGGGTCATTCATCCATTCTCTTTCATCCATGATAGAATCCTCCTATTTCATTGCTTTCATCATATTGATAATATCATTTATATTTGTTCCGTTATCGAACATTCCTTCCAATGCAGACATATCAGGAAAAGTATTTGCATTTTCTCCATCACCGGATATCGTTTGCAACATTTCCATCATTTGCTGCATCTGACGCACGTTATCCATAGTATGCATGAGTTGGATGATTTGCTGGAAACTTTTCTCTTCCTCAGGTGCCAGATATTTACGGATAGACTGATAAATGGTCTCAATGTCTGGTGAATCCTTGGAACATGCAGATAATACGGGAGCTTCAGGTCGCGCATTTTTCCTGATAAGCTTCATAGTGTATTGAAGTTCCATGTATTTGATCATAACCGGAAGCATGGGCATAGCAGCAGAATCTATATAGGGAAGTAATGTCTTCATAATCTGAATATGATTGTTTGTATAGAAGTGGTCAAAAACGAGTACATAGTCGTTGTCGTTATCCTGTTCTTCCATATTGCCTCCAGTTTTAATGCGAATCATTGTATCTTATGCAGCAGATAGTGGATATATGCCGGACAAAACCAATGGGTTCAAGTTACTTGAACCCATTGGGCTGGTTAGAATTGGATTAGCAGCAGCCGTTGTTGTTACCGCATCCACCACAGAAGAAGAGAAGAATGATCCAGATCCAGTTATTGCCGCAGCAGTTATCATTGTTGTTGCCACATCCGCCGAAGCAGCTGTTGTTATTGCCGCATCCACCGCAGCAGGACAAAAGAAGGATAATCCAGATCCAGTTACTGCAGCTGTTGTTACCGCATCCACATCCGTTGTTAGAAATAGTCTGATTGCATCCGCAATTGCTTGCTGATAAGTCACTCATGTTGAGTACCCCCTAAAAGGTTTTTCTATATCTTATGAGAGAGGTGTAAAAGTGTTACAAATGGCATTATGTATACACAAAAATAAAACACAAAATATATAAAATAAATATATAATTACGAAAACACTTGAAATAAACTGAAAATATAGTAAAATAATAATATATATGTAAACTAATTAAATAAACTAGATTATGTTAAATGACAGAAGAGAAGCAGGAAGGAAGTATGCAGAGTGGATTTGCAATGGACCATTGATGGCAGACGTTTCCGGACACCAGAGGAATATGCGGCGGCGCAGCGGGATAAACAGCTCATTGATTCCATTACACGAGACTTGAAGCTGGATAACCCCAAAGATGTCGAGAAGCTGTATCAACAGTTAAAGAGTAGTCAGATTGAATTTGAATCAATTGTAGGAAGACAGTTTGACGATAATATCTATGAACTGCATAGAAGATTTCAGGAAGAACAGATTCAGAAGCAGGAGGAGATCAGACGTAAAAAGGAAGAACGTAAGCAGAAGCGTGAGAACGCCAGGCAGAAGCTGACTCCAAAGAAAAAAGAAAAAATAAGGATAGAAGATCTTTCGTCGGAAATGAAGAAGGAGATTTTACTGGAGATTCGAAGAAAAGAGAAAAGGCGAAAGCTTCTGATTACGATATGCATTCCCATATGTATTGGCTGCTTTGGTTATTTTGCCTTTTATTATCAATCGGCAGCTAAGAGTGCAAGTGAATTTGAGTCGCTGGCAGCACTGAAAAATACCTCAAATAATATATTAAATGCGAACTCACAAATAAATATTCACAAGGTAACAAAAGAGGATGCACAGACACTGGATATTCTTCCAGAATACGAAACATTATATAATAAGAACAAAAGACTAATCGGATGGATAAAAATTGACGATACAATTATTGATTATCCTGTTATGCAGACAGTAAATAATGAATACTATCTGAATCATAACTTTAATCAGGAGGAAGATAAGAACGGATGTATCTTCATGGATTATCAATGTGATGCAGTGAACGGATGCGATAACATCATTCTGTATGGACATCACATGCAATCGGGCAAGATGTTCGGTACATTGAATAAATACAGCAATGAATCGTATTATGAGGCACATCCAAGAATCAAGTTTGACACCATATATAACAAAGGGGAATACGAAGTAATGTACGTGTTCCGCTCAAAGGTCTATTCGGAAGAAGAAGTGACCTTTAAGTATTATCAATTTATCAATGCCGGTTCAGCCAAGGAATTTGATTCCTATATGAATGAGATGGCGGCATTGTCATTATATGACACTGGAGTAACTGCAAACTATGGCGATAAGCTGTTGACCTTATCTACCTGTGATTATCAGGAGAATGAAGGACGGTTCGTAGTTGTGGCTAAAAGGGTGAATTAAAATGGGGAGATGCAACATGGCAAAGAACACAGGAAAGAAAAGAAAGAGAAAGAATGTAAGACTGCATAGAACAGTACGCAAGACTATTGCAGCCATCTTCATGATTATGGCAGTCGTAGTGGCTGCGATTCCAGTCGAACAGCTGGGAACCATGCAGGCGAAGACGACAACGGATGTCAGAACAACAAGCATTGATGCCATATTTAAGGCTGTATACAATGCAACTGGTACTAATGAGGCAATTGATAAAAAAATAACAGCTAAAGAATCAGATGCAAATTCTTATGACCGTCGTAATTCATCGGATACATATGCAGTTAAAATGTCATATAATAATGTATCCGCAACGTACGATAAGGAATTTAGAATAACAGGTCGAATTAATAAAGGAAGCAATAATTATGTTATTTTGGAATATGCGGGTGAAGACAAAGTTGCAGAAGTCGATTTAAGTGCAAATCGATATACGGAATATTTTATCATTACACGTGACTATGTTGATCAGGTAGAAAAAGTATTAGCCAGAGATCAATATAAAGTAGATTTTGGCGTGGATAATTCAAAGACAACTGTACGTGATAAGGATAGTAAAGAACATACGATTCCTGCGCAGCTTGTCTATACAGATGGCAGAACATATTCTAATAATTTGCAGAGCAATACCATTGAGGCAAATGGTAAGAAATATTCTTATTCATCCTCTAATGTTGATAATGCAACAGTATTCAGTAGTTTTGCACAGGCTGTGTATAATACTAGGATTGCAGAAATTGATGCATATAATCAGGCAATAACTAATTTATTAAAGGATGCAGCAAATTTAACTACAGCAGAATTTACTACTCGTCTTACTGATGATGATATTACTCCAGATAGATACAAACAATTAAAGACACTTACTGTATCATATAATGAGGATACCTCAGATGCTTCAAATGTTATTTATGGAGTTGATGATAAAGAAGATTACTTAAAATATATTATCCTGAAGCGCTTTTGTGCGGATAATGATTTTTCACTGGATGGATTTACCCTGTTGAATTTGGATGATAAGGTAACAGATTCAACAGACGCTAAGGCAGTGGGTGTCTATGTTCCACAATGGACTTCTACACCATTAAATAAAGATAAGGACTCCAGAGCAAATTATATTAGAGAGAATGGTTTTATTTCATTTGAAAATCCTATTACAATTTCTGGTATAGGAAATGATGCATTTAACAGAGAAGGCAGACAAGCAGATAACTTAGATCCTGTCAGTGTAGATATCACCAGACTGGTTTTGTCAGATCAGGTTGACTTTATAGGCAAAAATGCATTTAGATTCCAGTCAACACTTGGAAGTGTCAACTTATCATTTTGTAAGGTAGTTGGAAATGATGCATTCTACGACTGTACGAACCTGACTTCAGTAGAGTTCGGTAATGAAGGAAGCCTGCAGTCAACACAGGTTTTGGGAGCCAGATCCTTCTATAACTGCCAGAAATTAACAGGGATTACTTTCCCTAAATCATTGACTGATGTTGGAACAGCCTGCTTTGCCAAATCAGGTTTAAAATCATTTGGAATGAGTACGGTAAGTACAGCGGGAGAAACAGGAAGCAGCAGCCTTACAATATGGCCTTTTGGATTCTATGACTGTGCAGATTTATCAGGTGATACAGCTTCATATTTTAATCCTAATGTTACAATTGTATTGGGATTGGGATGCTTTGCTGCATCAGGAATTAATTCTTTGGAGATATTTACATTCCCAACTAATTTGAAAGAGTTTATAAGTTCAACATCCGACGAATTTGGAATAGCGAAAGCATTGGATGCAGTAGATAATGTTCCACCAAGTTCTAATACACCAGGAGAAATTTATTATGATTATATTCTCGCAGGAAGAACTTCATTAAGTACAGTTAATTTTCCAGGTACATTATTTAACTGTAAGATTCCTGACAATACTTTAATGGGATGTCAAAACCTTGGATGCGTTGTCTTTGGTGAAGCAAGCTATAGAGAAGACAGCAGTCACTGTCAGAGCGTAACTTTTGATGCCCCAGATACTGATGAAGATAAATATGATTCAGACTCAGATAAGGAGTATTTATTCCAGGATATTACAAATAAAAATTTCTATGTGAAGGGTCCTGGATTTAAGACAAATGGAAGCACTCCAACAGAATTAAGAGTTCGAACCAAGGCCTCTAAGACGGCAGTTAGTGAATATGTTCCATATGTCTACCTGAACGAATCTAACAATGAACAGATTGAAGCTACTTATGGTGATTATGTTGCCACAATAGTTGTAAATTCCGATGGTACAGCTACTTTAAAGAGCTACAATTTTGTTGGAAGTAAAACATCTACAATTCGTAATCTTGAAGTACCTTCTTCTATAGCAGGACATAAGGTAATACAGTTAGGTACAGACTGTTTTGGAGGAGTTAAGGATTACATTATAGAGCTTACGATTGCTGATGATTCAATCACAACGATAGAAGAAGGTGCTCTGAAAGATGCAAAGATACTTGCAAGAGTAAATATTGGTAACTCTGTGACTTCTATCGGTAAAGATGCATTCGCAGGTTGCAAATTGCTAGAGAATGTACATTTTTCAGAACCAGTATCTGATGGTACAGAGATGACGATTGGAAGTGGCGCATTTAAGACCAACTCTAACTATCTTACTTTCCATGGTAAGGTAGAAGAGGGATATGCCCCATATGACTATGCGATGGATTCTGATGAGACACATTTCACCAGTAAGGCTGCAAAGAGAAATATTTGCTATCAGGTGGATTCTCCGGTAAATATCAAGGTATTACTGGATAATGCCACTCTTGAGAGCACTTTAGTAGATTATCCGCATTTTGAAGAGATTGATCTGATGAATGCAGATCTGATTGAGTCATTAAAGAAAGATAGCAGTATTTCAGTTTATAGCATCATTGATAAATTTAATGAGAACCAGGGATGGATTAACAGCAGCACATATAACGCTCCTTTGACACAGGAAGAGAATGATGTTGTTATGGCAGCGCTTCTTGTAGATATTCCTAAGGGAATTGAGTCCTTGGATGCAAAGACATATTTTGGGGTTACAGATAATAAAGACAACTGGGATTATCTGACTCTGACTCATAAAGAAAGTGATGCTGGAATTACTGCATCTACAACAAATTTAAAAAGACAACTGAATGATGGAATAACTGGAAGAAATGATCCGGTTAAATTGTACTCAAATGAAACTTATCCTAATGATATTGGTACTCCGGCAGCTGGCTTGTTCAGTGGTAATTTTGGAGAGAAGAGTGGAAAAGTCAAGTTCTTTGAGGAAGGAAATGTATTCAAATATTCTTTAAATGAAAACTTCAATAATCAGGAGTACAGTGAAGATATCACTGCAGGTAATGATATTCTTACCTCTATTGGCTTAGGCTCCATCAAACAGCTTCCTGATTATGCTTTCTACAGCTGTGAGAACCTCCTTAGTGTTAAGGTAGGTGCTGAGATGAATAAGATGGGCAAGATCCCATTCAGAGGCTGTACGAAGCTGACCGGTATTGAGAACGAGGATGGGGCAGCATTCTTCTCAGATAATGCCATTATTTATCAGAGAAGTAATTCTGCAGCAAGAGCGGCCGGCGGACTGACTATCATTGAGTGTCTGGAATCAAGAGGTGATCTGAACAGTCCTGAATTATACAGAAAGTCTGCTATTGCAACAGAAAATGATCCTCAGCTTGTGAATGTAACAGCGATTGCAGAAGAAGCATTTGCCTATAATACAGGTATTACCCATGTTGATTTGAGCGATACACAGGTGACAGCAATTCCAGAAGGATGTTTCATGGGTGATACAAGACTGAAAACAGTGATTTTGCCGGATACAGCAACAAATATTGGAAAGAATGCTTTCTCAGGAACAACTGCTGATGTTTATATAAACAATCCTGCTTGTACGATAACGGATGCTTTTGACAAAAACTACAATGGCGTCATTTATGGCTATAAATATTCTGATGAAGCAAACAACGTTGAAAGCCCTGCATATAAGTATGCACAGAGCCTTCCTAATGCTACATTCAAGGAAATTGGCTATGTAGTTACTTTTGAAAGTGATGGCAAAGTATACGAAGTACAGAATGTAAATGCAGGTAAGGCAGCAACGAAGCCTACAGATCCTACTAAGACAGGATATAAGTTCAAATACTGGCAGTGGACTGACAGCAATGGTACTGTCCATACAGGAACAGATGCTTACAGTGGTGTAAATGAGAACAGAAAGGTTGTTGCAGTATTTGAACCCGGAAATGGTGTGGTCTCAGACGGAAAAACATACACCATGACAGTAACAGGTGGTACTGGCAATGGAAGTACGAGCCTGACCAATATGACCGGTGGAGCAATTGTTGTGTTAGAGGCAACAGGGGTAAGCACAACACAGAGCTTCCAGTACTGGTCAGCAACAGGTACAGACAGTGCTGGTGTTACAGCAGATTGTTCTGAATTGATTGGTGATGTGCATTCAGCGTCCACAAGCATGTATATGCCAAATGCTAACGTAACAGTAACCGCACATTATACCACAAACAGCACTGGTGGTGGTTCAGGAAGCGGTGGTTCAGGAAGCGGTGGATCTGGCGGTAGTGGGTCCGGAAGCTCTTCCGATTCTACTACCAAGTACAAATTAACCGTTAATTATGGTTCAGGCTCCGGTGAGTATGCAGCAGGACAGGTAGTAACAATCTCTGCTTTTGCTCCGGAATCATCAAGCAAAGTATTCTCCAAATGGACAAGTACTACGGCGGGTGTAGGATTTGCTAACGCTTCAGCAGCATCTACAACTATTACGATGCCGGCAACAGAAGCAACGGTAACGGCTAATTACAAGACAAGAACATCAGATGATGACGAAGATGATTCAGATGCAGCAAACAGAAGAAGGGGAACAACCACAACAACGACAACTGTTGCAAATGGTACAAATAATGCGCAGAATACGACCACAACTACAACAACAACCAATGGAACAACAACTTCCACGGCAACACAGGGAGACAGACTTTCTATTGATAAGACTGGAATCTCTAATAAGGATGTAGGCTCTACGACAGTAGAGGGTGCAACAGATAACTTCATTGTAAAGGTATCTGACTCTGACAGTGCAGTGGCAGAGGCACAGGCTGCATTAATGAATAAGTTCGGTAGTTTGGATGGCATTGTATATATGCCAATGGATATTTCCCTGTATGACAGCACCGGTAAGAACAAGATTCAGGATACAACAGGTCTGAATGTCAACATTACAATACCAATTCCTGATGAAATGATTCAGTATGGTGGTAATGTACATATGGCTGCAATCGAGAACAGTCAGTTACAGGATCTGAATGTGAAGTTTACTACAATTGATGGCATAGCCTGTATGTCCTTTACAGCACCGCATTTCTCACCATATGTAGCATATGTGGATACACAGAATCTGGTAGCTGGCCAGATGCTGGATGCAACACCTAAGACAGGAGATCCGATTCATCCTAAGTGGTTCCTGGCAGCAGGTATGGCTTGTCTTTCTATCATCCTGTTTGCATCCGGGGATAAGAAGCGTAAGATTAAAATCGCTTAAACAGGAGTAAGAGTATGAATAAAAAGGTGATTACTGCAACAGCGGTATTGTCAGCGGGAATTCTTCTTCTGTTGACAGTAGTGATAGGTTTTCAGACAAAAGCGAAGGGTGAAGATGATTTTCGGATAAATGGAACAATATTGACAGCGTACGTGGGCACTGACACCTTTGTCAGTGTTCCAAGTACGGTTACGACGATAGGGGAAGGTGCCTTTGCAGGGAATACAACACTGCAAAGTATAGAGCTTCCTGACAGTTTACGGGAGATTGGCTACAATGCCTTTGGCGACTGTACTGCATTGATTAGTGTAACAATACCGGATTCGGTAACGAAAGTAGGACCGGGAGCGTTCAAGGGATGCAGTGCATTGACATTGGCAGACCTGGGTGCGGGGATTTCTTCCTGGGGTTCTGGGGTATTTAATGACTGCACGTCTCTTAGTAAAGTGATTGTGGATGAGAAGAACAACTATCTGCTTTATTATAATGGCGCTTTGTATAATGGAGATATGTCCATGCTGTATCAGGTATTGGCAGGAAGGACCGGAGACAGTTATGCAATGCCTGATGAGGTAAAAGAGATAGACACTTATGCATTCTGGAATCAGCAGAATATTAAAAATGTAAAAGTATCTCCTAATGTCACAGAGATTCCTTCCTATGCAATGAGCAGCATGGGAAGTGTTGAGAATGTAATTCTGCCTGATTCAGTCAGCTCAATTGCAGAGAAAGCATTCGCAAATAATACAACATTAAAGCAGGTTATGATACCGGCATCTGTGAACAGTATACAGGACAATGCTTTTGCCAACAGTCCTAATGTTAAAATATTAACGACTAAGAACAGTACTGCGGATCAATTTGGTCAAAAGCAGAAGATACCTGTAATTTATGATGCAGAGCTGCCTACAGATTTCAATGACAGCAATGCAGATCAGGAGGATAAACCCCAGCTTAAACATCAGACCACGACTGTAACTACAACAGAAGAAAAAACAGAACAAACAAAGGAAGAAACTTCCAAGGAAGAGACTTCGGCAGCACAGTCAACACAAAATGACGAGAATCCTTTGGATACGAAAGAACCTGGTGTGGTTGCCAAGACCAGAATCATAAATGGTAAGGCTGTAGTATTAATTGGTAAGTCAAACCAGAAAGTATATGGTGGAACAGGCAGTAATTCCTCCATAGAAACAAGCCAGACACAGGAAACATCAGAAGAAAGCTCTTCTGAGCATGAAACACAACCGACTTCATCTAAGCAGACAGTCGATGGTGATACGATTAAGCAAAGAGCGTACTATAAACAGAACAATTTGACTAATTATACAATTAGTGAGAAAATAAAAGAAATAGGACGATTGAGTTTTGCACAGAGCGGTTTACAGTCAATAGAGATACCATCTAATGTTACAACAATAGATTATGGAGCATTTTATGGATGTCAGGATTTGAAAGAAGTAACAATTCCTGATTCTGTAATTAGCATAGGTACGAAGGCTTTTGCTGATACTCCATGGCTGGATAACTGGCTTAATGGAACTTCTAAGGGAGGCGAAGACGATTTCCTGATAGTGGGAGATCATATTCTTCTTGCATATCGTGGAAACAGTGCAAAGGTCGAGATTCCTGAGGGCGTAAAGCAGATTGGCTCAGAAGCCTTTAAAAATCATCAGGAGCTGACTCAGATTACAATCCCGGATAGTGTAAGCAATATTGGTGCGGATGCATTCAGAAATTGCAGCAAGCTTACCAGGGTCGATGGAGGAGCAGGCTTACAGACAATTGTTCGTGGAGCCTTTTATGGCACACAGGTATCGGAAGATTCACTGACGAAATAAAGTATGTGAGGATTATTATGGAAAAAGCGTTTTGGGGAATGGTAGCAGGATGTACCTTAATCTTTGGAATATTACTTGGAATGTATCTGAATAAAAGCGGTGCTGTGGATTTTTCCCCTAAGGCGGATCAGACACAGGAAACAACGCAGACAGACCAGACTGCAGATGAGATAGAACAGGAGGGAGAGATTACTTCTCTTCTTCAGGAGACTCAGGGAAATTATGCAGCTGCAATGAAAGCGCTGGAGGAGGAACAGACAGAAAGTCCACAGCAGCCGGAGGGGGCTGCAGGTGGAGATCATAACACGTCATCAACGACAACCTCTTCGTCAACGACCACAACGACCACTCCAAATGGAAGCGTAGACCCTGATAGAAACGGTAATCATAATTATTTTATGGATGATCCTTCTGCTACACAGCCGTCATCTGCTGATTCATCTTCTGAATCGCAGACAGAAGATACACCGGAATCCAAGAAGAATGATTTATATCAGTATGATTTATATAAGGATCATGTTGTCATCACCAAGTATCTGGGAAAAGGCACGGATGTAGTAATTCCTGATACATTGGATGGACAGCCTGTTACGGAGCTTGCAGCTTCTGCTTTTGCCAGTTCCAAGACACTGGTAAGGGTAGAGATTCCTGATACAGTGTCAACAATGGGGGACAGTGTATTCAAGAGTGATGCCGCACTTGTGGAAGTGGTTATGCCGGATAGTCTGACATCATTGGGACAGAGCGCTTTTGATGGCTGTTCTAATCTGGTCAGATTAACAATTCCTGATGGAGTAACCCAGATAGGAGACAAGGCATTCAATAAATGCATTAATATGACTAAGATCAGTTTACCGGATGATGTAACGTCAATTGGTAAACAGGCATTTTATCAGTGTGAGAAGTTACAGACAATTACATTGCCGAGTGCACTGACACAGATAGGGGATGAAGCTTTCTCCGGTTGTCTGGTATTAGGTAAAATTAAGATTCCATCAGAAGTAACTACGATTGGCAAGAGTGCTTTTGAAAACTGTGCGGCTGCTGAGAGCATCAGCATGGGTAATCTTGTGGATACCATAGGGGATTTGGCATTCAAAGGATGTACAAAGGCTTCTTCTGTTAAGATTTCTTCTGCACTTACGGAGATTCCTAAAGAATTATTCGCAGGAGATACCAGTTTTACAGATTGTAAGATTCCCAATAGCATTACTGCCATCAATGCCAGTGCCTTTGAAGGCTGTACAGGTTTAACAGCGGTTACAATACCATCATCTGTGACGACTATTGAGGCGAGTGCATTTTCAGGCTGTACAGGCTTGACAGAGCTTAGCTTTAAGAGCGGGGTAACAGTAATAGGCGACAGTGCTTTTCAAGGCTGTACCGGTTTGAAATCCGTTACATTGCCATCCAGTGTAGTCAGCATTGGAACAAGTGCTTTCTCAGGCTGTACTGCATTGGCAGAAGTCTCTATACCAAAGGCAACTATGAGTATTAAGTCAGCTGCCTTCTCAGGGTGTACATTTACAACTGTAACAATTAATAAAGTATGTTCGTATCAGTCAGATTCATTCCCGACAGGAATCAAGATAGAGAATTACTAATACACCGTTTCGTAAACAGCAGTTCTTACATATTATAGTAGTAAAATATGACTGCAGGAGCTGCAATATGGATAGAGTGCGAAGGATGGTAGGCTGTGACAGGCTGGATACATCACAGTATAATGGCAGAGACGTTTATGTAGTTGTTCTGGATTCGGGAGTGGCAAGTCATCCGGATCTTGATGGAAGAATTGTGGAATTTCAGGATTTTATACATGGAAGAAAAGGCAAAACAGGTTCATATTATGATGATAATGGACACGGCACACATGTGTGAGGTCCCATAAGGAGGAAAGACATGGTAACGAAGGTTAGTAAAACAAAATATTGGATTGGCAGAACAATCGGTATTCTGACACTTGTCTGCATACTCATGGGAAGCATTCCTGTGCAGGCACAGGGACCGACATACACACAGCTGAATGATGTTTATTATGCTGTGGAAGGGTGTACAGTGTACGCAGAACCAACGTATACTTCTACTGTATTGACGACGATTGCGGCAAATGTTCCGGTAAGAGTCGTTGGAAGTTATTCAAATGGCTGGTATCGAATTAACATCGGAGTGATAGCATATTGTAAGATGGACAGCCTTACTACAGCAGGTGATGTGGGTGTTATTACAGCCAAGGATACGCAGGCATATTATGCGAAACAGACAGCCGATCAGCTGGGTTATACATTTCACTATATGGTTTTGAATGATAAGAAAACCATTAAGAAAGATATTTTTAACAGCTATATCGGGCAAAAGGCAATCCTCTTTGCAAAGATAGATGATGAGCTGGCGGTATCATTTAAGATGCTGTATGCTGACCCTGTTAAACAGGACATTAATCTGAATTACACCAGGGCAGTCACAGTAAATGGAGATGGCAGCAGGACGATAGAACTGACTAACAGTGATGAGCAGGCACTGACCGGGCAGCTTGCCATATTCCAGGTTAAGACCGGCTATGATAAAGCAGTGGACATGTATATATGGGATATGAATAATGCAGAGTATAACCTGATGAATACCTACTATACCGAGTTCAGTGAATATGCATATGCACCGGTTACGCAGATCAGTAATATAAAATACACAGAAGCAGAAATAGCCAACAGTCTGACTACAGAAGTAAGAAACAAGATGGATAATATCAGAAAAGGTATTAAGTATTTATCCTATGACGAAACAGATTATAAGAATGCTCTTACAAGCAGACTTAGAAAAGATACAGAATATGTAGATTATCAGTACTAAGAAGAGGCGCACAGATATAAATTATATTTGTGCGTCTTTTATAATATCAGCTATTGCGTGTTGACATAATCTCTGATATACTATACGTATATAGCGTACTAACTGTATTAAGATAGATAGTACACTGTATTTTCCGGATACGCAGCGGTATTATTCTGACATATTGTGAATGGAAGGGGTAGTTATGCAGGATAAAGGGAAAACTAAGAAAAAACGTGATGATACAGTGATTACGGTTAAAAATTTATATAAAATATATCATATTGGTGATAATAAAGTGCGTGCGCTCAATGGCGTGGATTTTACGATTAAGCGGGGTGAATTCTGTGCTATTGTAGGTGCTTCGGGATCAGGTAAATCTACCTTGCTGAATATGCTTGCCGGCTTGGAGAAGCCCACTAAAGGAGAGATTATCATTGCCGGTGAACATATGGAGACCAAGTCGGAGAATCAGCTTGTTAAGTTCAGAAGGGAACATATTGGATTTATTTTCCAGTCTTTTAATCTGATGGGAACGATGAACGCTGTGGAGAATGTGGCTTTGCCATTGACCTTTCAGGGAGTCTCCAAGAAAGAAAGAGAACGGCGTGCACGTAAAATGGTACATATGGTCGGATTGGATAAATACTGGGATCACAGACCCAATCAGATGTCTGGTGGACAGCAGCAGCGAGTCGGCGTAGCCCGGGCACTGGTTGTAAGGCCGGAGATTATATTTGCAGATGAACCAACGGGTAATCTGGATTCCAATACATCTCAGGAGATTATGAATCTGATGCAGAGTGTTGTAAAAGAGCATAATCAGACGCTGATTATGGTTACACATGATAATTATCTTGCGGGTTTTGCCGACAAGATAATCCGCATTAAGGATGGTAAGATTATAGATATGAAAGACAATACAGAACATACAGAGGGGGATAAGAATGAAAATGAAGAGAATGTTTAAGAAATTACTGGTGATGTCATTGCTTGTACTTGCATTATGTGGTAGTGCATTGACTGTATACGCAGATGAGAGTGATAGCAGTTCTACAACTTTATCCAGTGCTTCCGGCGAAGAGAGAAACCGCATCAGAGGACAGCTGAACCGCTTTTATACAGATCTGAAATCTCTGAATGACATTTCAGATGAGAACAAGAAGAAGATGGATAAAATTTACAATACAGCAATGTCTTATATGAATTACGCTGATTTAAGTGTTTCGGAAATTGCTTCTTATGAATCTACCGTAGAGGGCTATCTGAAGGATCTGGCAAATAAGAACACTGCAGATACAAATAAGTTCCTGATGCTTTCCAATGAAGTACCCATTACGGATGCAAAGTACGGAGATACTGCGTTTGTTGTGCTTTCCCTGATTAATCTCGGCAAGACTGATATTACAGATATTGTAATTACTCCGGCAGTGTCCAATGATAAGGCAAAATGGCCTTTTGAAATCAATCAGGCATATGATGCACAGACAATCCAGATTCTCCAGGCAGCGGATAATACAGAGGATGCCTACAATAAGCGTATGGACATTGGATGGAACTTTGTAGTACGTCAGGACGTATTGACAGGTTGTTATCCTCTTAATTTCCATGCTACATATTATCAGAATGGTGCTGCCGTCAGCACAGACATTACAACATACATTAATGTAAAGGGTTCCAACCCTAAGAATCTGCTGGTACCTGATGAAAAACAGCTTTCAGCCAACCCAAGAATTGTGGTTACAGGATTTACAACAGTCCCGGAGACTGTATATGCAGGAAGTGTATTCAATCTGACTGTAAATGTGAAGAATACTTCCGCAGAAACAACAGTTAAGAATGTACTCTTTGATCTGCAGGCTACAGTAGAAGGTTCTACAACAGTAGCATCTTATTCCGCATTTCTGCCTACATCCGGTTCAAGCTCTGTATATACAGATGCGATTGCACCTGGGGAGACTTACCAGATGAGCATTGAGATGGAAGCCAAGTCGGATCTTGCGCAGAAGCCATACGTACTGACGGTAAACATGAAGTATGATACAGATGAAGAAATCAATAAAACAGATACAGCCAGCGTATCTATTCCTGTCAAGCAGGAAGCCAAGATGGACACAGGTACAGCAGAAATCATGCCGGAATCCATTGCGGTAGGTGAACAGTCCAATATTATGTTCAGTGTATTCAACACTGGTAAAACGACTTTATATAACGTAAAGGTTACATACGAATCAGATGCAATTGACAGTGGTATTTCCTATCTGGGCAATCTGGATCCGGGCGCTACAGGAAATGTAGATTCCATGGTTACGGGAATTGCGGCAGATGATGGTTCCGGAACGATTACGGCAGTCGTGACCTATGAGGATGAGGCAGGCAATGAGACACGTTATGAGAAGGAAATGAATTTGTCTGTTTATGAAAATGTGGTTGATGATGGTTCTATGGATGATATATATACAGAACCTGCTGTTGAAGAAAGCTCAGGACTTCCACTTCCTGCCTTGATTGGAATTATTGCAGCAATTGTTGTGATTGTGGTTGTTATCGTTATTGTCATAAAGAAGAAAAAGGCAAAGAAACAGAAAAAGGAAATGGAATTACTGGATGATGAGGATGATGTATAATGAAGTTTTCTGATTTATTGCTCATGAGCATAACGAATCTGTGGAAAAGAAAACTCAGAACCGTATTGACTGTTTTAGGTGTTGTAATCGGTATTACTTCTATTGTGGTCATGGTTGCATTGGGAAATGGATTAAAGGAATCCATGATGGAGAATATATCCAGTTATTCCTCAATCACCCAGATAGAAGTATCCAGTGGGCAGTCGTGGAATAGCAGTGGCGCACAGACAGAAGAGAGGCTGCTTAATGATGAGCTGGTGAATACACTTAAAAGTATGGAGCATGTGGTAGATGTATATCCACAATTGAATGTATCGGTTATTGCGAAATCCGGTAAATATATGAGCTATATGGATATAACAGGTATGACTCAGGAAGGTCTTGCCAGTCTGGACCTTCCTATTGCAGAGGGTGCATTGCCATCGGCAAATGGAGAGTTCAAGCTGTTTTATGGAAGTAGTGTATTGACGAATTTCTATGAAGAAAAGACAAATACTTACCCATATTGGGAGAAAAATGAACTTCCGCAGATAGATCTGATGAAGACACCGATGTTTGTTATTTTTGATACAGATGCGTATTGGAGCTCCGGAAATTCCGGAGACAGTGGGGGAACGACAGTAAAACCACCCAAGAAATATCTGGTGGAAGCCAGCGGTATTATGGCGGGAAAACCAGACGAGTGGACGAATAACAGCAGCAGTGTATTCTGCGATATTAATGCTTTGAAATCACAGCTAAAACGTGTATTTAAGAAAAAGGCAGTCCCTGGACAGCCAACGAGAAAGAATGGCAAACCGTATAATGAGCTGTTCTATACAAGACTGGTCGTACAGGTAGATGAAATGGAGAATGTGCAGGAACTGACGAAGATGCTTCAGGACCAGGGATATAATGCTTACAGTGACGCAGAATGGATTCAGTCCCAGACAGAGCAGATGAATACAATTCAGCTTGTGCTTGGAGCGATTGGTGCAGTATCGCTTCTGGTTGCGGCGATAGGTATTACCAATACAATGATGATGTCCATTTATGAACGCACCAAGGAAATAGGTGTCATGAAGGTACTGGGCTGTGACATCCATAACATTCAGACATTATTCCTTATGGAAGCAGGCTTTATTGGCTTTGTAGGAGGAGTAGTGGGGCTGGCATTCAGTTATGTGATAAGTATTGTGATCAATAATCTTCTGGCAGCCAGCCAGGTTGGGGCAGAGATGGGCATGTCCGGTGGAATCTGCCGTATTCCCCCGTGGCTGCCGCCGCTTGCCGTTGTATTTGCTATACTGATTGGTATGATTGCAGGATTTCTGCCATCTCTTCGTGCTATGAGATTAAGTCCTTTAGCGGCAATCCGAAATGAATAAAGATAAGATAAAATACTGATGTAGTTTATGCTATATCAGTATTTTTTTGTTCTGAACCGGTATTTCCTTTTCATACATTGTCATAAACAGGGTATGAGGCTTGTTATGGAAAAGGCAGCAGTCTATTTAAGAATCAGCAAAGAGGATCTTGACAGAGAGGGAGACAGCCACAGTAAGAGCATAGAGAACCAGAGGATAATTGTGACAGATTATGCGCTAAAGCATGGTTGGAGCATACAGCAGTACTATGTGGATGATGATTATTCAGGCTTGTATTATGAAAGACCTGCTTTTTCACAGATGTTAAAAGATGCCAGAAGTGGGCAGTTTGGTGTGATTCTGGCGAAATCACAGTCCAGATTATCAAGAAATATGGAGCATACAGAATATTTACTTCATAGTCTGTTTCCTTTGCTTGGCATTCGATTTATTGGAGTAGTAGATGGGGTAGATACAGCACAGAAATATGGGAAGAAAGCAAGGCAGATCAATGCACTGGTGAATGAATGGTACAGTGAAGATCTATCAGAAAGCATCAGGGCAGTATATCGGCAGAAAATGGAGAAGGGAGAGTATTTAGGAGCATATGCACCCTATGGCTACCGTAAAAGCCGGAAAGATTCGCATGTTTTGGAAATAGACAGGAATGTATCTTGCTGGGTGCAGTGTATTTTTGAATGGTATGTGCAAGGATTTAGTGTGGAAGCAATCAGAGCCAGGCTGGTGAGGGAGAGAGTGGCAACACCCCTAAGCTATCGACAAGACAGGAATCCGCCGGATTATCAGTGGAGTGCTTCTACGATTAAGAAGATTTTGCGTAATGAGACATACACAGGAATGGTGGTACAGGGGAAAAGCAGGAGACGCAGTTTTAAAGATAAATCCATACAATATATTGATAAAAAGAGTTGGATTATAGTACAGGGGACACATGAACCTATTATTTCTAGGGAATTGTTTGAACGTGCAGCAAAAAGAAGGAGAGAATGTAATACACATATTGAAATGTAAGCCGGCTACGACACACATGTGTGCGGTATTCTTGCTGGAAATGGTAAATTATCGGATACAAAATATAGAGGCATAGCACCGCAATGCAGTATTTTATGTGGAAAAGTACTGGATGAAAAGGGGGGAGGAAGTCTCAGGAATCTTTTGATGGGATTGGAATGGACTACCGAAATGATGAAAATATATCCTGTCAGAATATTGAATATTTCAATAGAGATGGAACAGACAGCAGCTTTAAAACCTGATGAAGTGGCGCTTCTGCATAAATATCTTGAATATTTCTGGAGCAGTAATGTAATGATCGTTGCAGCAGCCGGAAATAAAGGCCCGGAGCCTATGAGCATCTCTCCTATCAGCGAATCAGTGGAATGTATCTGCGTAGGATGTAATGATGGTGATTATGTTGGAGCAGGCGGCAGAACCTGTGCAGCATATTCTGCCAGAGGACCGGCTAATGTGTATGATGTGAATCCTGCAAAAGGCAATCCGTTAAAGAAGCCTGATATTGTGGCACCGGGAACAGATATTGTGTCCTGCTGTAATCGGGTGTATGGGAGAAATAACCGCTGGAGACAGCCCTATATTGCCAAGAGTGGAACTTCCATGGCTACACCGATCGTCAGTGGAGCACTGGCTCTCTGTTTGCAAAAATATCCGCAAATTACGAATACACAATTGAAACGTGTCTTGTTGAGTTCGTCCAGAGATTTAGGACAAAACTGGAATGTTCAGGGAGCGGGAATGCTGCAGATTGATAAAATGCTTGAAAATATCAATAAAAAATATATTTAAAATAATTTCACTTTATTAAAATAAATCATTGACGTGAACTGTATAAATGTATACAATGATACAAAAATACGTTTTCTGCATAAGAGTGTATAAAAATACAGACTTACCAGAGGAGTTATGAAGGAGAAGATAGTAATGGAAAAGAACGATTATTTTGAAAACCGACCTGTTACCCTGAATGGCAAAAACAATCTTCTTGAAATAGAAGAGCATATGTATACATTACAGGATGTAGAGAAACCCAATACTTTCCGAAATATGTTTCCTTATGAAGAGATACCTAAGATTCCTTTTAATGACAGAGTTGTTCCTCACAATATGCCAAAGGACATCTGGATCACAGATACGACATTTCGTGATGGACAGCAGTCCAGAGCACCTTATTCCACAGAGCAGATCGTTACGATCTATGACTATCTGCACAAATTAGGCGGTCCTAACGGTATGATCCGTCAGAGCGAATTTTTCTTATACAGTAAGAAAGACAGAGATGCAGTTTACAAATGTCTGGAGAGAGGATATCAGTTCCCGGAAGTTACTTCCTGGATTCGTGCCAGCAAGGAAGATTTCAAGCTGGTAAAAGAGATAGGTATGAAGCAGACTGGTATTCTGGTAAGCTGTTCTGATTATCATATTTTCCTGAAATTAAAAATGACAAGAAAACAGGCTATGGAGCATTACCTTTCTGTTATCAGAGAATGTCTGGAAGAAGGTATCAGTCCAAGATGCCATTTAGAGGATATCACAAGAGCTGATATATATGGTTATGTAGTTCCTTTTTGTCTGGAATTGATGAAGCTGGCTGAAGAATACAAGATTCCTATTGTTGTGCGTGCATGTGATACAATGGGATATGGTGTAAACTATCCTGGTGCAGTTATCCCAAGAAGTGTACCGGGTATCATTTATGCAATTCATACACATGCCGGCGTACCTCACGAATGGCTTGAATGGCATGGACATAATGATTTCTATAAGGCAGTGTCCAATTCTACAACAGCATGGCTGTATGGCTGTTCCGGTGTGAATACTTCCTTATTTGGTATCGGAGAACGTACAGGTAATACACCTCTGGAAGCTATGGTATTTGAATATGCACAGTTAAAGGGCACTTTGAATGGAATGGATACCAGAGTCATTACTGAACTTGCAGAATATTATGAGAAAGAGATCGGCTATCAGATTCCACCAAGAACGCCTTTTGTTGGTAAGAACTTCAATGTCACCAGAGCAGGCATTCATGCAGATGGATTATTAAAGAATGAAGAAATCTATAATATATTTGATACAGAGAAATTCCTGAATCGTCCGGTACTATGCGCTGTATCCAATACATCTGGTCTGGCAGGTATTGCACATTGGATCAACACCTATTTCAAGCTGCAGGGTGAAGATAAGATTACCAAGAATTCAGAATTGGTAGCTTATGTGAAAGAGTGGGTAGATGCTGAATATGAAGGCGGCAGAGTTACCGTATTGACAGATGATGAGCTGTTGCGTGTTATTGCAGAGGGATGCGATAAGCTGAATGTAACACTTGTTAAGACGCCTCAGCCCCAGCCGGAAGAGTAATGGAGGCATATATGGGCGAACATGATGTAAATCAGGAAGCGCTGGACAAGTATTCCCTGAGAGGACGGGTTTTTCAGAAGCTTCGTGAAGATATATTAAATGGAAGATATCAGGCAAATGACGAACTGAAGGAATCTGCTATAGGAGAAGAGCTTGGAGTCAGCAGAACTCCTGTAAGAGAGGCGTTCAGACAACTGGAGCTGGAAGGACTTATCAGGATCGTTCCGAATAAGGGAGCATATGTGACAGGAATTTCCACAACGGATGTAGCAGATATCTATGAGATTCGTTCCTTATTGGAAGGATTGTGCGCACGCTGGGCTACGAAGCGTATATCCACAGAACAGATTGATGAGATGGAAGAAATTATTCTGTTAAGTGAATTCCATCTTTCAAAAGGACATTATGAACAATTGACTGAACTGGACAACCGATTTCATCAATTATTATATGATGCCTGTGAAAGCAAGATACTGATTCATTTACTCAAAAATTTTCATCAGTATGTGCAGAAGGAAAGACAGCAGACATTATCTGATAAAGAAAGAAGCAGTGAGGCTGTAGCTGAACATAAGAGCATCCTGGAGGCTATGAAAGCAGGAGATTCGCAGCTGGCAGAACAACTTGCAGACAAACATATTTGTAATGCATATAGAAATATGGTAAAATGCGGATTAAGTGATGATAAGAATTAATAAGGATATGGAGGAACAAGTATGGCAAAGATTCAAATGACAACACCCCTTGTAGAGATGGACGGAGATGAAATGACAAGAATTCTGTGGAAGATGATCAAGGATGAACTGATTCTTCCATATATTGATCTGAAGACAGAATACTATGATCTTGGACTGGAATACCGTAATGAGACTAACGACCAGGTTACAGTAGATTCTGCGGAAGCTACCAAGAAGTATGGCGTAGCAGTAAAATGTGCAACTATCACACCAAATGCAGCCAGAATGACAGAGTACAATCTCAAGGAGATGTGGAAGAGCCCTAATGGAACAATCAGAGCTATGCTGGATGGTACTGTATTTCGTGCCCCTATCGTTGTAAAAGGCATTGAACCCTGTGTAAAGAATTGGGAGAAGCCTATTACACTGGCAAGACATGCTTATGGTGACGTATATAAGAATACCGAGATTAAAGTGCCAGGACCTGGTAAGGCAGAACTGGTATTCACAGCAGAGGATGGAACAGAGATTCGTGAACTGATTCATAATTTTACAGGATCAGGTATCATTCAGGGTATTCACAATACAGACAAATCCATTTCCAGCTTTGCACATGCATGCTTTAAATATGCATTAGATACCAAGCAGGATCTCTGGTTTGCTACCAAGGATACGATTTCCAAGAAATACGATCATAATTTCAAGGATATTTTCCAGGAGATTTATGATGCAGAATATGCAGAACAGTTCAAGGCAGCAGGTATTGAATACTTCTATACTCTGATTGATGATGCAGTTGCCCGTGTTATGAAAGCTAAGGGCGGATTCATCTGGGCTTGTAAGAATTATGATGGCGATGTTATGAGTGATATGGTAAGCTCTGCATTTGGTTCATTGGCAATGATGACCTCTGTACTGGTATCTCCATCAGGCGTGTACGAATACGAAGCAGCACATGGTACTGTACAGAGACACTATTATAAGTATCTGAAGGGTGAAGAGACATCCACAAACTCTGTTGCAACCATTTTTGCATGGACAGGCGCATTGAGAAAACGTGGAGAGATGGATAAACTGGAGGATCTGGTTACTTTTGCCAATAAGCTTGAAAAGGCAACAATCGCAACAATCGAAAACGGTAAAATGACTAAGGATCTTGCATTGATTACATCCTTGAAGGATGTTACTGTACTGAACAGTGAGAACTTTATCAAGGCAATACGTGAGACCTTTGATACAATGTAAGAATATATAAAAAGTGGGAAGCCCTATTCGGACAGGGCTTCCCATTTTTCGTATAAAGGATTTAATTCTTCTTCAATCGCATTCTTTTCTCTGGCGATTTCCTGAAGACGTGCAACATTGGTTGCAATTTCAGGCCTGGACATTTCTTCATCCAGTTCCTGAGCTTTTGCTTCCAATTGAGCAATGCGGTCTTCACATTTCTTTAAGTCATTTTCTTTTTTGCGTTGTGCTGCCTGTTGTTCCTTTTGCTGCTTCCAGTCTAATTTTTGTGCACTGGGAGCGGATTCCTCTACAGAGCTGTTGCTTTCATCAGCCATAGGTGTTTGCTTCTTTTCCAGGTAATAATCATAGTTCCCTATGTAATTAATGAATTCTCTATGAGTCAGTTCCAGAATGCGGGAAGCAGTCTTGTTTATAAAATATCGGTCATGCGATACATATAGAACAGTTCCCTCATATGCATTCAACGCACTTTCAAGGATTTCCTTGGAGGTGATATCCAAATGGTTAGTAGGCTCATCCAGAATCAAAAAGTTAGATTCTGATAACATCAGTTTGGCGAGAGATACACGACCACGTTCACCGCCACTGAGAGAACTGATTTTTTTGAAGACATCTTCCCCTGTAAAGAGAAAAGCAGCTAACGTATTTCTGATCTGTGTATTTGTCAGATCTGGATAATCGTCACTGATTTCTTCAAATAAAGTCTTGTCCATATGCAGAACGTGATGTTCCTGGTCATAATATCCGATTTGAACATTGGAACCAAGTTTGATGCTTCCGGTGTCAGGAGGAACCAGTTCATTGATAATTTTTAACAGTGTGGTTTTACCGGTTCCGTTGTCTCCAATGATTGCCACATGTTCGCCTCTCTTGACTTCAAAGGAAGCATTGGAGAAGAGTATTTGACCATCATAAGCCTTGGACAGATCAGATACGCTTAATACATCATTACCACTTAGAAGCCTTGGCGTAAGTTTTAGCTTCATGTCAGCCTTTACTTCGGTTGGTTTATCAATACGTTCTATTTTATCCAGCATTTTTTCACGGCTTTCAGCACGCTTAATAGATTTTTCACGGTTAAAAGAGCGAAGCTTATCAATCACTTCCTCCTGATGCTTGATTTCGCGCTGCTGATTCAGATATGCATTTAACTGTTCTGTTCGAAGAACTTCTTTCTGTCTGGCATAATCAGAATAGTTGCCATGGAAGACCATGACATTGCCATTATCAATCTCAATGATCTTGGTAGCGATTTTATCCAGAAAATACCGGTCATGAGAGACGATCAGTACAGCTCCCTTATAATTCAAAAGATAAGTTTCCAGCCAGGCAATAGAATTGAGATCTAAATGGTTCGTAGGCTCATCCAGAATGATCAGATCAGGCTTTTGCAGAAGCAGCTTACCAAGAGCAATACGTGTTTTCTGACCACCGGAGAGAGTATCTACCTTCTTCTGAAATTCCTCTTCCTGAAAACCAAGTCCTTTTAGAATACCAGTGACTTCACTTTTATAAGCATAACCATTAAGAAGTTCAAAACGGTGATTCATATCTGTATATTTCTTCAGAAGCAGTTCAAGCTCGGCATCACTGGCTGTTTTCATGGCAAGCTCAGTCTCACGGATAGAAGCCTCCAGATCCAATACTTCCTGCTTTACAGTGAGCAGTTCATCATAAATAGTATGCTCACTGTTGACCGCCTGATGCTGTGCCAGATATCCATATGTTTTATCTTTGGCAAATGTGACCAGACCGTCATCCGCAGGCAGTGAACCTGTGATGATTTTCAACAGAGTTGATTTACCGGCTCCGTTGATACCAACGATAGCAGCTTTTTCATAATCCTCAATATGAAATGAGGCATTTTTAATGACATGATTATCTATAAATGTTTTATCAATATTAGAACAGGATAAGATCATGGTAAACTCCTTTTTTAAATAAATGTACTCCCGGAGTACATATAAGAAAATGCATAACTACACACAATATCACATTATATAGAAAAATAAAAGAAAATACAACAGTCTGTCCAATATAAAAAATGCACAGAAAGTAAGATATTATTTGACAATCATTTAACAATGTTGTATACTTTATGTTGACAGTTTAGCCGTTAACCACTGAAAAGTGAATATATGTCTATAGATAGTCAAAAGAGGAGGTACTGTATGGTACATTCTGTACAGTAATATGAGTAAATTTTGGAGGTGTATATCGTGGACGAGAAGGTGATATCACAGGCAGTCATCGGCAGACTCCCCAGATATTACAGATATTTGGGAGATTTGCGTGATAGCGGAGTAGAGAGAATATCATCACAGGATTTGAGCAGACTTATGAAGGTAACTGCTTCACAGATACGACAGGATTTTAATAATTTTGGAGGATTTGGGCAGCAGGGTTATGGATATAATGTAGAATATCTGTATAATGAAATTGCAAAGATTCTTGGATTGAACAGTAAGCATAATCTGATTATTATTGGTGCGGGCAATCTGGGACAGGCGCTTGCCAACTACATGAACTTCGAGAGAAGAGGTTTTATTGTAAAGGGTATCTTTGACATTAATCCTGCCTTACAGGGTAAGGAACTCAGAGGAATTCCTGTACGTCCTGTAGAACAGATTGCAGATTTTGTGAAAGCAAACGATATAGATATTGCAGTCCTTACAATTCCAAAGGATGGTGCGGTGAAAGCAGCAGAGACTCTGGTAAAATGTAACATCAAGGCAATCTGGAATTTTGCACATGTAGATCTGAATGTTCCAGACAGCATTGTAGTAGAGAATGTGCATTTGTCAGATAGCTTGATGAAGTTATCTTATGGCATTGAGAAACATGCACATGGAGACGATAAATAGCAGAAGTGATAGAAGGTGACTGGATGGCACAGGATAATGATCTGTTCAGAACAGCGCTGGAAGGTAAGAAGATACCAATACTGACACTTGATCATAAATGGCATAAGTTATTTACACAGACAGGCGATAATGATGAGATTCATGCGCTGGAGACAGTTGTGAATGACCTTTTAAAGAGACAGGGGAAGCTAAACACTGAGATCAAGAGCCAGAACCTGTTCAAAAAGAAACTCATGAGTGAAATCGTGGCGATTATGGAACTTCCTGACAGTCCTGATAAGAACAAGAAAATGGAAGAAAATAAACGGCTTATAGAAGAAGCAAATGAGAAGATGGATCTTTGCCATGATGAGCTTGCAGAGCTGCCTGAGCAGATAGAAGAAGCAAATTATAAGCTCATGCTGGCAACTATGAATGTATGCTATAGTCGAATCAAGCAGAACACGCAGGATATCGAAAATATCAATCAATGGATTCAGAATTTCCGGGTACAGTTAAAACGTCAGGTGCTTTTGAAACAGCAGAAAGAAATATGGAATGATGAATTATATTCTTATATGCATGATATTTTCGGACCGGATGTCATTGAAATGTTTGATCTGAAATATAATCCTAAGAACGTTTTGAATAAGGATAAAGATACTGCGCAGGCTGCAGATTCACAGAATACGGAGAAAGATAAAGGAACACCCACTTGACTGGGTGTTTTTTTGTGACTTTTATGGTATACTTTGAGAAAATGGATAGAATGAGCAGAGCGGGGGAACGGCATGGAATATGTATTGACAGCAGCAGAAATGAAACAATGTGATGAACAGACCACTACAGAATATGGAATTCCTTCTCTGGTGCTGATGGAGCGTGCGGCACTGGAGACTGCCAGAATTATCACTGGAAGATATGGAACGGATATCAGTGTGGGAATTGTGGCTGGCAGTGGCAACAATGGAGGAGATGGAATTGCAATAGCCAGAATCCTTCAGGAATCAGGCGTATCAGTACAGATACATCTTATTGGAGAAGAGGCAAAGTGTACAGAGCAGACCAGGATGCAGATACGCGCAGCCCGTATGCTGGATATTCCCATTCATTATGGCGTGGATAATTATCTCTATGATGTAATAGTAGATGCTATATTCGGGATTGGCATATCCAGAGAGATTGAAGGAAAGTATAAAGAAGTTATAGAAGGTATCAATGAATCTCATGCCATAGTGGTATCGGCAGATATGCCATCAGGAATCCACACGGACAGCGGAAAGGTCATGGGATGCGCAATAGAAGCTGATATCACTGTTACGTATGGATATCGCAAGCTTGGACAGCTGTTGTATCCGGGGACAGACTACACAGGCGAATTGATCTGCGTTCCTATTGGAATACCAGACAAACTGGTGGAGAATACGAAGAAAGGTATTGTAACTTTTACGAAATCTGACTTGAGATTTCCCAAGAGAAATCATGGTGGAAATAAAGGAACCTTTGGTAAAGTCCTGGTGATAGCAGGGTCAAAAAATATGGGAGGTGCCTGTCAGCTTGCGTCCACCAGTGCATTTCGTATAGGCTCCGGCATGGTGAGAATATATACGGCATGGGATAACAGGGAGAGTCTGCTTCGTAAATTGCCGGAAGCAATCATTGATACGTATGCAGATGATGAACAGGAAGGCTTATCAGAGGAAGAAACAGACAGATTGCAAAAAGGCATTAGCTGGGCAGATGTGATTGCCATAGGTCCTGGATTATCCACTTCTGCAAAGGCTGGAACAATTCTTTCCTATGTACTGGAACATAGTGGGAAACCGATGGTAATTGATGCTGATGCCCTGAATCTTCTGGCACAGAAGCAGGATTTGCTGCAGATGCTGGAGCATGGTCGTAATCCTGTAAGAAGAGAAATCATCCTGACTCCTCATTTGGGAGAATTTGCAAGGCTGTTGCAACATCCGGTATCAGAGATATCACAGAATATTCTGAAATATTGCCGCTCATTTACACAGAAATATGATGTGACTTTGGTATGCAAAGATGCAAGAACAATAGTTACCAGAAAGCTTAAAATGACTTATTTGAATACCAGTGGTAATGATGGCATGGCTACAGCTGGCTCAGGAGATGTTCTCACTGGCATGATAGCCGGATTGCTGGCACAGAAGATGGACAGCTATGAAGCGGCAGTTATGGGTACTTTTATACACGGTTTGGCAGGAGATATTGCAAAAGAGCGGAGTTCGGCGTATTATATAATGTCACAGGACATTATTTGGTCGCTGAAATATTTGACAGAGGAATATAAGGAGGCAGACAACTCATGATACATTATGACAGAGTCTGGGCAGAGATAGATTTAGATGCAATCATTAAGAATATGGAGAGCATTAAGAGCAGAATAGATAAAAATGCACAGGTGGTCGCAGTGATTAAGACAGATGGATATGGTCATGGAGCTACGCAGATCGCCAGAGTATTAGAGCCTGATGAACAGGTCTGGGGGTATGCAGTAGCAACCGCAGAAGAAGCCTTTTCTTTAAGAGAACATGCAATCAGAAAACCAATTCTGATATTGGGTTATACTTTCCCATACAGCTATGAGAAATTAATCAACGAGGATGTCAGAATGGCTGTTTTCATGGATGATGTTGCGCAGATGCTTTCTGATAAGGCTGTAGAAATGGGCAAAGTATGTAAGGTTCACGTTAAAGTAGACACAGGAATGACAAGAATAGGCATCAGACCGGACGCAGAGGGAATTGCCTTTGTAGACAGGTTAAGCAAGCTTCCTGGTATTGAAATTGAAGGTATTTTTACACATTTTGCGACAGCAGACGAAAAAGACAGATCTAAAACCCGTAAACAGTATGAAGATTTCTGTGACTTTACAGAAAAAATAGAATCTGAGCTGAAGCTTCATATTCCAATGAAACACTGTGCGAATAGTGCCAGTATTGTAGAGATGCCACAGATGCATATGGATGCAGTCAGAGCCGGCATTATTTTATATGGCTTGTGGCCATCTGCTTCTGTACAGAAGGATCATCAGATTGATCTGTATCCGGTATTGAGCCTGAAGACGAGAGTTGTTTATGTAAAGACTGTACCGGCAGGGCAGGAAATAAGCTACGGTGGTACTTTTACAACATCCAGAGATACCAGAGTAGCAACAGTCTGCATTGGATATGGTGATGGTTATCCAAGAAGCCTTTCTAATATTGGATACGTATTGATCAAAGGACAGAAAGCAAAGATCCTTGGCAGAGTGTGCATGGATCAGTTTATGATTGACGTGACAGATATACAGGGTGAGATATGTGTCGGAGATGTTGTAACGCTGATAGGCAGAGATGGCGATCAGACGATTACGATGGAAGAACTGGGGGAATTATCAGGAAGATTCAATTATGAGCTTGCCTGTGACCTGGGCAAGAGAATTCCACGTATCTACAAAATTGACGATACATTAATTAACGAATAGAAAGATTTTGTATAAAGATACACCTTACAGGTAAGACTAGAGATATACAGTAAGTCATGCTTGAAAATGAGGTGTATATATGAGACGTGGAGATATTTATTATGCAGATTTGCGCCCGGTAGTTGGCTCAGAACAGGGAGGAGTCCGTCCGGTTCTGATCATACAGAATGATGTAGGGAATCGTCATAGCCCTACTGTAATCTGCGCAGCGATTACTTCCAGATTAAATAAGGCAAATCTGCCTACACATATAGAATTGAACGCAGGTAATTATGATATGGTCAAGGATTCTGTGATTTTACTGGAACAGTTAAGAACCATAGATAAGAAAAGACTGAAAGATAAAGTATGTCATCTTGATACGATTACCATGGAAAAAGTGAACCGTGCACTGGAAATATCCCTTGAACTTACATAAATAGTTGAAAGGATATGTTGACGGATTCTGTGAGTAATGCTATATTAAATTATTATGGATTTAAAAAGGAGTGAAATACATGGATGATGGCGGGGCTGCGGCCTGTACCATAGTTTTGTTTTTTGCGTTATTGCTCATAGAAGCGATTTTGTATGGTTTTAGTAAAGCAATTTATCTCATGAATGAGAAGGAGATTGAACGTCGTGCGCAGGAAGAAAATGACAAAAAGTCTATTGCGCTTCTCGGAATAGTTCAACACTCTACAATTTATGTGAATTCCATTCAGATGATCACTACATTGATCGATCTGGTCATGGGCTGCTTTTATTTACCGATATGGATCAACTGTTTTACCGGATGGCTTAATAAGTTATCCTTTCTGCATCAGATATCAGATGCAGGAATACATATCATTGCAGTTTTTGCAGCAACTTTCTGCCTGATGTATGTCATGCTTACTTTCGGTACACTGTTGCCAAGAAAGCTGGCACAGAAGTATCCTGATGCCTGGGCTTACATATTCATCGGACATATAGGCAGATTGAAGACTGTACTGTATCCTCTTACAGGAATTGTTGCAGTATCAACTAATGCCTTATTAAGAGTTATGGGGCTGCGTACGACAGATGAACAATCAGATGTAACCGAGGAAGAGATTATCTCCATGGTGAATGAAGGACATGAGCAGGGTGTTCTGGAGGCCAGCGAGGCTGAGATGATTACCAATATATTTGAATTTGGGGATAAGAAGGCGAGCGACATTATGACGCATCGCAACAGTATCATTGCCCTTGACAGCGAGATGCTTTTTAAAGATGCCCTGGTTCAGATGCTGCAGGAAAGCAACAGCCGTTATCCTGTGTATGAAGAGAATCTGGATCATATTATCGGGGTTCTGTATCTGAAAGATGCCATGCGTCTGCACACTTCTGATGAAAGCCTGAACAGACCTATCGGTAAAGTTCAGGGGTTGGTCAGAAAGGCGGTATTTGTACCTGAAACCAAAAATATTGACGATTTATTCAAGAGTATGCAGTCACAGAAGAACCAGATGGTCATTGTCATGGATGAATATGGACAAACCTCCGGTCTGGTAACAATGGAAGACATCCTTGAAGAGATTGTCGGTAATATTATGGACGAGTATGATACAGATGAGAATCATATCAGGGAAAAAGGTAATAACGAATATGTAATTGAGGGTATGACCAAACTGGAAGATCTGGAAGAACGTTTTGGTATTGATTTTGGCGAGACGGAGTTTGATACACTGAACGGTTATCTGATTTCCAAGCTTGACAGAATACCGGATGAACATGAGAACACAGAGGTCAGCGCTTGTGGCTATAGATTCAAGATACTTAAAGTAGAGAAGAATGTAATTCAGTCAGTGCTTGTGACAAAATTGCCGGAAGCAGAGAAGAAACAGACCACTACAGATGAAAATGTAAATTTATTTAAAAAGGAAAAGGTAGGAGAATAGAAATGTCAGGACATTCAAAATTTGCAAACATTAAGCATAAGAAAGAGAAGAACGACGCTGCTAAGGGTAAGGTATTTACCATTATCGGACGTGAAATTGCCGTTGCAGTAAAAGAAGGCGGACCGGATCCAAATAATAACTTCAAGCTTGCACAGGTTATTGCCAAGGCAAAGGCAAACAACATGCCTAATGATACAATCGAAAGAGGTATTAAGAAGGCTGCTGGTGATGGCAATGCGGTAAATTACGAACATGTTACATATGAAGGATATGGACCTAACGGTATCGCTGTCATTGTAGAAGCACTTACAGATAATAAGAACAGAACTGCAGCTAATGTCAGAAGTGCATTTACTAAGGGCAATGGAAGCATTGGTACTCAGGGATGTGTTTCCTTTATGTTCGATGAGAAGGGACAGATCATTATTGACAAAGAAGAGTGTGATATGACTGCAGATGATCTTATGATGATCGCATTAGATGCAGGAGCAGAAGATTTCTCTGAAGAGGAAGACAGCTTTGAAATTTTAACAGCACCAGCAGATTTTGATGCTGTATACAAGGCACTGTCTGATAACAATATCGTTATGGCAAGTGCAGAAGTTACCATGATACCTCAGACTTATGTATCTTTAACTGATGAGAATGCAATTAAATGCATCAACAGAATTCTTGATCTTCTTGATGAAGATGATGATGTACAGGCAGTATATCATAACTGGGATGAGTAAGATATAGCACTGTTTGAATACAATTTACGCGTCAATGAAGCCGGGATATGGAGCAATCTGTATTTCGGCTTTTTGTAAAATTAAGAAGCTGCCTGATTGTTAAGTCAGTTTTGTTTTGATATAATATATAGGATTGTATACATAGGGAAAATGAAAACGGAAGTGAGGAGCTGGATATGTTGACTCAAAATGAAATAATGAAACAGATTTTGACTGTCAGACATGAGTCACCCGAACAGGAAAGAGAATTATGTTTTACTTTGCTTTCACAGTGCGAAGACCGTTATGAAGAGGCATTTGCAAGAACGTATCTGGCGGATGCTTTATCTTCCATGGGATTACTTGACAGTGCGATTCAGGAATGTAAGAAAGCGCTGGATATTACTCTCAGGAATAACTATGAAGAACTTTCACTGACGTTATATAATCTCATTGGAATTATATATACATATACCGATGATGAACAGGGAGCACTTGATTATTATTTCAAAGGAATCAAGTTAGCCACCAGAATGAATGACAACATGATGTGTGGAGCACTGTTTGCAAATATAGCATTTCTTTATCGGAAATTTCAGGCATATGATAAGGCAATAGAGACTTTACGTATGGCATATGATATTGTGCAAAAAGCCAGTGAAAACAAGATGCGTGTTGCGTTTAATGACTATGTATACAGCAGGGAATTGGCGGGTATTGAGCTGCAACGTGGGCAGCCTGACCGTGCAATGGAGTTTTTACAGCAGATAGATAATTTGGAAGAACATCTGGATGATACAGAGCTGCTTATCATGTATGCGGCATACTACCAGCAGAAACAGAATAAAGAAGAATCACTCAAATATTTGAAGATTGTATTGGAACAGATTGAAAAGGATGATAATCAGTTTCAGAGGATTTCTTATTATTTTGATATCATAGAGACGTTACTATTGTTAAAGGAATACGAAGAAGCAGAGAAAATTGCACAGAAAGCGGAAGTTGTACTTCGTGGCATGAATATTCCAGGAAAATGGGTAATGCTTGCAGAATATGAGATTCAAATATATGAGAAACTTGGTGATTCACAAAAAGCCGGCAGAGCTTATGAAATGTATTATAAAAAAGATGTACAGCAGAGTGAGAACCGCAAGCAGACAGAAGTCAAAAGGCTGAAAAAAAGAATTGAACTGCAAAAAGAAATTAATAAACGGGCAGATATTGAAGCTAGGAAGATTATGCTGGTTAGTCAAAGTGAGCAGGATGAGCTGACGAAGATTTATAACCGAAGAGGCATCAAGAGACATGTTGGAGCGAAATTCAAAGAAACACAACAACTGCAAAAGTCTTTTTCCATAGCAATAGTAGATGTAGATTATTTCAAAGAATATAACGATACATACGGACATCCGGCAGGAGACAACATTCTTCAGACGATAGCGCAGATACTGGAGGAGAGCGTTTCGAAGGCTGGAATTGTAGGCAGATATGGCGGTGATGAATTCCTGATTGCAATAGCACAGAGAAATTCAGAAGAAGTAGAGCAGATTATTTGCTGCATAAGAGAAAAACTCAAACAAAAAGCAATAAAGAACAGAAGATCTACAGTTTCTGAGTACGTTACAGTATCAATAGGTGCTGTTAATGTAGTACCGGAAAGAAAAACACTGCTCTCGGAGTATATTCATGCAGCAGACCATGCGCTTTATGAAATTAAAAAAACGTCTAAGAATGGATTTCTGGTTTTGAGCTCTTTTTAAAATGAGGATTGATATGACAGATTTTTTTGAAGATAAAAGTGAACAGGTAATTGAATATAGATTTAAAGACCCGCAGAGAGCATATGATATCTGCTGTGAAATATTGGAGCACGGAGCAGAAACAAATGACTGGTACGAGATTTCCTATGCACATCTTTATATGGGAGATACTCTGTTCTCCATGGGAAGACTGGCAGAATCCATAGAACATATGCTCATTGGTGAAAAAGTTCAGAAAGAATACGGATATGATGATCTGCTGATGAAAAATTATAATATTACAGCAATTATATACATGACACAGGGAGACGATTTTCTTGCACTCGATTACTTTTACTATGCAATGGAGCTGGCAGAGCAGTATGGGAACTACGTACTTCAGGGACTGATCTATAATAATATTGGTGTATTATTACATAATAGAGGAGATGCATCCAGCGCAGCATGGTATTTTGAGCAGGGAATAAAAGTCAGCAGAAAAAAGGGAATTGAAGATAAAGACATTGTTTTTGATGAACGCCAGTTTTACATCAATATGAGTGGAAAATATATTGAAGAGAAAAATTATTTAAAGGCAAAAGAATACATGGATATCGCCACAACTCAATATGATGGTAAACAAACAAGCGTATCAGAAGTGAGCATTATGTCAGCGTACGCCGTTATTTATTCTGGTCTTGGAAATGAACCGGCTCTATATGATATTTGTGTAAAGGCACTGCATCTTCCAAGAGAAGCCTATGGAGAAGTGGAAAGCTTTGAAGATTATCTGGATATTTTTGTTGCATTGATGAAAATAAAACATATAGGAGAAGCTGAGCAGTTACTGCATATCCTGTCAGAAGTGTGTGAGAGAAATGATATAATAAAACATAAGGTAAGGTTGTGTGAAGCCTATATAGAGTTATATGAGACTACTGGTAATTACCTGAAGCTGAATAAAACATATCATGAATATTATACATGGAAAAAGAAACTGGAACAGGAGAAGAAGCAGGCTGTCATTACTGCGATTGATAACAGGTGCAGACTGGAAGATGAGAAGACCAGAAATGCAAAACTCACTGCTGATAACAGAGAATTATCCAGAGAAAGTGAAGTAGATGAACTCACCGGCATTTATAACAGATATGGCATCCGAAGAAGATTTCGTGAACTGTACAAAATAGCGGAGGTTGACGATCAGAAATTATGTATGGCTATCTTTGATATTGACTTTTTCAAGGAATACAATGACCAGTATGGACATCTTCAGGGGGATGCATGCCTGCAGAAGGTAGCCCGGATATTACAGAAAACAGCATCCAATCTGTTTTTTATTGCGCGATACGGCGGAGATGAATTTCTGATAGTTGGTATTAATAAGACAAATGATGAAATAGAATGTTTCGCACAGAATCTGTTAAATAATATAAGAGAGGCACGAATTTCATTTCAGTATAGTCCAATAGTTCCGCAGATTACAATTTCTTTTGGTGCAGTAAATGCGAAAGTAGAGGATAACCTTGATATCCTTGATTTTGTATATAACGCGGATAAAGTACTATATAAGGTGAAGGAAAAAGGCAGAAATAACTATATGGTAATAGAAATGGAATAGTATTTTAAAATATTTAAAATAAATGTATTTTTTTGTTGACAGATAGGGATGATGATGATATTATAGCAAATGTCGCTGATGAACACAGCGAAGATACATAACAGATTTTAAGAATAATTTAAAATTATGTTAAGAAGTGCTTGACAAAAAACGACAGACATGATAACCTATTAAAGCTGTCACAAATGAGACAAGCAGACAGAACCTTGACAAATAAACAGTAATGCAACCCTGAAAATTCTATTGAGAAAGTTTCGGAAATGAAACAATAGGATTGTTCAGAGAACAAAACCTTTAAAAATTGTAAACAGCGCAAATCAGAGATTTACACACGAGAACTTTGTTCTCGGCAGTGAATCGAAGAAATGCAACGGATAAGCCAGTTTAACTGGTGCAAGAATCAAACAACTTTAACATGAGAGTTTGATCCTGGCTCAGGATGAACGCTGGCGGCGTGCTTAACACATGCAAGTCGAACGGACTTTATATGAAGCCTAGCGATTATAAAGTTAGTGGCGGACGGGTGAGTAACGCGTGAATAACCTGCCCTGTACCGGGGGACAACAGTTGGAAACGGCTGCTAATACCGCATAAGCGCACGGTTCCGCATGGAACAGTGTGAAAAACTCCGGTGGTACAGGATGGATTCGCGTCTGATTAGCCAGTTGGTGGGGTAACGGCCTACCAAAGCAACGATCAGTAGCCGGCCTGAGAGGGTGAACGGCCACATTGGGACTGAGACACGGCCCAAACTCCTACGGGAGGCAGCAGTGGGGAATATTGCACAATGGGGGAAACCCTGATGCAGCGACGCCGCGTGAGTGAAGAAGTTATTCGTAACGTAAAGCTCTATCAGCAGGGAAGAAAATGACGGTACCTGACTAAGAAGCCCCGGCTAACTACGTGCCAGCAGCCGCGGTAATACGTAGGGGGCAAGCGTTATCCGGATTTACTGGGTGTAAAGGGAGCGTAGACGGCACAGCAAGTCTGATGTGAAAACCCGGGGCCCAACCCCGGAACTGCATTGGAAACTGCTGGGCTTGAGTGCAGGAGAGGTAAGCGGAATTCCTAGTGTAGCGGTGAAATGCGTAGATATTAGGAGGAACACCAGTGGCGAAGGCGGCTTACTGGACTGTAACTGACGTTGAGGCTCGAAAGCGTGGGGAGCAAACAGGATTAGATACCCTGGTAGTCCACGCCGTAAACGATGATTACTAGGTGTCGGGGGACCAAGGTCCTTCGGTGCCGCCGCAAACGCAATAAGTAATCCACCTGGGGAGTACGTTCGCAAGAATGAAACTCAAAGGAATTGACGGGGACCCGCACAAGCGGTGGAGCATGTGGTTTAATTCGAAGCAACGCGAAGAACCTTACCTGGTCTTGACATCCCGATGACCGCTCTGTAATGAGAGCTTTTCTTCGGAACATTGGAGACAGGTGGTGCATGGTTGTCGTCAGCTCGTGTCGTGAGATGTTGGGTTAAGTCCCGCAACGAGCGCAACCCCTATCTTCAGTAGCCAGCATTTAAGGTGGGCACTCTGGAGAGACTGCCCGGGATAACCGGGAGGAAGGCGGGGATGACGTCAAATCATCATGCCCCTTATGGCCAGGGCTACACACGTGCTACAATGGCGTAACAAAGGGAAGCGAACCCGTGAGGGGGAGCAAATCCCAAAAATAACGTCCCAGTTCGGACTGTAGTCTGCAACCCGACTACACGAAGCTGGAATCGCTAGTAATCGCGAATCAGAATGTCGCGGTGAATACGTTCCCGGGTCTTGTACACACCGCCCGTCACACCATGGGAGTCGGAAATGCCCGAAGTCAGTGACCTAACCGCAAGGAAGGAGCTGCCGAAGGTGGAGTCGGTAACTGGGGTGAAGTCGTAACAAGGTAGCCGTATCGGAAGGTGCGGCTGGATCACCTCCTTTCTAAGGAAAAGAATAAGTAGGGGTTACATTACTGTTGATTTATCAAGCTGAGAGCTGAGTGCGCAGATGATGGCGCGAAGCGATAGATAAATCGAAAATTTCTGGTGGCGATGCGCTTAGGGGACACACCCGTTCCCATCCCGAACACGATGGTTAAGACCTAAGCGGCCGATGGTACTCCGCTGGAGACGGCGTGGGAGAGCAGGTGGCTGCCAGATCATATGGGGGTGTAGCTCAGTTGGGAGAGCACCTGCCTTGCAAGCAGGGGGTCAAGAGTTCGAATCTCTCCATCTCCACGTTAGTTATGAGCAATGCAAATTACCATAGCTAAATATAAATGGGCTTATAGCTCAGCCGGTTAGAGCGCACGCCTGATAAGCGTGAGGTCGGTGGTTCGAGTCCACTTAAGCCCATTGGACGGTATAGAGAACGTCCATGTGTGTTCCTTGAAAACCGAATACAGAAAATCAATCTAATCTTAAATATTCTATAGAATCTATTGATAGAAATAGAAGTTAAGACATCCGAGGTAACCAAACAACTGACAATCAGTTTTGGTTATAAATAGCAAGCAAAAGACAGAGAGATCTGTCGAGAGAACAAAGTATCTTATAAGTGCCCGAGTATGCAACGCTATGCATATGAAGGTTAAGCGAAGAAGAGCGCAGGGTGGATGCCTTGGCACTGAGAGCCGATGAAAGACGTGATAAGCTGCGAAAAGCCATGGGGAGGTGCAAATGACCCTTGATCCATGGATATCTGAATGGGGAAACCTACATGAGCATACCTCATGTGGCCTGTACTGAATCCATAGGTGCAGGCCGGGAACCCGGTGAACTGAAACATCTAAGTAGCCGGAGGAAGAGAAAGAAAATATTCGATTTCCAAAGTAGCGGCGAGCGAAATGGAAAGAGCCCAAACCGGTGTGCGTGCACACCGGGGTTCGGACTGCATGACTGATCCACGATCCCAGCAGAACGGTACTGGAAAGACCGGCGGCAAAGGGTGAGAGCCCCGTAAGCGAAGGGAGAAGGGACAGGGCAGTATCCAGAGTACTACGAGACACGAGAAACCTTGTAGGAATGAGCGGGGACCACCCCGTAAGGCTAAATACTACTCAGTGACCGATAGAGCATAGTACTGTGAAGGAAAGGTGAAAAGGACCCCGGGAGGGGAGTGAAAGAGAACCTGAAACCCTGTGTTTACAAGCTGTGGAAGTACTCTATATGTACGACCGCGTACTTTTTGTAGAACGGTCCGGCGAGCTGCGGATGCTGGCGAGGTTAAGCACTGAAGGTGCGGAGCCGAAGGGAAACCATGTCTGAACAGGGCGTTTTTAGTCAGCATACGCAGACCCGAAACCGGGTGATCTATCCATGTCCAGGATGAAGTTGCCGTAAAAGGCAGTGGAGGTCCGAACGCACATCCGTTGAAAAGGGTGGCGATGAGGTGTGGATAGGGGAGAAATTCCAATCGAACCCGGAGATAGCTGGTTCTCCTCGAAATAGCTTTAGGGCTAGCCTCGTGAGAGTCAGGCGGAGGTAGAGCACTGAATACCCGAGGGGGCGTCAAAGCTTACCAAAGGTTATCAAACTCCGAATGCCGCGCTGATGCTTCACGGGAGTCAGACTACACGAGATAAGTTGGGTGGTCAAAAGGGAAACAGCCCAGACCTGCAGCTAAGGTCCCAAAGTGCGTGTTAAGTGGAAAAGGATGTGGGATTTCGAAGACAACCAGGATGTTGGCTCAGAAGCAGCCACACATTCAAAGAGTGCGTAATAGCTCACTGGTCGAGAGGTCCTGCGCCGAAAATGTCCGGGGCTCAAACACGCCACCGAAGCTCAGGAATGTATTTATACATTGGTAGAGGAGCATTGTCAGTGCACTGAAGCTGTACCGGTAAGGAGCAGTGGAGCGCTGAGAAGAGAGAATGCCGGAATGAGTAGCGAGAAAGAGGTGGGAATCCTCTTGGCCGAATATCCAAGGATTCCGGGGTAAAGCTGATCTGCCCCGGGTAAGTCGGGACCTAAGGCGAGGCAGAAATGCGTAGCCGATGGACAGCAGGTGGAGATTCCTGCACTGCCATATATCAGAAATGTGGGGACGCATCAGGAAAGTGTGGGCCGGGAAAGGAAAGACCGGTGCAAGCGGAGGAGGGGACATGCAGGCAAATCCGCATGTCAACCCGAGAGCGTTATGCGGAGCGAAGAACAGTAGCGAAGCACACAGACAGGGTGCCGAGAAAAGCCGCTATCGTGTATATGGTACCCGTACCGTAAACCGACACAGGTGGATGAGGAGAGAATCCTAAGGCCGGCGGGAGAAGCATTGTTAAGGAACTCGGCAAAATGGCCCCGTAACTTAGGGATAAGGGGTGCCACAGTGATGTGGCCGCAGAGAATAGGCTCAAGCAACTGTTTAGCAAAAACACAGGTCTATGCGAAACCGAGAGGTGAGGTATATGGGCTGACGCCTGCCCGGTGCTGGAAGGTTAAGAGGAGAGGTCAGGAAACGAAGCCTTGAATTGAAGCCCCAGTAAACGGCGGCCGTAACTATAACGGTCCTAAGGTAGCGAAATTCCTTGTCGGGTAAGTTCCGACCCGCACGAAAGGCGTAATGATTTGAGCGCTGTCTCGACAATGCACCCGGTGAAATTGAAGTACCAGTGAAGATGCTGGTTACCCGCGCCAGGACGGAAAGACCCCATGGAGCTTTACTCCAGCTTGATACTGGGATCCGGTGTCCAATGTACAGGATAGGTGGGAGGCTGAGAGCCATGAACGCAAGTTTATGGGGAGCCGCTGTTGGGATACCACCCTTTGGGTACTGGATTTCTAACCTGCGCCCGTGACCCGGGCGGGGGACAATGTCTGGCGGGGAGTTTGACTGGGGCGGTCGCCTCCGAAAGGGTATCGGAGGCGCTCAAAGGTTCACTCAGAATGGTCGGAAACCATTCGGAGAGCGCAAAGGCAGAAGTGAGCCTGACTGTGACACCGACGGGTGGAACAGGTACGAAAGTAGGACTTAGTGATCCGGTGGTATAAAGTGGGATTGCCATCGCTCAACGGATAAAAGCTACCCTGGGGATAACAGGCTGATCACTCCCAAGAGTTCACATCGACGGAGTGGTTTGGCACCTCGATGTCGGCTCATCGCATCCTGGGGCTGTAGCAGGTCCCAAGGGTTGGGCTGTTCGCCCATTAAAGCGGTACGCGAGCTGGGTTCAGAACGTCGTGAGACAGTTCGGTCCCTATCCGGCGCGGGCGGAGGATATCAGAGAGGAGCTGTCCTTAGTACGAGAGGACCGGGATGGACGGACCGCTGGTGCATCTGTTGGATACCAGATCCATGGCAGAGTAGCCAAGTCCGGCAGGGATAAACGCTGAAGGCATCTAAGCGTGAAGCCCCCCTCAGGATGAGATATCCCATTCATTAAGAATGTAAGACCCCTTAGAGACTATGAGGTAGATAGGGCATGGGTGTAAGTGCAGAGATGCACTGAGCTGAATGTCACTAATAGGTCGAGGGCTTATCCGGGAAGGCACAGGAAAGAGATACAGAAGGATGAAGATAGTTTTCAGTATTCGGTTTTGAGGGAACACAAATATATACGGCTCCGTGGTCAAGCGGTTAAGACATCGCCCTTTCACGGCGGTAACACGGGTTCGATTCCCGTCGGAGTCATTAATTGGGATCTTAGCTCAGCTGGGAGAGCATCTGCCTTACAAGCAGAGGGTCACAGGTTCGAGCCCTGTAGGTCCCATTTTTGTTTTAGCAATAACAGAGTTCATGTTATTGCTTTTTTTATTCTTAAATTTGCTTTTCTATATAAATATGCTATAATGAAATAAAATTATAGGATTGTAAACGTGATTTCATGAAATAATTTGAGTAGATTGTGCTCAAGGTATACTAACTGTACATTAGAGATTTGTTGAATTGCGTCTGGTATTTGAATATATGGAGAGTACTATGGAAAAACAAATTGTAGAGAGTGGCGATTCAGTTTATAAGGTCATTACATTAGATGACATTATAGGGAATAAAGAAAATAAGAAACAGGAAGAAAAATCTCCAGATAAGTCAACAGATAGTTTGGTTCCACTGGGTATGAGGGAAATTAAACTAGAGGATATTGAAACAACGAAAAAAGTAAAATATATAGAAAATCCCTTACCAGTACCTAAACGCAGGGAACATAAGGAAATGAGTTATGCAATTAACGAATTAACCTCAGAAAATGATGATTATGATGTCAAAGATATGACTGGAATGGATTTTTTTGATATAGAATAAAATAATATATGATGAAGCATAATAAAAAGAACCACGCAGGTTCTTTTTTTGTGCTTTTAAGATAGGAGGGATATATATGTCAGATCATTCTGATAAGGAAAAGGATAATCAACTGGACGATAAGAAGTATAAAGATGAAAAAATAGAAAAAGAAAGTCAGGTTACTTTAGAAGAGAACAGAGAGAATCACAGAATACATCTGATTACGATTATCGGTGAGATAGAAGGACATGAGAATGCAGGAAGTCAGTCTAAAGTTACGAAGTATGAATTATTATTGCCACAATTGGCTTCTATAGAAGACAGCTGTGATATAGATGGTGTATTATTACTATTAAATACAATGGGCGGTGATGTTGAAGCAGGTCTGGCAATTGCTGAGATGATGGCTTCCCTGAGCAAACCGACAGTATCACTGGTGCTTGGAGGAAGTCACAGTATAGGTGTCCCCATTGCAGTAAGTACAAATTATTCTTTTATCGTTCCTTCAGGGACAATGGTCATTCATCCGGTAAGAATGAATGGTATGGTAATAGGTGCTCCACAGACTTTTAATTATTTCCGGGATGTGCAGAACAGAATCATACAATTTGTATGTAAACATTGCAGAATTAAACAATCAAGATTAGAAGAACTTATGATGGAGACACAGATGTTGACGAAAGATGTGGGATCTGTGCTGGAAGGGGAAGAGGCAGTTAAAGAAGGAATTATTGATGAAATAGGAGGCATTTCGCAGGCTGTGCAAAAACTCCATGAACTGATCAGACAGTATAAATAAGGAAGCATGCAGATGCAATAATATTGAGAATTTTCATGACAAGAGACCGGATAAATGTTATACTATAAGTTATGTAATGTAGTATGGAAATGGAATCATATACAGCTATATTACAGGATAACGTAGAAACAGGGGGAAGTATTATGGCATCTGCATCGGGAAGAAAGACAACGAAAGGCAGAACAAATACAAAATCTAAGGGAAGAACAACAAAGAGTAGAGCAAATACAAAAGGGAAAAAACGCTCTACAAGGAATGATGTAGATATTGCTGTAAAAAATGAGGTAGCATTAATCTGTATTTTTGCTGCTGCCATTTTTCTGTTTTTGTGCGTAGTGCAGATTATTCATGGCGCTGCAGCAGATGGAATTCGCAATTTTATGTTCGGAGTTTTTGGACTGTTGGCATATGTAGTTCCTATTATTGTCTTTTTAGGCTTTGCCTTTGGAATATCTAATAAGGGAAATACAGTAGCAGTAATAAAGCTTGTCAGTGGAATCATTTTAATTTTCCTTTTGGGAATTGTTTCGTATATGCTGCTAAAACAGGATTCGATGGTGGAAAATGGAGCGTTAATCTCTTCTTTATATCAATCTTCAGCAGAGCACCATGCCGGTGGCGGAGTATTGTTTGGCAGCATAGCGCATGGACTTTACAAATTAATTGGTTTTGGTGGTACGCTCTTTTTGGTGATTGTACTTGGAATTATATCTATCGTGTTTATCACCGAGAGAAGCTTCCTGTCCGGGATTAGAAAAGGCGGTTCTTACTTATTGGAAACTGCAAGAGAAGATGCAGAGAGAATGCGTGAGTACAGAGAGTCTTTGATGGATGAAGACGAGGAAGATGAATACGAATTTGATGAATATGAGGAGAAGAAACGTCAAAGAGCAGCACAGAGAAAGAGACAGGAAGAAATAAAAGCTCCTAAGGATATTTCACCAGAGCGCAGAATGGATAAGAAGGCGCGCGGCGTTATCTCCAGTGAATCAGTAACTTTGCAAAAGGATAAGAAGCCTATAAGTGCAAGAGGCGATATTCATGAGATCATCCTGAATGAGGAAAGTAATATAGAAGCTTTACCAGAGGATATTCGTCTTGAACCCTATGGTGAAAATTATGAAGAAATCAATCCTGTGCCAACAGCTGTTCCACAGGAGATTCAAGAGCCTGAGGTACTCAGTCCCATAGAAGAGTTCAAGATGGAGGTACAGGAACCGGAGATTGTAGATCCGTCTGCATTAGAAGCACTTCCAGAACCTGTAACAGAGGAGACCACAAGAGAAAAAGCAGTTGCAAAAAAGGCACAACATGAAGAAAAAGAAGAAATAGCCAGGGAAGAAGCCAATATTTCAAAGCAGATAGAACAGAATGAACAGCCAGGACAGAAATATGTGATTCCTCCAATTTCATTGTTGAAAAAAGGAGAAGGAAAAAAAGGCGATTCTGCAATGCAGCTAAAAGAAACAGCATTTCGTCTGCAACAGACATTACAGAATTTTGGCGTTAAAGTAACGATTACGGACATTAGCCAGGGTCCATCTGTTACCAGATATGAGCTGCAACCTGAACAGGGAGTTAAGGTAAGTAAAATTGTAGGTTTGTCTGATGATATTAAGTTGAACCTTGCAGCTACGGACATTAGAATTGAGGCACCTATACCTGGTAAAGCGGCAGTAGGAATTGAAGTTCCTAATAAGGAAAACAGTGCTGTAGCATTGAGAGATCTTCTGGAATCGGAAGAGTTTAAGAAATTCCCGTCCAATATATGTTTTGCAGTGGGTAAAGATATTGGTGGTCAGGTAGTTGTAGCAGATATTGCCAAGATGCCGCATCTTTTGATCGCAGGTGCTACCGGATCTGGTAAATCGGTCTGCATTAATACCATAATTATGAGTATCCTTTATAAGGCTGATCCGGAAGACGTAAAAATGATCATGATCGATCCCAAAGTTGTGGAATTAAGCGTATATAATGGAATCCCACATCTTATGATTCCTGTTGTAACTGATCCTAAGAAAGCATCAGCAGCATTACACTGGGGTGTTGCAGAGATGACAGACAGATATAAGAAATTTGCAGATATGAATGTAAGGGATCTGAAGGGATATAACAAAGCTGTAGAGAGTGGTAAGCTTTCCCCGGATGGCGAACCATTACAGAAAATGCCACAATTGGTTATCATTGTAGATGAGCTTGCTGATTTGATGATGGTTGCATCAAATGAGGTGGAAGAAAGTATTTGCCGACTTGCCCAGTTAGCTCGTGCAGCAGGCATTCATTTGATCATTGCGACACAAAGACCGTCTGTAGATGTTATTACAGGTCTGATCAAGGCAAATATGCCAAGTAGAGTTGCATTCAGTGTATCCAGTGGTGTGGACTCCAGAACCATTCTGGATATGAATGGAGCGGAGAAACTTTTGGGTAAAGGTGATATGCTTTTCTATCCGCAGGGATACTCCAAGCCAGCCAGAATCCAGGGGGCATTTGTTTCTGATTCAGAAGTATCTGATGTTGTAGATTTTATTAAAAATCAGATGATGGGTAATAATTACAGTACATCCGTAGAAGAACAGATCAAGACAATGCAGGGTTCAGCAGGAGCAGCCGGTTCTTCCAGTTCTGCAGGTGGACATGAAGTGGATGTATATTTCGCAGATGCCGGCAGATTTGTCATAGAGAAGGACAAAGCGTCTATTGGTATGCTGCAACGTCTTTTTAAGATAGGATTTAACAGAGCAGCAAGAATTGTAGACCAGTTGGAAGAAGCCGGTGTTGTCAGTGCAGAAGAAGGTACGAAGCCCCGTAAAGTTCTAATGAGTCTGGAACAATTTGAAAATTATCTAGACGAAGTGATATAAAAATGTTACAATTTTGTCAATGTTCTTATACTGTGACAAAAAGTATATGATAACGCACAAAACAGTAGAGAAGAAAAGGAACCAGAAGATAGGAGTAAAAATGATGAAGACAGATATTGAGATTGCACAGGAAGCTGAACTGAAACCTATTACCGAAGTAGCAGAATTATTGGATATGACAATGGATGATTTGGAACTTTATGGAAAATATAAAGCAAAAATCTCTGATGAATATTTGAAGAAAATTGAAAAAAACGAGGATGGTAAATTAATTCTTGTTACTGCAATTAATCCAACTCCGGCTGGAGAAGGTAAGACAACCACAAGTGTAGGTCTGGGACAGGCATTCGGCAGGTTAGGTCTAAAGTCGGTCATTGCATTAAGAGAGCCTTCTCTGGGACCATGCTTTGGTATTAAGGGAGGCGCTGCAGGCGGTGGAATGGCGCAGGTAGTTCCTATGGAAGATTTGAATCTGCATTTTACAGGTGATTTCCATGCAATTACTTCGGCTAACAATCTGTGCGCTGCTTTATTGGATAATCATATTCAGCAGGGTAATGAATTAGGGATTGATACAAGACAGATTGTATGGAAAAGATGTCTTGATATGAATGATCGTGTATTACGTAATGTTGTTGTCGGACTTGGCAATAAGATGGATGGATTTGTCAGAGAAGATCATTTTGTTATTACAGTAGCTTCTGAGATTATGGCTGTTTTATGTCTGGCAGAAGACATGGAGGATCTGAAACGCAGACTGGATCGTATGGTTGTTGCTTATAACTATGCAGGAGAACCTGTTACAGCAGGACAGATTCATGCCACAGGTGCTATGGCTGCACTTTTGAAGGATGCAATTAAGCCTAATCTTATTCAGACACTGGAACATACACCGGCTATTGTACATGGTGGACCTTTTGCAAATATAGCTCATGGATGTAATAGTGTACGCGCAACGAAAGCAGCGCTGAAAATGGCTGATTATGTTGTAACAGAAGCCGGTTTTGGTGCAGATCTTGGTGCAGAGAAATTCTTTGATATCAAGTGCCGTGCAGCAGGATTAGAACCGGATGCTGTTGTTCTTGTAGCTACGATCCGTGCATTAAAGTATAACGGTGGAGTACCTAAGAAAGATCTGAATCAGGAAAATATGGAGGCTCTTTCAAAAGGAATTGCCAATCTTGAGAAACATATTGAAAACTTACATAAATATGGTGTGCCTGTAGTGGTAACATTAAATGCGTTTATAACAGATACAGAAGAAGAAATAGATTTTGTAAGAAACTTCTGCAAAGAGAGAAATTGTGAATTCGCTTTGTCACAGGTATGGGAAAAAGGCGGAGAAGGTGGTATTGAACTGGCAAAAGCCATTTTGAATACGATTGAAACTAAAGAAAGCAATTTCAAACCATTATATGATGTTAATCAGCCGATTCGCGATAAGATTACATGCATTGCAAAAGAAATATATGGTGCGGATGAAGTAATATTTGCACCGGCTGCTGAGAAGCAGATAGACAGACTGGAAAGTCAGGGATATGGTAATCTGCCAATCTGTATGGCAAAGAACCAGTATTCTCTGTCAGATGATCCTACATTATTGGGTCGTCCATCCGGCTTTGCAATTAATATAAGAGAAGTATATGTGTCCGCGGGCGCAGGTTTTGTGGTTGCTTTGACAGGAGCTGTCATGACAATGCCTGGATTACCTAAGACACCGGCTGCATATCAGATCGATGTAACAGATGATGGTGTTATTACAGGATTATTCTAATGTGTAAGGAAGACCAGCAAGGAGTCAGCCTAGTATGAAATGTCCAAAGTGTGGAAATGAGTTAGAAGAGGGCAAACTGCTGTGTGAGCAGTGTGGGGAAGAGATCAAAATTGTGCCGGATTTTGATATTGAATTAGAGGCACAGATGGATGAAACCATTAGCAATATAGTAGAAAACATATCTGTAGATGAGAATAGTCAGCAGGATGCAGAAGCGGATGAACCTCAGAAGACAGAAGCTGATGAGCAGGAAGATGCAGATGATTTAAAAGAAAGTCTCAGAGATTATTATCCGGAGCACGGTTTTGTACATATTGGTAAAAAAGCGATCATTGCAGTTTTTTCAACACTTGCAATTGTGATAGTAGTTGCCGCCTGTTGGATTCTGTTTCAGAATTCCAGAGATAATTCTTTTGATTATCAGTACAACCGTGCAATTGAATGCGCAGCAGATAATCACTATGATGAAGCGATTGCTTATCTGGAGAGAGCAATTGCACTGGATTCAAATGCAACAGACGCAAGATTCCTTCTGGCTAAATATTACGATAAAAATGGTCAGCAGCAAAGTGCGATACTTGTATTGCAGGAGCTGATTGGTCTGAACGTAGATAACGTAGAAGAAATATATGATTATCTTTTATCCATTTATCAGAACCGACAGGATTATGCAAAGATGGGAGAATTGCTGAAAGAATGTGACAGCGATACGATTCTTGCAAAATACAATGAATATGCAGCATTGCCACCAGAATTCAATAAAGAGGGTGGAGTCTATAATGAATTGATCTCTATTACCATGCAGGGTAATACGGATGGATTTATCTATTATACAATGGATGGCTCTACACCAACAACTAATTCTCTGGTGTATGAGTTCCCGATTCCTTTGGAATCAGGAGATTATACTATTCGGGCGTTTTTTGTCAATATGCATGGAGTTGCCAGTGAAGTAATAACGAAGACTTATTATATAAGTCTTTCAGCACCGGAGGAACCGGTTGTAAATCTGGATAGCGGAACGTTTCATGAACCTCAGTTTATTGAAATATATCACAATGATGATACGAAAATATTTTATACACTGGACGGGTCAGTTCCTACATCCAAGAGTAACCGGTATACAGAGCCCATAGAAATGCCCTATGGAGTAAGCAATTTTTCCATTGTAGCAATCAATGATGATGGGTTGGCAAGTCCTATTGTGAAAAGAACATATCAGATGTACATACAGGCTAATTTTACACCGGAGCTTGCAATACAGGTATTAGTCAATAATCTGTGGGCGAAAGGTGAGCTGGCTGATACTGAGGGGCATGTGTCCAACAGACTTGGAGTCAATCAGTACAGGGTAGAGACAGCGGTGAAGCTTGCGGATGAATTTTATTACATAGTCTATGAAGAATATGTGGACACCATGGTACAGGTACATGATACGAATAATTTATATGCAATAAATGCCAATACGGCAGATTTGTATAAGGCATGGAAGATCGGTGAAGGAAAATATAATCTTCGCTCACTTGATGAGTAGTAATAATTATAAAAAATAGTTGAAAAAATATGCATGTTCTTATACAATAAATAAGATATGTGAAAAAAATAACAGGAGGAAGGATATGTATCAGATATTAGAAGCAAAAGAGTTGACCACCAATATTTATCTGATGGTTGTAGAAGCACCTCGTGTGGCACGCAATTGCCAGCCGGGACAGTTTGTCATTGTAAGAATGGATAAGGATGGAGAAAGGATTCCTTTGACAATCTGCGATTATGACAGACAGAAAGGAACAATTACTATTGTTTTCCAGACGGTAGGTGCAGAGACTACTAGAATGTCATCTTTAAAAGCAGGAGATGCATTCCATGATTTCGTAGGACCTCTTGGTTGCCCTTCTGAGCTTGTTTCAGAAGAGATAGATGCACTGAAGAAAAAGAATATTCTGTTCGTTGCAGGTGGTGTTGGTACTGCTCCTGTATATCCTCAGGTAAAGTGGCTTCATGAGAATGGTGTGGCAGCAGATGTTATAGTAGGAGCCAAGAATCATGATCTTCTGATTCTTGAAGACGAGATGAAAGCTGTTGCAGGTAATCTGTACGTAACTACAGATGATGGCTCTTATGGTAGAAAAGGTATGGTAACACAGACTATTCAGGATATGGTAGCGGAAGGCAAAAAGTACGATGTATGTATTGCCATCGGACCTATGATTATGATGAAATTTGTCTGTAAGCTTACCAAGGAATTGAATATTCCTACAATTGTCAGTCTTAATCCTATTATGGTGGATGGAACAGGTATGTGTGGTGCCTGTCGTGTAACAGTAGGAGATAAGGTGAAATTCGCATGTGTAGACGGACCGGAATTTGATGGACATCTTGTCAACTTTGATGAAGCTATGAAACGTCAGCAGATATATAAGACTGCTGAAGGAAGAGCAATGTTAAAGTTACAGGAAGGCGACACACATCATGGCGGATGTGGACACTGTGGAGGAGATAAATAATGGATGTATTAAAGAAAGTCCCTGTTCGTGAACAGGAAGCACAAGTCAGAGCAAAGAATTTTGACGAAGTATGTCTTGGATATAATATGGAAGAAGCAAAATGTGAAGCAGAGCGTTGTATTAATTGTAAGAATGCTCAGTGTATGAAGGGTTGCCCTGTTGCAATCAATATTCCAGGCTTCATTGAGCAGGTAAAGCTTGGTAATATCGAAGAAGCTTATAAGATCATCAGCGAATCTTCAGCACTTCCAGCTGTCTGTGGACGTGTATGTCCTCAGGAGAGCCAGTGTGAAGGCAAGTGTATCAGAGGTATCAAGGGCGAAGCGATTTCTATCGGTAAGTTAGAGCGTTTTGTTGCAGACTGGGCAAGAGAAAATGGCATGAAACCTGCTCCGGCAAAAGAGAAGCTTGGTAAAAAGGTTGCTGTAATCGGTTCAGGTCCTGCCGGTCTTACCTGTGCAGGCGACTTGGCTAAGCTGGGATATGATGTAACAATTTTTGAAGCATTACATGAAGCCGGCGGCGTATTGGTATATGGTATTCCTGAATTCAGATTACCGAAAGAAGCAGTTGTTGCTAAAGAAATTGCAAACGTAGAATCTCTTGGTGTAAAGATTGAGAAAAATGTAATCGTAGGTAAGTCAGTTACAATAGATGAACTGATGGATGAAGAAGGCTTTGATGCGGTATTTATCGGATCAGGAGCAGGACTTCCTAAATTTATGGGAATCCCGGGCGAAAATGCCAATGGTGTCTTCTCAGCAAATGAGTACCTGACAAGAAGCAACCTGATGAAAGCATTCAATGAAGATTCCAATACACCTATTATGCGTGGCAAGAAGGTAGCTGTCGTTGGTGGTGGTAACGTTGCAATGGATGCTGCAAGAACAGCACTGAGACTTGGCGCAGAGGTTCATATTGTATATAGAAGAAGTGAAGAAGAACTTCCTGCCAGAGTGGAAGAAGTACATCATGCAAAAGAAGAAGGGATTATTTTTGACCTTCTGACTAACCCTGTAGAGATTCTGGAAGATGAGAATAACTGGGTAAAAGGCATGAGATGTGTGAAGATGGAGCTTGGTGAGCCGGATGCATCAGGAAGAAGAAGACCTGTAGAAGTTCCAGGCAGCGAGTTTGATATGGAATTAGATACAGTTATCATGTCTTTGGGTACATCACCTAATCCATTAATCTCTTCTACTACAAAGGGACTGGAAACAAATAAGTGGAAGTGTATCGTAGCTGATGAAGAACATGGAAAGACGACAAAGGAAGGTGTATTTGCCGGTGGTGATGCTGTAACAGGCGCAGCTACAGTGATTCTTGCAATGGGTGCAGGTAAGGCAGCAGCAAAGGGAATTCACGAGTATCTTTCCAATAAATAAAAATATGGCTGACGGAGGATAAGACATATATGCCGTGGTGTCCGAAATGTAAGTGTGAATACAAAGAAGGAATAACAGAGTGTGCAGATTGTAAGGTTCCGCTTGTGGATGAATTCCCGGTGGATGAGTCTGTAGAGGAAGCGATATATCAATATGAAGCAGTGTCTGAGGAAGAGACAGAAGAACAGACACAACAGCAAAAGCAACCGTCAGCTGGTGTATATCAGGATAAAAAGGCAAAGGCAGAGGATTTTAAAAGCTCTGCCTATACCCTTCTTATTGTGGGAATACTGGGCATAGCTGCACTGGTACTGATAGAAATAGGAGTGCTCCCTATTCATTTGGCAGCACCGGGTAAATATATTACTTATGGTGTTATGGGAGGGCTGTTTCTTATTTTTATCATTATGGGAATTTCGTCATTTCGTTCTTCCAGAAAATATGCCGGTGAGGCAGAAGCAGAGGATGAACTGACACAGTCTATTAAAGACTGGGCATTGCAGAACCTCACCAAGGAATACATCATTGGACAGGCTAATAAGAGTACAGAAGAGCTTCCACAGGAAATGCAGTATTTTAATAACTATGCAGTGATCAAAGATGGAATTACCGCACAGTTTGGAGAACTGGATGCCGTATATCTGGATGCACTGTGCGAAGAAATATACGGGTTGATTTTTGATGCGTGAGCTTAACAGCCTGTAGAGAGACAGAATGGAAAGGTACGGGGATTACGATTAACATTTCGCTGGTGACAGTAGGTAAAGTAAAGGAAAAGTATTATCGGGATGCAATTGCAGAATATGCAAAACGGTTATCACGATATTGTAAATTGGAAATCATAGAAGTTGCGGATGAGAAAACGCCGGATAAAGCTTCTGAGACGGAAGAGGATCAGATCAAGCAGAAAGAAGCAGAGAGAATACTAAAGAATATTCGGGATGATGCTTACTGTATTGCGTTGGCAATTGAAGGTAAGAAGACTGATTCTGTTTCCATGGCAAAGCATCTGGAACAGCTTGCCTTGAGTGGTAAGAGCAATATTGTGTTTGTTATCGGAGGTTCGCTGGGACTGCATCAAAGCGTACTACGCAGAGCTGATGAGAAGTTGAGCTTTTCAGATATGACATTTCCACATCAGTTGATGAGAGTGATCTTACTGGAACAGATTTACCGTTGTTACCGAATTATAAATAGAGAACCATATCATAAATAATAACTATTCAGAACCTTATGATTTCATAAGGTTCTGAATAGTTATATGTATTAAAGGAGGTATTTATATATGAGGATGTATGATCTGATTATGAAGAAACGAAATGGGGAAGCACTGGATGAAAAGGAAATCCAGTATATGATCAACGGATATACAAAGGGTGAAATCCCGGATTATCAGATGTCAGCTATGACAATGGCAATTTATTTCCAGGGTATGAATGAGCAGGAGACTCTTGCACTGACCATGGCTATGGCCCATAGCGGAGACATGCTGGATTTAAGTGATATTCATGGAGTGAAGGTAGACAAGCATTCTACCGGTGGAGTGGGTGATAAGACATCTCTTGCACTGACTCCCATGGTGGCAGCTCTTGGAATCCCGGTTGCCAAGATGAGCGGAAGAGGTCTTGGACATACAGGCGGAACAATTGATAAGCTGGAGAGCTTTACAGGATTCTCTACTGCTATTTCCGAAGAACAATTCAAAGAAAATGTGAACCGTATCGGAATTGCCATTATGGGGCAGACAGCAGACCTTGCGCCGGCGGATAAGAAGCTGTATGCGTTACGTGATGTAACGGCAACTGTTGATAACATGTCCCTGATCGCATCCTCTATTATGAGTAAGAAACTGGCAGCGGGAGCAGATGCTATCGTATTGGATGTTAAGACTGGCAGTGGAGCTTTCATGAAAAAGGAAGAGGATGCAGCAGCACTTGCCAAAGAGATGGTTAAGCTTGGAAAAGGCGCTGGCAGAAAGACATTTGCAGTCATATCAGATATGGATCAGCCACTTGGTTTTGCCGTAGGTAATGCACTTGAAGTAAAAGAAGCTATTGATACCTTGAACGGAAAAGGACCTGAGGATTTTGTGGAATTATGTATGACACTTGGTTCTCAGATGATTCTGGCAGCCGGCAAGGCAGAATCAACGGAACAGGCAAGAGAGATGCTGCAGGGAGTAATACAGGATGGAAGTGCACTGCGCAAACTGGCAGAATTTATTCATGCCCAGGGAGGAGATGAGAAGCTGGTATATCATCCTGAAAAGTTACCGGTGGCTTCTATGATAGAAGAAATCCCTGCACCGCAGGATGGCTATATTCAACATATTGTATGTGATGAAATAGGTATGTGTTCATTGATCCTTGGCGGTGGACGTGAGACTAAGGAAAGTGAAATAGACCTGTCTGTAGGTCTTGTGCTTCATAAAAAGGTTGGGGATCAGGTTATAAAAGGGGAATCATTGGCGACAATTCATGGTAATTCCCGTGAAAAGATCGAAGCTGCAAAAGAAAGATTCCTGAATGCTTATACATTCAGTACCACTCCTGTAGAGAAGAAAAAGCTGATAAAAGGTATTATTTCCTAATATAGAACATAGGATAAAGTGTGGAGTGATCCGCACTTTATTTTATTTTTGCCGGTGGTGTCTTATGTGGAAACAGGAATTCGTGGATGCAAAAGAACGTTTTGCTGAGGCTTTTATGCTGCCAAAAGATCTGGTTATGAATGCTACTTTATTTCATATGATAGGAGAACGGGATATTTATCTGGAAAATTATAAAGGCATTCTGTCTTATACGTGCCATGAGATCATTGTAAAAGGACATGATTGCAAATACAGTATATGTGGGGACTGTCTTTCTATTGTATATTTTTCCAATGAAGATATGAAGATTTCGGGACGGATTGAGGAAGTAAAAGTTTCGAGGTGACTGCCTTGCAGAATAAATGGATGCGTTATCTGGATGGATATATAGATATCAGATTATATGGGGATTATGTGGAACGTTTATTCAATATGTGTCGTTCCCATGGGATAGAACTGTGGGATATTAAACGGGATGAAACGTCTTTTTGCTGTAGTATGGCAGCGGAAGACTTTAGCAGAATGCATCCGTTAATGCGTAAAACAGGCACGAAAGTAAAAGTGCTCCATAAGAATGGGCTTTTATTTTATATTCCTTTTCTAAAAAAAAGGATTCTTTTTTTTATAGGCATATTTGCCTGTCTTTTTATGCTTAACTGGGTGACACAGTACATATGGGCGATTGAATATGTAGGTAATATGCAGATAAGTGATGATGAATTAACGGATTTTCTAAGAGAAGAAGGAATTCATTATGGAATGACTAAGGCATCTTTAAATTGTGAAGAGAAAGAAAAGCAGTTAAGGGCTGCATTTCCTGTCGTAACATGGACTTCGATTTACTTTGAGGGAACCAAATTATATGTGGAAGTGAAGGAGAACGAGAAAGTAACAAGCGGACATCAGCAGCCGCAGGGAATGGATATTGTGGCGTCAGAAGACGGAGTTATATCTTCAATCATTACGAGAAATGGTATTCCACAGGTAAAAGCTGGAGATACTGTGGAAAAGGGACAAATCCTGGTATCTGGTGCAGTTCCGGTGTATGATGACGGGCAGAATATAGTGAAATACCAGATCTATGAAGCCGATGCAGATATTACAATTCTGACAAAGACTCATTTTCATGATCAGGTGAAAGAAATTTATCCGGTGATGATTTATGACAGGAATAGCAGGAAAGGCTATTTCCTGGATATTCTCGGATGGTATATAGAAAGCCCCATGTTTATGGATAGTCAGCGAAGCTATGAGTCAGTATATGATAAGAGGCAGGTATCCATACTGGGAGAAATATATTTGCCGGTATTTTATGGAGTAGTCGATAAGAAACCATATCATATTCAGTATTGCAATTACGAACAGGAACAGATGCAGAATACTCTGACAGGGGCTTTTGAAAAATTTATTTTATGTTTACAAGAAAAAGGGGTACAAATTATTGAAAAAGATGTTAAAATGATTAAGAATAGGAATGGTATGGAGATTAATGCAGACCTTCTTGTTATAAAGCCTACAGGAGAGAAAACTGTATTACAGCAGGAAAATAGGCAGGAGGAGTAGATTTTGGAAGAATTTCATATTGGATTACAAATACCTACCGAACATATGCAGAATATATTCGGTAATTATGATTCATACATTAGACAGATAGAGGATGATCTACAGGTCGTGATCACAGATCGCAATGGAGAAGTGAGAATTGCCGGTGAGGAAGGTAACGTGAACAAGGCAGTAAAACTTCTGCAGGATCTGATAGAATTATCCAAAAGGGGTAATCAGATACAGGAACAGAATGTGTCTTATGCATTGGAACTGTCGAAAGAGGGAGAAGAAGACTCCATTCTTGAGATTGATGCAGACTGCATCTGCCATACAATTACAGGCAAGCCAATCAAACCAAAGACCATGGGGCAGAAGAAATATATTGATGCAATCAGGGATAAAATGATTGTATTTGGTCTTGGACCGGCTGGAACCGGTAAGACATATCTGGCGATGGCAATGGCAATTACGGCATTTAAGAATCATCAGGTCGAACGTATTATTCTGACACGTCCGGCGATAGAGGCAGGCGAGAAGCTGGGCTTTCTTCCAGGCGACCTGCAAAGTAAAGTAGATCCGTATCTGCGTCCGTTGTATGATGCCTTATATCAGATCATGGGAGCAGACAATTTTCAGAAGAATATGGAAAAGGGGCTGATAGAAGTAGCACCTTTGGCATATATGCGAGGAAGAACGCTGGACAATGCCTATATTATTCTGGATGAAGCGCAGAATACGACACCGGCACAGATGAAGATGTTCCTGACTCGAATCGGTTTCGGTTCCAAAGTCATTATTACCGGTGATGCCTCTCAGAAGGATCTGGCAGTGGGAACACAGTCCGGGCTGGATGTGGCACAGAAAGTATTGGGAAAAATCAGCGATATTGCGTTTATTCAGATGACAAGCCGTGATGTTGTAAGACATCCGCTTGTACAGAAAATTGTAAAAGCATATGAAACATACGAAGCAAATGAAGTGAAACATCAGAATCAGAATAAAGAGAAACGAAAGAATACAGGGAGTTTCTATGCGAGAAAACCAAAATAGGAGTTAGACCATGAGAAAAGAAGAAGCAAAGTGGCAGAAGGTATTATGGATTGTATTCATGCTCCTTTTTTCAATCACAGCTACAGCGGTGGCTGCCTATATCTATGGTAATTCTCTGAGAGACATCTGTCTTCTGCTGATTGTAGTAACAGCAGGATGTGCAGGTGTGGTATTTGCACTGATTCAGTCGGATATCTGCGGGGTTCTGCATTATGATAATGGTGCTCATTATGTACGGTTTGTTGTTACTTTTATGATTGGTATTACAGCCGGCTGTTTATTGCCAATGCTCCCGGACAGTGGATGGGCATTTCCTGCAATTGCACTGGCATTAACGTTGTTTGCTAATACAGCCACAGGGTTAATGGCATATGCAGTAATTCTTGGGATCTGCATCTATTTTTCAAACGGAAGTGTATTGATTTTTCTGATGTATTTTCTCATAGGCTGTCTGTTTGCCATTCTGTTTGAACGTCTGGATGAAGATTACAAGACAGGTGTCCCAATCTTTGTGGCGATGATGATTTATTCAGTCATTATGCTGGCAAGAATTGTATTCAGAAGCTATGGAACCATAGAATTTGAAGCTTTTATGATTCCTGTAATCAATCTTTTTATTACATTTCTTTTTGTACTTGCTGTTTTGAGATTCTACTGTGCAGTTGTGATAGACAGGGAGAAGGGACGTTTTCTTGAGATTAACGATCAGGAATTTGAATTGTTGAGTAAGTATAAAGGAGAGAATCCGCAGCTGTATTATAATGCGATTCATACGGCGTATTTTGCTGAAAAGGCGGCAAGATTATTTCACATGGATGTGGATGTGGCAAAGAATGGTGGTTATTATCATAAGATTATTGCCAATGAATGTAAAAAAGAAGATAAATCACTGGAAGAGATATGCAGACTTTATCGGTTCCCTGATAAGGCAGTAAAGCTTTTACAGGAATATAATTATAAATCCGAATTTATCGTTATGAAGGAAACAGCAGTTGTCTATCTGGCAGATGCTGTGGTATCTTCTATCATGTATCTGCTTGAAAAGGATGAGAATAAGGAAGTTGATTTCGTACAGCTTGCTACAGCAGTATTGAAACGTAAAATAGACAGTGGCGTATTGAACCACAGCAATATTTCCGTATCAGAGTTATGCGGTATGGAGAAATTATTTACAGGAGAGAAATTGTATTATGACTTTTTGCGTAGAAAATGAAACTGAAAAGGAATTACCGTTTGATGTAGAAGAGATTGCAGGAAAGGTAATGGAAGCAGCTCTGGAACAGGAAGGTTGTCCATACGAGGCATCCATAGAACTTCTTTTAACAGATAATGAGGGAATTCATGCTATGAACAGAGAATTTCGCAATATTGACCGTCCTACAGATGTGTTGTCTTTTCCTAATGTTGATTATGAAGCTCCGGCAGATTTTGAAGGAATAGAGGATTCTGTGGAAGATTATTTTGATCCGGAGACAGGGGAACTGTGTCTGGGCGATATTGTAATTTCGATTGACAAGGTATATGAACAGGCGCAGGAATATGGACATGCACCTTTGAGAGAATTTGCGTTTCTGGTAGCACATAGTATGTTACATTTATTGGGGTACGATCATATGGAACCTGATGAGGCTGAGGTTATGGAAGCAAAGCAGGAAGAGATTCTGACGAAACTGGGGATTACAAGATAATACGATTCATAAGACAACGCGGAGGAGTATATGAGGAAGAAATCGAATTTTATCGTACAGGGAGGAATACTTGCAGCAGCAGGTATTTTGTCACGAATCATAGGAATTGCAAGACGTTTTCCAATGGAACATATTATTGGGGATGTGGGAAACGGATACTATTCGGCAGCGTATGAAGTGTATGCAATGATGCTGATCATATCCTGCTACAGTCTGCCACTGGCAGTTTCCAAGGTGGTTTCTGCCAAGATTGGAAAGAGACAATACCGAAATGCAAACAGGGCTTTCCAGTGTGCTATGGCTTTTGCAGTGGCAGCAGGCGGATTGACATTTCTGATTGTAGAAGTATTTGGAGATGTTCTGGCAACGAATTTTATGCTAGAGCCTATGAGTGCAATGGCATTAAAGGTGCTGGGACCTGCTCTTTTAATTGTTTCCATTATGGGAGTATTCCGTGGATATTTTCAGGGACTTGGAACCATGATGCCCACTGCCGTATCACAGATTATTGAGCAGATTTTTGTATTGATTGCCAGTATAGCGGGTGCTTATGTGCTGTATCACAGGGGAGAAAAAGTAGGTGCATTGCTTCATAATGAGAATTATGCGCCTTCTTATGGTGCAGCAGGTGCGTCCTTGGGACCGGTAGTTGGTTCCCTGATTGGTCTGATATTCCTGCTGCTGGTATATTTCTCTTATCGAGGCAGATTCAAGGCACAGGTGAAGAGAGATACCAGTGGTACAGTAGATAGTTACAGTACTATATTCCGTTTGATCGTATTGACAATTCTTCCAGTGCTTTTAAGTACTACCGTATATAATATCAGTAATGTCATTGATATCCGTATTTATAACAGTGTCATGATCCAGAAGGGAATGGAAGATGTAAAGGCATATAACTGGGGTGTATATTCTGGTAAATACAGAGTACTTGTAAATGTACCGATTGCCCTTGCCAATGCCATGTGTTCCTCTATTGTGCCGGTTCTGACCGGGTTGGTCGTCAGAGAAGAGTATAGACAGGCAAAAGAGAAGATCAGCCAGGCAATGCGTTTTACCATGATCGTGGCAATTCCAAGTACAATTGGTATGTCTGTACTTGCAAGACCGATTATTACCATGTTGTTCCGTGGAGAGATAGATCTGGCAGTAAGCTTATTACATGTTGGTTCTATATCCATTATTTTCTATACCATGTCAACTCTGACCAATGGTGTATTACAGGGTATTAACAAAATGAAAATACCTGTAAGAAATGCATGTATTGCACTGGTAATTCATATTGTATTTTTATATGCAGCGTTGGAAATGGACATGGGAATCCAGGCGGTTGTATATGCTAATATTTTATTTGCAGTAATCGTATGTATTTTGAATCATCTGGCTATTCGCAAATATATTCGTTATCGCCAGGAGTTTATCAGAACGTTTGCAATACCCCTTGCATCTTCTGCAATTATGGGTGTAGTTGTTGGACTGATTTACTGGCTGCTTAGTAAGGCGCTTTCAGACATGGGTAAAGCTTTATCAAGTTTCCTTATTGTAATGATATGCATTGTGATAGGTGCTGTTGTGTACTTTATGGCTATGCTGTTTCTCAAGGGAATCACGAAAGATGATCTTATGAAAATGCCTGGTGGCAGAACGGTATACACAATTGCTGCGAAGTGTCATCTGATGTAGAAAAAACGAACATGTATAAAAAACAGAGAATAAGCTGATACTATATCAAAATGCCATATTTGAAACGGAGGCTGATGATGAGGCAGGGATATAAGATTAGCTTATTTTTTGCATGTATAGCTGTGCTGGTGCTGATAGCACTTATTTTATTGAAAAGACATGCATTATATCAATCAGAAGAAGTTCCTTTTATAGAGGAGATTCAGGAAGAACAGGATGATATCACGCAGGTGCAGAATACAGACATAAGGATTACGTGCGATACGATATGCATGTATGAGGATTTCGATAAGAAAGATGGAACAGTATCTTATGAAGAAGTGAGAATGCCTGGCAAATATATAGGAATGAACAGAGTGGAAATGGAGAAGGCATTATGGGATGACAGCCGCGTTCTGAGTCTTGAGGACAAGGAAAGAGGATTTGAATCACAGCATCTGGAACTTTTCTCCAAAGAAAGAGTAAAGATTGTACGTATTTATGATACAACTCCGGAAGTAAGCGGTTACTATATCATGGCAGTTGATCATGAAATATGGATTTATCAGGGAGACAGAACTACTGTGTATTTTAAGACAGACCTGCAGTTAGAACAGTTGCCGCAACAGGTTCAGAAGGAAATCATGCAGGGCAAATATATAGATTCAGAACTTGCACTATATCATTTTCTGGAATCATACAGCAGTTAAAGGAAGGAAAAGGAAATATGCCGCTTAAAGTAGTAGTTATAGGAGGCGGAGCCAGTGGATTGGCTGCAGCCATTACCGCAGCATGGGGCGGAGCAGAAGTTATCATATTAGAGCATAAGGACAGAGTTGGTAAGAAAATCCTGATGACAGGAAATGGAAAGTGTAATTTGACCAATGTAAGCGATTATCATGGAAAATACTATGGAGAAGATGTTGAGAGGATTTACAGTTTCCTTGATAGATTTTCACCACAGGATACAATAGCTTTTTTCAGACAAATGGGACTATATACGAAAGAGAAAAGAGATGGCGGCATCTATCCGGTGTCTGAACAGGCAACGGCTGTATTGGATGTGCTTCGAAGCACTTGCATACATCTGGGAGTTAAAGTCTTTACAGAATGTGAGCCGGTCAGCATTAAGCAGGGAATGGTATATTATCTGGAGCAAAAGACACAGAAGAAACAGATTCACTTTGATAAGCTGATACTGGCAGCAGGAGGAACAGCTGCCCCCGTATCCGGTTCAGATGGAAGTGGATACAATCTTGCGAAAACGTTAGGACATCATCTGATTAGGCCGCTCCCTGCGCTTGTACAATTACGATGCGAAGGTAATTATTTTAAAGCCTTGTCAGGCGTAAGGGCACAGGCTGGACTTACCTTGTACATAGATCACAAGATTGCAGCAACAGAAGAAGGCGAGCTGCAACTGACGGATTATGGAATATCGGGAATTCCTGTATTCCAGTTTAGCAGAATTGCTGCCAGAGCATTGTCAGAACAAAGGCAGTGTCAGGTGAAGATAGATTTCCTGCCTTTTTTTCAACAGGGTGATATGGAGAAAATCAAAGAGAGTATATCAAAGGTTGCATACAAGACTGTAGAAGAGTTTCTGAGTGGAATGGCTCATAAGAAAATAGCCTCCCTGATCTGTAAGCAGGCTCAGATAAAACCGGATGTCAGAGTAGGGGAATTACCTGCAAAGAAAGTAATGTCCTGCGTGGAAGCGTTAAGAAAATTTACGGTAACGGTTAAGGCTGCTAATCCTTTTGAAAATGCACAGGTATGCAGTGGAGGTATCCCTCTGAAAGAAGTGACAGATCAGTTGGAATCCATTTACTGTAAAAACATATATATAACAGGTGAAATACTGGACTGCGATGGAATCTGTGGAGGATATAATCTGCAATGGGCATGGGCAACAGGAGTGCTGGCAGGAAGAGCCGCAGTACAGTAATAGAGAGGAACTTTATATGATCGCGATAAATCAGGTAAAATCAGAAATACCATGGAATGGTCACAGATTGCAGATTCGGGATATGATAGATTCAGAGGAAGTATTGCGTAAGAAGGCAGCAGCAGTGTTACATATAGATGCAGTACAGATTCGGAAAGTGGAAATCATAAAGCATTCTCTGGATGCACGTAAGAAGCCACAGATATGGCAGGTGTATACACTGGGTGTTACATTGCTGCATGAAGACATGGAAGCCAAAATTGTGAAAAAGTGCAAAAACAACAATGTGACACTTGTGTCAGGTCAGGCTTATACATTCCCTGACAGTGGAAGTATCAGAATGAATCACAGACCGGTAATCATTGGAATGGGACCGGCAGGACTATTCTGTGCCTATATGCTTGCAAAACATGGCTATCGTCCAATTGTTCTGGAACGTGGATATGACGTGGAAACGCGAACAAAAGCAGTAGAAGAATACTGGCAAGATGGAATCCTGCAGCCAGAATCCAATGTACAGTTTGGAGAAGGCGGAGCCGGAACCTTCTCAGATGGCAAATTAAATACACTGGTAAAGGACAAGTACGGACGAAGCAAAGAAGTCATGAAGATTTTTGTGCAGGCGGGAGCGCCCGAAGAGATTTTGTATGAAAGCAAGCCGCATATCGGAACAGATATTTTAAAGAAAGTAGTAACCAATATGCGGCAGGAGATCATACGTAATGGTGGTGAAGTGCATTTTGGAAGCAAAGTAACAGGAATTGAGACACAGAACAAGAAAATAACAGGCGTTATTGCAAATAATTCTGAAAGAATAGAGACAGATCAGGTAGTACTTGCGATTGGACACAGTGCAAGAGATACTTTTGCATATCTTATGAAAGAACAGATTCCTATGGAAGCCAAGTCTTTTGCTGTGGGTATGCGTGTAGAACATTCACAGAAGCTGATTAATGAGTCAATGTATGGAACCGAACATGGTATGGAATTACCTGCTGCACCATATAAGCTGACAGCCAGAACCAGTGTGGACAGAGGCGTGTATTCCTTCTGCATGTGCCCTGGAGGCTATGTGGTGAATGCTTCCAGTGAACCGGGCAGAATAGCAGTCAATGGGATGAGTTATTCAGACAGAGCCAGTCATAATGCCAACAGTGCTATTATCGTAACCGTAACACCGCAGGACTTTCCTGGAGATGGACCTCTGGCTGGTGTGGAATTCCAACGCCAATTAGAAGAAAAGGCATACAATGCAGGCAAAGGCAAAGTTCCTGTGCAGTATTATGAAGATTTCAAAGAAAACAGAAGTTCCGAACCAGAAGAAAACAGAATAAAGCCTTGTATCAAAGGGCAATATGAGTACGCCAGTCTGCGTGGGATTTTCCCAGAGGAATGTGAAAAGGCATTTATAGAAGGAATGGAGCATTTTGATCATATTATTCCAGAATTTGCAGGAAAAGATGTCATACTGGCTGGCGTGGAGAGCAGAACCTCTTCCCCGGTACGTATACACAGAAATGAAGCGCTTCAGAGTCCGGGATTATCAGGGCTGTATCCATGTGGAGAAGGCGCGGGCTACGCAGGCGGCATTACTTCAGCGGCTATGGATGGAATGTATGTGGCAGAACAGATTGCCAGCTGCTATTCCCCTATTGCATAATCAAAAAACATGCTTTACAATAGGGAACATGAGTGTGCGATGATACGGAGGCATAAAATGGACGAGTTACGCAGTAAATTGAAAGATAAAAAGAGAGTCGTTGTGAAGATTGGTTCATCTTCTTTGCAGCACCCGGAGACAGGAGATCTTGATTATATAAAGATGGATATACTGGTTCGCGAATTGTGTAATATTCGCAATCAGGGCAAGGATGTTATTCTGGTAACATCGGGAGCGATTGCCTGTGGCAGAAGGGCTGTTCATATTTCAAAGCCCGCTACGATTGCAGAGAAACAGGCATGCGCAGCAATAGGACAGGCAAGACTGATGACAACGTATCAGCGTATTTTCTCTGAATATGGACATCTTGCAGCGCAGATTCTGATGACAAGGAATACAATCGTAGCTGACTTGAACAGATATAATGCACATAATACATTCAGTGAACTGATGAATATGGGAGTCATTCCCATTGTAAACGAGAATGATACAATCTCTACATTTGAAATTGAGGATGTCATTGGGGATAATGATACGTTATCTGCGATTGTAACTGCTTTAACAGGCGCAGACCTGCTGATCCTGTTATCTGATATAGATGGTCTGTATACAGATGACCCACATAAGAACCCTGATGCAAAATTCATAGACAGAGTAGATAGTCTTACTGATGAATTACTCAGCATGGGAAAAGGAACTACAGGAAGTGATATTGGAACAGGTGGAATGGAGACCAAGCTGACTGCTGCCAAGATTGCAACCTATTCAGGGGCTGATATGGTCATTGCCAATGGCAAGGATGTAAGAGTCATTCACCGTATTATGGAAGGCAGAAATTACGGTACGATATTTAAGGCAAATAAGAACGAGGCGTTTAATTTTGCACAGTTCGTAGATAATTTGCATAAATAAGAAACAGTTGAAAGGCATGGTTTGATAATTATGAATATGCAGGAGAAAATAGACCGGATTAATGCATTGTATCATAAATCCAAGGCAGAGGGGCTGACGGATGAAGAGAAGGCAGAACAGGCAAAGCTGAGAGCTGAATATGTTGCCAGTGTCAGAAATAATTTAAGAAGCCAGCTGGATAACATATCCATACAGGAACCGGATGGCAGTGTAGTAAATCTGGGAGACAAATACGGCAAAAAAGGACACTAGGATGAAGGCAAAGCAGGAAGTCAGAAAAGAAATTTTATCATACAGAAACCAGATGACTCATGATGAGGTAATGGACAGAAGCAGGCAGATCATTCAAAGAGTGCTGAAGACACCGGAGTATGAAGAAGCGGACAATGTTTTGCTGTATGCAGACTATTGTCATGAAGTTATGACCAGAGAACTTTTTGAAGATGCGATACTTAGAAAGAAAAGGGTATATTTCCCCAAATCTTATGGAGAAGACTGTCATATGGAATTCTATCAGGTAATCTCGGTAAAGCAGCTGGAAGCCGGATATAAAGGAATCAGAGAACCGGCAGCGGATGAATCACTGCGATACAGATTCAGAACACAGGAAGACACGCTGATGATTCTTCCGGGAGTGGCATTTGGAACAGATGGGTACCGTATCGGGTATGGTAAGGGCTTTTATGACCGTTACCTGCAGGATAAGGCACAGATTACCAGAATGGGACTGGCTTTTTTCAATCAGATTACAGAACCCTTCATACATGAAGAACATGACAGAAAAATGGACAAGATTGTAACAGAAGAGATTATTTATTCATTTCTGAGAATATAGAGGAAGGAAAAACATGAACAAAATTAAAGCATCATATGAAATACTGACCCCAATATCTGAAGGTGGCATAAAAGAATTACAACACATTGAAAAAATAGGACGTGTATGCTATAAAAGCGAGGATTATATTACAGAAGATGGGGAATCTGCCAGGAAATTTGTTGCCATGCTGATTCGTAACGGTCATGAAGCAATGATTGAACATTCATTCCTTTCCGTAAAGTTTACAGTTGACAGAGGTGTCAGCCATGAGCTGGTACGCCACAGAATCGCTTCCTTTGCACAGGAAAGTACCCGTTACTGTAATTATGCAAAGGATAAGTTCGGAGCAGAATGTGCATTCATAGATCTGGAACCGGGCATTATGCTGGACAACAAGATGAAGAAAATGTCAGGTGAAGAGATTGCACTGGTTATGGCTGAGTGGACAAGTGCCATGGAGGATGCAGAACGTCACTATATGAGGCTTCTGGAACTGGGAGCGACACCACAGATTGCAAGAGCTGTATTGCCTAACAGTACCAAGACAGAGATCACAGTATCTGCTAATTATCGTGAGTGGCGTAATTTCTTTAAGCTTCGTGTACCGGCAGATGTTCATCCTCAAATGAGAGAAGTGACCATTCCTTTGTTAAAAGAATTAAAGGGAATGATCCCTGTTATTTTTGATGATATAGAGTGCTAGAGTAGAGATAATGCAGAAGGAGGAGATTGAGAGATGACAATTCGAGAGAAAGCTGCCATGATGAAACTGGACAGCTCTAAAATGGCTTCAACTGATATTGCAGTGAGAAATGCTGCATTAGAAAAGATAGCAGAATCACTGCTTGCAGGCAAAGAACGTATATTTGAGGCAAATGCAAAAGATATGGAGCGTGCCCAGGCAGACAATATTTTGCCTGCGGTAATTAAACGCTTGAAATTCAGTGAAGCAAAGCTTTCAGATGCAATAGCAGGAATTCATAATCTCATTGCACTCCCGGATCCTCTTTTTCAGATTCAGTTGAAGAGACAACTGGATGAAGGTCTGACACTTGTCAGGGAGACTTGCCCAATCGGTGTAATCGGTGTTATTTTTGAAGCAAGACCGGATGCTATGGTACAGATTGCTTCTTTATGTATCAAGAGTGGCAATTGTGCAATCCTTAAAGGCGGAAGTGAGACCAGGGAGACGAACAAGCTTCTTTTTGAATTAATTTATGAAGCTGCATTATCCAGTGGACTTCCACAGGGGTGTTTATTTCAGGCTGAACAAAGAGATGAGATTGCAGAGCTTCTGGCATGCCATGAGTCTGTAGATCTTTTGATTCCCAGAGGCTCTAATGCATTTGTTCAATACATTATGAATAACACGAAGATTCCTGTATTAGGACACGCAGATGGAATCTGCCATATTTATGTGGATAAGGATTTTGACCTGGAGAAAGCAATCCCGGTGATTATTGATGCCAAGACACAGTATACGGCTGCATGTAATGCCGTAGAAACCCTGCTGGTACATCAGGATGCCTTGGAGAAGCTGATGCCGCCATTACAGAAGGCTTTTGAAGAGTATAAGATATCTTTGCGTGCTACAAGTGATATTGCAGACAGATACGGCAGTGAGTTGGCTACAGAAGAGGATTTCAGTACAGAATATCTGGATCTGATTATTTCAGCAAAGACAGTTGAGAACATAGATGAAGCAATATGGCACATTAATAAATATGGTTCACATCATACGGACTGCATTATCACAGAGGATAATAAGGCAGCAGAATACTTTATGCGGATGGTAGATTCTGCGGGGGTATATCAGAATTGCTCAACACGCTTTGCAGATGGATTCCGATATGGATTCGGAGCAGAGGTTGGAATCAGTACAGGCAAGATACATGCCAGAGGACCGGTTGGATTAGAAGGGCTTGTTACATACAAATATAAGCTGTTTGGTAATGGACAGATTGTAGGAGACTATGCAAGTGGCAGGAAGTCATTTCACTTTAAAGACTTGAAATAGAAATATGGGGAACGCATTCATATGCACAAGACATGGGATGCGTTCTTTTTATGCATAAATTTTAAAAGATGGTACAAAATTGTAAGAAAATGTGATACCATAGAAATAGGAAAAATTGACTATAACTTTATGTAAATCAGGTGGGTTATGAATATCAAAGTTCAGTTATGTGGAATTGTACTACTATTGATAGGATTTTTGTTGTATTATCCGAAGAAAAAACTGCAGACATCTTCAAAGCGTGCTTTTGTGTGGTTTTATTTTATTACACTCTGCTGTGTTATTCTGGATGTTGTGTCAATTGTTGTAATTGAAAATGCAGCGTACTTGCCCGTAGTATTTGTAAAATTTATATGTAAGAGTTATTTGATCAGCCTGGTTGCAACTGCATTATGCAGTATTATATATATAGGTGTTGATATTGTATTTTATAAAAACTCCTTCAGACGGGCTGAGAGTGTATGTGGAATTCTGGCGCTTGCTATCAGTATATGTATTATGGCACTGCCTTTGGATATTTTCTTTGATTCTGAGACTCATGTTGTATATACATATGGACCGGCGGCGATGATGACTTATCTGGGAACAGTGGGAATTATCCTTACGTGCTGCTATTTGTTGGTAAAATATAAAGGTTATATTCAGAAGAGACGGCATAGTGCGATGCTTTTGTGGATGTTGATATGGTTTGCTTCTGCATTGATCCAGTTCCTGAATCCTCAATTCCTTGTAGTTGGATTTGGCAGCTGCCTGGGGGTTGTGATCATTTATCTCCAGTATGAGAATCCGGAGATCAATATGGATCGTGAAAGCGGAATGTTCAACCAGACTGCAATCTACCAGCTTATTCGGCAGATTTATTATGAGAAATCGTCATATGCAGTATTTACTTTTATTAATGACCATCGTTTTGCCAGAGACTATATTCAGCTGACAATGCCGGGATTGATTAATGCGCTGCTTCATGTAAAAAATGCGTGTGTATTTAAAACAGCGGATGATGAAATTGTCATGATGATCCCGAATCATGATGTGCAGGAGTTTAGCACTGCAATGGTGGAAAAACTGACTACCAATGAACTAGGGCAGCATGATGAGAATGATAATTTGAAAGTCCTGTTTATGAACGATTGCCTTCTTGCACCTAAACCTGAAGATTTTTTTGCAATACTCCGCTATTGCAGAAGAAAGAAGATAACGCAGTCTGTACGGCAATTCATTGATATCAATGAATCTGTTATGAATGAGATGCTGGATGAAAATAAATTATTTAAAACCATAGAGGAAGCAATCAACAACAATCGGATAGAAGTATATTACCAGCCGATTTATTCTACCAACAATAAAAAATTTGTCAGTGCCGAGGCACTAGTCCGGATGTTTGATGCGGATGGTAAAATGCTTCCGGTATATGACGCTATAAAGGCATCTGAAGACAGTGGACAGATACACCGAATCGGTGAGATTGTATTTGAAAATGTATGTAGGATGATTAATAAATACAATATTGCGGAATATGGCATAGAATACATTGAAATCAATCTGTCCACAGTACAATGTTCTGACGAAAAACTTGCAGAACGATATATCCGTATTATGGAGAAACATAGCATCAATCCGAAATTTATCAATCTGGAGATCACGGAATCAGCGACAGTGGAAATGAAGCAGACTTTACTGGCTAACATGAAGAAATTAATCACATATGGAGTTACGTTTTCGTTGGATGATTTTGGAACAGGGCAGTCTAATTTGAACTACATTGTAGAAATGCCGGTCCAGATTGTAAAGTTTGATAGAGAAATGACGAAGTCATATTTTGAAAGCCACAAGGGTCGTTTTGTCATGAATGCTGCCATGCATATGATTCAGGGCATGAAACTGCATATTGTATCTGAAGGTATCGAAACAAAGGAACAGCTTGAGACTATGGAAGAATTGGGAATAGAGTATATTCAGGGATTCTATTTTTCCAAACCGCTGCCGTTATTAGAGTTCATTGAGTTCATAAGCCATCAGAAGGAAGACAGCCAGCAGGAAAGCCTGGTAATGTAGAAAAGAGGGAATGATATGTTTAAATTTGTGAATAAGAAGAACAGAACAGTAGCTGCATTTTTGCTTGTGTGCTGCATTACGGTAAGTATGCTGTATTCAACACCTGCTTATGCGTTAGAAGTGACACAGACAGATGTAAAAATGTATACGACATCAGGTACACCTGTGTATGCCGCACCTGATCTGAATTCTACGATTGTGGTATATCTAGAGAGATTTGTGAATGTGACTGTAACAGGAATTACAGATAATGGGTTTTATCGTGTGAATCTCAATGGAGATTATTATATACCGGGACCGTATCTGATCAGTTCCGTGCAGCCTGATAAGACAGAGAAACAGAAATCACTGGATAACCTTGACAAGTTTACCAAGGCTTATCAGAATCAGCTTGAACTAATGAAGGGTTACAGCAGTGCTTTTGCACTTTTGGATGTTACAGGTGATGGTATTCCGGAGCTTTTTGATCTGAGTGGACAGGAAATCTATACATATTATGAAGAACGTGCAGTTATGATGTATTATTCAGAATATCCACTTACTTTCTATTATGATAAGAAGAATAACAAGCTGCTTGGAAAATATACATGGAACAGTAAAGAAATATGGGAAGTATATTATGTAGATAAATCACTTCTTCCATGGGGACAGATTAAGTGCAATTCTACAGATGCATCAGCTTACAAGTCAAATGCAGAAGCTGTTTCCAGATCTTATACGAATGATGATGAGACAAGAGCAGATATGTATAACATTTTGAAGAAAATTCTGTCTTTGTAGTGCGTGCTCATTGACCCTTGCAAGTTTGTATAAAATAATATATAATCAGCAAAGGTGTGTTCTGCGAAGATACGCAGATGCAGGAAAGGCATGGTTATTAGAATGAAGCACGAAGAACTGGAACAGATATTAAATGATATAGATCTGACAAAAGAGGCTCCTGCACAGGAACCACAGCGTCAGTATTATTATATGAAGAGGGCAAGACAGATCGTAGCACAGCAGGAGGAAGTACTGGGACACAGACCGACAGCGTGCGCGGTGACATTTGGCTGTCAGATGAATGCTAAGGACAGCGAGAAACTGATCGGTATTCTGGAGACAATCGGCTACGAAATGATTGAAGATGAGTCCGCAGATTTGGTATTTTATAATACCTGTACAGTACGCGATAATGCAAACCAGCGTGTATATGGCAGACTTGGTTTCCTTAATACCATGAAAAAGAAGAATCCCCATAAGATTATCGCTTTGTGTGGCTGTATGATGCAGGAGACAACGGTAATTGAGAAAATCAAGAAGAGTTATTCTTTTGTTGATCTGATCTTTGGAACTCATAATATTTATAAATTTGCAGAGCTTCTGGTTGCGGTATATAACAGTGACCGTATGGTAATTGATATATGGAAGGATACTGATAAGATTGTAGAGGATCTTCCGGCAGAACGTAAGTATTCGTTTAAAGCAGGTGTGAATATTATGTATGGATGTAATAATTTCTGCACATACTGCATTGTCCCCTATGTAAGGGGACGGGAGAGAAGCCGTAATCCCAAGGATATTATCAGAGAGATTGAACAACTGGTATCAGAGGGCGTAGTTGAAGTCATGCTTTTGGGACAGAATGTGAATTCTTATGGCAAGACTCTGGAAGAGCCTATGACTTTTGCAGAGCTTCTGAGGGAAGTAGAGAAGATAGAAGGATTACAGAGAATCCGTTTTATGACTTCACATCCCAAGGATTTGTCAGATGATCTGATTCAGGTGATGAAAGAATCCAAGAAAATATGCCGTCATTTGCATTTACCGCTACAGGCTGGCTCTTCCAGAATTCTACATGCAATGAACAGACGTTATACAAAGGAACAGTATCTTGCCCTGGCTAAGAAGATTCGCCAGGAGATTCCAGACATTTCCCTGACAACAGATCTGATTGTTGGTTTCCCTGGGGAAACTGCTGCGGATGTGGATGAGACAATAGAAGTGGTAAAAGAGGTACAGTATGATAATGCCTTTACTTTTATCTATTCCAAGAGAACAGGTACACCTGCTGCCGCAATGGAGAATCCGGTGTCAGAACAGGAGATCAAGGATAACTTTGACAGATTACTCAAGGTAGTGCAGGATACAGCAAGAGAACGTGTGGGAAGACTTCAGGGACAGACCATGGAAGCATTGGTGGAAGAAGTAAATGAACAGGATGCTTCTCTTCTAACAGGTCGTTTGTCTAATAATACAATCGTACATTTTCCAGGAGATTCCAGCCTGATTGGTTCTATCGTGAAAGTGAACCTGAAAGAATGTCATGGATTCTATTATATAGGTGAAATGGTAATATAATTAATATACTACAATCAAAATATACAATGCCACGTTGGAAAAACGTGGCATTGTTGTCGTTTTAACTAATCTTATGATTTACCCTTGAAATCTGCGTTTTTTAGGCATATGATGAAAAAGGTTTTTACAAAATTTTTAGAAATACATAAGAGACTGTTTATAAAACAGTCGAAGGGAGACATATGGAAAAATTAAAGCCGAAGCTGTTCTCTGTCATGAAGACATATACCAAGGAACAGTTCGTAAAAGACGTTGTAGCAGGTATTATTGTAGCGATTATAGCATTGCCCTTGTCCATTGCGCTTGCACTGGCGTCTGGTGTAGGTCCTGAACAGGGTATATATACAGCGATTGTAGCGGGATTTCTGATTTCATTTCTTGGTGGAAGCCGCGTACAGATCGCAGGACCGACTGCTGCTTTTGCAACAATCGTAGCAGGAATCGTAGCAGAGAAAGGCATGGATGGTCTGGTGCTGGCAACTGTTCTGGCAGGTATCATCCTTGTAGTTATGGGATTCCTGCGTCTGGGTAATCTGATTAAGTATATTCCATATACAATTACGACAGGATTTACAGCAGGTATTGCAGTTACAATTGCAATCGGACAGATCAAGGACTTTCTTGGACTTACTTATCCTGAAGGGACTGTTACTATCGAAACAATGCAGAAGGCCAAGGCAGTTATTGCCAATATTACGACAATTAACTGGCAGGCTTTGTTGGTAGGTGCAGTGTGTCTTGCAATCCTCATTGTATGGCCTTATATTAATAAGACAATCCCAGGTTCCTTGATTGCGGTTATAGTTGGAATTCTGATGGTGAAGCTTCTGCATATGCAGGTGAATACGATTGGTGATCTGTATGAAATCAGCAATAAGCTTCCGGTTCCCCATGTTCCTGTCTTTACGCTTACCGATGTGGGTGAGATTTTACCTGATGCATTTACCATTGCGATTCTGGCAGCTATCGAGTCATTGTTATCCTGCGTAGTAGCAGACAGTATGATCAACTCTAAGCATCGTTCCAATATGGAACTGATTGCGCAGGGCGTTGGTAATATCGGTTCCGCATTATTTGGAGGTATTCCTGCAACTGGTGCAATTGCGAGAACAGCAGCTAATATTAAAAATGGTGGACGCACACCTATTGCAGGTATGGTACATTCTATTACTCTGGTACTGATTCTTGTAGTATTAATGCCCTATGCAGCATTAATCCCCATGCCATGTATTGCAGCAATTCTGTTCATGGTAGCTTATAATATGTGCGGATGGCGTACCTTCGTTGGATTGTGCAAATCCGCTCCAAAGAGTGATATTATCGTTCTTGTGCTGACTTTTGCACTGACAGTTATTTTTGATCTGGTAGTAGCTATTGAGGTAGGCATTTTACTGGCAGCTATTCTCTTTATGAAGAGAATGAGCGATGTAACAGAAGTAGAGGGCTGGAAATATCTGGATGAAGAGGATGATCCGGATAGTATTGCCCTGAGGGCAGTTCCTGATCATACACTGGTGTATGAAGTGTCTGGCCCTATGTTCTTTGGTGCAGCAGATAAGATTCTTAAAATCTCTGTAAAAGAGGACACACAGTTCCTTATTATTCGTATGAGAAGTGTAAATGCCATTGATGCAACAGCGATGCATTCTCTGGAACAGTTATATGAAAGCTTCCATGCAAAAGGCATCCAGATTATTCTGTCCCATGTAAATGAACAGCCTCGTTCTGTTATGGACAAAGCTGGATTTACAGAGAAAATCGGAGAGGAAAACTTCTGTATTCATATTGATGAAGCTCTGGAGAGAGCACACATTCTGGCAGATGTACAGGATAGACTGGATACAAAGGCTTTTTAAGATAAGTTAGTTGCAACAAACTAAATTACATTTATGTAAATAATGGACTTTGAAAAATTCCATGAATGTGTTAGAATATGGAATAGGCAGAGACGGGCAAAACAATGTGCTTTTGCCCGTTTTTCATGTAATAGGCAAGAATTCTTTATTATGTAAAATTATATACAGAAAGGCTTAGGTAGAATATGGCTGGATTAACACCGATGATGCAACAGTATATGGAGACGAAGAAACAGTACAAAGATTGCATTTTATTTTACAGACTCGGTGATTTTTATGAGATGTTTTTTGAGGATGCAATAACAGCATCCAGAGAATTGGAGATTACTTTGACAGGAAAGGACTGCGGACTGGAAGAAAGAGCTCCTATGTGTGGGGTTCCTTTTCATGCAGTGGATGGCTATCTGAACAGACTGGTATCTAAGGGATATAAGGTGGCTATCTGTGAACAGGTAGAAGACCCCAAGCTTGCCAAGGGAATCGTGAAACGTGAAGTAATTCGTATCGTAACACCAGGTACGAACCTGAATACACAGGCATTGGAGGAATCCAAGAACAATTATCTGATGTGCATTGCCTGCTTCCAGAATAGAATAGGAGTGTCCATTGTAGATGTAACAACGGGTGATTTCTATATGACAGAAGTAGAAGGACTTGCCAAACTTCAGGATGAGATCTACAAATATATGCCAACAGAAATCATATGCAATGATGCATTTGTGATGAGCGGATATGATATTGAGGACTTAAAGGGCAGACTTGGTATGGCTGTCTACACATTGGAACCCTGGTATTTTGATGATGATGGATGCCGCAAGTGCCTGATGAATCATTTTAAGGTCAATACACTGGCTGGGCTTGGATTGGAAGATTTCCCATCCGGCATGATTTCCGCAGGAGCTGCCATGCAGTATCTTCTGGAGACGCAAAAGACTGATCTGACACATATTAATCATATCATTCCTTATCTGGCAAGCAGATTCATGCTGCTGGACAGCTCTACCAGACGAAACCTGGAGCTGACAGAGACACTTCGTGAAAAGCAGAAAAAGGGCTCATTATTATGGGTATTGGATAAAACCAAAACTGCAATGGGAGCAAGAAGACTCAGAAGTGATATTGAACAGCCCCTGATTAATATAGATGATATCAATGCCAGGTTGGATGCTGTGGAACAGCTTTGTAAGAATACAGTCTCCAGAGATGAGATCAGAGAATATCTGAATCCAATCTATGATATGGAGAGACTGCTTGGCAAGGTAAGCTACAAATCAGCCAACCCCAGAGATTTGCTGGCTTTTGCCAATTCCATGGAGATGCTGCCACACATTAAGACAGTATTAAAGGAATTTGATTGCAGGCTCTTATCTGAAATTGAGCAGGAAATGGATGGTCTGGAAGACTTGTATCATTTGATCAAGGATGCCATCTGCGATGATCCGCCAGTGATGATCCGTGAAGGAGGAATGATCCGGACAGGCTTTGATAAAGACATTGATATGTTAAGGGCTGCGAAGACAGAAGGTAAGACCTGGCTTGCCAAGCTGGAAGAGGAAGACAGAGAGCGAACCGGCATTAAGAATCTGAAGATCAAATATAACAAGGTATTTGGCTATTATTTTGAAGTTACGAATTCTTATAAAGATATGGTGCCGGATGACTATATCCGTAAGCAGACTCTGGTCAATGCAGAAAGATATATGACTCCCAAACTTAAAGAATTGGAAGATACGATTCTGAATGCCGAGGATAAATTAAATACGTTGGAATATGATGTCTTTTGCAAGGTAAGAGATGACATTGCCAAAGAACTTGAAAGAATCCAGAAGACAGCCAAGGCTGTGGCAAGACTGGATGTCTTTGCTTCCCTGTCTGTCGTAGCAGAACAGAATCATTATGTCAGACCGGCTCTGAATGAAAAAGGCGTAATTGATATCAAGGATGGCAGACATCCTGTAGTAGAGAAGATGATCGACCATGATATGTTCGTGGCAAATGATACATATTTGAATAATTCCAATCACTGCATTGCAGTCATTACCGGACCTAATATGGCTGGTAAGTCAACTTATATGCGACAGTCAGCACTTATTGTACTTATGGCACAGCTGGGCAGCTTCGTCCCTGCCAAGAGCGCCAACATTGGAATTGTGGACAGAATCTTCACACGTGTAGGTGCTTCTGATGATCTGGCAAGTGGTCAGAGTACATTTATGGTAGAAATGAATGAGGTAGCCAACATATTAAGAAATGCAACTTCCAAGAGTCTGTTGGTGTTGGATGAAATCGGAAGAGGTACTTCGACCTTTGATGGTCTGAGTATTGCCTGGGCAGTTATCGAGCATATCAGTAATAAGAAACTGTTAGGTGCCAAGACCTTGTTCGCAACACATTACCATGAATTGACAGAACTGGAAGGCAAGATGAACAATGTCAACAATTACTGCATAGCGGTAAAGGAAAAAGGCGATGACATTGTATTCCTCAGAAAGATTATCAAGGGTGGAGCAGATCGAAGCTATGGTATTCAGGTAGCGAAGCTTGCCGGCGTTCCAGATATGGTAATAGACCGCGCCAAGGAAATTGCAGAACAGTTAAGTGATAATGATATTACTGAGAAAGTACAGAGTATTGCAGTAGATACCAAGGGAGATAAGCGTAAATCCAAACCGGTACATTATGATGATGTAACGATGGGACAGATGACGTTGTCTGATACAGTCAAAGATGAAGACATTATTCAGGAATTGAAAGAGATAGACATTACGAATCTGACACCGATGGATGCTATGAATACCCTGTATCGTCTGCAAAACAAGCTCAATAACAGATGGTCCGTGTAAGTAGTGTGAAAAAACCATATATGGAAGTTTTTTCACACACGAGATTTGTGTCTACGTACACTTGACACAAACTCGATATGCGCAAAGAACGTGCGCAGAAATGAGGGAGAGTATGGCAAAGATTCATGTATTGGATAATGGTACAATAGATAAGATTGCAGCGGGTGAAGTAGTGGAGCGCCCTGCAAGCGTAATTAAGGAACTGGTGGAAAATGCCATTGACGCCGGAGCTACTGCGGTGACAGTGGAGATCAAGGAAGGCGGCATTGAATTTATCAGAGTAACGGATAATGGCGCAGGTATTGAGAAGTCAGAAGTAAGAAATGCTTTTATGCGTCATGCAACCAGTAAAATAACACAGGTATCTGATCTGTTGAAATTACATAGTCTGGGATTTAGAGGTGAAGCGCTTTCCAGTATCGCAGCAGTATCCAAGGTAGAATTGATTACCAAGACCAAAGAGGATATGACAGGAATCAGGTACTGCCTGGAAGGGGCACAGGAAGTCTCCTATGAGGAAATCGGAGCGCCGGAAGGAACAACATTTATTGTAAGAAATCTGTTCTTTAATACACCGGTCAGAAGAAAATTTCTCAAAACTGCTATGACAGAGGGCAGCTATGTAACTGATCTGTTGGAACATCTGGCATTGTCAAGACCTGATATCTCGATAAAATATGTACTGAATGGACAGACGAAATTCTTTACCAATGGGGACGGTGATCTGAAAGCAATTATTTACCGTATCTATGGAAGAGATATCGCCAATGAAATGATTCCTTTTCAGACAGTGGAAGAAGATCTGGTATTAGAAGGATTTCTTGGTAAGCCGGTGTTAAATCGTGCCAACAGGAACTTTGAGAATTACTTTGTAAACAGCCGCTATATCAGGAATAAGCTGGTGTCCAAGGCAATAGAAGAGGGATATCAGTCCTATATGATGCAGCATCGTTATCCGTTTTGTGTGATACATATTACGGTGCCACCTGAAAACGTAGACGTAAATGTTCATCCGAATAAGATGGAAGTGCGTTTTGCCAATCAGAATGCAGTATATCAGAAGATTGCTTCCAATATTGCACAGTTTCTGGCTAATCAGGAGATGATACCGGAGGCTGCACCTGGAAAAGACAAAGCACTGAAACCGGAAGCAGAACCTAAAGTACAGGCGCCGGAGCCTTTTGAAAAAGAAAGAATCCAGAATAATCTGCTGAGAGAAGAAAGCAGCTATAATCATGAAGGCAAAGCATCAAAACATGAGGAAGTCGGACAGTTCCTTTATAACAATAAAGTAGCTTATTATAACAAAGAAGAAGCTGCACCACAGAAGGAACAGGTGGTTTCGCCCAAAGAGCAGGATGATTTCTTTGTGGATAACAGAGTAAAAGAAGAACCAAAACCGGATATGAATTCACTGCTTCACAAGATACTGGGAACAGATAAGCCTTCTGAACCTTCTAATCTTGGGGTGATTAAGGCTAAAGAACAGATTATCATCGAGAAACCGGAACAGCTGAATTTCTTTGATGAGAAGATTCTGACCAGGGAAGCAAAACAGGAATACCGTATTGTCGGACAGGTATTTGACACATACTGGATTATAGAGTATCGTGATAAGATGCTGATGATTGATCAGCATGCAGCCCATGAGAAGGTTAAGTATGAACAGATACTCAAGAGAGTGGCAAGTCAGGATACTCTCACGCAGACCCTGACACCGCCTATTATTATCAGCGTAACGGCAAAAGAAGCAGATGTTCTTCACAACTATGGAAAATATTTTGCCGAGCTTGGATTTGAGATCGAAGACTTTGGAATGAATGCATACGCAATCAGAGGTGTTCCCTATGATCTGTTCAGTTATGATATGAAAGAGCTTTTTGAAGAAATTCTGACAGAACTGTCAGAAAGTCCGGTAAAGGGTGTTCCACAGATCATCCGGGAGAAGATTGCTTCCATGGCATGTAAGGCTGCGGTCAAGGGAAATAATTCCCTGACTTATGAGGAAGCGGATAAGCTGATTGATCAGCTTCTGGAACTGGATAATCCTTATAATTGTCCTCATGGACGTCCAACGATCATTACCATGTCCAAGTATGAAATCGAAAAGAAATTTAAAAGGATTGTGTAATCATGGAGAAACAACCGTTAGTGGTACTGACAGGTCCTACGGCAGCAGGGAAAACCAAACTGTCAATAGAGCTTGCCAGGGCAATAAATGGCGAGATCATATCTGCTGATTCCATGCAGGTATATCGTCATATGGATATTGGCTCTGCCAAGATCAGACCGGAAGAAATGGAAGGAATTCCTCATTATCTGGTAGACATACTGGAACCGACACAGGATTTTAATGTTGTGCTTTTTCAGAAATATGCAAAAGATGCCATGGCGCAGATCTATGCCAAAGGCAAGATACCCATTCTGGTAGGAGGAACGGGATTCTATATTCAGTCTGTACTTTATGATATTGATTTTACGCAAAATGATGAAGATACACAATTGCGTGAAGAATTAGAGCAGATAGCAGGGCAAAAGGGAGCAGAATATCTGCATCAGATGTTAAGAGAATGTGATCCGAAATCTGCTGAAATGATTCATGCCAATAATGTAAAGCGTGTGATTCGGGCAATCGAATTCTACAGACAGACCGGACAGAGGATATCAGAACATAATGAGCAGGAGAGGGAGAAGACATCAGCTTATGATTCCCGTTATTTTGTTCTGACAGATGAGCGCGGGAAGCTGTATGCCAACATAGATAAAAGAGTAGATCAGATGCTGGAAGACGGACTGGTTGAAGAAGTGCGTAAGCTCATGGAAATGGGATGTAAACGGGAATCTACCGCTATGCAGGGACTTGGATATAAAGAGATCATTGCTTATCTGCTTGGCGAGAACACGCTGGATGAGGCTGTTTATCTCATCAAAAGAGATACGAGGCATTTTGCCAAAAGGCAATTGACCTGGTTTAGAAGAGAACGGGATGTCATCTGGATTGAAAAAGACAAATTTGCATACGATAATAATCAAATACTGAAATATATGATAAATAAGTGCAATGCAGGAGAAGAAGGATAAAGAAATGATAAGTAATACAACAACAGAAAAAATGTATCAGGATCTTGGTATTTCCAAGGAAGTATATTCCTTTTGCCAGGAGATATTAACAGGACTGGGACCAAGATTTAAGGAAATTGATGAGAACGCAGAGTACAATCAGTTAAAAGTAATCAAGGCTATGCAGGACAATAAGGTGAGTGAGGCATGCTTACTGGGAACTACAGGATATGGCTATAATGATCTGGGAAGAGAGACACTGGAAGCAGTATATGCTTCTATTTTCCATACAGAAGATGCACTGGTGCGTCCACAGATTACCTGCGGTACTCATGCACTGGCACTGGCATTGATGAGTAACCTGCGTCCGGGTGATGAATTGCTCTCTCCTGTAGGTAAGCCATATGATACCCTGGAGGAAGTAATCGGTATCAGACCGTCTAAAGGTTCTTTGAAAGAATATGGCATCAGCTACAGACAGGTGGATCTGCTGGAAGACGGAAGCTTTGACTATGAGAATATCAGAAAAGCAATCAATGAGAAGACCAGACTTGTAACAATCCAGCGTTCTAAGGGCTATCAGACAAGACCAACGCTTTCTGTAGCAAGAATCGGCGAACTGATTGCCTTCATAAAAGATATTAAGCCGGATGTAATCTGCATGGTAGATAACTGCTATGGTGAATTTGTAGAGCGTGTAGAGCCGTCAGACGTAGGTGCAGATATGGTAGTGGGTTCCCTGATCAAGAATCCGGGCGGTGGACTTGCTCCGATAGGCGGTTATATTGCAGGTAAGAAGGAATGTGTGGAGAATGCAGCATTCAGACTGACTTCACCTGGACTTGGCAAGGAAGTAGGTGCTTCACTGGGAGTATTGAGAGATTTTTATCACGGACTGTTTCTTGCTCCTACAGTCACAGCCAGCGCATTAAAAGGTGCAATTCTGGCAGCGAATATCTACGAGCGTCTGGGATTTCATGTAGTTCCTGATGGCAGCGAGTCCAGACACGATATTATTCAGGCAGTAGAGTTTGGAACACCGGAGGGTGTGATTGCCTTTTGCAAGGGAATCCAGGCAGCAGCCCCTGTTGACAGCTTTGTAACGCCGGAACCATGGGATATGCCGGGATATGACAGTCAGGTTATTATGGCAGCAGGAGCATTTGTGTCCGGTTCTTCCATCGAGCTGAGTGCGGATGGACCGATTAAACCTCCTTATGCTGTTTATTTCCAGGGTGGATTGACAGCTCCGCATGCAATATTTGGTATTATGAAGACCTTACAGTATATTGTAGATGAGGGTCTTGCAAAACTGTAATTATACTGAAAAAGACAAATTCTGCCATATGCAGGTCGAAAAAAAACTAATCTTTTTAGTGTACAGACCTGCATGGGTGTGGTAATATAACTATTGATTCATTGATATCTGATAGAACTTCGTCCGGAAAACAATGTTTTACAGAGAAAATGAGTGATTTTAAAGATTTATATCCGAAAGAGGAGCTTCCCTATGACAAATTTCTGCATACAGGTGCTGAAAGCCTGACGGATGCAGAATTATTGGCTATTATGCTGAGAACAGGAACGAAAGACAAGAATCCGGTGGAGCTTGGCAGACAGATTCTGTCGTTGTGTGACAGTAAGTGGGGGCTTCTTGGGCTGCATCATTATTCGGTACGTGAACTACAGAAAATTCCTGGAATTGGTGAGGTAAAAGCAGTACAACTATTGTGTATTGCAGAGATTGCCAAGCGGATATCAGCTGCACAGGCAGCAAGCAATCTTGCATTTCATAGACCGGATACGGTAGCAGAATACTATATGGAAAGACTGCGTCATAAGAATACAGAGCAGGTAATACTGATCCTGCTGGACAGTAAGAACCGTCTGATCCACGATAAAGTTCTTTCTTTGGGCACAGTCAATGCCAGCCTGATCTCACCAAGGGAAATACTGATCTATGCCCTGCGGGAAGAGGCGGGTGGGATTATGCTGCTGCATAATCATCCAAGCGGTGATCCTACACCCAGTAAACAGGATATTATCATGACCAGAAGGATAAAGGAAGTATCCGATTTAATTGACATTCCACTCATTGATCACATCGTGATTGGAGACAAGAGATATACGAGTTTCAAACAAAAAGGACTTTTATGAGAAACAGAAAGGAGTTGTTATGTTGGCTAACAACGCATTTGGTATTGATTTAGGTACCAGAACAATTAAAATCTACAGCGCTCACAGTGACACAGTTACTGTTGAGAAGAACATGATTGCTATTGAAAACAAGAAAAATTTATTCGCATATGGTGATTCTGCTTTTGAAATGTTTGAAAAGGCACCATCCAATATTGAAATTTCCTATCCGCTGTGCAACGGTGTCATTGCGGATATTAAGAATATGCAGCTTTTACTTCGTAACTTCATCATGGATTGTAATAAGGGTGTGATTAAGCCGGCAGAGTTCTACATGGCTGTTCCATCCGATATTACTGATGTAGAGAAGAGAGCTTTCTTTGATCTTGTAAAAGATGCTAACATCAAAGCCAAGAAGATCATGCGTGTAGAGAAAGCTGTTGCAGACGGACTTGGTCTGGATATTGATGTAAAGAATGCCCAGGGTATTCTCGTAGTAAATGTAGGCTTCCACACCACAGAAATTTCCATTCTTTCATTAGGTGGAATTGTACTGAGCAAGCTCATCAAGATCGGTGGACAGAAGTTTGACGAGTCTATCAAGAATGCAATTCGTAAAGAGTACAGTCTGATTGTCGGCAATAAGACTGCTGAGAGCGTAAAGATATCCCTTAAAGAGCTGGAAGAAGCCGGCAAAGGTGCTATCGTATATGGACGTGATATCGTTACCGGTCTTCCTATGGAAAAAGAAATTCCTACAGATCTGGTCAGCGAGAGTATGCTGGAGAACTTCAATGTAATTATTGATAATATCCGTGTGATTCTGGAGAGAACTCCACCAGAATTATCAGCAGATATCTTTAGAAGAGGTATTTATCTGACTGGTGGTGCATCTCAGGTAAATCATCTTGCAGAGCTTCTTGCCAAGGGAACTGGACTGAAGGTAAATGTCAGTGAGAATCCTGTATCAGGTGTTGCGCTTGGACTGGCTAAGATCATCAAGGATGACAATTATAAATCAGTTGCTTATTTAGAAGGAATGAGTAGATGAGTCCTATCGTAAAAAGAAAGCGGGATAAATTCTCGATTCCAAGTAAATATCTGCTTTTGTTGTTGACAGTAGTCTGCGTGATATTGATGGCAGTTACATTTCTGACGGATTTTTCCACACTGCCATTAAATAAAGTCGCAGGGTACGTTGTTGTACCCTTTCAGAAGGGTGTCAGTCACGTGGGACAGTGGATTTCTACCAGAGTGGATGAGCTTGGAGAACTGCGGGTTGTGTTGCAGGAGAATCAGGAATTGAAACAGCAGATTGATGAATTGACGATTCAGAATACACAGTTACAGCAGGATAAATATGAGTTGAATAATCTGCGTGAACTATACAAGCTGGATGAACAGTACAGCGGATATGATAAGGTAGGAGCCAGGATCATTGCCAGAGATTCGGGCAACTGGTTTCATGCCTTTACAATAGACAAAGGGCTGGATGATGGACTGGCTATTGACATGAATGTCATTGCCGGAGGTGGTCTGGTAGGCAGAATCACAGATATCGGATCCAACTGGGCTAAAGTGAATTCCATTATCAATGATGATTCCAATGTAAGTGGTATGGTTCTTGCAAGCTCCGATACGTTAATCGTAAAGGGCTCATTGCAGCTTATGGCAGAAGGATGTATTGGATATGAGCAGCTTATTGACTCCAGAAAGCAGGTAGAAGTAGGAGACAAGGTAGTTACCTCTAATATCAGTGACAAATATCTGCCTGGAATTCTGATCGGTTATATCAGCAGTATGGAGCAGGATTCCAATAATATTACCAAATCAGGTAAATTGACGCCGGCAGTAGATTTTGAACATCTGGAGGAAGTGCTGGTAATACTGAAAACAAAACAGCAGATTGCAGATTAAATGATATGATCTGAAGGTGAAGAATGAAAAGAAATATTATCATGGTACTTACCATTCTAATTAGCTTTGTATTGCAGACTACTGTGTTTCAGTTCTTTAATTTTGGCGGGATAGCGCCTAATCTTCTGATTATTGTGACAGCATCCTATGGGTTTATGCTGGGTAGAAGATATGGAATGGTAGTAGGTTTTATCAGTGGATTGCTGATGGATATCTTTTATGGCAGTGTTTTGGGATTTTATGCACTTATTTTTTTGTACATAGGAGCAGGAAATGGTGTTTTCCACAGAGTATTTTATCAGAATGATATCAAACTGCCATTGGCTTTGATTACAGTCAGTGATCTATTGTATTCTTTTGTATGTTATGTTCTTCTGTTCCTTCTTCGGGGCAGATTCCAATTCGGTTTTTATTTTAAGAGCGTTATTTTGCCGGAGATTGTTTATACCATATTTGTTACGGTATTTCTATACCCTGTGATCCTGTTGTTGAACAGGACTCCGGATGATGCGGATAAAAGGAGTGACCACTGGTTTGCTAAAAAGAATTAAAGAAAGTCTGTTCGATATGGTCACATCCAGACTGTTGTTGCTTTTTATCATCTTTATTGCAATGGCAGCAGTATTGATCTATCGAATATTCGATTTACAGATCGTAAATGGAGAATCCTATCTGAACAACTTCCAACTGAAAATACAAAAAGAGAAAATTATAGAGGGAACACGGGGCAATATATATGATAGAAATGGCAGACTTCTTGCATATAATGAGCTTGCCTATTCTGTTACGATCGAAGATGTATACGAGTCCGGTTCTGAAAAGAACAGCCAGTTAAACGGAACTTTGTATAAGCTGATTCATCTGATTGAAGATAATGGTGACAGCGTCATCAGCGACTTTAATATTATATTGGATGAGAACAACGAATATGCCTATAATCTGGAAGGCACGGCGCTGCTTCGTTTTCTGGCAGATATTTATGGACACAGTGACATTAACTCTGCGGATTTCAAGTATGAGCAGAAGACCGCTACAGCTAAGGAAGTAATAGACTATCTGTGTAATCGTTTCAAGATTGGAGCTTATGAGAAGAACGAAAAAGGCGAAGATACTAAAGTATTTTTGCCTGGTGAAGGTTATACCCCTAAGGAAGTTCTTGAACTGGTCACCATTCGTTATGAAATGAATTTATACAGCTTCCAGAAATACATTGCTACGACTGTGGCAACAAATGTATCAGACAAGACAGTAGCTGTCATTATGGAAAATGCCGATCAGTTGGATGGTGTTTCCATTGAAGAAGATACCATTCGTAAATATAACAATCCATATCAGTTCGCACATATACTTGGTTATACCGGTAAGGTCTCACAGACAGAACTGGCTTCTTTGCAGGAACAGGATTCTTCCTATACCCTGAATGACACTGTCGGTAAGGCAGGAATCGAACAGGTTATGGAATTGCAGTTGCAGGGTAAGAAGGGCTCTGAGACCATATATGTAGATAATCTGGGTAAGATTATCGAGACTACAGATGTGGTGGAATCACAGTCAGGAAATAATCTGTATCTGTCCATTGATTCAGACTTGCAGATGGCAATTTATAGTATTCTTGAACAGAAAATTGCAGGTATTATTGCACTCAAGATGCGTAATGTCATGAACTATGATGCGTCCAGTGTTTCGTCAGCAGGTAATCTGATCATACCGATTGATGATGTATATTATGCGCTGTTTAATAACAGCGTTATTGATATTACACATTTTACGAGCGATAATGCGGATGTAACGGAAAGGGAAGTCTATCAGATATTCCTGAATAAACAGCAGAATGTACTGAATGAAATAAAAGATGAATTACAGAATAAGAAGACACCATATGATCAGCTCAGCAAAGAGTATAAGAATTATGAGAGCTATATTGTATCTATGCTGACTAAGAAGGGTGTTCTGGTCAACAGTGCCATTGATAAAGAAGATGCAACCTATATTGCCTGGACCAGGGATGAAGTAATCAGCTTAAACGAATATCTCAATTATGCGATAGCGCAGAACTGGATAGACATTACCAAACTTTCACTGGATAGCCAGTATTCTGATTCAGAAGAAATATTAAATTCCATGATTGATTATATTATGGATAATCTGAAGGATAATAATGAATTTTCCAAGAAACTGTATAAATATATGATAAGCAGCCAGCAGATCACAGGTAAGCAGATATGTATGTTGTTGTGGGAACAGGATATTATCAGTGTAGAGGAAAGTAAGATCACAGCAGTGAAGAAAGGCACCATCAGTCCTTATAATTTTATGCTGGAAATGGTGCAGACATTGCAGATTACACCGGCGCAGCTGGCATTGGACCCATGTTCCGGTTCCTGTGTGGTAACAGATGTCAGAACCGGAGAAGTACTGGCGCTGGTATCTTATCCAGGATATGATATTAACAAGATGGCAAATGGCGTAGATGCAGAGTATTATGCCAAATTACAGGCTGATCTGTCTGTGCCACAGTGGAATATGGCGACACAGCAGAAGACTGCTCCTGGTTCTACTTTTAAGATGGTATCGGCTACTGCTGCAATTGAAGAGGGTGCAGTAGCTTCAATTGGTGAAACGATATTGTGTACAGGTGTATTTGACAAGCTGGCACCAACCATTCACAGATGCTGGATTTATCCAAGCGCGCACGGCGCCATGAATTTGTCTAATGCAATAGCCAATTCCTGTAACTCATATTTTTATGAGGTTGGTTATCGGTTAAGTCAGGATGGAACAGGATACAATAGTGACTATGGTCTGTCACGACTGAAAAAATATGCAGACTTATTTGGACTGACCGAGAAATCCGGTGTGGAAATTATGGAAGCAGAACCGGAGTTCTCCAATTTGTATGCAGTACCTTCTTATATTGGTCAGGGTACGCATAACTATACAACAGTAGGACTTGCCAGATATGTGACAACAGTCGCAAACAGTGGAACCTGTTATAATCTGAGTATATTGGATAAACTGACAGATTCAAAAGGCAATGTTATTGAAGACTACACACCTGAGGTCAGAAATACAGTAGACCTGGATAACAGTCTGTGGAATGCGATTCATTCCGGCATGCGTCAGGTTGTTGAAAAAAAGAAATATTATGATGATCTGGCAGTTCATGTTGCAGGTAAGACAGGAACTGCACAGCAGGATAAAACACGTGCAAACCATGCTCTTTTTGTCAGCTACGCACCATATGAGGACCCGGAGATATCTGTGTCAGTCCGTATTGCAAACGGATATTCTTCTGATTATGCGGCTCAGACAGCAAGAGATGTATATAAATATTATTATGGTTTGGCTAAAGAAGAGGAGCTTGTTACCGGAACAGCAGATACTCTTGATGCCACAGCAGGCACAGGAGACTGATAACCGGGTAGAAGGGTTTTAAACTGCATGAAGCGCATGAAGCGCAGATAGGAGTAAGTGTGAAGAATTTAGTTGTATTAAAAAGTTTTTCCAGTGGAATATCTGTAATTATGGATGCTACAGTTCCTTTTGATGAGCTGTTGGAGGCTGTTGCAGAGAAGTTTAGAAGTGCAGCCAATTTTTTCAAAGATGCTGCTGTGGCAATTTCACTTGAAGGCAGAACACTGGATGAGTCAGAGGAACGACAGGTTCTGGATGCAATTACAGAGAATTCACAGTTAAAAGTACTGTGCCTCATGGGGCGGGATGAAGAGAAGAATATCAAATTCCTAGGAATTCAGAATAATCTGACCTTTCAGAAGGATGAAAACTGCGGACAATTCTATCGTGGTACTTTACGGGATGGACAAAGCATCGAGACAGAACACAGTATTGTGATTCTGGGAGATGTGAGTAAGGGATGCAGCGTATATTCAGCCAAAGACATTGTAGTAATTGGCAGTCTGGAGGGCGAAGCATATGCGGGAGCAACTGGCAACAATCATCACTTTGTTGTTGCACTTGATATGAATCCTGAGAAACTTCGCATAGGAGATCTTCATTATATACAGCCGGGAAAAAGTTCAAAATGGGGACTAAAGCCAAAGTCTGTACCTAAAATTGCATATACGTATAATGGAGTGGTACAGGTAGAACCGATTACCAAAGAATTGCTGGATAATTTTACCTTATAGAAATCCGGAGAACTGAAATGACAACAGTGATCATGTAAAAACAGCAGATCACGGAAAGGCAAGAACATAGTATGAGCGAAGTAATTGTTGTCACGTCAGGTAAAGGCGGTGTAGGCAAGACCACTACATCTGCAAACGTAGGAACCGGTCTGGCAGAAATGGGTAAGAAGGTTGTTTTGATCGATGCGGATATCGGACTTCGTAATCTGGATGTCGTCATGGGATTGGAGAATCGTATTGTCTATAATCTTGTAGATGTAATCGAGGGAACATGCCGGCTCAAACAGGCATTGATCAAGGACAAGCGTCATGCAGGGCTGTATTTGATGCCTGCTGCACAGACAAGAGATAAGAACTGTATTACACCGGGGCAGATGGTAAAACTGATAGCCGGGTTAAAAGAACAGTTTGATTATATTATTCTGGATTGCCCTGCTGGAATTGAACAGGGATTTCAGAATGCAATTGCAGGTGCAGATCATGCAATTGTTGTAACAACGCCGGAAGTATCAGCAATCAGAGATGCAGACAGAATCATAGGATTGCTGGAGGCAAATGAGATAAAGAAAGTAGATCTGGTTGTTAACAGATTACGTTCCGATCTGGTAAGACGTGGAGAAATGATGACAGTGGAGGATGTAATAGATATTCTTGGACTTCCTTTACTGGGTGTTGTGCCGGATGATGAGAATGTAGTCATTGCAACGAACCAGGGTGAGCCTCTGGTGGGCAAGAATTCACTTGCAGGACAGGCATTTTATAATATATGCCGCCGCCTGGATGGCAAGGAAGTTCCTTTTATGGATTTTGGCAAGTCTATTACAATATGGACCCGCGTAACCGGATTATTCCATAGAAATCAGGAGGAACGCATATGAGACTATTTTCTTTATTTCACAAAAAAAGTTCAAGACAAGTAGCAAAAGACAGGCTGAAAATCCTTCTGATATCAGACAGAGTAAACTGCTCACCGGAGATGATGGAGCTGATCAAAAATGATATAGCACATGTCATTTCCAAGTACATGAAGATTGATACAGCAAGTATGGATATTCAGATCACCAAGACGGGAGTAACCGGCAGGAATACGAAAATGCCTGTATTATACGCGAATATCCCGATCCTGGATCTGAAGAACTGAATTGTTACATAGGAAGGCCGCCGCAAAAGGCTATCTGGTTTGCAGATAAAAGAAAGACAGGAAAGAAAGAATGTTTAAGAATTATAGAGTTCGTGATTATGATTTTAAATTGATTTTTATGCTGGTAGCGATCACCATTATAGGAATTCTTGCAATAGGAAGTGCAAAAGAGTCTGTACAGAATAAGCAGATACTTGGTTTTATTGTTGGATTTTTTATTATGATAGTCCTGTCTTTCTTTGACTATTCTTTTTTTCTGCGATTCAGCTGGGTAATCTATATTTTTGATATTTTGTTACTTCTGATGGTCCGCTTCTTTGGTGCTGATGTAAATAACGCCAGAAGATGGTTGGAAATAGCAGGTATTCAATTTCAACCGTCAGAATTAACAAAAATTATGTTGATTTTATTCTTTTCACAGTTTATTATGAAACATAGGGAGAAAATAAATTCATTGCGGAACATACTACTGATGATTGTTTTACTGATACCTCCGCTTTTTTTAGTATATAAGCAGCCTGATATGTCAACGAGTATTGTTATTTTCCTGATATTCTGTGCATTATGGTATGTGGGGGGACTCAGTTCTAAGTTGATTATTGGAGTACTGGCGGTGGTAGTACCGGCAGCTGTGATCTTATTTATCCTTGTATTACAGCCGGATCAGCAGATTATTGAGACTTATCAGCAGACTAGAATCCTTGCGTGGCTGGAACCTGAAAAATATGCGACAGGTGCTGCATATCAGCAGACGAATGCAATGATGGCGATTGGTTCCGGACAGCTATGGGGCAAGGGACTGAACAATAATATGATAAGTTCTGTGAAGAATGGTAATTTCATTTCAGAGCCTCAGACGGATTTTATATATACAATAGTCGGCGAAGAGTTGGGATTTGTAGGAGGCTGTGCAGTTATTGTGCTTCTGTTTCTGATCACACTGGAGTGCTTGAGCGTGGCGCGTAAGGCAAAGGATCTTGCCGGAACGTGTATATGCTGTGGAATGGCTGCGTTAGTCGGCTTTCAAAGCTTCGTTAATATAGCAGTAGCAACGGGACTGTTTCCTAATACCGGTGTGCCGCTGCCATTTGTAAGCTACGGGTTGACGTCACTTGTAAGTCTTTATATTGGAATGGGATTTGTCCTGAATGTGAGACTGCAATGTGTCAGGAAATATAATAATTGACAAAGGAAGGTGCAGATATCATGAATATTGCTTTAATTGCTCATGATGGTAAAAAGAAATTAATGCAGAATTTTTGTATTGCATATCGTGGTATTTTAAGTAAGAACGAGTTATATGCAACAGGAACTACAGGCAGATTAATAGAGGAAGTAACTAATCTTAACGTTCATAAATATCTTGCTGGGCATCTTGGCGGTGAACAGCAGATTTGCGCGCAGATAGAACACAATCAGATCGACCTGGTTATTTTCCTGCGTGATCCTTTGAATCCAAAGTCACATGAGCCGGATGTTAATAATGCAATGAGATTATGCGATATGCATAATATTCCATTGGCAACTAACCTTGCATCGGCAGAATTGCTGATCAAGTCACTGGACAGAGGAGATTTAGAGTGGCGTGAGATGTATAAATAAGCTGGTAAAGGTAATTTCCTGTATTATGGTTCCGACTATTGTTTTATCAGGCTGTGGAACCAAGGTATATTCTTTTGAATATGACAGGACGAGAAATAACTCGAATTATTCTATTGCAGCACAGTCACAGGGACAGGCATTGGATGCTTTTTCCGCAGATTTGTGTGTAACAACAGATGATGTGACGCAGGGGACTACGGTAGATATGTCACAGGCTACGGCAGCTGGACTTTTTGACATCGATAGTGGAAACGTTATCTATGCTAAAAATGTCCATGAAAAGCTGAACCCCGCAAGCCTTACGAAAGTCCTGACTGCGTTGTGTGCGTTAAAATACGGTAATCTGGATGATGTCCTGACTGCCTCTGAGAATGTTTATGTTCATGAGTCCGGAGCGGTAAAGCTGGGACTTGAGGCAGGAGACACGATGACGCTGGATCAGGCGTTACACGCGCTGATGCTTAAATCTGCCAATGATGTTGCGATTATGATCGCAGAATATCTGGGAGGAAGCGTAGAAGGATTTGCCGATATGATGAACGAAGTTGCTAATAGTCTAGGGGCGACCAACAGCCACTTCGTTAATCCAAATGGTCTGACTGATCCCAATCATTATACGACAGCCTATGATTTATATCTGATTTGTAATGAAGCAGTGAAATATGATAAATTTATTGAAATTGTTCATACTGCAAGCTACAGTTCTGTGTATCATGATAAGAATGGCAAGGAGAAAACCATAGATTTATCCACTACAAATGCCTATCTGAAAGGGGAGGCTTTTGCACCGGATAATGTAACTGTAATTGGTGGTAAGACAGGTACGACAAATGCAGCGGGAAGTTGTCTCATTCTGTATTCCAAGGATCAGAGTGGTAATCCGTACATATCCGTTATTTTACAGTCTCCTGACAGAACGACACTGTATCAGGAAATGACAGGTCTTTTGGATGAGATATAGTTTATACAGTTTTGCGAAAATTGCCAAATTATCCGAAAAGTTAGTGATATTTCTGTTGTTTTTTCTTATATAATTTACTATAATGAATATATAACTTGCTACAATAGTAGATGTATATATAGAATATAGGAGGTATTACTTATGGTACAGCTTATTTTGGGTAAAAAAGGTAAGGGCAAAACAAAAATTATTTTAGACATGGTAAACAAGGAAGTAAATGATGCGAAAGGCAACATTGTTTATCTGGATAAAAGCATGGGACATATGTATGAACTGAATAACAAGGTACGTCTTATTAATGTGTTGGATTATGAAATTGCCAATGCTGATGAATTTATAGGATTTATCAGAGGTATTGTTTCACAGGATCATGATCTGGAACAGATTTATTTTGATAGCTTTTTGAAAATAGCTCAGTTAGAAGCATCTGATCGCATAGAAGAAGTTGTTGCAGAGCTGGATCAGATTAGTGATAAGTATGGATTTAAGATTGTAGCAAGCGTATCACTTGATGAAGCTGAGTTACCGGAAGCTTTAAAATCGAAAGTAATAGTTTCTCTTTAATTTGTATATACATAAAGCCCCGGAAGATTCTCCGGGGCTTTTTATTTCACAGGAGGCACAGGCGTGGCAGACAGAAGGAATCGACAGATCGTAGAAATTTCACGACATTCCGGCAAAACGATGAATAAAATAGAGTTTTTCATTTTTGGTGCCATGATGGTATATATCGTGGTATTGATCGTGATGTATATGCAGTCGGAACCTATCAGAGGTTATGAGATACAGATGGGTTCTTTGTCTGTTGCCAAGACCTATACAGGAATTGCCCTGAGACAGGAAGAAGTTATAGCGACTCCCTACACAGGGTATATAAATTACTATATCAGAGAAGGAGAGAGAGTATCTACCAGAGATACAGTGTATTCTATAGATGAGAGTGGTAAGCTGGCAGGTCTGCTTGAAAGTCAGGACCTGGGAGAAAGCGATTATACAGATACAGAATTGAGTGAGTTCCGCTCGGAGATCATACAGTTTGACAGTACGTACAGTGATAAGGAATTTCAGAATATATATGATTTTAAATATGATCTGGAAGGTGCTGCTATCAAAATTGTAAATCTTGATATGTATGACAGTATGGCAACTCTGAATCAGTCAAGCCTGGGAGGCATGGTCAACCTTTGTACTGCCGGACAGTCAGGGTATATTGTATACAGTACAGATGGGTATGAGAATCTACAGCCGGAAGAAGTTACAGCGGAGGTTTTTGACCAGGCAGCATATGAGAAGACGAGGGTAAATAATAACGATCTTGTGGAAGCTAATACAGCGGTAGGCAAGGTTGTGACAGATGAGAACTGGTCATTGGTAATACCAATTGAGGAAGATCGTGCAGCACAGATTGAGGAAGAAGGCTATATTAAGGTTAAATTTATCAAGACACAGGAAAGCTCATGGGCTTCTGTCAAGATTCTGAACCAGCCGGATGGCACATATGCAGTTCTTGGATTTAATAATTCCTGTATTTCCTTCTGCACGGACAGATTTGTAGATATTGAACTTGTCATGAATGATGTAAAAGGTCTGAAAATACCCTTATCATCCATTGCAGAAAAAGAATTTTTCATTATTCCAGCTGAATATATGAGTAAAGGCGGAGCAAATGGAAATTATGGTGTATCCAAAGAGTTCTTTGATGAGAATGGAAATGTAGTATATCAATTTGTAGAAACCACGGTATACAGTTCTACAGATGATGAATTTTATGTAGATAATACCAATTTGAATGTCGGAGATTATATATACAAGCCGGATTCTACAGATAAAATGGCAGTCAGTAAATCAGGAACTTTAATAGGCGTGTATAACATGAATAAGGGATATGCTGATTTTAAACAGATTACGATTCTGGCGCAGAATGATGAATATGCAATTGTAAGCTCCAATACACAGTATGGACTGACAGTATACGACAGAATTGTTCTGGATGCTTCCAGTGTGGATAATAATCAGTTCACATATAAGTAATGAATCAGGAAGGAGTAAGAAAGAATATGATTCGTGAGAATATAGAGCATGTAGAAAATACAATAGATGAAGCCTGTAGACAAAGTGGACGCAATCGCAGTGAGGTTACACTGATTGCTGTCAGCAAGACGAAACCGGTGGAAATGCTCAAAGAAGCCTATGAGACAGGATGTAGAGACTTTGGAGAGAATAAAGTACAGGAGCTGGTAGATAAATACGAGGTTCTGCCTAAGGATATCAGATGGCATATGATTGGTCATCTACAGAGAAATAAGGTAAAGTATATTGTGGATAAGGTATATCTGATTCACAGCGTGGATTCTCTCAGGTTGGCAGAAGAAATCAGTAAAGAAGCAGCAAAGAAAAATGTAGATGTGAATATTCTTGTAGAAGTTAATGTTGCTGGAGAAGAAACGAAGTTCGGAACAGGATGTGAAGAAGCAAAACAGTTAGTCCGTGATATTGCACAACTTCCCCATGTTCATATACAGGGTTTAATGACAATTGCACCTTATGTAGAGAATTCGGAGGAAAATCGTATATATTTTCAACAATTAAAGAAATTATCGGTTGACATTAGCAGTGAAAACATTGATAATGTAAGTATGAAAGTATTATCCATGGGTATGACTGGTGACTATGCTGTGGCAGTATCAGAGGGAGCGACTTATGTAAGAGTAGGGACCGGTATCTTTGGAGAACGGAATTACGCAGTTTCTGTGTAAGGGAATCAGGCATATACCATGGTGCTGTAGTAAGAAAGGGAAATGAATATGGGAGTAGTGGACAAGTTATTAAACGTGATGAAGCTGAGCGATATGGAAGATGAATACGACGGTGAAGATTACTACGATGACGATGAACCAGTTGAGAATATAAAGAAAGCACCTGTTATTCACAGGGAAGATACATATGAGGATGAGAAGCCTGCTAAGAAAGTATCTCAGAAGGTCACACCGATCCGTTCGGTAAAACGTGCACCTGGACCAGGCATGGAAGTATGTGTAATTAAGCCAACAAGCGTAGATGATGCAAGAGAAATTACAGAGACACTGCTTAACAACCAGACAGTAGTTCTGAATCTTGAGAATCTTGATGTAGAAATTGCACAGAGAATTATTGATTTTGCATCTGGTTCTACTTATGCAATCAGCGGTAATCTGCAGAAGATTTCTAATTACATTTTTATTATTACTCCGGCTTGTGTAGATATATCCGGCGATTTCCAGGAAATTGTATCCGGTACATTCAATGTACCACCGATATCTCATAACGCAATGTAAAGAATGATGACAGAAACTTCCTGCTTAACAGTAGGAAGTTTTTTCTGTTTCAATCAATAAAAGAATACAGGAGGACTTTATGTCACAGAGATTAACAATTAATCAGAATAACAAACCAATTTATGATATTGTATTTGAACAGGATTTTGCAGCACTTCCTTCTGAACTGGAACAGTTTCAGATTGCAGATAAGAAGCTATGCATTATTACAGATTCCAAGGTAAATCACTTATACAGTGAGGAAGTATGTGATGTATTAAAGGATAAATGTAAAGAGGTCGTAGTATTTTCTTTCCCGGATGGAGAAAAGAGCAAGAATCTGGACACGGTAAAGGATATTTATGAATTTTTAATACAGCATAAATTTGATAGAAAAGATATGCTTTTTGCATTAGGCGGAGGAGTCGTGGGAGATATTACCGGATTTGCAGCTGCAACCTATCTGAGAGGTATCGACTTTGTACAGATCCCTACCACATTACTTGCGCAGGTAGACAGCAGCGTAGGCGGCAAAACAGGCGTTGATTTTGACCAGTATAAAAATATGGTAGGCGCATTTTATATGCCCAAATTAGTCTATATGAATTTGTCAGTGCTGAAGACACTGGATGACAGACAGTACTATGCAGGCATGGGAGAAGTCATGAAGTATGGACTGATCAAGAATGCGTCATTCTATGAATGGATTCTTGACAATATGTATGAGATTCATGAAAGAGACATGGATACATTAGAGGATATGGTGGTCAAGAGCTGTACGTATAAGAAGCTTGTAGTAGAGAAAGATCCTACGGAGAAGGGAGAAAGAGCAATTCTCAACTTCGGTCATACCATTGGACATGCGATTGAAAAGGCAAAGAATTTTGAACTTTTACATGGAGAATGTGTGGCACTTGGCTGTGTAGCCGCTGCTTTTATTTCTTGGAAGAGAGAACTGCTTTCCATGGAAGAGTATTACGAAATCAGAGATATGTTCGTTCCGTTCAATCTGCCTATTACAATAGACGATATTGATCCGGATGAAATTTTACGTCTTATTGCTTCCGATAAGAAAGTGGAAGGCGATAAGATCAAGTTCATTCTTTTGAAGAAAGTGGGTAAGGCAATTATAGATACTTCTGTAACAAAGGACGAGATTATGTCAGGTATTCAGGAAATCTATTTTAGTGAAGAGGATGAGCATGAATAAGAAAAAGATTATTTTATTAGGCGCTGATATTTTACTCCTTGCAGTACTGATTTTTCTGGATCAGTTGACGAAGCATTTTGCAGTGGTATATCTTAAAGACCAGATGCCGATATCTATTATAGACGGTGTATTTGAGTTAAATTATCTTGAAAATCGTGGAGCGGCATTTGGTATGCTCCAGGATCAGAAACTGTTTTTTATCTTTATTGCTGTAGTAATTCTTGCGGTAATTGTGTATGTACTTATAAAGACACCAAATCAGCGTAAATATACCAAGCTGCACATTGCGCTGGTATGTATTGCGGGTGGTGCGATCGGTAACATGATAGACAGATTGAAACTGGATTATGTGGTTGATTTCCTGTATTTCAGCCTGATTAATTTCCCGATATTTAATGTGGCAGATATATATGTCACATTGTCGGCAATCTATCTTGTGATATTACTTCTCTTTGTATACAAAGAAAGCGATCTGGAATTTCTGTCTTTCAGAACCAAGAAATTCCGAGATGTAAAGTAGACAGGAATCTATATGAATGAAATTGTAATGGAAATTACGCCTGAAATGGAAGGCGAACGCATTGACAAATGCATCAGTAATTATCTGGAGTCTTTATCCAGATCTTATATTCAGAAGATCATCAAAGATGGAAAGGCATACGTAAATGATGCAGTTGTCAAGGCAAATTATAAAGTCAAAGTAGACGATAAGGTACAATTTGAAATTCCAGATTGTGAAGAACCGGATATTCCACCCCAGGATATACCACTGGATATCTTGTATGAAGATAAGGATATCCTTATTGTCAATAAACCTAAAGATATGGTAGTGCATCCTGCTCCGGGACATTACGAGGGAACACTGGTCAATGCGATCATGTTTCATTGTAAGGATGAATTATCAGGTATTAATGGAGTACTCAGACCTGGTATTGTTCATCGGATTGATAAGGATACGACAGGTTCTATTATTATCTGTAAAAATGATGAGGCACATCGAAAAATTGCCCAGCAGTTAAAGGAACATTCGATTACACGCAAATACAGAGCCATAGTCTATGGAAGAATCATGGAAGAAGAAGGAACAGTCAATGCTCCCATAGGAAGGCATCCTACCGACCGCAAGAAAATGGCAATCAACGAGAAAAATGGAAAACCTGCAGTAACTCACTATAAAGTGCTGGAGAGGTTTGACAAATATACTTATATTGAATGTCAGCTGGAGACAGGAAGAACACATCAGATTCGTGTGCATATGACAAGTATTGGACATCCTTTGCTTGGAGATGAAGTCTATGGAAATGCCAAATGTCCCTTTAAACTGGAGGGGCAGACATTACATGCCATGACGATAGGATTTATCCACCCGACAACAGGGGAGTATGTAGAGTACGAAGCACCTCTGCCAGAATATTTTGAACATTTGCTCCAGATTCTCAGAACAAAATAGAAGGAATGAAATTGACTCCTGCATTTATGCAGGAGTTTTTTGTATGTAAAAATTGTATACAATACCTTGATGTTTTTTAATATATTAAATGATTATAAAATGTTAATTGAAAAAGTATAAAAATATGATATAATAATCGGAACGATGATTATGTAAACAAAAGGTTGAATTTTTATGCAATATACAAGAGATACAGCGATTGCGAAGCTTTTGGAAAGTTATCGCGCATATTTTAATATTATCATGTTCGAAGAGGAACAGAAGCCACTCACAGCTATCTGTGAGTTTTTTGAACATTCTGAGAAGTTCGTGCTTTCCAGAAAAGCTGAATTGTGGTCAGCAGACTGTGAAGAATTTATATATTTATTTGATGTGGAGCATCTGACCAGCGAAATATTTGAGCAATGTCGTGATTATGCCAGGAAAGATGGTATGGAGAGAGCACATATCGGACCGGGGCATATGTATACATATATCACACCGGTATTTATATGCGATGCCTGTGATGAAGAGGCGAGAAAGGCATTAAAGAAATGCCGTATTTACCAAAGTTTTCATTTTTCCCTGCACGGCTGGATGGATTTCCATGCTGCTGTTCTGGAAGTCAATCATAATAAGATCACCACCAACAGAAATGGAAAGTGTGTGGAGAAAGTAATGAAAAATGTATTATTCCAAAAGAAAAGGAGAAGGATTTTATGAACACATTAGTATTATTGCTGATCTGTATTGCCATATTAGCCTGCGGCTATATCTTCTATGGCAGATGGTTATGCAAGCAGTGGGGTGTTGGAGAGAATGATGAACCTACACCTGCACACACATTAGAGGATGGCGTGGATTACGTTCCTGCCAAGGCATCTGTCCTGATGGGACATCATTTCTCATCTATCGCTGGTGCAGGTCCTATTACCGGACCTATTGGCGCTGCTATATTTGGCTGGGTACCTGTTGTATTATGGGTATTAGTCGGAGGTATTTTCTTCGGCGGTGTACATGACTTTGGCGCATTGTTCGCATCATTACGTCATAAGGGGCAGTCCATTGGCGAGATTATTTCTGCAAATATGGGAAGAAGAGCAAAGAGACTCTTTATCACTTTCGCTTATCTTACCTTAATTCTTGTAGTTGCTGCGTTCGCATCCATCGTAGCAGGTACATTTGGAAACACAAATGCAGCAGGTGAAGCTGTAAGCGCAGCTGCTGTAGAGACAAATGCTTCTGTAGCAATGGTATCTTTATTATTTATTCTCATTGCAATTGTATTTGGTTTCCTTGTATATAGAAGAAATGTTCCTATGGGAACCGCAACAGTTATCGGTGTAATTGCCATCGTTGCATGTATGGCAATTGGTATGAGCTTCCATCCTATTTATCTTTCATACAAAGCATGGATGATTATTGTAGGTATCTATATCGCTGTTGCATCTGTAACACCTGTATGGATTCTTCTTCAGCCACGTGACTACTTAAGTTCATTCCTGCTTTATGCTATGCTTGCAGTTGCACTTGTTGGTGTAGTTATTTCCCATGCAAATCTGGGCGGAGCAGATGGACTTCAGGCATTCGAAGGCTTTGCTATTGATAACGGTAATGGTGTACAGTATATGTTCCCTGTACTTTTTACAACTGTTGCCTGCGGTGCTATTTCCGGTTTCCATTCTCTTGTATCATCTGGTACAACATCCAAACAGCTTGATAAGGAGAAGGACGCTAAGCCTATTGCTTACGGTGGTATGCTTCTTGAATGTGTACTTGCAGTTGTTACAGTATGTGCAATCAACTTTGCATACAAGTACAATGCAACAGCAGCAGATGGTGATAAGCTAGTAGGTGCTACAGGCATTTTTGCAGGTGGTATTGCCAATATGTATGCCGGACTTGGGCCTAAGGCTGTTACAATTTTAAGAACATTATTAACACTTACATACTCTGCATTCTGCCTGACATCACTGGATACAGCAACACGTCTTGCACGTTTCATGTTCCAGGAATTCTGGCTTGAGCCTGGACAGACTGCTAAGGATATCAAAGAGGGATGGAAGAAAGTACTTGTAAATCCTTACTTTGCAACAATTCTTACAGTAGTACTTGGTATTATTCTTGGTATGACAGGCTATACAAAGATCTGGGGTCTGTTTGGCGCAGCTAACCAGCTCCTTGCAGGTATCGGTCTCCTTGCTGTAGCGGCATGGCTTGCTAACTGCGGTAAGAACAATAAGATGTTCCTGATTCCTATGGCATTCATGATTGTTGTAACAATCTGTTCACTGTGTCTTACAATTAAGAACCAGATCGGTATCATTGTTAAGGGCGGTGCTGACTGGGGACCATGGGCACAGGCAATTATCGGCGCACTTCTTGTTGTACTTGCTATCTTCCTTGTAATTGAAGGATGGGATACATTGTTCGGTAAGAAGAAAAAGGCTGAAGCAAAATAATATTTAAAATGTAGAACAGTTTAAAACAGCTCAAATTGTTAATCAATGATTGAAATTTGAGCTGTTTTTTTGTATAATAATTATATATTTATAGTTGTTATGTACTCCCTGACAGGATATGTGCATAAGTATTTCTTGGGCTATAATAAATTCAGACAGAAGGGTGGAAATCATATGAATACAATAATTACAATCGGACGTCAATTTGGCTCAGGTGGACACGAAATAGGAGAGAAGCTGGCGCAACATTATGGAATCAAATGCTATGATAAGGAACTTCTTTCCAGGGCTGCGAAAGAGAGTGGTTTTTGTGAGGAAATGTTGCAGAATCATGACGAAAGACCTACAAACTCTTTTCTGTATAATCTGGTAATGGATACATATACATTTGGCTATAATTCTTCTTCCTTTGTTGATATGCCAATCAGCCATAAGGTATTTATGGCACAGTTTGATGCAATTAAGAAGATTGCAAATGAAGAACCATGCGTTATTGTTGGCCGTTGTGCAGATTATGCTTTGCAGGAGTATAAGAATTGTCTGCATCTGTTCATCCATGCTGATGAACCTGCCAAGATCAAGCGTATTATGGAACGTTATGAGATTTCAGAAGATAAAGCAAAGGATATGATGATTAAGAAGGATAAGCAGCGTCAGAGCTATTACAATTATTACTCAACGAAGAAGTGGGGACGTGCGGACAGCTATGATCTTTCAATTAACAGCAGTATTCTCGGCGTAGAAGGAACTGTTAAACTAATCATTCAGTATATTGAAGATTTTGAAGCTAACGGATCAAAAAGATAAATAAGATAAAATAAAAAAATCTAACTTTTGAAGTAAAATTCAGAAGTTAGATTTTTTATTTATTCAACACTTATTGTTGTAGTCATTTCAGAAGTGCTTTGTTCTTCATCATTATTATCCAGAATCTTGTCAATAAATCTTGTATCGTTCAATTCCTGTTCCTGTACTTTAACATGGTCGTTCTCAGGAATTTCTCCGACAAGCACATATCCAATATATTCGATTCGCACCATGGCTCTTGTATAATACTGGTATGCAACATCGGCATCCTGCTCATCAAAGGCTTCTCCTTCGTATGCAGAGTGAAAATAGGATACGGCATTTGTCATATTTTCACTGGCTTCATCAGCCAGCGTCTCAATACTCTGATATTGTTCTGGAACAGATAAGTCAGCCAGTTCTTTGAATTTTTCGTCCAGTCCATCAAGAATAGACAGAAGCTCCTGACTGGCGTTGGCATCATTGACATCCAGTTCATTAATCTGCTGATTGGCGTCCTGAATGGACGCAGTGAAACTGGATATGGAAGAGGAAAAGTCAGCCAGTTCTTTTTCTTCATTTGTGTGTCCGCACGCTGTAAGACACAAAACCGTTGTAAGTGTTCCGATAATATATTTGCATTTATTCTTTGAATTCATATTTATTATGTCCTTCCCGTAAGACGCTCAATATAAATTATTTTAACATATTATTGTTACCTTCGCAACTTGCACAATTATGCATTTTGTTAAAAAAATACAATACAATCATAAAAAATGTAGTTTACTTAAAACTGTCAAATATGTATAATTTAGTGTAAACAGTTCAATTATGATATACATAACAAATTTGAAAGGATAAGAGTGAACATTATGATCGGCGCTGACGCAATGGTTAAATGCCTGGAGAATGAGGGCGTTACAACGGTATATGGATACCCTGGAGTAGCTATCTGCCCATTTTATAACAGCATTCTCGATTCAGACATACAATCAATACTTGTAAGAACAGAACAGAACGCTGCCCATGCAGCAAGCGGAGAGGCGCGAGTCACAGGTAAGGTGGGTGTATGTGCAGTTACCAGCGGTCCTGGTGCTACGAACCTGATTACAGGAATTGCTACGGCTTTTGCTGACAGTATTCCAATGGTGTGCATTACCGGACAGGTCAAAAGTGAACTGATAGGCAGTGATGTTTTCCAGGAAGCAGATATCACGGGCGCTGTAGAGTCCTTTGTAAAATACAGCTATCTGATAAAAAGGGTGGAAGATATCCCACGTGTATTTAAGGAGGCCTTTTACATAGCAAATTCAGGAAGAAAAGGTCCCGTCCTGATAGATGTTCCTATTGATATACAGAATGCTACAATCAGCAGATTCAAATATCCTGAAGAGATTTCCCTGCGTACCTATAAGCCTACGGTGAAAGGACATGCTGTTCAGATCAAGAAAGTAATTAAGGAGCTTGAAAAAGCCAAAAGACCTATCATATGTGCAGGCGGTGGCGTACATCTGAGTGACGCTGTCGAGGAATTGAGGGATTTTGCGCATAAATATAAGATACCTGTAGTGTCTACCATGATGGGGCTTGGAGTTATGAAGACACAGGATACTATGTATTTTGGCATGGTGGGTAATAATGGTAAGGCATATGCCAATAGAGCTATGAATGAGTCAGATCTTCTCATTATGGTAGGTGCACGGGTTGCGGACAGGGCAATCAGTCAGCCAGATCTGATCACAGAGAATAAGATTCTTGTACATATTGATGTGGACCCGGCAGAAATCGGCAAGAATGTTGGCCCCACGATTCCTCTTGTCGGAGATGTAAAACATATTTTTAATGACTTTGCCAAACAGGAGTTTACCTGTACTCATGATGAATGGATCAATACACTTGATCAATATCGTGAGACTATGGGCGTAAAGAGAAATCCCAATCCTGCCTACGTAGATCCGGCAGCCTTTATTGGCATACTTTCAGAAGAAATGAAGGATGATGCCGTCTATGTGGCAGATGTAGGACAGAATCAGATATGGTCCTGTGCCTATCATATTGTAAAGGATGGACGATTCCTGACTTCGGGCGGTATGGGAACCATGGGATATTCTATTCCGGCAGCAATGGGTGCTAAGCGCGGTAATCCTGATAAACAAGTTGTTGCTGTGTGTGGTGATGGTTCTTTCCAGATGTCCATGATGGAGCTTGCAACAATCATGCAGCATCACATTCCTGTAAAGATAATTGTCATGAAGAACAACTATCTTGGCATGGTAAGAGAATATCAGCATTATACCTATAAAGATCATTATTCTGTTGTAGATATCAAAGATGGTTCTCCTGATCTTGAGAAGCTTTCAGCAGCATATAATATTCCGTTTATCAGAGTGGAGAATATGTCAAATGCCAGAGAAAAGATACAGGCATTTCTGAAGGAAGATTCCACGATGCTTATGGAATGTCTGGTAGATCCTATGGATCTGGTTAAGTAGGAGGAACATAATATGAAGAGAATATATTCAGTACTGGTAGAGAACAGAGCCGGTGTACTCTGTAAGGTATCCGGGCTTTTCTCCAGACGCTGCTTTAATATTGACAGCCTTGCAGTAGGTGAGACGGAAGATCCGGAAGTATCCTGTATGACGATTGTCAGCAGCGGCAATGAAAGAACCATTGAACAGATAGAGAAGCAGTTAAATAAGAAGCTGGATGTCATTAAAGTAAAGACCTTTGAAGAAAAAGACAGTATCAGCAGAGAATTGATGCTGATTAAAGTCAAATATAATAAGACAACCAGACGTGAGATCATGGAAATCTGTGATATTATGAAAGCAGATATTGTAGACATGTCCCAGAATCTGATGATTATTCAGATCTGTGATATGCCTGAGAGAATCAAAGTCATGCTGGATATGCTGAAATCCATCAGTATTGTTGAAGTGGCAAGAACAGGTACACTTGCACTTCCCAAATGTAACGAATCTTAGCGAATTCTGGAATATGTTGGCTTGACAATTAACATAAGAGTTGCTACAATAAAAATCGTATGTAGCGTATAATATACGCAAAAGGAGTGTATTTTTATGCAGACAAGAGTCTTCCAGCTTTTGGTTGATAACAATTCAGGTGTATTAAGCCGTATCACAGGTCTTTTTTCAAGGCGCGGATATAACATAGAGAGTATTACTGCCGGTGTGACCGCTGATCCGAGATTTACAAGAATAACTATTGTTACTTCCGGTGACGAGGAGATTCTTGACCAGATTGAGAAGCAGGTTGCCAAATTGGTAGATGTAAGAGATATTCATGAATTAAAACCTGATAAGAGTGTATACAGAGAACTGTGCCTGATCAAGGTCAGATCAACTCCGGATAAGAGACAGGCAGTTATTGCATGTGCTGATATTTTCAGAGCGAAGATCATTGATGTGAATATGGACAGTCTTGTAGTAGAGCTTACAGGTAATCAGTCAAAGATTGATGCATTTATTGCATTATTACAGGATTACGAGATTCTCGAACTTGCAAGAACCGGCATTACGGGACTTGGAAGAGGTACAGAGGATGTAGTCTATCTTGAGTAGCGTACAATATTTTATATATAACTTTATTTTCTAGGAGGAAAAGAAAATGGCAGAAGCAAAGATTTATTATCAGGAAGATTGTAACTTATCATTATTAGAGGGTAAGACAATCGCAATTATCGGCTATGGTAGCCAGGGACATGCTCATGCTCTGAATGCTAAAGAGTCCGGATGCAACGTCATTATCGGTCTTTACGAAGGCAGCAAATCCTGGGCAAAGGCTGAGAAGCAGGGATTTCAGGTATATACAGCAGCAGAGGCTGCTAAGAGAGCAGATATCATTATGATTCTGATCAACGATGAATTACAGGCAGATATGTACAAGAAAGATATCGAGCCAAACCTTGAAGCAGGTAACATGTTAATGTTCGCTCATGGTTTCAACATTCATTTCGGATGCATCAAGCCACCTGCTGATGTAGATGTTACAATGATCGCTCCTAAGGGACCTGGTCATACAGTACGTAGCGAGTATCAGGCTGGCAAGGGTGTTCCTTGTTTAGTAGCTGTAGAGCAGAATGCTACAGGTAAGGCTCTTGATATTGCATTAGCTTACTCATTAGCAATCGGCGGTGCAAGAGCTGGTGTTCTTGAAACAACATTCAGAACAGAGACAGAGACAGACCTCTTCGGTGAGCAGGCAGTTCTTTGTGGCGGTGTTTGTGCATTAATGCAGGCTGGTTTTGAAACATTAGTAGAAGCTGGTTACGATCCAAGAAACGCTTACTTCGAGTGTATCCATGAAATGAAGCTGATCGTTGACTTAATTTACCAGTCAGGTTTTGCCGGAATGAGATATTCTATCTCCAACACAGCAGAATATGGTGATTATGTAACAGGTCCTAAGATCGTTACAGAAGATACTAAGAAGGCTATGAAGAAGATCCTTTCTGATATTCAGGATGGTACATTTGCTAAGGAATTCTTACTGGATATGTCTCCTGCAGGACGTCAGGTTCACTTCAAGGCTATGAGAAAGTTAGCTTCTGAGCATCCTTCAGAGAAGGTTGGCGAAGAGATTCGTAAACTGTACAGCTGGAACAACGAAGAAGATAAGTTAGTAAACAACTAATTCTTACATAGAAAAGGCTATGGATTTGATTCCATAGCCTTTTTGCGTGAAAGCATTTAAACATAATCTTTATAGAATTCTAAAAAACTTTCCAGTGCAGGATTCCTGAATTGCTTCTTGGGATACACAAGTCCGATATTTCGTTTTGGAATAGAAAAAGGCATTGGAATTTCTACCAAAGTTCCGTCTTTTAACTCCTGTTCTACAAAGTTCTTGATGACGCAGGCGATGCCAATTCCAATTGTAGCAAATTCAATTAACAGATCCATGGTAGATACTTCAATCAGATTCTCTGCCTGTATTTCATTGGCAGTAATATACTGATCCACATATCTTCTGGACAGATTTTCCTTATCCATTAACATTAATGTAGTAACTTTAAACAATTCTCTGGTATCGCTTATGGAATGATAATCTATACCTGTCCGAATCATGAGATTATCCAGATAACTCTGTGTGGTAACGAAAATATCTTCAATGGAATGAATCCGTGAGAAGATAAAAGGAGAAGAGGCATCCGGCTCTCCGACCAGTCCAATATCAATAGTGCCATCTTCTAATGCCTGTAGCGTCTGATAAGTCGGTTGACAGGCGATGGAGATTCTCACATGAGGCTTTCTGCGGACGAACTCTTTGAGGTAAGGCAGTAACACATATTTACATAGAGTTGTACTGACTCCGATTGTCAGATGTTCTACTTCCATTTTGTTTTCAAAACGCAGTTGTTCTTCGCCAAGCTCAATGGAATGAAAGGCTTCTTTCAAACGTTCATAAAGAATTTCCCCTTCTCTTGTAAGAGTGACTCCGCGAGAACTGCGAATCAGAAGTTTGGTATTCAGATTTGCTTCCAGCTTGGTAATGGATTTGCTGACAGCGGGCTGCGAGATATATAATTCCTTGGAAGCAGCGGAGATATTTCCAGTTTTGGCTGAAATATAGAATACGTAATATGACGATAAGTTCTGGGTCATGATTTATCCTCCGGTATTTAAAGTAGTAGTTACATTTTACCATAACCGTTTGTTATAGTAAATATAAAATATATGTATTATTATTATAGCAATTTTCGTGTTATGATAACAATAATTCATGAAAATATATTATACTGCATACATACGTAAACTTAATATGATTTTAACAGGAGGAATGAGACAATGGGAATGACCATGACACAAAAAATTCTCGCTGCGCATGCCGGTCTTGATTCAGTTACTGCCGGACAGCTGATCGAAGCAGACCTGGATCTTGTTCTTGGTAATGATATCACCAGTCCAGTTGCCATTAAGGAAATGGATAAGATGAAGGTCAATGGTGTATTTGACAAGGATAAGATTGCTCTTGTACCGGATCACTTCGTGCCGAACAAGGACATTAAATCTGCAGAACACTGCAAATGTGTTCGTGAATTTGCTATAAGAAATCAGATAACCAACTACTTTGAAGTTGGAGAAATGGGTATAGAGCATGCCCTGCTTCCTGAGAAAGGTCTGACTGTAGCGGGTGATGTGATTATCGGCGCAGATTCCCATACCTGTACTTATGGAGCTCTTGGTGCTTTTTCAACAGGTGTTGGCAGTACTGATATGGCGGCTGGTATGGCAACTGGTAAAGCCTGGTTCAAAGTGCCCAGCGCAATCAAATTCAACCTTACAGGTAAATTGCCTAAATGGGTCAGTGGTAAGGATGTTATCCTTCACATTATCGGCATGATCGGAGTAGATGGTGCACTTTACAAATCCATGGAATTTGTAGGAGATGGTGTAGCCAATCTTTCTATGGACGATAGATTTACAATTGCGAACATGGCAATAGAAGCCGGTGGCAAGAACGGTATCTTCCCTGTAGATGATAAGGCAATTGCTTATATGAAAGAGCATTCCAAAAGACAGTATACAATCTACGAAGCAGATGAAGACGCTGTATATGACGAGGAATATACCATTGATTTAAGTACACTTCGTCCTACCATTGCATTTCCACATTTACCGGAAAATACCAGAACAATTGATGAGATCAAAGAAGATATTAAGATTGATCAGGTTGTTATCGGTTCCTGTACAAACGGTAGAATTGATGACTTGAGAATTGCTGCTAAGGTACTTGAGAACAGACATGTGGCAAAAGGCATGAGATGTATTGTTATCCCGGCAACTCAGGCTATTTACATGCAGGCAATGGAAGAAGGATTGTTAAAGACCTTCATTCAGGCGGGAGCTGTTGTCAGCACACCTACCTGTGGACCATGTCTTGGTGGATATATGGGTATTCTGGCTGAGGGAGAACGCTGCGTATCCACAACCAACCGTAACTTTGTAGGCAGAATGGGACATGTGAATTCTGAGATTTATCTGGCAAGCCCTGCAGTAGCAGCAGCCAGTGCAATTACAGGTACAATTTCATGTCCAGAGCAATTATCATAAGGAGGAATATTACATGAAGGCAACAGGTAGAGTCTTTAAATATGGTGATAATGTTGACACAGATGTCATAATTCCTGCTAGATATTTGAATTCTTCTGATCCGGCAGAGCTGGCAACACACTGTATGGAAGATATTGATAAAGATTTCGTCAATCAGGTCCAGAAGGGCGACATTATCGTGGCAAATAAGAACTTTGGATGTGGTTCATCCAGAGAGCATGCACCTATCGCAATCAAAGCAGCTGGTGTAAGCTGTGTTATTGCTGAGACATTTGCACGTATTTTCTATAGAAACTCCATCAATATCGGACTTCCTATTGTAGAATGTCCGGAAGCTGCCAAGGCAATCAATGCAGGGGATGAAGTTGAAGTAGATTTTGATTCTGGTGTTATTACAGATAAAACTACTGGTGAAAGCTTCAAAGGACAGCCTTTCCCTGAATTTATGCAGCGCATAATCAAGGCAGAGGGTCTTGTCAACTATATCAATAATAAATAGTTACAATAGTTTTTAATAAGATACGAGAAATAAAAAGGAAGAGAATGAAACATATGTTTTACCTCTTCCTTTTTTGATGTATTTATGCTATTATGTCAATAGTGCAAACATTTGTTTTAATGAGGTGTGCTAATTGAAGAACAGATATGACAGACTATTCCTTGTAATTCTGGCAGGTGTAATCCTGCTTTTATTTCTACATCAGCATTTTGCTGGCAGCAAAGGATCATATATACTGGTTACTCAGAATGGGGAAAAGATTGGAGAATACAGCCTGTTGGAGAATCAGACCTTTGTTGTTACCGATGAGAATCATTCATATAATACAATTGTGATTGAGAATGGACAAGTCTGGATAGATCAGGCAGATTGCCCGGACAAATTATGCGTAAAGCAGGGGAAAATATCCAAAAGCGGACAGAGTATTATCTGCCTTCCACATAAGCTTACGATACTGGTACAGGCAGATTCCAAGCAGGAATATGACGCTGTTGTACAATGATTTGAATAATCTGATAGTAGGAGTCTGATTTCATGAAAAAGACAGCTGTACTTGGCATGTATTTGGCATTTGCCATGATTTTGAGTTATATAGAAGTTCTGATTCCTCTGCCGATTCCCATTCCGGGTATTAAGCTGGGACTTGCTAATCTGGCTATTATTCTGATTTTATATTTATATGGTTTTAAAGAAGCGCTGTTGATAAATGTGGTAAGGATTATCCTTATGGGGCTGTTGTTTACCAATGTATCCATGATACTCTATAGTCTGGCTGGCGGATTATTAAGTCTTGCATGCATGGGACTTGCCAAAAAGGCGCATGGTTTTAGCATCCAGTGTGTCAGTATGATTGGCGGCATTACCCATAACCTTGGACAGATTCTGGTGGCTTTTGCAGTTGTACGGACATATGGTGTTTTTTATTATGTTCCGTTCCTGCTTCTGGCTGGTTCTGTGACCGGCTGGGTGATTGGCATGTTGGAGAAAACGATAGAGCCAAGACTGAGACATTATTTGCAGACTGAGAAATGAGAGGAGAAAGTAATACATGTATGCATATATTAAAGGGGAAATCGTAGATATCACAGAGGATAATGTTGTTCTTGAATGCCATGATATCGGCTATAATATTAAAGTTCCATTCAGTGTGGTTCAGAAGCTGCCAGGCATTGGGTCTCAAGTCAGAATTTATACATATACCTGTGTGAGGGAAGATGCTTTCATATTATATGGTTTCCTGACCAGGGATGATTTATGGATATTTAAGAAGCTTATTACTGTAAATGGTATTGGACCTAAGGGGGCTTTAGGTATTTTGTCAGCTATGACAGCGGATGATCTGAGATTTGCCATTATAGCAGGAGATTCTAAAGCAATTGCCAAAGCACCGGGAATAGGAGCCAAATCAGCAGAACGCATTATTCTGGATTTAAAGGATAAGATTACTTTTGAACCTGATAGTCTGTCAGAAAATGACATGAGTGTCAGTTCTTCCGGCTCTATTGATTCAACTGCAAAGAATGAGGCAATTGAGGCAATGAGCGCACTTGGCTATTCACCAGCGGAAGCTTTGAAGGCTGTAAAACAAATTGAAATTACACCGGATATGGATGCAGGAGCAATTCTGAAGGCAGCATTGAAAGTGATTCGTTAAAGTTTGTTTGGAAAGGTGAGGAGTGCATATGGCTGGAAGAGTCATTGAAACAAAAATGCTGGAGGAGGATATTAAACTTGAAGGCAGTCTACGACCTCAGACACTTCAGGATTATATCGGACAGCAAAAGGCAAAAGAGATATTAAGTATATATATAGAAGCAGCCAGACAACGTAATGATGCATTGGATCATGTGCTTTTTTATGGACCGCCTGGACTGGGTAAGACCACACTTGCAGGCATTATTGCGAATGAAATGAATGTAAACCTGAAAGTTACAAGCGGACCTGCAATTGAGAAGCCGGGAGAAATGGCGGCAATTCTGAATAATCTGCAGGAAGGGGATATTTTGTTCATTGATGAGATTCACAGGCTTAACAGACAGGTGGAAGAAGTATTGTACCCCGCAATGGAAGATTTTGCAATTGATATTATGATAGGCAAAGGAACATCTGCACGTTCTGTCAGACTTGATCTGCCTAAATTTACACTGGTGGGGGCTACAACGAGAGCGGGATTGCTTACAGCGCCTCTCAGAGACCGATTTGGCGTAATTCAGCATCTGGAATTCTATTCTATAGAGGAACTTGTTTTGATTATCCAGCATTCTGCCAGAATTCTTAATGTGGAAATAGATGAGAAGGGGGCAGTAGAACTTGCACGCAGGAGTAGAGGTACACCACGACTGGCAAACCGTATTTTAAGACGTGTTCGAGATTTTGCACAGGTTCGTTATGATGGAAGAATTACAGAAGAAGTAGCCAATACGGCACTTGATCTTCTGGATGTGGATAAGTTGGGACTGGATCAGACAGACCGCCATATCCTTACTACTATGATTGATAAATTCCATGGTGGACCTGTAGGACTTGATACTCTGGCTGCTGCCATTGGAGAAGACAATGGTACGATTGAAGAAGTCTATGAGCCTTATCTGATCAAGAACGGATTGATCATGAGAACACCACGTGGAAGGGTAGTCACCGAGTTGTGCTATCATCATTTGGGGCTTGAATTTCCACAGTGATTTGATATAATAGAATAAATATAGGTTTACGTAAAGATAAGGCAATGTATAAGGGGGAGGTGTTCTATATGACTACAGATACAGAGGTAATCATTGGTGGCAAAGTTCTTACCATGAGTGGTCATGAAAGCGAAGAATACATGCAGAAGGTTGCATCTTATATTAATAATAAGCTTAATGAATATAACAAACTTGACAATTTCAAAAGACAGCCAATAGATACTCAGCATATCTTGCTGGAAATTAATATAGCGGATGATTATTTCAAAGCCCGTAATAAAGTTGAACTGCTGGAACAGGATTTAAAGGCAAAAGAAAATGAACTTTATGATCTGAAACATGAATTGATCGCGACACAGATAAAACTTGAGAATACTTCCAAATCCTTAAAAGAAGCACAGGATGAGATTAACGAGAACTCCAAGAGTATTATCCGTATGGAGACAGAATTAAAGGAATATCGTAAAGAAGATAATAAGGCAGCTAATCATTAAGATGGCTGCCTCTTTTACGCACGTAGTATATACGTGTATTTATGCAGGAGGATTCATATGAATCAGACGAAAATCGAACTTCTTGCACCAGCAGGAGATTTTGCCTGTTTTCAGGCAGCAATGAATGCAGGCGCAGATGCAGTATATTTGGGTGGAGATAAATTTGGAGCAAGAGCCTATGCACATAATTTCTCGGAAGAAGAAATTATAGAAGCATTGAGGATTGCTCATCTTTTTCAAAAGAAAACATATCTTACAGTAAATACCCTGGTAAAGGAAAAAGAAATAGCAGACCTGATACCCTATCTGACACCGCTTTATGAGGCAGGACTGGATGGTGTAATTGTACAGGATATAGGCGCTCTGATGATGATGCGTGAGCATTTCCCTGGACTGGAGCTTCATGCCAGTACGCAGATGACAATTACAGGCGTCTATGGAGCTGAATTTCTCAAGCAGCTTGGAGTCTATCGTGTTGTACCTGCCAGAGAGCTTTCGCTTGATGAGATACGTGACATAAAGGATAAGACGGGACTGGCTATAGAAACCTTTATACATGGTGCCATGTGTTATGCCTATTCGGGACAATGTCTTTTCAGCTCTATTCTGGGAGGAAGAAGTGGTAACAGAGGACGCTGTGCGGGTCCTTGCAGACTGCCATATACAGATGAACAGGGGCATGTGATCTATCCTCTCAGCTTAAAGGACATGTATACATTACCGATTATTCCTAAGCTGATTCAGGCGGGTATTGACTCCTTTAAAATAGAAGGCCGTATGAAAAGCCCTGAGTATGTAGCAGGAGTGACTGCAATGTATCGTAAATATATTGATGCATATCTGCAGAATCCGGACAAACCATATCATGTATCTCCAAAAGATGAAGCTGTTTTAAGGGGACTTTATATTCGTACTGATATATGTCAGGGTTATTATGAACAACATAATGGCAGAAATATGGTCACAATGAAAGAAGCAGGGTATTTGGGAAGTGATGATTCGGTTCTTAACGATATCCGTAACCGATATCTTAATATGAAAAAGACCATTGCAATTCATGGAAATATATCGGTATTTGCCGGGCAGCCCATTCAACTGACCCTGACCTGCGATAGCCTGAAAAACAAGGAGGGACAATTGCTCTGTGTTACAGAAGAGGGCAGTGAGGCAGGAGAGGCAATTAATAGACCTCTGACGAAGGAAGATATCAGTAATCGTATCTGTAAACTGGGAGATACGAATTTTGCTATGTCCAGGCTGGAGGTTTTTACAGATGGACAGTCCTTTGTACCGGTTAAGGTTCTGAATGAACTGAGAAGACAAGCCTGCCTACAGCTGGAAAATGCAATTTTGGCTTTGAATGAGAACAGACATACTGAGAAAAATAAAGCAGATTTGGAACAGCCTGTAAAAATACAGGACAAGCTGGCATGCCATGCGGACAAACAGCAATTATATGTACAGGTAACAACATTAGAACAGCTTCGGACAACGATTTGTTCATCGGTGGTACGTGGAATCTATGTGAATATAGACCTTGCAGCCAATCCGACTTATCAGGATGCTGTTATGCGGATTGTTAAAGAACATTCTGATATCAAATTCTTTTTGGCTCTTCCACATATTTTACGTAAGAGATCGTATCATATGTTAGATAGTTACAATAGACTGACTGAGTCAAAAACGTTCTCTGGTGTACTGATCCGAAATCTGGAAGAATTGCAATGGCTGGTCAATATTGACTATAAGGGTCAAATAATAGCAGATTATACATTATATGCATGGAATCAACAGACAATCGCCTTTTATCAGAAGTATTTTGACCGTCATACTATGCCACTGGAATTAAATCGTAAAGAACTGTTGCAATTGCAAAAGGATACGGATATGTCTGCTTATGAAATATGTATTTATGGAAGACTGCCACTGATGTTTTCTGCCAACTGTGCTAAAAAGACATTAACATCCTGTAATCCAAAGTCTTCTGAACCGGTACATCTTACAGACCGTTATCGAAATGATTTTCCAGTCGTTCAGAATTGTACACATTGCTATAATGTATTGTATAATACTGTTCCGATGTCCTTACATAATCAGTTCGACAGATTATATGCGGAACAATATGGTGTATACAGACTGGACTTTACTTTAGAGGATGAGAAAGAAACTGCCAGAATTCTGGAGTATTATGAACAGATATATTCAGGTGAGAAGAATATGGAATTCCCTTGTGCAGATTATACGAATGGACATTATAAACGTGGGGTAGAATAAAGTATGGTAAAAGCGATTATTGAATTATCAAATTACATATTGGTGCTGAATCTGCTGTTGTATACTATAATCAGCTTTGTGCTGCTGCCAAAGGAAGATGAAGAGCGTTCTTCATTTTTGCTGGTGTTACAGGATGTATTTATATTCATTAATCATCTTACAGGAAGCCTTGTGCTGTTATCAACCAGGCATGATATGACTTATTTATTCTATCCTGTTTTTCAAATGATTGCTATTTTTTCATTTTTTGTGTTGATGAGAGCTATTTATCCCAAATCAAATAGATTACTCCTGAATCATATAGGACTGTTATTATCTGTCAGCTTTGTTATTCTGACCAGATTATCCTTTAGCAGATCTGTTAAGCAATTTGCAATTGTAGCAGTGTCTATGATCATTGCACTGATTATTCCGTCACTTATGAAATATTTGCATCTGCTGATCAGAGGAAGGTGGATTCTGGGAATCCTTGGTGTTGTGCTTTTAGGTGCAGTGCTGGTAACAGGAAGTATTATCAATGGCTCGAAACTATCGTTTTCTATCTTGGGAATCTCTTTCCAGCCGTCTGAGTTTATCAAGATTCTGTACGTGATATTTCTTGCAGGAGTTTTATCAGAAGCCAGATCCAGGATGACAATATTCCTATCGGCAGTACTTGCAGCTGCGCATGTTTTGGTGCTTGTAGCATCAAAAGACCTAGGAAGTGCATTAATATATTCAATTACCTATGTGATACTGCTTTATATTGCAACACGTAAGCTTTTCTTTATTCTGGGTGGAATGGCAGGCGCAGCGGCAGCCTCCGTTCTGTCATATTATTTATTCTCTCACGTCAGAGTACGTATAGCAGCCTGGCAGAATCCATGGACAGATATCAGCGCTACCGGTTATCAGATAGCGCAGTCTCTGTTTGCAATTGGAACAGGAAGCTGGTTCGGCATGGGAATAGATGCAGGGTCTCCCCGGTCGATTCCTTATGTGGAGCAGGATTTCATTTTCTCCGCAATTTGTGAAGAGTATGGTATTTTGTATGGAATCTGTCTGGTTGCCATATGTGTCAGCCTTTTCCTGGAGATAGTACACATTGCCCATGTGTGTGAAGAGTCTTTCTTGAAATATGCTTCTTATGGATTGGGTATCGTGTATATTTTCCAGATTTTCCTGACGATAGGCGGTAATACGAAGTTTATTCCTTTGACAGGAGTTACCTTGCCGTTGATCAGCTACGGCGGTAGTTCTGTTCTGACTACTATGTTGATGTTTGCTCTTTTGCAGGGATTTTATATCTACAGATATGCGATCTTGACAGAGGGAGAGCTGCCTGCTGCACCACGTATTCAAATGAATGTGATAGCAGGAGTTTTCTCGGCGCTGTTTGTGGCGATATCTGTATATTTGGTACATTTTGCATATTATGATAGTCCGGCGGTAGTGAATAATACTTATAACTCCAAGAGACAGGAACTTCTGGCAACCAAAACTACCAGAGGAGACATCCTGGCTTCTGATAGTACGGTGCTTGCGACAACAGACCCGGATACAGATGAACGAATCTATCCGTTTGAGAATGTATATGCACATGCAGTAGGCTATGCAAGCCATGGTAGACTGGGGGTAGAACAGACTGCGGGAATATATCTGGTATCTTCAAATGTTTCTCTTAATAACAAAATTCAGGATGACCTGGCAGATGAGAAACATACAGGTAATTCTGTATATACGACGCTTGATCCACAACTTCAACAGGAAGCCTATAATGCACTGGGAATGTATGAAGGTGCAATTATTGTTACGGAACCGGATACGGGGCGCATACTCGCCCTTGTTTCAAAACCTGACTTTGATCCAAACACCATATCTGAGGTATGGGATGATCTGGTGAATGACAGTAACAGTTCAGTTCTGGTAAACAGGGCAACACAGGGGCTATATCCACCGGGATCTACGTTTAAGATATTAACGGCGCTGGAATACATTCGCGAGAATCCTCTTACTTATCAGAATTATTCCTTTGATTGTAATGGAAGATTCACCAGCGGAGAAGATACAATTCGCTGCTTCCATGGTACGAAGCATGGTAAAGTGGATTTTACGACTTCATTTGCCAAGTCCTGTAATTCTTCGTTTGCCAACATGGGATTGACATTGAGCAGAACCAGCTTTGAAGACACTCTGAGCAGTCTGTATTTTAATCAGTCTTTACCGGTAGATCTGACTTCTAATATAAGTAAAGTATCCATAGGCACCAGCTCATCTGACAGTGACCTGATTCAGACGGTTATCGGACAGGGAACTACACAGATGACGCCACTTCATTTATCCATGATTACTTCCATGATTGCAAATCACGGTATCATGATGCAGCCGTATATAATAGACCATGTTGAGTCCGCAGACGGTAATCTGATCAAGAGCTTTTCTCCTGATTCGTTGGGACAGTTAATAAGCGAAGAAGAAGCAGATATTCTCAAGAATCTGATGATTGCTGTGGTACAGGAAGGAACAGGAACACGATTAAAAGGACAGTCATATCAGGTCGCAGGTAAGACCGGATCTGCTGAGTACAATTCTCAATCTGATTCCCATGCCTGGTTTACCGGCTTTTCCTATGATACGGATAGACCGCTTCAGGTTACAGTGATTATGGAAGGTGCTGGTTCAGGCGGTGAATATGCAGTACCAGTAGCGAAAAGAATATTCGACCAATATTATAATGGGTAATTTATTAAACTGAATTTGCTTGAATTTTTATACAATTAACGAATATTCTTTGTAATTTATCCTGAAAAGGTGTATATTATTATTAGGTATACAAAAGCAACAGAAGGGAGCTGAAATATGCTTAATCGTTTATTTGGAAATTATTTAGTAAACAGGGGATATTTAAACCCTGCTCAATTGGATGATTTGTTGGAAACAATTACTGAATACAAAGCCGATCCACAGACTGTCATTCTTGTAAATAAATTTTTACCATTATCACAGATTCGATTTATACAGCAGTCTCAGATGCAGGAAGAATCATTTACGGAAGCGGCACTTCGCCTGCAACTGTTGACAGATAATCAGATAGAACAGATAGTACAGTTCCAGTCATTGCCGGTCATGTGCTTTGCACAGTTATTACTGGATAAGCAGATATTGCAGACTGAAGACATTATGTGTGTGCTTGCAGATTTCCAAATGTATTATCAATTTACCGATGAACAGCTTCATGTTTTGTGCATTGATGACATGGAACAGATTATCCGTATTTTTGTTCCCTTCCAGAATCCCAGAATGCATGAATTGACAGTTACTTTGCTGCAGACAATAAAAAGGCTGATAGATAAGAATGTTTACCTGGATAAGGCATATATGGCACATTCTATTCAGATAGACCGGTATGCAGCGCAGACATTATCCGGTGATCTGAATGTCAAGTTCTATTTGTCGGCACCTATCAACAATTTGCTGGCAATTGCCAATTATTTTGGCTCAGAAACGTATGATGTGATTAATGATGATGCTTTGGACAATGTAGGTGAATTCATTAATTGTGTAAGCGGTCTTTTTGCAACGAACCTTAGTTATGAGGGGATTGATGTAGATATGGATGCTCCCCGGTATGGAATGGAAGGTCCTTATCTTAATAATGGTAAAATCTACGTGATTCCTATTCATGCGAATCGCTTCAGTTTTCGTGCAGTATTTGAGCTGTGCCAATAAAAATCTATAAGTCAAAGGAGAACAGATTATGCATACAGCGATTATTATTGACGACTCTAAAACATCCCGATCAGTTCTCAGAACCATACTTGAAAAGAACGGTTATGAGATCGTAGCTGAAGCTGCGAACGGAGAAGAGGGATTTGAAAAATATTGTGATTTACATCCTGATTTTGTGACACTGGACATTACAATGCCTGTTATGGATGGCATTCAGACACTGGTTAAGATCAAAGAATACGATCCAGGTGCAAAAGTCATCATGGTTACTGCTGCCGGACAAAAGGGCAAAATGGTAGATGCAATTAAACTTGGTGCTGCAGAATTTGTTACAAAACCTTTTGAAACAGATCAGATTATCAGTATTATTGAAAGTATTGAAGAATAGTCAAATCAATGGCTAAAATACGCACCATATGGGAGGAAACGCCATGATTGAAGCTACAAGCTGTGGAGGCGTAGTAATTTTCAGAGGAAAGATATTATTATTATACAAGAATTTTAAGAACAGATATGAAGGCTGGGTCATGCCAAAAGGAACGGTAGAAGCCGGAGAGAAACATGTAGAGACGGCTCTGAGAGAAGTCTTTGAAGAGACCGGAGTAAAGGCTGCCGTAATCCGATATATTGGAAAAAGCGAATATTCATTTTCAGTTCCACAGGATGTTGTAACAAAAGAAGTACACTGGTATCTGATGATGGCTGACAATTATTACAGCAAACCACAGAAAGAAGAGTTTTTTGTTGATTCTGGTTATTATAAGTATCATGAGGCGTATCATTTGTTAAAATTTTCCAATGAGAAACAAATACTGGAGAAAGCATACCAGATGTACACTGAACTTCGAAAAAACAAACAATGGGTAAAACCACAGGATAATTCGAATAATGGAAGGTCTTAAAGACCTTCTTTTCTTTTATTATAAAATATGGTAAAATGATGATATGTTTTACATAACTTTGTACATACTAAACAATGGGAGCTGATATACATGCGTTTTTATAAAAGGTTATATGTGGGCTCATCTGTGAAAAAGAAGAGAAGACAGATTGTGTGGAAACTTAAAACCGGTAAAGTTATGCCAAATGTATACTGCATAGCTCTTGCAAATAATCAGGATATGTTGGAGATATATCATAATGCTGTTTTGAAACAGTCATATTACCGGAAGTATCCTCCATATATTATCGGGATTGCCGGAAGTTACCAGGAAGCAGTGGAATTAATACAGACCATGCTGATGGATACAATGGAATTAACAGGCACTTATGATGTACGTAAGATATGCGTTACTCTTGATTGGCAAAAGTGTAATTGATAAAAGGGGATTATATGTTCGGAATCATTTTGTCTATTTTAAAAATAATTGGAATTATTCTGCTGATTCTGCTGGCATTGGTTCTTTTTGTCCTTTGTATTGTATTGTTTGTACCAATACGCTATAAAGCAGATGGCTTTTACAAAGAGTCATACAAAATAGAAGCTAGAGTTACATGGCTGCTGCATATTGTGACTTTGAGGGTTTGTCAGAGCAGTGAAGAGGCATTGCATGTAATGCTGAAGATACTGGGTCTTACGGTATATGATAATACCAGACCAAAAGCTGATAAAAAGCAAAAGGATAAAGCCAAAGCCGCAAAGAAGAAAAAAGAAAAAAAGACTGTCTCAGAGAATAAACAGCCGGAGTTAAAAGGGGCATCTGTAGAGAGCCCGGCAGATACTCAGACAGCAGGCGATACTTCGCAGGTGGATATAGATACTGCAGAAAGCAATTCAAATGATGAAAAATTGAACTTTTGGCAGAAAATTATTAAAATTTTTCGAAAATTTATACATTTTTTTCAGAATATTAAGTACACATTTAGAAAATTCTATGATACAATAGTAAACATAAAAAGTAATGTATCTTATTATTGCAATGTGTTGTCGCAGGACAGCACCAAAGAGGCATTTCAAATTGCCGGAAAACAGATAAAACGTATTTTTCGTAATCTGAGACCACGTAAGTGGCATGTTTATGTCCATCTTGGAGCGGAAGATCCGGCAACGTTGGGAGATATTCTTGGCATCTGGGGAATGTTATATCCTTTACATGAAGGAAAGATGGCATTAGAACCGGATTTTGATTCTGAAATACTGGAAGGTGAATTTTTCTGTAAAGGCAGGATTCACATTTTTGTATATATATGGACCGCATATATAATTCTGTTCGATAAAAATATAAAACATTTGAAAAAATGTCTGTTACGGGAGGATGATTAACACTATGGCAGATAATAGCTTTAGCGGAATTGTAGGTTCTATGATGAAGGGGATGGAAGGTTTTCTTTCTTCCAAAACTGTAGTAGGGGAACCGACACAGATAGGAGATACTACCATTATTCCACTGGTTGATGTTACATTCGGCGTAGGAGCCGGCGCATCGACAAAAGATAACAAGAACGGTGGCGGTGGCGGTATGTCAGGTAAAATGACACCAAGCGCTGTTCTTGTGATTAAGAATGGTCAGATTAAGCTGGTGAATATTAAGAATCAGGATACAATGACGAAGGTACTGGATATGATACCTGATCTTGTAGATCGTTTCACGGCACCGAAGGAAGACATGCCAAGCGATGAAGATGCAATAAAAACTGCTTTTCCAGACAAAGATGAGAAGTAACAGCATATAATAGAATAAGACGGCAGACAGGACGGTATGATAATGAAAAAGCTGATAGGATATACAATGTTCTGGATTGCTGTTGGCATGGTTTTGATGCTGATTATCAGTGATGTTTGGATTGCTGTCATAATAATTGCTTTTTTGCTTATAGTTGGTTACAGTTTGTTTCACTGCCAGTAGTAAGGGTACTGGTATGGATTGTATCAATAATAGGGTGGGAAATTAAATATGAGGGATTTTGATGAGAGGCTCATGAAGGCTGAGACTTCTGATGAGGTAAAGAAACTCAAATTATGGATGTTTCAGGAGCAAGTCAAGATTCAGGCTAAGAAGGACGAATTGGACGAGTTAAGCCACAAGTTGCAGGAAGAAAAGAGGACATTGGAACGGGACAGAAATGCATTAGACATCAAGATTAAGACAGAAAATAAGCGTTTCGATCAAAATGAAATATTTATGTCCAAGAAGCAGCAGATAATAGAAAATGCTTTTCGACAGCTTGCTTTGGATCGGAAAGCATTGGAGTGTGAGCGCCTGAATCTTGAATATGAAAAAGGTAAATTTGCAAAGCAGAAATTACATTCCCAGGCAAATTCTGATTCTATGGGTGCAGGAACATTTGAAAATAATTATTGCGGAAGCTGCGTATTTTTCAGAGGCGTAGATAATGAGCTTGCCTTGCGAAAGAGATATAAGGAACTGCTGAAGATTTTCCATCCGGATAATCGGTGCGGTGACACTAAAACTTTATTACTTATTCAAAAAGAGTATGAAAAAATGAAGAGACAGTACTATGAAGTGTAGTACTGTCTCTTTTTGTAATTAAATTCTGCAAACTAAAAACAAGCAGGCAAACCTACTTGTTTTTTTAAATAAATTATGCTCTTTCAACGCTTCCGGATCTTAAGCAGCTTGTACAAACATGCATTCTCTTAGTAGCTCCGTTTACTTTGCATTTTACTCTTTTAACATTTGAATTCCAAATTGCGTTGGATCTTCTATGAGAATGGCTTACGTTGTTTCCGAAATGAACGCCCTTGCCACAAATATCGCATTTTGCCATAGTTAGCACCTCCTTGACTAAACTAAGTCATTCGACTCACAACATTAGTATCTTACCAAAAAAACATTCATATTGCAAGCAATATTTTTAAAAAGAGTAAAAAATATATGAATTATATAGAAATATAGGTTTCTTTTTTGCTCATTTGCGGTTATAATAGAATCGAATAATTTTAAAGGAGGATTTCTATGAAAGGTTCAATGAATACCCATTTGGGAAATATTGTTATTGATCCGGAAGTTATCGCACAGTATGCAGGCAGTGTAGCTGTTGAATGCTTTGGCATTGTCGGCATGGCATCCGTTAATGTGAAAGATGGCCTGGTGAAATTACTTAAAAAAGAAACTATTACTCATGGCATACAGGTTAATATCGTAAATAATAAATTAATTCTTGATTTTCACGTTATTGTTGCATATGGTGTCAGCATCATCGCTGTATCTGATAACCTGATTAGCAATGTGAAATATAAAGTAGAAAATTTTACAGGTCTCGAAATCGAAAAAATCAACATCTTTGTTGAAGGCGTTCGAGTAATAGATTAAGGAGGATTCTAGAAGTGGGCTTAAATATAATCGACGCGCAAATGCTTTCAAAGATGTTTCTTGCCGGTGCAAAGAACTTGGAGCATAAGAAGGAATGGATCAATGAATTAAATGTTTTCCCTGTTCCTGACGGCGACACCGGTACAAATATGTCTATGACAATCATGTCTGCTGCTAAAGAAGTGGCAGCAATCAAGGAACCTAATATGGCTGCCTTGGCTAAGGCAATTTCATCAGGTTCTCTTAGAGGCGCAAGAGGTAATTCAGGTGTTATTTTGTCTCAGCTGTTCAGAGGCTTCAGCAAGGTGATCAGTGAATATGATGAGATTAATGTAGCAATCCTTGCTTCTGCATGTGAAAAGGCTGTTGAGACAGCGTACAAAGCAGTTATGAAGCCAAAGGAAGGTACGATTCTGACTGTAGCCAAGGGCGCTGCCAAAAGAGCTAATGACCTTGCTGTAGCAGGTGAGAAGGATCTTGAGATCTTCATTAGCGAAGTGATCAAAGAAGCTGAGGTGGTTCTGGCACAGACTCCGGAGATGTTACCTGTCCTGAAACAGGCAGGCGTTGTAGATTCAGGTGGACAGGGTCTTGTAGAAGTATTAAAGGGTGCTTATGACGCATTCCTTGGTAAAGAGCTGGATCTTACAATTGAAGCAGCACCTTCCAAGCCGGCAGCTAAGGGTTCCATGTCTCCTAATATTGAGGCACAGGCGCAGGCAGAGATTAAATTCTGCTATTGTACACAGTTCCTGATTATGCTTAATAAGACATTTAACATCAAACAGGAAATGGATTTTAAAGAGTACTTGGAATCTATCGGTGATTCTATCGTTGTAGTTGCCGATGATGAGATCGTGAAAGTTCATGTTCATACAAATGACCCAGGACTTGCAATGCAGAAGGCACTCTTGTATGGCTCTCTGACAACTATCATTATTGAGAATATGCGTCTTGAAAGAGATGAAAAAGTCTCAGATATGATGGAAAGAGAGATGCAGCAGCCGGTAATCGAGAAAGAAGATACACAGGAGCAGGAAGCACCTGCTGCCACAGCTGAGCATAAGGAAACAGGTTTTGTTGCTGTATCTATTGGTGAAGGAATGAATGAAATCTTCAGCTCTCTGGGTGTTGACTACATCATTGAGGGTGGTCAGACAATGAACCCAAGCACAGAAGATATGTTGAATGCAATTGATCAGATCAATGCGGATAACATATTTATTTTCCCTAATAACAAGAATATCATTCTGGCAGCGAACCAGGCAAAGGAACTGACAGAGGATAAGAATATTATCGTTATTCCTACTAAGACTGTTCCACAGGGAATTACAGCTATTATCAACTATGTTCCTGATATTTCCATAGAAGAGAATGAAGCAGTCATGACAGAGGAAGCACAGAATGTTGCTACAGGTCAGGTTACTTATGCAGTACGTGATACTATGATCGACAACAAAGAAATTCATCAGGGCGATTTTATGGGAATTGGTGATAAGGGAATTTTGTCTGTTGGTACAGACCTGCAGGAAGTTGCTTTCGAAATGGTATCAGAAATGATGAAGGATGATTATGAACTGATCAGCATTTATTATGGCGCAGATATTTCTGAAGAGCAGGCACAGGAACTTGTGTCAAGAATTCAGGAGAAGTATACATCCTGTGACGTAGAATTACAGTTTGGTGGACAACCTATCTATTCTTATGTAGTTTCTGCTGAATAATATAAGATAATAAATATATAGAAGGCAAAGGGGACGGTTATTCCGTTCCTTTTTGTCCCTGTGGGTATTTTTATGAAATTAACAGATCCTATAACAAGTGTGAAGGGCGTAGGGGATAAAACAGCAGCCCTGTATCATAAATTAAATATCTATACGGTATATGATTTGATAACACATTATCCAAGAGAATATGAGGAATGGCAGGATATTACGTCTGTTTCTGACATACAGGTCAATCAGGTGCAGGCAATACATGCTACTGTAATCAGCGTACCACAGACTTTGCATGTAAAACGTAATATGTCTATTACCACTGTTCATGTGAAGGACAGTACAGGACAATGTGATTTGGCTTATTTCAATATGCCGTATATCAAAAATAATCTGCAGCCCGGCAAGCAGTATATACTGCGGGGGCAGGCTGTTATGCGCCGTAATGTCCTTACACTGGAACATCCAAAGATTATTACGGGAGAAGAATTTATAAAGCATCTGCATACGCTGACACCGATTTATTCTACGACTAAGGGGCTGACGGTACAGGCAATTGCCAAAACAGTCCGAAATGCCCTGGATGAACTGGCATTTTATGATTATTTCCCGGACTTTATGCGTACAGAATATGATTTGCCGGAGTATGCACAGGCAATGCGTGACATTCATTTTCCAGAGAATCGTACGGCTTTGATTGCAGCCCGTAAAAGGCTTGTATTTGAAGAATTTTTCTTCTTTATCCTTTCTGTTATGACATTAAAGGATATGTCTGAGAGATCGGTGAATGATTGCCCTATGATGAGAATTGATGCATGTCAGGAACTGATAGACAAGCTGCCATATCAATTGACTGGAGCACAGACGAAGGTCTGGGCGGAAATCGAAAGAGACATGTGTTCTGCACATCTGATGAATCGACTTGTGCAGGGTGATGTGGGATCAGGTAAAACGATTGTTGCAATACTGGCTATGTTTATGTGCGTTATGAATCATAAACAGGCGGCTTTTATGGCACCTACAGAAGTGTTGGCAAAGCAGCATTATGAATCTATATCTCAGATGGCGGATCAATATAATCTGCCTTTTCTGCCTGTGCTGTTGACTGGTTCACTGACTGCAAAGGAGAAAAGGATTGCAAAAGAGAAAATCAGTCAGGGTTTATGCAATGTGATTATCGGAACGCAGGCATTGATTCAGGACAATGTGGATTTCTATGATTTAAAGCTGGTTGTCACGGATGAACAGCATCGTTTTGGCGTAAAACAGAGAGAAACGCTGGCTATGAAAGGGCTTTCACCACATGTACTTGTCATGAGTGCAACACCTATACCGAGAACACTGGCACTGATTCTGTATGGAGATCTTGATATATCTGTCATGAATGAATTGCCGGCGGACCGCCTTCCTATCAAGAACTGTGTGGTAGGGACAGATTATCGCTCCAAAGCGTATCAGTTTATTGCCAGGGAAGTGACTGGCGGCAGACAGGCTTATGTCATTTGTCCGATGGTTGAACCGGGAGATGAGGAGAGTGAGCAATCAAATCTTGAGAATGTCATAGAATATACAGAAAAGCTTCGGACTGCATTGCCTGAGTCGATTCGTATTGCATATTTACATGGGCAGATGAAACCCAGGGATAAAAACCGGATTATGGAAGAATATGCAGCACACAATATAGATGTTCTGGTATCGACTACTGTAATTGAAGTAGGTATTAATGTACCGAATGCAACGGTTATGATGGTTGAAAATGCTGAAAGATTTGGACTTGCACAGCTTCACCAGCTGAGAGGGCGTGTTGGAAGAGGAAAATATCAGTCTTATTGCATTTTTATCAGTACGACTAATAATAAAGGTACTATGGAGCGATTGCAGGTATTGAATAAATCGAATGATGGCTTCTTTATTTCATCGGAAGATATGAGATTGCGTGGTCCTGGTGATTTATTTGGAATCAGGCAAAGTGGACAATTTCAGTTTCAGATAGGCGATATCTATCAGGATGCTACAATATTACAATCAGCACAGCAATGTGCTTCACAGGTATATAAAAGTTATATACAGAATGGAAAAGTACCAGAACCACAGTATGCGGAAATTTGGCAGCATTACGAAGAGAATATTGCCCGTAGTGTTGACTTTATAAGCATCTGACAGTAGAATAAAAGAGTGTAGCTGTTGTTTATGATACTTCTACACAAGAGTAAGAGATACACAATAGGGGGTTAACTATATGTCAAGAATTGCAGTAGTTACTGACAGTAACAGCGGCATTACACAAGCGCAGGCTAAAGAATTAGGTGTTAGTGTCATTCCAATGCCTTTTATGATTGATGGAGAGACTTATTATGAAGAGATCTCTTTAAGCAGAGATGAATTCTATGAAAAACTGGCAGCTAATGCAGATATATCAACTTCACAGCCGTCTCCAGAATCTATACTTAATTTGTGGGATTCTTTATTAGAAAATTATGATGAAGTTATTCATATTCCAATGTCAAGTGGATTGAGTGGTTCCTGTCAGACAGCAATTATGCTGTCACAGGATTATAATGGTAAAGTTCATGTTGTGAATAACCAGAGAATTTCTGTTACACAGAGACAGTCAGTTTTAGATGCGCTCGCATTGATTGATGCAGGTAAGAGCGGAGCTGAGATCAAAGAGATTTTGGAAGCTGACAAATTCAATTCTACTATCTATATTATGATTGATACATTATATTATCTGAAGAAGGGTGGAAGAATTACACCTGCTGCGGCAGCACTTGGAACTTTGCTGAAATTAAAGCCGGTACTCCAGATTCAGGGAGAGAAGCTGGATGCTTTTGCCAAAGCCAGAACGGTAAATCAGGCAAAGACTATTATGATGAATGCAATAAAGAGCGATATAGAAAAGCGATTTGGAGGCGTATCGAAAGATAACCAGATTTATCTGCAGATTGCACATACACAAAATGAAGAAGCTGCAAAGGCTCTGGCACAGGAACTTCATGAGGTATTTCCAGATTACCCGATCTATATCGACCATTTATCATTAAGTGTTTCCTGCCATATTGGACCAGGTTCATTGGCGATAGCATGTTGCAAGAAAATGTCTATTTAATAATTGATATGGATAATAAAAAACAGCCGTTTGAAAAACGACTGTTTTTTTGTGCGCCTTACGACGCACAGTATATTTTATAGGATTTATTTTATGCAAGAGCTGCTGTAATGATAGCCATGGAATATACTTCAATAGCATTGCATCCACGGGATAAATCATTGATAGGTGCATTTAAACCTAAAAGGATAGGACCATATGCTTCGAAGTTACCCATACGCTGTGCAATCTTGTAACCGATATTGCCGGCATTGATATCAGGGAAGATAAATGTATTAGCATGACCTGCTACTGCAGAATCCTTGCACTTTGTACGTGCAACACGAGGAGATACAGCTGCATCGAACTGAAGTTCACCTTCGATAGGAAGCTCTGGATATTTAGCTTTGGCTTTGTTAGCAGCATTGCGCATCTTATCAACGTCTTCGCCCTTACCTGAACCAAGAGTAGAGTAGCTTAAAAATGCTACCTGAGGATCCATGCCAAATACTCTGGCACATTTTGCTGTTTCACCAGCGATCTCAACTAATTCATCTTCGGTAGGCTTGATGTTAATAGCACAGTCACCCATTGCCAGAACTTCGTTTTCGCCTGTTGCAGATGGACGAACAAGAATGAAGCAGGAAGATACAATGCTGTTACCTGGCTTAGTCTTTACAATCTGAAGAGCAGGACGAACTGTATCAGCAGTTGAATATGTAGCACCGCCAAGAAGAGAATCAGCAACACCCATCTTAACTAACATGGTTCCAAAGTAATTAGGCTGTTTTAATACCTTTCTTGCTTCTTCAGGAGTAACACCCTTGCTTTTGCGAATCTCGCAGAAAAGATCTACCATTTCATCGAAGCGGTCATAATTATTAGGATCAATGATAAGAGCACCACGAATGTTGAATCCGCTTTCCTCAGCTGATTTATATACTTCTTCTTCATTACCGACAAGGATCGGATGAAGGAAACTACTTGCTAAAAGTCTGGAAGCAGCCTCCAGAATACGAGGATCAGCGCCTTCTGTAAACACGATCTTCTTAGGGTTCTTCTTTAAAATTTCAATCATTGTTCCGAATCCAAACATATTAAATTCCTTCCTTTTCTTTAGGTTATTATTGTTATTTCTATGTAAGCGTTTACACCGTTATTTTATGCAGCGTTTCGCTATGTCCTAACTTTATTGTATACAAATTTTTTACATTTGCAATCCTTGTATTGAAATAAATGCACAAAATTTTCATTTTTTTACATGGATTCTTTATTTGTAATGATAGAGATATTCTGAATTTGTGATAGTGGTTACATGAAATCAGTTACATTTGAAACAACACATGTAAATAAAGTGTTACAATATCAGAAAACATATGTTTGAATAATTGGCATTTTTTGTTTGCAAACACTGAAAGATATGCTATAATCAGAGAAGTGCGTTATGTATACATAACGTATTATATTTAGAAAGGCTTAGGTTTTACAATGGCAAAATCAACCAATGTATATGACGCATCAAGTATTACCGTTCTGGAGGGACTTGAAGCAGTAAGAAAAAGACCTGGTATGTACATAGGCAGTGTATCGACCAAGGGTCTGAACCATTTAATATATGAAATAGTAGATAACTCTGTAGATGAACATCTGGCAGGGGCATGTACGAAGATCGAAGTTACACTGGAAGCAGATGGTTCTGCGACAATCAGTGATAACGGACGAGGCATCCCTGTTGGTATGCATGCGAAGGGAGTCAGTGCAGAACGAGTTGTATTTACAACATTACATGCCGGCGGCAAGTTTGATAATTCTGCTTATAAGACAAGTGGAGGTTTGCATGGTGTTGGTTCTTCAGTTGTGAATGCGCTGTCTACACAGCTTACAGTTACAGTAAAGAGCGGTGGACTGATTCATCAGGATAAATATGAATATGGCAATCCTGTTATAGAACTGGTAGATGGTCTGCTTCCTGTTATCGGTAAGACCAGAGAGACAGGAACTACTATCAACTTTACACCGGATCCTTCTATATTTGACAAGACCTGGTTTAAGGCAGAAGAAGTTAAGAGCCGTCTGCATGAGACTGCTTATCTGAATCCCAAGCTTACAATTGTATTTCGCGATAAGAGACTCGAAACTCCGGAAGAAATCATTTATCAGGAACCGGAAGGTATCGTTGGTTATGTGAAAGACCTTAATAAAAATAAAGAAGCAATTCATGACATCATTTATTACAGTGGAAGCAGTGATGGCATTACTGTAGAGTGTGCATTTCAGTATGTAAATGAATTCCATGAAAATGTTCTTGGATTTTGTAATAATATATACAATGCTGAGGGTGGTATGCATCTGACCGGATTCAAGACCATGTTCACGACCATTATTAACAATTATGCGCGTGAGCTGAATATCCTGAAAGAAAAGGACGTCAATTTTACCGGTGCAGATGTGCGTAATGGTATGACAGCAGTTGTTTCCATTAAGCATCCGGCTCCAAGATTTGAGGGACAGACTAAGACGAAACTGGATAATCAGGATGCTGCCAAGGCAGTCAGCAAAGTGACCGGGGATGAGGTGCCCCGTTATTTTGACCGTAATGTAGAAGTTCTGAAGAATATTATCGGCTGCGCAGAAAAAGCTGCAAAGATTCGAAAGACAGAGGAAAAAGCCAAAACCAATATGCTGACCAAGCAGAAATTCTCCTTTGATTCCAATGGTAAGCTTGCAAACTGTGAATCCAAAGACTACAGCAAATGTGAGATCTTTATCGTAGAGGGTGATTCTGCCGGCGGCAGTGCGAAGACCGCACGAGACCGCAGCTTTCAGGCAATTCTTCCCATCCGTGGTAAGATACTGAATGTGGAAAAGGCAAGCATTGACAAAGTTTTGGCAAATGCAGAGATTAAGACCATGATCAATGCTTTTGGGTGTGGTTTCTCAGAAGGATATGGCAATGACTTTGATATCACGAAGCTTCGCTATAATAAGATTGTGATTATGGCGGATGCCGATGTGGATGGTGAACATATCAGTAATCTGCTTCTGACTCTATTCTACCGTTTCATGCCGGAGCTGATCTATGAGGGACATATCTATATTGCAATGCCGCCTCTTTATAAGGCAATGCCGGCAAAAGGCAAGGAAGAATATTTGTATGATGATAAAGCACTGGAACGTTATCGTGCGAAACATAAGGGACCATTTACACTACAGCGATACAAAGGTCTTGGTGAAATGGATGCTCAGCAGCTGTGGGATACGACATTGAATCCTGAAACAAGAATTTTAAAACAGATTGAGATAGAAGACGCCAGAATGGCATCTGAAATAACCGAACTGCTGATGGGTACAGATGTTACACCACGTAAGACATTTATCCATGAACATGCAACAGATGCAGAACTTGATATTTAAACATGAGGTAATAAATGGAAGAGAAGATTATTAAAACAGAATATTCTGACACCATGCAGAAATCTTTTATCAATTATGCAATGAGTGTCATTATTGCCCGTGCTCTGCCGGATGTCAGAGATGGGCTTAAACCGGTTCAGAGACGTACACTCTATGATATGTATGAACTGGGAATCCGTTATGACAGACCATACCGTAAAAGTGCGCGTATCGTCGGCGATACCATGGGTAAATATCATCCCCATGGAGATAGTTCTATTTATGATGCACTTGTTGTAATGGCACAGGATTTTAAAAAAGAGATTCCACTTGTAGATGGACATGGCAATTTTGGTAATATAGAGGGTGATGGTGCTGCAGCAATGCGATATACAGAGGCACGCCTCCAGAAGATAACACAGGATGCCATGCTTGCAGACCTGGATAAGGATGTAGTGGATTTTGTACCTAACTTTGATGAGACAGAAAAGGAACCAAGCGTACTGCCTTGCCGGTTTCCAAACCTTCTTGTAAATGGTTCTGAAGGTATTGCTGTTGGTATGGCTACCAGCATTCCACCACATAACCTTGGTGAAGTAGTTGATGCAATGAAGGCTTATATGCAGAACGAGAACATTACGACCAGGGAACTGCTCCATTATGTAAAAGGACCGGATTTCCCTACAGGCGGCATTGTATGCAATAAGGATGAATTGCTGGACATTTATGAGACAGGCGTTGGTAAGATCAAGCTTCGCGGTGTAGTAGATGTTGAAAAAGGCAAAAATGGTAAATTGAACCTGGTTATTTCTCAGATTCCATATACTATGATAGGAGCCAATATCAGTAAATTCCTGCAGGATATTGCGGCTCTCTATGAATCCAAAAAGGCACCGGAGATTGTTGATATTTCCAATCAGTCTTCTAAAGAAGGAATCCGTATTGTCATTGAACTGAAGAAGGATACCGATGTAGAGAATTTCAAGAATTTACTGTATAAGAAGACACGCCTTGAAGATACCTTCGGAGTGAACATGATTGCCATAGCAGATGGCAGACCTGAAACACTTGGACTAAAGAGCATTATTGCGAAAAATGTAGCATTCCAGTATGAAGTCGCAACACGTAAATATACCAATCTTCTGAATAAAGAGCTGGAGAAACGTGAGATTCAGGAAGGTCTGATCAGAGCCTGCAATATCATTGACCTGATCATTGAGATTTTGCGTGGCTCCAAAGACAGAAATATGGTAAAAACGTGTCTGACCAGCGGTGTTACTGATGGGATTCATTTCCGCTCGAAAGAATCAAGAATCATGGCATCGCAGCTTAATTTCACTGAAAAACAGGCGAATGCCATTCTTGATATGCGTCTGTATAAATTGATTGGGCTGGAGATTGATGCCCTGATGAAAGAACACGAAGAGACAACAGCCAATATTTATCGTTATGAAGATATTCTGGAACGCAGAGATTCCATGGCTCAGGTCATTATGCAGGATCTTGACAATCTGAAGAAAGAATATAATTCTCCAAGACTGACAAGGATTGAGAATGCCGAAGAAGCGGTTTACGAAGAAAGAAAACAGGAAGAAATGGAAGTTATGTTCCTGATGGATCGCTTCGGATATTGTAAGACAATAGATATGTCTGCATATGAACGTAATAAAGATACTGTCCAGGCAGAAATGAAATATATCGTAAAGTGTAAAAACACCGGAAAAATATGTGTCTTTACCAATATAGGACTGTTACATACAATCAAGGTATCTGACATTCCTTTTGGAAAGTTCAGGGATAAAGGAATGCCGGTAGACAATATCAGCAATTATGATTCTGCAAAAGAAGAGATTATTACCATTACAAGCCAGTCAGAGTTGAATTTATATCGCCTATTGTTTGTGACAAAGCAGGCTATGTGTAAGATCGTAAGCGGCGGTGAATTTGATGTGGCAAAGAGAGCTGTAGCTGCTACAAAGCTGAATGAAGAGGACGAGCTTGTCAGTGTTGTTGTCCTGACAGAACAGCAGAATGTCATTTTACAGAGTGCAAATGGATTCTTCCTGCGCTTCCCGATAGAAGAAATATCTGTTATGAAGAAAAATGCGGTAGGTGTACGTGGAATACGTTTGAATGAAGGCGATTATATTGAAAATGTCTACTACACAGGCATGGAAAATGACCAGAGTATTACTTATAAAAATAAAAATATAGAAATAAGCAAAATAAAACTCGGAAAAAGGGATGCAAAAGGTACGAAATTAAGAGTATAATATATCTGTTAAAGAGACTAGGAAAGGAATTTATAATATATGAGAGTGATTGCAGGATCAGCAAGGAGACTTCTTTTGAAGACTCCTGATGGCTTAGATACACGTCCTACTACTGATAGAATTAAAGAAACATTATTTAATATGCTTATGCCATACTTATCTGGCGCAATTTTTGTAGATCTGTTTTCGGGAAGTGGTGGTATCGGCATTGAAGCACTGAGCCGTGGGGCACGTAAGGCTTACTTTGTGGAAAACAGTCAGAAAGCAATAGACTGTATCACAGACAATCTGCAGCATACACATCTAAATGAACAGGCTGTTGTTGTAAAGCAGGATGTTTTTGCTGCAATCAGAGGAAGCATCCGTGAAGATGCCGTGGACGTTATTTTCATGGATCCTCCATATGACCAGCAATATGAGAAGAGGGCATTGGAAATCCTGAAAGACTGCTCTTTTGTAACAGAGGATACATTAATTGTGGTAGAAGCTTCTCTTGATACAGATTTAAGTTATGCAGAAGCTCTTGGCTACACGATTGAAAAAGAAAAAATATACAAAACCAATAAACATGTATTTATTGTAAGGAGTTAAAGCAATTTTATGAAAGCTGCAATATACCCGGGAAGTTTTGACCCTATGACATTAGGGCATCTGGACGTGATCAGAAGAGCGTCCAAAATGTTTGATACTCTGATTGTCAGTGTGTTAGATAATAAAGCTAAGAATGCGTTGTTTTCTGTGGAAGAACGTGTTAGTATATTAAAAGAAGCCACGAAAGATCTGCCTAATGTTCAGGTAGATTCCTTTCAGGGGCTGTTGATTGATTATGCAAGACAAAAAGATATTCATGTGTCTGTCAGAGGACTTCGGGCTATTACAGATTTTGAATATGAGCTTCAGATTGCACAGACTAACAGCAAGTTATCCAATGGAATGCTGGATACGGTATTTCTGACTACAAGTCTGGAATATGCTTATTTAAGTTCTTCCAGTGTAAAGGAAATTGCTTCTTTTCATGGAGATATCTCCCAGTGTGTTCCTGATTTCGTTGCTAAGCTTGTATATGAAAAGTATAAGGATAATTCCAATGACCGCTTAATAAAATCAGACAAATATGGAGGAGTGCTATGAGCAGCAGAATCGAACAATTAATTGATGAGATTGAAGCATATATTGATAATTGTAAGTACAAAGCTTTTTCAACAGATGTTATTATGGTGAATAAGGCTGAAATTGATGAATTGCTTCGTGAGCTTCGTATGAAGACACCGGAGGAAATCAAACAGTATCAGAGAATCATCAGCAATAGAGAAGCTATTTTGGATGATGCCAAGCAAAAGGCAAAAGAACTGATTGATAATGCTACTGTTCAGACTAATGAACTGATCAGTGAACACCAGATTATGCAGCAGGCTTATGCACAGGCTAATGAAATTGTTGAACTGGCAACGAAGCAGGCTCAGGAGATTCTGGATAATGCTACAACAGAAGCTAATAATGTGAAGATTGCAGCTATGCAGTATACAGATGACATTCTGGCTAATCTGGGTAATATTATTACACATTCTATTGAAGTTTCTACAAATGATTATAATACAATGCTGGCGAATCTGAGACAGATTGACAGTATTGTTTCTGCTAACCGTGCTGAGCTGAATCCACCAGTGGAAGAAACCAATACAGCACCGGAAGGTGAGACTGAGAAGCTGGACGTCATTTAATTCAAATGAAGTATCTATAAACAAACCCACAGATTACTGTGGGTTTTGTCGTAAGAAAGGGGATTCTATGAGAAAACGATTGTATGCACTATTGGGTATTATTCTTTTTACAGTTGCGATACAGACAACTATGTCTGTACAGGCTGCGGAACCACTTGTTGTTGTAATTGATCCTGGGCATGGCGGTGACAATCTTGGAACAGATTATCTGCCGATACCTGAGAAAGACTATGATTTTATAGTTGCCATGTATATGAAAGCATATCTGGAACAGTACCAGGATGTAAAAGTATATCTGACCCGTACCGGTGATGTGGCAATGTCTCATAAGGAAAGAGCACAGTTTGCTAAAAGTGTAAACGCTGATTTTCTGTTTTCACTTCATTTTAATGCATCCATAGAGCATACATATTATGGGGCAGAAGTCTGGATACCATCCAGTGGTTCAGCGTATAGCCAGGGATATGGCCTGGCAAATGAATTCCTGACAGAATTCCAGGAAATGGGTATTTATAACCGCGGTATTAAAACAAGAATTGGTAAAACAGGAAATGATTATTATGGAATCATTCGACAGTGTGCACTGGTTAATATTCCATCGGTCATTGTTGAGCATTGCCATGTGGATCATCCATATGATGTTGTGAATTTGCAGTCAGATGACAGATTACGGGAATTTGGAGAAAGAGATGCAAGAGCAGTTGCAAGATATTTTGGATTGACTTCAATAGATAATAAAACCAGTTACAAAGACTATGCACCTCTGGCAGTTCCAACACCTCATGGTAAAGTCTACCAGGATTCTACATCACCTGAAATTGCTATTGCAAATCTGGTAAAATACGATAATTCCAATAAAACATTGACCTGCAACTTGACTGCATCAGACAATGAAACTTGTATTCAGTATTATGCATATTCCTTCGATAATGGACTCAGCTGGTCAATATTATGTCCGTGGAACGGCATGAATAACACCATGACTGTAGCGGTCAATAATGTACCTGCGTCTTCAGGAACGGTTATGTTTAAGGTATGGAACCAATATGACCAGTCTACAGATACGAATGTGATTACCTACTAGGCAGGGACGATAAGCCATAATGTATAATAAAAAAGTGATATGGTGAAAATGATTAATTTGTGCAGGATATAATTAACAACAGACAGATTGGCTTTTTCTAAAAAACTGATTGTCTGGAGCAAACAGGATATTCCATTGAAGCTCAGAGAGACCATAATCCAGAATACTTTATAGGTATCTGGCATTGAAGTATGATAGACTGCGGGGATTCCACCAATGATTTCAAGAAAACTGCTAAGAACAGCTTTTATGTTGGAGGAAAGTGGAAAACAGTCAAAAATACTTCGCATTGCATTGATTAATGTAACGTATCCGCCAAGCAATAGAATGGATTCTATGTTATTCATACAGATTGCATTGAATAATCCGGCAGCAGATGAATGTTCTGGCTTTATGATTGCCAAAGAAGCTCTGGCTGTATTATCATCATCATGCTTCGACAGATTACAGAGGACAATGCCATATAATATGGGAATGCCATACATGCCAAACACAAACGGTAAGACATTTGTATAGCCAAGACTGCAAAGCAGCGGAAATACCAGCCCAAGAAAATAAGCAGGCCCGATATTGTTGCAGAAACCGACTAAATGCTGTGCTTCTTTTCTGGAGAGCTTGCGTGCAGAATATAATTCACTTACAACCTTTGCCCCCATGGGAAAGCCACAGAGAAAACCGATAAATATGGCATAGCTTCCATATGCGCGTATGGGAAGGATGATTTTCCACAGCTTTGACAGCAGCTTACCCAGTTGTTCATCTGCCCCACTGCATATCATAAGAGAACTTAGAATCATAAAGGGAAACAACGTAGGTATCATACGCGTTGCCCATTGTGTCAGCCCTTCCAATGCATAATGACAGGTTCTGGTCGGTGAATACAGTATAAATGCCATAAATGACAACAGAATCACAGTTTTTATTTTGGACAAAAGTAAATCACCTATAGATTTTTGTTATCAATTTATGAATCATTTACCGGATTCAGAACATAAAACAGCCGGCATAAAAGAAAGGAATTACCATGAGACTTGATAAATTTCTGACAGAAGTGCAGATTGGCTCTCGAAGCCAGGTCAAAGATTATATAAAAAAAGGAAGAATAAGTGTCAATCAGGTCACGGTGCTAAAACCGGAAGCACAGATTAAGGAGAACAGCGATACAGTTACATTTGACGGAAAAGAACTGCAGTACAGTCAATTTCATTATTATATGCTTCATAAACCCGCAGGCGTTATTACTGCGGTAAAGGATGATACGGATGTGACAGTCATGTCACTTTTGCCAAGAGATGCAGGCAGAAATCTTTCGCCTGTTGGACGTCTGGATAAAGATACGGAGGGACTTCTGTTGATTACAAACGACGGAGAGCTGTCCCACAGATTATTGTCACCCAAGAAACATGTTGCCAAGACTTATTATGTGGAGTGTAGAGGTGGTATATCAGAATCGAAACTGGAAATGCTTAGAAAAGGCGTAAACATAGGCGATGATAAAATGACATTGCCTGCACAGGCAGAATTGATTCAGCAGGACGCTGATTCTTATAAAATCTATCTTACAATCACAGAGGGACGTTTCCATCAGGTCAAGCGTATGATACAGGCGATTGATGGAGAAGTGACTTATCTGAAGCGTATCTCTATGGGACCATTGACTCTGGATGAGAACCTGCCCAAAGGTGCTTACAGGCAGCTTACAAAAGAAGAAATACAGCAATTATATATGGAGAGGAAGTAAATATTTTGTCATTAGAAAACGGATTCCTGCCAGTAAATATGGCAGAAGTAGAAGAACTTGGATTAAAACAACTGGATTTTGTCTATGTATCGGGGGATGCCTATGTAGATCACCCTTCTTTTGGACATGCCATTATTACCAGATTGCTGCAGGCGCATGGGTACTCTGTAGGCATCATTGCACAGCCTGATTGGAAGGATGATGCCAGTATTACAGTATTGGGAGAGCCACGACTCGGCTTCCTCGTCTCTTCCGGCAATATGGATTCCATGGTGAACCATTATTATGTATCCAAGAAGCACAGGGAAAGTGACGCTTATACACCGGGAGGTGTTCCATATAAAAGACCGGATCACGCAGTAGTAGTCTATGGCAACCTGATTCGGCATACTTATAAGAAGACACCTATCATTATCGGAGGAATTGAGGCAAGCCTGCGTCGTATGGCGCATTATGATTACTGGTCAGATTCTTTTAAACGTTCTATCTTGCTTGACAGCCAGGCAGATATTATTTCATATGGAATGGGAGAAAAATCTATCATAGAGATTGCAGACGCCCTGAATAGTGGTATTGATGTTAAGGATATTGGATTTATTCCCGGTACGGTCTATAAAACAAAGGACATATCTGGTCTGTATGATTATGAACTGCTGCCTTCTTACACAGATATGGCAGCTGATAAGACCTTATATGCCAAGAGCTTTAAAGTACAACATGAGAATACGGATCCCTTTAATGGCAAGATTCTGGTAGAGCCATATCCGAATGGAGTTTATGTAGTGCAGAACGTGCCACAGACACCACTTTCCATGCAGGAAATGGATGATGTCTATGCATTGCCATATGTTAGAAATTATCATCCTATGTATGAAAAAGACGGTGGAGTTCCTGCAATCAGGGAAATTAAATTCTCACTGATCAGTAACAGAGGCTGCTTTGGAGGCTGCAATTTCTGCGCATTAACCTTCCACCAGGGACGAACCATTCAGGTCAGAAGTCATAAGTCAATTATAGAAGAAGCCAAGTTAATTACGGAAGATCCTGAATTCAAGGGATACATTCATGATGTTGGAGGACCTACCGCCAATTTCCGACAGCCTTCCTGCCAGAAGCAGTTAAAAGTCGGTGTATGTAAGCATCGCCAGTGTCTGTGCCCGAAGCCATGTCCAAATCTGGAAGTGGATCATTCAGATTACCTGTCACTGCTTCGCAAATTAAGAAAACTGCCTAAGGTAAAGAAGGTATTTGTACGTTCAGGTATTCGTTTCGACTATCTTTTATTAGATAAGGATGATACTTTCTTCCGTGAACTGGTAGAGTATCATATCAGCGGACAGTTAAAAGTAGCACCCGAACATATCTGTGATGCTGTCCTTTCCAAAATGGGCAAGCCGGAGAATGCAGTATATGAAGCGTTTACCGCCAAATATAAGAAGCTGAATCAGAAAATGGGCAAGAATCAGTTCCTGGTGCCATACCTGATGTCTTCCCATCCGGGTTCTACTTTAAAGGAAGCAGTTGCATTGGCTGAATATTTGAGAGATCTTGGTTATATGCCAGAACAGGTGCAGGATTTCTACCCTACTCCGTCTACTATGTCTACGGTGATGTATTACACAGGTATTGATCCTAACGCGATGCAGCCTGTCTATGTCTGTCATAATCCCCATGAGAAGGCGATGCAGCGGGCACTGATCCAGTATCGTAATCCTAAGAATTATGAGCTGGTAAAAGAAGCATTGCATCTGGCAGGAAGAGAAGACCTGATAGGATTTGACAAGAAATGCCTGATCAGACCAAGAAAGCTGGCATCGGATGCAGAAGATGCATCCAGCAGATATAAGAAGAAGGATAAGAACAATAAAAAACAGCAAAAACCGGCAGCAAAAACATCCGGGAGACCAGGTAAAATATCTCAATCAGGAAATAGAAAGAAAACATCATCATCAGCTAAAGGCAGAAGAAGATTCCGAGAGTACATTAAAAAATAAAGGAGTGACTGGCATGAATATTATAATGATTACCGGAGCATCATCCGGCATGGGACTTGAGTTCGCATTACAGTTAGATAATGTATTTGATTCGATTGACGAGATATGGCTTATTGCCAGAAGAAAAGAAGAAATGCTGAAGGTTGCTGAATGCATGGAGCATACAACGCGCATATTGGATATGGATGTGACCAATGGAGCACATATGAAACGTCTGACACATCTTTTGCAGGAGGAAAAGCCTGTGATCCGTATGCTGGTCAACTGTGCCGGCTATGGTGTTATGGGAAACTTTACTAAATTAAACAGAAAAGAAGAGCTTGGCATGATTGATGTGAACTGTAAGGCACTTACAGATATGACATATCTGTGTATTCCTTATATGCGCAAGAACAGCCGTATTATCCAGCTTGCTTCCAGTGCTGCTTTTATGCCACAGCCATATTTTGCAGTATATGCGGCATCCAAGTCTTATGTATACAGCTTTTCAAGAGCCTTATCAGAAGAACTGCGCAGCCGCAGGATTTATGTGACAGCAGTATGCCCTGGTCCTGTTGATACTCCATTTTTTGATATTGCAGAGAAGGACGGCAAGACCTTATCTATCAAAAAACTGACACTTGCGTCACCGGAAAAAGTGGTAGAACGCGCAATTGCAGATTCCTTCCATAAGAAGAAAATCTCAGTCTACAATCCATATATCCGGGCATTTCATGTATTGGCTAAGATAGTGCCTCATCAATGGATTCTCTTTATTATGCGTTTCCTGAAATAATATTGTTTGGAAAGGATTTTGTCACGATACATTTATGAAAAAAATTAATTTACCACAAAAGGGAGAACCGGATTATCTGATTCGCCAGAAGAAATTATCCACAATAAAGACTGCCATTAGTTTCGCAGCCGCAATTATCATCTTTATAATTGGATATGCAATTTATCATACCAGAGAAAATATTTTTACGATCATAGCAGTTCTTGCATTGCTGCCGGCAAGCAGAAATACGGTGTCCATGATCATGTTTTTAAAGACACCGGCTTATGACACAGGGATCTGCAATCAGATTCAGCAGATTGCAGAGATACCGATGCTGTATCACCTGTATCTGACTTCTTATCAGAAGAATTATGCCATGACATGTATGACTGCGAGAGGTGGTAATCTGATCGGATTTTCAGAATTTGATAAATGTGATGTGAACTCCTGTAAGGAGCATATAGAAGGAATACTGACGCAGAACGGCATTAAGAATATTAATGTAAAAATATTTGGTAAGAACGATTATAAAATGTTTGAAGAAAGGCTGAAACAGCTTCAGGCACAGGAAGCCGGCAAACATGATGAAGAGCTATTATCTTTAATGTGTGACATCTCTTTATAATAGGCAAAAGGAATTAACAGTATGCGAGTATATCAGATCGGTGCAAATGAAGCACAGCAGAGACTTGATAAATATTTAAAAAAGCTTCTCAAAGAAGCACCGGACAGCTTCATTTATAAAATGATGCGCAAGAAGAACATTGTATTAAATGGGAAAAAATGTGATGGAAAAGAAAAGCTGGAAGCAGGAGATGAAGTAAAACTGTTTTTGGCGGATGATACTCTGGATAAATTCTGCGGAACTGTAAAAACGACACAGGTCAATGAATATACAAAAGCCTACGCAGCTTTATCACAGCTCACTATTGTATATGAAAATGAACATATACTTGTAGTAAACAAACCGGCGGGAGTTTTATCACAGAAGGCATCCCCGGCAGATATGAGCGTGAACGAATGGCTGATAGGATATCTGCTCCAGAAGAATGTTATTTCAGAACAGTCTTTATCTACGTTCAAACCATCTATCTGTAATCGACTGGACAGAAATACGTCAGGTATGGTAGTGTGCAGCAAATCATTAGCAGGAAGCCAGTATATGAGCCGTATTATCAGGGATAAGGAGCTGGCGAAATACTATATCTGTATTGTACAGGGCAAGGTAGACAAGCCTTTCAGAATTCAGGGGTATTTATATAAAGACTCCCATACCAATAAGGTAACAATCTATGATTCTTTAGAGCGGATTCCTGACATGCAGCGTAAAGAAGCATCTTTTATTGATACACAGGTAACTCCACTGATCAGCAGACAGGATATATCAAAACTGGAGATACGTCTTCATACAGGTAAGACGCATCAGATACGAGCACATATGGCTTCTACAGGACATCCTCTGATAGGGGATTATAAATACGGATCGGCCAAGGTGAATCAGAAGTATAAAATGCAGGGAGTCAACAGCCAGCTCCTTCATGCATGCAGGCTGGAGTTCCCGGCAGATACACCAGACGGTATGGAAGATTTGTCCGGACTTGTATTAAAATGCAGGGAACCGGAGATTTTTGAACAGATAATAAATCATTAAAGGGGAATAAATATGGCAACTTGGAATTCCAGAGGCTTGCGAGGCTCGTTACTGGAAGAAATGATTAATATGACAAATGAGAAATATCGCAATAATGGACTGGCATTGATCCAGAAAATTCCAACTCCCATTACTCCTATAAATATTGATAAAGAGACCAGGCATATTACACTGGCGTATTTTGATCAGAAAAGTACGGTGGATTATATCGGAGCTGTGCAGGGAATTCCCATTTGTTTTGATGCAAAGGAGTGTGCAGTGGATACTTTCGCCTTGCAGAATATTCATCCGCATCAGGTTGCTTTTATGCAGGATTTCGAGAAGCAGGATGGAATCGCCTTTTTTCTGATCTATTATACGCACCGTGATATCATGTACTATTTATCTTTACGGGAACTGATGATCTACTGGAACAGAATGGAACAGGGAGGACGCAAAAGTTTTCGAATTGATGAACTTTCTCAAAACTATTTTTTCCCTAAAAAAGGCGGGTTTGTTGTACCTTACCTTGACATGATCCAGCGTGATCTGAACGAGAGAGGTTGACACAATCTCAAAAAAAGTGTATACTACGGATAATTCGCCATGCTACTACGGTAGTTAATTATCACTTTAAATCACTAAAGTAAAGTAAATAACGAAGAAAGGTTTAGGGCATAATTATGGATTTTATGGGAAAACGACTTGTACATACACCTGAGGGTGTTCGTGATATTTACGGAGCTGAATATGCCAGCAAGCTTCAGATCGAGAATCTTTTGCATGATGAGTTAAGAAGTTTTGGATATCAGGATATTCAGACACCTACTTTTGAGTTTTTTGATGTATTTGGGCGTGAGATAGGAACAACACCTTCCAAGGAATTATATAAGTTCTTTGATAAAGAAGGAAATACACTGGTTCTTAGACCTGATTTCACGCCTTCTATTGCCAGAAGTGCAGCAAAATATTTTATGGATGAAACAATTCCTTTGAGATTTTGCTACTGTGGCAACAATTATATCAACACCAGTAATTTACAGGGTAAACTGAAAGAAACGACACAGATGGGAGCAGAACTGATTGGGGATGCAAGTGCACAGGCAGATGCAGAGATGATAGCACTCCTGATCAAATCGCTTCTGAATGTAGGGTTGAAGGAGTTTCAGGTATCCGTAGGACAGGTAGATTATTTTAAGGGATTGTGCAATCATGCCAGCCTGGATGAAGATACAGAACTGGAATTAAGGGAATTTATTTCCAATCGTAATGGATTCAGTGCTGAGGAATTACTTTTGAATAAAGATGTATCAAGAGAAGATGTTGATGCGCTTTTGCGTGTCAGTGAACTCTTTGGTTCCTATGAGGTTCTGGATGATGCCATGGAAAATGCGAATAATGAGCAGTCCAGAGCAGCAATTGAGAGATTGCGCAGTATTTACGAAGTATTAAAGTTATATGGCGTAGAACGTTATGTATCATTTGACCTTGCAATGATCAGTAAATATCATTATTACACAGGTGTAATTTTTAACGCATACACTTATCAATCAGGAAGTGCCATAGCCAAAGGCGGCCGTTACGATAATCTCCTTGCCAGATTTGGTAAGCCTTCACCTGCTACCGGTTTTGTAGTAGTGATAGATGATCTGATGAATGCCATGACACGCCAGAAGATATGTCCATCTCCTTCCAATCGTAACCTTTTGCTTGTATATGATTGTACTTTACAAAAGGCAATCAAGGCAGCAGAAGAATATCGTGCACAGGGATTTTCAACAGTACTGATGCATCAGGAAAAGGATGCAGAAATGTATGAAAAGTTTGCAAAAGACAATAACTTTGCACAGATTAAATTCCTTGGCGAATAAGAAAAGGAGAGTATGACTGTATGAGCGAAAATATGAGATATCTGACCTTTGCACTGGGCAAAGGAAGACTTGCCAATAAAACACTGGAATTATTAGAACAGATAGGAATTACCTGTGAAGAGATGAAGGATAAGAATTCCAGAAAACTGATCTTTGTCAACGAGGAACTGAAATTGAAATTCTTCCTTGCAAAAGGACCGGATGTGCCTACCTATGTAGAATATGGAGCAGCTGATATTGGTGTTGTTGGAAAAGATACGATTATGGAAGAGAACCGTAAAGTATACGAGGTTCTTGATCTTGGTTTTGGAAAATGCCGTATGTGTGTCTGCGGACCTGCAAGTGCCAGAGAGCTTCTGCAACATCATGAAATGATACGTGTAGCCAGTAAGTATCCTCGTATTGCCAAGGATTATTTCTATAATCAGAAACATCAGACAGTTGATATTATCAAATTAAATGGTTCTGTTGAACTTGGACCTATAGTCGGATTGAGCGATGTCATTGTAGATATCGTAGAGACTGGTTCTACACTTCGTGAGAATGGACTGGAAGTACTGGAAGAGATATGTCCGCTTTCCGCAAGAATGATCGTGAATCAGGTAAGTATGAAGATGGAATCAGAACGAATAAAAGAGATTTTACAGGCTTTGAAAGCTGCATTATAATAAAAGAGGAGGCACAACATGAGGATTGTTACATTAACATCAGAGACAAAGCAGAATCTGCTTGAGAATTTGTTAAAAAGAAGTACGAATGATTATGGGGAATATGAGAAGGTCGTTGCAGAGATCATAGAACAGGTAAAGAGCCGCAAAGAAGAAGCTATCTTTGAGTACTCTCGTAAATTTGACAAGTGTGAACTTACAAAAGAGACCTTTGAAGTAACCAGAGCTGAGATAGAAGAAGCCTATACACAGATTGATGCACATTTTATCGAAGTGATGAAGGCTTCTGCTGCCAATATTCGTGCATATCATGAGAAACAGAAACGTAACAGCTGGTTTGATGCCAAGGAAGACGGTACGATTCTTGGACAGAAGATTACTCCCATGCACAGTGTTGGTGTATATGTTCCTGGTGGAAAAGCTGCATATCCTTCCACTACACTGATGAACGTAGTACCTGCCAAGGTTGCAGGTGTTCCCAATATTATCATGACTACTCCGGCAGGAGCTGATGGTAAAGTAAATGCAGCTACCCTGGTTGCAGCTGACATTGCAGGTGTTGACCGCATTTTCAAAGTTGGTGGTGCGCAGGCGATTGCAGCACTGGCATATGGAACAGATATGATTCCAAAGGTAGATAAGATTGTAGGACCTGGTAATATTTTTGTTGCTTTGGCGAAGCGGGCGGTATACGGACATGTCAGTATTGATTCTATTGCAGGCCCTTCTGAAATTCTGGTGCTTGCTGATGAAACAGCAATACCGCGCTATGTGGCAGCAGATCTGTTATCACAGGCAGAACATGATGAAATGGCAAGTGCTATTCTGATTACGACCAGTGCAGAGCTGGCACAGAAGGTATCTGATGAAATTGACGGATTCCTTACACAGCTTTCAAGAAGAGCTATTATAGAGAAGTCTCTGGAGAATTATGGATATATTCTGGTAGCACCGGATATGAATACAGCAATAGAAGCCGTAAATGAAATTGCTTCTGAGCATTTGGAGATTCTGACCGCTAATCCTTTTGATACAATGACAAGAGTACGTAATGCAGGAGCAATTTTCCTGGGTGAGTATTCTTCTGAACCTCTTGGAGATTATTATGCAGGTCCCAACCATGTATTGCCTACAAATGGAACTGCGAAATTCTTCTCTCCTCTGAATGTGGATGATTATGTGAAGAAATCCAGCATTATTTCCTATTCAAGAGAAGCTTTGGAAAAAGTACATGAGGATATTGAGCTTTTTGCTCAGAAGGAAGGGTTGACAGCACACGCTAATTCCATTCATGTCAGATTTGAATAAATGAACAACGATCCAGATGGAAATATATGCCAGTATTTTTCCATCTGGAAATATTATATAATCCAATATGCGGCTTAGGCGGAAAGGTAGGAAAGTATGGGCAGAAATGCAGCCGTAACCAGAGTTACGAAAGAAACAGATATACGGATGAACCTCGAACTTGATGGTAGTGGCAAGTCTTCTATTGACACGGGAATAGGTTTTTTTGATCATATGTTGGAAGGATTTGCCAAGCATGGCTTCTTTGATCTGGAGGTTGCCATCAAAGGAGATCTGCATGTGGACGGACACCACACTGTGGAAGATGCAGGAATCGTGCTTGGAACAGCAATCAGGGAAGCAGTAGGAGATAAGAAGGGAATCAGACGCTACGGATATTTTATCCTTCCTATGGATGATGCACTGGCATTGTGTGCAGTAGATCTGTGCGGACGTCCTTTTTTAAACTTTGAATGTAATTTCCCTAATGAAATGGTAGGCTCACTCGATACCTCTCTTGTGAAGGAATTTTTCTATGCAGTATCCTACAGCGCTGCAATGAATATTCACATCAAAATGTTAAACGGTGAGAACAGCCACCATATGATTGAAGCTATCTTTAAAGCCTTTGCCAAGGCACTGGATATGGCAGTATCTACAGATGACCGGATTGCAGATGTGCTTTCTACCAAGGGCAGTTTATAGAAGAGGAGTATACGAAACATGATAAAGAAACTTTTTTGCGCATGTATCTATTTATATCAGGGGAGTGCTGTAAGAAATCTGCAGGATCACACAGTTGTAGATAACGATGCTGCCAGGCTGGCTGCTTACTATTGCAACAATAATGCTGACAGAATTATTGTATTTGACCAGTCTAATACAGATGAAGAACATGAACTTGCACTTGATACGATCAAAAAGATAGCAATTGCCTGTGAAGTGCCTGTAATAGGTGCAGGCAATGTGAAAAGAATGGAAGATGTTAAAAAACTTCTTTATGCAGGATGTGCCAAGGCAGTGTTGAATTATTCCAAAGAATCTAATATTGAGATTACGGAGGAAGTATCCCAAAAATTTGGCAAATCCAAAATTCTTGTATCCTATACTGACACCGGTTCTTTGGAAGCACATAAAGATCTTCTGAAAGAATATGTGTCTGAACTGATCTGCCTGGATAAAAATCAGGTAAAGAATAATACTGGTATTCCTACTATTTGCAGCCTGGAAAAGGCAACACCAGAGGAAGCAAAAGAAATTCTTCTGACAGATCATGTAAGTGGTTTGACTGGAAATGTAATCAATGATACAATAGAAGATACATTTTCACAAAAAATCAGTCTGGCAAAAGAAGGTGTATTGGTCAGTGCCTGCGAAGCTGCTATGAAGTGGAGCGATTTTAAGCTGAATTCTGATCAGATGCTGCCTGTTATTGTGCAGGATTATAAGACAAATGAAGTTCTTATGATGGCATATATGAATGAAGAAGCATATAACTTTACGATTACTACTGGTAAAATGACCTACTGGAGCAGAAGCCGCAACGAATTATGGGTCAAAGGTGAGACCAGTGGACATTATCAATATGTAAAATCTCTGACTGCAGACTGTGATAAAGACACTTTACTGGCGAAGGTATCTCAGATAGGTGCTGCATGCCATACCGGAAGCTATTCCTGCTTTTTCCAGCAGATATTACAGAAAGAATATAATGATACTAACCCATTAAAAGTCTTTGAGAATGTATATGCTGTCATTGCAGACAGAAAAATACATCCTAAGGATGGCTCATATACCAACTATCTGTTCGATAAGGGAATTGATAAGATACTGAAGAAACTGGGTGAGGAGGCAACAGAAATCGTAATTGCTGCCAAGAATCCCAATGTGAATGAAATCAAGTATGAAATATGTGATTTCCTGTATCATATGATGGTTCTCATGGTAGAAAAGGGTGTTACCTGGGAAGAAATTATGGCTGAACTGGCAGACCGATAAAGTATGATAAAAAGGGGAATGCAATGCAAATGTTCACAAAAGCAAAACACAAATGTAAAAAGGGAATTACCCGATTTCTCTGCGCTCTGTTGGCAACGATTATGCTGGTTGGAGTTCCTTCATTCCAATCTGATGCAGCGGTCGTTTCACAGGGAATCGACGTATCCAAATGGCAGGGAGCCATCAACTGGGCAGCAGTTGCCCAAAGTGGTGTTTCCTTTGCCTTTATCAGAGTCGGCAACTTAAAAAAGGGACTGGATGAATATTTCTATTATAATATGATGTCAGCCCAGGCTGTAGGTATTAAGACCGGCGTTTATATTTATTCTTATGCGACCAATGTGCAGGAAGCTGCCATGGAAGCAGAATTTGTTCTGAATGCAGTTCAGAATCTTCCGGTGTCATTCCCGATTGTATGGGATGTTGAGGATGATTGTCAGGCGGGATTATCCCCGGATACACTTTCACTGATGGCGAATACTTTCTGCGCAATTATTGAAGCTGAAGGATATTACCCTATGGTATATGCCAATAAATATTGGTATACCAAGAAGCTGGGACCTATTTTTTACGATAAGTGGGTGGCTCAGTGGGGAGCAGCCTGTGATATCCCTGATGCTGCTGTATGGCAGTATAGTGAGACAGGACGAATCAATGGTATTAATACCAACGTAGACCTGGATTATTGTCTGAAGGATTATTCAACAAGCATTGTAGACACCGGATGGGTAGCAAGGAAAGGTTTCTTGTATTATTATATTAATTATAAAATGCAGAGAGGCTGGCTGGATTTAGGCCTTGCCAAGTATTATTTGAATCCATACGGTCAGATGATGACTGGCTGGCTGACATTGGAAGATGGCATTTATTATCTCCAGCCGGATGGTGTCATGTCTGTTGGCTTTACTCCAATCGGAGCTGGAATGTACTTCTTTGATGCAAATGGTAAAATGCTTACAGGTCTTCAGAATCTGAGCGGACTTACCTACTATTTTGCTGAGAATGGTGCTATGTATACCGGATTCCTTGATTTGCCGGATGGAAAGAGATTCTTCACGACAGATGGTCATATGCTGACAGGTTTGAATGTTGTTAATAATAAGTATTATTATTTTGATGACAAGGGTATCATGCAGACCGGATGGCAGACAATTGGAGATGTTACTTTCTTATTTGCAGCAGATGGTTCTATGGCATATGGCTGGTTTACAGATGGTGTATACCGCTATTATCTGTCAACAGTAGACGGACATAAGGTAACTGGCTGGAATACAATTGAAGGCAAGACATATTACTTTGATGAGAATGGACATATGCAGACAGGAGCAGTTACACTCAATGGTTTATCTTATCTGTTCTCAGCAGATGGTTCTCTGTATACAGGCTGGTTCAACGATGGTGTAACAGCCAGATATTATGAGATAGATGGTCATATGGTAACAGGTCTTGCAACAATTAATGGAGCTGTATATTATTTCGATGATGCAGGTGCAATGCAGACAGGTATTGTTGAAATCGGCGGCGTTCCTTATCTTTTTGATGTAGACGGTAAAATGATAACAGATCCAGCAGTTCTGCTTCAGCTTCAGATGGCAGCTGCAAATTAAAAATTAATAGACAAAATAGTCAGCCTGTGATAAGCTTAATAGCTGCACAGGCTGGCTTTTGGTTAGTCTGAAATTCTATAGAAAAGGTATGAACATGAGAAAATTAGCCCTTAGTGATGATATTTTATTAAAAATTGAAAAGCCGGCACGTTATATAGGTAATGAAGTCAACAGTATCATGAAAGATAAGGAACAGATTGCGATTCGTTTTGCAATGTGTTTCCCTGATGTATATGAAATAGGAATGTCTCATCTGGGAATCCAGATTCTTTATGATATGTTCAATCGTTTTGAAGATACATGGTGTGAACGAGTTTATTCTCCATGGCCGGATCTCGATGCAGTCATGAGAGAACGCCACATTCCATTATTTGCGTTGGAATCCCAGGACCCGATCAAAAATTTTGATTTTCTTGGAATTACGATTCAGTATGAAATGTGCTATACCAATATTTTACAGGTATTGGATCTGTCAGGAATTCCATTGCTTGCGGTAGAACGTACATGGGATGACCCGATTGTAATCGGAGGAGGACCATGTTCTTACAATCCTGAACCAATTGCAGACTTTTTTGATATTATTTACATTGGCGAGGGAGAAACACAATACCGTGCACTTTTAGATTTGTATAAACAGGCAAAGGCAGAAGGTAAAAGTCGTAGAGAGTTCCTGATTCAGGCAGGGCAGCTGCCAGGACTTTATGTGCCACAGCTTTATGAAGTATGCTATAAGGAAGATGGTACGATTGCGTCTTTTGCTCCGAGTGTAGAAGGACTGCCAGCGACCATTACCAAAGAAATGGTAAAGGATGTAACGAATACCTATTATCCTGAGAAACAGGTTGTCCCTTTTATCAAATGTACACAGGACAGAGTAGTACTTGAGATTCAGAGAGGATGTATCAGAGGCTGCCGTTTCTGTCAGGCTGGACAGCTCTATCGACCGGTTCGTGAACGCGACGTCAATATGCTCAAGGAGTATGCACTCAAGATGCTTGACAACACCGGATATGAAGAAATTACATTAAGTTCTTTAAGCTCCAGTGACTATTCCCATCTGGAAGAACTGGTGAATTTCCTGATTGAGCATTGTAAGAATAAAAAAGTCAATATTTCTTTGCCATCCCTGCGTATTGATGCTTTCTCACTGGATGTTATGCAGAAGGTACAGGATATTAAAAAGAGCAGCCTTACTTTTGCACCGGAAGCAGGAAGCCAGCGTCTTCGTGACGTTATTAATAAGGGATTGACAGAAGAAGTGATTCTCAAAGGTGCTACAGAAGCCTTTGAAGGTGGCTGGAATCGTGTAAAGCTTTATTTCATGCTTGGACTTCCAACAGAAACAGAAGAAGATATCAAGGGAATTGCAGAGCTTTCCAATAAAATTGCTGCTGCATATTATGAGACAGTTCCCAAGGAAAAGAGAAACGGTAAGGTACAGATTGTAGCCAGCACATCTTTCTTTATTCCCAAGCCATTTACTCCGTTCCAGTGGGCTGCACAATGTACGAAGGAACAGTTTATTGAAAAAGCATACACAACACGTCGTGCTATCAGTGAACAGCTTAACCAGAAGAGTATTAAGTATAACTGGCATGAAGCAGATGCTTCTGTAATGGAAGGAATTCTTGCAAGAGGAGATCGTAAGATTGCCCAGGTTATTTTAAAAGCATACCAGAAGGGTTGTATTTTTGATGCATGGGGAGAATATTACAAACATGACGTTTGGATGGAGACTTTTGCAGAATGTGGTGTTGATACAGATTTTTATACCACAAGAGAAAGAGAACTGGACGAAATCTTCCCATGGGATTTTATAGATTGCGGTGTAACGAAAGATTTCCTGAAAAAAGAATGGGTGCGTGCGCTGGATGAGAAAGTGACACCAAATTGCCGCCAGCAATGTAATGCATGTGGAGCAGCACGGTTTGGATGTGGTGTCTGTTTCGAACCACATACTGGAAAGGAGGAAGCACATGAAGCTTAGAATTAAATTTGCAAAATACGGAGCTTTGAAGTTCATCGGACATCTTGATGTCATGCGTTTCTTCCAGAAAGCAGTCAGACGTGCTGATATTGATATAGCATATACAGGAGGATTCAGCCCTCATCAGATTATGTCATTTGCAGCACCTTTAGGTGTTGGACTGGAAAGTAATGGAGAATACATGGATATTGAAGTGAACTCCGTTACCAGCTCCAAAGATATGCTGGAGGCACTTAACCGCCAGATGGTGGAAGGGATTCATGTACTGGAAGTAAAGATGCTTCCTGATGATGCAGGTAATGCAATGGCGAGTGTAGCTGCTGCAGCTTATTCTATAGGATTTCGTCAGGGATATGAGCCTGATTTTGATTATCGCAAGGCCCTGCGTGCCTTCTATGAGCAGCCTGAAATCATTGTAACGAAGAAAACCAAACGTAGTGAAGCTACTTTTGATATGAAGCCATATATTTATGAATGTACTACAGGGGAAGATGGTCGTATTCATCTTACTGTAGATGCCAGCAGCTCAGGTAATATCAAACCGTCTCTGGTCATTAATGCCTTTTATGAGCAGAATGGAGCTACACTTGATGAAATTGCCCTGCTGATTACAAGAGAAGAGACTTATATGAATATTGGAAATGAGGAGCAGAGAGAACTTGTTCCTCTTGACTTCATCGGAAAGGAATTCTAAATGTCTGATAATCGGCTGGTTCTGACAAATTATAAACACGGTGTTCTTTCTTTTCTTATGCAGAACAACAGAATGGAGTCCGTTTCTTTCTGTAAAGAGCACAAGGAAGGTGATATTGGTAATATTTATGTGGCTAAAGTCATTAATATAGTTCCTAATATTAATGCGGCATTTATTTATTATCAGCCCAATATGAGAGGCTATCTTCCAATCAACCCGCATTACACACCAATTATGTTGAATCGTACGTATGATGGCCGTATTCTTGCCGGAGATGAAATTATAGTGCAGATGGAAAAGGAAGCCATTCGTACGAAGGATGCTGTTTTCACAGTGAATTTGTCTTTGTCAGGTAAATATTGTGTTGTGACAAATGCAAACAGTAAAAAGAGTGTATCCAATAAAGTAAGTAAAAATTATAAAAATGCATTACAGCAGACGATTCCTGCTGATACAGAACTGGGAATCATTGTGCGGACCAATGCACAGCAGTTGATTGAAACGACGCCTGAGTATGCAGAGATTCTTCAAAAGGAATATCAGATGCTGATAGATCAGATGTACAGACTGATACATGATGGGACACATCGGACATGCTACATCCTGTTGTATAAGGCGCCCGATGCATATCTGACAGATATCAGAGATGCTTATTTTGATGAGTATGACAGTATTATTACGGATGACCGCCAACTGTATGACCAACTGTCTGATTTTCTGCAGATCTATTCACCCAAGATGCTGAGTATGCTGTCTTTATATAAAGATGAGTCGTATCCACTTAGAAAGCTGTACAGCATTGATACGAAGATACAGGAACTGCTGGTTCCAAGAGTCTGGTTAAAATCCGGGGCTTATCTGGTCATAGAACAGACAGAAGCCATGTATGTGATTGATGTAAACTCCGGTAAGAACAATACCAATAAAAATAATGATGAATATATCTGGCAGATCAATGCAGAGGCAGCCAGAGAAATCATCAGACAGATTACACTTCGTAATCTGTCTGGTATCATTATGGTTGATTTTATCAATATGGAGAGTCAGGAGAGAAATGAGCGTCTTCTGGATGAACTGCGTCATCTGGCACATAATGACCGCATTCTGACCACTATTGTAGATATGACACCGCTTGGACTGGTAGAGATTACACGTAAAAAGACAAAAAAAGCATTAAAAGAACAAATAAATTAAATAAAACTATTGACTTATTAGAAAGTCGATGATATTATTTATGAGTATGCCGCATAACTAGGTTGAAGTATACGAATATGTATCACCAAAGTTAGCGAGTAATTATTTAGGAGGTGCAATATGTACGCAATTATTGCAACAGGTGGAAAGCAGTACAAGGTTTCCGAAGGTGATGTTATTAAGGTTGAGAAGCTTAATGCAGAAGCTGGAAATACTGTAACTTTTGACAACGTGATTGCTGTTAGCAATGATTCTCTTAAAGTTGGCGCTGACGTTGCTAACGCTACTGTAACAGCTACTGTTATGGAGCAGGGCAGAGGCAAGAAAGTCATCGTTTACAAGTACAAGAGAAAGACTGGCTATCACAAAAAGAACGGTCATAGACAAGCATACACACAGGTTAAGATTGACAAAATCAACGCTTAATAGATGTTATCGGTTTACTTATTATGACTACGATTACCATTTATAAATCCGATAAAGGTAGCTACAAAGGTTTTACCTGCAAGGGTCATGCCGGATATGCTATGTCAGGCAAAGATATTGTATGTGCTGCGATTTCGATTCTTGTAATTAACACAGTAAATTCTCTGGAAGAATTAGTTCATGAGGAGATGGAGCTGGTTAATGATGAAACGACAGGTTATATTGATTGTCGTTTTCCAAACGAGATCAGCGAACATGCAAAGCTTTTGATAGATTCTATGATATTGGGTTTAGAAAGCATTGTTTCACAATGCGGCAAGAAGTATTTAAGACTCAAATTCGAGGAGGTGTAAAACCATGATGAAATTAAACCTTCAGTTTTTTGCTCATAAGAAGGGTGTTGGTTCTACTAAGAACGGTAGAGATTCCGAATCCAAGAGATTAGGTGCAAAAAGAGCAGACGGTCAGTTCGTAAAGGCAGGCAACATTTTATATAGACAGCGTGGAACAAAGATTCATCCCGGTGTTAATGTTGGTATCGGCGGAGATGACACATTATTTGCATTAGTAGATGGTGTTCTCAGATTCGAAAGAAAAGGAAGAGATAAGAAACAAGCTTCCGTTTATCCTGTAGAAGAGAAATAAGACGTAAGGCTTCAGGTTGTACCCCTGAAGCCTTTTTAACACTATATATAACTATTCAGAAAGGTTAGAAATCGATGTTTGCAGATAGAGCGAAAATATATATCAGAAGCGGCAAGGGCGGAGATGGTCATGTTTCTTTTCGCCGTGAAAAATATGTACCTAATGGTGGTCCTGATGGCGGCGATGGCGGTCATGGCGGCAGTGTTATTTTTGAAGTCGATGAGGGTCTTAATACTTTGACAGATTTTCGCCATATCAGGAAGTATTCTGCTGAAGATGGTGAGCAGGGCGGCAAACGTAATTGCCGTGGTAAAGATGGTAAGGATATTATCATCAAAGTTCCTGAAGGTACTGTTATTAAAGAGCTGGAATCAGGAAAAATCATAGCTGATATGTCAGGTGATAACCGCAGACAGGTTATTTTATCTGGTGGTAAGGGTGGTAATGGTAATCAGCATTATGCTACATCAACGATGCAGGCACCAAAGTATGCTCAGCCAGGACAGCCCGCTAAAGAACTGAATCTGTTTCTGGAATTGAAGGTGATCGCAGATGTTGGATTGGTTGGTTTCCCTAATGTAGGTAAGTCAACATTATTATCCCGTGTGACAAATGCAAGACCTAAGATTGCAAACTATCATTTTACAACATTGAATCCTAATCTTGGAGTAGTGGATCTGGATGATGGTAAAGGTTTTGTAATTGCAGATATTCCTGGATTGATCGAGGGTGCATCAGAAGGAGTTGGACTTGGTCATGAATTCCTTCGACATATAGAGAGAACGAAGGTTTTGATTCATCTGGTAGATGCTGCATCCACAGAAGGACGTGATCCTATTGCGGATATCTATGCAATTAACAAGGAATTGGAAGCTTATAATGCTAATATTGCTCATCGTCCTCAGGTAATCGCAGCTAATAAGATTGATGCAATCTATACAGAAGATGGTGAAGATCCGGTTGCAAAAATCCGGGCAGAATTTGAACCCAAGGGAATTAAAGTATTTCCGATTTCTGCTGTATCAGGCCAGGGACTTTCAGAACTCTTGTATTGTGTAAGTGATATGCTTGCAGATATCAATGAAGCACCTACAGTATTTGAGCCTGAATTTAATCCTGATGTTGATATTGTAACTGGTAATGAACCATATAGCGTAGAATATAATGAAAAAGACAATGAATACGTTGTAGAAGGACCTAGAATCGAGAAGATGTTAGGTTATACCAATCTGGATTCTGAGCGTGGATTCCAGTTCTTCCAGAAGTTCCTGAAAGAAAATGGCATTCTGGATGAATTAGAGGCTCTGGGGATTCAGGAAGGCGATACAGTACGTATGTATGGTCTTGCTTTTAATTACTATAAAGAATAAATAACTACTAATGGAGGTATGATAATGACAAGTAAACAGCGTTCTTATTTAAAGGGACTTGCTATGAATCTTGAACCGGTATTTCAGATCGGAAAATCATCTGTAACACCGGAAAATGTAGAAGCAATTTCTGAAGTATTCAATACAAGAGAACTTGTTAAGATTTCAATTTTGAAGAATTGTCTGGATGATCCTAAGGAAGTAGCGAATACAGTAGCAGAACGTACTCGCTCTCAGGTTGTACAGGTAATTGGTAAGAAGTTTGTTTTGTACAAGCCTTTTAAAGAAAATCCTAAGATTATTCTTCCAAAATAAAGAGGTACGTTATGGAATCACTCAATAAAGTAGGAATTATGGGAGGAACTTTCAGCCCTGTTCATAATGGACATATAGCTCTTGCACAGTGTGCATATGAAACGCTTTCTTTAGATAAGGTTTTATTTATGCCCAGTGGCAAGTCTTATATGAAAAATGACGTTCTGGATGCAGAACATCGTATCGCCATGATTGAAAGAGCAATTGCTCCTTATCCATATTTTGAACTTTCCAATATTGAAGTGAATCGTGCAGGTAATACCTACACTTATGAGACTCTGGAATTGTTAAAACAGCAACATCCGCAGATCCGCTATTACTTCATTATGGGAGCTGATTCATTATTTCATATAGAGACCTGGAAAAATCCGGAAGTTATATTTTCTCTGTCTACTCTTGTCTGCTCTGTGCGTGATGAATATCATATGGAAGAGTTGGAAAATAAACGTGACGAACTGATTCGCAAAGGGGCTGATGTTATCCTGTTGCAGATGCCCCAAATTGATATTTCTTCTTCTGATATTCGAAATCGTGTTGCCAGAGGGCTTACTATTAATGAATTTGTTCCAGACTCTGTTTCCAGGTATATTTCACAGGAGCATTTATATGAAGAAGATAAAGAAATATCTTAAAAAGCATCTGACAAAAGAAAGATATCATCATACAGTTGGTGTTGCATACACAGCAATGTCCATGGCTATGAAATACAATCCTCAGCCTGATAATAATGAGTTCATGATTAAGGCTGAAATTGCAGGATTATTGCATGATTGTGCCAAATGTATGGACAACGATAAAAAAATCAGGATATGTAATAAAAATCAAATATCCTACAGTAAAATAGAAGCTGAGAATCCCTATCTTTTACATGGTAAAGTTGGAGCATATATAGCTCGAAAGGAATTTGATATTTTGGATGAGGATATTCTCAATGCTATAACCTGGCATACAACAGGGAGACCTGATATGTCACTTCTGGAGAAAATTATATTTGTAGCGGATTATATTGAACCATCAAGAAGACCTATTCCTGAGTTAAATCTAATCCGTCAACTTGCTTTTACAGATATTGATCAGGCAGTCATTAAGATACTTGAGAATACGCTGAAATATCTCAATGAAAAAGGCAATCCTATTGATGACATGACACAAAAGACATATGATAGTTACATACGCACAGAAAGAGAGGATTAATCTATTGACGAGTAAAGAAACAGTAAAACTTATTATAGACGCTTTGGAAGATAAAAAAGCAGAAAACATTCAGATCATTGATATCAGTGAAGTTTCATCTGTGGCAGATTACTTTATCATTACCAATGGAACGAATAAAAGCCAGGTACAGGCACTTGCTGATAATGTAGGTGAGAAATTGGACAGAGAAGGAATTCATGCAAAACAGGTTGAAGGATATTCTAATGCTAACTGGATTTTGCTGGATTATACAGATATAGTAATTCATGTATTTGATCGTGAAAGTCGTGGATTCTACGATTTGGAAAGAATCTGGAGAGACGGTAAACTGATCAGCGCAGATGATTTTTCATAAGCTGGAATTAAGCATTGAATATTGTATCGTTACGAAAATATAATATGTGATATGAATAAAATAAAAGGAATCTATAGATGATAAAAATTATCTATAGATTCCTTTTTGAAATGTATAATCATTATAACTATGCAGTACAGTTACATTACATTAATGATACAGGCGGAAAACACCAAATACTTTACCCAAAATATCAACATGATCAACAATAATAGGGTCCATTGTATCATTCTCAGGCTGTAAACGGTAATGACCATTCTCTTTATAATATGTCTTAACAGTTGCAGAATCATCAATTAATGCAACAACAGTGTCTCCGTTTTCTGCAGTATTACAGCAATTCACAAATATCTGATCCCCATTGAAAATACCAGCATTAATCATGCTGTCTCCTTTCACCTTTAAAATGAAAGTATCACCACTGGGAACCATCTCTGCCGGAATAGGGAAGTATCCCTCGATATTCTGTTCTGCAAGAATAGGCAGACCAGCTGCTACCGTACCAATGATAGGAATACTTGCCATTTCGTGTCTGACCATCTGGAAACTGTCATCCATAATTTCAATTGCACGGGGCTTGGTCGGGTCTCTTCTGATATATCCATTCTTCTCCAATGTCTCCAGGTGTGAATGAACAGAAGAAGTGGACTTCAAATTAACGGCCTCGCAAATCTCGCGAACAGCAGGCGGATAACCCTTCTTTAAAATTTCTGCTTTTATGTATTCTAAGATTTCTTTTTGTTTTGCTGTAATTTTTCCATATGCCATTACATATACAACCTCCTTTTTTATAATCATATCACAGGCTACATAAAAATGCAAACATATATTCCAAATATTTGTTCGCAAATTTGTGGCAAAAGTATTGACATCCAAACAGACATTCTATATAATCAATGTAAACAGTTGTTCGGAAACTATGTTCGGAACCCGTGTTCAGAATATGCGTTTGAAAATGAGGTTCCGCATATGTATACTTTTGAGGAGGTCAATGCCATGTTGAATGAAGATACTTATTATTTACGATCCATATCGAAACGTAGAGCACGCCAGAAACAGGTACGTCGCAATATTTTATTGCTTGTTATATCTGTATTGTTTATTTTTGTCAGTGTTTTCTTTGTTGCTTCTATTTCTACACAGGCGAGTGATAAAGAACATATGCCTTCTTATAAGTATTTTCGGAGTATCGAGATTTCTTCCGGTGATACATTGTGGTCTATTGCTGAAGATAATATGGACGCACGTTATTATAGACATACAGCAGACTATGTTGCTGAGGTGAAAAGAATGAATTCTCTGGATACTGATCAGATTATTGCGGGAAGTTATTTGATTATTCCTTATTATTCTACAGAGTTTGTCGGTTCCACAGATTGATTTTTAATCTTCGTTTTTATTTTCTCGTAATCGAACGACATTAGCAGCCATCCTGCGGCGATCGTCTTCAATTGCTGCGTAGTGTTTCCTGGTTGTATTGACATCTTTATGACCCAGAACATCTGCAACCAGGTATATGTCACCAGTTTCACGGTAAAGGGATGTACCGTATGTACTACGTAATTTATGAGGTGTTATTTTTTTCAGGTTTGTTACAAGAGAAGCATATTTCTTAACCAGTTTTTCAACGGCTCTAACGGAGATTCTTTTATTTTGCAGGGAGAGAAATAATGCATTTTCATTGCCTTCTGCAGGAATGATATGATTGCGTTGTTCTAAATAATCTAGAAGAGCAGTTTCTACTTCTTCACCAAAATAGATTACAGCTTCGTAACCACCTTTACGACGTATTTTGATACCATTATTTTTAAAATCAATATCCTGTAGATCAATACCAACACATTCAGATACTCGGATTCCGGTTCCAAGTAAGAGAGTAAGTAATGCAATATCTCTTACCTTGGTCTTCTGATGATAATAAAGTTGTTGTTTGGTCAGATTTTCACCAGATTCTACTTCATCTAATAAAAGAGCTACTTCATCGGCTTCTAAACGAATAATTTCTTTTTCGTGCAATTTAGGCATTGGCACTAATGCAGCAGGATTTTTTTCGATAAGTTCATTTCGGAAGAAATAATTATAGAAGCTTCGAAGGGATGCCAGTTTCCGGGCTTTACCACGTTCATCATTCATATATTCCTTCCCGTCCTTTACATAATAGGAGCAATATTCCAGATATTCTTCAATATCCATTCTGGTGATCTGATCAAGAATATCTATTGTATATTCTTTAATATCTTTCTTACCGTAAATGGGATTATTATCATGCAGATACTCAAAGAATACACGAATATCATAAGCATAGGCAACTCTGGTTCTGGAAGCTATATATTCTTGCATGCCTCTGAAATACTGTCCGCAGAAGGGAGGAAGAGTAGCGAGAATTTCACGTAAATGCACGATATTTTCTTTGTTTTGCTGTTCATGATAATTAGTTGTATTATTCTTCTCCATGATTTATTGACCATCCTTCCATATTGCTGTTTAGAACTGCGGTAAACATTCTGTCTTTCACTCCGGGATTTTCACGGTTTAGTTGTTTTAACAGCTGATTGATGTATTCACGTTTGGTATTTCCGTCTGCTGGGCAGGGACTCTTTACCACCGGTACATTATATTTATGTACAAATCCGATTACGTCAGATTCCTGCATATAGATTAAGGGACGAATTACTGTCATGTCTGCGCGGTCAAGATATGTAACAGGAGAGAAGGTATGAAATCGCCCTTCATAGATTAAGGACAACATCATAGTAGTTACCACATCATCTTTGTGATGAGCGTAGGCTACTTTATTACACCCTAATTCTTTCATGGCATTATTTAGAGCACCTTTTCTCATTTTAGAACATAAGGCACAGGGATTTTCTTCCTGACGTTCTTCAAATATAATTTTACCAATATCTGTTTTAATAATACTATATGGAACATCTAATTCCTGACATAGGGCTGTAATCTGGTCAAGATTCATATTTTGAAATCCAAGATCTATTGTTACAGCATGTAAAGAAAAGTATTTAGGGTAATAACGTCTGAGACCGCTTAAAGCATAAAGCAGGGTTAAACTATCTTTGCCACCTGAAATACCAATGGCAATTTTATCGCCTTCCTCTATCATTTGAAAATCATCAATTGCTCGACGTACATGACTCATTACTTGTTGTAGTTTCATATTTGTACTTTTCCTTCTTTCTGTTTTTATTAATTTTTTATGGAGAATAGGACGTATACTCTTAAAAAATGTGTTATAATCATACTTATAAAGCAAAATGAATTGCTAAAGAATATGATTAAGAGATAATTGAACACTTGCAGATTGGAGAGTATGAATGCCTATGAATCAGGATAACAAAAATAAAAATTATATTCGGTGGGGAGTTACGGCTTTTCTCGTAATTCTTGCAAGTATGATTGCCTATTATATTATCTTTAATTTGGATAATTTTAAAGGAACAATTGATAAAGTATGGGTAATTCTCATGCCGGTTACAGACGGATTGATTCTTGCATATTTGTTGACACCACTCTTGAATGTGATTGAGCGGAAGATAGTAAAGCCTTTTTTTGCATTTATAAGGTGTGAAGCCAAACATAAACAAATGCGTTTAGTATCCATATTGTTGACTATCATTCTTGTCGGTTCAATTACTTATGGATTTTTTGCTATGGTAATTCCTCAAATAGTAAATAGTATACGAACTATTATCATGCAGTTTCCAAGTTATGTAGATACCTTGACTTACTGGATATCTAAATTGCTGGAGGATAATCCGGATATTGAAAATTTTGCCAATGAAATGATTTCCAAATATTCTACAGAATTTGAAGATATTATTAATGCCAAAGTTCTGCCACAATTAAACAATATTATTGTAATGGTATCTACCGGTGTGTATTCTTTTTTAAAGGAATCTTGGAACTTCATTATTGGTTTCATTATTTCCATATATGTGTTAGCAAGTAAAGAGCTTTTTGCTGCACAATTCAAGAAAATCACATATGCATTTATTCCATTAGAGGCAGCCAACCGTTTTGTCAGCAATGTTCGTTTTTCCAATAAAACCTTTGGTGGATTTTTTGTAGGAAAAATATTAGACTCTATCATTATTGGAATCTTGTGCTTTGTATGTACCAGCATTATAGGAACACCATTTAATGTTTTGATTAGTGTAATTGTAGGCGTTACCAATATTGTACCATTTTTTGGACCGTTTCTGGGAGCAGTTCCTTCTTTAATGTTGATATTATTTATTGATCCTGTACAGGCACTGTATTTCCTGGTATTTGTATTCTTATTACAACAGGTAGATGGTAATATCATTGGACCAAAAATTTTAGGTAATTCCACAGGACTTTCCAGTTTCTGGGTCATTTTTGCCATCACATTATTTGGCGGACTATTTGGAATCGCAGGGATGATACTTGGAGTTCCGATATTTGCTGTAATCTTTGCATTTATGAAATCCACTGTAGAATCCCGGCTTAATTTAAAAAATTTACCACCAGAAACATCTAATTATTTGAAATTACTTTATATAGAGGCTGATACAAAGAAAATGGTAACATTCTCTGAAAAGGATAAAAAACCATTTTCTGAAATTACCAGAATACTGGTAAAGAGTCATGAGCATATAAAACAGCAGGAAATAGACTGGCATAGTCTATATAAGATTATAAGCCATGACACAAAAAAAGATGATGCAACACAAAATACAGATACAGATGAAACAAATTCTGATACAAAAAAATAATAGTTATAATATAAAAGGCAAATCAGACCAAAGGATTTGCCTTTTATAATTAGTATACAGGATTTGCACACTTTTTTCAATAATAAATTCGTTAAACTTGTCTTTTGCGAATAGTTACGCCCTTTTAACCAAGGGACTCTCCAGCTAAAAATTCATCTATTAAGAGTCCCCAGGTTTGATTTGAACTATATTTAAGTCAGTAAAGAAAATTATGCGTCAGGATTATCTATAATTCCAATAAATAGAGGAATCTGATTGTCCATGTCCATAATCATATACAGAAACGGTTTGTCGAAGGTAACATTTACAGGTTGTTCTATATCCAGAGAGGTTGCTTCAACCATTGCAACTTCCGTGGCTGCAGCGGCTTCTGTACCTTCTTCATCCAGGCGGATGTTGGCTTTTTGACGTACCAGACCAATATATAGATTGCCATCCTGCTTAGTTGTTCCTAAATCAGTAAAATCTGCGTTGTCTTCATCAAATGCAGTTTGCAGCCCCATATTAATTAAGCTGTCATTTAATATCTGATCAAATGTGATATCGAATTTGGGCAGCGTCAGGTTCATGTAGGTACTCTCCTGCTTCTCATTTAAGAGACTGGAGATAGCTTCTGCTGTTAAGCTGCTGCAATAATCCCGTATGGATGTATTGCTTTTGGATTTTAATGCTATGAAAGCAAGATTACTGTCTGCATAGGGAAGAATTACACCATCTACCTGATCATTTGCTAAATAATCAAAGTATACCTTATTCTGGTGCATCATTGCTGTTTCTTTCTCTTTTCCTTCCGTTGTGGTAAATGTTTGGTTATAGGTCATTTCATGGATAAAAGGATCACGCCAGGTACTCTTAAAGTATAATGTATTAAAAAGTACCAGTCTTGCTTTTTCATCCAGAGGCTTTTCTATCATTTTTTTTATCAGACCTTGTGTATGGTCGCAGACCCATTGATTCATCGCATCCATGGATTCTGAAGTGGATAGATTGGCGTGATAAGCCTGCGCATCATAGAGAGAAGAAATGGTATTGAGCCACTCCTGCTTTGGAGTGAATTCGTCATCTATCCAGGCAGAATTAGACAAATTAAGTTTAAGATTCTCTGTGTCGTAAGAAAATCTATTTATCATATTATCAGATAATGTAGTCATTTCTCCGTTTTCACCCAGTAATTTCAGAAATTCATCTTTGGTTGCACCATTTGCCCCATTTCCCGCCATTGTTAAGGCAATATAGGCGGATACCGGTGATAAAACAGGATTGGTTGTGCCATCCAGGCTCTCCTGGAAAAGCCGATAACCAAAGTCATTGACAGGTGCATAGGTATTAATGGAATAATCAATATTTACTGATTCAGCAACGGTATCTGTTAAACATATCACCTCTGATTTCTGACTGCTGTTATTTGAGGGAACGGTCACGCTGTCGGATGTGGAAGAATTTCCGCAGGCGCTAAGTAATCCGGTGATCAGTGTAGTTGTTAAAATAAATGTAAGTGTTCTTTTCTTCATAAAATCCTCTTTTCTATTGTTCGTTTGCAAATCCAATTACATAGCCATATTCAGAATTTACAGGAAAATTCTGCAACTCTTCTTTCGTTAGTATGCCACTCATTTGATAATCTGCTGATAAGGTAACATCCAAATTAAGACTTTGCAGACGCTGACATTCTTGTGTAAGAAGATCCTGATTGGCTTCTGTATCGCCATAGACGTAATCAGCACTTTCAGTAGAATCATTTTCATAGGTAAATAGATTAATACGCACTTTATATGCATATGGCTCGTTTTCATTCTGTGATAGTGTTTCTTCAAGGTAGTGATACAGGAAATAGCTTCCTTTTGCCGGAGCACCATAACAATATATGGCATCCATATTACCAGGATATTCGGAGATAATCGTATATGCAGACCAGTCATGTTGTGGTACAGTATCTGGCGCATTATTACTATCCTCTACTTCTGCCTGGAGCTGTGGCGCACTGTCTGTTGGCAAATTGCATTCTGCATCAGCTGACTCGTCCATAAGATAAGCGGCTGGAGCTTCAGACATGGAAGCGTCACTTTCCTGTGAGAATGCTTCGACAGGAGTATTATAGGATTCAATACCGTATGTAGCTACAGCTGATTCAGATGTATTCTGGGAAGATTGATGCATCCGGTATGCTGAGATACTGACAGCGCCGATACATAGCAGACAGGCTGCCATGCTTCCCCATTTCAACCAAGGTTTCTTAGTGGACCATTGGGCTGGTGTGGAATCGGCTGTATTGATATAAGCCTCATGAATTAGGTCGTCATCAATATCGCCGATGCTTTTTAACAAATCAGTTCCATTCATAATGTAATCCCCTCCTTTTCTAAATAATCTCGAAGCTTGCCACGCGAACGAAATAACATGGATTTTACTTTACTTTCACTAATATTCATATTCGCAGAGATATCGTGGATGGAATCCATATACCAGTAACGACGTATAAATATTTTACGTGCAGATTCTGGCTGCTCCCGAAGAAACTGACTGATTAATTGCCCTAATTCCTGAGATGCAAGCTTTTGCTCGCAGTCATTGGGACTTGTGATGCAATTTTCCAGTTCTGTACTAAGGGTAACAATTTCGGCATCACGCTTCTTTGCCTTTTGATAATCTAATTTACCGAAACAGAAATTTCTGGTGATTTTAGCCAGATAGGCAAAGAAATAGTCCGGACGTTTGGGAGGCAAGGTATTCCATGCGATATGATATGTATCATTGACACATTCTTCAGAATCTTCATGATTGTATAGAATACGCTCGGCTAATGTATGAAGCTGTTTTCCGTATTTAATGGAAGTTTCAACAATTGCCTGTTGTGAGCGATTCCAGTATAGTTCGATAATCTCATTGTCTTCCATGGGGTTATCCTCCTTTGTTCGTGGTTATAACGCTTCTTACCTATATAGAGGGATTTTGATCGCTTTGGTTGCATTGCTGTGAAATATTTTTTATAAAAAAATCTGATACATTAATTGCTTATTTAGCTTAATGTATCAGATTTATATTTGCAACTGTTATTTAAGATTATTCATAAAAAATAATTTTGGTGATGCATGTATCATTCCATTTCGTACCACTGAAAATACTTTGAATTGTGAAAGTCAGATTGTCTATCAACAAAGGATTTTCAAAGACAATATATTGTGGTTGCATGTCGTCTGTTAATTCTACACATAAATCATCATCAAATATGGTAAAAGAAGCAACACGATTATTTTCAAAAAAGGCTTTCTCACTCGTCTGCTTTCCATTATAGATGCACATTGCACTGACCATGAAAGATGAATCAAAGGTAAAGTGAATGGATTGACCAATTCCACCATCTTCTTCTCCTTCCTGCCATGAAGTTCCTAAACTGGAATCCAACAGATTTTTCGCGCCATAATAATTTCCTTTGGAAGAAACGTATTCAGATGTGGAACTGATTCCTCTTACAGGAATTGTCTGAAAGCCCAGAGATTCAAAGACCGATTCAGATACTAAAGTATAAGTAACAGGTTCTTGAACTTCAATAGTTGGTTTTGTAACAACGACAGGTTGAGGCGCTGGCGTTTCTTTTTCTATGATTGTTACTTTGGGTTCTATTTTATACCGACCAGCGTAATTGCTATATTCATTCAATAAGTAAGAACCCAGAAAATAAACAGTACCGCATACAATCAGACACGCAATGACTATATAAAACGCAAAGGAAGTAAATTCTTTTCTGTTATTCTGTAGTAAGGATAACATTTCCCTGGCTTCTGTTTCATATTGTGGGTCTATCTTTTGCAGCTCTGTATAATACTGACAGGATTTTGCATAATGTCCTAACTTTTTCTCAGCGGTAGCAAGTTTTAAGTAGGCATCTGTCAATACAGAATCATTCAACAAGTCTTTAGAAGACATTGTATGAACAAAAATATCCAAATATTTAATTGCCTTGTGTACGTTTTTTATACATCCAGTTCCATATAAGTATAATTGCCCTAATATGTAGTACGATTCCACATAACCGTGTTTAGAGGCTTTTAATGCATAATGATAGGCTGCACAATAATCCTTAATATTCTTTGCATGTGAAATATGCCAGCTTGCTAACTGAATATAGGCATAGGTATCTCCATCTCTGGCTTTTCGCTGTAAAGCATCATAAGAATCTGTTTTGGATATGGTCTGACACAAATACTCTAAAACCATGTCCTCTTTGTCACCAGTTACATTTTTGTCTGATAAAGATTCCTTTAATAAATCTTCGATATCTATATATTTCTCTTCTTTTTTGGTAGCCTGACTCCCCATAGTTCCCTCATTTCTGTGCGAAAATGCACACAGACAGCAAACGTTTTCAGTAACCAAATAATATATCAATATTTAGTATAGCAGTTTTGACAGATAGAAGCAACTAAGTTTTCAGACAATTTAGCTTTTCTGTTGATCTTGAAATATCCGGGTTACAGAATGGTTACCTGTTTATCAAAATCATATTCATGAGGAGTCTTGTGATCTGTTTTATGACCTACTGCCAGTGCTATCTGGAAAGAATATCCTTCTGGTATTTGGAATGCTTTTGAAAAATAGTCCTTCTTCTCTCCATGTAAAGCATCATAGATACATCCAATGACCAGGTTACCAAGACCAAGGCTCTGCGCAGCCAGTGCCATATTTTCAACAGCGATACCTGCATCAACCTGACTCCATCTAAAGCCATCCTCTGCGCTCAACAAAATAAGTACAGGTGCTTCATAGTAGAAATTGTGCGGCTGCTTTTCCTGACTGCGTAATCTTCTTTTCTCTTCGTCTAATTCTGATAAAACAGGATTGTCACCTTTTACTACTGTGAAATGAATCTCCTGTTTGTTCATACCGGTAGGTGCCATAAGACCTGCGTTCAAAACTGTATTTAATTCTTCCTGTGTAAGCTGTTCTGGGCTGTATGCTCTTGCAGAACTGCGTTCTTTTATTGTTGTTATTACCTGATTATTATTCACAGTGATACCACTTGTCCTTTCTAAATATATTGTGTTATATAACGTTTTAAAGCCAATCTCGAAACGGTGCACTGGTGGTTTTAGATTTTTGCACATACAAGATCATATAATGCTCTCATCAGTTCTTCACCTTTACGACATTCTGCAACAAGTGATACAACAGCATTTTTTTCAGGCAGAACCATCGTAATCTGAGAGTATTTTCCATCAGCCCTAAAGGAATTATGTTCACCTCTCCAAAAAAGATAGCCATAGTCATCTGTATCAGAGGCACTTGTGCTTTCTTCTATCCATTTTTCAGACAAAATCTGTTTCTCATTCCAACTGCCCTTGTTAAGGTAGAATAATCCAAATTTATGAAGTTCTGAAAGCGTAAGAAATAACCCTCCTGCGCCAAAGTTATTTCCAAGGGGGTCTGTTTCCCATGTAGGACGCTTTATCCCAAGATGTGTAAAAAGTCTTGGGGTAAGATATGAAACCAAGTCACATCCTGAACGCCTTTGTACAAGAATTCCTGCAAGATATGGGCCAACGTTGTTATATACAAAATGTGTACCTGGTTTATATTTGAATGGAATGGCTAAAGACATTTTTACCCAATCATCCTCTTTGTATAATGGGCGTTGTGCGCCCATAAGATTACCCTGTTCCTGTCCTAAACACATTGTTAGCAAATCTCGAACAGTTGCCATTTGTAGATTATCATCAATTTCAATAGGCAGGTCTTCTGAAAAAGCGTCTACCAATTTTTCATCAAGAGATAACAGTCCTTCTTGAACAGCAAATCCAACGGCACAAGAAGTAAAACTCTTCGTTGCTGAATAAATATTTCTACGGCATTCTGCTTCGCTATACCATTCCGCTATAAGTTCACTATCCTTTGTGATTTTTATGCCAAGAACATTAAGTTTTTCCGCAACTTCCACAAAATCAGATATATCCATAATAATTACCCTGCCTTTCCGTAACCTGCAAGCTTTGAACCGTAGGTATAAAGCTGTGTGTGAAAAATTTTTTCACACTATTACATCCTGTTTTTATAGTATTCCCGGATAATGGTTCTTGTATTGATGTCAGCATCTTATCCAAGTGGGGAAAATTAAACATTAGCAAATGAGACACCTACATATAAAAATATGCAGATGTCTCACAATATTAAAAAATAATCATTTGATTAGAACTTGCCAGCCTTTGCTGCTTCCTCAATGGAAACTGCAACTGCAACTGTAGCACCAACCATAGGGTTGTTACCCATACCGATTAAGCCCATCATTTCTACGTGAGCAGGTACGGAAGAAGAACCTGCGAACTGAGCGTCAGAGTGCATACGTCCTAATGTATCTGTCATACCATAGGAAGCAGGACCTGCTGCCATGTTATCAGGATGAAGTGTACGACCTGTACCACCGCCGGAAGCTACTGAGAAGTACTTCTTACCAGCTTCAAGTCTTTCCTTCTTGTATGTACCTGCTACTGGATGCTGGAATCTTGTAGGGTTAGTTGAGTTACCTGTGATAGATACGTCAACGTTCTCTTTCCACATGATTGCAACGCCTTCACATACATCGTTAGCGCCGTAGCAGTTAACCTTACCACGAGGTCCTTCAGGATCAGAGTAAGATTTTCTGAATACTTCCTTAACTGTGTTTGTGTAAGGATCGTATTCTGTCTCTACAAATGTAAAGCCATTGATACGAGCGATGATTTCTGCTGCATCCTTACCAAGACCGTTTAAGATAACACGAAGAGGCTTCTGACGAACCTTGTTAGCCTTCTCTGCGATACCGATAGCACCTTCTGCTGCTGCGAAGGATTCATGACCTGCTAAGAAGCAGAAACAATCTGTATCTTCTTCAAGAAGCATCTTACCTAAGTTACCATGTCCAAGACCTACCTTACGGTTGTCTGCAACAGAACCAGGAATACAGAATGACTGAAGACCTTCACCAATAGCTGCTGCTGCTTCGGAAGCCTTTCTGCAGCCCTTCTTGATTGCGATTGCAGCACCTACAGTGTAAGCCCAGCAAGCGTTCTCAAAGCAGATAGGCTGGATCTTCTTAACCTGCTCATATACGTCAAGACCTGCGTCTTTAGTAATCTTTTCAGCTTCTTCGATAGAAGCGATACCATAGCTGTTTAATACGGAATTGATCTTGTCAATTCTTCTTTCATAGGACTCGAATAATGCCATAGTTATTTAACCTCCTTATCGTTTCTAGGATCGATGATCTTAACAGCATCAGCTACACGGCCATACTGTCCGCTTGCCTTTTCCCATGCTGTGTTAGCGTCATCACCCTTCTTGATGAAGTCTGTCATCTTACCAAGGTTAACGAACTTGTAACCAATGATCTTGTCATCAGCATCGAGGGCGATACCTGTAACATAACCTTCTGCCATTTCCAGATAACGAGGTCCCTTCTTCAGAGTACCATACATTGTACCAACCTGGCTTCTTAAACCTTTACCAAGGTCTTCAAGACCAGCGCCTACAGGAAGTCCTTCTTCAGAGAAAGCAGACTGAGAACGTCCGTAAACAATCTGTAAGAATAACTCTCTCATAGCTGTATTAATAGCATCACATACAAGGTCTGTATTTAATGCTTCCAAAACAGTTCTGCCTGGAAGTAATTCTGCTGCCATAGCTGCAGAGTGTGTCATACCGGAGCAGCCGATTGTCTCAACTAATGCTTCCTGAATGATACCTTCCTTAATGTTAAGAGAAAGCTTACATGCACCCTGCTGAGGAGCACACCAGCCAACACCGTGTGTAAAACCGGAAATATCCTTTACTTCTTTAGCCTTAACCCATTTTGCTTCTTCTGGGATAGGTGCGCATCCATGATTACCATCACGTGCGACTACACACATCTCTTCAACTTCTTTTGAATAAATCATGTGAAATCTCCTTTCGATTGCATATCTTATACTTTTTATAGCAGGTCTATGGAATAATTTCATAAACCGAAACCCATTCGAATACGGACGGCGCTTCATTTCCGTCCATTCTTGTGGATAAGCTATCTACACACAAAGTTATTTTCGCATAAAATGAGAAAAATATCAATCTAAAATTCTATTTTTCGTCAAATATTTATCAATAATTTATTCTCAATTTTTGGAGACAATCTCGCCCTGCTTCTTATAAATGCTGTCAGGTTCGATAAATCCACGTACCATAGAGGTAGGATATACATTGGAGCATCGACCGATGACAGTTCCTGGGTTCAGTACACTGTTACAGCCTACTTCTACATTGTCTCCAAGCATTGCGCCCATTTTCTTTAATCCTGTTTCGATATTTCCATATGGGGATTTCACAACGACCAGAGTCTTATCGCTCTTTACATTGGAAGTAATAGATCCTGCACCCATATGGGACTTATAGCCAAGAATACTGTCACCTACATAGTTATAATGAGGCACCTGTACTTTATTGAACAGAATGACGTTTTTAAGTTCTGTGGAGTTACCAACTACTGCTCCTTTGCCAACGATGGCGTTACCACGGATGAATGCACAGTGTCTTACCTCTGCTTCCTCGTCAATAATACATGGTCCGTTAATATAAGCGGTTGGAAAAACGGTAGCAGATTTTGCAATCCATACATTCTCTCCACGCTTCTCGTATTTGTCTTCTGGCAGACGGTTGCCCAGTTCGATGATAAAGGCACTGATCTTAGGAAGAAGCTCCCAGGGATAGGTAGCACCTTCAAATAAAGGAGCTGCGATAGTCTGTGTCAGATCATATAAATTCTGAATTTGTAATTGTTCCATAATAGTTTGTATCCTTTCTTGTTCATATCAATAATGTAACACTTAATTCCATGGAAGTCCATCCTCTTCGGAATCCGCAAACAGAGATTGTTCATCAGCAAAGGACATACTTTCTTCGGAAGAATCATCAGGTGGAAATTCTACAGGAAAAGCTTCACCTGATGCCTCAACAGGCTGATTGTCTGAAGTCGGTGGTACCGCTGGTTCTTCTGTCCATGGCATGGGTGCAGCAGCATCCTTCTGGTCAGAAGAAGGTCTGGCATCAAAATCAAACTGTATTCGTTCGTCTTCATATTTCAGAACAGCATCGAAGGAATTTCCAGCTTTGGAGACAAAACCTGTTACTTTATCACGGGTTCTTCCTTCTGTAAATAGTTGCTGTATGATTTCTTCGGATAAAGAAACCTGTGCTACTGTGTGTCCGATTCGGAAGCCACACTCACATTCATAATACCACTGCCCTTTCTTCAGTCTGTGTTCTTTACATCTTGGACAGGTAAGAGAGGTTTCCACAGGCTGTGGTCTGTCTGGAAAGTCAAATACAATCTGCCCTTCTGTATTCAATTTAAGTGGTGCATCGAACTTTTTACCTGTTTTGGAAGTAAATCCTGTAATGACATCTGTCTTTTTGGTAGCCAGCAGCTGACGCACCTGGCTGTCATTTAGTTTGACACCGCCTATTTTACCAATCATGAATCGACAGCTGTGTTCTACATCGTCTTTATTATAATTGGCACAGCCATAACCGAAAGGCGTTTTTACAATATCGCCACCGCACAGAGGACACTTTGCATCTTTTAATTTGGGCTGTTCCAGATCATCGAAATCAAATTTTAAGCCGGTTACTTTGCCTTCCGGATCCTTGCTCAGAGCAATTCTGGCATCGAATTTCTTACCAGTCTTGGATTTGAAGCCTCGTATCGTGCCTGTTCTGCCATTGGTCAGAAGCTCCTTGATCTGAGCCTCCGGGATATCTCTTCCTGCCATTTTGCCAATGGAGAATTTGCAACTGTTCTCATCTTCTTTATTATAATTGGCGCAGCCAAAGCCAAAAGGCGTCTGTACAATTTCGCCTCCGCACAAGGGACAGACAACATCCTTGATTTTCTTGGCTTCTACATTTTCAAAGTCAAATTTAACGGTATGTTTATTGTGTTCATCTGTATCAAGAACAAGGCAGGCGTCAAATTTCTTGCCATTTTTGCTTTTGAATCCACGTATTGTTGAAGTTCTACCATTAAGTAACAGTTCTGTGACCTGGGCAACAGACAGCTCCTTATCGGCTATTTTGCCAATGGCAAAGTGGCAGCTCTCAGGATTAGCCGCATCGAAATTCGTGCAGCCATATCCGAAAGCTTTTATCTCCATAGGAGAACCGCAATCAGGACATTTGACTCCTTCTAATACCTGCGGTTGATTTTCGGAAAAGTCAAAGGAAATGTTGACTTTTCCATCCTCATCCTTTTGCAAGACTAATGCAGTCTGGAACTTCTTCTTATTCTTGGCAGTAAATCCTGAGAGGACTTGTGTTCTTCCCTTTGAGAGAAGATCAATCACCTCTTCGTCAGTCAAATCTTTACCTGCGATGCTTCCAATGACGAAACGGCATCCACTGCCATCCTTCTGATAGCGGTCACAGCCGTATCCAAAAGGCGTTGTTACGATATCGCCACCACAGACAGGGCATTTTGCATTGAGCTTTCTGCGGGCACCTAAGCCTCTGGCACCTTTTCCAGTGAACTGGCTGATCTGTGCTGCTAACTGCTGTGTTAAATCTTTATCACGTATCTGAATAGTTTCACGACGGATAAAGTCCTCCAGCTTGGTACGGTAATCCTGCATATCTACAGTGCCATTGGTGATACCATCCAGACCTTTCTCCCAGGATGCGGTCATCTTGGGGTTTAACAGAGCTGGAACCGTCATGGCAACGACTTCATATACCATCTCGCCGAAGCGTTCAGGGGTAATGACCTGGGTCTTACTATTCAGGTTCAGATAACCGATACGTATCAGCTTTTTGATAATCTCAGCACGGGTCGCACTGGTTCCAATACCGGAGCCTTTGATCTGGGCACGCAGTTCCTCATCCTCTATTAATTGTCCGGCGTTTTCCATGGCAAGTATCATGGAACCAGAGGTATATCGCTTGGGAGGCTTCGTTGCACCTACCTTGATCTGAAAAGCATTTACTTGAAGATGATCGCCTGTTTTCAGAGTATCTGCCAAATCCAGCAATTTCCTGGGATCTACTTTGGATGCCTGCTCCTCAGCTTTATCAGTATCATTGTTCTCATCTTCTGCATTTTCCAGAGTTTTGCCCATGACTTCAAGGAAACCAAGGCTTTTTAATACCTTTGCCGATGTGAATAGAGATTCTTTATCTATCTGGATGACTAATTTCAGGGTCTGATATTCGGCAGCAGGATAAAATATACTTAAGAAGCGGCGAACTATCAGCTCATATACCTTTTGTTGTAGTGGAGACAATGTGCCAAGCTCCGTTAATTGACCTGTAGGAATAATGGCATAGTGATCTGTAACTTTGCTGTCATCAGTATATTGTGTGTTTGCAAGGTGGGTATATGACTTATTCTGTAAAATTGTCTGTGTAAATTTCTGTGTTGGTGTATAATCACGCAATTTATACAGGTTCTTGCTGATTTCTCTGGCAACGGCTGTTGTCAGTACACGGGCATCTGTTCTGGGATAGGTTGTCAGTTTCTTCTCATACAGATCCTGGGCTACCTGTAAAGTTTCATCAGGGCTGATCTTGAAGCGTTTGGAACATTCTGCCTGTAATTCTGCCAGGTTGAACAATAAGGGAGCCTTTTTACGGGCTGTGCCCTTCTCTAAAGTCTGTATAATGGCATCTTTTCCGGCAAAGCTGTCAATCAGAGCTTGTGCATCCACGCGTTCTTTGAATCCATTTTCTTTATACAACTTTGGTGATTCATAATAGGTGGAGCCTTCGATTGCTTTCCATTCTGCTTCAATGTGGGCATCGGTAAAATCTCCTGTAACGCGGTAAAAAGGAGTCTCCTTAAAGTTACGTATCTCCCTTTCCCGATTAACGACCATACCCAGTACGCAGGTCATAACACGCCCCACGGCAATGGCAGTATATCCATTTGTGGCAGCAGCATCATTCAATAATTTGCCATATTTTACAGACATGACACGGGAAAAATTAATTCCCATGGCATAGTCTTCGATAGAACGCATAATACCAGACGAACCGAGGTTCGCATATGCGGACATGGGTTTTGCTTCCTGAACACCTCTTCTGATCTCTTCCTCCGTCTGGGAATCAATCCAGACGCGAAGTTCTGTCATGCCCTCTCTTACACCGCCGTAATTACGGATATTCTCTTCAATTGTCTGTCCTTCTTTTCCAGAGTCCCCTGCCCAGTAGACGGTATCAATATCCTGTCTGTGCAGAAGCTTGTGAACGATATCATATTGCTGCTGTACGTTCTTAATGACTCCATATTTATAGGTCTGCGGAAGAAAAGGCAGATCTGCCAGCACCCAGCGTTTGTAGCGAATATCGTATTCCTCCGGGTAGACCATTTCTACCAGATGACCTACACACCATGTAATGACATAATCCTGATTCTCTATATAACCGTTATTTCTGCCTGATACCTGAAAAACCTTAGCATAATCCTGTGCAACAGAAGGTTTCTCTGTTATGATTAACTTTTTACCCACTTACAACTTATCCTCTCGCCTAAAAAAGCAGGCATGCATGACACACCTGCTTTTCTGATTCTAATTGGAAACTGTGCTTGTTTCTTATTATGTATTTCTTATTTCTTTGTGATATATCCCTGTGCTTTTAAAAGCTCGGCACACAGGACAGCACCGCCTGCGGCACCTCTGACTGTATTATGGGAAAGTCCTACGAATTTCCAGTCATATACAGTATCTTCTCTTAAACGTCCTACAGAGATACCCATGCCGTTCTCAAAGTTGACATCCAAGGCTACCTGAGGTCTGTTGTCTTCTTCCAGATACTGAATGAACTGCTTAGGAGCACTTGGAAGCTCTAATTCCTGAGGAAGTCCCTTGAAGCTTACTAACTTCTCAATTAACTGTTCCTTAGTAGGTTTCTTCTTGAATTTAACAAATACAGCAGCTGTATGGCCATTCAGAACCGGTACACGGATACACTGGCAGGTGATAACAGGTGAAGTAGCAGGAACGATAACGCCATCTTCAATCTTACCCCAGATTCTAAGAGGCTCTTTCTCGCTCTTCTCTTCTTCGCCACCGATATAAGGAATGATATTACCAACCATTTCAGGCCAGTCCTTGAAAGTCTTGCCGGCACCGGAGATTGCCTGATATGTAGTTGCAACTACTTCGTATGGCTCAAATTCTTTCCAGGCTGTTAATACTGGAGCATAGCTCTGGATAGAACAATTGGGCTTAACAGCTACGAAGCCTCTGGTAGTACCGAGACGTTTCTTCTGGAAATCAATGACTTTCATATGTTCAGGGTTGATTTCAGGAACTACCATAGGTACATCAGGTGTCCAACGATGAGCAGAGTTGTTGCTGACTACAGGAGTCTCTGTCTTTGCGTAATCTTCTTCGATCTTCTTAATCTCATCCTTTGTCATATCTACTGCGGAAAAGACGAAATCTACTTCGGAAGCAACCTTTTCTACTTCATTTACGTTCATAACAACAATGTTCTTAACAGCTTCTGGCATTGGAGTATCCATTTTCCATCTGTCACCTACTGCTTCTGCATAGGTCTTGCCGGCAGAACGTGGGCTTGCTGCAATTGTTGTTACCTCGAACCAGGGATGATTCTCTAATAAAGAGATAAATCTCTGACCAACCATACCGGTACCACCAAGGATACCTACCTTCAATTTTTCACTCATACATTTCTCCTCATTTCGTTTTTATAGTATAAATATGGATTAGCTAAGTTTCAGATATTCCTGATTCAGACGAATCACTTCTTTCATGGCAGCCGGACCAGGGGCGCCAATTGTGGTTCGCTTATTTACACAGGTCTCCAGACTAATCGCATCATATATATCCTGTTCAAATACCGGGCTGATGGATTTCAGCTCTTCCAAGGATAATTCGTCTATTGCTTTGTTCTGTTCAATACAGTATAACACAAGTCTTCCAATAATACCATGGGCATCTCTGAAAGGTACACCATGATTTACGAGATAATCTGCTGCATCAGTTGCATTGGTAAAGCCCTTCATAGCACTGACTTTCATAATATCCCTATTGAATTTCATAGTGCGGAGCATACCTGTAAACAGAGCGATGCAGCCTTTTACGGTATCAATCGCATCAAAGGTAAGCTCCTTGTCTTCCTGCATATCTTTATTGTAGGCAAGGGGAATTCCTTTCATGGTAGTCAGAATGGACATCAATGCACCATATACTCTGCCTGTCTTGCCACGTACTAATTCGGCAATATCAGGATTCTTCTTCTGAGGCATAATGCTGCTGCCTGTAGAATAAGCATCATCAATTTCCACGAAACGGTATTCGTTGGAATTCCAGATAATGATCTCTTCGCAGAAACGGCTTAAATGCATCATGATCGTAGATAATGCAGCCAGAAGCTCTATCACATAATCTCTGTCGGCTACAGAGTCCATACTGTTAAGTGTAGGACCGTCAAAATCAAGAAGCTCTGCAGTATAGGCACGATCCAGAGGATATGTTGTTCCGGCGAGTGCTCCAGAACCTAACGGGCAATAATTCATTCTCTCGTAGATATCATCCAGACGCTGTCTGTCACGCTTGAACATTTCAAAATATGCACCCATATGATGAGCAAGTGTAATTGGCTGCGCTTTCTGTAAATGAGTGAATCCTGGCATATAGGTGTCGAGATTGTTCTCCATAATATGAATGATGACTTCAAGAAGCTCTTTTAAAAGTCCGTTAATCTCTACCACTTCATGTCTTGTATAAAGTTTCATATCAAGTGCAACCTGGTCATTACGGCTTCTTCCAGTGTGAAGCTTCTTGCCTGCATCGCCAATCCGGTCTATCAGGTTAGCCTCTACAAAACTGTGAATATCTTCATATTCATCAGTAATATGAAGAGAACCATTGTCTACATCCTTTACAATACTTTCCAATCCGGCAAGAATCTGATTCTTCTCATCTTCTGTCAGAATTCCCTGTTTTGCAAGCATTTTTACATGTGCCATGCTGCCTTCTACATCCTGATGAAAGAACTTCTGGTCAAAGGAAATAGATGCATTGAAATTATATACAAGCTTATCTGTCTCTTTGGTAAATCTACCACCCCAGAGCTGTGCCATGTTTAATCACTCCTTGTTTTTTAGTGTAACGGAACAGATGATTTTATACGATTCCGAATAGTTACAATTTAACATAAGTTTGGCTGTGAATCAAGGCAGATGTGACAGAAAATGCATAAATATTAATATTCAAGTTACATTTTTCGAGAAAATACATACTATAAGGTATCTATTAGATTGTGGAAGGAATGAGCCGGGTGTATTTTCTGAAATTCGACCATGTTGATTTTTCTTATTACAGTAATACAGGTGAAATTCAGGTATTACAGGATATGAGTTTCGAGATAGAACGGGGAAGCTTCATAGCTGTTGTTGGTCCTTCCGGATGTGGAAAGTCTACGATATTATCGTTGATCGCCGGACTTCTACAACCAACGGGAGGGTATATTACATTTTATTCTGATGATTTTCAGACGCCAGGAATTGGTTATATGCTTCAGCACGATCACTTGCTGGAATGGAGGGATGTCTATCATAACATCCTTCTGGGACTTGAGATACAACACAAGCTTTTCCCGGAAAATATCGAGCTGGTAAATCAGCTGTTAGTAAAATATCATCTGGAAAACACAATAAGATTAAAGCCCTCTGCTCTTTCGGGAGGAATGAGACAAAGAATCGCTCTGATTCGGACGCTGGCGCTGCAGCCAGATCTCCTGCTTCTTGATGAGCCTTTCAGTGCATTGGATTATCAGACCAGATTACAGGTATCGGAGGATGTACGTGATATTATAAAAACAGAACAAAAGACTGCTATTCTGGTGACGCATGATATTTCGGAGGCTATTTCCATGGCAGATACTGTCTTTTTGCTGCCGAAAATACCAGGATATGTGAAGAAAGTAATTCCTATTGAATTTGAAAAACAGGGAATAGCGCATGAATCTATCCGTCAGTCAAAGCTGTTTCAGGAATATTTTGATTTAATATGGAAGGAGCTTCAGAATGAAAATCAGGAAACAAGATGAGGAATTATTGCTTTATTCGCAAGGACAGCTTGCCTTTTTGACTTCGCAGAGACAGAGGAAAAAAGTCGTTATATGGAGCCGGATTATACTGTCTATAGGATTTCTTGTATTATGGCAGATGGCTTCTGATTTTGAATGGATTGATGATTTTTACTTCAGTTCACCAAGGGCTATTGGAATACTGTTCTTACAGGATTTGCAGGATATGTCACTGTTGCGGCATATCGGTATGACACTGTGGGAATCTGTTGTCAGCTTTCTACTGATTGTTATCTTTTCACTGATACTGGCGACCCTGTTCTGGTTCCTGCCTGGCCTGGGGCATACCTTTGAACCGTTTCTGATCGTATTGAACAGTCTGCCAAAATCCGCACTAGCACCGCTTATTATCGTATGGCTGGGAACAGGACCAAAGACAATCATACTCTGTGGAATGTCAGTAGGGATATTCGGATGTATACTGAATCTGTACCAGGTATTTATACAGACAGATCCGGAAAGGTTGAAATTAATAGAAACATTAGGCGGTAATAGATTGCAGGCTTTTACCAAAGTGGTATTCCCCGGGAGCCTTCCGACTTTTCTATCTATTGCAAAAACAAATATCGGATTGGCACTGGTAGGGGTAATTATTGGTGAATTCCTTGCAGGAAGACAGGGGCTTGGATATCTGATCATCTATGGAGAACAGGTATTCAAGCTGGATCTGCTGATTATGAGCATTGTGATTTTATGTGCGATTGCCATGTTGTTATACTGGCTTTTATCACTATTGGAGCGACAGATTGAACATCGTATGCTGGGAATGTAGATAACTGGTATCTACCACTTCATCCTTTAAAATATAGACTTCTGAGGACTGATTCGTATCTTCGGAAGAATCTCCTGTATATAGGAAATGGCAAAATACAACAACTAATCCTATGATAATTGCTGCCATTCCACAACTGATGTAAGTTATCTTCTGCTGTTTATGCATAGCAGATGCATATAATTTCTTCTGTACTGGTTCTCCCATGACCTTCGACCTCTTTAGCTATGTTGAATTATGAATGTACATTGGTAATAATTACGTATTTATTACACAAATATTAAATTCTAAAGAAATTCTACGTCCGGGAATAAAAAATGTCAATATATGAAAAACGCTGAAAATACAGGAAGAAATGCGTAATCTTTAGGTAAAAAAAACTTCGGATAAAAAATCCGAAGTTAAAAAGTAATTCATATAGAAGCTTTCGAAGGGACTTGAACCCTCGACCTACTGATTACGAATCAGTTGCGCTACCAACTGCGCTACGAAAGCATGCCGTCGGCAACTCAATAGCCGACTTAAACAGTATATATAATAATTGTGCTTTTTTCAAGAGTTTTTTGAAAAATTGATAAAATAATTATGCATCAGGGCTTATGTGAACAGATACCTGCTGGAATGGAATTTCAATACCGGCTTCATCCAGAGATAATTTGGCTTTTTCAGTCAGACGCCATCTTGTTGGCCAGTACTTCTCAGTAGGACAGAAACATCTTAATCCAATCACTACTTCACTGCTTCCGAGGGAATCTACACAGACGATAGGTGCAGCTGTATGATCAATATCGGGATCTTCCATAATAACCTGCTCCAATACCTGCTTCGCCTGCGCAATATTGGAACTGTAAGAGATACCAATATTCAGATCAATACGACGCAATGAATTTGCAGTGTAATTGGTCAGGGAATTATTGGCAAGATTGCCATTGGGCAGAACAACAATGCGGTTATCTATTGTCTGTAATTTGGTGTAGAATATACCAATTTCGCATACAGTGCCTTCATTCTTATGGGCGTCTTCTATAATATAGTCTCCTACTCGAAATGGCTTTAGAATCAGAATCAGAACACCACCGGCAAGATTACTCAGACTTCCCTGCAGGGCAAGACCAATGGTAACACCCAGAGAACCAAGCAATGCCATGATACTTGCTGCATCGAATCCAAAACTGTTGGCAATAGCCAGCAAAAGGACAAAGTACAGAGCGCCCTTGCACAAAGCATCCAGAAACTGTATGACACCAGTCTCCGCTCCTGCTCTCTGTAAGGATTTACGCAGAATCTTTCTGATAAAAGATATGATTTTCATACCAATCAGAAAAAAGACAACGGCGAGCAGAACACGGATACCAAGAGCCAGTGCTTTGTCTGGCAGATCCTGGAGAAATTTTTCAAATGCATTTAAGTTTTTATTGAGTTCTTTCAGTTCTTCAGAAGTTAGAAGCAGCATGATACAATATCCTTTCCTGTTGTTTAGAATGCATGAATAAATAATCCACTCCGAAGCTTAGGCTCGAACCAGGTGGATTTTGGAGGCATCAGAAGATCTGCATCAGCAACTTCAAATAATTCATGGATGGAAGTCGGGTACATGGCAAAGGCTACAGCACAATCTGTATGAACTCTGCGCTCCAACTCTTCCATTCCTCTGATTCCACCTACAAAGTCAATTCGCTTATCAGTCTTAGGATCTGTAATATGTAGAACCGGCGAAAGAACCAGGTTCTGTAATAAAGCAACATCCAGACCGTTTACAGGATCTGCTGATGTGTATTCTGGTTTTATTTCAAGCAGATGCCATTTATCCTGCAGATACATGGCAACCTGACCTTTATGTTCAGGGCGATGACAATGTTCACCAGTCTCCAGCAGCTGATAGACTGATGTGACCTGATTCAGGAATTCAGAAGGAGTAAGACCATTCAGATCCTTGACTACTCTGTTATAATCCATGATCATCAATTCTTCATCTGCAAATAATACAGAAAGGAAATAATTAAATTCTTCTTTACCAGTATAATCAGGATGAGCTGCTCTCGTTCGCTGACCTACTTTAACTGCGGAGGCACAGCGATGATGACCATCCGCAATATAGATCTGATCTATTTGGGCAAAGGTATCAGCAATTGCACTGATATCGGTATCTTCATGAACACACCATACTCTATGGGTGATTCCATCCTCGGAAGTGAAATCATAAAGAGCATCATTATGTTTGGTGCGGGTAATGATTTCATTTAATACAGGATTGGCTCTGTATGCAAGAAAGATAGGTCCTGTTTGAGCCTGACAGGTCTCCACGTGTCGAATTCTGTCCAGTTCCTTATCTTCTCTTGTATTCTCGTGTTTTTTGATAACCTGGTTCAGATAGTCATCTATACTGGCACAGGCTACAATACCAGACTGAACGCGACCATTCATGGTAAGCTCATAAAGATAATAGACAGGCTTATCCTCCTGAACGAAATTACCATCGTTTATCATCTGCCAAAGCAGATCGTGAGCCTTCTGATATACTTTAGGGTCATAGGTATCTACAGAATCATCAAACTGCGTTTCTGCCCTGTCTATATTCAGAAAAGATAATGGATGGTCTTTTACTGCCTGTTTAGCTTCTGCTCTGTTGTACACATCATAAGGAAGTGCTGCTATTTCTGATTCCAAGCCTTCTTTGGGTCTATACCCTTGAAATGGTCTGATCTGTGCCATGCTGATAACCTCCTGATTTTTATAATAAGAACATTGTATCAGATAAAGTCTTTTTTGACAACTCAAGCACGGAGTGTTAGAATCGTTCATAGTGACGCTCTATATGGGCATTCAAGGAAAGGTGTGAGGTGACTGATATGACAGAAGAAGACAAGAAATTATTAGATCGAATTAATGAATATGCAGAACGTAAATTAAATGATCCCGATAAGAAGATGCGGGTATCTTCCCAGTTAGATCGTTTGAAGCCTATTATGCTAAAAATCGCAGAGGAACAGAATACGACAGTTGAGGATATCTTTGTGAGATATATGGATCTGGCAACATCATCCAACAATGCCAAGTTCTTGAATACCGTCGGAAATATGACCCAGAATGAAAGCGGTCAGGATTTTACAAATTTGAATATTTAAACAATATAAAAAGGATGCATATTCTGCATCCTTTTTATACAGTTACACAAATCCCCTTTTGATTTCAATTCCCTTTTTACACAAACTCAGGAAAAAATTTCCCTTTTACATACCTTTTACACAATTTTGAATTCCCCTTATGAATTCCCCTTATGAATTCCCTTTTACAGATGTCCCTTTTACTTTTGAATGACCTTTTACACAATTCCCCAATTGCTGTTTTTTCGAAAAGCCATCCCCTTTTACACAAATCCCCATTACGTGAAGAATCCCCATTCTTACACGTTTTCATAAGAAACTTTAATCTCTAAAAGAAATATCAGAACTATGTTCTTTGATGTATGTAACATTGTTTCTTGTAATGATTATTGCACAGAACGTTATTATTGTCAACCTTTTTTCGAGCTTTTTTTTGATTAATATATATATTTTTTGTATGTATATTTGAAAATCTCTTGTAAGAATGCACAAGAACGGCGTTCTTGTAAAAAATAAGTGGAATCAATGTATAATTGACTCCACTTACATTATGTTAACTGCTTATTTTACTACACGAACACGGAACACTCCGTCAATATTTTTTAATTTCTGGATAATATTATCATCTGCTGCTGACTCAATATCCATTAAGGTATAAGCGTATTCACCTCTGGATTTATTTGTTAAATCTGTGATATTAATGCCAGCTTCACCTAAAGCACCTGTAAACTGAGTGATCATATTTGCAATATTTTTATGCAGAATCGCGATTCTGCCGGCTGTTGCACATACACCCATGTCACAATTTGGATAATTTACACTGTGCTTAATATTACCATTTGCAAGATAATCCATTAATTCATCAACTGCCATCTTGGCACAGTTGTCTTCTGATTCCTCTGTGGAAGCACCAAGATGAGGGATAACGATACAGCCTGGATGACCTGCTGTAGTTGTATTAGGAAAATCAGATACATATTTTCTGATCTTACCAGCTTCCAGGCCTTCTAATACATCTTTTTCATTGGCTAAGAGGTCTCTTGCAAAGTTAAGAAGAATGACACCTGGTTTCATCTTTTCAATGGCCTTGGCATCGATCATACCCTTTGTGCTGTCCATTAATGGAACATGAATGGTAATGAAATCACAGGTTTCATAAATCTCATCTACATTCAGTACATGCTTTACATCACGGCTGAGGCTCCAGGCTGCATCTACAGAGAGGAAAGGATCATATCCATATACATCCATACCTAGACTGATTGCTGCGTTGGCAACTTTAACACCAATAGCTCCAAGACCAATGATACCTAATTTCTTACCTGCTATTTCAGTACCTGCAAAGTTCTTCTTCTCTTTCTCAGCATCCTTTGCAAGTGTCTCAACATCTTTATTGGCTTCTACCCATTTGATACCGCCAACAACATCTCTGGATGCCAGAAGCATACCTGCGATAACAAGTTCCTTTACACCATTTGCATTAGCGCCTGGAGTATTGAAGACTACGATACCCTTCTGTGCACAGGTATCAAGTGGAATATTATTAACACCTGCTCCTGCTCTTGCTACAGCAAGAAGAGATTCGGGAAGCTCCATTTCATGCATGGATGCGCTTCGAACCAATACACCCTCTGCCTGGCTGATATCATCTGTTTTGACATATTCGCTGCTGAATCTTGTTAAACCTACTTTAGAAATTGGATTAAGGCAATGATACTGATACATTAGGCATTCTCCTCCTCGAATTTTTTCATGAATTCTACAAGCTTCTGAACACCTTCGATAGGCATAGCGTTATAAATACTTGCTCTCATACCGCCTACTGTTCTATGACCTTTCAAGTTTTCAAATCCTGCAGCTTTTGCTTCTTTTACAAATTTGGCATCCAGTTCTTCGTTTCCAGTAACGAAAGGAACGTTCATTAAGGAACGATCTTCTTTTCTGACAGTGCCTTTGAAGAGTTTGCTTTCATCCAGATAATCATAGAGAATCTTTGCTTTTTTCTCATTGATCTCTTTCATTTTCTCAAGACCGCCCATCTTCTTGAGCCACTTGAATACTTTGCCACAGATATAGATACCATATGCAGGTGGTGTGTTATATAAAGAATTGTTATCTGCATGAATCTTATAGCGAAGCATGGTCGGTGTACCAGGAAGTACATCTTCTGTGATCAAATCTTCTCTGATAATAACAATAACAACACCTGCCGGTCCGATATTCTTCTGAACGCCGCCATAGACTACACCATATTTGGTTACATCAATGGGCTCTGAAAGGAAACAGGAGGATACATCAGCAACTAATGTTTTGCCTTTGGTATTAGGTAATGTTGTGAAACGTGTACCATAAATGGTATTGTTCTGGCAGATATATACATAGTCTGCATCTTCTGAGATAGGAAGATCAGAACAGTCTGGAATATAAGAGAAAGTCTTATCTTCTGAGGAAGCAATTTTGTTTGCTTTTCCATAGATACATGCTTCCTGATAAGCTTTCTTAGCCCACTGACCTGTTACGATGTAATCAGCAACTTTGTTTTTCATAAGATTCATGGGAATCATTGCAAACTGCTGGCTTGCACCGCCCTGAAGGAACAATACCTTGTAATTATCAGGGATATTCATAAGCTCTCTTAAATCAGCTTCGGCTTCCTGAATAATTGTTTCAAAAGCCTTGGAACGATGACTCATCTCCATAACTGACATTCCAGTTCCCTTATAGTCCAACATTTCATCTGCAGCTTCTTTTAATACTTCTTCAGGCAAAACTGCGGGGCCTGCTGAAAAATTGTACACTCTTGACACTTTTTTACTCCTCCTGATTTCTCATAACATTATTTCCCACAGCGTAGCGATTCAAAATATATTGAACCATTACACAAATCTATATGTAATCTGGATAGATACATATCATAATAATTATTATGTATTATTGTCTAGCAGCCAGATCTTCTGCATCGAATGCATCACTGATTGGTGCGCCTGCGGGTACCATAGGGAATACCTTGTCATCTTCTTCAATAATACAATCCAGTACGACAGGTCTGCCAAGTGAAATTGCCTTTTCCAGTGCGGGTGCTACTTCTTCCTTCTTGGTAACACGGATTGCTTCACAGCCGAGTCCTTCTGCAACTTTGACAAAATCAACCTTATCAGCGAGTACAGTCTGGGAATATCTCTTATCATAGAACAGAGTCTGCCACTGTCTGACCATACCAAGAACGTGATTATTGATGATAATCTGAATGATTGGAATATTGTAGCGGCTTGCTGTTGCAAGTTCATTCATATTCATTCTGAAGCATCCATCACCGGCAATATTCACGCAGATTTTATCTGGTCTGCCCATCTTGGCACCGATACATGCACCCAATCCGTAGCCCATAGTTCCAAGTCCTCCTGATGACAGGAAAGTACGAGGTTCTGTATACTGATAGAATTGAGCTGCCCACATCTGATGCTGTCCAACGTCGGTAGAGACAATTGCCTTGCCTTTTGTTACCTGATCCAGCTGTTCAATGATGTAAGGACATGTAAGCTTGGAATCATCATATTTTAATGGATATTTAGCCTTAAACTCCTGAATATGGTTCATCCATTCTGTATGCTTTATTGGTGTGAGCTTACTGTTGAGCTCTTTTAGAATGGTCTTGAGATCACCGACAATAGAGGCATCTGTATGGATGTTCTTATTGATTTCAGCAGCATCAATATCTATGTGTAAGATTTTGGCATTGGATGCAAACTTCTTGGCATTACCGATAACACGGTCAGAGAATCTCGCACCTAATGCGATCAGCAAGTCACATTCACTTACTCCGAAATTGGAAGTTTTTGTTCCGTGCATGCCTATCATACCTGTGTATGCAGGATTTTTGCCGTCAAAGGCACCTTTACCCATAAGAGTGTCGCAAACAGGAGCATCAATTTTTTCTGCAAATTCCTTTACTTCGCGGTATGCCCCTGAGGCAATAGCACCACCGCCAAGGTAAATATATGGCTTCTTGGCATTTTGAATCAATTCAAGTGCTGTATGAATATCTTCCTGAGAATAATGATTCTCTATTACAGGCGGTTCCGGTTTCACAGGTACATATTCACATGTATTGGCTGTGACATCCTTGGTAATATCTACAAGAACCGGTCCTGGTCTTCCAGAACGTGCAATGTTAAATGCCTTTCTTAATGTATCGGCTAACTTTGTTACATCCTTAACAATATAACCATGCTTCGTGATAGGCATTGTTACGCCGGCAATATCAATCTCCTGGAAAGAGTCCTTACCAAGCATTGGTAAGGTTACATTTGCAGTAATTGCTACCATGGGAATGGAATCCATATATGCAGTTGCAATACCAGTGACCAGATTGGTAGCACCGGGGCCGCTTGTTGCAAGACATACACCTACTTTACCGGTTGCTCTTGCATAGCCATCTGCCGCATGAGCAGCACCCTGCTCATGGGAGGTCAGAATGTGATGAATTTCATCACTGTGTTTATATAATTCATCATATACATTTAAGATAGTTCCACCAGGATAGCCGAATACAGTATCGACACCCTGTTCCTTTAAACATTCAATTACAATTTGTGAACCAGTCAGTAACATATCAGCACCATGCCTTTCCTAAGTATTTCGTTCTAGTTATTCTGATTGGGACTCTGAAGGATGGCACCGCGGTTACCGCTTGTTACCATTTCTCTGTATCTTGCAAGATAACCTGTAGTTACCTTAGGCTCTTTAGGCTGCCATTTTGCTTTTCGTGCTGCAAGCTCTTCGTCAGATACACGAACATTTAAAGTCAGAGCAGGAATATTGATTTCGATGATATCGCCCTCTTCTACCAGAGCAATAGGTCCACCAACTGCAGCTTCTGGAGATACATGACCGATAGATGCACCTCTGGACGCTCCTGAGAAACGTCCGTCTGTGATCAGGGCAACGCTGGAGCCAAGTCCCATACCTGCAATAGCAGAAGTAGGATTCAACATTTCACGCATACCAGGACCACCCTTAGGACCTTCATAACGAATGACTACTACATCACCGGCGACAATCTTACCGCCCTTGATGGCAGCAATCGCATCTTCTTCACATTCAAATACACGTGCAGGACCTTCGTGAACCATCATTTCATCTACAACTGCAGAACGTTTTACAACACTGCCGTCTGGAGCCAGATTACCCTTTAATACAGCCAGACCGCCAGTCTTGCTGTAAGGATTATCCAATGGTCTGATTACTTCAGGATTTCTGTTGACAGCATTCTTAATATTCTCTCCTACTGTCTTGCCTGTTACAGTCATACATTCTTCATGGAGAAGACCTAACTCTGACAGCTCATGCATAACAGCATAGACACCACCGGCTTCGTTAAGATCTTCCATGTAAGTAGGACCAGCAGGTGCTAAATGACATAAGTTAGGAGTTTTTTCGCTGATTTCATTTGCAAATGCAATATCAAAATCAAAACCAACTTCATGAGCGATAGCAGGAAGATGAAGCATACTGTTTGTAGAACATCCAAGAGCCATATCTACTGTTAATGCATTCAGGATTGCTTCCTTGGTCATGATATCGCGAGGACGGATATTCTTACGAAGCATTTCCATGACAGCCATTCCAGCATGTTTTGCAAGCTTGATTCTTTCTGAGTATACAGCAGGAATTGTTCCGTTACCCTGAAGTCCCATACCTAATGCTTCTGTCAAACAGTTCATGGAGTTGGCTGTGTACATACCTGAACAGGAACCGCATGTAGGACATACCTTTTCCTCAAATTCACGTACATCTTCTTCTGTCATCTTACCTGCTGCATAGGAGCCAACCGCTTCGAACATGGAAGAAAGGCTTCTCTTCTGACCTTTTACATGTCCGGCAAGCATAGGACCACCGGATACAAATACGGTAGGAACATTAATTCTGGCAGCAGCCATTAATAATCCGGGTACATTCTTATCACAGTTAGGAACCATGACAAGTGCATCGAACTGATGAGCAAGAGCCATACACTCTGTTGAATCAGCAATCAGATCTCTGGTAACCAGAGAGTATTTCATGCCGATATGTCCCATGGCAATACCATCACAGACTGCAATAGCAGGAAATACAACGGGTACGCCGCCTGCTTCTGCAACACCGAGCTTAACGGCATTTACAATCTTATCAAGATTCATATGTCCAGGTACGATTTCGTTATAGGAACTTACGATACCTACCATTGGCTTCTGCATTTCTTCTTCTGTGAAACCAAGAGCGTTAAATAAACTTCTATGGGGTGCCTGCTGCATTCCCTTTTTTACATTATCACTTTTCATGAGTATACCTCCAAATTAACTATATTCTCTCTGCAATCAGATCGCCCATCTTGGCAGTGCCTACCTGAGTAACTGTAGAGCGTTTGCTCTCTTCCTGGGGCATGATATCAATGGTGCGGTAATTTTCTTCCAGTACCTGCTTTACAGCCTTTTCAATTGCATTGGCTTCTTCATCCAGATCAAAGGAATAACGAAGCATCATGGCCGCACTCAGGATTGTGGCAATTGGATTGGCAATGCCTTTGCCTGCAATATCAGGTGCAGATCCGCCACTTGGCTCATAGAGACCGAATTTGGTATCATTGAGGCTGGCTGAGGACAACATACCAATGGAACCTGTTACCATACTTGCTTCATCAGACAAGATATCACCGAACATGTTCTCTGTTAAGATAACGTCGAACTGCTTCGGATCTTTAACCAGCTGCATTGCACAGTTATCTACAAGCATATGCTCCAGAGTAACTTCTGGATAATCCTTGGCAACTTCTTCTACGACTTTTCTCCAGAGTCTTGAAGAATCCAATACGTTTGCCTTGTCTACGCTGGTTACTTTCTTGCGTCTCTTCATGGCGATATCAAAACCTTTAATGGCAATACGACGTATCTCATTCTCTGTATAGGTCAGTGTATCAACGGCAGTCATAACGCCATCTACTTCTTTGGTGCTTCTCTCACCGAAGTAAAGACCGCCTGTCAGCTCACGCATGATCATCATATCAAATCCGCTGCCGATGATGTCATCACGAAGTGGGCATGCTTCCTTTAATTCTTCATAAAGATATGCCGGTCTTAAATTGGCAAATAAATTCAAGGCTTTACGAAGCTTTAATAATCCGGCTTCCGGTCTTAAATGAGGAGGCAGCTTATACCAGGGGGATGTAGAGGTGTTACCACCTATGGAACCCATTAATACTGCATCAGCTGCTTTCGCAGCAGCAATTGCTTCATCAGTCAGTGGCTCGCCATAGGCATCTATGGAAGCACCACCCATTAAAATATCCCGGTAGTTAATAGTATGATTATATTTTAAAGCTACTTTGTCTAATACCTTTTTTGCTTCGGTGACAATTTCAGGACCAATTCCATCACCGGGTATGCATACAATATTCAAATTCATTACATTTCTCCCTTTGCGCTGTTGTCTACGCTGTTATTTCCTTTGTATACAACATGAATGTATGTATATTTATACAAGGACATAAGTTTATCATATTACATTCAATGCAAAATTTCAACCGTATACATAAAAAAGAACTATGCCGATTAGATATGATATGTATAATCTGCTGGAATGTTTGCGTGTATACAATATTATATAAAAAAAGAAGCCGACATAATCGACTCCTTTTTATCAGCATGTACCTGACATGCATTTTGATTTATTCAGCGTCAGGCTTCTCAACCTGCTCGATTGCAGACTTCTTCATTGGAATACGGCAGTTCTTATTGTTACCGAATTCAACAATAACATCTTCATCTGTAATATCAATAACAATGCCATAGAAACCGCTGGTAGTTAATACGCTGTCGCCTACCTCAACGGAATTAATCAGTGCGCTTCTCTTCTTCTGTTCCTTTTTCTGGGGACGATAGAAAAGAAAATAAAAAATACCAATCAGTACAGCAAAATAAATGACCCATACGATTGGGCTTGCCATAGCCTGTCCGGCTGCTTCGGCTTCTGAAGATAATAATAAGTTCATCATGTTTCCTCCTGTAAGTTTATAAAGCATATCATACACAAAAAAGTGCGATACATCAAGTTAATTTTTTATGAAGCGGATCAATCCGGTTCACCGGCTGCCATACTTTCAAGCTTTGACTTCTTATATGCAGCAAATTCACCACGGTCAAGGGAATCACGGATCTCTGTCATCATGGTGTTGTAGAAATATAGATTGTGAAGTACACATAATCTCATTCCAAGCATTTCCTTTGCTTTCAGAAGATGCCTGATATAGGCTCTGGAATATCTGCGGCATGCAGGACAGTTACATCCAACCTCGATAGGACGTGTGTCAAGTTCGTATTTGGCATTGAACAGATTGATCTTGCCATGATTGGTATATAAGTGACCATGTCTGCCGTTACGTGTCGGATATACACAGTCAAAGAAATCAATACCACGTTCTACACCCTCCAGAATATTGGCAGGTGTACCAACACCCATCAGATAAGTAGGTTTATCTTTAGGCAGATAAGGAACTGTTTCCTCCAGGATATAATACATCTCTTCATGAGTCTCACCTACAGCAAGACCACCTACAGCATAACCATCCAGATCCATTTCTGAAATACGTTTTGCATGCTCAATTCGAATATCAGAATAAACAGCACCCTGGTTGATGCCAAATAACATCTGCTGCTTGTTGATCGTATCCTCCAGAGAGTTCAGCCTGTTCATCTCTTTCTTACAGCGCTCTAACCAGCGTGTCGTACGCTCTACAGATGGAAGCACATATTCTCTGCTTGCCTTGCTGGGAGGACATTCGTCAAAAGCCATTGCAATGGTAGAAGCCAGATTAGACTGAATCTGCATACTTTCTTCAGGTCCCATAAATATTTTATGACCATCAATATGGGAGTGAAACGTAACACCTTCTTCTTTGATCTTGCGAAGACCGGCTAAAGAGAATACCTGAAAACCGCCTGAATCTGTTAAGATAGGCTTATTCCAGGACATAAATTTATGAAGTCCACCTAATTTTTTGATCGTTTCATCTCCTGTTCTGACATGAAGATGATATGTGTTAGAAAGTTCTACCTGTGTGCCGATTTCTTCAAGGTCAGCAGTAGAAACAGCACCTTTGATAGCAGCTACAGTACCTACGTTCATAAATACAGGTGTCTGAATTGTTCCATGAACGGTTGTTACTTCTGCACGCTTTGCTCTGCCTTCTTGTTTCAATATTTTATACATGTAATTTATAAATCCTCCAAAAATTCTTCAAGGGTAATGCCCTGACTCATGATTGCTGTGGCAGCTTCCTTGCCTACATATCTGAAATGCCATGGCTCATACTGAATACCGGTAATATATTCTTTACCAAGTGGGTAACGGAGTATAAAGCCATATTCACAGCTATGCTTATTCAGCCACTTACCAGCTTGTGTTTCACCAAATTCTATCTCAAGATATGGATAGGTGTCACTTACGATATCCAGAGCCAGTCCAATCTGATGTTCACTTGCGCCAGGAACCGTTACTGTAATAGATGAAATTTTATAGGCTTCCAGATAGGAATACCCTTTGTTCATATAATAATCTATTTTGCGGTTAAATAATACAGTCTGCCTATTATAATCTCTGTAAGGTGAGCAGACCATCAGATTGATTCCATCAGCTTTGGCGGCTTCCATCATTGCCATCAGGTCATCAATGATTCTGGCATCGCATTTCATATTACCAGTAATTTTTCCTGGTGTAAAGGTGTAATTCTCAGGAACGGGATGTTGTTTATTGACCAGAAGAAGTCTCCAGTCATCTGCGGTCAGCTTCTGCTCTACCGTTTCATCAGTGACTGCAGATGTCTGTTCTTTCGCCTCATTGGCTTCCAGAATATCATCCAGTGAGAACTGGTCAACACCATTTTGAACATCAAGTTCTTCATTATTATATCCCTGAAGCACGTCATTATCATCTATAACATCTGCTGCGGAAATATCCAGCACAGTCGGTACATATTCGTAATTAGCCTCTATCTCCTGCATTCTGCTGTAATCCTGTGCTAAATACTCTTCTTCCTGTATATAGGGAAAAGCGAAGCTGCTGCTGATTATAAAAAACAAAAAAACAGCTGCGATGCTGGAAAAACGCTTACTGTTGTGAATCAGATACTCTCCAGTATCACCAACAATGGTCACTACAATAAGAGCTATTTGCCAAGGCAGCTTAAAATATTTATGTTTATGAATTTTTCTTCGTAATCGATTGGTTGTTGTTTCCTTCCATGTTTTGTTCATACTACTCATCCCCATTAGAAAACATGCTTTAACTTAGTCACTCCCCAGAGACTGTAAGACGTTAAAAGCTTCTGCACCCATGATATCATAATTAATATCGAATTGCATCTATAATTTGTGAAAATTGTAAAAAAATGTTACTCATCCGGCATCCTTGCTTGATTTTATAAAATATTTCGATATAATTTTAAGAAAAACCTATTTTCACTGGGTATGAAAGGATTATATATTATGGCAGGTTCTACATTTGGCAATTTATTTCGTATTACAACTTGGGGAGAATCACATGGGGCTGCTATCGGTGTTGTAGTAGATGGCTGTCCTGCCGGACTTACATTGTGCAGCGAAGATATTCAGAAGTATCTGAACAGACGTAAGCCTGGACAGACTCAGTATACAACACAGCGTAAGGAAGCTGACGAGGTGGAAATTCTTTCGGGAATCTTTGAAGGAAAGACAACAGGCACTCCTATTTCCATGATTGTACGTAATACTTCCCAGCGTTCCGGTGATTACAGTGATATTGCATCCTACTATCGACCGGGACATGCAGACTATACCTTTGATGAAAAATATGGATTCCGTGATTATAGAGGTGGCGGACGATCTTCTGCCAGAGAGACTATAGGACGGGTTGCGGCAGGTGCAATTGCTGCAAAGCTTTTAGGTGAACTTGGAATCACGGTTGATGCTTATGTAGAATCTATAGGTCCTGTATCCATATCCATGGATCGATTTAATCTGGAAGAAGCCAGACGTAATCCTACCGGTATGCCGGATGCAGAGGCTTCTGCCCAGGCAGAAGAATATTTACAGAAATGCATTGAGAATCAGGATTCTGCTGGTGGTGTAGTCTCCTGTAAGGTACATGGAATGCCGGCAGGCATTGGTGAACCTGTTTTTGATAAACTGGATGCATGTCTTGGACAGGCAGTTATGTCTATCGGAGCTGTGAAAGCTTTTGCTGTTGGAGATGGATGTGAGGTATCAAAGAAGAATGGTTCTACTAATAATGATGCCTTTTGCAATGTAAATGGACAAATCAGTAAAAAGACAAATCATGCAGGTGGAATTCTTGGAGGAATCAGTGACGGTTCTGATATTATATTGAGAGCATATTTTAAGCCTACTCCTTCTATCTACCAGAAACAGCAGACAGTAAATCAGGCTGGTGAAGAAATCGAGATTCAGATCAAAGGCAGACATGATCCAATCGTAGTCAGCCGTGCTGTGGTTGTTGTAGAGGCCATGACAGCTGTAACGATTCTGGACGAATTATTACGTAATATGACATCCAGACTGGATGGAATCAAGAAATTCTATCATAAATAGATTATATTAAAATGAAAAAATAAAAACTGCGATTTGTTGTATGAAATCGCAGTTTTTTTCATCTTTGTTTTTGCCTTTTATTTCATTTCATGGAAAATGATGCAGTTAGGCTGCTTTACTTTCATTTCTTTTCCATTCATAATAATAACATTTTTATTCAAATCCACAGTAAAGAATGTCATAGTATCTGATTCATGATTCAGGCTTACAAGGTGCTTGTTATCCGGGAATAAGGAAGCATCCTTTGGATATTCCCCGCTGATAGGAAGGCAGAACAGTCTGTTGAGTTCACCACTCTCCGGTTGTATCTCATAAAGAGATACACTGTTTTCACCAGCATTGGAAGCCAGAATATACTTACCGTCAACAGAAATGTTGAGTGCACTTGCAGCAACATCCTGTGCCTGGTATTTATCAGTTGTAGGAATGGTCTGAACATGGTCAAAAAATGGAGTGCCATCTTCTTCGTGATAATGGTATACATCAATGCAGTTCTTTAACTCACTTACTACATAGAGGTAACGTCCATCATCGGAGAATTTCAGATGTCTTGGGGCTGACTCCAGATCACATCTGATGATATCGACCTGTTTCAGAGTGCCTTTTTCATGATCCAGCTTGTATACATTGACGTAATCAATACCTAAATCTGCAGCACACAGATATTTATTATCACGTGTCATCTTTACACAGCTGATATGCGGACGAAAACTACGCTCAGCAATGCTGCCAAGGCCCTTATGGAAGATCTCTTCTGTGATCTCTCCTACTTTACCGGTCTCAGGATCAAGACGAAGCACTGTAATCTTGCCATCATGATATCCTGCACAGAACAGGAACTTATCTTCATAATCAGTGGACAGATAACATCCTCTCATACCATTGATAGAAGCTTTATTGATCAGTTCCAGATTGCCGTCTTCCAGAATCTTGAATGCTTCTACACCGAAGTCTGTAATAGAATAGAGGAATTTCCCGCTGTGAGAAATTGTAACGTAAGAAGAATTGGTAATCTCAACCTCTGCTTTCTCTTTTAATCGACCATTTGCCATATCGACATCATATATCTTAATACCATGATTATCACCCATTGTATAAGTTGATACATAGGCTACATATTTTGACTTGCTCATCCTATCGTCTCCTTCGTTTGTCAGATTATGTTATTATATTAACATATTAGGTTTAATTTGTTAACACTTTTCTTAGTTGTTCTGTTGTTTTACTATTTCCTCCAGATCGTGGGTGACAAATTGAGGAAACTGTCCATTTCTTGGCTTGAATGTCATATAACTGTTATAGTATGGATACATATCATTCTCACCCAAATAGATGATGTAATTATTATTCTGCATACCGAAAGCATTATATGAAAGGATATCCTGAATCATAGAATCGGTAATAGCTGCTATCTGTTCAGGGTCTGTATAGGTAACACGAGGATACGAACCATCTTCTAAGGCATCTGCATAATCTGTAACAGTCAGCGCATCAATAGAATCCGGTGATAATTTTTCCCTGCAGTCAAAACCATATTCTTTTAACAACTCAATGGTCCTGACAAAAGAAGGATATACAAGATATCCACTGTCGGAGGGATAATAGGTATTTTGATTGACTGTTACTTCATTACTTACAAACTCCAGGGAAGCAACCGGATATGTGTTCATGATCTCGTCCAGATTCAGATCCATAAATTCTGTCTGGTAAGCCTCAAGAAGAGCTGTCTGCTTCTCTTCATTCAGGGAAATGTTTCCAGTAGTATACTCACCGATACAATTGACGTAATTATAAGAAGTATTCCATCCAGTTGCGAATAATGGCATGGAATTTGCCTTATAATCTATATCATTATAAATAGCTTCCAATAATGCATAGGATTCTTCATCTTTCAGATTAATATAGTATTGTCTGTATACACTTTTTCCATTCTTTAAATGGTATGCAAAAGAAATATTGGTATAGCTTGCTTCTTTCTCCAATATATTCTGGTACTCCTGGGTCTCTTCGATTCCTTCATAATATTCGATGTCTGTATAACGAAGACCTGAGGCAGCAGCTTTTCTTGCCAGCTGAATAAGGCTGGGATTATCGCTGATATGCATATGATCCAGCCTGTAATCATCTGCATTTTCATACCCAAATGGTCCCTGAGAACTGACTGACATCAGACCTGATATAGAAACAGAACAGTTCTCAATCTCAGCGTCAGAAGGAACATAGGTGTTATAGCCAAAAGCATCTGTCTTAAATACGACAACGATCAATGCAATGCAGGCTCCGTCAAAAAGGAGCTGTCTGCAGTGGTGAAAGGCACAACGTATATCCATTCGAAACAGAATCTCCATAAAGAGCGCAGAAAGAATAAATCCTAATCCAACACCGAATAAGAACCATCCAAAGGATCTCATGGAAGGTGACAGATTTTCAAAGAATACGCCGGAATACAGAGAAAGCGGGATGCATATACCGGCTTTAATAATTGGCTCGCTTGCTTTAAATACAACTGCTTTGCCTGCAGCTTCTGTCGGACGAACCAGATATAATAAATAGCCGCAGATACTTAAAATTAACACTGCAATTCCAATCAGAACCAGATAGGAAAAATATACAGAATAGTTAAATGGCTCTGTCGTCTGCACAGGAGCAGCATGCTCAAACAGCCGAAGTATCATATGCAATGGTGAAAAGGCAGCAAAATCCGGATTACGACCGGATATATTCGTATAGAAGAAATCCTGAAATAAAATATCCCGCAGTATCTCCAGCAAACGGCTGTAGGTCAATAAAATACCCGCACCAAGAATTGTAAGAATCAGGTTGCCTGCCAGCATAACAGCCAGGATACAGGTACTATAAACAACCAGAAATACAAGAAGCGAAGTACCGGTATAGCATAGCGCATTACCAAGAGCATGCATGGAGAATGCATTATTTCCAATACCAATTACAAGACAGATTATTACATGAATCAATAATGGAATTATGTAATAAAGAACGCCTGCAACATAATGGGCGCAATATAATAATCCTCTTTTCACAGGAAGACTATGATAAAAATCCAGCTGTGCGCGGTTATGCAGGTAGACATACCCGCTGATGCCACATACGATTGCTGATACAATTGTCATGATCATCATGGGACTTATGCAGTTATTTGCAAAGAAAATGTCTGATAAATAGTAAGATACAGGATATTGGTATGTCTTCTGATACCGGAGAATGTCTTCAGCTTTTAGAAGGAATACTACTTCCAGCATCAAAAAATCAAGAATAAAAATACAAATCGGACACCATATCCTTTTGCGGAAATCCTGTATGAGTAATTTAAAAAATAAGTTTCCTGATGTCATAACCAATCACCTCCGTCTCACTGATAAATATTTCTTCAAGAGATAAAGGCAGAATCTCTGCCAGAATCGGATCGCAGGAGTTTACCTTGTCCATAATATCTTCACTCTTACCTCTGACTGTAAGTAATTGCAGACTGCCTCTTTTCTCAGCTTTTACGATATCAAGGGAATTGAGCGCTGCCTTCTCATCTTCAGAATTGTGGAAGACACATTGTAAAGTATGGATGTTGAGCTTCATTTCTTCCAGCTCTTTCTGCATAAGCACACCACCCTGATGAAGAATGCCTACACTGTCGCAGATATCTTCCAGTTCCCTTAAATTGTGGGAGGCAACTATGGGGGTAAAATCTCTGGTAGTCATTTCGCCTGCAAACAGACTTTTCACAGTCTGTCTCATAACCGGGTCAAGACCGTCAAAGGTCTCATCACAAAAGAGGTATTCTGTATTTGCACAGATACCCAAAAGTATGGAAACCTGCTTGCGCATACCCTTGGAAAAGGTGTTGATTTTACGTTTGGCAGGCAATTCAAAACGTTCCAGATATTCACGAAATCGGCTGGAATCGAACAACTGGTAATAATCCCTGTAAAAACGCATCATCTCCAGGGGAGAGGAATTTGGCAGATAATACTGATCATCTGAAATATAAAAAAGCTTCTTTTTTACATCGGGATTCTCATAGACTGGATGTTCATCGATCAGAATGCTTCCCTGATCCGGTTTTAAAATACCACAGACCATACGTATAAAAGTACTTTTACCTGCGCCGTTGGTTCCAATCAGACCAAAAACTTCTCCCTTTTTTATGGTAACACTAATATCTTTCACGGCTTCTATATCACCGAATCTTTTACTGATGTGAGTGGCTGTAATCATATGGTATTGCCTCCCTTTGTACTGTTTTTAACACAGTCCTGTAACATAGTCTCTAATTGCTGAGGGCGAATACCAATGGCTAATGCTTTATCCACGCACTCACCCAGCTCTCTCCTAATCTCTTCTCTTTTGGAGTCTGCCGCTTCACTTGATTCGCTGACAAAGCTCCCCTTCCCTTTCATGGTATAGATATATCCTTCCCTCTCCAATTCCTGATATGCACGTTGAATTGTATTTGGATTGATAGATAATTCCATTGCCAGACTTCTGACAGAGGGCATAGGAGAATCTGGTTCCATTACGCCACATATGATCATTTGCTGAAATTTTTCTACGATTTGTTCATAAATAGGTCTTCTGTCTTTATAATCAATTAGAATCACGCAAGATTCTCCTTTCTTAACTGTATTAATACAATTAATACAGAAAGTATACAGTACAGGCAATGTTATGTCAATAGAGAAAGGGGAGCCTAAAGCTCCCCTGCCTCGTACAGATTGTTTGCGTATCTGACGGAACCCATCGCATCTTTGGAATAGAAATCAGCACCGATCATATCAGCATATTCCTGAGTCAATACTGCTCCACCTACCATAATTTTACAATCACAGTGATTATCATGAAGTAATTTGATGGTTTCTTCCATATAAACTACAGTGGTGGTCATTAAGGCACTTAAACCAACCAGCTTTACATGCTGTTCCTGTACTGTCTGTAAGATCAATTCGGGAGGAACATCTTTTCCAAGATCTATCATTTCAAAGCCATAGTTCTCTAATAATGTCTTTACAATATTTTTGCCGATATCGTGAATGTCGCCCTTGACTGTAGCAATTACAATTTTACCCTTGGTATCATTGTGCCTGCCCTGTTTGGAGAGTACACTCTTGATTGCGTCAAAGGAAGCCTTGGCAGCATCGGCACTCATAAGAAGCTGAGGAAGGAACATTTTCTTTTCTTCAAATCCCTTTCCCACTATATCAAGAGCAGGAATCAGCTTATCATTGATAATTGTAAGGGAATCCGAGCCTTCATTTAAGAGTTTCTCTGTTGCCTGATAGGCGCTTTCGCTCAACCCCTTTACAATGGCGTCTTCCAGAGATAATGCACCGGTATTGCCGCTTTTGGCAGCAGGCGTATCCGTTTTTGCCATTTCGGTACATTTCCGGATGTATTCCATACAGTTATCATCTTCGCCAATCAGTGCATTAAAACTATAGTATGCTGCCATCATGGATTCACTGGAAGGATTCACAATGCCTGCACTTAAACCGTTCTGCATTGCCATGGTAAAGAATGCTGTATTAATGCGCACTCTTTCAGGAAGACCAAAGGAAATATTGGATACACCAAGGACGGTATGTAATCCCATCTCATAACGGAGTCTTCGCAATGTTTCCAGAGTAATCATGGCATTGTCCTGTCCGGTACTGATTGTCAGAACGAGAGCATCCATAACCAGATTTTTCTTAGGAATTCCATAAGAAGCAGCTGTGTCTACTATTTTTCTGGCAACTGCAATTCTGCCTTCTACTGTTTCGGGGATGCCTCCCTCATCCAGACATAAGCATACCACAACAGCACCATATTTTTTAGCAAGAGGAAATACCATTTCCATGGATTCCTTCTTACCATTTACTGAATTGAGCATTGGTTTACCATTATAGCAGCGAAGTGCTCTTTCCATGGCTTCTCCATCGGAGGTATCAATCTGCAAGGGCAAATCAATAATAGCCTGAATACCGGTAATTGCTTCTTCCATCAGGGCGGGTTCGTCTATTTCAGGAAGACCTACGTTGACATCCAGTATCTGTGCACCTTTTTCCTCCTGAGTGAGACCTTCTTTATAAATATATTCCATGTCATGATCACGAAGCGCCTGCTTGAATTTGGATTTGCCGGTAGGGTTAATACGCTCTCCGATGATTAGAGGCTTCCTTGTAAAATATACTGCATGATTATAAGAAGATATTACGGTCAGATTCTTATCAGTAATTGGCTGAATCGGCATATCCTTGCAGGTCTTGACCAGTTCTGCCAAATGATCCGGGGTTGTACCACAACAACCGCCAATCAGGCTGGCACCCTCTTCTACTAATAAACGTGCCTTTTGTGCAAATTCCTCTGGACCTACATTGAACTGGGTCACACCATCAATTACAACAGGAAGACCTGCGTTTGGATTGATGGCAATTGGAATAGAACAACATGCAGTTAATTCAGGAAGAAGCTTTAACATCTGCTCCGGTCCCAGACCACAGTTAAAGCCTATGGCATCTACACTAAGCCCTTCCAGCATGGCGGTAACAGAAGCAACGTCTCCACCTGTCAGAAGCTTGCCATTTTCATCAAAAATCATGGTAACGACTACGGGCAGAGAACTGTTTTCTTTGGCTGCAAGGACTGCTGCCTTGATTTCATAGGAATCGCTTACTGTTTCAATTAGTATCAGATCAGCACCTGCCTGCTCGCCTGCAACGACTACTTCTTTAAAGGCGTTGTAAGCGTCTTCAAAGGCAATTTCTCCAAGAGGCTTTAACAACTTACCAAGGGAGCCGATATCCAGAGCAGAATACATAGGCTGTGCGTTCTCCCCTAATTCTGCCTGAGCTTCGCTGATGGCTTCTTTGGTAATACGGATACCAGCGGATACCAGCTGCTCTACTGTATAGGCAGTTCCTTTGCATTTATAAGTATTTACACCAAAAGCATTAGCTTTTGTAATATTACATCCTGCAAGCAGATATTCCTTGTGAATCTGACGGATAACTTCTGGATGCAGGATATTCCAGGTTTCGGGAATTTCCCCGGTCTGCAGACCTCTTGATTGTAGTACAGTTCCCATTGCTCCATCAAAAAATAATAATTCCTTGCCGATTTGATCACGTATCTTCATCTCTAAACTCACATCCTATATTTTTACATTGTTTACATTTCCCAATATGACAGTCCTCTTTCTGTGGAGTGACTCCGATAAAAGCAGTTACGCTTTTGGTTGGATACATTAAGAGACTGTCTGTCAGAGTAATACCCAGTCGCTTTGTACAATCAATTGCCTGAAAAAAATCTTTCTGCGCAGCCAATGGCAGATCCCCATATCCGGGACTGAAACGGGGACGCAGATAGAAACCATGTCTGGCAGCATCCGATTGTAATTCCTGCTGAAGCATATTACAACAGGCTTCTATTGCTGCTGCTGCACAGGCTTGCAGAACAGAGGCTTTGGCCATATTGATCAGTTCATACTTATGAAGCAGCTTGTCCGCTTCAATGCCAAGAGTAGCCGCCATTAATATAACATAGGGACATCCACGCAGATTCGCAGCCAGTTGATTACTGTAGAAAGGAATCTTCTTTGGAAAATCTGATTCTAATTCTGATAATGCAATCTGTTTGGGATTTGCTTCTATGATCTGACACTGATATGTTTTATAGAGACTTCTGGGGTGGATTACAGCAAGAAGATCTGTAAGCACTTCATCAATCATACTGGTTATCTGATCATCAGGTGTGATTCCCCGATAACCCAGATAGCGGTATATCTCTCTTTGGTTTATCTTATCTTTACTTAGTTTCACACTTATCACACTTCTATTATATTCTTTAGTCAGGTAAAGTAAGTGTAGCATTATGTCACTTTAAAGTCAAGAAAACGTCTGAGATTCAGACGTTTCCATGGCTTCTAATTGTACATGTTTATTCACTTTTGTTTTCACATCCGCAGGTATTCTGCACAGTAAAACTGTTATTAAATGGTCTTGGCTGGATAAAGGAGTTATCATCACAGTCCGGCTCTCTTCGTTTGTTACTCTCAGATTCAAAAGAGGAGCGTCTGTCGCACTTTCTTTCTGAATCCGTCTGACGATTTGTACATCTGTTATTGCAGCCATTATTGTTGTTTTGGCATCCACAGAAAATCAGGTAAAGTAAAATCCAATAACTAAGCATATTATCAACTCCTTTACCCTATAGTATGTAGGAGTCGATAATTGGTTACCAGTCTCTTAGATGGGAATTAATATATCGAAAGGTTGCTTCTTCTCCCTCATCTGCAAGCATATGAAGAAGTAATTCCAGAGTCGTTCTGGTATCTGGATGCATAAAATCGCCTGCTTTGCCTTTGGTATAATACTGTAGAGGCATATCATCTGTGTAATGCCCCTGATTATAGTTTTTGGATGCCGCAACTCTGTCTATGAACATCTCTACAATATAGCGCATGGGCATGGGAACCGGGACAATTCCGTCACCGGCATGAATCCCATAGTCAAGCCAGTATTCATAATGATGTTTGTTACGGCCTTTATGATGCAGCCAGGCAGAGGAATAACCAAGAACCTCACGTTCTGCATTATTGGGGCTTTGGGTTCCCTGATAGTATTTGACGCCTACCCAGAATTCGCTGGGCATATATTTTGACAGGTCATGAGCAAGTCCCTGTCTGTACAGTCCAACCCGGAAGCATCCTTTCATGACCATATTTTTGTGATGTGTAATTGTTTTAAAATGCTGCCATAGTTTCAAGTTATATTACCTGTCCAGTTTCTTTCTTTTTCTTGATGAACTTTTATTCATTTGTATTTTCTGTCCACACAGTATTTTGACGCTGCGTGGCGATACTTCTATTTCCTTAGTCTTTTCCAGCATTGGCTCTGCGTTTGGCATAGCTGTAAATTGAGGATATTGTGTATCCAGAACAGTATTCCAGGTGTAGTTGCCAGGAAGCGTAGGAAGTGCAAAAGACTTGGCTTCCCAATGCATGTTGTAGGCAATATATATATAATCATTGTCCCATTTATCTTTTTGAACCGGAAGTGGTTCGCAATACATCATGCCGACATGTCTGTCACAACTTTCAGAATGGATTTTCCATGCGTCTTCTCCATGATAGGAAAGTTCGGGATAACCATTTCCATGAAAATCAGTCATTGCAAGCTCATGATCTGCGTGGAGTACACTATGTTTCTGGCGAAATTGAATCAAAGCTTTTACATAATCCAGAAAAGGCTCATTTTTTGCTGCATTTCGCCAGTCAAGCCAACTGATGTCATTATCCTGACAATAACAGTTATTATTACCCTTCTGACTGTTACAGAATTCATCGCCTGCAAGAATCATGGGAGTACCCTGAGCCATTAGCAGAAAGCACATGGCATTGCGCATCTGTTTCCTTCTTAAATCAAGAATACTTCTTTTTCTCGTAGCACCTTCTATACCACAATTCCAGCTGTAGTTGTAGTCCGTTCCGTCCTGATTATTTTCGCCATTGGCGTCATTGTGTTTATGCTCATAGGACACAAGATCAGCCAGAGTAAAGCCATTATAATTTGTTATATAATTAACAACTCCGCACTGCATATTATAATTACGCATATGATAGCAGAAGCCATTCAGTACATCATAATCACCCTTTAGGAATCTGCGAAGATCTTTCATGAATTCTTCCCGGCAATACCCCAGATTACGATAATACGGGGGCGTATCATCAGGATATATCTCCTGCAAGGCAAAATCTGTTCCAATCAGCTTGGTGTCTGCAAATAATGGCTCTGTTGCAAGCAAAGTAACAGGGACATGGTTTCCTATCAGATGCAATCCATCAATATGGTATTCCAATACCCAGTGTTTGAGTACTTCTAAAATATAGCCCTGTTTTACCTGATCAGGGAAATAAAACTGAAGAATCACCTCAATGCCGTTTTTGTGAAATTCTCTCACCATTTGCTTGAATTCTGCGCAGGGATCATCTGTGGCTGCGTAAGAACTTTTAGGTGTGAAATAAAAGGCATTTTTAAATCCCCAGTAATTTATCTTAACATCGTCTTTTGTGGAATCAGGATCCAGATTGGCATCAATGTGCTCTACCTGATAAGCTATAGATTGTATATTCTGTGCATATTCACATTCCTCGAATTCATATGCCGGCATTAATTCTACAGCAGTGATTCCAAGCTGTTTTAGATAAGGAAGCTTCTCAATAAGTCCCATAAAAGTGCCTTTATGTTTTACTTTTGAAGAGGAATGTCTGGTAAAACCACGAACATGAAGACAATAAAAGATACTGTCCTGATATGGAATATGTAAAGGAGCTGTTTTCTGCCAGTCAAATTGAGACTGATAGATACCACCTCTTAGTATAGTGTCCGGTGTTTCACTCCCCCATTTTTCATTGCCATATATTCTTTTGGCATAGGTATCTGTCAGAATCTGCTCACCGATATAGTAATTGTACTCACAGCTTTCAGCAGTCAGACCCTCTATTGTCATGCAACAGATATTACCCAGGCGGTGACTGGAATCAAATGGAATTCTTTTCTGGGTCTGAGTCTCTTTATCGTATAATATAATGCCGCAATCGTCCTGAGAATTGTTTACCATCGAGAAATTTATAGCATTGCTTCGGATGGATGATGCCCCCAATGGATACGGTTGTCCTTTTTTAATATGTAATTGATTCATTCATATCCTCTCTTTAATGATATGCCAGTCTTTATTGAATGAGAAGAGGCATAATTTGCTGAATTTCATCATGAATAATAAAGTCTGCCCGCTCTTCGGGGAGATACTTTTCCTGTGAAAATAATATTTTGGTCTGATGACGCCGCTCTATATCAGAACTGTTAGACTGAAGACGGTCTCCGAAGATATTCTGTCCAAGGATCATGACAACATCAGCCTGATCACAGGCTTCCAGTGCAAGGGTAAGCATACTGTTATTGATGCGCTCCCCTATCAGTCTGATATCAGGTCTGATACTGCCGTTGCACACAGAACATTGTGGAATTCCCTGACTTTGCAAAATATAGGAGGCATCGTATGTCTTATGACATTTTGTACAATGATAATGCTGAATATTTCCATTGAGTTCGATGACTCTTGCAAAATGATATGGTTCAGGAATTGGATGGTAATTCTGGTTGATAACCGTATGCAGCTTGCCCTGCTGCTGCAATTTATACAGAGCCTCATAGCCTGCAGTTGCTCCGATTTTCATTCCCAGCATTTCCTTTTTATAGAATTTATAAAATCGTTCTTTTTTGGCACAATAGAAAGAACCACTCAGTAATTCTTCCGGGCAGGCACCATATTCTTCTTCCATACGATAGGATTCTTCATTGGAATCAAAATTCCTGCCGCCGCTCTCTACCAGCATCTCAATACCAAGAATTGCAACGATGTGGTTTGAATCTTTTATGCATCTTTGTAGATTTTCTATTGTTTTCATTGGTGTTTGCAATTGCATTCGCATCCCTCTCTCACAATGCCTCTTTTGTTTATATGATACTCGTTTTGGGATATGTGTGTCAAGCACCGTTAAATACGATATTCTTTTTGTCCTTTTACTGAAAAAGCTTGCCTTATTTCATTACATTCGTTAGAATATAGTATGGGAAATTTGTCTACGCATGTTTTTGTGGCGTGAGATATGTGCTTTAGATTCAGGAAAGCACAATAATTAGTATATAAAATAAATAACACAATGAAAGGTAAAGGATTTGACTTATGGCAGACAACAAGACAAACGGATATGATGACGAAGAAATGACTGTAGAGCTGGAGCTTGACGATGGACAGACAGTCAATTGTGCAATCATTACTATCCTTACAGTAAAAGAACAGGATTATATTGTACTTCTTCCTTTGGATGAGAACGGTAATAATGATGATGGAGAAGTATGGTTCTACCGCTATTCAGAGGATGAAAATGATCCTGATGCAGAACCTGAGCTGGGCTATATTGATAATGATGATGAGTATGATATGGTAGCAGATGCTTTCGATGAATATCTGGACAATGCAGAATTCGATGAGATTGTAAAAGACGAAGAATAAGGAAAACAAAAGAATGGACGAAAATGAAAAAACATTACTGTTGGACAGAACTTATGAGTGTCCGATATGTGAACACAAAATCAAAGCGAAATCTGTAAAGACAAGTGTAGCCAAATTTGTTGAGACCAAAGCAGATTTGCGCCCGATATACAGCAATATTAATGTTACGAAGTATGATACCGTATGTTGTAATTATTGCGGATATGCTGCATTGACTAAGGATTTCATGAATACAACCCAGGTTCAGAGGAAGCTTCTCAGGGAGAAAATACAAGCTAATTACAAATCTCATGAAGAGGTTGTCTGTGATGCATACTCTACTGAAACTGCAATCAGCCGTTTGAAAATGGCACTGCTCTGTACTGTTACCAAGGCAGGAAAAGAAAGTGAAATTGGCAATATCTGTTTAAAGATTGACTGGCTTTATCAGGATCTGGCAGACGAATTGGAAGAAAACAGTTCTGATTATGAGAGTAAAAAGGAGAATTATCTGGCAGAGGCACATAATTTTGCAATGAATGCTTATGAGCATCTGAGTAAGGCACGTATGGAAGAAGAATTCCCTATAGCAGGCATGAATGAGACCACACTGGATTATCTGCTCTCCTATCTCGGCTATGTGAAAGGTGAATACCAGACAGCCATGCAGTATCTGTCTGGCGTTGTATCCACCAGAGGTATCAGCCCAAGATTAAAGGACAAATGTCTGGAATTGAAGGAATTACTTAATCAGAAGCTGCATGCTTCTGCAGATCAGTAAGAAAACGGGATGGGAGGAAATTACCTCCTGTCTTTTCTTTTATATAAAAAAGAAACAGATTCTCTTTTGCTCTTGTCATGGCAACATAAAACATTCTACGCTCCTCTTCTATTTCTTCCTGTGAAATGGCTTTTTTATGAGGAGTAATCCCTTCGTTGATATCAGGTAAGATTACAGTATTCCATTCCAGTCCCTTGGAGGCGTGCATGGTTACAAGCTGAACGGCATCTTCTTCCTTACCGGTACTGGATTCTTGTATCAGCTCATCATAATGCTCTGCATGATACAGCCATTCCTTTAATGTATCAAAGGCAGCAGCTCTTTCCTGTAATTCCTCCAGCTCCTGAATTGACAAAGATTGCTTCAGACAATAATCTTCATACCCTATGCCATGCCGAATATAGTTTATTGCTGCATAAGGATCCAGTTTCTTTAAAAAGTGCAACTGGTTGTATAAGTGTAATATATTATGTATTACATATTCTTTATCATGATTATTCTTTATCAGTTCCTGCATGGAAAAGGATTGTACAGGTACTCTTTCTCTTTGAATATATCTTGATGGCCGATTCATAATCCGATAAAAGGAAGCAACATCTTCTTCATAAAGAGCATATCGGATATAAGCCATTATATCTCTGGCAGTAGGGCTTTGATATATATTGACAGGCTTCTCCTGCATATGAAAGGGAATATTTTCATGTAACAATCTATCCGCAGCCATGCATGCGTTGGTGTTGGTACGATAAATCAGGGCAAGATCACTGTAATGTGCCTGTTCCCGCTTCATGTACTGTTGAATCAACAGAATGATATTCTGCATTTCTTCTTCCCTTGAGGTACAGGGATGTATCTTAAAAATGCCAGGTTCCTTTTCATTGGCACAGACATTTTTAATAAAACGGTTCTGGTTGTGACTGATCAGGTTTGCAGCATGTTTTACAATGTCTGATTTACTTCTGTAATTGATATCTAATATAACCTGTCTGCACTCCGGGTAATACCTGGCAAAGTCCAGCATCAGTTGTGGCCTGGAACCACGAAAACCATAGATTGACTGATCATCGTCCCCTACTATGAACAGATTACGGTGGGCATCAGCCAATAAGCGGATTACTTCGTATTGTGAAGGGGAAATATCCTGAAACTCATCAATTAAAATATAGGAATATCTCTTCTGCCATAAACGTAATACAGATGGCTTTGCTTTTAACAATTCTAAACATAAAATTACCATATCATCAAAATCCAGTTTATTGTTATGGGCTGCGATATGAGAATATTGTTCATATATAAAGGCAAATAATGCGCTGGTGCATACGGTACTCTCATAATCTGAGGCGGCAAGTCCCAGATTCTTCACTTTGCTGATCTCAGAAATTAATCTTTGCATCATATCCTGATTCACTTCACCATTCTTATCTATAGAATTCAGAAGCATGCACGGTTCATTTTTCAGATCTTCTGGAATATGGTGCAGAATGTTTTTCATCATTTTTCTTTTATCAGATTCTTTGAGAATACTGGATGCATTGAAATGATAGGTCTGTTTTAGAATTTGATAGAAAAAAGCATGAAATGTACCAAAAGTAACCGGCATAAAGGATTCTGAGGTCAGTTTGAGAAAGCGCTCCTGCATTTGTGTTGCAGCAGCCTTTGTAAATGTAATGACCAGAATCTGTTCAGGCGGTACGTGATGGTATTCAATTAAATACTGGATTCTTCTTGTGATAACGAAAGTTTTACCGGAGCCGGGTCCTGCCAGAACCAGCATAGGACCCGTTCCGTGTGTGATTGCTTCAGACTGGGAGGCACTGCACTGTGTCAGATCAAGCATTCTGTAACAGTTCAATACCCTTCTTGATTCGTTTAATGGATTCTTCCTTGCCTAAGATCTCCATAATCTCTGTAGCGCCAGCAGGAGTCATCTGCATACCTGAGGTTGCAGTTCTGATCGGCCACATAACATAACCATTCTTAACGCCCTTGCTCTCTACATAGCCTAACAGCATCTGATATAATGCATCATTGCTGTAATCTTCCTGCTTCTCAAGCAGAGGAAGTACTTCCTGCAATACTTCAAGAGAAGTTTCAGCAGTAGTCTTCATCTTCTTATGTGTATACATCGCAATGTCATATTCTGGTAATTCATTAAAGAAGCTGATTAATGGTACAATATCAGGGAATACTTCGATTCTTGTCTTAACCATCTGTGCGATCTTCTTCATATCAAAAGGATACTCTCTTGTCAGAGCCTGATGTAAATATGGAAGAGCCTTCTCATAGAATTTGTCAAAGTCCATAGCCTTGATATACTCGCCGTTCATCCACTTTAACTTGCCCATATCAAATACAGAAGGAGACTTGTTGATTCTTCTGTAATCAAATTCCTTGATCAGTTCATCCAGAGAGAAAATTTCTCTGTTATCTTCAGGACTCCAGCCAAGTAAGGCAATGAAATTCACAACTGCTTCTGGTAAGAAGCCCTGCTCAATGATATCTTCAAAGGAAGAATGTCCACTTCTCTTACTCAGTTTCTTGTGTTCTTCATCTGTGATCAGAGGCAGATGGATGTAGGTAGGAATCTCCCAGCCAAATGCTTCATAGAGTCTGTTGTATTTTGGAGTAGAGGAAAGATACTCATTACCACGTACAACATGTGTGATCTCCATTAAATGATCATCTACTACATTGGCAAAGTTATAGGTTGGGTATCCATCGGATTTAATCAGGATCATATCATCCAGTTCGGAGTTATCAACGGTGATATCTCCATATAATTCATCATGGAAAGTAGTGGTTCCTGTTGTAGGATTATTCTGTCTGATAACATATGGTTTACCACTCTTGAGGTTCTCTTCTACTTCTTCCTTGGATAAGTGGAGACAGTGCTTGTCATAGATGCTGATCTCCTTGCCTTCTACTACTTCTGTCTTGAGAGTGGCCAGACGTTCCTTATCGCAGAAGCAGTAATATGCCTCACCCTTGTCAATAAGTTCCTTGGCGTATTTCATGTAGATACCAGCCTGTACACGTTCACTCTGTACATAGGGGCCATAACCCTTGTCCTTGTCAGGACCTTCATCATAGGTAAGTCCTGTTTCTTTCAGGGTATTATAAATGATTTCAGTAGCGCCTTCTACATAACGCTCTCTGTCTGTATCCTCAATACGGAAAATAAAATCTCCGTTATCATGTTTTGCAATTAAAAATTCATACAATGCTGATCTTAAATTACCTACGTGCATTCTGCCGGTAGGACTTGGTGCAAATCTGCATCTTACTTTCTTACTCATGTTTATCCTCATTTCTGCTTGTTTATTTATATTTGCCTTACAGCAAAAGAACCTAAATCATTATATCGCTTTTGATATGAATATTCCAGTCCTTTTATGTCTTTTTTAAGTTTATATGAAATATTTAAAAGTCAGCACTTCGATAATACTGCTTGCAAGTCAAATTATAACATGTTACTCTTCTTTTATATATCTCATGATAACAGGTGATCCTATGATAAATAAAAAGAAAAATACAAAAAAAGATGACACTTCCAACAGTACAGTTATAAAAGTAATGCTGCTTGGATTCCTGGGTGGAAATATGATATATGCGGTCATTGCCTTTCTGACCGGGGATATGCAGTATATTCCTGAGGTCTTGCTAAAAACAGGTGCCTGCCTGATTATTCATATCATACTGTTATTGGGTGTAACTGCTCTGGAAATCTTTGAGAACAGGAATTGGAGGATTAAGAATCGTGTTGGAACCGATCTTGGCAGTGAATATAAAACGCTCAAATGCAGTGCCTTTTACTATATGATTTATATTTGTACATTTCTGCTTACTCTGATGCTTATTGCATTTTTATACTTATGGTATCGGGATGAGAGAGAAACTCTCATTGAAAGTTATCACAATGGAGGTCTGACAACGGGTATTGTTTATATGATATTTATGTATCTTGTCTCCATTTATTGCTTTTTCAGATATACCTGTCAAAAAGTATTCTATACAGAACACTTTATCTACCATGTGAGCTTCTTTAAAAAAGAAACCGTTACATGGTCACAGATTCAAACAATAAAATACTGCTATAAGAAAAAGAAACAAAAATTTGTTTTTACAACATACGATCATAAAACGATCACTTTACGTTCAGATATATTATATGATGGCTGGGCTGATTTTGAAGAATATGTACTTGATATGGCAGATATTTATGAAATAGCGATAAATTAATAAAACGTATGTCTGTAGAATCCACAGGCATACGTTTTATATTTCTGAAATAACTGTTTAATGAAATTCTTCAATATCCTTATCAGGGAGCTTCTTCTCAGCAGTATTCTTAAAGGTCTGTAACTCCTTGGCTGCTTTCATAATAGGAATATTCGTACCTGCGCCTGCTACACAGCCTCCGGGACACGCCATACCTTCTATCAGGCAGCCGGTCTTCTTACCTGCTTTGGCGAGCATCAGTATCTTCTTACATTCTGCAAGACTTTCTGCATGTTCAATATGAATCTCAGTATCAGGATAGTATTCCTTGATACAACCTTCAATTGCAGAAGCTACACCGCCTGCAACACCATATCCACGACCTGCTGCTGTTGCATCAGCCATGGTATCCATAGCCTGAATCTCATCTAACAGAATGCCTTTTGCTTCAAACATTCCTGTCAATTCTTCAAAGGTGATGACGAAATCCACATCTGAACGGACAGATCTTCTGCTGGCTTCCAGTTTCTTGCTGGCACATGGCCCGATAAAGACTACGCTGGCGTCCGGATGTTCTTTCTTAATGACTCTTGCAGTCGCTACCATAGGGGTCAGCTCATTACTGATCTTGTCGATTGTCTCCGGGAAGAACTTCTTGGCAAGCATTGACCAGGATGGACAACAGGATGTCAGAAGGAATGGCAGTTCTCCTGTTGCTACAGAATGAACATAATGCTCTGCTTCTGCCATTGCACCCATATCTGCACCAATGGCTGTTTCATATACATCATAGAAGCCCAGTTCTTTCAGGGCTGTTTTGATCATATCAGGTGTTACTTTATCACCAAACTGTCCTACGAAGGAAGGCGCTACCTGTGCAATGATTTTCCTGCCTGACTGCATGGCACGTATTAACTGGAATATCTGGGATTTATCAGCAATGGCACCAAAAGGACAGCTTACCATACACTGACCGCAGGATACACATTTTTCACTGTCAATAATTGCTCTTCCATGTGAATCAGAATGAATGGCGTTCACTCCACAGTGAGCCAGACAGGGTCTTTGCTGATGGGAAATGGCATCATAAGGACATACGGTTTTGCATTTACCACACTTGACACATTTGGTCTGGTCGATGACAGAATGACCATTCTGCATAGTAATCGCACCACGGGGACATACCTCATTACAGGGATGCGCCAGACAGCCCATACATTTATCCGTTACTTCGTATCGGTTCTCCGGGCATGCGTTACACGCAGAAGAAATAACCTGCATAAGGGGCGGCTCATAATATTTCTCATCAATATTACTCTCTTCTACACCCTGACTGACAGGGATTGGTTCATCTTCTGGACGAAGTGACATTCCCATTGCCAGTCTGGTACGTTCTCTGATGATTTCACGCTCTCTATATATATTATCCCAATAAGGTGAATTATCCGCATCTACAAGCTTATATGGCAATGCTTCCATATCTTCTGCCAGATTCTTGGAATTATATGCCATATTGGCGACTTCTCTGAATATTGCACGTCTGATTTTTCTGACTTGTGTGTCTATGCCTCTCATAATACCATGCCTTTCTGCAAAACAAGTTTCATTTTTAATTTACTATTCTTCTACATGCACATGTATTTTGACATATTTTTAACAAAAAATCAACCGTTTTATGAGTTATGTTAAAGATTTAGCATTTTTCATAAATTCCCTGAATATAATGCAGAGCTTCTACTGCATTTTCAGGCTTGGTATCTTCAAGAGTTGCATGCATATATGGCTTTTCCTTCTTCATATAAGGCATAATTCTGTCCCAATGGCACTGACCAAAGCCAACAGGAACGGAAATAAGCCTGCCATCCTGAATAACGAAATCCTTCACATGAAGAACTGCCACATCCTTACCAAGAAGCTCAATTGCCTGGTCAAAGATTTCATCCTGTTTCTCATAGTTATAGCTCTCTAACAGATTGACAGGGTCTAAGATAATACGAAGATTCGGGGAATTGATCTCATCCAGAACCTTTCTGGCGCGAACCGGATTGCATACGATATGTCTGACAACAGGCTCGATAGCAACCAGTACGCCCATCTTCTCCGCATATTCAACAACCGGGCGTAAACCATCAATAAAACGCTCCAATGCCCAGTCAGACCAGCAGGCTTCTTCAAATTTATACTCTGTATTTGGTGCTCCTGTCTCTGTTCCGACTACACCAACACCCATATGTGCTGCGAAGCGAATGTTGGCAAGATATTTGTCCTGAGTGGTGCGAAGCTGCTTCTCATCAGGATTTGCAAGATTCAGATAGCAGCCCAATACTGCACAGTCTAATTCGTTTTTTTCAAATAATCTCTTTAAATACATGGCATAACCCGGTGTCAGCGCTTCATTGGCTACAGAATTGCTCTTTATTACCTTAGAAAGGGCAACGTGTGCGCAGGTAAAGCCCTGCTCCTTAATAATAGGCAGACGTTCTTCAATAGGAACGTCTACTGCATCGTGTAATCTGATTCCAAACTGTAACATAGAAATATCCTCCTTTATCTGATTCTAAAAGTGTCTATATATTCTTTTAAATGTGTATCGTGCCAGCAGTGTCCACCTTCTTCAATGTCGTGGATGATCCGGTCTTCTGCGTCATAGAGTCGATAGGCAGCCCTGATAATGTCCATCTGTTCGTATACATTATCCAAGCCCCTGTGTCCATTAAGATGATCAGCCCTGCATGACTGCACCATGAGATTACGAGGTGCAATCAGAGAAGCAATATCTCCCATATCAAAATGTTCCCATAAATGCGGCACATAGTTACAACTGCAATTCCCATTTAATATGAGAAGAGAATCTTTGAAGCCATACAGATAACCACTGATGAATACATTATGAATTCTCTCATCCAGTGCGGAGAAATACAGAGTCTGCATACCGCCGCCGGAAAAGCCAAGGCAGGATACCTGGGAAGTGTCCCACTCAGTACGGCTCAATACATAGTCCATGATCTTCATCAGATCCCAGACACACATTCCTATGACCGTCTCGCCCAGAGGCTCTGCCATATGAGCAAGATGGAAGCAGGAGGAAGTCAGAAATGATTTCTCATCATCATGCTGTAAGGCTTCATCTCTTCTCTCACCGAAGCCCCTGCAATCCGGGCATACGGCAACAAAGCCAAGTCTTGCAAGCTGCATACCATAATCATAATTATATTTAAGAATGGCATCTGCAACCGCAGGAATTTCGTGCACTCCCGCAACAGAAAACTTACCGGCGCCCTGATGACCTGGCGGTGTGATGAATACCTTAGGCTTATCTATATTTTCCGGAATCAGGATATACATCGGAACCCATACATCCTCTTCCGTCTGAATCAGGACTTTCTCTCTTTTGATGCCAGGTTCTGCTATTACTGTTTCTACCAGTTGTGGCATAAGCGGCACATGATCCATTTTATCCAGACCCAGCAGATCTGATAATGTCTTTCGTGACGCCAGCGCCCATTTCTCCCACTCTTCCCTGGTCTTTCCTTTAAAGAAATCTTTCCGTGCAAAGCGGTCAAACTTTGACTTCATATTGGGAAGACTTCCATAATACTGACCGATTGTAATTGTTCTGTTTTCTTCCATGTTTTGTAACCCCGTTTGTTTAAAACCCTAATACTTTATCCTGTGTGTATTCTGCGGCTTCCTTATCTGTCAGAAATGTAACAAAAGGTGCTCTCTCTGAAGGCGTAGCACCTTCACCGTAATTGTTATATTCGGCAAAGTATAAAGTATCCCACGCATCCTTCTTATTCCAGTCATGCCAGCCCTCTGGTCTGATGTGACCATCAATTTCAGAATTCAGGATAACAACCTTTGCATAATTTCTCCAGGGACGACCTAGATATGCACTGTTCTTTGGACAATCACTGGTGAAATGGCAATGATTGAATACATAGCCGTACTTCTGCCCTTCATAGGTAGAAGCTGCAGTTACATAGCCGTTTACTTCCGCATTGCGGTTGCGCATGAATAACTCACAGCTTTCAAAATAAGCTGTGGCACTGCCAAAAATAAAGTCTATGTTTCCACTGATATAGCAGTTCTTGTATAGATGTCTGCCATGTTTCCTGGGAGCAAATTCCTTAGGACCACGAAAGCCTCCCGGCTGCATCTCCTTTTTCGGAAGTGGCGCTGTAAAGAGAGTGTCCTGATATCCCTCGAAACGGCAGTTCTCGAATACGAGATGATCTCCATCCGCATAGACAGCGAGTGCCTGACCTGCGATATCGCCCTGACCGGCTTCATTACAGAAAGTCAGATTATCAGCATAAAAATGATCGGCATCAATGAAAAAAGAAGGAGTTCTGAAAGTACCGCGCTTCTCTCCATCCGCAAGAACTTCAAAGGCACCATCAGAGTAGGTGATTCTGGTTGTGGAAGCATCTTCACCAATCATGGAAATATTATCCTGATGAACAACCAGACGTTCCCTGTATGTTCCGGGGGCGATATGGATGATGACTTCCTGATCTGCATAACGTGTTGCAGCCTCAAGAGCATCTGCTATCTCCCTGAATTCCCTGTCTCCCTGCGCTGAAACATATAATTCCTGAATATTCACTTTGCCACCTGTCCTTTCTATGCTTCCAGACGGCACATTTCTGCATAAGCAAGCAGGAATGGAGCAGTTCCTTTGGCATCATCCTTTACAACAGGTTCGGACATATAATACTCATAAGTACCATCTCTTCTTGGATTGCTGTCAGGTCCTAAACCTGCGACCAGGCAGATGCCGCCAAGACTCATTTCGCCCTCTACTGTGGAAAGGTAAGTATCACAGATTCCCTTGAATGCCTTTTGACCATATGTACTGTATTCAGCCGGTAAGAAGCCAAGACGAGCGCCTTTCATCAGACAATATGCCATGATAGAGCTGCCGCTTGTCTCCAGGTAATTCTTCTCTCTGCCCGGGAAGTTAGGCACCTGATACCACATGCCCTCCGGTGACTGGAATTTCAACATGGAATCAATCAGATCACGATACATCTGCTGTAAATGGTCATAATCAAGATAATCCTTATCTGCAAGCACCAGAGTATCCAGAAGTGCCATGGAGAACCAGCCAAGAGAACGAAGCCAGAAGTTTCTGGAAAGTCCTGTCTCTTTATCAGCCCAGAACATCTTCCTCTCGGAATCATAGGCATGGTAATATAAGCCTGTTTCCTTGTCCTTCATATTTCTCTCTACTTCAAAGAACTGATGGAAAATATCTTCATAATTCTTCTTATCATTAAAACGGTTCTCATATTCGATATAAAAAGGCTGTGCCATATACAGACCATCCAGCCAGACCTGATTCGGATAAATCATCTTGTGCCAGAAGTTGCCTTCCTTTGTACGTGGCATTTCCAGAATCTGCTGATAGATCCTGGAGGTAGCCTTGGCATACTTCTCCTTGCCTGTCAGATCATATAGGGTGAACAGGTTCTTACCTTCATTGATATTGTCGAGATTAAGCTCTTCCTTGTGGTAGCCGTTGATCGTGCCGTCTTCCTGTACACGATAGCTGATATATTCCTCTGCAAACTTGAAATATTTCTCGTTCCTGCCTACCTTGTACAATTCCAATAAAGACATGATCATGCAGCCATCAATATAATCCCAGGATGCCTTCTTACCTGCACGAATCTTCTCAATGTTCCATACAGGCTCTTCCAAGGTACTTCTGTCAATCAATTCATTTACATATTTTTCCACAATTTCTATTGCCATTTCCGTTCTCCTTCTGATATCTTGCGTAAGCGCTTTCATATCTGAATTATAGCAGAATACCGGCATGCAAACAAGGCAATTTTTGACGTTATTATCTGTTACAAGAATTGTCACTTTATTCTTTTGTATTGGCTGGAAAAGATATTCATGCTTTGATAGAATGAACATGTACTCTCGGAATGCTTCACTTAGAAGACTCCGAGGGTACATTAAATTTCAAATGGAGGAATTTATATGATACCGGAACTGGAAAAGGCACTGAATACGTGCAATATAGATGAATTAGCAGCAATTCTTGCACATGATCCGTCTTTGATCAATGCGCTTAATGATAAAGGAGTGCCCTATGCCTTTGTAGGCGCTATGCAGGGGAATCTGGCGTTGACCAGATATATCGTGGAATATACAATGGCAAGCATGAACACCAGAGATGCCGATTATAAGGGAATCCTGCACTACGCAGTGATGTCAGGCAAGGCAGATACGATTCCCTATCTGGTCGAGCGGGTCGGCATGTCAGCCTTCGACGGTGACAGGAATCTCATAACCCCATATGATCTGGCACATCAGAACCGGTATAAAGAAATCGAAGAATACTTCATCTCTCACTATCAGGTCAGATATGAGGATACTTACCACAATCCCATCCGTACAGGTATGTACCCTGATCCATCCGTTATCCGTGTAGGTGAGGACTATTATATGGCTAACTCCACGTTTATCTTTTTCCCCTGTATTCCTATCTCTCACTCCAGAGATCTGCTCCACTGGGATATCATAGGTCATGCAATCACCAACCCTGAGTGGGCGCATGTGGATGAGCTGGAGGGCGGCAGAGGTTACTGGGCACCGGATATTTCCTATCATAATGGCAGATTCTACGTTACTGCAACATATCGTATGAACGATACAGACGGTCCACGAAGACGACAGATTGTGGTGTCCAGCGATAGACCGGAAGGACCTTATAGTGAGCCTTTTTATATTGAGGAAGATGGTATTGATCCGTCACTGTTTCATGATGATGACGGACGCTCCTATATGCTGCTGAACCGTGGTGCCAGAATCCTGGAGCTGGATCTTGAAAAAGGAAGACAGCTTACGCCAGCGGTCTTACTTTTCTACGGAGATCAGAAACGTGCGCCGGAAGGTCCACACTTATTAAAAAAAGACGGATGGTATTATCTGTTTGAGGCTGAAGGCGGCACTGGAGAAGGACACAGAATTACTGTTTCACGTTCCAGAACACTGATGGGAATCTATGAACCCTGTCCTTATAATCCCATTATGCGCCAATGGCTCCCCGATGCGCCGATCCAGCGCTGTGGTCACGGTAAGCCAGTCATGACACAGCATGGTGACTGGTATATGGTATATCTGTGCGGAAGAATGATTGACCAGAAATACAGTATGTTAGGACGTGAAACAGCACTTGATCCCATTACCTGGACACCGGATGGATGGCCTATCGTCAATCATTTACAAGGTCCAGGCTGCCAGCAAAAGAAGCCGCTGCCGGAAATTCCTTATTATTCTAAAGATAAAGATACCGGATTTGGAGCTAATACTTTATCCGGTGATTTCATGACACCAAGGACTCCGACCCTGCATGGCATACAGGTGCAGAATGGCATCTTAACGTTAGAAGGAAGTCACGCAGACCTGAACTCTGCTGATGCGAAAAATGTGTTGGTACGCAGACAGGAAGATTTTGTTTTCATGGCAAAGGTTGTCATGGACTGCTCTGCCCTGCAGGATGGCCAGGATGCGGGAATGACCTGCTATTATGATGAGAATACCTATCTCAAATATGGAGTCTATTGTATACACTCAAGGTACTTCTTACAGGTATTTGAGAAAATAAATATGGATGAGCATGTTGCTTTTTCAAAAGATATTACAGATGCGATAATGACACAAATGTCAGAAATTGAATTACAGATTACAACAGACTATTTAAAGAGAACCTTCTGTTACTGTTGTGGTAAACAGGAAACAGAACCCCTGGGAACACTTGAAAATGTCTACTATCTATGTGATGAAGGCATACGTAAGGGTAAGCGATTTACGGGTGCCATGATAGGCGTATATGCCTATGCCGCAGAAGAATGCTTAAAAGTGAATTTCAGGGATTTTCAATATATGAGTAAATAAATATATTGGGTCATACAAAAACAGGCGCGGATAACTATAATCCTGCGCCTGTTTGTATTTATACCGGTTATTTATTTCTCTAAATGATCGATTCCATCAGCAATGATTGCTTCACCCTTCTGACCGGATACCGTTACATTTCTGCAAATGAATGTTTCAATGTTCTTTGCAAAGATTCCTGTATTAGTCTGTGGTTCCGCACCATCCATCATGGCAGGTACGCCTGCTGTTGGATTCTCTGTAAAGGAGAAGGATGCATTCTCAAATACAACTTCGTGAATCTTCTGCTCTGGCAGACCATACATGTAAGAAGCTGCTGCGTGGCAGTTCGTTGCCTGTAAGTTTTTGAACAGGAAATCACCAAGGTAAGGTGTTCTCTCATCTACAGGATGATACTCCTTGGACTGTACATAATCAGAATGTCCATCTGCGTCGCAGAAATAGAAGGAATTGAGAACAACCGGAGTCATAACATGATCCATGATGATATTCTCGAATTTGATACCTGTTACAATGGCATCTTTACCGCGTCCACGTCTGGTCTTGATACGAAGACCTCTGTCAGTGTGCAGGAAAAGACACTCTTCTACGTTCATATCCTTAACGCCGCCAGCCATTTCACTGCCGATTGTGATGGAACCATGTCCGTCTCTCATGCAGCATTGTCTGATTGTAATCTTCTCAGATGGTGTCTTGTACTTTGCTCCCATGTAAATCTTACCGGATTTAACAGCGATACAGTCATCACCTACAGAGAAATATACACCAATGATATCAACATTCTTACAGGATTCAGGATCAAGACCGTCTGTATTTGGTGAATCCTTAGGTCCCAATACAGAGATACCGATGAACTTCAGATCTTCTGAGAAGAAAGGATGAATGTTCCATGAAGGGCTGTTCTGTACGGTAATTCCATGAAGAACGATATTTTTACAATGATTCATGAAGATCATACGAGGACGCCATGCAATTCTTCTGACCTTGGGATTGTTCCACCAGTTCTCTCTGCTGGCATTACCGTCAATCGTTCCCTGACCTGTGATGACTACGTTCTCTACATTGATACCTGTAATGATTGCTGCAAACATATCATTAGGATCACCTTCCCAAGTACCAAGCAGGTATTCCTTCTCAGGATCCTGACATTCAATTCTGCCCGGAAGAATAGGGAAGCGCTCTCTGTCTGTATAAGCAGATAATACAGAATCCTTAGCCAGTTCGATAACCAGATCACTCTTTAAAAATAATGGATAAATCTTGTATACACCAGCAGGTACATATACTCTGCCGCCCTTAGGGCAAGCATTGATTGCGCACTGGATTGCTGCGGTATCATTTGTCTCTCCATCACCCTTGGCACCAAAATCCTTAACATTGAGTACCACGTATTCATTTTCTGTTGTAACAGAGAATACACTGGTCATTTCATCACCACATTTAATCTGTACATCATATGTGGTCGCAGGAGCCAGACCAAAAACAGTAGCAACATTACGGCTGCTCTTCTCAGCAAGTTCTCCATTTACATATATTTCATGCTCTGCCTCGGAAGAAAAATATCCATTCTCCTTTAATTCTACTACAAAGCTGGTCGATGTCTTATAAATTACTTCGTACTTCATGAAATCCTCCATCCTGCCGCTTATGGGCTTACGTTTGTTATGCCTATCTAGCATCTGCGAATTTGTGCAAAGCACAAATTTGCCATATGCAAAAACTACAATATATGGTTTTTGCATATTAATAACTGTACCACACTTAATCTAAAAAGGCTACTGAAAAATGTAAGCGTTTACAGTATTTTTTACATTACAGTAAATTTGTCTTCCGGTATTGGCTTGGGGATACATGTTTGATTTTGTGAAAGGCATCTCCGAAGTAATTACTGTCCATATATCCACAGTCGGAGGCTATCTGTGTGATGCTTTTATCGGTTGACAAAAGCAGGTCACAGGCATGGCGAATCCTGACCGCATTCAGATATTCCTTGAAGCCAAAACCTGTCACTGTCTTGAATCTTCTGGAGAAATAGGAATCACTCATACAACTAAGCCTCGCCATTTTATTTAAAGTAATGTTTTCCCTGTAATGATGGCTGATATAAACTGCTGCCGCTTCAATATCTTTGTCTTCCAGCTCTTCCGGGATTTCAGGCTGGGCATAATTCTGACAGCGTATAATAAACAGGATAATCTCTTCACAATATCTGGTACAGAGCGCCTGCGATAATTCATCTTCATTTTCCTGTTCATGAAGCAGCCTGTCAAACAGTGATTCCAGATATCCCCGTCTGTTTGGAGGTATTGTCAGATGCTTGTGTTCAAAGCATTTTATAAAGGTATCACTTCCGATGTCTTCTAATAAATGGTGAATAGATTCATGAGCAAAACAAAGTGCTATTCTCTCATGACCATCTTTTGAATCAAAAGTGGTTCTGTGGATTTCTCCTTTGGGAATCAGAACCATATCGCCCTCTTTCACATGATACACACGATTATTTACGAATACTTTCCGTTTTCCATTTAACAGATAATAGAATTCATAGAAAGAATGAAAATGCTCTGTTTTCATTTCAAAATATGCTTCCCTGCGTACTCTGGACAGATTGATCTGACGCTGTTTTTCTACTTGTAATGCCATTTATGCCACCATACCTTTCATCGTCAGTCTCATTTTACCACATCTTATAAAAGTAGTCAAAAAATCTGTAGTTTTTACATATCATCATGATTTTTAAGTAGTTATTACTGGATTTTCGCAGTATGATGTAACTGTTCTGAAATCACAGATATTCATACGAAATGGGGAGAATTATGAATTTATTAAAGAAAACAGTCAACAGAGATCTGATTTTAAGCGGCAATATGGTACAGGCTATCATGTCTATCGCCATTCCTGTCGTGATCAATTCCTTTTTACAGACCATGTATAATCTGACGGACACCTTCTGGTTAGGGAAGATCGGTACAGAACAGTTAGCGGCAATCAATCTGGTAACACCTGTCCAAAGTATCATTATGAACTTTGGCTCCGGTATTACAGTAGCCGGTTCTGTACTGATTGCACAATATATAGGAGCAAAAGATGATGAAAATGCGAAGTCCATGGCAAATCAGATTTTTGCCTGTGCAATGATCTTCGCTTTTGTATGTGCAGGACTGTGCTTTCTCTCCACTCCTGCTATCGTCAAATGGCTCGGAGCAGATGGAAATACATTAAAATACGGACGGATTTATCTACAGATTGTAGTTCTGGATATGCCGCTTCTGTATACAATTAATATTTTCAGCGCCATTAATCAGGCACAGGGAGATACGGTGCGCCCTATGCTGCTGAATCTGCTCGGTATTCTGATCAATATGGTTCTTGATCCGTTGCTCATGGTCGTGCTGGATCTGAATATTGCAGGAGCCGCCCTGGCTACCTTGTCTGCGAAGCTGCCCTCCGCCCTGATTGCCTTTTATTCGCTGAATCAGAAGGATAAGCTGGTGCATCTGGACTTGAAACATATTCACTTTGAAAAAGACAAAATGAAATCCATTCTTCGTGTCGGACTTCCTACTGCTATTGGAGGCAGTACCATGCAGTTTGGTTTCCTGCTTATGAGTAAGAATGTATATAAATACGGTACACAGGCAATGGCAGCCTATGGTATCGGGAATAAGGTAAATGGTCTGATCACACTGCCCTCTAACGGCATCGGTTCTGCGGTTGCTACCATTGTTGGACAGAATGTTGGTGCAAATCAATATGACCGTGCCAGACAAGGCTACCGTCTTTCCCAACGGATTAGTGTTGTTTTCTTATTTGTAGGTGGTTTGATCTTGTCCAGAGCATCCATTTCCGGTGCGATTGTCGGCATATTTTCTGATGATGCACAAGTCGTTGCCATGGCTGCGGATTTCCTGAGTATTATGGCATTCTGGTGCTGGACGAATGGTATCTATAATTCTACGATGGGACTTTTTCAGGGTACCGGACATACTGAAGTTACGATGCTGGTGGATGCTTCAAGGCTGTGGGTATTTCGTTTCCTGACACTGTTTATCTGTGAGAGCATCCTGCACATGGGAGTCAGAAGTATCTGGTATTGTGTTGTTGTAAGTAACGGTATCTCCGCAGCAATACTCTATCTCCTTTACCGTACAAATATCTGCGCAGACCAACCATGAAAAAGACACAGAAAGCCAAAGGAGCAGCCTGATTAAAGCTGCTCCCATTCATATACGGCCCGCAGGAGTTCACCTACACTCCAGGCCTGAGCAAAACATCCTCTTGAAACAGTAGGTTTAGCGCCATCATAGATTTCTGCCAGTTGTCCAAGACACCCTTCCTCCAGCCAGTATCGAATCGCTTCGATTCCTTCCGCCAGTTCTGCCTTATAGACAGATGTCTTGTCTGATGCATCCTGTCTTAAATACTTAGTCCAGGCACGGTAATAAGCGCCCAGTGGGAATGCCCATACTGTTCCCTGATGATATGCTCTGTCTCTTTCCTGCATACTTCCAATATAAATATCATGGAAAGCATTGTCACGAGGGGATAAGGTTCTAAGTCCTGCGGTTGTATACAATTCTTCTTTGATCTTATGAAGAACGCATAACTCTTTCTCTTTAGGAAGCATTGTATACGGCATGGATAATACCCACACCTGATTACAGCGCACCTGATTTTCTTCGCTGTTTCCAGATAATACATCCTTTAAGCAGTTTTCCTCTTCGTTCCAGAATTTCAGAAGAAATGCTTCTTTGACCTTGTCTGCAAGCTCTGCATAATGCTGTGCAAGCTCGTTATCCTGTTGCAGTAAAGCGAATTGCTTCATAATCTCCAAATCATTATACCAGTAAGCATTGATCTCTACAGGTTTCCCATGGCGCGGCGTAGGCAGATGATTTCCCACACGAACATCCATCCATGTCAGCTGTTCCAGGTCAGCACCTGCCTGAATCAGGCAATCTGAATCCATTCCAATGTGATAATCTGTTCCCGTCTCATAAGCAGTCATAATCCGTTTCAGCACATCCCACACTTCCTGCAAAAAGGCATTGTCCTTTGAAGTCTGGATATATTCATATACTGCATTGATAAACAACAACGGGGCATCTACCGAATTGTACATGGGCTCAACATCACCCTCCGGGAACAGATTGGGTAAAAGCCCATGATGTTCGTATTTGGCAAAGGTCTGAAGAATACTTTTACATTCTTCCAGTCTGCCTGTGACCAGAGTAGTTCCTGCCAGTGCGATCATCGTATCTCTTCCCCAGTCCTCAAAGAAGGGATAACCGGCAATAATGCTCTTGCCTTGCGTAGATTCCCTGTCTACTACATATGCATCTGCACTCAGAACGAGCTGTCTGCCGATTTCACTGGACAGATGGGCTTTCTTTAATAGTGCTTCTTCATATGCCTGTCTGCTATGAAGTAATTCATCAAACAGTCCCTCATGGTATGTATAAGGTTTTGTACTTAAAATGACATTGATGTCATTTTGTGTTTCTCCTGTCTCTGTTTCACTGATATAAGAGTGAGTGCATACAGTCCTTCCCTGTTTTTCTCTGCCATCACGTTCATCCTGTGAAAAATACATCGGTCCAAACAAGTGAGAGGGTTCTTCCTGCATCTGTGCATTGGCTGCAACGTAAAGGACATCCTCAGCCCCTTTGATCCGATACAGATTATCTTGTTCTATATTGACTGTAATCTGCTGCTTTTCACAAAATTCTTCTTTCTTAGGTGAAAAACGTAACATAGGTGTCAGGGTCAGTCTGCATTGGTGCTTTTGCTCAGAATGAATATTATATTGCAGCGCTACTGTATTTTCTCCATGAACCATGACCATTCTCTTGGATATCACGACATCTCCAATACGATAAGTCCAAGTAGGGATTTTATCATAGGAAAAGCTGTCCAAATAACGGAATCCTTCCAAATCCGGTTGATTCATCATTCTCTGGGAAGTCAGGACATAATTTGTACCATCCATCGAAAACGTTTCCAATAAATTAGAAATCAAATGTCTGCGTACATTGGGAGCTTTTTGCGCAGACATAAGTAATGCCTGATCGCCTCTTGCCAGAGAACCAATCACTGACAAGCTGCTGTATCCACCCAATCCGTTCGTCAGCAGGAAGCAATCCTTCTCTCCCTGCTCTATCGTATTCCAATTCTGACTGTTTCGTTCAAATCTCATTGTGTTTATCCTTTCTTTTAATCAATTTTTTCATAGGCAATTCTGGGACTTCCGTCTGAAATATAGATGATTCCGCATTGTGCAAACCCATTCTTGACCAGAAGATGCTGCATGGTCAGATTATCATGGTGTGTATCTGCACGCAGGTGAGTACAAATATTCTGGCAAAATGACACGCATGCCGCAAAAATGCCTTTTATCTGTCCATCACTGGCAAGGCGGTGTATCGTGCCATATGGAGAATCCTCCAGCCATTTTCCCTCTTCTATCACCTGATAGGTAGGATCAGCACCCAGGATAAGGGCAAACGCTGCGTGAAGCTGTCCATTCTCTTCGCAGACATAAGAGCTGCCTTTTGCAATATCCGCTTCCAGTACTGCTCTGTTCGGATGCCCCGGTTTCCACTGTGTCGGATTGCCTGACTTGTCCATATATTCCTTTGCCAGACGGTAAATTCTTAACATTTCATCAATATCTTCCGGTTTAGCATGTCTGATTGTCATTGTCGTACTCCTTTGCTTTGTCCTGCACATAATCCGATTTATGCTGACTGCCCCATTGACACATGGATATCAGAATCGGGATCAATGATCTGCCACGCTCTGACAGGCTGTACTCTACCTTAGGTGGAATCTGCGGATATTCTGTTCTGATAATCAGAAAATCATTCTCCATTTCTTTGAGTGTGGCACTTAATGTCTTGTGAGAGATTGTGCCAAGACATCGTTTCAGTTCGTTGTATCTCATGACAGGCTTATGCTGTGCCAGCCAGTAGATGATGATCAGTTTATATTTGCCATTAATAAGGGATAAAGTATATCCAAAATCTGTATCTGTAATATTCTCTCCCGTATGACAGCACTCTTTATGTGGCATACAATTAGACGTCATTTTTCGTTGACTCCTCCCATTACTTTCCTTTAGGTGAGTATATAACCTAAGTGTGCGTACTTCCTTTTTTATAAATTGTAATGTATATTGTAGAAAAGGGCAATAATAGATTTAGAAATATTCAGGGGGTAACGATATTGAATCAGATATTTAAGATTGAAGATTTGCGTCCAATCAGAAGCGGGATGACTGTTTCAAGGGATTCAAAGCTTGGAATAACAAACAAGGTCACGTATTTCTCTATGGGCGATGATACATCCATCAGTCAGGAAAGTTATGACAGAATGACGATGTATATTGGTGCCGCCGGATGTGGAGAATTTATTATTGGGGAGAACCAGAGCACCGTTCCTATGGAGCCTGGGCAGGTACTCATTGTCCCTTCTAAGACATTATGTGGCATGCAGACATCTACCGGTATGGTATACACTGAAATTATTTTAGAAAAGGAGAACATTATGAACAAGAACATCAAAGCAAATGAAGTATTCGCATTAAAGGATCTCATCTCTTATGAAGAAGGCAGCATCGCAAATATGGATGTTGTAAGCAACCCTACTATGAAGTATGTGCTTATGGCATTCGATGCAGGTACAGGTCTGACACCTCACCGCGCACCCGGTAACGCTATCGTATTTGCTCTGGAAGGCAAAGCAACGATCGGCTATGAAGGTAAAGATTATGAATTAAATGCCGGCGAGTGCTTCCACTTTGAAAAGAACGGACTTCATAGTGTAACAGCAAATGAGAAGTTCAAAATGGCACTTTTACTTGTATTAGAATAAGGAATGAATAAGAAAAGAGGGACATTTTTGATAGTGTCCCTCTTTTTCTATATTTGTTATGATTTCCTGTTATGCAGTAGTTCCTCACATGCCTGTTGCCAACATTCTTCCGGTATCCTGGGCCATCTACATTCACCATATTTTATCTGGCAAAGTTCCATTGCTCTGTTTAAGGCGGTTCCATGCGCAACTGTTCCCCCTCTTAAAAGCTGTTCACTTACCTGCGTCCAGAAAGGCGCTGTTTCATAGAAAGACTTCTCTCTCATTTCTTTTATTACAGCTTCTACATCATAATCCAATATTACAAATTTTACTTTCCATTGCTTGTCCTTACTATGTAAAATCATAAATTCTGCCTTTGATTTACCATTTAAAGGACAACCCACAGAACCAGAATTCCATACAGTCTTACCTTATATATTGGGTTAGTATTTGCAAAACCATTTATGCAGGTACAATTCGTCCCGTTCTCTTTATAACGACTTGCAATTACCTGATTATACCATATTTTTGTAACCTTTTCACATATCTTATCATAATATGATACCAAAACGTATATTATGACAAGGAGAATGCATGATGCAGGACTATAGACAAATGCCCTATGTAGACCAGTTCCCTATAGCTATGGCATATGTTCCGTGGCAGCAGAACTGTAACATGTACGAGAATCTGGACGAGGCTTTTCGGGTCGGCACAATTTTTCCAGTATTAAATAAGCCCTTCAAAGGAGGAGAAAAATGTCGATGATGAATTGTAAATGTAATGAAAGACAGAGACTTTTGACAGAAATCAGCAAGGTGGATTTCGTATTAAAAGACCTGAATCTGTACCTTGACACGCACCCTTATGACCAACAGGCAATTGACCGATTCAGACAATATAACCGTATGAAGAAGCAATTAACTAAAGATTATACTAAGGCATATGGACCTTTGGAACTTAGCATTCTGGATGATTCCATGCGTGAATGGAAATGGTCATTGCAGGATTGGCCATGGGAAAGGGGGTATAACTAAATGTGGAATTATGAGAAAAGATTGCAGTTTCCGGTAAATATTAAAGAAACAAACCCGGAAATAGCCAAGATTATCATTACGCAATATGGTGGCCCTGATGGTGAGCTTAGTGCATCCATGCGGTATCTGGCGCAGCGTTATACGATGCCCTACAATGCTGTTGCGGGTGTTCTGACAGATATTGGTACAGAAGAACTGGCGCATTTTGAGATGATTTGTGCGATTGTGCATCAATTAACCAGAGATTTAACACCGGAGCAGATCAAAGAATCCGGTTTTGGCGATTATTATGTAGATCATACCCTCGCCCTGTGGCCACAGGCAGCCAGCGGTACGCCTTTCAGCGCGACCACATTCCAGTCCAAGGGTGATCCTATTACAGATCTGTTTGAGGATATGGCAGCTGAGCAGAAAGCCCGCACCACATATGATAACATCCTGAGACTGGTCAAAGATCCCGATGTTGTCGAACCGATCAAGTTCCTGCGTGCGCGAGAAGTTGTACATTTCCAGCGATTTGGTGAGAGCTTGAGAATCGTACAGGATAATCTGGATTCCAAGAACTTCTACGCATTCAACCCCGCCTTCGATAATCCAAAATCATAGTACCCAATCCAGCAGGCAGATAATTCATCTACCCGCTGGATATTTGTAACGAAAAACGCTTGCGTTTTTCCTGTATGAAACTTAGAACTTCTTCACGAAAGAGCCTTTGCTCTGAGTGATTAGAAGTTCTTTTCATACTTTATTCCCGGGAGTCCGGTAATCGTCCTCGTATCAGAGCTTTTCCTAATTTCCTGAAGCTAAAGGGAATGAGCGGGTATAAATAACTCTGCCCGGAGACCATTTTATTTTTGCCGATTGCAATGATAAAGAAAAGCAGCCCTGCAATATAGCCCCACAGGTTAAAGATTGCAGTCAATACCAGATTGATCATTCTAAAGAACTTCACTGCGTATCCTAACTCATAGCTTTGGTGCGTATAATTAGCTATGGCAACGAATGCCATATATAGCATGACTTCACTGTTGAACCATCCACTCTTTACTGAGAATTCTCCAAGCACCAGTGCAGCCATGACACTGAGAGGTGTTGACAGCATGCTTGGCGTATTGATTGCAGCAAGCTTGAGACCGTCAATTGCCAGCTCCAGAATCAGGAATTGCCAGACCAGTGGCACATTGATGGTATCACTTACTTTGATGAAAGAAAAAGGCTCTGGAATCCATCGAGGATTCTGCATCATCAATAGAAAGGTCGGAGTAAGCAGATAAGTCATAATAAATATCAGAAATCTGGAAATCCTCAGATACGTACCTGTTACAGGTGGGAAATAATAGTCATCTGCTTCTTCTACCGCATCCAGAATGCTGATAGGAAGGATCATAGCCGAAGGTGAATTATCTACCAGAATGATAATATTACCTTCTAATATCTGAGCTGTTGCTGTATCCGGCCTTTCTGTATACTTGAATTTTGGAAAAGGATTATACCATTTGGAAGTAAAAAGGCACTCAGCCAGACTTTCCTGATTCATCGTAAGTGCGTCTACCTTGATATCCTGAATCCGTTTTCTGATCTTGCTTAAAAACGCCTGGTCAACGCGGGAATCCATATAACACAGGACAATATCTGTTTTAGAGGTCTTGCCTGCACTTAATATCTCCATCCTGAGATCTGTACTGCGTATTCTTCTTCGGATCAATGCTGTATTGAATACAATGGTTTCAACAAAGCCGTCCTTGGAACCGCGCAGTACTTTGTCTTTCTCCGGTTCTTCCACTCCACGAGCCGGATAAGTACGGGAATCTATCAGAATACATTCCTGATAACCTTCAATCAGAAGCGCAAACACACCACAGAAGATATTTTTGATGATTTCATCCCACTCAGTTGCTGTATCAACTTCAACATATGGTAAAGTCTTATTTAAGGCTTGAATATCAGACGGCATATCTTCCGGCTTTTTATCTATCAGATATTGTAATAATTTTTCCATTAATTCATCTTTGCAGAAACCATCAATGAAGAAAAAGACAGCTTTTTTCCCTCCAATCACAATCTCTCTGCTTACAATATCAAAATTCTCGTTTACACGTAATTCCTGTGTTAAATAATTTTTGTTTTGTTCAAAATCCGGATACATAAAAACCTCCACGAAACATACATTAATGTCAGTATGTTCCCTGGAGGTTTATTTTATTCATAGATTATAATTACTGTCTACCTGTACTGCCGTGACCGCCACGGTTAGGTCCTGTTAATTCCTCGACTTCTTCAAAATTCAGAGCTGGCTGCTGTTCCATGATTCTAAACTGACAGATTCTGTCGTTGAAATGAATCTCCGTATCGCGTATCGCATACACCGGCATGAACCACTGGTCGTCATTACCACAGTATCCGCCTTCGCCAGTCTCTCGATCCGGGCCGTCTACTACGCCCTGGTGATTGACCTGAATAATACCATAATTCTTAAATGTTGAACTTCTGGGAACAACATGTGCTTCATAACCTCTGGGAAGTTCCATGGCAATTCCCAATGGGATTAGCTTGAATTCTCCGGCTTTTAAAGCAACATCTTCTGCCGCTCTTAAATCAATCCAGTTTCCCTTGGTAATTTTTGCGACTTTTTCCAGTTTGTCATTAAAGTATTTAATCTTGATCGTAAGCATATTTTCTCCCATTCTGTTCTAATATTTTAGGCATCACAGCATTTTCTGCTGCTTCCCTTGAAGTTTACAATGTTCTCTTCTATGTCTGCAACAGGTGCTGTAGCTGTCTCTCTTCCCATTGGAATATCATCATGATCGCCACAGTGCAGTACCGGTACTGAGATATCATCCTGTGCCAATGTAGCCTGTACATCAATGACACGCTGATTGCTGCTGCCCTTCCATAACAGAGTAACATCCTTTTTATCTACCCGGAATTCTCCATCTACCAATACATCCACATACTTCATCAGTGGATAATTCATAATATTTTCCCAGGAATCCCCTGTATAGAGCCAGATTGTCTTGTCCGGATATTTTACCTTAATCTCTGCCATTAAAGATTTCACATCTGCCCTGTTGGCTGAATGGAGTGGATCTCCACCGGAAAAGGTAATACCTGATATATAGGGCTTGTCCAGCTGGTCAAAAATCTCCTTTTTAGCAGATTCATCAAACAAAATACCGCCATTTGGGTCCCAAGTCATAGGATTCTGGCAGTCTTTGCAGCAATGGGAGCAGCCAGCGACCCATAATACCACACGTAATCCGTCACCATTAAGCATATCGTCCTTAGTAATATTATGGTATCTCATTTACATTGACTTCCTTTCTGCGATTTCTGCCATTTTTGCATCATTCAAACGAGTATCACCGTGTACTCGTGAATAGGACAGATAACCGTTCATACGCTCTATCTTAGTCAGGTTACGGCTGCCACATTTTGGGCATACATCCATCTCCAGTTCCTGATGACCGCAATCATCACAGTATGCCAGTGACAGATTAACACCTTCGTAGAATCCCATATCCATAGCTCTTCTTACCAAAGTCTTGATGGCAGTGATATTATAATCAATCGGATATTTTACATACTGAATCTTACCACCGTTAGATAACTCCCAGAAACGATATTCCAGATCCTGTTTCTGAATGGGAGTGATATCCTCTGTTACATGGCAGTGGAAACTGTTGCTGACATATTCTCTGTCAGATACACCTTCTACGATGCCGTATTTCGCACGGAACTGCTGAACCTGCAGACCACACAGATTCTCTGCGGGTGTTCCGTAAATGGCATATAAGTTGCCATCTTCTTCCTTGAAACGATTTACTTCTTTATTGATGTATTCCAAGACTTCCAGCGCAAATGAACCATCTTCTACCAGTGATTTGCCATTATAGAGCATCTGTAATTCATTGAAAGCCGTGATACCGAAGGATGCAGTCGCAGTCTTTAATAATGGTTTGATCTTATCGGTCAGTTTCAGATGTCCACCAAGGAAACCGCCTTCACAATATGCCAAAGGATTCGTGGAAGCCCTCATATTTCCAAGATAAGAATAAGTCCTGATATGAAGCTGTCTGATCAGATTCAGATAATAGTCCAGAACTTCATAGAAATCTCTGCTCTCCTGTCTTGCTTTTGCCAAAATCATGGGTAAATGCAGGGATACTGCACCGATGTTAAATCTGCCTACAAATACCGGGACATCCTTATCGTCAGCAGGATGCATGCCGCCTCGCTCATACCATGGAGAAAGGAATGCACGGCATCCCATAGGGGAAATAACCTTGCCGTACTGCTTGTACATGCTGGCAATATAGCCTTTACCGGTCAGACTGAGCCAGTCAGGATACATGGTCTTTGCAGAGCATTTAACACCTGCTTCAAAGACATCCTCTAATGGTTTGCCTGGTCCATGCAGATTCTCGTCATATAAAAAGACAATCTTAGGGAACAATACAGGTTTCTTGCAGTCTTTCTTACCCTGTCCCTTACGTCTTACCTCTAACATTTTAATCGTTGCCATTTTGGCAAAACGGTCAGTTCCGATACCTGCTGTCATGGTAATGAATGGATAATCACCACGGCTGCTGGCTACTGTATTGAATTTATATTCCCATCCCTGGAAGCCCTGTTCGAACTCGCGTTCAACATCTTTCATCGCCTCTTCTTCAGCACGTTCATCTGATACTCCAAGGTTATGGTATTTCTCTAATGCTGACTGATAAGTCTTCTCTGCATAAGGAGATAAAATCTTATCTACTTCAGGAACTGTGAATCCACCATACTGCTGGCTGGCTGCACTTAATACAATATCACCGATTACATCAAAGGCAACATCCAGAGACTTCGGCTCATTGTACCAGATATTTCCCATCTCGAAACCACCGGTCAATACGCTCTGCACATCGAAAAGGCAGCAGTTCATGGTATCTCTTCTGGCTGACATGTCATGAACATAGATATAACCGTCACGGCAAGCCTGAATCTCTTCTGTTGTCATGAAAAACTTCTGGTATAATTCCTTATTTAACTGGTTAAAGATAAGACTTCTCTTGGTAGATACAAGAGCAGAGTCTGTATTGGCATTTTCTTTATCACCTACATACATGATAGACTGGCTCTTCTTGTATACATCATCCAGCATGCGGACAAAATCCTGCTTGTAATTACGATAGTCACGATAGCTCTTGGCAACAATGGGCTTTACATCTTCCAAGGCGCTCTCTACAATATTATGCATAACAGGAATCGGCACTTCATCCAGTCCCATTTCATTTACCTTGCCAATTACATCTTCACAGATGTGTCCCTTCTCTTCGTCAGAGAATTTGGTCAAAGCTCTATATGCTGATTTGCCTACAGCAGTAATAACCTTCTGTACGTTAAATAATTCCTTACTGCCATCTTTCTTTACAACGTAGACTTCTTTAGAAGGCTGATATAATTTGCCATAATCAACCTCATCATGTGTTGTTTCCATCGTGTTCCCCATGGTTATAGTTCCTCCTTTTTCCCCATCTGAAAATATAATCTGACTACATAATTATTGTATAAAAATAGTCTTGTAAATTAGTACAATTTGATTTCAACGGGTACATATATAGTGATTTTTAAGAATTGTTATATCATTTAAATATGTCGTATGATAAGTGGAAACACTTATCAAAATTGTATTTATATTGTGATGCGTTGTATATCAGCCACAATATGTTGTGTACGGATATTAGTATAGAACATAAAAATATATATGTCAATCAACACTCTTGACAGTAATCTGATAAATTTTTTATATAAATGATACAATTCGCATGAAATGCAATAGGGAGTTTTACATAAATTTCAAAAGGCAGACACCATATCCAGTGTCTGCCTCTATCATATCTTCTATTCAATTTTACTGTTCATTTTCCTTAGGAGCCTTAGGTTTCTGCTTCCAGCATTTCAGTCCTACAAAAGCACCTGCTGCAGATACTACAATAATTACTGCAAATACCATAAGATATGATAACACCATTCTAAAAAATTCGATAAGATTTGACATATTGTATTCCTTTCTGCAAATTTACTGAATATTTATAATATAATCATAACACTTCCTGTACAACATCGTCAAGAAGTGAATTGCCATCTGCTGCTGTAGTTGCAAGTTTGTCACAACGTTCATTTTCCGGATGACCGGCATGACCTTTTACCCAGGTAAATTTTACCTGATGAGGTGCCTTGGCTTTTAACAGACGTTTCCACAGATCGACATTTTTCACCGGATTGTTGCTGCTGCCTTTCCAGTTCCTTTTAAGCCAGCCATCGACCCAGTGCTGATTAAACGCATCCGTTACATATTTGGAATCGGAAATGACTTCTACCTCACATGGCCTGGTCAATGCTTCCAGACCGGTAATAACAGCCATCAATTCCATACGGTTATTGGTAGTTTTCTTATATCCTGCACTGTATTCGCGTTCATGCAATTCGCCTTTTGAATCTATATACTGGAGCACAGTGCCATAACCTCCGGGGCCTTCCGGGTTTCCTCTTGCAGCTCCATCTGTGAATATTTTAACGAACATATGAATCCTCCCATTTTCCTGTCTTTATGAAACACTCTGCCATTTCCTGTGACTTCTGAGTAATATCCTGCGTAAAGCCGATGACTTCCAGTAGTTTAATTGCATTTCTGCTCTGTGCTCTTCCACTCATCAAATGATAGGAAAATAATACGTCATGATCTTTTACATCTTCTTCAAAATGATAATTATCATAATCTCCATCCAGCAAATGTGTCAGTTCAATATCATGTGTTGCTGCAAAACAATAGACTCCCCGACGTATACTAAGCTGATGCAGAATCTGGGTGGAAGCTGCGATACGCTCTACTGTATTGGTTCCGCGCAGTACTTCATCTACAAAGCACAATAACGGACTGGCAGAAGCATCCAGAGCAGCATCCATAATTCGTTTCAAAGATTTAATTTCCACAATATAATAGCTTTCTCCATTAGCAAGATCATCTCTTAGGGCCATGGAAGAAAAGATGCGGTAACAGCCGCCTTCATAGCTTCTGGCACTACAGGTATGGATTGTCTGTGCAAGAATCGCATTGATGGCAACCATTTTGAGAAAGGTTGATTTACCGGAGGCATTAGAGCCGGTGATAAGCATACCGCGGTTCTGTTCAAAACTGTTAGAAACGGCATTTTTCAAGGATGGATGATAACCCTCTTCTATTTTAAGAGAAATCTGCAAACCATCTTTCAACTCAGGAACACACCAGCACGAAAGACTCTCACGGAAAGCGCCAATCGCTATTGCTGCATCTACGTAGCCTATAGACTGAGCCAGCGCTTCTATCTCCTGTCTGTTGGAGCATACCAGATGAAGCATGCGGTTGAACTGTATAATATCAACATGCGTCATCATTTTTACATAATCAAACAACAGCTCAATCGGGTTCCCACTGGAAGCATTCATCTGAAATATCAGATGTGAGTTCTTGTGCATAGGCTTTAGCGGAGTGACTTTAGCAGTTAATTGTTCTCTGTATTCAGGCATTTTATGCAGAGGTACTTTCAGGATATTTTCTGCACCTTCGATCATTCTCATAATATAGCCAAAGCTTGTCAGGTAAGGAAGTACTGCGTTTTTTTCTTTCAGATAAGTGACTATATTAATACAGGAGATAACAATCAGCGCAAAAATTCCCAAATTAGCGGATATGCCAATCAATATAACAGATAGTACCAATGCGATAATTCCCAGTATATGTCCCGTATTTTTACGCTCACCCAGATTATCCAGAAAGTCCAGATAATCATACAAGGAAAATCGTCCGGTACTGCCCAATTCATGCAGAATCACCTGCATCTGCACACGTTCCTCTGCGTCCTGCTGCATGGCAGTAATGTCCTTTTCAAGGGTCTGCGTATCTGCCTGCTTCAGGGAGGGATGACGAAGCATATGATAGAGATATTCTGCACCGGAAGCAGACTGCGTATGATTAATCAATGCAAAAACAGTATCCATGTCCAGATCATTCCAGGTGATATCATCCAAATGGAACTGCTGACTTTCTTTGTCTTTTTGCAGTTTCTTTTCAAAAAGGCGGGAAATTGTCTTCAGCTGTTCTTCAGAATATTCCTTAACCTCATACTTGCCATAATCCTGTATAAGATGCTGTCTATATTGCGCCTTACGCTTCTTCTCTTCCCGTGCACCCCGAATCATGCAATATACCACGCCAACGACGATAATCGAAAATAATCCAATCCATTCCATAAATAACACCTAGAGATTGGAAGGACCAAAACCAAAGGGCAGCATTTCTTCCAATGTCTTGTCCAGATAAGTGTCTTCGGAAATGGCTGTAATGACTCTGAAAGTCTTCGGATCACAGAACTCCATCATAACCTGTCTGCATACACCGCAGGGATAGGCATAATCTGTGGGCAGATCACCTTTTCCACCAACAATAGCTATGGCGCTGAATTCGCGTTCTCCTTCGCTTACGGCTTTGAAAAATGCAGTACGTTCTGCGCAGTTAGTAGGTGTGTAACCTGCGTTTTCAATATTACATCCTTTATATACTCTACCTTCTTTAGTAAGTAAGGCAGCTCCTACCTTAAATCCTGAATATGGTGCATATGCCATCTCTCTGGCTTCCAGAGCCTGCCTGATCAATTCTTTGTTATCCATTTTATTTTATTGCTCCTATTTTCTCTATGACTTTTGTTACAAGCTCTGTAAATAATGGAGCTGCTTTATCTGCTGCTTCCTGTACTTCTTTATGTGACAATGGTGTCGGATTCATACCGGCAGCAAGATTACATACGCAGGAAATTCCGCATACACGCAGTCCACAGTGATTAGCTGCAATTGCTTCCACAACAGTACTCATGCCTACTGCATCAGCATAATCAGCCAGCATACGGATCTCAGCCGGAGATTCGTAGGAAGGACCTGTAAGCTGTACATAGACACCTTCCTGTAATGGAATGTTATTTTCTTTTGCCGTTGTTCTGATTAGTTCCTGTAATTCCAGATCATAAACATGGCTCATATCAGGAAATCTTGTTCCCAGTTCCTCTATATTTGCTCCAATTAAAGGATTGGGTGCAAATATACCAATATGATCTGTAATCATCATCAGATCTCCAGCCTGGAACTTGCGGTTCATTCCACCGGATGCATTACTCAGGAACAGGATTTTAGAGCCCAAAAGCTTCATCAGTCTTGTAGGAAGGACTACGTCAGATACAGGATATCCTTCATAATAATGTACGCGCCCCTTCATACATACTACAGGTACTTTACCTACATAACCAAAGATAAATTTACCGGCATGTCCTACTACAGTAGATACCGGGAATCCTTCGATGTCGCTGTAATTGATTTCCGTTACTACCTGAATATGATCAGCATAATCCCCAAGCCCGGAACCTAATACCAGCGCTGCTTTAGGTACAAAATCCGTTTTCTCCCTTACACTTTTATAGCAATTCATCAGTTTATCATATACTTCATTCATAAGAATCCTCCTTATCTGTTTTTTGAGGTGTCTATTGTTAAGTATAACAGATTCTGCTGTAAAAAACCACCATAGAAAAAGAAACAGAATTGACTTCTGTTTCTCTAACCTGCTTCTTTCCACACTATATGATAATGCATACCATTCCACCATTGGAGTCATTGACAATCTTTTGCATGGTATCCTGTAATTTCATCTGGCTTTCTTCTCCTATCATGGTAATCTTACTGGTAATACCATCATTTACCAGTTGCTCAATGGTTTTTCCAAAGATATTGGTCTCCCATATACCCTCCTTGGAGGTCTCCGCATCAGAAATATAGTGAATCAGGTCCTGTGCCTGTTGCTGTGTTCCGACAATTGGTGCAATCTCTGTTTCAATGTTAGCCTTGATCATATGGATAGATGGACTTTGTGCCTTGATCTTGACCCCGTATTTATTACCATGCTTGATTACTGTAGGAGTATCCAGGGTTATTTCTTCTTTATCCGGTGTTACGACACCATAACCTTTCTGACGGACACTTTCCAGTGCGCTGAGTACTTTACTGTATTCCTTTTTCATTTCTGCCAGAGTCATAAGAAGCTGCATCAACTGGTATTCTCCATTGATTGTCTCGCCTGTCATATTACTGAGCATTTCATAATAATACTGATTATCTGCATCTAATTGATATGCCGCAGTACCATCTGCTATATTGATATGGTCGAATTTACATTTCTTTACATACTGACTGTCAATCTGTAAATCCTGATTGGATAAGTCTCTCACAGACTGTATCTGATTCATGATTTCACGAAGTTTATCTATGATATCCTGTTTCATCGGATTGGCAACAGACATCATATCCATCCATTTTGGGGTATAGAATTCCACTACTGATAATGGAAATTCATACATGACTTCTTCCAGAATATGTGCAATATCTTCTTTTCTCATCTGGTCAATATTGACTGTGAGAGCTTTGACCTTGTATTGTTCCTCCAGTTCTGCAGCAAGATTTTTTGCCTCATCACTGTAAGGCTTGGAGGTATTGACCAGTACTACAAAAGGTTTTCCTATACGCTGCAATTCTGTGATTGTTTGTTCTTCTGCCCTGCGGTAGGCTTCTCTTGGCAGTTCCCCAAAACTGCCGTCAGTTGTTACCACAATCCCAATGGTGGAATGATCCTGAATTACCTTACGAGTCCCTATCTGGGCAGCCTGTGTGAAAGTAATTTCTTCTGTAGACCAGGGAGTTTTTACCATACGTTCCACATCTTCCTCCATATGACCGGTAGCTCCATCTACCATATAGCCTACACAATCAATTAAACGTACCTTTACTTTGGAATTGTCATTAATATTAATCTCAACAGCTTCTTTGGGTATAAATTTCGGCTCTGTCGTTGTAATGGTTTTCCCACCGCTGCTCTGTGGAAGCTCATCCATTGCTCTGGTTCTGTCATGTTCATTCTCTATCTTTGGAATGACCATAATATCCATAAATCTTTTGATAAATGTAGATTTACCCGTTCTGACAGGTCCTACAACTCCTATGTATATTTCGCCGCCAGTTCTCTGACTAATGTCTTTGTATAAATTAAACTCCTGATTTTCTTCAAGATATCCCATGATAGATTGTTCCCCATGTCCTTTGCTTTAAGTATATGAGGGCGTGTATCCTGAATATGACAAAAGGACACTAAGAAAGTGTCCTTTTTGGTGCATAAGATTTATGATCATTATGATAGTTTCTGTTTCCGTAGGGCTTTTTCTCGCCATATGAAATTCTCTCGCCGTATGTTTTTCCTTCACCATACGACTTTCTTTCACTGTACGTTTTCCTTTCACCATATGGTCTGCGATCTTCGCTATAGGAAGTTCTGCTTCGGTATGTTCTTCTGTCCTCACTGGTGTTACCTTCTCCATAGGGCTTACGGTCTTCATACCTTCTTCTTCCTTCATAAGGCTTTCTACCCTGTGTTGAATGATCACGGCTATCAGAGTCATGATCTCTGCGATAAGGCTTATGAGCAAATGGCTTTCTGGCGGCATTATTTTTACGTCTGTCGCGAAGTGCCTGTTTTCTGGCATCTTCTGCGCGTTTCTGGTCTCTTGCAGTAACTTCCTCCTGATTATAGATGTGAAGAAGATCCGGATGCGTAATTCTGACATAATTGGGATATGCTGTATATTTCATATGGCATTTGTTGCAGGCAAAACAGTTCAATGTCTCATCCTCTGTAATGCTTGTTTTCAGAACAAGTCCATATTTTACAACACCTTCACAGTCTTCCCTGATACATTTATTGATTCTTTTATCATATACATAAATGATATCATCATCTTTTAAAGTTACTTTTCTTTCCGGGACCTTTTTTTCCATTATTTTTTCCTCTCTTTTACATGGAATACAGTACTATAACTGCACAAAATCTATGAATCCTTTTACTTAATTCCAATCCTGATGCTCTATTTTCTTATCACGGATCATAAGATCCTTCACTGCAACAGCAGCGGATTTACCATTGAACAGTACTTCGTTTACCTGCTCAATAATAGGAAGTTCTACGTGATATTTCTCTGCAAGAGCTTTGGCTGCTTTCGCAGAATATACACCTTCTACTACCATCTTGACTTCAGCCATGGCTTCTTCCATTGTTTTACCCTGACCGATTAAAATGCCTGCTCTGCGGTTTCTGGAATGCATACTGGCACAGGTAACAATCAGATCTCCAATACCGGATAAGCCACAGAATGTCTCAAATTTACCGCCCATAGCTGTACCAAGTCTAGCGATTTCTGTAATGCCTCGTGTAATCAGAGCTGCTTTGGTATTATCACCATAACCCAAACCATCTGCAATACCTGCTGCGAGAGCTACTACATTTTTAAGAGCTGCACCTAATTCTATTCCAAGAACATCCGGGCTGATATAGACACGAAATACATCACTCATGAAGACATTTTGAATATACTCGGCAGTCTCTCTGGTCTTAGCACCAACTACGATGGTAGTAGGTATACCTCTTCCTACTTCTTCTGCATGGGAAGGACCGGAAAGAACAGCTACATTAGCCTGCGGAACCTCTTCCTCAATAATCTGAGACAGGGTCATAAGAGTATGTTCCTCGATACCCTTGGCTACATTGACTATGATCTGTCCGTCCGCTACATACGGCTTCATATTGTGGGATGTACTTCTTGTAAAAGGTGATGGAACTGCCAACACCAGAATATCCTTGCCTTCAATTGCCTCCGGTAAAGATGTTGTAAATACCATATCTTCCGGTAATTTAACCCCCGGCAGCTTATCCTTATGCTCATGCTCTGTTTTCAGCATATTAATCTCATCTTCAAGGATGGACCATACTGTAATCTCATGTCCGTTATTATGCAATAGAACTGACAAAGCAATTCCCCAGCTTCCAGCTCCAATGATACCTATTTTTGCCATATGCACTACCTCTTGCCTTTTTATTCTTCGTTTTTCTTGGATAAATAAGTCTTACGCTCTGTTTTATGTATTAAACGGCCAATATTAGCTCTATGCTCCCAGAATGCCAACATTGCCAGCAAAGCCGTAACAATATAAAGCTCAATCAATGCACCTTGGGACATCCCAAAGAGTCCCATCTGTCCAAAGATAATCATTTCTGCAATCAGAACAATCTGCACTAACAAAGAACCCAGAGATACATAATGTGTCAGAAAAAATGTGCCAAAGAAAGTAATGACTTCAGGTAAAATCATGTACGGATGGAAGAAAATAATCAGACCTGCTGTACAGGCAATGCCCTTTCCACCCTTGAAATGAAGGTAAAAGGGGAAGTTATGCCCCAGAATAGCTCCAGCACCTGTATACAGGGCAAGTAATGGTAATATGTCACCATACGTATTCTTGAACAGGAAGCGAACAAGAGTCATGGCAAGACCTGTCTTCATGATATCACAGAAAAGTACGATTGCGCCTGCTTTTTTACCCATAACACGTAAAGTATTGGTAGTACCTGCATTGCCACTTCCGTGTTTTCTGATGTCGATTCCTTTCATTTTTCCATATATATATGAAGTCTGAAATAAACCAAATATATAGCCGATCAAGACACAAACTACACGAATCATCGCTATTTGTCTTCCTTTCTTTCTCTTATGATGAATTTTAATGAAGTACCACGGAACCCGAATGCTTCACGAATTTTATTCTCCAGATATCTTGTGTATGAAAAATGCATCAGTTCTTTATCATTTACAAATACAACAAAGGTTGGCGGTTTTACACCTACCTGCGTTGTATAGAAAATCTTGAGACGTTTTCCCTTGTCTGAAGGTGGCTGCTGAAGAGCAACTGCCTCTGTAACAATCTCGTTTACAACACCTGTTGCAATGCGGAGAGACTGATTCTCGATAACCATATCAATGGTCTCAAATAATTTATTCAGACGCTGTCCTGTCTTGGCAGAAATAAATACAATCTCTGCATAGGTCATAAAGGACAGGATATTTCTTACCTTCTCTGTAAAGCGGTATATTGTCTTATCATCCTTCTCTACAGCATCCCATTTATTAACTGCAATAATGATACCTTTTCCACGGTCATGTGCAATACCTGCTATCTTGGCATCCTGCTCTGTAACGCCTTCTTCGGCATCAATGACCAGTACGACTACATCTGCACGCTCTACAGCACTTACCGTACGGATGATCATGAAACGCTCCAGTTCTTCCTTGATCTTGTTCTTACGGCGAAGACCAGCTGTATCTATGAAAATATAATCCTTGCCATTGTGTACGACTTCAGTATCTATGGCATCTCTGGTAGTTCCTGCGATATCAGAGACAATGACTCTGTTCTCGCCTACTAACTTATTAATAATAGAAGACTTACCTACGTTAGGCTTACCTACGATGGCAATTCTTGGTCTGTCATCCTCTTCTTCTGTGAAATCTGCTTCGTTAAATAAAGCAGTTACAGCGTCCAACATTTCACCAAGACCTAAACGGTTGGCAGCAGAAACAGGTATTGGATCGCCAATACCCAGATTATAAAATTCATATACATCTGCTTCAAACTTCGCAAAGCTGTCTACCTTGTTCACTACAAGAATTACCGGCTTATGGCTGCGTCTGAGCATATCGGCAACCTTGGCATCTGCATCTACCAGTCCCTGCTTTACATCTACAAGGAATAAGATGACATCTGCTGTTGCAACGGCAATCTCTGCCTGCTCACGCATCTGTGAAAGAATGACGTCTTTACTGTCCGGCTCAATACCGCCTGTATCTATAAGGGTAAAATTCCAGTTCAACCATTGAATATCTGCATAAATTCTATCTCTTGTAATGCCAGGAGTATCTTTGACAATGGAAATCTTCTCTCCGGCAAGTGCATTGAATAATGTAGATTTACCAACATTGGGACGTCCGACTACCGCAACAATTGGTTTCTTTTTACTATTTCCCATTTTTACGCTCCATTTCTAATCTGATAAAATTGCTTCGATAAAATCCCGACCGCTTGATTTTACAATATCTATCCGGACTTGTAAAGCTTTTTCAATATCGTCTAAAGTATAATCATCCAGAAATACAGGTTCTCCGCTTTTCAGAACATTCTGCGGCAAAAGAAGTTTCTCACCAAGATCTCTGTCTTTAAGCTGTGCCATAATATCCTGTCCTGTAAGAAGACCTGAAACTGTGATCATTTCGCCAAAGAAGTCATTTCTGATTGCAATGACATCGATTTGCAGCCCCTCATAACGCTCTTCCATCTGCTTTGCCATTTGTTTGATGAAACGATAGGCAAGACGCCCTGTAGCAAGTGTGATATGTTTTGCACGCGCCTGTCTGCCATTGATACGATCCTCTTCCATAGCTTCGGCAAATTCATCCAGCAAAAGCCGCAACATTCCTACGCCATTTTCCAGCTGCAAATAGCCGTCATACTGTTCCTCCTGTGGAAGTTCCTCTTCTGCAAGAATATACCATTCGTCGCTGGCATGTACAAAATGTGTGCCATATTCAGGATATATTTTATTTTGCCAGCCGTGAATGATACGCAGCACATCCTGGGCATCTTCTTTCGTAAAAGGCTCCAGTGGATATAGACCATCTCTATACTTGGATAATCCTACCGGGACAACAGATACACTTTCAAGATTAGGAAGATATGCTGACAGATCACGAATACTCCGGTCAAGCTCAGCACCATCATTTACGCCCTTACACAATACAATCTGACCATTCATGATAATGCCTGCCTGTGCCAGCTTCCATGCTTTCTCCAGAGCCTGCCCTGCAAAACGGTTGTTGAGCATCCTGCAACGCAGCTCAGGATTAGTTGTCTGGAATGATACGTTGATTGGCGACAGATTATAGCGGATGATTCTGTCTACGTCCTCGTCTGACATATTTGTCAGAGTAACGTAATTTCCCTGCAGGAATGAAAGTCTGGAATCATCATCTTTAAAATACAGGGTATCACGCATGCCCTTAGGCATCTGGTCAATAAAGCAGAAAATACATTTGTTATGGCAGGATCTGTAATCATCCATAAGACCATTCTCAAAAGTAATTCCAAGATCTTCGTCGTATCCTTTATCAATCTCCAAAAGCCACTCTTCACCGGATGGCTTGCGTACAAGGATTTCTATATATTCATCCTGTGTATAATATTGATAATCAAAAATATCTTCTATTTTATGCCCATTGATTTCAAGAAGCGCATCCCCGGGAGTAATCTCCATTTCCTCTGCAATACTTCCGGAAAGCACCTTTTCCACAATGTGTTCGTTCTTTTTCTTCATTTTATTAAGTCCTTTATAGCTTTGGTATGATATAAGAATGAGTATAGTTTTACTCACGCAGTGCCGCTCGAAAAAACTTCGTTTTTCCTCGCTGTCGGGCTTCGCCCTATCACAAGTCAAAAAGAATTGTCCCTGTCTGCAAGCAGCCATGTCCATTCTTTTTGACTTGTGGCACTGCTCATTCTTATATCATACTAGAATTTTCTTGACGTGTCACTAGCAGAATGATATAAAATAATATAGTTAGTGATATCTAAATTACATTATATGATAAGGGTATCCTTATTTCTGGAGGTTTATCATGCCAAATTTACATGAGTTGGAAAATGCCATGCCGGTAGCTCCCTTAAAGCTGATCACACTGCAGAGCGCAGCAGATCTTGGCAATAAGGTAAATGACTATCTGGTAGAATATCGCAGCAGTATTCATAATGTATATAATGAAGATCCTGCTTTTCAGGGCTATTCCGAGAAAAATTATCAACTTGACTTTAGTGCTCCACGTTTTAACAGCGGTGAAGGTAAGGTCGTTTTAAATGAGACAGTACGTGGTAAAGATTTGTTTATCATTGTCGATGTCTGCAATCACAGTCTTACTTACAAGATGAATGGTTATGAGAATCATATGTCTCCTGATAACCATTACCAGGAATTGAAGCGAGTAATTGGTGCAGCAGCCGGTAAGGCTCACAGAATCAATGTTATTATGCCTTTCTTATATGAAGGACGTCAGCACAGAAGAACAGGAAGGGAATCTCTTGACTGTGCATTTGCATTTGAAGAATTAAGTGAGATGGGCGTATCCAATTTTATTACTTTTGACGCTCATGATCCCAGAATTCAGAATGCTGCTCCTTTGAAGGGTTTTGATAATTTTACAGCACATTATCAGTTCGCAAGAGCTCTTCTAAATGCAGAGAAAGATCTTGTTATGGATAAAGATCACATTATCGTTATCTCTCCTGATGAAGGTGCGCTGGATCGTGCAATCTATTTTTCAAGTGTGCTCGGTGCTGATACAGGTATGTTCTATAAGCGTCGTGACTACTCTACTATCGTAAATGGTAAGAACCCTATTGTTGCTCATGAATTCCTTGGAAATGATATTCATGGAAAAGACATCATTATCATTGATGATATGATCTCTTCCGGTGACAGTATGATTGATACTTCCAGACAGCTCAAGAAAATGGGAGCAAGACGTGTATTCATCTGCACGACATTTGGTCTGTTCACCAATGGAATGGATGCCTTTGACAAGGCATACGCAGATGGTATCTTTGACAGAGTTATTACTACGAACCTCTGCTATCGTCCACCTGAATTATTGACAAAGCCATATTATCTGGAAGCTGATATGAGCAAATTCCTTGCTTCTATCATTGACTTTATGAATCATGATTTATCCATGGAGAATGTATTGACTCCTACGGAGAAGATTCAAAAGATTCTGACTTTATATAACGAAAAATAAATAAAAAAATCCAACCACTAATGAGTATCTCAAGTGGTTGGATTTTTTATTTCACAGTATTTTGATTAAGCCAAAGTAATCTTTTGGAAACTCTTCTTGCCCTTCTTGATTACAAATTCATCGGCAAATACAGATTTTTCGTAAGTGGTCTTGATGTCTGTGACCTTCTCTCCATTTACAGTTACACCGCCCTGTTCTACAGCTCTTCTTGCCTCTGAACGGGATGCTGTCATTCCGGCTTTTACAAGAATAGACATGATATCAATGCTGCCATCAGCAAAATCTTCATCAGCTAATGCTGTTGTAGGCATATTCTCATGATTACCATTACCTGCGAATAATGCAGCAGATGCTTCTTTAGCTTTCTGTGCTTCTTCTTCGCCATGTACCAGCTTGGTTAATTCAAATGCAAGGATTTCCTTTGCCTTATTTAACTGACTGCCTTCCCAGCTCTCCATAGCCACGATTTCTTCCAATGGCAGGAAAGTAAGCATTTTCAGACACTTGATAACGTCAGCATCAGCTACATTTCTCCAGTACTGGAAGAATTCATAAGGAGATGTCTTCTCAGGATCGAGCCATACAGCACCTGACTCTGTCTTACCCATCTTCTTGCCTTCAGAATTAAGCAGAAGATTAATTGTCATAGCGTATGCATCTTTGCCCAGCTTACGACGGATTAATTCTGTACCACCGAGCATATTGCTCCACTGATCATCACCGCCGAACTGCATATTACATCCGTATTTCTGGAAAAGGGTGTAGAAATCGTAGCTCTGCATAATCATGTAGTTGAACTCCAGGAAGCTTAATCCTCTCTCCATACGCTGTTTGTAGCACTCAGCTGTCAACATACGGTTTACAGAGAAATGAGCACCAACTTCGCGCAGTAATTCAATATAGTTCAGATTCATAAGCCAGTCAGCGTTGTTGACCATCAATGCCTTGTCTTCTCCGAAGTCAATAAAACGGCTCATCTGCTTCTTGAAGCAGTCGCAGTTGTGCTGAATATCTTCTTTGGTCAGCATCTTACGCATATCTGTCTTACCGGATGGATCGCCGACCATACCTGTACCGCCACCAATCAATGCAATAGGCTTATTGCCAGCCATCTGTAAACGCTTCATCAGGCAAAGAGCCATGAAATGTCCTACATGAAGACTGTCTGCAGTAGGGTCAAAGCCAATGTAAAAAGTAGCTTTACCATTGTTGATTAATTCTTTGATTTCTTCTTCATCTGTGACCTGTGCAATTAATCCACGAGCCACGAGTTCGTCATAAACTGTCATTTTCTTACCTTCCTCTTCTGCACTGTCCTTATATGGTTTTTTCACATTGATTTCCATACAGTGCTATGGAAATCCCGGAACTGTCAGGGAAATAAGAATAAAAAAATCCTCGTTCCCTGTATAAAAACAAAGGACGAGGTTAAACCCGTGTTACCACCTTTATTCACATAAAGCTCACGCCTTATGCCTTAGTAAGTACGATTCCACATGGGAATGATACTCTCCCACTCTAACGTGCAGGTATCCGTCACAGCCTACTCTGATATACATTTCGGTGTGCAGCTCCAAGAGGTATTCACATATATGTTCACTTGCGCCTCTCATCAACCGGCTGCTTTCTGTAAGTATCTGATATATGCTACTTATTCTTTTCATTGCCTTTCAATAAATGTGATTATAGCGTGTTATTTGGGGTTTGTCAACGCCAAAATCAAATTACCTTAACATAAGAAAAGCACCCAGATTGCCTCTCCTGCCATGACTCGCCCTATGGCTGAACAGGAATTGTGGATTGCAGCAGGTGCAGATATCCGTAACTGCAATCTGTTCTGCGGGGATTCCTGCCTCACGCATAACGCAGTAATTCGCATACCATAGATTCAGCTGATATTTGCCATTGCCCTTATCCTGCAAAAGGCAATTGTCTATATCTGTCTCAGTAATCTCCTGCTGATAACGCTGCAGATATTCCACTGCCAGCTTCCTGCTTGGTGTAAACTGTTTGGCAAAAGCCACAGCAACTTCCTCACTCACTTCATAGCAGCTCTGACAAATAGAAGGTCCTATTGCCGCCTGTACAGCTTCCGGTCTGGTTCCAAATGCGTGACTCATGGAGTCAATCATCTTCTGTCCCATTCTTCCAACTGTTCCTCTCCAGCCGGAATGAGCAAGTCCTATCGCATGATGCACAGGGTCTACAAAATAAAGTGGTACACAATCGGCAAAGAAGCAGGCTAACAAAACGCCTGATTCATCCGTAATCAGCCCGTCTATATCAGAATAATCCTTTTCCCGTGTTACACCTTTTCCTTTATCTGCACTGCTCACTCTGCGCACATTAGTAGTATGTGTCTGATGGGATGCTACCACATCATCAGGCGTACAGTCCATAATCGCTGTAAATCTCCGATAATTCTCCATCACAGCTTGCGGATCATCATTACGTGAAAAGCTCAGATTCATGGAAGCAAACTCACCTTCGCTCACCCCTCCTAACCTGGTAGAAAATCCCTGGCGTATGATTCCTGTCTGCTCCAAATTATCAAATGTAATATAAGTGACACTTGTGTCAGGAATTATCTTTTCCCTTATATTGCAAGTATTTAGTTGTCCCTTTCTGATTATATTCAATTCTTATTTATCTCCTCTTTAAAATCCTGCCAGTTACCACACATGTTCAAACGCATTCTGATGCCATATGACTTCATCAGAACAGAAAGCAATCACATCATAACGTATCGGCGTAAATTCGCTAATTCCATGTGTCATCCTGTAATAATCTGCCACATGACAGATATTTTGCCTTTTTCGGTAATTTACAGCTTCCTCCGGGGCTCCTTTACGTGTATCTTTACGGTATTTCACCTCTACGAACACCAGATAATCCCCATCACGGGCAATCAGGTCTATTTCACCTTTACGGTTTCGGTAGTTCAATTCCAGGACATAAACACCCTTAGCCTGTAAATACTGTGCTGCCTTTTGCTCATATTCGCTTCCCGTCTGCCTTCTGTTCATGATATGCATTTACCTTTGCTTTTATTTTATCCATACTGTCAACAAACACCAGAATCTCTGCAACAGCGCTATATAATTCCGGTGGAATCATATCACCAATCTCAAGCTTTGAAAGTGTATCAGCCAGCTTATCATCACGATGAACAGGAATATTGGAATCTTTGGCCTTTTCTATAATACGATCAGCCAATGCACCACGTCCCATGGCAATTACTTTTGGCGCATTATCTGCTGGATCGTATTCCAGAGCTACTGCCTGAGTTGGTTTTCTCTTCTCATCCATCAGTATCTCCTCCTATGCCTTAATATCAAAAGCCTGGTAACTAAGCGGTGTAACAGCAACTCCAGACTGTTCTTCCATGATATCCATAACTGACTTTTGTTCCTGTCTTGGTTCTACATATGTTTTGCAGACATACCCGGCTCTGGTCAGCCTCTGCGTCAATTCTTCCATATGCTCCTGCACAAATGCAACCACGTCTTCATTCAGGCAAAATCTTGTAGTCAGCATAGCCTTTTCTGTCTCCAGTGATATCTTGACATCCATTGGTCCAAGATTAGCCATATCCAGATGCAGCAGAGCTGTAAGCGTGCCGCCTTTTTTTGCAAGATTCTTCTTGTTTGTATATACATACAGTTCGCCATTTGCATTCTTCCCTGCCATCTTCAGTGGAAGCTGCACATATTGAAAAGACTGATTCAGCTCATTCATAAAACTGATGTTTTCATGGATATTCTTTGCACCGGAGCCTGCCGCATGATTTGTGTCAGCTTCCTGCATAAGCTGAGATAGCTTCTCACTTTCCGCACTCAGACGTGAATAGAACTGTTCTACCTTTTGTTTGTCACCGACTTCTTCCGGTGCAAGCATCCATTTATCTGTAAATGCTTTCGTCAGAATCTCACGAAATCGGTCAGAATGATAGATTTTTTCTTTCTCCTGTGGCGTATCTTCCAGCCATTGGGTGAGCTGCTGTTTCCAATCCGGCTCATATGTAAAAAGCTTTGCCTGCTGTGTATCCTTGGCTTGTATATTCTCTTTGGGCATTTCTACAGGTTGTTCAGCCGCTTTCATCTCAGGTGTAGACAATTTTCTCTGTTCAGGGGAAGAACCAACAGTCTGTTCTACATTGGGATTCTGTTCCGGTTTCCCAACGGTTTGGCTGATATTCTGCTGTACGGAATCACTATTTACTGCCGGTTGTGTATCTGTTGACTCACCCACTGTCTGTTCAGGATTCATCAGCTTCCCCTGCTGTATGGACTCCGCTCCATCCTGCAAAAGGAACTGTATCACACGATCCATGTAAGCAACAGGAGCCGTCCCGGTTCCACCCATATTGGCAGCAGAAGAATTTGTACCCATCAAATCTTCATATAATGATAAAATCTCTTTCGTTGTATCTTCTATCGCTGCGGTAAGCTGATGTTCCATCCCCTTATATTGGGCATATTGAGTCAGATTATTCTGTGTGACCGGAATATTAAGCTTGTTCAGATGAAGTATATCTGCGACAGGAGCCTGTGGATTCTGTGCGACCTGGCGATACAGTTTAGGCAGGTTACTCTTATCTATGGATATACCATTCTCAATCATCATTGATACGAGCTGTAGATTCTTGGAATTGACAGGAAGTGAGGCTGCCCGTAAGGCGGCTTCTCCAACCTGTTGCTGTAACAGATTGGTGTATAACGGCTTTAAAACAATTCTGTTATTTTCATTAGACTGTACTTCGAAATTCAGAATCTGTCCCAATGCAAGCTGCATCTGTGCTTCCAGTTTAGCAGTCATATATTGTCCGTTAGATAACTGCAGCTGGATTTCCTGTCCATTTACAGAAGCAATCTCCCCCTGAAAAGTATCACCAGCCTGAAGCTCTGATAAGAATTCAGCAGATGTCTGACTTCCAATTGTTTTAGGATTGGCTACCTCTCCCGTCTGTGGAAGATAACCCTGATTTACAGATGATGCATATCCCTGCCCCTGCATCATTGTTGATGAATATCCATCCAATCTGTCTCACCCCCGTTTATTGCACAATCCTATCAGATATCATTACAGAAAATTCTGTATAAAAGTCCTTCTGTGTATTGGTGTTGGACCGTATTTTCTTAAAGCCTCAATATGCGCAGCAGAACCGTATCCCTTATTCTCAGCGAAATGATATTCAGGATATAATTCATCATATTTCACCATCATCCGGTCTCTTGTGACCTTTGCCACGATACTTGCTGCGGCGATAGAAATACTCTTAGCATCTCCCTTGATGATCGGCACCTGCTGTATTGTTACCTTTGGGATTGTGACTGCATCATTTAATAATATATCGGGTTGAACAGCCAATTTACTAATAGCTTCTCTCATAGCTTCATAGGTTGCCTGAAGAATATTGATCTCGTCAATTCTTTCATACGAAGCATATCCCAATCCTACTGCCACTGCCTGATCCATGATAATATCATATAGTTCTTCACGTTTTTTGGCTGTAAGCTGCTTGGAATCATTCAGATACAGGATTTTACAGTCTTTTGGCAAGATCACTGCACCAGCCACTACAGGACCAGCCAACGGTCCCCTGCCTACTTCATCAATACCACAGATATATCCATAAGAGGCATATTCCTTTTCATATTTCTTCATCTGCTCTGTACGGGCAATTTCATGTTCTAACGATTCCATTCGCTTGTGTGCCTTTGCAACAAGTGCCTGTACCCCGCTTCTTTCATCTGATTCATATTCTTTCACGAAAACAGGCAGCATATCATCCTTGGCTGCCTGTAATTCTTCTTTTATTTCACTGATTTTCTTCATGTATATTACCGTACCTTACTGGTGCTTTAATACACCGAACTTGGAAAATGGCCATATTCTGACCCATGCCCTGCCTATAATATCTTTACGGTGGATATTACCTACTGACTGATCACGGCTATCCATACTGTTATTTCGATTATCACCCATGACAAAATATTCGTCTTCTCCTAATGTAATCGGATCTGCAGCCCTTAGGGGCTTCTTAATCACTTCTTTACCGTAAGATTCTTCCAAAATCTCACCATCTATATAGATATTACCGTCATAATCGATCTGTACTGTCTCGCCAGGCATTCCTATAATTCTTTTTATAAAATAAGTATTTTTTTCCTTTCCAGTTGCATAAGGATCATAGTGCGGGAAAACAATAATATCAAACCGCTTCGGTTCTGAAAATCTGTAAGTAATCTTATCTACCAGCAGATTATCTCCATTGCTGAGCGTAGTCTCCATACTGCTTCCACTGACCTGTGTACGCTGTCCTACATAAGTAATAATCAAGTATGCTGCACATAATACAACCAGTAAATAAATACTGGTGCTTAGAATTTCCTTCATTATATTTTTCATTGATGTATTTCCCCTGTTTTATTCTTCATCCACCTTATTCTCAACAGGTGCATGTTCAATTGTAATTCTGCCTAATCGTCCGCTTCTGAAATCTTCTACAACAAGTGCAGAGGCTTTCATAATGTCCAACTCTTCGCCTTTAAGGTAACATCTTCTGCTGATGCAGATTTCTTTTAATGTATCATAGGCATCAGGCTGCACTGTAATTTCATATCTTTTCTCAAGAAGACCTTCATAGGAAGATGCGATAAATTGAATTAACTCAAAAGCAAGTTCATCCAGATGAATAATTTCATCGTTCATAGAGCCTATCATGGCAAGATGTAATCCCACTGTCTGATCTTCGAACTTGGGCCACAGAATTCCAGGCGTATCCAGCAATTCCAGTCCCTTATTCAGGCGAATCCACTGTTTACCCTTGGTAACGCCGGGTTTGTTACCTGTTTTGGCACATGCTTTTCCTGCAAAAGAATTAATAAAAGTAGATTTACCAACATTGGGAATGCCTACTACCATTGCTCTTACAGGACGATTGATGATACCTCTGCGGCGGTCTCTTTCAATTTTATCTTTACATACTTCCTGCACTACATTCTGAATGGATTTAACACCGGTTCCATTCTTTGAGTTAATTTCAACAGCCCGAATACCACGCTGGGCGAAATATTCCAACCATAATTTATTCTGTCTGGCATCTGCTAAATCTGATTTGTTCAAAAGAATCAAACGGGATTTATTCTTGCCAAGCTCATCAATGTCAGGATTGCGGCTCCCTAAGGGAATCCTTGCATCCACAAGTTCAATCACGAGATCTATAAGCTTGATATCCTCCTGCATCATTCTCTTTGCTTTGGTCATATGACCTGGATACCATTGATAATTTGCCATATACTACCTGTCCTTTTCCAATTAATTCACAAAGCCCATAGAACTGCTCTGTGCTGCCATCTTAAACCACGCTTTACCAATAATATGTTCTTTCTTGATATTTCCAATATTGGCAGAACGGCTGTCTTCACTGTTATTACAGTTATCTCCAATTACAAAATATTCATCATCACCAAGTTCAATTTTATTCTCAGCTAATCCGGCTTCTGCGATCTTATCATTGATATATTCGTCCTGCACTTCGTTGTTTACGTAGAGTATACCATTCTTTACGTACAGTTCATCACCGGGTACAGCTACAACTCTTTTTACATAATAATGGGACTTTTCATTTCCATTTGGTAAAAAGACAACAACATCCCCTGCCTTTGGAGAAGTAATCTTATAAACCAGCCTGTTCAGGAAAATCTCCTGTCCATTGTACAGACTGGGTTCCATAGAAGAACCTATAATACTGGTCTTCATTCCAATGCAGTATACCACCAGCAACGCCAGAATAATTGACATGACAATCCAGAATATCCAGCTGATAATTTCATGAATTAATGCGATATTTAGTTTTTTCTTTTTCTGATAAAAAGTAAGTCCTTTACGTCGAGCCATCGTTTTCCCATATCCTGTTATACATACTGCTACCAGTATACCTCAATTATGTGTTCAACGCAACGTTCTATTTCATGCAATCCGTTCTTGTTAAAATCTTAACGTATAATATTGTTTACAAAATCAGTAATAAAAAACGGAGTCCATAACGGACCCCGCTTCTATTCTTGAACAAATTATGTTTCAATTATTTAACAAGCTCTTTAACCTTAGCTTTCTTACCTACACGATTTCTTAAGTAGTTAAGCTTAGCTCTTCTAACTTTACCGGTTCTAACTACTTCTACCTTCTCAACGTTAGGAGAATGCATAGGCCATGTCTTCTCAACGCCAACGCCGTTAGAAATCTTTCTTACTGTGAAAGTCTCACGGTTGCTGCCGCCCTGAATCTTTAATACAGTACCTTCGAAAACCTGTACTCTTTCGCGGTTACCTTCCTTGATCTTACCATAAACCTTAACTGTATCACCTACGTTAAACTTGTCTACGGATTCCTTTAACTGAGCCTGTTCGATCTCTTTAATAATTTCGTTCATTGTTTGCCTCCTTAATCTACTCGACGTTCTTAATACCAGCCTTACCCGAAAGCCATTCTTCGTATCAGAGGACCATCTTTAATCGCAACATTAATATTATACACTATGTTATTGAATTATGCAAGTATCTTCTTGAATTTTCTCACGGATTTTTTCCGTATTTTCTTCTTTATTTACCGCATTCGCTGATTTGCGGCGACGTCTCTTGGGTGGAAGTGGCGGATGTGCTTCCATATAAGCCGAATACATGTCAGGACGTCTCTGCTGTGTTCGCAACAGCGCCTGTTCATGCCGCCATTTCTCAATATTAGCATGATGACCGCTCAACAGTACATCTGGTACCTTTTTCTCATGCCATACTTCCGGCCTGGAATACTGTGGATACTCCAAAAGTCCATCAGAATGTGATTCTGTCTGTGCGGATTCTCCATTATTCAGGACACCTGGAACCAGTCTGGATATGGTATCAATCATGACCATGGCGGGGAGTTCACCACCTGTAAGTACATAATCTCCGATGGAGATATAATCTGTAACAATCTCTTCCAGCACACGCTCATCAATACCTTCATAATGACCACACAGAAAGATCAGGTCTTCTTCCTTTGCCAGTTCTACAGCCTTTTGCTGGGAAAAGACTTCACCCTGTGGTGTCATATAAATCACACGTACCTTTCTGTCAGGGCAAGCTCCCCTGCTATGAATAGATTCCAGTACTGCCCGATACGCATCATATACAGGCTGTGCCTGCATCAGCATACCTGCACCGCCACCATATGGATAATCGTCTACTTTCTTGTGCTTATCCAATGTATAATCTCTAATGTTTACTGCATCTAATGAAATGCATTCCTTCTGCTGCGCTCTTCCAATGATACTTTTGGATAGCCCTTCCATAATCATTTCAGGGAACAGTGTCATAACATGAAAATGCATGATGTATCCTAGTCCTCCAATAATCCATCTAATAAATGAATAACCATTTTTCTGTTCTCAATATCTACAGAAAGAATGCATTCTTTGATCGCCGGTACAAGTACACTTCTGCCATCGTTCATCTTAATATCATATACATCATTCGCACCGGTTTCGATTACATCTTTTAATATACCAAAAGGCTTATCTTCTTCATCATATACATTGATGTCGATCAGATCAGCGATAAAATATTCATCTTTACGAAGTTTTATTGCATTGGCACGAGTAACGTATAAACTCTTGCCTTTATATCTCTCAATATCATTGATATTGTCATATCCTTTAAATTTCAGAATCACATACTGTTTGAAGAACTTTACGCCTTCAATTTCCAAAGTAATCTTTTCTTTGCCGGTATCAAGAATTGTTTCTTTTAATTTCCTGAAACGGTTGGCGTCATCTGTTGTAGGAAATACTTTCACTTCACCACGGATGCCATGTGTCTGGGTAATCACACCCACCTGTAACAAATCTTCCATGTAACCTCCAATTAATAAAATAGGGTGCTCTTAAATAAGAACACCCCGAATTTTAGACGATTTCAACATCTACCTTGATATTTTCTTTGGATGATGCTGCCTTAACAACAGAACGAATTGCCTTTGCAATCCTTCCCTGTTTGCCAATTACCTTACCCATGTCATCAGCTGCAACATGAAGTTCTACTGTAATATTCTTACCGCTTCCCTTCTCGGTTACAACAACTTCATCAGGGTTGTCTACAAGAGCCTTTGCAATTACTTCAACTAACTCCTTCATATACACACCTCCAAGAGAGCTTTCGATATCTTAGCTACTTATTTCTCAATACCAGCTGCCTTGAAGATCTTAGCTACAACGTCTGTAGGCTGAGCACCGTTAGATAACCACTTCTTAGCTAATTCTTCGTTTACCTTGAATTCGCTGGGATCTGTGTTAGGATTGTAAGTACCGATCTCTTCGATACACTTTCCATCTCTTGGGGAACGGGAATCTGCTACGATAATTCTATAGATAGGAGCTTTCTTCTGACCCATTCTTCTTAATCTGATTTTTACTGCCATTTTAATTCACCTCATAGTCTTTCTTAAAAATTATAATTTATATCAGAAAGGAAATTTAAATTTACCTTTTCTTCCACCAAATCCTCCCATCATTCCCGGGAGCTGTTTCATCATCTTCTGTGACTGTTCAAACTGCTTGATGAAACGGTTTACAACTGCGATGTCAACGCCTGCGCCTTTTGCAATTCTATGCTTTCTGCTTGGGTTCAGGAGTTTGGGATCCTTACGCTCAGCAGGTGTCATGGAAAGAACAATTGCTTCCATTCTGGCAAGCTGTTTCTCATCTACAGCACCTTCCAGATCACTGGCTTTGATTCCCATGCCCGGCATCATACCCAGAATACTGGATAAACCACCGAGCTTCTTCATCTGAGACATACTTTCAAGATAATCTTCAAAGTCAAACTTACCCTTCTTTAAGCGGGCTGTCATCTCTTTCTCTTTGTCAGCATCCATGTCAAGATTTGCTTCCGCAACCTTGTCAATCAATGTCAGCACATCACCCATGCCCAGAATACGATTCGCCATTCTGTCCGGATGGAACTGCTCGATGTCTGTCAACTTCTCGCCAGTACTTACAAAGAGAATCGGCTTGCCGGTTACTGCCTTAACTGAAAGAGCGGCACCACCTCGTGTATCACCATCCATCTTGGAAAGGATAACACCATCTACTCCAATCTTCTCATCGAATTCCTTGGCTACATTAACGGCATCCTGACCTGTCATGGCATCTACTACCAGCAATGTCTGATGAACTTCAACATTTGCCTTGATCTCCTGCAGCTCTGCCATCATGTCTTCATCAATATGTAGACGACCAGCCGTATCAATGATTACAACATTGTTATTATTCTTGGCAGCATGTTCAAGAGCTGCCTTCACAATATCGACCGGTTTATGATTTACACCCATGGAAAAGAAATCAGCTTCTATCTTCTGTGCATTTACGGATAACTGTTCAATCGCCGCAGGTCTGTAGATATCGCAAGCTACCAGCAAAGGCTTCTTGCCTTTCAGTTTCAGCTTTCCAGCAATCTTGGCTGCTGCTGTTGTTTTACCAGCACCCTGAAGACCGCACATCATGATAACTGTAGTAGCTTTACCAGGCTGTAAAGCAAGTTCCGTTGTCTCGGAACCCATCAGATTCACCATCTCTTCATTTACAATCTTAATGACCATCTGACCGGGATTGAGACCATTCATGACGTCAGCACCGATTGCACGCTCTTCCACAGCCTTAACGAACTGTTTTACAACTTTGAAGTTAACATCCGCTTCCAGAAGCGCCATCTTGACTTCTTTTAACGCAGCCTTTACATCAGCTTCCGTCAAACGTCCCTTACTTCTTAAATTTTTGAAAACATTCTGCAGTTTGTCTGTTAAGCTTTCAAATGCCATTCTTAAAGCTCCTCTATAATCTCATTGGATAATTGTCTGATTCGCACATCATCTGTCAGAAGATTGATCTGACTTATCATGTGCTTGATTCTGGCGAACTTCTCTACCAGATGAAGCTTCTCTTCGTATTCTGCAAGTGCTTTATCACAACGCTTGATAATGTCATGAACACCCTGCCTGCTGATTCCCTGTTCATTGGCTATCTCGCTGAGAGACAGGTCATTTACAATGGCATCCTCATAGATCTTCTTCTGATGAGGTGTCAGCAGTTCGCCATAGAAATCATACAGCATTCCTCTCAGCTCCAGTTTTTCAATGTCTCCAAAGCTTACTAAAGCTTCTTCTTTTCCACTTTGTGAAAGGTTCTCTGTACTCATATAACAGCCTCCGCAATTCATGTTCATGTCATTGCGCATCACACGACTTTATTAGAATACTACAAACGTTTATGGGTGTCAAGTATTTTCTCTTTACACTTTAAAATTTTATAATCTTTCTCTTCGGATGTCCTTATATCCTTCTCCGAATATCTCACTTGCAGAGGATACAATCATGAAAGCATTCGGGTCTTCATCCTTTACTATCTCTTCTGCAAGAGGTGCCATCTGCTTTCTCATGACTACCATAACGACCTGCTTATCCTGCATGGAGTAAGCCCCCTTGGCTGATATAAGAGTGGCTGTGATATCCAGCTCTTCCAGAATACGTTCTCTGATACGCTGTGGGTGATCACTGATAATATAGATCAGTTTGGCTTCATCAGGACCATATAATACGTAATCCATCACAACAGAATCAACTGCTACTGCGACTCCTGCATAGAATGCCACTGTCAGGTCCCGGAACACAATCCAGGAAGCGATAATGACCAGTGCGTCAAATACCAGGAATAACACACCCGTCTTAATATGTTTCCAGCGAAGTCTCATTACTTTTACAATAATGTCTGAGCCACCGGTAGTAGCCCCCGCCTTGAAAGTCATGGCAAGAGATATGGCAAGTAACGCACCACCAATCACAGATGCGATCAGCAGGTCCTGTGTTACTGCGCCAAAAGGCGTCAGATAATTGGTAAATACCGTAATTGCTGCCAATGCATAGAATGTAGAGGCAATGAATTTAGGTCCAAACTTCAATAATCCCAATAATACAATAGGAACATTCAGAATCAGATTCAATGTACCTGTAGGAATATTGGTAAATCTGTTTATTAAAATAGCAACGCCGGTGATTCCTCCCGGCGCTATATTATTCGGGTCAAGAAACAGGCTGATGGAAATGGCATAGATAAATGCTGCCACAGTGATCATCACATAATTTCTGACCCTCTTTATGATTTTTTTCTGCCTTGTTAAAGTGCCCATACCTCAACACCTCTGTTTAGATATTCGTTCTCACTTGTTTTGGCTGATAACCTTTCTCTTCAAGTGCCTTGATAATCTGATTCTTGTGTTCGGTACCGAATGTTTCCAAAGTAATACGTAATTCCACTGCCGCACTTCTGTTAATAGATACGAACTGATTGTGCTCCAGTTTGATTACATTGCCGTTTTCTTTAGCTATTACATCAGCTACTTTACTAAGCATGCCCGGCTTATCAGGAAGTAATACAGATACAGTAAAGATTCTGTCTCTGAAGATCAGTCCCTGCTGAACTACAGAAGACATAGTAATAATATCCATATTGCCACCACTTAAAATAGACACAACTCTCTGATTCTGTACATTCAGATGTTTCAATGCAGCTACTGTGAGAAGTCCTGAGTTTTCAACGACCATTTTATGATTCTCTACAATATCAAGGAATGCTACAACCAGTTCTTCATCAGGTACTGTTATGATATCATCCAGGTTCTTCTGAATATAGGGGAATATATTCTTTCCAGGTGTCTTAACAGCAGTGCCGTCAGCTATTGTATTCACTCCGGGAAGTGTTGTTACCTCACCCTTCTTTAAGGACTCCTGCATGCAGTTAGCACCTGCCGGTTCAACACCGATTACCTTGATCTTGGGATTTAAGAGCTTGGCAAGTGTAGATACACCGGTTGCAAGTCCACCGCCACCGATTGGAACCAGAATAATGTCTACAAGAGGCAGCTCCTTGAAAATCTCCATGGCAATCGTACCCTGACCTGTAGCAACTGTGGGGTCATCAAATGGATGAATAAAAGTATATCCATTCTCTTCTGCCAGCTGATAAGCATATTCGCAGGCTTCATCATATACATCACCCTTGAGAATAACTTCTGCGCCATAGCTCTTGGTTCTGTTCACTTTCATTAAAGGTGTCGTTGTAGGCATTACGATAACTGCCTTTACACCATATTTCTTTGCTGCATAAGCAACACCCTGTGCATGATTACCGGCTGAAGCTGTAATTAAGCCCTTTTCCCGCTCTTCCGGAGAAAGGGTGCTGATTTTATAATAAGCGCCTCTTAACTTATAAGCGCCTGTCAACTGCATGTTTTCAGGCTTTAAATATACTTTATTGCCTGTCTGATTGCTTAAAAACTCACTGTACATCAGCTTGGTTTCAGATGTTACCTGTTTTACGATTTCTGAAGCTTCTTCAAATTTTTCTAATGTTAGCATTTCTGACATTTTACTGCTACTCCTTCTTTATCATATACTTATTGGCGGTTGTTTATACTTCTGTTCCCTGTCCCTCATCGGATGTCTCTTCTTCCGGTTTTACATCAAACAGGGCATTCACGAATTCATCTACATCGAATTTCTGCAGATCTTCTATGGTTTCCCCGACACCGATATATTTTACAGGTACATTCAGTTCAGATTGAATAGCTACAGCGATTCCACCCTTTGCAGTTCCATCCATCTTGGTCAGGATAATACCTGTCAGGTTCGCCACTTCGCCGAATTCTCTTGCCTGAGCCAAAGCATTCTGACCTGTTGTTCCGTCCAGTACAATCAGGTTCTCACGATGTGCATCCGGGAATTCACGGTCAATGATACGATTCATCTTTTTAAGCTCTTCCATCAGATTCTTCTTATTATGAAGGCGTCCTGCTGTATCGCAGATCAGGACATCCACATTTCTTGCCTTGGCTGCATTGACTGCATCATAGATAACAGATGCAGGGTCAGCCCCATCTGTACCGCCGATCATATCAACGCCGGCTCTGTGCGCCCACTCTGCAAGCTGATCTCCGGCTGCTGCACGGAAAGTATCGGCTGCTGCAATCAGCACCTTTCTTCCCTGTCCCTTCAGGATGCCTGCTAATTTACCAACAGATGTGGTCTTGCCTACACCATTGACGCCAATGATGAAGATAACTGACTGTTTCTTTTCAAAATCATATGCAGTTTCGCCTACACGCATCTGCTCCTTTATGCTTTCTACAAGAAGCTGCTTACATTCGGAAGGGTGTTTTAAGTGCTTTTCTTTTACGGCAGTTTTCATACGTTCCATGATATCTGTCGTTGCGTTGACACCAACATCTCCCATAATCAGCATTTCTTCCAGCTCCTCATAGAAGTCATCATCTATTTCGGAAGCCCCATGAAAAACGGCATCAATTCCTGACACAATATTATCTCTTGTTTTCGTCAGCCCTTCTTTTAAACGGCTGAAAAAGCCTTTCTTTTCTTCTGACATTTTCACTCCTCCTCATATATCTTTAATTTTCCAGCGAACTATCTATCAGATTTACACTGACTAATGTAGATACACCTTTCTCCTGCATGGTGATACCATACAGTCTGTCAGCCTGTTCCATTGTTCCTCTTCTATGTGTAATAACAATGAACTGTGTACTCTTCGTCAGTTTATTCAGATATTTTGCGAAACGGGATACATTTCCTTCATCCAGAGCTGCTTCAATCTCATCCAATAGACAAAAAGGGGAAGGCTTCAGACTCTGGATTGCAAATAACAAGGCTATCGCCGTAAAAGATTTCTCTCCACCCGATAACTGCATCATATTCTGTAATTTCTTTCCGGGCGGCTGTGCGATAATACGAACACCTGCTTCCAGAATATCTTCATCTTCTATCAGCTCAAGTGTACCCTTACCACCACCGAAAAGCTCTTTAAATACCTTATCGAACTCTCTTCGGATCTCTTCGAACTTCTCAGCGAACTGCTTACGCATCGCTGTGTCAAGCTCCTGAATAATACCCTCTAGCGTCTTCTCAGCCTCAATCAGGTCATCATGCTGGTTCTTCAGGAATGTATAACGTTCCATTAATGCTTTATAATCTTCAATGGCATTTACATTTACATCACCCAGCTTGCGAAGCTCATCCTTGATACCTGCGATCTGTTTACGCATTGCAGGTACATCTGTCATATCCTCTTTACGAAGTTCGGCTGCAGAGCTAAGTGTCAGCTCGTACTCATTCCACATATAATTAATCTGTGAATCCAGCATATCATCCAGTTTTTCCTTCTGCGCATTGAGACGATATACTTCTTTATCCAGTCCTGCTTTACGATCAGAAAGTTCTTCACGAGTGCTGAAGAATGTCTTCTGTTTCGCTGTCAGTTCTTCACGAAGAGTCTGTTTCTCTTTCAATGCCACTTCTGAATCAGACTGTGTTGTATGGGAAGCTTCAATGGTAGCAGATAATTCTTCAATGCTCTTTCTTCTTACATCTGCTTCTTCCTGACTTTGGGACAGACTCAACTCTACTTCCTGCAATTCTCTGTTCAATCTGTCAATTTCACTTTCGATTCGGCTCAGATTGGCTTTTTCAAATTCCTGCTTCTGCAACAGCTTCTCATAAGCCACATCCCATTCACCAACCATGCTGGTCTTGCCTGACTCTTCCGCACGGTATCCATCCAGTTCCTTCTGGCATTGGGCAATTGCCTGTTCCAGATTCTTCTCCTGTTCCTGGGATATCTGTAATTCCTGATTGATGGCTTCTTTATCCTGATTAATCTGTTCCTGCTTCCGGTCAATCTCAAGTTCTTCTGATTTCAGGTCTCCATAACCCTGTTCTGCCTCAGCTTTACGCTCCTGTGCTGTTACTACATTCATACGTGCTGTATTCTGCTTGATGAACAGCTCCTGTAATGCAGCCTTTTCCTCTTCTATGGATTTACGAAGGTCATTTCTCTTCTGGCGCATTTCTTCCAGAGCAGCCTTGGCAGCTTCCATTGCCTGTTTAGACTGTGCAACCCTTTTCTCAAGCTCTTCCATCTCTCTTCTTCTACCAAGAAGATTGGAATTATTTTTGAAAGCACCACCACTGATAGCACCACCAGGCACAAGAAGTTCTCCTTCCAGAGTAACCATTCTCACACCATAGTCATATTTTCTTGCAATTTTCACAGCATGATCGATGGTATCAATGACTGCAATTCTGCCAAGCATTGCCTTGGCAACATTGGAATAGCGTTTCTCTGTCTGTACAAGAGAATCAGCCAGTCCTATAGCGCCTTTCTCATTCAGTACATCCGGTGTCTTGAACTCCTGTGGATTCGTAATACTGGTAAGAGGAAGAAACGTTGCACGTCCATAACGATTCTTCTTTAGAAATTCAATCATTTCCTTGGCAGTCTCTTCATCGTCCGTAACAATATTCTGGATATTACCACCAAGAGCTGTCTCAATGGCAGTCTCATATTGCTTCTCTACCTTGATAATATCCGCTACAACGCCGATAATACCCTGATTTCTGTCTTTCTGCTCCATGACCTTCTGAATACTGCCGCCATATCCTTCATAGCGTTCTGTGAGGTTTGTCACCGTATCCAGCTTGGATTTACTCTGTTGATATTTCTCCTGTAAAGAACGTATCTCTTCATCTTTGGCAGTCAATGCTGCACGCATGGCAGTATTTTCTTCATCCAGCTGAGTCAGATGATTATTTGTGTCAATAATCTGATCGTTGATTCTGCGGAACTCCTCCTCCAGAGATTGAATCTCCGCATCCCTCTCTGCCTCATCACTCTTGGCACGAAGCAAGCGGGAATTCAGCTCAGCCTTACGAATACGCAGCTGCTCCATCATCGTGTCAAAACTACTCATTTTGGACTTAATGGTAGCTCTGTCATTCAATGTATCAATAATCTGTTTCTTATCTTCTTCAATCAGAGTATTTAACTCTTCAATTCTCTGCTGAACCTGCGTTAAAGAATTCTTTGCCTCATTTCTGGACTGTTCCAGAGAAGCCATTTCTTCATCATATACAGCTTTGTCAGCAAGAAGCCTGGATTTCTCCTGTTCCTTCTCCTGAATCTGCTCTTTGATGGTATTGGCACGGTCATGAAAATGCTGTTCATTTCCCTGCGCATTTTTAATCTGTTCTTTTAAGACTGCAATTTCGCCTTCCAGCTTACCACGGGTTACATTTGCATCCGATATGGAAGTTCTGGCAATCTCAATCTCCTGATCCAGTTCTTCAATACGAAGCTGAATACTGTCATATTCATTCTTGATATTATCGTACTGCTGTACTGCCTGTTCGTATTCGCCTTTGGCAATTGCGTACTTCTCTTCTACATCAGTTAATTGTCCCTTCATCCTGTCATTTTCCAAAAGGAACAGATTAACATCCAGCTCTTTTAATTCTTCGCGCTTCTTTAAGAAGATCTTTGCCTTCTCAGACTGCTTCTCCAATGGGCCTACCTGCTTCTCAAGTTCACTTAGAATATCGTTGACACGGACAAGGTTCTGCTTCTCATCCTCCAGCTTCTTCTGCGCAGTTGCCTTACGTTTCTTGAACTTCACAATACCAGCTGCTTCATCGAACAGCTCTCTCTTCTCTTCCGGCTTACCACTCAGAATCTTCTCAATCTGACCCTGACCAATGATAGAATATCCTTCTTTACCGATACCTGTATCGTAGAAAAGTTCATTCACATCCTTCAATCTACAAGGAGTTCCGTTAATCGAATATTCACTTTCTCCGGAACGGTACAATCTACGTGCCACTGTTACTTCTTCATAATCAATGGCTAATTTATGATCCGCATTGTCAAAGGTAATCGCCACATAGGCAAATCCCTGCGGTTTACGAAGCTCTGTTCCCGAGAAAATGACATCCTGCATGGATTCACCACGGAGCTGCTTGATGCGCTGCTCACCCAGAACCCATCGAACAGCATCTGCAACATTACTTTTACCGGAACCGTTAGGGCCAACGATACCAGTAATTCCCTGGTGAAACTGAAAATTGATTTTATTTGCAAAAGACTTAAACCCTTGTACTTCTATGCTTTTTAAATACATCTATGTCCCCCAAATGCCAAAGTATTAAGACTGTTTACGATACTTACCCTTCATCTTCAGAAGTGCTTCATAAGCAGCCTGCTGCTCTGCAGCTTTCTTGGTTCTGCCAGTACCGGAACCGATAAGTACATCATTCAGATAAGCATCTACCGTAAATTGTTTATTATGATCAGGACCACTTTCACCAATCAGTTCATAACGAAGCTGTGCATCTTTCTTTTTCTGGATCTCTTCCTGCAGAATGGTCTTACTGTCAAGGAAAAGAATCTTATTCTCCAAATCTGATAAAATAAAGCGATAAATATGTTTCTTGGCATTCTCTATACCACCATCCAGGAAAATTGCACCAATAATCGCTTCCATAACATCAGAGGTAATAGAGCTTCTGTATCTGCCGCCGGTATACTCCTCACCTCTGCCTAATAATATGTATGAACCAAGGTCAATATCCTTTGCACAGTATGCCAGCGCAGGTTCACAGACCATGGAAGCCCTGAGCTTCGTCAGCTGTCCTTCCGGCATCTGTGGATTCTCCCTGAATAGGAATTCACTGGATACAAGCTCCAGTACTGCATCTCCAAGAAATTCCAGTCTCTCGTAATCCTTTAATTTGTTGATTTTCTGTTCATTTGCAAAAGAACTGTGTGTCAGCGCCTGTTTCAACAGATCTGTATTCTGAAATCTGTAACCGATCTTATCCTGCAATTCTTCTAATAATTCATTCATGTCACGCATTTTTTCCGCTCCTGTTTCTTCATGGAAAAAGCCCCATACAGGGCTTTATTTCACACTTTTAATCAAATCAACAGCTTCCTGGACTGTTGTAATTTTTTCTATTTTTTCCGCAGGAATTGTGATACCAAGTTCCTCTTCAACGCCCATCACAATCTGATATACGTCAAGGGAATCGGCTCCCAAATCTGTGAGAAATGTCATATCCGGACGGATTTCTTCCGGGTCCATGCCCAGAATAGCAGCCGTAACCTTTCTCAAAGCTTCATATTCCATTATTCCAAGTCCTTCCCTACTCATCCTTGAGGATGACTTTATCCTTTATCTTCTCATTGATCTTCTGCTCCTTAAATGTAACACACTGCAGAATTGAATTCTTAATTTCAATAGACTTGGAGCTTCCATGAGTCTTCACTACCAGACCGTTCAGTCCAAGAAGCGGGGCACCGCCATAGGCTTCCAGGTTAAAGGATTTCAATGTGCTTTTCAAAGCAGGCTTAACCAGAAGCGCACCAATCTTACTGCGCAAGGAAGTCATCATGCCAGCCTTAACCTTCTTCAACAGAGTGGCTGCTACACCTTCGTATAACTTTAATATGATATTACCCGCAAACGCCTCACAAACGATAACATCCGCATATCCTGACGGAATATCCCTTGCTTCGATACTTCCGATAAAATTAATCTCCGGGCAATTTTTAAGAAGAGGGAAGGTTTCCTTAACGAGCGCATTGCCCTTTTCTTCTTCTGCCCCGATATTTACAATGGCTACCCTGGGCTTGTCTACGCCTATTACGTTCTCCATGTATACAGAACCCATCTTCGCAAACTGTACCAGATGTGATGGCCTTGCATCTACGTTAGCACCACAGTCTATCAAAAGTGAGCATCCCTTCTCTGTAGGGATAAGTGGAGCAAGAGGTGGTCTCTCAATACCTCTGATTCTTCCGACAATTAACTGTCCTCCTACAAGTACAGCTCCTGAGCTTCCTGCTGATACAAAAGCATCACAGGTGCCGTCTTTTACCAGATTCAGGGCAACTACGATGGAAGAATTCTTCTTCTTTCTAATTGCCAGAACAGGTGGTTCTGCTGTCTCAATCACTTCGTCTGCATTCACGACCTCAATCTGCTTCTCATTGTATGTATATTTGCCCAGTTCGGCTCTCACAACATCTTCCTTACCAGTCAGATATACGATAATATTCTGATTCTCATTAACAGCTTCCACTGCACCTTTTACGATTTCAACCGGTGCATTGTCTCCGCCCATGGCATCTACCGCTACTCTCGTTATTTCTTCCATTGTCAGTAATCCTCCTACGTACGGCTCTTACTCTGCGTAGAGCGCACCAAACTAATATAAATATACTAGACAATGGTATAAAAATCAATATCTAAGCAAAAAATAAACAGGGAGTCAATCGTTATGATCAACTCCCTGTCAGTCAGGCTGATTAGTTAGCACTGATGATTTCCTTCTTATTGTAAGAACCACAAGCCTTGCAAACTCTATGAGGCATCATTAAAGCACCACACTTGCTGCACTTTACTAATGTAGGAGCGCTCATCTTCCAGTTTGCTCTTCTCTTATCTCTTCTTGCTTTAGAAGATTTATTCTTTGGACAAATAGACATTGTTACACCTCCTTATACGCGTTAAAAATATCTTTAATCGCTGCCATTCGGGGATCGGGAACGAAATCATCGCATCCACAATCTCCTTCATTTAGATTTTTACCGCACACCTTACAAATTCCCTTACAGGATTCGTTGCACAAAACCTTCATTGGCCAATTCAATAATATTTCATTATTGATCAGTCCGTCTATATCCAAGTGATACCCTTCCATGAAATCCATATCTTCGACATCTTCATCATCTCCGATATAATCAGGTGTTACCACCCTTCTGGAAAAGTCTAAATCAAATGTATAATCTACATCCTTCAGGCATCTGTCACATTGCATTGCAAAGACAAGCTTCACATTGCCTTCAACCAACGCCTTAGATTGTCCAATATTAGAAAGCTTCAAAGTTACAGGACTCTTCTCCTTAATGGTAAACGTCCCTAACTGACAGGTATATGAATCTGCTTCATATGAAACAGTCAACTCCTGCGTCCTTCCCTCATTTGTTAATACATCTGTCAAATTCACTAACATAGCAGACTCCTATCCACACATTGATTTATTATACACATGGTGCAATGTTTTGTCAACTAAATTTTTATATTTTTATTTAACTTTTTATTTAACTTTCCTACTGCTCTGTTACAGAAGCAAGAAGCTGGATAAATGCTGAATTCCAGTAGATTGTTACCTCATTGGTTGAGTAGCTTCCTGTCATATCTGCCAGAGCTTTAGCCGGTGCAATGTCTTTATCAAATATCTCCTTCACTGTCTCATCTGCCAGCCAGTTACACGGACCTCCAGACAACATTCCCGGCATTGCCCTGCCAACGAAACAGGATGGTCTGTGATGTGGATGTTTGATTGCATCAGTGCCACACCCCGTCAGATAGCTCAATCCCATAGGATTTCTTCCCAGCAGATAATGAAGCTGTTGAGCAGCTGCATCCAGATATTCCTTCTGTCCGGTCAGCCTATACGCATCATACAGATGCAGCCCATTATTGGCGGTATTCATATTGCTGCCCCAGGTATATTCCTCTGAAGCCAGGGCTGTACCATATCCATCCACTTCTTCAATCTCAAGTTTGTGCCTGCCAAGTTCAATCATGGATACTTTAATCTTCTCTTTTAATTCCTCAGATACAGGATTGGAAGTGGTGATATATGCAAGATTACCATAACTGCCCATAGCTCCCCAGCCATAGCCGTGATAGATTTTCCCGGCAGCTCTTTCTTCAAAATCTCTGCGGTATTTCTCATCGCCAAATGTCTTGTATAATTCAGCAGCTGCCCAATATCTCTCATCCTCATCACAAGGATCTCCATATTCTCCGGTTACGATTTCCTCAGGATTCTTGAAGCCGCCTGGTATGTTCATATTCTGCAAGGCTTCATAAGCACGTCTGGATGCAGCAGCCAATCTATCTGCGTATTCTGCATCATATTTCTGATAGAAACGGACAGCCATAGCCGTAGCCGCTGCAAAATCACCAGTGGCTGTAGCAGAAACAGGGCTGATTACAATTTCTTCTTTCTCCTGATCCGGCAGAATAAACCCGCAGAAGTTATAACAGCTTACCTTATGATATAATGCCCCGTCTTCACGCTGTATAGTCATCATCCAGTCAAGCTCGTATTTTAATTCATTAAAATAGTCAGGAAGTTCCGGCTTATGAGCCGCCGCATTAGTATATTGCCCCATAAAAGAAGGATTTACTTCATAAGCGAGCAGCATCTGTGCCACAGCCATAGCTCCCGGTACTACATATCTTCCATAATCACCGGCATCATGCCAGCCACCGTTTACAGATGTCTTATTCTGCGTACCATATATGACCGCATCCTGTGTGTGGCATGCTCCATGTGCGTAAGCTCCCGCAGCTGACTCCGGCAATTCACAGCCACATCTTTGCAGATAGAAGAAATACATTGCCTTCTGGAAAGTATCTGCATAGACATCCTCTCTGATTTCAAAGGTATCAGACTCTCCTAAGCCTTTTGCCACAATATAATATCTCCCCGGCGTAGTAAGCTTGGAGAAATCTCCAATATAATCAATCTCTTTGGCAGAAGCATTCTCAAATCTTTTATCTGTACTGCCCTTCATCACGCACTCGCCATCACTTCTTAATACAGAGAATTCTACCGGTTCCTGTGCCTGAAATGTGACATATTTCTTCATCTGTGGCTGATATCCACACTGATCTACGAAAATCTTCTTATACATATTTATATCCCGCCTTCCCAATATTGTATTTTCAATGCCATTTCATTATATCGTGAGCATAGCCCACTCAATGCATTTCGTAAAATTACACTTGCAAGCAAGTAATTTTACTTCATTATATCACAATTCGTGAACTAATGAACCTCAAGGAAAAACAAATGTCTGCTTCGCAGCCGCTTGTTTTTCCTTGAGGTTCATTATATTAGTCATGATGGTTATTGTTTTTTATACCGGGACACACTATAATATAGTCATGCATCAGTTCTGGGAAGAGTGCGGTCATATCGTATCGCCAGTGTCTCGGTTCACACATTATATTATCTCGGAGAACACTTGTCGGCTGGTGCATTTTAATGTGAAAGGTATGATAACTTCTATGAAAATTGCTGCAGTTATAGCCGAATACAATCCATTCCATAACGGTCATCTCTATCAGTTACAGAACATCCGTGAAGAACTGGGAGCTGACCGCATTCTTGTTATTATGAGCGGTAATTTCATGCAAAGAGGCATTCCCGCTATCGTTGACAAATATCTCCGCACCCGGATGGCATTGGAGAATGGCGCCGATGTTGTGCTGGAGCTTCCTGTATATTACAGTCTCGGCAGCGCAGAATATTTCGCCCAGGGTGCGGTATCCTTATTAGATAAGCTCGGTGTCATTGACTACCTTCACTTTGGCAGCGAATGCGGCAATCTACAGTCATTACAAGAAATCGCTTCCATATTGTCGTCAGAAAGTGACACTTATGTCACTTATTTAAAAGAATATCAGAAAAAGGGAGAGTCTTTCGCTTCTGCCAGATACTACGCATTGATGCAGGAATTATCTTCTGAAAAGGCTGTATTAACCAAAGAACCTAATAATACCCTGGCAATCGAATATATCAAGGCATTAATGATGCGTCAAAGCTCCATACAGCCTGTTACTTTAAAAAGGCAGGGAAATGGTTACAATGCGCCCTCGCTGAATAATGAACTCGCTTCTGCCAGCGCCATCAGGAATTTCATGCAGGATAAACAGGCTGATTATGTACGATTAGCCGATCAGGTTCCCTCTTCGGTATATTCCAGTCTCATGGATAATCAGGAATATCTGTATGTTGATGACTTCTCTTCTATACTATATTATAAACTGATTAGTTCCTTTCACGCCGGTCATGATCTGTCCGATATCTACGATATGACTGAATCCCTGTCCGATATCTTCCGTAAGCATCTGACAGAGTATACTTCTTTCCAGCAGTTCTGCCTGGACTGTAAGACCAGAAACGTGACCTTCACCAGAATCGCAAGGAGTCTCATGCATATCCTGCTGGATATGCATCAGGAAACTGCCAATCAGTTAAAAGAAAATGACTATACTTTCTATGCGCATCTGCTTGGATTCAATGATAAAGGGCGGGATGTTTTGAAAGCAATAAAATGCAACAGCTCTATTCCAGTCTTTACTAGGCTTCCTGAAATGTTGAAGAAGCTGGATGGGGCAGCACTTACTTCTTTGCAGGCTGATATTTATGCCTCACAGCTCTATTACGGGATGCAGGGGCAGAAATATCACCATACGCCCATAAATGAGTTTCGTCTGAAATACAATCCCTGCTAAAAAGGGATTGTATTATTGTATTCTTTTTGCATACTCATCCATAACAGTGTCATATTTACTATTATAATGCATTAATTCTTAAAGCTATGTATAGGAGCAGGAATGCGTCCGGTCCTGTTGACGAAAGCATCACAGGAGAACTGATTAACCGGCATGATTGGTGCATATCCGAAGAGTCCGCCGAATTCAACCTTATCTCCTACTGTCTTACCGATTGCAGGAATGATACGGACTGCTGTTGTCTTCTGGTTGACCATACCGATTGCACATTCATCTGCGATGATACCGGAAATAGTAGTATCCTTGGTATCTCCCGGAATTGCAATCATGTCCAGACCTACTGAACATACACAGGTCATTGCTTCCAGCTTCTCAATGGTAAGAGCGCCTGCCTGTACGGCATCAATCATACCCTGATCTTCACTGACAGGAATAAATGCACCGCTGAGTCCACCTACGTAAGAAGATGCCATAACGCCGCCCTTCTTAACCTGGTCATTTAACAAAGCAAGAGCTGCTGTTGTTCCGGGTGCACCAGCGTGCTCCAGACCAATTTCACAGAGGATATCTGCAACACTGTCACCGATTGCAGGAGTTGGCGCAAGTGAGAGGTCTACGATACCGAAAGGAATACCCAGTCTGTTGGATGCTTCCTGCGCTACCAGCTGTCCTACTCTTGTAACCTTAAATGCTGTCTTTTTAATGGTTTCACATAATACTTCAAAGTTCTCGCCACGTACACTCTCCAGAGCAGTCTTTACTACACCGGGACCACTGACACCTACATTGATGATAGCATCTGCTTCTGTTACGCCGTGGAAAGCACCTGCCATGAACGGATTATCATCAGGAGCATTACAGAAAACAACTAATTTCATACAGTCTGCACTGTCATTGTCTTTACTGATTTCAGCAGTCTGCTTAATAATCGTTCCCATTAATCTGACTGCATCCATATTGATACCGGTCTTAGTGGAACCAAGATTAACAGAGCTGCACACTCTTTCTGTCTCATGAAGTGCCTGAGGAATGGATCGGATCAGAAGCTCATCTGCCCTGGTCATGCCCTTGGATACCAGTGCTGAATATCCGCCGATCAGATTGACACCGACTTCCTTGGCTGCTCTGTCCATTGTCTTAGCCAGAGTGACGAAATCTTCAGATGTCTTACATGCTGCACCGCCAACTAATGCCATTGGTGTAACAGAAATTCTTTTATTTACAATAGGAATCCCGAATTCTTTCTCAATTGCCTCACCGGTTGCTACCAGATCCTTGGCTACTGTCTTGATCTTCGTATAGATATTCTCGTTTAATTTATCGAGATTGGAATCAATACAATCCAGAAGGCTGATACCCAGTGTGATGGTTCTCACATCCAGATTCTCCTTCTCGATCATCTTATTAGTCTCTAATACTTCATAAATATTAATCATAACAATTTGCTCCTAACGTTAAAATGCATAAACCGGTCAGTATCTCTTAGATTCTGTGCATAGAGTCAAAGATTTCTTCTCTCTGGCACTTAATGATTACCCCTATCTCTGTTCCAAGTTTATCCAAATCGTCAGAAACCTCGCTGACTGACTTCTGAGACTTATTCATATCTGCAATCATCATCATGTTGAAATAGTTGTTGACGATTGTCTGGGAAATGTCCAGAATATTAATCTGATTCTCTGCCAGATAAGTACACACCTTTGCTATGATACCTACAGTATCTTTTCCTACAACAGTAATAATTGTTTTCTTCATAACTCGTGACTCCTTCTTTGTACCACCTTAACTGTAACAGTCTTAATATGTATAAATATGCACTTATTAACAAGCGCTTATTCCATCATACCTAATAACTCCCTAAATTTCAACCATTTGTGATAATTCGCTTCGATTTGCAACAAAAATCGGAAAATCATCCGGTTTATAGGCATTATCACCCATGGTAATCTCCAGTCTTACTGTTTCATATGCAAGCTCTTCCAGATTATTTTCCTTGCTCAGATGCCCCAGACACACAGCCTGCAGATGATCGTGCAACAGTCTGCTCAGTAATTTACCTGACAATTCATTGGACAAATGTCCTCTTTTACCAAGGATTCTCTGTTTCAGGTAATACGGGTAAGGTCCGACCTGTAACATATTGATATCATGATTGGCTTCCAGCATCAGGGCATCCATCCCCTTTAGACTCTCCACTGTGTATTCATCATAGGTTCCAAGGTCTGTGACCACTGCCATTTTACGACCGCCGTACTGGAAACGATATGCCACAGGCTGTGCTGCATCATGGGAGATCCGCATGGGATTTACAGTAATATCCTTAACTATCATTTTTTCATCCGCATTCACTTCATGGAACAGTTCTTCATCAATTGCCCCAAGAGATTTAATCCCCTTAATCGCCTTAATCGTTCCCGGTGTAGCATAGATTGGAATGCCGAACTTACGGCTCATGACACCCAGCCCATTAATATGGTCTGCATGTTCATGTGTAATCAGAATACCATCAATATCCTGACCTTTCAGCCCCAACTGATTCAGTCCTTCCACTGTTTTCTTACAGCTGATGCCCACATCTACAAGCAGATGGGTAGCCTCCGTTCCGATATAAATACAATTGCCGCTGCTTCCGCTGGCTATACTGCACATTTTCATTGATGTCTGTTAATCCTCACATTCTAACTGTTTTTACTTCCAGAAAATCTCTACTTTATCACCATTTTTTAATTCCTGGGTATACTGCGCATTTTCTCCATTCACCAGGGTGACAATTCCTTTGCCCTTCATAGTACGGGTATCAAAGTCAATATAATCAAAAATATCAACAAACTGGTAAGAATCCTTGCCCTTTAATACAATAGGCTTCTGGTTGGCGATCACAACGATTTCTCCCTGCTTTTCTTCCGGTTCTTCCTCTGATTTTTCTTCCTTGGCAGCCTGTTCTACCATATCTTTAAACACCTGAACAGTCTCTGTCTTAGATGGGATTTCTTCCTTTTCAGGTTCTGCCGCACTCTGTTCTGCAGGTGTCTCAACAGTTTCTTTTAATTGAATTTCCAGTTCAGCCCCATCATAAAAGACTGCATCTGCAGCAACTTTCTCGCCATTCATTGCTAACAGCTGTTTGGAATTTAATTTCAGATAATCACACATCTGTTCGTATGTGTAATATTGAGCTATCGTAATCTCATCATCATTCCGGATATCATAATCAGCATCCTGCTCCTGGCCATTTACGCTGACAGGCTTAACAAGATTAAGCTTCTGACCGTCTACAGATACAGTAATCCTGCCATGATAATCAACCAGGTCTCTGATTTTCTGGCTGGCTGGTCTGCCCTGCGTAGACTCTTTCATTACAATGTTATCATTTGCCTTAATCGCATAATTCAGATCTACATTTTCTCCATTTACCGTGATAACTGCGCTTTCACCATATTCTCCTTTGCTCACGCGGTTCTTTCCATTGACTGTATAATGCAATTCTTCTCCCCTTCTTGGGAATAGACTTGAACGGTCAAAAGACGCTCCAATAGCAGCGTCAATCACTGCCAGTTTGTTATTATCATAAAGCTTGATGGATTGACCGTTAAAGACAACGTGAATAAAATTGTTATTCTGCTCATAATAGGACAGACAGATTCCAATTGGCGTAATAATTGTAGAATCCTTCAAACAATCTGATGGGAAGTCAACCTCATTCATGATTTCTTCACCACGCAGGGCAACACGCTTTGGATCAAGTCCAAGCTCTTTGGCAACCTGCTCTGTGAAGCCTTTGATCTTACCGCCTCCACCGACTACGAATACTGCGCTGGGGGACATACCGCCATTAAGGCTTTTAATCTCATCTGATGCCATTTTTGCCATATTCTCTATCTGGGCTTTGCAGATGGTATATACTTCTTCTGAAGTAATTGTCTGTTCCAGTCCCATGATATCTTCATAAGTGATTTCAGCCTTTACAGAGGCTTCTTTCTTTACCTTCTCCGCAGTTGCAAAATCAATCAGGCATTTACGTGCAATCATCTCTGTCAGGGAATCGCCTGCACAGGGAATCATGCCAAAAGCAACAATACTTCCATCATTGGTAATTGATATATCAGATGTACCTGCTCCTACATCAATCATAGCGATATTCAGCAGGCGGAATTTCTCCGGAATCGCTACACGGATAGCTGCAATAGGTTCCAATGTCATATTGGCTACTTTCAGTCCTGCCAGTTCTACTGCACTGTACAGGCCATCAACAACATCATCAGGCAGGAAGGTTGCAATCATATCAGCACCTAATACCTTCGCCTTATGGTGTTCAGGCTGCCCCATCCACAGACCATTAATATAGAATTTCATTACAGAATATCCTACACAATAGAAATGTACATCACTTTCATTCTCTGTCTGGAACTGTGCAAACGCCTTTTCTACCCCCATAGAGACCAGCGTATTGATGTCTTCTTTGCTGACACAGACTTCTGTATCATATTCTTTATCAATATGTACGTTCAGAGTCTTCAACACACGGCCTGCGGCAGCTATACATACTTCTGTAAGCTTCAACCCGGTCTTCTCTTCCAGTGCGGATTTCACTTCACTGATTGTAGCGGCGACTCTGTTAATATCGTGAATCTGACCGTCGAGCATAGCTCTTGTACGGTGTTCACGAATCTCCTGTGCCACTACTTCGAAATGTTCTCCCTTCTTATAGCCAATTGTTCCTATAATGCTTCTGGTTCCGATATCCAGTCCAAATACTGTTTCTTCTCCGTAGATTTCTCCTTGATTCATGCTTGTTCCCCCATTATCTTATTAATCTGTTGATATGTATCTTCCAAATCCCCATTGTTTGTTATAACTACTTTGCAGTGTCTTCTGAATTCTGCTTCACTTAACTGTCCCCTCATGATACTTGCAGTCTTCTCATCACTGTACTGTCTGTTCTGTGCCAGACGTTGTCTGCGAACTGCTTCATCCGTATGGATATACCATAGTTCATCTACGATTTCATCGTAGTGTTCTTCTATCAGCAATGCTGCTTCTATAAAGAAAAAAGCAGCATTTTGTGCCTTTTTCTCATAATTAATCTGTTCCAGAATATATTGCTTAACCGCCGGATGGATGATGGCGTTGACCTGCTCCAGTATCTGAGGATTACCAAAGATTCTGTCTGCCATGGCAGCCTTGTCAATCATGCCATCCTGCTGTAGGATTTCCTTCCCAAGAAGCGTAACCAGCTGCTCATAGCATTCTTGCCCCGGCTCTTCAAGAAGATGCGCAGCTTCATCTGCCCGGATAATGCGACAGCTGTAATGTTCTTCTATATATTTTAAAATCTGCGTCTTACCAGCTCCTACACCACCAGTAATTCCAATAATCTTCATATATGCCTCACCTTCCCGACAGTCTCTGCTTTCTGTTATTTTGCTTCGTACCAGTCACTGCCTGTATGCAGATCTATCTCCAGCTCCACAGCCAGATGACAGGCATTCTTCATTTCTTCTGATAAGATACGCCTTACTTCTTCTGTTTCATTTTCCCTTGTCTCTATCAGAAGTTCATCGTGTATCTGAAGAATCAGCTTAGACTGTAAGCCGGCAGCTTTCAAAGCGTCATACACATGCAGCATGGCAATCTTGATAATATCCGCTGCTGTACCCTGAATTGGTGAGTTCATTGCTACTCTTTCCCCGAAGGAACGAGTCATGAAATTAGATGATTTTAACTCGGGAACAGGTCTGCGTCTGCCAAACATGGACTCACAATAGCCTTTTTCTTTAGCATCTGATACCAGCTTGTCCAGAAATACCTTGATACCGGGATATGTCTTGAAATATTCATCAATATAACCCTTGGCTTCCTTGGTGGATATGCTGAGATCCTGACTCAGTCCGAACGAACTGATACCATATACGATACCAAAATTAACAGCCTTTGCATTGCGTCTCTGAAGGTCTGTTACTTCTTCAAAAGGCGTATGGAATACCTTCGACGCTGTAATACGGTGAATGTCTTCATCCATTTTATAGGCTTCTATGAGCTGTTCATCTCCTGACATATGCGCCAGGACTCTTAACTCTATCTGGGAATAATCGGCATCCATGAAGATGCATCCCTGCTCCGGTACAAATACCTTACGGATTCTTCTTCCCAGTTCCATCCGCATGGGAATGTTCTGCAGATTGGGTTCTGTAGAGCTTAGTCTTCCCGTTGCTGTAATTGTCTGATTAAAATTAGTATGGATACGGCTGTCCTGCTTAATATAAGCAGCCAATCCATCTGCATAAGTGGATTTTAGCTTGGTAAGCCCTCTGTATTCCTGTACATCCTTAATAATAGGATATTCCGGTGCCAGCTTATCCAGTACATCTGCCGCTGTAGAATAACCGGTCTTGGTCTTCTTGCCACCCGGAATCTGCATCTTCTCGAACAGGACTTCTCCTAATTGCTTGGGTGAATTGATATTAAATTCTCCGCCTGCCTGTTCATGAATGGACTTTTCCAGTTCTGAAATCCTGCCATTTAAAGCCTCACCATACAGGCGCAATTCTTCCGGCTTTACCAGAATTCCTTCCTTTTCCATCGAATAAAGCACGTAGGAAAGCGGCATCTCCAGCTCACGGAAAAGCTTGTCCATGCCGTTCTCTTTTAGAGCCTGTTCCAGTAAAGGCTGTACCTGTCGTAATACCGCTGTCTCCTTGGCATAATATTCCAGGCATTCCTTCTTCTGATCACGATATACTGTAGTCAGATCAGCTTTACCAAATAACTCGCTCCAGTCAGCCAGGGTCAGTCCAAGGTATTCATTCGCTATATCTACAATTTCATAATCACTTTTAAGCGGATTCAATAAATATGCCGCTATCTTGCAGTCATAGAGATTCGCTGTTAATTCTTCTGCCGACAGGGTCTTATCCTGATCTGATGTAACGATATCTGCATAATCAGCCTTTCCATCAAAGCATGAAGAAATGACGCTTGTGTCATAAATAACATGACGTAATCCGTTAAGGATATCTTCTCTTGAAAGGTCTGCACTTTCTTCCAAGGCATACACCTTGTCCTCTGCAAAAGACAGCATACATACAAAAACGCCCTTCTCTTCTTCAAACTGAAGAAACAGCTGGCCGGACGCACCAGAGCCGAGACTTCCTGCTTCCTGATTCCCTGTCTGTATCAATCTCCAGGATGCTATATTACTTTCATCACATGCAGCAAATACATCCTGTGCCTGTTCCCTGGTCTGAACTTCTACGATTTCATAGGAAAGCTCCTGCTTCACAGGTGTAGTGTCAAATCTATTCAGCAGATTCTTAAAGGACAGCTGCTTGAACATCTGATATGCTTCCGGTGTATACAGATTGCCAAGCGCTGCCTTATCATAGTCAAAATCAATCTCTGCGTCTATCTTGATCGTAGCCAGTGTCTTGCTTAGATCAGCTAAGTCCTTATTGGCAATCAGGCTCTCACGGATACTCTTTTTGCTGATTTCCTCTACATGCCCATAGATATTGTCCAGCGAGCCATAGGTTGTCATCAGCTCTGTTGCAGTCTTCTCACCAACCTTGGGAACTCCGGGAATATTATCCGCAGTATCTCCCATCAGCGCTTTTAATTCAATGAACTGCAAAGGAGTCACATGATATGCTGCTTCAACATCTTTGGCATAATAATCTTCTATCTCCGTCTTACCACCCCTGGTCTTGGGAATACGTATCTTGATATGATCCGTAGCAATCTGTAACAGATCGCGGTCGCCGGAGACAAGTGCTACCTCTATTCCTTCTGCTTCTGAGCGCTTCGCAATAGTACCCAGAATATCATCTGCTTCCAAGCCGGCTTTCTCCACAATAAGGACACCCATTGCCTCCAGAACCTGCTTCATCACAGGAACCTGCTGCCTCAACTCCTCAGGCATAGGCTTACGAGTGCCCTTATATTCCTTGTACATCTCATGACGGAATGTCGGCGCATGTACGTCAAAAGCCACAGTCAGATAATCTGGCTTCTCTTCCTCCAATATTTTAAAAAGTATATTCAGGAATCCGTAAATAGCATTGGTATGGAGTCCTTTGGCATTGGTCAAATCAGGCACTCCGTAAAATGCCCTGTTCAACATACTGTGTCCATCTATTAAAACAATCTTGCTCATGTATTGTATCGTCCTCATTTCCAGTCAGATATGCAACTAATTATGTTATCTGCCCATTTAATACTATCATACACTATATTCTGCTTTTTTAAAAGTTAATTTAAAACTATTTTTTATGTTAATTTTTCAAAATAAAGCTTGCATTCATTTTGAAGTTATGGTAAGATAAATTTCGTCGTCAAGAGATGCCGGTGTGGCGGAATGGCAGACGCAGCAGACTCAAAATCTGCCGGGGGCAACCTCGTGCCGGTTCAAGTCCGGCCACCGGCACTGAAGCACTGATTTATTCAGTGCTTTTTTGTTGTCTGAAATGAAGAAAAGCGGTTCAGAATTATGACTTTCTGAATCGCTTTCTTTTTTTTAATATTCATTCTGATATTCCTTCTTTAAAGCGCATGATCATTTCATTTGTCAGACTGATTCCATCAAATTCTGTTGGAATATCTTCACGCCGCATCCACTCCGCAACAGACAATTCGTGTGCGTCCATGGTAATTACATCTTCCCCATCCAGCTCACAATAAAAGCCCATCAGGACCGTATCTGTAAAAGACCATGGCTGGCTCTTATAATATCGGATATTCTTCACATGAATCCCGACTTCTTCCATGACTTCTCTGCGCACAGTATCTTCTATCGTTTCACCTATCTCCGTAAATCCGGCAATCAGTGCATATTTCTTATAATCCCTGCCGGCGTATTTTGTCATCAGTATCTTGTCTCTGTTCGTAACCGCTACGATTACCGCAGGTGATATCTTAGGGTAATGCATCGCCCCACACTTGGGACATTTCATCATACGTTCTACCTTATCGTGTTCCAGTCGAGTTCCACATCTGCCGCAGAACTGTGTACTTTCATACCAGTTAGCCAGCTGGCATGCCGTGATTCCAGCAAATGCCTTATCCTCTGGTTTCATAGTGCGGAAAACATTCTGTTGGCGATATTCATACTTCTCCATAAGCTGTGATGTCAGCATCTGTGAATTTCCAAGAAAATATCTTTCTGTTGTCCCCTGATTCTCTATGCTGAATAAATAACGGCAGGCATCAGTGGAAAATTCTCCACCTGATGCCTCTGTTATCTCTCCATATGTGATGTATTGAATCGTCTGTTCGCTGTCTCTTCCCATCAGTACACTGCGCCCCTGTGCAAACATAATATAATCATCCTGTTTTGGGATAAGATTCTGATATTCATTATGATAAATTCCGTGAATGTCCTGTATCATGGATTGCACTTCCTTTTATATGTGTTTTATTATTTTGAACTGCTTACACCAAATTTTATTCGGCGCTTTTTCGTCGTTTTTAGCAGCGAATTTTGCTGATATTATTTCATCCAGTGTTCTACTAATCTAAGACAATTTGATCTACGCATTTACCAATGAGAAGTTGTAATTACACAAAGTGAAAATAGGAAACTCTCACTTCCCCTGCTTCTCCACTGCCTTTGTGACAGCAGAACAATCCATTCTTTACACCGACCCATCTGCCAGCCTCGGAAGGATAGGAATAAATATCTTCAAAATCCCCGCCATCAATGCTGTAACCTAAGCTGATTACTTCAGCTGGAATGGGAAATGTATAAGGTCCATCCTGATTATATTCAGTAGAAGGAATCTGCTTCACTGTATTGTTAAAGTAAATTTCTTTTACCGTCAGTGGTAATCGTTTCACCTCTGTGATGATATCCTCAGCAGATGCCTCTTCTTTATCAAAATGCTGTTTGCCATGAATCAGTTTTATGACATATGCGTCACTTTCTTTTACTATGGCAACTGCACCATAAGTAACTCCCAGGCTTATCAGACCTGCCATATCCCCTGATCGCATCGCTTCCAGATTCAGCATGGTCTCTGCACAGAATTCAGGCATGCACCACTTCTGCAGCAAAAGATTAGGTTCGTTTGTAATGGTATCTGCATGTCGTTGTACTGCTTTCAAAATCAGTTGGTGCTTCTCTGTATCCAATGCATACCATCCATCCTTTGGATTGGCATTCCATTGCCATTGCAAGCCCAATTGTTCCTTGTCAAAATCATCCTCCGCATCAGGACTTGTAACAGGATAAACTGCTCCCACATCAGGTTTATGCCACGTAGTAACGGGCTTGCCGCTCTCTTCTCCGGGCGCAGCTTCTCCAATGACAGGCCAGTCATTCTCCCAGCGCATAGGCTGCAAATGTACGATTCTGCCCGCAGCATATACATCCTGAAAATGCAGGAACCAGTCTTCGCCTGTCTGCGTATCAACCCATGCCCCCTGATGAGGACCATTAACCCCGGTATCCTTCTGCATCATAACATTACGGTATTCATAAGGTCCCCATATATTCTTGCTGCGCAGTACTGTCTGCCAGCCCTGCTTCACACCGCCTGCCGGTGCAAAGATGTAATAATAGCCATTTTTCTTATACATCTTGGGACCTTCTATTGTCTCCTGATTCTCCACATTTCCATCGAAGATATGTTTTCCTTCATCTATCATATGTAAGCAGTCCGGTGTAATCTCACACAGGTTCAGAATACTCTTGAACCCAATCCTGCTTTTTGCGAAAGCAGAAACCATATATGCCCTGCCATCCTCATCCCAGAAAGGGCAGGGATCAATCCAGCCTTTCCCCTTATAAAGGCATGTAGGCTCATCCCATCTGCCCCAGGGATCTTTCGTTTTAACGACATAGATACCTTCATCCGGCATGGGGAAAAAGATGATAAATTCGCCCTTATGATATCGAATTGCCGGTGCCCATACACCTTTTCCGTGAAGAGGTACATCAAATTGGCTGCCCGGTATCGTCTCCAGTGCATAGCTGATGACCTTCCAATTCACCAAATCTCTGGAATGCAGTACGGGAAGACCCGGTGCATTGCAGAAGCTGGATGCTACCATAAAATAATCATCCCCTACTCTGCATGCGTCCGGGTCAGAGTAATCTGTGTATAAAATCGGGTTCGTATAAGTACCATCGCCATTATCAGCGATCCATGTCCTGTGATCTTGAATCATTGTAATTTCCTCCATTTTACAGCAAATATGTTGTTCTATCAGGTAACTATTCAGAACCACATAAATTGTGTCAAATATGTTTGCAAGCAGCCATATTCGACTCAATTTGCATGGTTCTGAATAGTCACTCATATTGTAGCAAAACAAGTAATAATTTTCTCGCCAGAATATAATATATTTGTGTCAGGAATTGCAGAATCACATACATATAAAATAGTTGTCAAATAATATACTGCCATGATATGATAGCCATTAGAAATACTATGTAAAGGAGTTGTCGTGTCATGAATTTCTTTTATCAGTCCAGAGTAGAATCTTTCAGTAGTTTCTTATCCAATGATAATACTTATCCAGCTCATCTGCACAGACAGGTAGAGATCATGTATGTATTATCCGGTGAATTGGAGATTAGTGTGGAACAACAGACCTACTCCCTTCATGAAGATGACATATCTGTTACTTTCCCTGACAAAATTCATTCTCTGAATACGCCGGAATCCAGCCAGGTGCTCCTTTTGGTATTTGATGTGGATTTTCTACAGGATTTTCGCCCTGCTTTCACAGAATGTATCCCTGTAAATCCTATACTGAATCTGAATAATCTTACAGAGCATGGTAAAAATGCCCTGAACCGGCTTATTACCCTGTCCAAAAATATGCCTGCTACAGCAGATATGCCAAATATTGAGGATCTGCCAAATCACCCTGTTATCTCCGATACTACCAAGATAGTTAATGAACAGAAGGATATTTCCCCTAATCTTCTGTATACCAAGAGCTATCTTACTATCCTGCTGACAGATATTTTCTCTTATCTTGACCTTGAAAAACGCGGTGGTACACCCAGCAGAAACATTTGTGAAGATATTCTGATCTATCTGGATCAGCATTTTCAGGAGGATATTTCTCTGGAAAGCACAGCAAAAGACTTAGGGATAAGCAAATTCTACCTGTCACAGATTTTTTCAAATAAGCTTCATACATCTTTTCCTTCTTATGTAACGGCAAGAAGGCTTGATTTCGCAGAGAAGCTGTTGGCTACTACTGACCGTTCTGTAACGGACATTGCCTTTGATGCAGGGTTCACAAGTCCACGGACTTTCTTTCGCAGCTTTCAGGCTGCCTATAACACAACCCCACATCAATATAGAAAAAGCCATAACAAATTCATGTCATGACTTTATATTTTAACAGTAACAATCATATCTTATTGCTTTGCCATTTAAAGAATAATTCGGGCTTTTGCCTGCTAAATAATCACTCTTTAAGGGGCGCTTCACTATGACCTTATCCGGCGCTGCCTTTATCGCTGCTTCAAATAACTTCTCTTCTTCAAAACAGGGCGGTTCCATCTTTCTGATTAATTGTAACTTCTTATTGGTAAGTCCGGACTTACGGCTTTCTGGAAACATGGGGTCTAAATAAATCAGATTCAAATCCGGCATATGCTCCGATAACAATTCAATGCTGTTCCCAACAACCAGATGCATTCTGCCAACAATATCCTTTAGCTGTGGATTTTTCTTTGCCCTTCTGATTGCATCTTTTAATAAAATTGCAATGACCGAATTCTGTTCATACATTGTGACCTCATACCCACACGCCGCAAGCAGAAGAGAATCCTCTCCCATTCCTGCTGTCGCATCAATTGCAGTCTTTTTCTCCTCTGTACTTTTGGCAGCACGGACCAGCATTTCATGTTGTAACCGTCCATTGCTGATTCTATGAACCATCCCCTCAAAATCTCCCTGATAAGTAAGCCCATATCCCGTTAATGAGATTCCTTTTGCATCAAAAAGAAGTGTCAACTCTTCTCCCGGTTCTTCCTCGATCGTAACCGAATATCGATTTGCAAAAGCCTCTGCCTGATCTCTCTGACCTCCTTTTCCAATGCATACAGTCAGTTTTTCCTTTAAATTATCATTCATTCTTAGCCTACCTTATTTATAGCAGATCACGCTGCCGTCTTCGTCAAACTGATGCTGCTTATTGACTCCGCCGAACCATTTATATGGTTTGTCATTTTCTGTTTTTCCTTCTGCAATTTCCTTCGCACCCTGCAACAGCTTATCCATAAGGGATATATCATCCGTTCCTCTGGCATGTCCATGCAGGATTACATCTGCCTCTTTGGTCAGATACATGACTTTCTCCAGATTATTGACAAATTCCGGCATAGAAGAACTTTCCTCCAGCTGCATCCAGAGATGATGATTGATACTGTCTCCCGTAAACAGAATTCGATCCTCCTTCAATAGCAGAAGGATACCGCCCGGAGTATGTCCCGGCAGTTCAATAACTTCCAGATGAAGTCCACCCAGGTCAATGACTTCACCACCTCTGATCGGCTCAAAAGGTGGCATTTGTAAGCCTCTCTTATTACATTCTTCAATAAACTCCGGGAATCTCATATGCTCCTGTGCAACAGGAAGATCAGCCGGATGTAAATAAGCGCAATCAAAGTATACATTTCCATAAATATGATCACAATGTCCATGCGTATTCACGACCATTATCGGCAGGTCGGTCACTGTTCTTACAACAGCTCGTACATCCTCATATCCGTTCATCGTATCAATAACAAGTGCCTTTTTACTACCAACTACAATATAGCCGGTTGCTTCATGATGATCATCCATGAGATAAACGTGTGGATTGATCTGAGTCAAAATAATTCTTTCAAACATGTAACTTCTCCTCTCTATGTTCTGCTTTCCATTCACGCACTGCCTGCAGCCTTTCCTTCACTGCTTTCTCTGCGCCCTCCTGTGTCGGTAGATAATACCGTCTGTCTTTTAACGAATCCGGCAGACACTGCATGGTTGTAAGCTTGTCCTCATGATCGTGTGCATACTGATAGCCTTCCCCATAATGCAATTCTTTCATCAAACCTGTGGGTGCATTTCGAAGCTGTAACGGCACCGGCTCATCTCTGTACTCCTTCACATCTCGTTTGCATTCCTCACATGCTGTATAGAGTGCGTTGGACTTCGGAGCCATAGCAAGATATGTGACCGCATGTGTCAGGTGCACATCGCATTCAGGCATCCCCAGAAAATGGCATGCCTGATACGCAGCTACAGCTACCTGAAGAGCCTGACTGTCTGCCATTCCAATATCTTCGCTGGCAAAACGAATCAGCCTCCTTGCAATATAAAGTGGATTTTCTCCACCCTCTAACATACGGCACATCCAATATATGGCTGCATCCGGGTCACTATTACGCATGGATTTATGAAGTGCTGAAATCAGGTTATAATGCTGATCTCCCATCTTATCATACAACAGTGATTTCCTGCTGATGCATTGCTCTAACCCTTCGTCTGTCACAGTGATGCCCTCTGCACTGATTTCACCATTTGTCACTGCCATTTCCAATACGTTCAAGGCGGTTCTCGCATCTCCATTGGCAAAAGCCGCAACAGCATGAAGCTGACGATCACTCATCACTACATTTGAATCCCGAAATCCTTGCGGGCTAAGTAACACATTTTTAAGAAGCTGCACCAGATCATCCTCTTCAAGTGCCTTTAATACAAACACCCTGCATCTGGACAATAAAGCAGAATTTACCTCAAATGACGGATTCTCTGTTGTAGCACCAATCAAAGTAATACTTCCTCTCTCCACATAAGGCAGGAAAGCATCCTGCTGTGCCTTATTGAAGCGATGAATCTCGTCTACGAACAGAATTGTCTTCATTCCTATTCTTCTGCTGTTCTCAGCCTGCTGCATTACTTCTTTAATTTCCTTGATTCCACTGGTCACAGCGCTGAAATTAATGAAATTCGCTTTTGTCTTTTCTGCTATTATACCAGCCAATGTGGTCTTGCCGACTCCTGGTGGTCCCCAGAATATCATAGATGTTACCTGATCTGTCTCGATCATCCTGCGAAGTATCTTTCCCTGCCCAATCAAATGCTGTTGCCCAACAAACTGATCCAGATTCTTTGGACGTACCCTGCTGGCTAACGGGACACTGATATTTCTTATCTCATTGTCAAACAATGTCATTTGTTCCATTTCTTACATGCCTTTCAGTATCCTGCTTCATAATAAAAGCACTTATGAACGATACCTCGATACTCAATTTCATCAGTGTAACTCAATTGTTTCATGCCACACTTTTCCATTACTCTGCGGCTTGCCACATTCTCTTCAAAATAGCCTGCTTTCACTTTACGAAATCCCATTTTTAACAGTTCTTCTATCATCGCATGAACTGCCTCGGTAGCATAGCCTTTTCCCTGATAATCCGGATGAATGACATAGCCGATCTCAATCGTATCATTCTCCATGTCACAGTCATTTATGAATCCAATCAACCAGTCATCAGTATAAATGCCATATGCTAAATGTTCAACATCCTCTATTTGACTAAAAGAAATCAGTGTTTCTGCCAATGCCGTTACCTGTTCTGGTGTTTTTAAATCAGGCACCATAAAAGTTTTCGTAATCTCATGATTGGTCAGTAATTGAACCAGTTGTTCTGTATCTTTTTCCAATATCACATGTAGTGTAAGTCGTTGTGTCTGAATAGATGCTTTCTTATTTAATGTCATGTTTTAATATAACCTTTACTTATCATTAGTAAGTTATATTATTCCATGCTTACAGCTTGCTGTCAATTGACATTCCCTTAATATCTTCTTCCGTCAGGGTATAATCATCCAGAATATTTTTGATTTCGCTAGTTGTACTGTCTTTTAACTGGTCATGTGTAAGGATACTTTCTGTCACAGCCCTGGTTTCAGTAACCGGCTGGCTTGCTGCATTTCTCTCTTCCACACGCTCCTTGAGTTTCTTTTCCTTTTCTTCCTCTTCTGCCTTTTCTTTTGCTTTTTCGGCTTCTTCTTTGCGCTTCTCTTCCATGCGCTCCTGCATTTCCTTCATAGCAGTTTGGATCATATCTTTGCTTGCAGCATCTATAATATCATCCGCTTCCTGCATGGCATTCTGCATATCCTGATTTTGTATCCGATCTATTTTAACTTGTCTGATAGACGCATTCTCGTCCCTCATGGTAGACTTGGCATCCTTGATCTGACTGTAAAATTCTGCCTCCTGCTTCGCATAATCTGCACACACTTCTTTGTATTCATCCTCTGAACAGCCACTCTTACGTATCTCTTCCTTCTGCTCTTCTAATGCCTTGATCTGTTCCTGTGCTTCTGCAATCTTAGCCTGGCTGTCACTTATCTTTCCCCTGGATTCCTCGATTCCATTATCAATTTCTATCTCTTTTGCAAAAGCATCACGGATAACTTTCATTGCCTTATCCTGCGCTTCTTTTTTCTTCTGCGCCAGAGTATCAGTCTGATTTGTCTGTCCATTTCCTACAAAGATTGTTTTCTTATGTTCTGTTTTATCTGACTGTGTCTGCTGTGTATTATTATTCCATACACTTGTCTTTTTATCTTTTGTACGATTGCCCATAAATAATGTATAGCCCTGAATCTGCATATATGTTCCCCCCTCATATGACTTTATAACAGGTGATTGCGAAACTACGATAGAAAATGGCACGAATTGTGTTTCGCAAACGCCTAAACTTTATAATATATATCGGCAATCATGTACAAATAAAAAAGGACGGAAGCCCGTCCTTTTCTGAAATTCTTATTAATGATGGAATAATCTGATGCCTGTAAAGCACATTGCCATGTTGTATTTATTACATGTCTCAATGACATTATCATCACGGATAGAGCCACCTGGCTGTGCAATGTATTTCACACCGCTTCTGTGTGCTCTCTCTACGTTGTCACCAAATGGGAAGAAAGCATCAGAACCAAGTGACACGTCTGTCAGTTTATCTAACCATGCTCTCTTTTCTTCTCTGGTCAATACTTCCGGCTTCTCTGTGAAGAAATTCTCCCATACTCCGTCTGCCAGTACATCCATATAGTCATCACTCATGTATACGTCAATTGTATTGTCTCTGTCTGCACGACCAATCTTTTCCTTGAAAGGAAGGCTCAACACCTTTGGATTCTGGCGTAAGAACCAGTTATCAGCCTTGCTGCCTGCAAGTCTTGTACAATGGATACGTGACTGCTGGCCAGCGCCGATACCGATTGCCTGACCACCCTTTACATAGCACACAGAATTGGACTGTGTATATTTCAAAGTAATCATTGCAATTGCAAGATCAATCTTTGCTGATTCTGGAATTTCCTTATTCTCTGTTACAACATTTGCAAAAAGTTCATCGTTAATTACCAGTTCATTTCTGCCCTGTTCAAAGGTAACACCGTATACATCCTTTGTCTCGATTGGATTGGGAACATATTCAGGATCAATCTTGATAACGGCATAGTTTCCCTTTTTCTTTGCCTTGAGGATTTCCAGCGCTTCCGGTTCATATCCCGGTGCAATGATACCGTCAGACACTTCTCTCTTAATGAGTCTTGCTGTATCGGCATCACATACATCTGATAAAGAAATGAAATCACCAAAAGAAGACATTCTGTCAGCGCCTCTTGCTCTTGCGTAAGCACTTGCCAAGGGTGATAAATCCCCCATATCATCTACCCAGTAGATCTTACGCTCTACCTCTGTCAGGGGCAGACCTACTGCTGCTCCGGCAGGAGATACATGTTTAAAGGAAGTAGCTGCCGGAAGTCCTGTTGCCTTTTTCAGTTCTTTTACAAGCTGCCAGCCGTTAAAAGCATCCAGGAAATTGATGTAGCCAGGCTTGCCATTTAATACTTCGATAGGAAGTTCTCCCTCTTTCATATAGATGCGGGAAGGCTTCTGATTTGGGTTACAACCGTATTTTAATTCTAATTCTTTCATGTGTGCACTCCTTAGTTATTCTTGTTGATGATTCTGGTTTCGTATTTGCCTGTTGCAATGTCGATATAGCGGATGAACAGAGATACCTTGTTCTCTGCATTCAGGCTGTTCCATACAGTATCAGCGAACTCGTTCATATCATTTGGAATATCAACTAACTTGGGTTCGCCTTCAAAGCTTGGCAGAGGATTGCCATCACATTTATAAGTATGGATGAAATGGCCTTCGCCGGCTACTGGATTGCTGTATGCAAAAGTATAACGGTTGCATGCATCAGGGTTGCCATTGTTGCTCTTTAAGATAGACATTGCATAATTATAGGAACCATCCTCAATATGAAGGATTCCTGAGATTCTTGGTGTATAGTTAGGTGCGTCCGGTTCAAACTCTCTGGTACGCAGAGACTGTTCAAATGTCTGCTGTTTATCCATTAATTCATAGATCGTGTCTGTCTGATCACCATTGGTTACAATTGTCTTGTTTCCAAGAACACGAACAGGTGCATAGATAATCAGGCTGGGGTCGCTTAACTTGGATGGATCAAATGCCTGTGTTCTGATACCTTCTCCTTCTGTTACAAATACACGGTTTCTGCTGTTCTCGCTTCTGCCCATGATGAAATATGCGATTGCTGCCTTCGTTCCATCGGGTGTCTTACCGATCACGATTCCTCTTCCGGGATAAGCGTTGCTCTGAAGTTCCTGTGCCAGTGAAAGTTTTTCCATTTTTACCTCATTTCTGCGCTGCCTGCCTTTTCACAAGTCCACTGTGCAGCGCCACATAGACCTGTTCTGTATCCTGTTCCAAGACATAAAAAGACCGCCTGGACATACAAATATATGTTGCCCAGGCGGTCGGCTCTTCATTAATATGATACACTCCCTGTAGGTACTCCTACACAGACAATCTGTTTCCGCCAGTTGTGTACTAAAGTCATCATAGCGGAAAAACAGGAAATTTGCAATATGTTTTATGAATTTATTTTATCTAATTCTTTTTCCAGTAATTCACGGGTGATTTCTCTACCGTGAGACGGTAAAAACAGATTACAATTCTCCTGTAACAGTTTCTTCCACGATACTGCCACCAGTCCCGGTTGATTTGCCCATGCCAAAAAAACAGAGAAAATTGCTTTCTTTCGCATGACGTCCCCCACAATGGCAATTTCATCATCTACCACAATACTGATGCTGCCCTCCGAATGTCCCGGTGTCTCTATCACTTTGATTCTGTCGTCTTCAAAAAGTTCACTGCCCAAGGGCAATACCTGGGCTTCTCTACATGGAGGATATTTATTCAGGAAAGGAATATAACTTACAATCCTCTCTATCGGTTCCATGGATTTGCGTGCCGCCTTTGGAATCAGACAATCCCCTGTCTGTATAAAATGCAGCTCACTGTCATGTATGTAGACTGGGCATTGATATTGTGTCATATACCAGGATGCCGCTTCTACATGATTAATGTGGGAATGTGTCAGAATAATTCCTGCAAACTCATGTATTCCATTTTCCTCCAGCTGACTTACAATACGTTTTCTGTCCATTAAGGTAGATGTATCTATCAGCCAGTTCTTATTCTGATGTTGTATAACGAAACAATTACATCGAAAGCCATCCAGACGAATTATCGTTATCCCATCATGTGTTATCCATTTCCTCATATACTCTTATCTGTTTTCCCCTACAAAAAAACTTATCGGACATATTTATCCGATAAGCTTATATTATCATAATTCCTGTATAATAAAAATACATACTGCCATTTTTTTACATATACTACAAAATTTATTGTGCATATTTACATCTGCATTTCATGACAAATCGCTTCCAAACCACACATTAATGTCTTATAGCCTTCCTGGTATTTGTAATTTACATGAGAGGCAAGCATTCCACTGATTCCTGTCAGCATAAGCCAGATACATTCTGCAGCCTGTCCCGGAGTTACATGTTCATTTACCTGTCCGGATTCTTTGCCTTTTTCAATATATGCTTCCAGATTCTGCAATATTTCATTGTGTATTCCAGTCTCTTCCACCTGATACAGTGCTGTATAATACTGAAAAAACGCATTTTTTTCATATATGTATGTAAATTCTGCCTGCACAAGAGCAATCAGATTCTCATAATAACCAGCTTCCTCTTTCATTGCATTCTGGGCATTTCTTAGGAGTTCATCATTGCATCGTCCTGCAACGATCAGATTAATCTCATCAATGTCACGAAATCTATTATAAATTACTCTTCTGTCGCAATTCAATTCTCTACAGATTCGAGTTACTGTTAATGCATCCGGTCCCTCTACACAACCTATATGAATTGCCAGATCTATAATTCTCTGGCTAGTCTCATCTTCAATTCTCTTGCCCTTGGAAAAAGCCATTTAGTCATTCCACCCTTCTACCTTATATTTTATCAGCAAAAGGCAGTAATAGCAAGTAATTGTCTGTGAATTTATGGTATTTGTATAATTATTTATACAATAAAAAGGCAGCAAAAATTTGCCGCCTTTTATACCTGATTTATTCTGCCGCAGTAATCGCATTACCAGTATAGAGCTGGTAATATCTACCCTGCTTCTCAATCAATTGATCGTGTGTTCCACGCTCAATAATTCTGCCCTGCTCCAGAACCATAATACAGTCGCTGTTCTTAACTGTGGACAATCTATGTGCAATAACAAAAGTCGTTCTGCCATGCATCAGCTTATCCATACCATCCTGAACAATCTTCTCTGTTCTGGTATCAATAGAGCTGGTTGCTTCATCCAGAATCAATGCCGGAGGATCTGCAATGGCTGCTCTTGCAATAGCAAGAAGCTGTCTCTGACCCTGACTGAGGTTTGCACCATCACCTGTCAGCAATGTATCATATCCCTGAGGAAGTCTCTCTATGAATTCATGGGCATTTGCCAGTTTTGCTGCTGCAACAACTTCTTCATCCGTTGCATCCAGCTTACCATATCTGATATTCTCACGAACTGTAGCCGTGAACAAATGTGTATCCTGTAATACGATACCAAGAGAACGTCTCAGATCTGCTTTCTTGATCTTATTTACATTGATTCCATCGTATCTGATCTTACCATCCTGAATATCATAGAATCGGTTGATCAGGTTGGTAATTGTAGTCTTACCTGCTCCTGTAGAACCAACGAAAGCAATCTTCTGTCCTGGTTCAGCGAACATTTCAATATTGTGGAGTACGATTTTCTCATCAGAATAACCGAAATCTACATCATCGAATTCTACCTTACCTTCCAGCTTACGATAGCTGGTCTCTCCTGTATCTTTATGATAATGCTTCCATGCCCAGACACCTGTTCTCTTCTCTGTCTCTCTGAGCTCGCCGTTTGTTTCTTCTGCATTGACCAGCGTTACATAGCCTTCATCCGCTTCCGGCTTTTCATCAATCATCTTGAAGATACGTTCTGCACCTGCCAGCGCCATAACAATACTGTTGAACTGTTGACTGATCTGGTTAATAGGCATATTGAAGCTCTTGTTAAAGGTCAGGAAGCTTGCCAGCCCACCCAGAGTCAGACCGGCAATGTGGTTCAGGGCAAGAATACCTCCAACGATTGCACATACTACATAACTGAGATTACCAAGCTGTGCATTGATAGGACCAAGGAAGTTGGCATATTTATTGGCATTATATGCACAATCAAACAGTTCATCATTGATCTCATTGAACTTCTCAATGTTCTCATCTTCATGACAGAATGCCTTAACAACCTTCTGGCCTTCCATCATTTCTTCAATGTAGCCATTGACAGCCCCCAGTGCCCGTTGCTGTTTGATGAAGTATTTACCGGATGCCCCGGCTGCCATCTTTGTTACATATAACATTAATGATACCATGATCAATGTAACGATTGTCAAAGGCCAGCTTAAGAACAACATACTGAAAAATACGCTGACAATTGTAATGGCACTGTTTAAGAGCTGTGGCATACTCTGGCTGATCATCTGTCTTAATGTATCAATATCGTTTGTATAGCATGACATGATATCGCCATGTGCGTGTGTATCAAAATACTTAATAGGCAGGGATTCCATCTTGCCAAACATATCATTTCTGATATTTCTTAATGTACCCTGACTGACATTGACCATGATCCGGTTATATGCATAACCAGCCAAAGCACCTATCGCATAGAAGCAGCCTACTCGTACAATTGCACTCCACAAGCCTGAGAAATCAGGATTCTCCTGTCCGATCAAAGGCATGATATAGGAGTCAATCAGTGTCTGCATGAACAAAGTTCCCTGAATACTTGCAAATACACCTATAAAAATACAAATGACAACAATAATGACATGTGGTGTATAACTCTTGAAAATATATCCCATCAGACGTTTGAAAAGCTTGCCGGGATTCTCTACCTTAGGCTTGGGTCCCCTTGGTCCTCTTCTTCCACCTGGTCCATTCATTGGTCTTGCATTTTCTGCCATTATCTGTCACCTCCATCCTCATCAAAATCTCCACTGCCACCTGTCTGTGATTCATATACATCTCTGTAAATCTCACTTCTTGCCAGCAGTTCATCATGTGTACCAAAATCAGAAATCTCACCATTATCCATAACAACGATTCTGTCTGCATGCTGTACACTGCTGATTCTCTGTGCAATGATAAGCTTCGTTGTATCTGGGATTTCTTCTGCAAAAGCCTTTCTGATCTTCGCATCGGTTGCCGTGTCAACAGCACTTGTACTGTCATCCAGAATCAGTATCTTGGGTTTCTTTAACAAAGCTCTGGCAATACACAGTCTCTGCTTCTGTCCGCCTGATACGTTAGAGCCTCCCTGCTCAATATGTGTATTATATTTATCAGGCATCTTCTGGATAAATTCATCGGCACATGCCAATTCACAGGCTCTGATACATTCTTCTTCCGTTGCGTTCTTATCACCCCAACGCAGATTATCAAGAATAGAGCCACTGAAAAGCACATTCTTCTGTAATACTACGGAAACCTGATTTCTAAGGGCTTCCATATCATATTCCTTTACGTTACGTCCTCCTACCAGCAGTTCTCCTGATGTTACATCATACAGACGGCTGATCAGATTGACAAGACTGGACTTGGCACTACCAGTACCACCGATAATACCAATGGTTTCACCTGATTTGATATCAAGATTGATATTTTTGAGTACCGGCTTACTGCCATTTTTATATGCAAAATCTACATTTTTGAACACGATGCTTCCATTTGATACTTCTTCAACAGGTTTCTCAGGATTGGTAAGGTCTGTCTTTTCCTGCAATACTTCAGCAATACGCTTTGCACTGGCATAACTCATGGTCAGCATAACGAAAATCATGGATACCATCATCAGGCTCATCAGGATGTTCATGCAGTAAGTCAAAAGACTCATCATTTCACCAGTGGTAAGACCACCTGCAACAATCATCTTGGCACCAAGCCAGGAAATAATCAGAATACATGCATAGACCGTGAACTGCATCAGAGGCATGTTGATGACAACAAGCTTCTCAGCACGCAGGAACATATTATAAATGTTACGGTTTGCCCTGGAGAATTTCTCTTTCTCATAATCTTCTCTTACATATGCCTTTACTACACGGATTGCAGATACATTCTCCTGCACACTGGCATTCAGATCATCATACTTCTCAAATACCTGTCTGAAATACTTCGTAGCCCTGGGAATAATCATTGCGATACATGCAGCCAGGAATATAACTGCGATTAAGTAGGTACTTGCCAGCTTGGCATTGATGGAAAAAGCCATAATCATCGCAATAATCATGGATGCCGGCGCTCTCATTGCCATACGCAGCAGCATCTGATATGCATTCTGCAGATTCGTTACATCTGTTGTCAATCTGGTAATCAGACTGGATGTAGAATATTTATCAATGTTCGAGAAAGAGAATGTCTGGATATTCTCAAACATTGCCTTCCTTAAATTTCTGGCAAAACCTGTTGATGCTTTCGCACCATATTTTGCTCCCATCATACCAGCCCATAAGCCAATGACAGCAGCCACTACCATATATGCGCCAACCTTATATATATGGTTCATATTTCCCGCATTGACACCGTCATCAATAATAGATGCCATCAACAGCGGAATAATCATTTCCATGATAACTTCGAGAATCATGAAAACGGGCGTCATAAGGGAATCTTTTTTAAATTCCTTGATCTGTGCGCCTAATACTTTCAGCATAATATTTTCTTCCTTTCACATTTAATCTTTGATTCTTTTGTGTATACACTCCTCTTTTTCACCAAGATTCTTACGAATCTTATCCGAAACATTAAAAAAAGTCTCTATCTCTTCTTTTGTCAGATCTTTTCTGATCTGTAATTCCAGGGAATCCAGAGTCTGTTTCGTCTTAAAATGCATTTCTTCACCGAGCGGGGTCAGGATAAGTTTCTTTAGTCTGGCATCACCGGGTACATTCTCACGTTCTATGTAACCTTTCTTCTCCATGAGCTTTACAATACTGGTCACTGTTGATCGGTTCACACCGAAAGTAGACTCTATTGTCTTCTGATAGACCGGCTGATCTTTGTGAAAATATAGATAAGCCATAATCCAGCCATTCATCTGTGTCGCCTCGTCTATTCCTGCCGCTATTCCTTCTTTTATAAAGCACCGGTTGAAATCCTGCTGCATCCTTCGGATCACATGTCCAATCGCCCTGTTGGGACCATTTTTCTCTTCCATAGTCACCCCTCTTTCTGTAGCCTGGCATAAACAGCAGGCAATTATGTTCGCTGACGAACTGTTCGGCAGCGAATTGTTGCATATCGAACTGTTAGTCTATGAACAGTTTACCTCTGATTTCTTTTACAGTCAACCGTAAGAAATATAAAGAATTTATAAAGTATAGCATTTCTATGCAGAATCAGTTATACTATACACGATTTGGAACAAGAAAGGATAAACGCACTATGGACAGAACACTCAGCTATACGATTGAAGCAGCCGATGATGGTGAGAATGTAGGAGAATACCTTCGTCATCACGGTTATTCCCAGCCTCTCCTGATACATTTGAAGAAAACGCAGGAGGGAATTCTGCTTAATGGTATCTGGTGCTATGTGAATTCTATCCTGCATACCGGAGATATACTCACTATTCACATTCAGGATCACGATGGTTCCACAGGGATTCCCGCCACGGAGATATCCGAGGAAGCTTTTACGTCTATGGTTGCATATGAAGATGAGGATATTCTTGTCATGAATAAACCGGCAGACCTGCCTGTGCACCCTTCTCTGGGACATTATGAAGATACTCTTGCCAATTATTGTGCATGGCATTATCATAACCAGCTAGTATTCCGCTGTGTCAACCGCCTCGACCGTGATACCTCCGGTCTTGTTCTGATAGCCAAAAATATGCTGAGTGCTGCAGGCTTGTCACTGCAGCAGCAGGCAAGAGAGATTCACCGCACTTATCTGGCTATTGTAGAGGGAATCATCCCCGAAGAAGGCACTATAGACCTCCCTATCGCCAGAAAGGAAGATTCTATTATTGAACGTTGTGTTGATGGCTCACGAGGAGAATGCGCTATAACTCATTACCGCCGCATTTCTACAACCTGTCTGGATGGATGTGAATACTCGCTGGTACAGATTCAGTTGGAAACAGGTCGTACTCACCAGATCCGCGTCCATATGAAAGCAATCGGTCATCCTCTCCCTGGGGATTTCCTGTATAACCCTAATTATAGGCACATAAAAAGACAGGCTCTACACTCCTATCGTCTGGAATTTACCCATCCGATCAATGGCAAAGCACTGTCCTTTACTCAGAATATACCATCAGATTTCGAATCACTGTTTCCAAAGATTCAGTGATTCTGCTGCTCTATTCTTTCTGCTAGATCCTGTAAATATACCCAGCGATCCATCTTTTCATCCAGAAGAGCCTGCGTAGTCTCTTTCTCTTTGGTCAACTCATTCAATTTCACAAAATCTCTGGCATTTGTAACAATATCCTGTTCCAGCTTCTCTATCTTTTCTTCCAGAGCAGCAATATCATCATCTATTGTCTCATATTCCCTCTGTTCTTTATATGTGAATTTTAACTTATCCTGACGGTTCTTAACTGTTTTAAGATTCTTTAGTTCATTACTCTTTTCTTCATAAGATATAGTATCTACGCCATTTTCTTCCTGTACTTTCGCCTGATAATCTGTATAACCGCCCTCATATTGTCTGATGACCCCATTGCCTTCAAAAGCAAAGATACGTCTGACTGTTCTGTCAAGAAAATAACGGTCATGGGACACCGTAATCACAATACCATCAAAATGATCCAGATAATCCTCCAGAATCGTCAATGTACGAATATCCAGATCATTTGTAGGCTCGTCCAGAATCAGTACATTAGGTGCTTCCATCAACACTCTCAAAAGATTCAGTCTACGTTTCTCTCCACCTGATAACTTGCCAAGAGGCGCATACTGCTTCTCAGGTGGGAACAGAAATCGCTCCAGCATAACAGATGCTGACACAGAGCCATCCACTGTCTGTACATATTCTGCTGTATTACGGATATAATCAATGACACGCATGTCAGGTGCCATATAGGCAAGTCCTGCTTCTTTATCCGTTCTGATCTCCTGCGCATAATATCCGATTTTGATAGTCTGGCCTGTAACAATTTCTCCAGAGTCCGGCTGTTCCATGCCGCAGATAATTTTCATCAGAGTAGATTTACCGCAGCCATTCTCCCCGATGAATCCAATTCTGTCATTTTTTAGAAAAATATAATTGAAGTCATTCAGAAGTACCTTATCACCATATGACTTGCACAGATGTCGAAGTTCAACAGTCGTCTTGCCCATTCTGGTCGTTACGGAACTGATATCCAGTGCTTCTTCCTGTGCAGGACCTTTCTGAGCTGCCAGTTCTTCATAGCGCTGAATATGTGCTTTCTGCTTGGTAGAACGTGCTCTTGCACCACGCTGCATCCATTCGATTTCCACTCGAAGAATGCTCTGTCTCTTCCGTTCTGTTGCCGCCTGCATTTCTTCTCTCTGTGCCTTTAACTGTAAGAATCCTGAATAGTTCGTCTGATAACTGTATGTCTTACCTTTATCTATTTCGACAATTCGATTGGACACGCTATCCAGAAAATAGCGGTCATGTGTTACCATGATAACTGCACCTCTGAAATTTTTCAGATACTCCTCCAGCCAGTCTGCCATAGAAGAATCCAGGTGGTTCGTAGGCTCGTCCAGAACCAGTACATCTGCCTTCGCCAACAGGGTATTTGCCAGTGCAATTCTCTTACGCTGTCCACCAGACATATTGTCCACAATCTGATCATAGTCTGTAATTCCCAGCTTTTGCAGCATAGTCTTGGCTTCACTCTCAAGTGACCATTCATTATCATGTCTGAGATTACCTTCCATAACTGCTTCCAATACAGTAGAATGATCACGAAAAGATGGGTGCTGTGGCAGATATCTTATTACAATATGATTTGCCCTGGTAATGGTGCCCTTTTCCGGTGTCTCCAATCCAACGATCATACGAAGCAGTGTTGTTTTGCCGGTCCCGTTAATACCAATAATACCAACCTTCTCCTGTTCATCTACTGTAAAAGACGCTTCATCAAACAAAAGGCTGTCTGTATAGGACTTTGTTATATTTTCTACATTAATTAAATTCATTGCTGCCATATATTCTAAAATTTCCTAATCTCTATGGAATCATCATCCGGTGTATTTTCAATGCTCTTTATTATGACTTCATAACCAAAGCTGTCATTGACCTGAACATGTACCTGATCTCCAGCCTTATGCCCCATCAAAGCCTTGGCAATCGGGGACTCTATGCTGATCAGTCCTTCTAATGGATTATTACGGACAGTAGTCACAAGACGATACTTTTCAACTGTACCATCCTCTACAAATTCGACTTCAACAGTTTTATTAAGTCCCACTTCGTCCTCTTTGGAATCATCTTCGATGATCTGTGCAGTCTTGATCATCTTCTCCAGATAGCGGATACGGCTCTCATTCTGATTCTTGAAGCGTTTTGCAGCTTTATACTCAAAGTTCTCACTCAGATCTCCCTGAGCTCTGGCTTCCTTAACATCTTCAAGAGCTTCTTTTCTTACAACGAGCTTACGATGTTCAATTTCTTCTTTCATTTTTTTAATATCATTTTTAGTTAGTCTATCATTCATGTTAATGATCACACCTTACTATAGTCTGCGAACTTCTGGTTTCTCAAATAGCTTATGCTTTCTTCTTATGAATCACATACAATGGTAATGCTACGAATACCATTCCTCCAAGGATATTTCCAATTGTAACAGGAATCAGGTTAGAGATAAATCCACCTACATTAACACTTGCGCTGATCTGTGCAGCAGTAATTCCATATAATTCTTCTGCCTTTGCTACATATGTATCATTGGTCGCAGCAATAATACCCGCAGGGATATAGAACATATTCGCAACACAGTGTTCCCATCCTCCGACTACAAATGCGCAGATTGGGAAGAAAATAGCCCATACCTTACCTGCAATATCCCTGGCTGCTGTAGCCATTAATACAGCAATACATACAAGAATATTACATAAAATACCGGAGCAGATTGCCTTAAAAGGTGTAATTGTACATTTTCCATATGCTACCTTAATGGTAAAAGCTCCAAGTGCTCCACTGGTATAATCCAGTAAGCCACTATAATATACTAATGTTGCGATCAAAATAGCACCTGCCATATTGCTGAGCCATACTATGATCAGTGTCTTGATCAGCTGTAATGCAGAAAATCTCTTATCTACAACACCTGCAAGCATAAGACAGTCACCTGTAAATAACTCGCCACCTACAAATACAATCATCATAAGTCCTACAGGGAAGATTGTTCCTGCAAGAGCCTTGGCAACACCCTGATTGGATATATTATGAATTGCTGCGCTGCTTGTTGCTCCACCAAATGCAATAAATGCACCAGCCATCAGTCCGAGCAAAATGCATTTTAAAAGCGGAAGCTGCACTTTTCCCTCTCCCGCCTTCATATTGGCTTCAAACACCTGCGCCGGTGTATTAAAATTGTTTTCCATTCTGTTACGCTCCTTCTACGATATTGTTGTTCTTTGTCAAAACTTTGACGCACTATATCTATATGATACACCAGAAAGTGCAATTTGAAAACCGTTAATCCTTTCATAATATCCCAAATTCATCCAAAATCATGTACAAAATCAAATACATTCCCGAAATGAAAAAAGGTCGGAAATCCCGACCTTTTTCTGTCTATTATTTCTATTTGTCCTTGGTATAATGCTTTTTTGCTGCCAGTCTTGCCATAGCACGAGCCATATTCGCCTGTGACATATGATATTCCTGGATGCTCTGTTTCTGACGCATAGCTTCCTGTGCTCGTTCCAGAGCTTCTTTGGCTCTTCTTTCATCGATTTCTTCAGGTTTCTCTGCGAAATCCACAAGAATTGTAACACGGTTGTAAGCAATCTGCGCGTGTCCAATACCCGTAACTGCCTCCAGCCATGTGCCATCTTCCAGCTGAATCCGCATAGGTCCTTCGACCAACGCCATAACAGTATTCTCATGGTGAGCCATAATACCAATGGAACCATCTGTAGCACTCACAATGACCTGCTGGCATTTTCCAGTGAAAAATGTTTTATCAATTGCGATGACCTTTAATTCAAAAGTATTCATACGCATTACCCCATTGTCTTAGCTTTTTCAATTACATCATCAATCGTACCAACATTGAAGAATGCTGCTTCAGGATATTCGTCCATCTCACCATTGATAATTGCCTTAAATCCACGGATAGTTTCCTTTAATGGTACATATTTACCAGGAACACCTGTGAAGTTCTCAGCTACATGGAATGGCTGGGACAGGAACTTCTGTACTTTTCTTGCACGGTATACAGTAACCTTATCTTCTTCAGATAATTCTTCCATACCAAGAATAGCAATGATATCCTGCAGCTCTGAATATTTCTGCAGAATCTCCTGTACGGCACGAGCTGTATTGTAATGTTCTTCACCTACAACATCTGCTTCCAGAATACGTGAAGTAGATTCCAGAGGATCAACAGCAGGATAAATACCCTGTTCTACGATCTTTCTGGACAATACTGTAGTAGCATCCAAATGTGCGAATGTTGTAGCAGGTGCAGGGTCAGTTAAGTCATCTGCAGGTACATATACTGCCTGTACAGATGTAACAGAACCTTCCTTCGTAGAAGCGATACGCTCCTGCAATTCACCAACCTCTGTTGCCAAAGTAGGCTGATAGCCTACGGCTGAAGGCATACGTCCAAGTAACGCAGATACCTCAGAACCAGCCTGTACGAAACGGAAAATATTATCAATGAACAACAACACGTTCTGATGCTGTACATCACGGAAATATTCTGCCATTGTCAGACCTGTCTCTGCAACACGCATACGAGCTCCGGGTGGCTCATTCATCTGACCGAACACTAACGCGGTCTTATCAATAACGCCGGATTCCTTCATTTCTGTCCAAAGGTCATTACCTTCACGGGAACGCTCTCCTACACCGGTAAAGATGGAATATCCACCGTGTTCTGTTGCAATGTTAGTGATCAGCTCCTGAATTAATACAGTCTTACCTACACCAGCACCACCGAACAGACCGATCTTACCACCTTTTGCATAAGGAGCAAGAAGGTCGATGACTTTAATACCTGTTTCCAGGATTTCTACTGCCGGGCTCTGATCCTCGAAAGCAGGTGGCTCTCTGTGGATGACCCATTTTTCTTCATTTTCAAGACTTTCACCGGAGTCAAGTGTCTGTCCGGTTACATTAAATAATCTTCCCAAGGTCTTCTCGCCTACAGGAACTTTAATACCGCTTCCTGTTGCGACAACTTCCATATCTCTGTGAAGTCCGTCACTGGAAGAAAGCATGATACAACGTACCGTATTGTTACCGATATGCTGTGCTACTTCCATGATGCATTTCTTACCATTGTTATCGACTTCCAGCGCGTCCTTAATGAAGGGAAGATTGCAGCCTTCAAACTCTACATCGATTACAGGTCCAAGAACCTGTACAATTCTTCCTTTATCCATTTGACTTCTTCCTTTTCTGCGCTTTCGCACCGGCGATTACTTCAGTGATTTCCTGCGTAATCGCTGCCTGCCGCACTCTGTTATATTCTATTGACAGTGATTTAAGCATGTCTGTTGCATTACCTGTTGCAGCATCCATAGCCATCATTCTGTCATTCTGCTCACAAGCAAAGGACTCTACCAATGCTCCGTATATATAACCTGTTACATAGTTAGGCACGATTGCATTCATAACGTCATTCGGGGTTGGAAGATATCTGGTTGTATCAGATACCATCAGTTCCATTCCGTTATTCATGCTGAAATCTGCCTTAGACAGAGGCAGAAGCTTAAACATTTCTGCTTCACTGTCCATTCCATTTATACTTCTGGTATATACGATATATACCTCATCCAGCTTACCTTCATTGTATCTGACAAGAATCTCCTCAGCAATGACTCTGGCTCTGTGGATGGATGGATTCTGAGCCGTATACTGAAAATGGCGATGTATCTTATAGCCTTTCTTTTCAAAATAATTACGACCTATCTGACCAACCACGAATAGCTCTCCCTGTGGATTCGCATCCAGTTCCTTCTGCACGAGCTTGATAACATTCTGGTTATAAGCACCTGCAAGTCCTTTATCAGCAGTAACTACAATGTAGCCTACTCTCTTCTGGTCAGGTGCTGTCTCTGTTCCGAAATAAATGTTCTCTATATCAGGAACATGACGCAGGATTCTGGCTATAGAGCCCTGAATAGCATAGAAATGTGCTGTAGATGCCTCCAGCGATTTCTTAGCCTTCTTTAACTTGGATGAAGAAATCATATACATGGCATTGGTAATCTTCATTGTATCCTGAATGCTTCTCATTCTGGTTTGAATTTCCTTAGTGTTTGCCATATTACAAATACCTTTCTGTTACATGCAGATTACATCTGCATTGATTACATTTGCGCTGATTTCATTTCCTTAACAGTTCTGATGATTTCTTCTACAAGTTCATCTGTCAGGACTTTCTTATCTTCAAGTTCATGAATGATCTCGCCATTATGATCTCTTACATAATCGAGCATATCCATCTGGAATTTCTTCACGTCCTTAGTAGGAATACCCATGAACAGCTTATTATTGGCTGCACATAATGTAATGACCTGTTCTGCCATGGACAGAGGTCTTCCTAACGGCTGTTTCAGAATCTCCATTAATCCCTTACCATATTCCAGCTGCTGTTTCGTAGAATCATCCAGATCAGAGCTGAACTGTGTAAAGACTTCCATCTCTCTGAACTGCGCCAGATCAATACGGATACTTCCGGCTGCCTTCTTCATAGCCTTAGTCTGTGCTGCACCACCTACACGGGATACTGACAAACCAACGTTGACAGCAGGTCTCTGACCTGAGAAGAACAGAGAGCTTTCCAGGAATATCTGACCATCTGTAATAGAGATTACGTTGGTCGGGATATATGCGGATACGTCACCAGCCTGTGTCTCAATGATAGGCAATGCTGTAATAGAACCGCCGCCTGCTTCCGGAGTCAGTCTGGAAGAACGCTCCAGTAATCTGGAATGTAAGTAGAATACGTCACCAGGATATGCTTCACGTCCAGGTGAACGCTCCAGCAACAGAGACAATGCTCTGTATGCAACTGCATGCTTGGACAGATCATCATATACGATCAATACATCTTTGCCCTTGTACATGAAATACTCTGCAAGGGAAGTACCTGAATATGGTGCAATATACTGTAATGATGCAGGATCACTGGCTGTTGCTGATACAACAGTTGTATAGGAAAGAGCATCATGTACTTCCAGAGTACGTACTAACTTGGCAATGGTAGATGCCTTTTGGCCGATTGCTACATAGATACAGATAACATCCTTACCCTTCTGGTTCAGAATAGCATCCATAGCAATACTGGTCTTACCTGTCTGTCTGTCGCCGATGATCAACTCACGCTGTCCACGTCCAATAGGGAACATGGAGTCAATTGCCAGAATACCTGTCTCCATAGGTACACTGACGGATTTACGGTCAACGATACTTGGTGCGTCATTTTCAATTGGGCGGTAATCAACGCTGGGGATTTCTCCCTTGCCATCGATTGGCTCACCTAAAGCATTGATAACTCTGCCAAGGAAACCTTCACCTACAGGAATACCTGCACGCTTACCGCTTCTGATAACACGTGTACCCTCTTTCATACCGGTATCACGTCCAAAGAGGATACATCCGATTTCATTTCTTCTAATATCCTGTACCATGCCCTTTACGCCGGTATCAAAGATAACGATTTCACCATACATGGCATGGTCAATACCCTTGATTGTAACAATACCATCACCAATCCAGGTTACATTACCAACTTCACGTTTGCTGGTATCGAAAGCAGATTCATCAATCTCTGTCTTCAGAATGGTAATGATGTCATTCATATTATCAGCTGATACTACGTTCTCTTTCATGGAACGTTCAATCTGCTGTAATCTGCCGCGCATACTCCAGTCGTATTCTTCATTACCTGCACGGATAATGAAACCGCCCAGCAGATTCTTGTCTTCCTTCAGGGTAACGTCTAATGCATCTGCATGGCATTTCTCTTTCAGGAATTCCTTCATCTTATTCAATTGGTCATCTGTAGGAGGAACTACATAAGAAATCTGTACTGCAAGATTCGGATTATTCTCTACCTTGCATAATTCCTCATGATAGGCTTCCACGATCTCAGAGAAAAGATTGAAATCATGATGATCGCATAAAAGCTCCAGAAAATCCCTAATCTGCTTTGGGAAAATCATCTCGATCAAATGAATCTTCTTCTCCAGTTCGACTGTTGGGTTCTCAAAGTCTACCTTAACCTGTGGTAAAGCCTCTAATAATTCGACAGTCTGCTTTACATCCTCTGGGGATACAGACAGTCTTTTCATTTCTTTTGCATAATCAATTACTGTCTGTGTCATTTCGTTTCACCCATTTCTGCGATAAAATCGTCATAAAGCTTCTGGCTGTGTTCAGGAGATACCTGATCACCTACTACCTTGCTTGCTGCAGCAACAACAAGATTCTGTATTTCAGACTGCATACTGCGGATAGACTTATTCTTTTCTTCCTGAATTGTCTCTTCTGCCTTCTGCATTCTCTTTGTAACTTCTTCATCTGCTGATTTCACAATACGATCGTATTCTACTCTTGCTTTCTCTCTTGCTTCCTGAACAAGTTTAGCAGAATCCTCTTTTGCATTTACGAGGGAATCTTCATACTGCTTCTTTAAGTCATCAGCCTTCTTCTGAGCCTCATCTGCATCATCAAACTGCTTTTTGATTGCTTCTTCTCTCTGTGCGATGATGTTGTTCACCGGCTTAAACAGGAATTTCTTCATCAGGAAGTAAAGCACCAGTAAGTTGATGATTGTAAAGACCAGATTAATATCCAATCTAAGCATAATCTTTTCCTACCTTCCTGCTTATTTCAAGAACATAATTACAAGGATAGCGATAACGAAACCGTAAATAGCGGTTGCTTCTGCAAGTGCACAACCAAGAAGTAACAGCTTGGAAATCTTGCCTTCTGCCTCCGGCTGTCTTGCTACTGCTTCTGTTGCCTTGCCGGTTGCAATACCGATACCAATACCTGCTCCAAGACCTGTTAATACTGCAATACCTGCTCCAATACCTAAGATAGCGCTCATAAAATTATTCTCCTTTTTCTAAAATGAATTGTTGTTCTGCCATTTCAAATTATTACTCAATGGCTTCCTTAATAAATAATGATGTCAAGAATACAAATACATATGCCTGAATCAATCCGTCAAATATATCGAAATATAAACTGAACGGGATTGGCAAAATAGCCGGCATAATGATTTTAAGCAATTCCATAACTACGAATGCACCCAATACGTTACCGAAAAGTCGCATACATAGAGATAATGGTCTGATAAATATCTCCAATACATTTAAAGGTGCCACAACGGCTACAGGCTCCGCAAAGCTCTTGGCCCAACGTTTTACGCCCTTTGCATGGATTCCGGAATATTCAATCAGAATAATACTCATGATTGCCAGCGCACCAGTTACATTCAAGTCCTTTGTAGGCGGCTTCATGCCGAATAATCCAATAATATTGGATATACCAATGTATACGATAACTGTTACCAGATAAGGCACATAACCGGCACCTTCTTCTCCGATGATACCCTTTACCATGTTCTGCAGTCCGCATACTGCTGTCTCCAGAATGACCTGTCTCTTGCCTGGATTCTGTACTTTCAGATTTCTGGTCATGCATATAGCCAATATCAGCATAAATGCCATAATGACCCAGGTAATAACTACTGATTCTGCTACTTCAATACCACCAAACACGGGAATTGTAAACGCAGTATCACAGTTCAACTCTTCAAGCAGTTCATTTGCAATTTGTTCCATCTTCCATTCATCTCCTTTCCCTCTTGATTATTTTTGATATGATATGTAATTAATACAAAAGCAATTCGCAATACTTCTATAAGTATAGAAAGGGAGAGAACATTTAGCTCCCTCCCCCCGAACGCTTTATGGTTATTTTACTTCTTATTTGTCACTCTTTCAAGTCAAAAAGTAACATATTTTTTTAAAAGTTAAAACAATTTCTTGTAATTTTGACAATAGACATACATAAATTTATTTATATAAGATAACAAAATCTGTGAAATCAACAAATGGTACAGCAACATGTCCTGCCTCATCAATAATTGTACTATCCAGAAATTCCATTTGCTGTGTTGTAATATTTCTTTGGAAAATAAATGCTGTCTTACCGGCATTTTCTTCCCCCAGCAGCATTACGGTTGCAAGCTTAACGCCATAGATAGTCTTCTTTCTTGGCTCAAGCACAAACGATCTGAATCCTTGTCCGAAGTCTTTATCTTTTGATACCATAATATTCAGATCTAAATCTCCCTTTATCTGCGCAAGTGCTGACGCTGTATATGCTGTAACCACTCCATTCTCCCACAAAAAGACATATGTTGCATTGCTTGCTGCCATTTTAGCCACTACTTCTTCTGGAATGACCATATTGAAATCAGATTTTAATGTGATATTTACAACCACCTGCTGCGTCGATGATAGATTTTCAACAGAAGCCATCTGTGTCTTTGCATCAGCAAATGCGAGGTCTATTACTTTATCCCAGCCTGTCACTGTGATTCCATCCAGTGAAGTGTACTCAGCCTCATTTGCCGGCTTTCCTGTTGTTGTACTGCTATCACTGTCCTGACTATCACTGTCCTGGCTTTCACTGTTCCCTGTTTCTTCAGGATTGCCCTTGATCTGCGGATTCTCTGATGGTTTGGCTTTTCCTGCCTTTAATACGACTGTACCACCGTCCTTTGCAGCAGGTATTTCAATCTGCACCACACCATCTGCATCACTCTGATACTGACTGTTACTATATAAATCTGTATATGTCGTATTGGCAGCCAGCTTCAGTTCTACTGTTCTGCTTTCATTTTCATTAATATTAAATCCTACATATAAAGTAGTGTCACCATAGCTTCTGGATGCTACCAGTGTACCGTTCGCATCATCTGCTGATACCGTAGTCCTGCTTCCCTTTGCAAAAACATCCGTATACGAATTGCGGATTTCAAGCAGCTTGGAATAATGTCCAAGCATATCATTGTCATCATTCGCAATCGACCAGTCCATATCATAGCGGTTCGTCTGGTATGGCCAGTTATTGGCTCCTGTCAGTCCTAATTCTTCTCCATAATAGATAACCGGCTGTCCTTTTGCAGTAATCTGAAGCGTTGCTGCAACCTTCATCAGTGCATGCGCCTTGTCTGAATCTACACGGCTGCCTTCATTCATCAGTCTGTACATCAGTCCATCCTCATCATGACTGCTGAGGAAACTTCCCATGGTTGCCGTGTTGTCAATTCCTGCATTCCGGCTTTCCATAAAGTTTTCTACTGTAGATAAATTACCGCTTACAAATGAAATTGCCTGGTCATTGAAATCAAAATCAAGCAAAGAATCCATCTGACCTGTTCTAAGCTGCCCTGCATTCGTTGCATATCCTGCGCCTGCATATTCACCAATCATCTTAAAATCAGGATCAATATAAGTTAATGCATTTTTGAATGCTTTCCATGTCGTGTCATCAACATGCTTTACCGTATCTACCCTGAAATAATCAATATCATAATTACTTACCCAGGAAGTCTGCCATGCAATCAACAGATCGCTGACCTGCCCATCTTCTGTTACAAAATCAGGAAGAGAAGATAATGCATCTTTCTTATCATCCCCCTTTACTGTTGTGGAGCTATCACGAAGCATGTTCTTTCCTTCGATATAAGTATTATTAAAAATATCTTCTGTACTGTAACCTGCATGATTAAGAACTACATCAACCATTAATTTCATGCTACGGGCATGCAGTGCATCAATCAGCTCCTGCAATTCCTCCTGTGTTCCCAGATGTTTATTAAGCTGTGTAAAATCACTTGCCCAGTAACCATGGTATCCGGAATTATGTTGTCCATCATACCCATCACAATCAAGAGTATTTTCTATATTTTCTACAATAGGTGTGATCCATACTGTATTTACACCAAGGTTCTGCAGATAATCAAGTTTTGACTCCAGACCTGCAAGATCACCGCCATGATACATAGAGCCTTCTGCCGGTGCATAATTGCCTGTACCATATGCGTCATTATTGCTGCTGTCGCCGTCAAAGAAACGATCTGTAACTGCAAAATAAATTACGGCTTCATCCCAGTCAAACCCATCATTATCCCTTTCCTTTACAGTTACTTGTGCAGTAGTTGTATAATGATTGCCATACTGATCCTTTACATTTACAGGAATGTTTTTTATACCTGCTGGGACTCCCTCTTTTAATGCAATCGTACCTTCCATTAATTCTGTATCAATGGCGAAGCTGCTGCTTTGACCTAATTCTGACAGATCCGCATATGCCTCAACCGCCTCAATCTGCTCTGCCTCATCAGCCTGCAGTGTCAGTTTCAATACAGCGTTATCATTATAATCTATTTCGGAAGGAGTGACCTCTGCCTGTATATCTACATTAAATGTCGTGTAAGTATAAGCAGAATATGTTGTACCATTTACAACTGCTGTTTCTGTATTGAATCGGTCTGTCACCAGCTCGCCATTTACCAGATAACCATAATAATGATCACCTTCTGTCAATTTGCCTGTATAATAATATCTTTCATTCGTCTCGTCATAAGACATAGGATACTTTTCGTCATCCCAGATAAGCTCAACATGATCTTTTAATGCAGCTTCTTCATAATTTCTAAAAAGTGTATCATCTCTGTAATAAAAAGTAATTTCGCCATTAATAGAATCTGTTATATATCCGATATTATACGGCAGATTATATACAATGCCTTCACCCTGTATAAAAGATGCCTTTACAACACTTTGATTCAAAGGAATCGCAACGGTATGGTCTCCGCCATCTTTCTCTGCCCACTCATTATCTGTTTCACTTTTTCTCATGCAGAAAGAAATACTTTCTTTTGTATCTACGACAGGAATTCTGGCAGCCATCTTATCCCCAAGCTTCTCAAATCCGACTGATACATCACTGCCATAACCTGTATTCCAGCTATAAATATTCCATCCGTCATAATCGCCCGCCGGTCTGCTGTACTCAACAATAACATAGCGGCTTTCTCTTTCTACGATATCAGGAATTTCCGTATATGCCTTTGTATCTCCATTGACTAGATATAACGTTACATTTTCCTGTTTCTGCTCGTTATCATAACTCTTATCAACATCCTGCCATGACCAGTCATCATAAGCTCTTGGAATAATATATAATACTTCATGGTCGCTTGATACTTCTGCCTTCAACCATGCATTGCCATCTGTCAGTTCCTCTGTCTCCTGGAAGAAATACTGTGTTCCAGCCACATTATCGGACCATATCCATAAAGAAGCACCATCTATGCTCTTGTGGTTCGTATCCAGATAATAGATTGTATACTGATATGTACCCTGTTCCGGTTCTTTATCTTCTCCTACCTGAACCAGACTGTTGCCACTGCTTTGCAGATCATTACGAGGATCAGTCACCCATGTACCACCATTGATAACAAATTTGTATTCATACTTAGCATCCTCTAATTCCTTGGTAATACTCCAGAATCCGGTCTTTTCATTATAAGTCATGGCATCAGCAGAAGGATTCCAATCATTCATCTGTCCTGCCAGGCTTACGCTGTCTGCTGTTGGTGCGAAATAATAAAAGGTCACTTCATTGCCGTTCACTACAGGACTCTTAACCGATGGGTCATCTTCCATAAGCTTCGTAATATGAAAAGAGGCATTACTGCAGTTAATGTCGTCTGTCTTTACTCCATTTACTTCCAGACAATATGTATATTCTCCCTCTTCGCTGACAGTTGCAGATAATAAAGCACTGTGGCAGGCATCTTGTGTCATGGTAACTTCATGGTAATTGTCATCATCTGCTGTTTTATACAAAAGGCTGACTTTCTCATCTCCGGACGGGTAATAGAAAATGCTCACGCTTCCATCATCGTTATAAACAGGATTGCGTAAAATTTCTGAGTTGCCGTCACTGCATGGGTTGGTGGAATCCCCCACCCAATTGTCATTTACTACAATGCCATACTCATATGATTTCTCCAAAGAGAGCTGTGCTGTTGCACTCCATACACCATTATCATCCTCTGTCATATAAAAATACTGGCTCCAGTCTCCTGACCAGGAACCTTTTACATAAGCAGACTCCACCTTTTCTCCATCCTGTGGATAATAATGGAATGTAACTTCTCCATCTTTTCCAATTGCCGGGCATGTTCTGGTAACGTTTCCAGTCGCAGCATACATAGATACTGCTGCTGCTTCTAAAGAAACCTCCTCCGTAGCTTCTTCTACCGTTTCCTCTGTTAAAGCTTCCTGTGTAGAAGCCTCCTGTGCTGCCTCCCACTTTATATCATCTTCAACGCTGCTCTCCTGTATCTGATTTTCCTTCTCCTCTTCAGATGCGTTTGTGTTTTCACCTTCATTCAGGTGTTCATCTTCTGTCTGTTCTGCTGTTTCTGACTCATCCATAGCCTGGTCTGTTTCAGAAACACTTTCGCTTCCGTTCTCTGCCAATTCTTCTGCTTCGGCCGTAACCGGACACGCAGACAAGACAAGTGCAGCAGATAAAATCCATGCGGTTGATCTTCGCATTGTACTACTTCCCTTAACTCGTTTCATATAATGCCTCCTTATATATATTCCTCCCTGGTGCAGAATTGTGCACTATTTTGCACACATTCTGCACCTTTTGCACGAAATATTTCGCGCTTTTTCGTTTTCTATTATAGCGCCGTTTTCTGTTTTGTGCAATGTGTATAGTTTTTGATTTTTTCACAATATTTATCTATACATTTTGTTACTTTTAGAGATTTTTTAAAAAGTGCTTGCAAACAAAATGCTATTATTATATTCTTATATTTTAAGAATACGAAATTTCACGAAACTCCACAATTCTATTGAGAGAAGGGAATCATGCAATGATTACAATAAAAGATATCGCAGATAGATTGGGAATTGCACCCAGCACTGTATCAAAAGGACTTAACGATGCAAATGATATCAGTCCCGACCTAAAACAGCTGGTATTGGATACTGCAATTGAAATGGGATATGTTACCAAGAAAATGAAAAAAGAGACCCGTAAACGTCTCTGTATCTTTATAGAAAATATGTTATATCTGAAAGAAGATGATTTCGGCTTCGACATCGTTTTGGGCTTCAGACAGGCTGCCATCCGCGACAAATGGGATGTCCATATTGTAGAAATGAATCCCATCCTTCAAATAAAAGAACCTTACGACCGCTATATGATGCGCAATCATTATCACGGAGGATTCCTGATAGGCTTCGCCCTGAAGGACCCCTGGATGAAACAGCTGGAATCAACTACGATTCCTACCGTTCTCTTTGATAATTATATCCGCAAAAATCCTAATGTCGCCTACACAGGTACAGACAGCTTCGAAGGTATCGACCTTGCCATTGATCACCTGGTACAGCTTGGTCATACTCATATTGCACTTTTAAACGGTTCCAAGGACTCCATGGTCACTGCAAACCGCTATGAAGCCTATATCAGCAGTATGCAAAGCCATGATCTGTCTATAAACGAGAATCTGATTGCCTACGGCTATTATGTAGAAGATAGTGCGAAATATCATTTTGCTGATTTATTGAATAATGGTGCTACAGCTATTTTATGTGGTAATGATCTCCTTGCAATCGGTATTCTCAAGGAATGCCAGCGTCTGCACATTAAGGTTCCAAAAGATATCAGTATCGTAGGATTCGATAATTTACCGATTTCCGCCGAATGCACTCCTGCCCTAACAACAATCAGCCAAGACAGAATCGACCTGGGCAAGAGTTCCTATGCCGCTCTGTACTGGCTGATTGCCAAAGTACCTATATCCCGCTCCCTGCTTCGTCCCAGCCTTATTATCCGGGAATCTACAGGTAAAGCTGCTAATTAATTAAAAGCCAAGCTTCTTATAAATATCAAAGCAGTCAAATGTTGCAAAGTAATCCTTTGGAGTCTCTGCTCTTCGGATCAGTTCATGGCTTCCGTCTTCTTTTAACAGAACTTCCGCTGAACGAAGCTTACCATTGTAGTTATATCCCATAGAGAAGCCATGCGCTCCTGTATCATGAATTGCAAGGTAATCTCCCATGTCAATCTTTGGCAGCATTCTGTCAATTGCAAATTTATCATTGTTTTCACATAATGAGCCTGTTACATCATACATATGGTCGCATGGCTCATTTTCTTTGCCAAGGACTGTAATATGATGATATGCTCCATACATGGCAGGTCTCATCAGATTCACGGCGCATGCATCTACGCCAATATATTCCTTGTGTGTATGCTTCTCATGAATAGCCTTTGTAATCAGATGTCCGTAAGGAGCCAGCATAAATCGTCCAAGCTCTGTATACAGTGCCACATCCCCCATTCCTGCCGGAACCAGCACTTCTTCATATACCTTTCTGACGCCTTCTCCTATTGCTGCAATATCATTTGGCTCCTGATCCGGCTTATAAGGAATTCCAATACCACCTGACAGATTGATGAACTTAATGTCAGCGCCGGTCTCCTTCTCCAGCTTCACAGCTACCTCAAACAAAGTCTTAGCCAGTGTCGGATAGTATTCATTTGTTACCGTATTGCTTGCAAGGAATGCATGAATGCCAAAATGCTTTGCTCCTTTGGCTTTCAGTATCTTGAATGCTTCAAATAACTGCTCTGTTGTCATTCCATATTTCGCATCTCCCGGATTATCCATGATGCTGTTACTGATTTTAAAATATCCACCGGGATTATAACGGCAGCTGATTGTTTCAGGAATCTTGCCAATTGTCTTTTCAAGAAAATCAATATGTGTGATATCATCCAGATTAATCGTCGCACCAATCTCATTAGCATATGCGAACTCTTCCGCAGGTGTATCATTGGAAGAGAACATGATATCCCCGCCCTTTACACCCATGGCATGACTCAGCATTAATTCTGTCAGTGAAGAGCAGTCACAGCCGCAGCCATACTCACGCAATATGTCAATCAGGAATGGATTAGGCGTAGCCTTTACTGCAAAAAATTCCTTGAATCCTTTATTCCAGGCAAAAGCATCCTTTAACTTCTGTGCATTTTCACGGATTCCCTTCTCATCATAAATATGAAATGGTGTAGGGATTGTTTTTACGATTTCCTCCACTTTCTCTTTTGTAACAAATGGTATCTTCTCCATAACTTTATCCTCCATCTAGTCTTTTTTAAGAGTTATCAGTTCTATCTCATTCTTCATGGACTCTTTGAATACATTCACAAAATTCTTCTGGCCACAATACAGGCAGGTGTCTGTGCTGTTTCCCGTCATATCTCCGGTCAATACATACTCTGAATCAACAATCAGCCTTACCTGCTCGTCCTTTTTATCTGTATAATATATGATACATCCGGTCAACTCTATGGGTTCATTTATGATCAGCACAACCTTCCTGCCATCCTCTATCAGACGGTTCAGTTCATCCTGAAATACTGTCAGGAAACGCACCGGCATGGATATATATACCCGGTATTTCACATGGGAAAGCATAAAGTGGATTCTATCCATAATGTGTTTATGGCTTGAAATCGTAATATAGCCTTCACAGTTATTCCCCAGCTGAGGCATTTGTCTGACCAGCTCTTCCATAGTCTCTGTCATATGACGTATTCTGTTCTTACAGAACTCTTCTACATCTACAGAAGTATACTTGCTTGTCTCTCCTTCCAACAGATATGCGGCGCCTTCTTCCACAAGACTGGCTAAGGCACTGTATACATTCGACCTGGAGATTCCTGTAATCTTGGATACTTCATACCCTGATAATTCCCGGTTACTTGCCAGACATATATAGATAGATGCTTCCTGTCTCGTTAATCCGAACTGCATCAGCCCATCAATTAATTTGCTTTCTTCCATTTTAATATTACTCCGTTTATTATAGTAGTACTTTTTAGAAACACTATACTCTAAATGCTTCCAAATGTCAAGAAAACCCACAAGTTTTTTGCACTTGTGGGTCTTATGAATGATTAAATATTCTCAATCTGCCAGTCTATTGGTTCAATTCCATGTGACTGTAAAAATTCGTTTGCCTGACTAAAATGCCTGCATCCAAAGAATCCTCTGTACGCAGATAAAGGACTGGGATGTGGTGCTTTCAAAATCAGATGTTTTGGATTAGTAAGCATGGGAATCTTACTCTGCGCCGGTCTTCCCCATAGCATATACACCACCGGTCTGTCCTGTTCATTTACTTTCTGAATAATTGCATCTGTGAAATATTCCCAGCCTTTTCCCTGATGGGAATTAGCCTGATGTGCTCTTACCGTTAATACTGTATTCAGTAACAGAACACCCTGGTCTGCCCATTTCTTCAAATATCCATTATTGGGAATATAGCAGCCCAGATCATCCTGCAGTTCTTTGTAGATGTTCTGCAATGAAGGTGGTATCTCAGGCTGTGTCGGTAATACTGAGAAGCTCAGTCCATGAGCCTGATTTACATTATGATATGGATCCTGCCCCAGAATCAGCACTTTTACATCTTTTAGAGGAGTCAGATGCAGCGCATTGAATATATCATCCGCAGGGGGATAGATTACATGAGTGCTATATTCCTGCCTTACAAATGTATACAATTTTTTGTAATAATCCTTATGAAATTCTTCCTGTAATGCCGGAAGCCAGTCATTGGATATCATTGCCATTCTCTATTTACCTTCTTTTCTTATATATTCTACAGACGTACAGATACGCCTCTTTCTCTCAGGTACTGTTTTACTTCCCGGATCTCCAGCTCTTTGAAATGAAACAGTGAAGCCGCCAATGCAGCATCTGCCTTACCATCTTCCAATGCATCATAGAAATGCTCCAGCTTACCGGCACCGCCTGATGCAATGACAGGCACTGATACATTCTCAGATACCATTCTGGTCAATTCTATGTCATAACCATTCTTCGTGCCATCACAATCCATACTGGTAAGCAATATCTCACCTGCCCCCAGTTTGTCAGCCTGCATTGCCCATTCTACAGCATCTATGCCCATATCCACTCTGCCGCCGTTCTTAAAGATATTCCATCCAGAGCCATCAGCCCGTCTTTTAGCATCAATTGCTACAACAACGCATTGTCTGCCAAATTTATCCGCCGCCTCACTAATCAGGATAGGATTCATGATTGCAGCACTGTTCACTGCTACTTTATCTGCTCCTTCACGCAATATTGCCTTAAAGTCGTCTACTGTTCTGATGCCTCCACCTACAGTAAACGGGATGAATACCTTCTCTGCGACCTTACGCACCATGTCTACCTTCGTAGCTCTATTATCTGAAGAAGCTGTAATATCCAGAAATACCAGTTCATCTGCCCCTGCTTTATCATAAGCCGCTGCTACCGCTACCGGATCTCCTGCATCTATCAGATTAACAAAATTAACACCTTTTACCACTCGTCCGTTATTCACATCCAGACAGGGAATGATTCTTTTTGTATGCATGATTCATCCTCCATTCTATTATTTAGATATCGTTAGAAAATTCTTCAAAATCTGCATTCCAACCTCTGAGCTTTTCTCTGGATGAAACTGGCATGCAAATACATTACCCTGCTCAACAGAAGCATGAATCAGTGTTCCATATTCTGTAGTTGCTGTTACAATAGATGGGTCTTTCGCCTGTAGATAATAGGAATGGACGAAATATACATAGGAATCTTCCGCAATCCCTGTAAACAATCTTCCTGGATTGGGATATTTTAATGAGTTCCATCCAATATGAGGAATCTTCAGATCACTTTCTTCCGGCAGTCGGACTACTTTGCCTTTTAAAATTCCAAGCCCTTCTACGCCTTCACTCTCTTCGCTGGATTCAAATAAAAGCTGTAAGCCCAGACATATTCCAAGGAATGGTGTATTTTGGGCAACGACTTCCTGAATTACTTTATCCAGCTCATATGTTCTCAGCTTCTCCATGGCATCTCCAAAAGCTCCCACGCCTGGCAGGATGACTCTGTCTGCCCCAAGGATCGTATCCCGATCTCTTGTAATAACTGCTTCTTCACCCAGATAATGTAGTGCTTTCTCCACACTCTTAATATTACCTGCGTCGTAGTCTATAATTGCCACCATATTAATCACCATACCCTTCCAGCATCCGTAATTTATTCCTGCACTTTATCACAATACCGCGTCACTTTTTGATATTATATATCTGAGTATAAAATAAAATGAAAAAAAATGCTATACTGTATTTGCATAAATAACAGTATAGCATTTCATGATTTACATGTCTTTTGTTACAAGAGCGCTTCACGTACCATTTGCAATACGGTCTAAAGCCAGTGTATATGATACTTTATCATCATCCTGCAAAAGTGCTCTGGCTTCTTCTTCATTCAGACCATAGTTTGATTCCAGAATTGCAAGAATTTCATCTTTGATAGAATCAACCTCAGCAAGTACACCATAGCTTTCAGCCTCCTGATTGATTGTATCATATGTCTGTAATCCGGTAATCAGAGCATTTAAAGCTTCTACATTCTGTCCAAGTTTCATATGATTCTGATAAGAATCCAGCTTTCTCTGCATCGTAAGTATTACTTTGCTCTTAGCTTCTATAATACTGTCTGATTCGTCCAGCTTCTCTCCATAAGTCTCTATGTAGACACTCTTATAATCTCCTGCATAATAAGCTCTTCTTGCCTTAGCAATGCTGTCCTGGAAGGATGCATAATTTGAAAATAACAGGATTCCTGCAAGAACAGACGCTGCAAATACAGTGACAACTGCAATTTTCTTAGGAGAAAGTCTCTTTTGATTCTTAGGAGCCTCTGCTTCTTCTTTCGCACGTTTCTCTGCAAGTTTTGCTTCCTTAGCATCCTGTTTTTCTTTTTTCTTAGCTGCTGCTTCTTCTGCCTTGGCTTTCTTGGCAGCTTCTTTCTCTGCTGCTTTTGCTTTTTTCTCCTCTGCTTTGGCTTTCTTATCCTCTGCCTTCTTCGCATCGGCTTCTTCTTTGGCAGCCTTCGCCTCTTCAGCAGCCTGTGCAAGCTCTTCTTCCGTTGGCTCAGGTTCCCATTCATCTGTCAATAAATGGAATACTTTGGATAATACTCCCGGTTTTTTCTCTTTTGATTCTTCAACAGTTGTATCTTCTGTACTGCTTTCTTTGCTCTTTTTGCTTTCCTTAGGAGCTTTTTTCTTTGCTTTTTTAATGCCCTTTTTCTTCTTGCCTGTGGAGGCTTCCTCCTGTGAAGCTATGGCATCAACATTTACTTTTTCAGGTTCTGGCACGGATTCTGGGATGAACTGTGTTACCGGCTCTGCCTCTTTGCTTTCATCATCTGCCATCTGATTTAACAATCCCATGACATCGTCATCATCCTGGACAGGCTCATTCTTGTCTACTTTCTTCAACATGTCATTGATTTCAGCCAAATCAGGGTCTTCATCCATAATTTCCAGAATATCTGAGAAATCATCATCCGCAGATGTACTTCCTGTTGTATCTGATGCAACATCCCAAGGAGCAGCTTCACTACTTGCAACGGCCCCTTCAATCTGTGGTGTACTGCTTTCTTTATCCGGAACAGTTGCTGCCACTGCATTATCTTCCGAATTCTCTTCTTCCGGTTCTGTAATCGCAGTCTCTTCGGAAAGCAATGAATCCGGATTGGTCTCCGGTTCGGTTACGGCCTGCTGAAGTTCTTCCTGTTGAGGTTCTTCCTCCTGCGATATTTCTTCCTCCATAACCGGAATCTCCGGATCTATCTCAGATTCCGGTTCCCCTTTCACTTCCACTGCATTATCAGCGTCAATATCCCGTGGGACATCACTTTCAATATCTGCAATACTGAAATCATCCTCCGGTTTTTCGTCTGATTCTGTTGACATATGTTCCTGTGAATCCTCATTCGCATCTTCATTCATCAATGCCGCAAACAAATCTTCATCTGTCTCCGGTTCCGGCGGTTCCTCTACAGTTTCAACAAATTCAGGTTCATCCTGTTCATTCGGCTGTTCCATTTCTTCCACGGTTTCACCAAGTTCAGGAACATCCGGCTCTTCAATTGCCTCTGTATCTACAACTGCTTCTTCCGGTTCATCTTCCAGAACAATCGGTTCATCCGGCGGTATTTCTTCCGCATCCGTCACCTCCGGGATCACATCCTCTGGTATTCCCAATGAAGCTCCCAGTTTATCTTCTATGGATGCTTCGGCATGCTCTTCTTTTGCAGGCGCAGCCTCATCCGGCTCTGATACAGCTTTAAGTAAATTATCTAAGTAGTTCTCTTCCGTATTACTCATGATAATTCCCCATTTCTTTCTATATTTCCTTCATTAGAAAATCACAGGCATTTTCTTCTATGCCTATTCCCTTATCTCCCATATCCTCCGCTATCTGATATAAACTTTCATTTATTCTAAAGAAGCTTGCTTTCTGATTATAGAAAGCTACCTTCTCAAACGGCCATCTGATTACATTGGGCAGGTTCATTCCTACTCCCAATTCCAAAATGCATAAACGATGATTCAATGTAAGTGTGAGCCACTTTGTATATTTCTGCCACTGAGGCAGATATCCTTCTTCCACATAGTTCTCACAGACGATATTATTAAAAGCCAAAGGAGCACCACAATCAGGACAAACAGGCTGCTCTACCTGTTCCAACGTTCCATCCTGTAAAGCTTCCTTTATTTTATTGGCATATTCTTCACTTTCATATAACTTTGTACTGCATTTTGCACTACATTGCATTTTTTCATAGTTGCCACAGGGTTCTACGATTTTCTCAGGTTTGAATCCAGCCTTCTGAATCAATCCATCTATGCATGTAGTTACAATGTAATAATTCTTGTCTTTTACCAGTTCATACAGATTACGATATGCTGACAAAATATCAGACTGGTTCTGTTCCTGCAGATATATCTTCTCAAAATAAGGAACCATCCAGGCAAGCTCTTCCTTTGCATCAACAAGCTCCAGTCCTTTCACCAGTTGTTCATGTTCTGCTATTCTGTCAAACTTCTCGTTAAATTCTTCACCAATACCAATTAATACTACTTCTGCATCTGCAAGCTTTTCTTTCAAAATTTCAGTCTTATCCATTCCGTCTCCCAGTTAATGACATTTCTGTCAGAATAGGAGAGCAGGTACTCTGCTCTCCCACAAAATTTACTACTTCTGAAGTAATTGGTCAATCACTTTGACCAGGTTGCCAATCTCAGGTTTGGACAACTGTGCGTCTGCTCCAAGATCTTCACCTTTCTTTCTCATTTCCTCATTTACAAGTGATGAGAAGATAACAACTGGAATATTCTTCGTTGCATCATCGGATTTTACAAGCTTAGTCAACCTGTGTCCATCCATCAGAGGCATCTCAATATCTGTAATCAGAAGTTTTACATCATCGTTCAGGGTTCCGTTTGCCTTGCACTTCTGAATATACTCCCAGGCTTCCTCACCATTCTCAGCTTTAATGATATTCTCATAACCTGACTTCTTCAGGGAATCAACGATAAGTTTTCTCAAAAGAGCAGAGTCTTCAGCGATCAGAATAGGTACTTCATTTTCACTTCTTACGCCTAATGCTTCAATCTCTGTTACCTTAAGGCCTGTTTCAGGATTAATATCTGAAATAATCTTTTCAAAATCCAAAATAATGATCAGACGTCCGTCAATCTTGATAATACCTGTAGAAATGCCATCTTCTGTTGTGCTTACTGTTGCACCCGGCTTAATGATATCTACCCAGGATACTCTGTGGATTCCCACTACAGAATCTACATGAAATGCGATATCAAGCTTGTTAAAGCTTGTAATGATAAAAAGACCGCCTGGCTGTGACTGTCCTCTCTGTAAACAGTTACGAAGATCAATTGCTGTAATCATTGTATCTCTTGGCATAAAAATACCTTCTACACTCGGATGTGCATTAGGCACTGGTGTAACAGGCTGATACGTAATGATTTCCCTGATCTTTGCAACGTTAATACCATATGAATTACCGTCTACAATAAATTCAAGCACTTCCAGTTCATTTGTTCCATTTTCTAAGAGAATCTTAGTCTCCATATTAAACCTCCATTCCACAGGACATTGAAAATTCTTTCAATCTCTTTTATCAAAAATGCTTTGCAGAATAATCATCTTAATTATAGTATATCATATATATATTTATAATTACAAATATTTTCAGATAATTTTTTGCGTTTTCTTGGATATTTTCTTAATTTTCAGTTATATGCATTATTCTAAATTAATATTCACTACCGAATCCTGCGTCGTAATTTGCATAACAGCTGTCTGGATCTCATCAAGGTCTGTCTGTTCAACCGGGACTACCACTACTGCGTCCGCCACTTCGCCTGCCGGTATATCTTCCATATATGTAGTAAGGTCATTCGTAAGCAATGTACCCAATGCCTGTACATATCCTGCATCATTTACATTTACTGTTACCTTGCTGATCTGGTCAAAAAGATCACACTGCGCAGCTTCTTCCCCCAGATTTTCTACATCAAAATGTAAAACCAAAAGATTATAACCCTGTGGCGCAGTTACACTGAACCCAACTCCTGATTCTGCGTTTGGATAAGCATCTGTTATTTCACAGGATGCATACATGATTGAGAACTGATCCATGCCAAAGAAAGCTGCAAGGTCATATTCTGACCCATCTTCCACACTGGTTTCAGCACCTACTGAAACGGTCTCCCCTGAGCCAGTCTGACTCAGATCCTGTGATGGCTGTGATTCCTCCTGTGTAGTCTCTTCTTCCTGTGATGTCTCCATCTCGGTCTCAGCACTTGCAACCTCTTCCTTATCTGCAATTCTGTAATGATAGTTAGGTGAATATTTCAGCAGCATATCTGCTGCATATTCTGCAACCAGCTCAGACTGTTCCTCCGTCATATCAGGCATTGAATCAATACATCCTGTAAGCATACATGCACTGATTGCCAACACTCCTATTATTTTCCCCTTTTTCACAATAGCACCTCCGTTGTTATTTCGTCTCCAATTCAATCCAGAACTCTACGCCATTGGTATAATTGATCACACCATATTGCTGGTTCATTGAATCCATAATTGCCTTTACAATAGATAAACCTACTCCACTTCCTCCATATTCTCTGGTTCTGGCTTTATCTACTTTATAGAATTTTTCCCATAAATGCGGCAATGAATCCTCCGGTATGGGATCACCGGTATTAAATATTCCAATACGTACTTTATTCTCAAGCATCGTATATTTGATATCTATGATTTTGTCTCCTTTTACATGATTCATGGCATTACTGAAGTAATTACGAATCACTTCTTCTGTCTTGAATTCATCTGCCCATACATAGATTGGCTCCGTCTGCTCCATCCTCACATTAACTTCATTCTGCTGTGTCAGGATTTCTGCTGACTGAAGGAAATTATGAATCATGGCTACTACGTCAAATCGCTCCATGGTAATAACGTCATTTCCAAATTCCAGCTGATTCAATGTCAGAAGCTTCTTTACCATGTTATTCATCTTGCCAGACTCATCTATAATAACATCACAGTAGAAATCCTTGCTTTCATCATCATCATGGATTCCTTCTTTTAGGCCTTCTGCATAACCCTGTATCAAAGCAATCGGAGTCTTGAGTTCATGAGATACATTCGCAAGGAATTCTTTGCGCATCTCATCTATCTCTTCTTTCTTCTCAATGTCCCGCTGCAATTCATTATTGGCAGTTTTTAATTCAGAGATTGTCTTTTCCAGTGTATCGGAAAGCTGATTCATATGCTCTCCGAGCAGGTCAATCTCGTTCTTGCCTCTGCTTTTATAATGCATTTCAAAATCCAGATTGGTCATTCTGGCGGATATGTCCTTTAATTCCATGATTGGTTTCGTAATTCTTGTTGTTACGAACCAGATCAGCAGTGCACTTACCAGAGTAACTATAATTCCAATATAGGCAAGGAATTTATTAGCAATCTTTGCACTGTCTCTAATACTTTCCAGTGGGGATCGAATCAGGAAAAGATTACCATTATCCAACACACCCCACATTTCGAGATAGTCTGTTCCCATTCCCTGATCTGTGGTAACTGCCAGGCTGTACCGGTCCGTATCTTCTATCTTCTCCAGCTTGTTATCCCTCTGGAATACATTATCATAAAGTCTTCTGATGAGCAAATCCGTGTCTCTGGATGTGGATTTGATCGTATTGGACTGTGCATCTATAACTACTACGCTTATGTTATACATATCGCATACACGTCTGAGTTCCAGATCAAATTCATCAGAGGATATGCTGCCACCACTCACGGCACTGTCCAAACTTTCATAGGCTGAATAAATGGCGTGTACTTTGTTACTGATATAATATTTTTCCAAAAATGTACTGTTAGCAAACCAGACAAGAATAATCGTACCTACCATAACTGCAATAAATATTCCTGCGATCTGCTGTTTTATTGAATATTTCATGCTTCCAACTTGTACCCCATTCCCCATACTGTCTTAATCAGGTCGCCTTTGTCACCTAATTTACTTCGCAGCTTCTTCACATGGGTATCTATGGTTCTGGCATCTCCGAAATAGTCATAATTCCATACACTGTTCAGTATCTTTTCTCTGGAAAGTGCAATTCCCTTGTTTTCCATAAAATACGTCAGAAGTTCAAATTCCTTGTAGCTTAAATCAATGGGATTACCATCTATGGAAACTACATGGGCTGCCTTATCTATCGTGATGCCGCCGTACTCAATCGTCTCATCATCTGTAACCTGATTAGTTCTCCTGAGAATTGCTTCAACTCTGGCAACCAGTATCTTTGGGCTGAAAGGCTTGGATATGTATTCATCTACACCAAGTTCAAATCCCTGAAGTTCATCCCTTTCATCGCTTCGGGCTGTCAGCATAATGATTGGAACCTCGGAATATCCTCTTACCTCTCTGCACACCTGCCATCCGTCCATCTTGGGCATCATGACATCCAGAATAATCAGCGCAATGTCCTGATTGTCAAAGAATATATCAAGAGCTTCGCTGCCGTCTCCTGCTTCCAGAACTGCAAAATTCTGTTTTTCCAGGAAATCACGCACCAGTTTTCTCATTCTGCTCTCATCATCTACTACCAATATCTTTAATTTATTCATACTTATCTCCATGCCTTTCCGATATCTTTGAATGCAGATATTATAGCATACTTTTATGATAAAAGTGTGAACGGATTCATCTAATCTTCATCCAGCATAAGTTGTCTTTCTTTCTCACGGACTGCATTCTCTCTGTCATTAAGTTCCTGTTCCCAAGATGCATACCGGTTCTGCAATGCCTTTTCATAATTCAATATGGTAGGTCTGCTTCCGGTGGTAGATATGACGAACATTACGATCACCAGAATTGCCAGTACTATATTCAGACATATAGATGTTGTCCTGCTGAAAAATTCTTTGTTTTTCTTTGGTTTTGGCTTGGGCTTCGCGGAAGCCCTAACCTTCTCAACAGCCGGATTGGTACTGTCTCTGAGGCTGTATACATTATTGACCGGCACATCCTGCACCGGCTCTCTGATCAAAGGATTTTCTTTTAGGTGCTTCTGTAATTTTCTTAAATATTCATAGCCTATCGGAGTCTTAAAAATACGATTCTCTATTGCCTTATGATAGACCATATAGACCATATGAGGATTGCGATAGTCCATTTTATCTTCCAGCTTCTGTATTTTCAGCAATTCAGCCTTTGCCTGCGTTGCATCTTTGGCTGAACCAAACTGATAGCCATCTACAATCCATTCTTCTTTATCTGCCATATTCTTCTTGCCTCCATAATCAGTACGGGCAGCTTCTGTGCCTATATAGTATGACTCTTTATTTCTTCCAGTATCTTCCGGTCTTTTGCATATATCTCATCCAGTATCTGCATTTGCTGCGACACTTCCATATTGCCTGTCCTGAGTATTTCTACTACAGCACTTACTGCTTCATACAGTTCCATCATTCCCAGATTGGAGACGAACCCTTTCATAGTATGTGCTTCACGAAAAGCCGCCTGGCAATCACCCTGCTTCATAGCTTCCTGTAACTGTCCATAACTGGCATCATCCAGAAATTTGTTCAGACACTGCTGATATAATGTATCATTATTTATAAAACGGTGCAAGGCACCTTGTACATCAAATCCATTCTGTTCCAATAAATCTTTATCCTGTTGTGTCATTTCCGCCTCCTAATCCTGCATAAGTCCGCTGACATCCAATATCAATGCAATACTGCCATCTCCAAGCTGTGTACAGCCTGATATGCCATGCACCTTCTTTACATAGGATGGAATTGGCTTAACAACAATTTCCTGTGTTCCAATCAGTTCATCAATCAATACTCACATGGAAGTTCCTGCATCTCTGTCGTGATTTTGGACATCTGTGCCGCTGCTTTCTGGAAATTACTCAGATCAAGTCCATGCACTTGCAGATCGGGATTCTGCAGAACAACAGACTCTGCAATGACCATTTCACCCATAAGATTCATCAGCAGATTCATTTTATCAATGTTGACACTCATGAATGCCTGCTTGTGTTCCTTCTTTTTCTTTGTTTTGGTAATCTGCTTTGCCTTACCGGCTTCCTTCTGAATAACATAATCGCCCGGTTGTGGTTCTGTCTCTGCCTTATTCTCAACTGTCGGTTCTGCCACTGGAACAGAAGGAGCTTCCATCGCAGTAAAACCTCTGTCAAATTCACTTTTGTCACAGGCTGAAATGTCAATTTTGTCAATCTCCGGAGTGGTATCCAGTACCGTCCGAAGCTTGTCCTCTTCAAAATTACCACGCACCAGCATCAAAAATCCCTGTCTGAGAATTTCATCGCCGGATGCTTCATTTGTTAATATGTCTTCTGGTGAGTAATGAACATCTTCTGTCAGCTCTTTTACAGCATAAACTGCTGAATACGCCCGCAGGTTACACATTTGTGTGTCACTCTGATATGTAATTCTGACACGGTAATACTTGTCTGCTCCCGATACCTGTGGTGCAATATAGAACTGATTTGGACCAAGAGTAATCTTACTCTCTTCCTTTTCCTGCTGTTTATCCTCTTGTGGTGCCTGTTTATTGTCTTTTAATCCAGCAAGGAATTTCTCCATATCCGCAATCAGTTCACTGCTGTCTCCGTCCGGGTCATTTCCGTCTTTAATCTTATCCATTTCTCCATTGATGAAATCAAGCACACGAAAAATAATCTCCGTCAGTTCCATGTGATGTTCCTCAACATTGCGGTTCTCTCTCAGAAAATAGAAAATATCCTCCAGCTTGTGTGAAGTCTTCATAATATCATCATACTTCATCACACCTGAAGAACCTTTAATTGTATGCATGATTCTAAATATTTCATTAATATTGTTCTCGTCAAAAGAATCCTCATCTTTATTCTCAAGAACAATCTCTTCTAGCTGTTCCAATAACTGCCCATTCTCATATAAATACATATCGAGCATGTTATCTGTACTGAAATCATCTGCCATATCAGGCACCCCTTCCACAATTGTCCGAATGCAATAAACCCCTTTCATAATTTTATATCCATTTTAAACAATAGTCAATATTATCAGTCAATTTATGTGAATTTGAATTAGAATAACTGATGAACAGACTTTCTTCTGCCCGAACTATGTTCAGACTTCCACATTTCGGACATTGCCCATGCGCATAATCCAATGTTCCACAATCCTTACAATAATAAATCTCTTTTTCGTTCATTCAAGTAATCACCTCTTTCTATTATTGCATTGCCAATATCGATATTTACAAAGTATTTTTTGTATATTTATGTTGTTATTTCTTGTTTTGTACATAATTACGTGTTGTTATGTAGAATTGTGACTTCAGAACACACTATTATTTTTGCCCAAAGTATTGTCTAATCTCTGAACTGCATTTATAATATCTGTGTCTATGAAACCCATTAATTTACTGTAGATAATCACTGCTTACAGAAAGGTATGGTAAAGAATATGTTAAAAAGAATCATGAAGAAGGATAAAATGATAGGTCTTACATTTACACTGTTTATATTCGTGTATACATGTGCCTCATCATCAGTATATGCAAAAACTCTGCGCGATATGCCCACTGAAAACGGGACAATTGCTGAACCTGACGAGGAAGAACTGGCAGACAGCCCGTATCTCTCCCAGGATGCTCTCGTTGCTCAGGATACTCTGTCTGAACCCACTGCTCTACTGGTACAGAGTCTGACTATGGCGCAGGCATCACCTTCCATATTATATCAGGATGCTGACTATGACAGTTTCTTTGAACACACAGTATTTGTCGGCGATTCCCTGACTGTTGGATTCACCAATTACTGCCAGAGCCGTTCCGATACTATGGCGACTGCTTCTACTTATTTTCTTGCAAAGACAAGCTGTTCTGCCAAAATTGCTCTTTCTGGTAATGCCTTAACGACCCATGCCAAAGTCATGCCATCCTACAATGGTAAGGTACAGTATATCGAGGATTCCATATCCCAGATGACAGATGTACAAAAGGTATTTATCTGCTTTGGTATGAACGATCTGGTAGGTTCTACTCCGTCACAGTATGTAGAAAGCATGGAGACTCTGATCGAAAGAATCGTTGCCAAGAGTCCACAGGTATCCATCTATGTAATCTCCGTTCCATGTATCATAGAATCAGCCCAATCAGGTATGCTTAACAATACCTCTATTCAAAAAGCCAACAGTCTCATGCAGACTTCTTGCCAGAATAACGGATGGGGATTTGTCAATCTGGCTGAATATCTCATGAATTCACATATGGCAATCTATCCGGAATACAGTTCTGATGGATATGTTCATGAGAATAACGCTGCCTATGCTATCTGGGTTAAAGTCCTGCGAAATTATGCTTATAAGGAAATGACATTATGAAAATAACAGCAAAGAAAAAGGTTCTGCTCATTGCTACAGGAGGTACGATTGCATCTAAAAGCACTCCCAATGGGCTTGCCCCACTGATTACCTCTGAAGAAATCATCAGCTATGTACCTGAAATCCAGGAATACTGCCAGATTGACACTTTACAGTTGTTCAATATCGACAGTACCAATATCTACTATACACACTGGCTTGCTATGGCACAGTGTGTAGAAGCCCATTACAATCAGTATGATGCTTTCGTCATTACACATGGAACAGATACTATGGCGTACACAGCTGCTGCCCTTTCCTATCTGATTCAGAATAACCGTAAGCCTGTTGTTATCACAGGTTCTCAGAAATCTCTGGCTGCGCAGGAATCCGATGCCAGACAGAATCTTTCAGATGCATTTATCTATGCTTCCTATGATGGCGCATGCGGTGTGCATATACTTTTTGATCATAAAATACTTCTGGGTACACGATCACGCAAAACAAGAACCAAGAGCTTTAATGCTTTTCAAAGTATTGATTTCCCGGAAATTGGAATCATTCGCAATCATAAAGTGATTCCCTATGTAACAGATGTGATTCATGAGGAAGCTCCTACTTTCTACCATAACCTGAATCCAAATATTTTTGTACTTCGACTGATTCCAGGTATCAGTCCTGACATCCTGCAATATATCGGAGAGCATTACGATGCAGTTGTCATTGAAAGCTTTGGCGTAGGCGGTCTTCCTTCCTATGGAAATACCCGTTTTGAAGAAGCCATTCATGATTTTCTCGCCACAGGAAAGACTATTATCATGTCAACACAGGTTCCCCATGAAGGAAGTGATATGGCAGTCTATCAAGTCGGCTATTACATGAAGGAACGCTATGATCTAATTGAGGCATACAGCATGACTACAGAAGCTATCGTCACGAAACTGATGTGGATTCTTGGGCAAACAAAAGAGCCTGACGAAATTCGCAGACTCTTCTATCAACCTATTATGCATGATATCATTGTATAGTAACTATTCAGAATAGTTACATATTTGAAAAATTCATAAAACTCTTCTCTGTATTATGAGAACCAACTACTTTGACCGGTACGAACTTGCTGCCGGTCTTTTGTGCGTCTTCTAATGTGGCAGCACCGTTAAATACAAACCAACCACCATCTACTTCATTTACAGATACAATACCCTCTATTGCCTCTCCTGTCTCTTTCATTGTTGGATGGATAGATGACGGATTCAACTCCATCATTTTCTCAAATCTACCCTGCTGATACTCCTCCAGTCTGGTAAGAATCTCTTCTGCGATCTCTGCCGGAGCTGCATTGGTACTCTCGATAACCAGGTTGTAATTGCTCATATCATAATAATCAATATTGTAGATTTCCTTAAATCTGACAGATTCCATCTCCTGTCTGTGTATCAGTGCCTTTTTACATGCTTCCTGAGACTCATAAGACTCAGAATTAGCACGTACACTGTCATTGAACACACGTCTGCTTGCTTCATTAATATCTGTAATTACAAATACCTTAAAACTGTCCGGTACAAAATGCCATGCCAGTCTGGAATCAAACATGATATTGTCACGTTCTCTGCCAATCTTGGCTGTTGTATCATCAATCATCTTGTCCACAGAACGGTCTCCATTTCTGGTTGCTTCATTGACCTGTTTGTTAAATTCCTCTACAGAAAGTCCCTTATCCATTGCAAGCTGTCTGAAGATATTACCTGTAGATACAATTTCATATCCTTTTTCCTTCAGAATCTTGCCAATACTTGATTTGCCGCTTCCCAGATTACCTGTAATTGTAATGTTCATCGTAAATAACCATGCCTTTCGTTCTTCTACTAATTTGTTATTTTCCCATAGATTTCAAGCTGTGTCAATGCCGGGAATGGTGATTGTGTCTCAGCAGGTATTAATTTCTTAAATTCAACCCAGCTTACAGTACGCTTTGGATATGTAACAGTCTGTCCTGTTGCCATCTTTTCCAGCTGGGCTGCTACTGTACTTCCATCTGAAAAAGCCAGCGTTACTTCCTTCCACCAGTTATCATGAGGGAAATCTGCTCTCAGATAGATTATAGCCTTATCTGTCTCTATCTCATGTCCAAAGTCAATACGAAGCACAGCATCCGGATTGCGGTTAATTCCCCAGGATACATAAGGCCATTGACCGTGGGCACTGTTGGCTTTTACCCCATCTATGGCATTTCTCGCTGCAAAGACAGCCTCTCCTCTTGTCTCTACATTGGCAGAAGCATGTGGATAAGAATTGCAGTTATCATGATTATCATACACATTCAATGCCTGATTCCTGTATGCATATATCTCTTCGTCATAAGCCTCTCTGGCATAGATATAGTGAAGCTCTCCCATAAATGCCTTGGGTGAATAACCATCCCTCAACTCTCCAAAGGGTATTTTGATCTCTACATTACCAGTCACATAGATCAGTGAAGCTCCCATAGCATCGTCAGCCTGGAACATAAAATACTTCGGTTCTCCACTGTATTCCAATACAACACGGTCGCCTTCTTCATAAGCAGAAGTCGCTACCAGATAAGCTTCCCTCTCTCCACGCTCTACGAATTTCGTTTCACCATTTGCCTTTAATACCTTTAATGAAAACATATCGCACCCCCAATAGCCAGTTTATTTTGTTTGAATCAAGTATACAACGATACTGTGAGAAAAGAAAGCACATTATTTAAACAGATAATACCCTTCTTCTTTGGAATCGCTGTAATGATATTTACATGCTAGTATATATACGTTTTCTTCATCAATCTTATAAATCAATCTATCTTTTTCATTTATTCGTCTGCTCCAAAAGCCGGTTAAATTTCCTGCTAATGGCTCAGGTTTTCCAATTCCCTCATTTCCATTTCTACAAATATCCTCTATGAGGCTATTAATCTTCTTTAATGTTTTTCGGTCTTCCGTTTGCCAGCAAACGTAATCGTTCCATCCATTATCTGTAAAAACTTTATTCATCAGCGGCTGCCTCTATAAGATTATGTTTAGCAAAATTTCCATTTTCTAACTGTATTTTGGATTCCATTAACCAATCATAGTTTGCTTTATTTCCCATAATATAAGCATTTTCCATAAGATTATTATATACTTCTTCTGACAACATAACCACATTTTTATTATCTTTACGTGTAACAATCAAAGTTTCGTAATCATCTGTAACCTTATCCATATAAGCTTTCATATTATCACGAAGATTTGTATAATTAACTGCTAACATACGAACACCTCCATTATCAAACGTACAATTTTCTGTACTTTTATTATAACGTACAGTTTTCTGTACGTCAAGTTTTTATATTATTCTATGTAAAAACAAGAAAATATATTCTAATCATAAAAAGAAATAGCATCCCAGCCCGTCCAAAGTTGATGAGATGCTATTCTTTATTTAGCTATTTACTGAGGGCAAATCGGCATCACGTCCGATTACCTTTCCTCCAGGAAATTTTATTGAAGATAGATAAATCTGTATATGTACTGTGCAATTCATAACTAACCATTTTGAATTACTTGTGGATGTGTCTGTGTAGGTAGTCACGGACACATCTTTTTTTATATCATCAAGAAACATGTCATTCATAACGCATCACACACCTTTCTTCTCATTCTTCTGGCGGTAGAAATATACCCATGATGCAACTGTGCTAGGTGAAACACCTAAACGCCCACCAATTTCCATGTAAGAACATGTTTTGCACAGATTTCTTAATTTGCGTGCTGACGGACGCTTTGTTGGGCGTCCAATCTTTGGTGGCAGTCTATAATATTTCTTCCAGTTACAAACAGTAGAACGGTCAACACAATAGAGCTGAGCAATCTGCTCTATTGTCAGCATGTCTGATAAATGCTGGAGCGTTTCTTTATCAGGTCGTCTTGACGGTCGTCCACCTTTTCTTGTTTCAAGCATGTCGTCACTCCTTTAAATAATTTTAGGCACAAAAAAGCGGCAGACAGGAAAACGTATAGCTATGCTATACACTTTCCTGTTCACCGCTTTTAACTTCGCAACTGCTTGTTCTCATAGCTGGTATGACTAGCTGACATGGAGCATATAAAACTTTGTCTTACGAGTTTAGTCTGCACCCTCATAGACTTCATGAACTTATCGTTCAAACCATGCACGCACTTCGTGAACACCGCTTATATGTTGTTGCAAATAGAATACTACTTTTTTTAGACAGTGTCAAGCAATATCTCGACCTTTTACAATCCTTTCTTAATAAGCAGTTTCTCAGTAAACACGGGAAAAGTGAGCAAAATAATCTTTTGAGTTTTTAGAACTATATGGTACAATTAAAAAGGTAATTTACCAGACTGAATTTGTATATGGAGGAAAATTGATATGAAAAAAACTGCCGTATTATTATATGATTCATTTTGTAATTTTGAAATCAGTCCTGCGCTTGAGATATTGGCACTCGCTGAAAAACCAATTACAATTTTTGGGATTTCAAAACAGGCAATCAGAAGTGAAGATGGATTATCAGTAATTCCCGATGCTACTATTAATAATTTTGATTTGGATGCGTATGACAGCTTGATATTGCCTGGTGCAATGGATATCAGAGAGGCTATTGAAAACAAAAAAATAATAGATTTCATCAAAAAGTTTGACGGAAAAACAATAGGAGCTATTTCAATTGCACCTCTGTTACTTGTCAGAGCCGGATTACTTAATGGAAAACCGTTCATGGCTGGTGTCAATAAAGAAGAGATTTTTGAAGAAGGATTTTCCGAAAGTGATTTAGCAGAAATGGTGGGCTGGGATGACAATATAAACAAGCCCATTAAGGATGGATATATTATAACTGGCAATATAATCACATCAATATCATACAATTTTGTCAAATGGGCATTGGCTTTCGGAAAAATGGTAGGAATTGATATTCCTGCAAAAACGTTTGGTATTCAATAGTTTTCCGTTTATGATAAAACCATGTTGCCACAAAGACGTTTTTCGACTATTTACAATTTTTGAGGCTGGGGACATTTTGGGGACTTGAGGACGCTTGGGGACGCTACCTTGGCGTGGAGCGTCCCCAGCCTTGCGCGTAGTATTTACAAGGCTTTGCGCCACTTTGGGGACGATGGGGACGCTTTTTTTATAAAACAATGTTCTTAGAGAATAAAAATGTTAATACAAAATGCCGTCAACCCCAGAATCTACAATGCTTAGAAGTTTTTAGACTGTCAAACAGTTTTTAGACTGTCAATAAATATTGATAGTCTAAAAACCCCCGTAGCCTGTTTTGAGTTTTTCGACTATTTACAATCATACAAAAAAGGGACTTACGCCCCTTTTTCATTCTACATCACCAATCATGCGATTAACTTCGATACAAGCCACATATTCTCATAAAGCATAATGCGAATAGTGGGTTCGTCACATAGTTGATAAGTGGAGTAGACGGGAGTCGAACCCGTGTCCGAAAAACTATCCCATGTACTTCTACAGGCTTAGTTGATTATTTCAGGCTTCTGCAGCCCTGTTCCTTTCCATGCAGGCGAATCAACGCCCCTGCATAGTCGGTAGCTTCATCATACGCCCACATACGCAAAGCTTAGTATGTGTCGTTTCCTACATAATCGATGCCTGGGTCTTAATGTGTAGGTGCACTAAGTCAGACAGCTGCCATTAGGCAGCGTATGCTAAATTATCTTCAGCGTTTAATTTTAATTGTGGATTTAACGCATTCCTGCGACCTGCTTCTCCATCTTCAAATTCCCCGTCGAAACCTTTACTACCCCATATTCAATTGTATGACAGTCTGACTATTGCCAGACTGTCTATTAATTATATAGAAGACTTCTGATAAAGTCAACATTTAATATAAATTCTTTACCTTGAACTCTCTCTCTGTCTCACGTCTGGCATCTTTTTTGGCAATATCCTCTCTCTTATCGTAGAGCTTCTTACCTCTTGCCAGTCCGATTTCTACTTTAGCTTTACCATCTTTGAAATAGACCTGTAATGGCACCAATGTATAACCTTTTTCCTTGATCTTACCAAGAAGTTTATTAATCTCCTGCTTGTGAAGGAGTAATTTCTTCACGCGCAGCGGATCTTTGTTGAAAATATTGCCTTTTTCATAAGGAGATACATGCATGCCGTAGACAAATACCTCTGCATTCTCTATACGGATAAATGCCTCTTTGATGCTGCACTTACCCATACGCAGGGATTTTACCTCTGTCCCGTGAAGGGCAATTCCACACTCTATCTTCTCTTCTATAAAATAATCATGGTATGCTTTCTTATTATTCGCAACCAGTTTCATAGTATCTTTTGCCATGGTTATACCTCTTCTTTATCATCATCCGGTTCTAGTTCCCATTCCTGGGGTATAACGAAATCAATCGTTCTGGAAATCTTATCTGTAGCGTTGACTCTGACTTTTAATTTCTGTCCCAGCTTATACCGCAGGTTAGTTGCCTGACCAACCATTTCATAGCTTTCTTCATCATAATAGAAATAATCACCCGGCAGCATGGACACATGAATCATACCTTCTATCGTATTAGGCAGTTCCACATATACGCCCCATGATGTAATCGAAGAAATGACACCTTCGTAGATCTCACCCAGATGTTCTTCCATATATTCTACTTTCTTGAGCTTATCAGTCTCACGCTCTGCCTCATCAGCCCGCCTCTCCATTTCCGAAGAATGCTGTGCTACTTCTGGAAGTATCTCATTATAATGGGCAACTCGGTTCTCGTTCATTCTGCCCCTGATCTGCTCTTTAATAATACGATGTATCTGAAGATCGGGATATCGTCTGATAGGCGATGTGAAATGGCAATAGAACTGACATGCCAGTCCAAAATGCCCTGTGCAGTCAATTGTGTATTTCGCCTGCTTCATGCTTCTTAAAGTCAATCTGCTGATTAGTGCCTCCTGTGGAGTATCTTCTATGTTAGCAAGAAGCTTCTGCAATTCTTTAGGATGAATCTCTTCCTGTTTACTCTTAATCGTATAACCGAAATTACGGATAAAAGTACTTAATTTGGCAATCTTCTCCGGATCTGGATTATCATGTGTTCTATATACAAAAGGTATCTCCATCCAGTAGAAATGCTGTGCTACTGTTTCATTTGCAATCAGCATGAAATCTTCAATGATCTTTGTTGCCACATTTCTATCATATGGTTTGATATCTACAGGATGTCCCTTTTTATCCAGAATAATCTTTGTTTCCGGGAAATCAAAGTCAATGGAGCCACGTTTTCTTCTCTTTTCACGAAGAATCGCTGCCAGTTCCTGCATAAGTTCAAACATGGGAACCAGTTCTTCATATTCTTTGATCTCAGATTCGTCTTTATCTTCCAGAATCTTCTTTACACTGGTATAAGACATTCTGCGGTCAACACGGATCACTGATTCCACAATGTCATGACTGATTACTTCACCCTTGGGATTGATCGTCATCAGACAACTCAGAGCCAGTCTGTCTACACCGGCATTGAGGGAACAGATACCATTGGATAAAGTATGTGGAAGCATGGGAATTACTCTGTCTACCAGATATACGCTCGTACCACGTTTCTTCGCTTCCCAGTCAAGTGCAGAATTCTCCTGTACATAGTTGGTCACATCTGCAATATGAACGCCCAGATGATAATTCTCTCCATCTTTGGAAAGGCTTACTGCATCATCAAGATCCTTGGCATCTTCTCCGTCGATTGTTACCATCTGTACATTTCGCAGATCTGTTCTGCCTGCCATATCTGCCTCTGTCACATCATGAGCTGCATTTTCAGCCTGATGCAGAACCTTCTCCGGGAATTCCACAGGCAATTCATAGCCTCTGACAATAGACATAATATCTACGCCTGGATCATTTACATGTCCAAGTATTTCGATAATCTTGCCTTCCGGTTTACGATTATCTTTTCCATAATCTGTAATTTCACATACTACTTTGTGTCCTGATACAGCTCCCTTGGAACGCTCTGATGGGACAAAAATGTCTGTTCCGATCTTCTCATTATCAGGAATTACAAATCCATAATTCTGATTACTTTTATCATATGTGCCTACGACCTGTTTCATGCCTCTGGCTACAATTTCCGTAATCTGAGCTTCCTGACGTTTTCCATGCTGTACCGGCAATAGTGTCACTTTTACAGTATCTTTGTGGAATGCTCCATTGATGCAGTTCTCCGGGATATACAGATCATCCTCTCTGCCTTCTACCTCTACAAAGCCAAAGCCCTTTGGATGGCTGATAAAAGTACCGATTAATGCTTCCGGTGCATGCTTTGCCTTGATGAATTTACCCTTCTTGGTAATACTGATCTTTCCTTCGGTCAAAAGCTCATTCAGAATACGGTTCAATTCGCTTCTGTCTTCTTTGGAGACTTGCAGCATAACCGCAAGTTCCTTCTCTTTCATTGGAATATAGAACTCTTCACCCATCAGGTCAAGAATCACCTTTTTACGTTTATCATTCTGTTCCATAGTATCGCCCCCTTTGCTGTCAGTTACAGTATTCTCAATAGCTACAAAAAAACACTCTTTTACAAGAGTGTTTTACGTTATCTTAAAAGTTTATATTTAAAACAACTGAAAGAAGTATAAATACAACTCCAAGAACCTTGGTCAGCTTCACTAATGTGCCTTCCATGGAGCGGCCTTTATTCTTGCCCCAATAAGTCTCTGCAGCACCACTGATTGCGCCAAGTCCTGCCGATTTACCTTCCTGCATCAAAACAATCGCTGTAAATACGATAGACACTAATATTAAAATAATGGTGAGGACTGTTCTCAAAACTGCCATTCTGTACACCTCCTTAGTATCAACATACCGGATTCAAAAGAATCCACGAACATGAGTGTAACATAAAATGTAGATTTAATCAAGACAATTCAAACAGATTATCCTTTTATTTTTTCTTCATTCTCAAAAGTTCTTCTTCAATCTGCAGGATATGTTCCGAATAGTTTCTAAGTTTATCTTTCTTTCTGACTTTTCCTTCAGAAATATGCTTCTCCATCTCTAACCAGTATTCCATACCAATCGTATGAATCTGCATAGTTATAACTGCTGTTTCATTCTTTTGATTTTCAACAGGAATTCCTATCTTTACAATACAGCCGCGATAGCCATTCTTCTTCGGTGCCTCAATATAGTTCTTGTTTTCGATGATTTTCCACTTCTTCTTGTCTTCCAGCTGTTTCATGATTTTCATGATATCATCTGTAAAATAGCACAATACCGTAACATGATATATGCCATTTTCTTCTTGTTCGGAGACAAATTCCTTGATAATCTCTCTTTCAGCCTTCTGTGCAAGCTTCTCAGATAATTTGTTAAGGAAGTTTTCTACCTTAATTCTCGCATATTCATTTAAGTCGTTCTCTTCAGATACCTGAAGTTCCATTGTTTTATTATCTTCCATAGGAAATATACCAGCCTTTCTATATTACATATTCCTTTTTCACACTATTTCTCAGAATATGTGTTGCCAGTGATTGCAAAAATAACCCACTCTGCAATGTTCACTGCATGATCTCCGATTCTCTCAAAATACTTTGCGATCATTAGTAAGTCAGCCGCCTGTTCTCCGTTCTCCGGCTTATCATGAATCAGCCTGATCAATTCTGTCTTTACTGTATTGAACAGATTATCTACAATATCGTCAGATTTGATGACTTCTCCTGCCAGAACGATATCGCCACGCACATATGCATCTATACTGTTAATAACCATAACGGTAGTTTCCTTTGCCATCTGTGGCAGATGATCGAGCTTCTTAATATATTCTTCATCAGCCAGATGAATGGATATCTCTGCAATATCTCCAGCCTGGTCTCCGATTCTCTTCATATCCGTTACCATTTTCATGGCAGAGGATACCCTTCTCAAATCACCTGCTACCGGCTGCTGAGATAAAAGAATCTGGAAACACATGTTTTCAATCTCTTTCTCTTTTCTTTCGATTTCATCTGCGTAAAGCATGGTCTTCTCAGCTTTTTCGCGGTCCTGTTTGACCAGTGCACTGATTGCCATTTCAATGGACTGCTCCATCATACTGCCCATATGAATCAATTCTTCATTTAACTTTGACAATTGTTTATCAAATTTGTTACGCATATCAACCAAACCTCCCTGTGATATAATCTTCTGTCTTTTTATTCTTAGGGTTAGAGAAAATTGTCTCTGTCTTATCAAATTCTACCACTTCGCCAACCAGGAAAAAGGCTGTCTCGTCAGAAACACGTGTAGCCTGCTGCATATTATGAGTTACTACAACTACTGTGTATTTCTTCTTCAGATCTTCCATCAGCTCTTCTACTTTCAGAGTAGAGATAGGATCCAATGCAGATGTCGGCTCATCCATCAATAAAACATCCGGCTGTACAGCCAGTGCTCTTGCAATACACAGTCTCTGCTGCTGACCGCCTGATAAACCAAGCGCTGATTTCTTCAGTCTGTCTTTTACTTCATCAAAGATAGCTGCACCACGAAGACTCTCTTCCACTATCTCATCCAGCTTGGATTTGTTCTTGATTCCATGGATTCTGGGTCCATATGCTATATTGTCATAAATGCTCATCGGGAATGGATTGGGCTGCTGGAAAACCATACCGATCTTTTTACGAAGAAGTGTAGTATCTACATTTTCTCCATATATATTTTCATTATCTAATGTAACTTCGCCTGTAATCTTTACATTTTCCACCAGATCATTCATTCGGTTCAGGCTCTTTAAAAATGTGGATTTACCACAACCGGATGGTCCTATCAAAGCTGTTACTGCATTTTTCTTAATATCCATATTTATATCTTTCAGTGCATGGTTTTCACCATAATAGAGATTCAGATTCCTGGCACTGATCTTGATTTCTTCATTCATTGTTTTTTATCCTTCCTAATTTTTCTTCGTTACGTCCAGTTTACCAGCCAGTAATTTTGTAATCATGTTAATCACCAGTACAATGACCAGAAGTACAACTGCAATACCAAAGGCAATATCATACTGTCCTTTTGACATGGACAGATAGAGCTGAATCGTAAGGGTTCCACCGGACTCCAGAATCTTGTGCAGATATCCAAAAGAGGTCTTTGGAAGTAAATATCCGCTGCCCGCTGTAAATAACAATGCGGCAGATTCACCTACGATACGTCCTATCGCAAGAATAACACCTGTTACAATACCAGGCATGGCTGATGGCAGAAGAATTGTACGAATCATATACCATTTCGTAGCCCCCATACCAAGTGCACCATTACGATAACTGTCAGGAACGGTCTTGAGCGCTTCCTGTGTATTTCTGGTAATCAGAGGCAATACCATAATCGCCAGTGTCAGTGCACCAGTCAGCAGGGAATATCCAAGTCCTAACGTATTACCAAAGAACATCATACCGAACAGACCAAATACAATAGATGGAATACCTGACAGAGTTTCTGTTGTAAACTCAATGATTTTGACGATCTTACCAGGCTTCGCATATTCATTCAGATATATGGCAGAGCCAATTCCAACAGGTGCTGCCACCAGAAGAGTAAGTAAAATAATATAAATTGTATTGAAAATGTTACCGGCAATACCTGTTGTGCCTTTCAAAGCACTGGTTACACTGGTAAGGAATGACCAGCTGACACGGCTGATGCCTTTTGCAAATACATACCCGATAATGCCAATCAGCAGAATAACGGATATACTTGCTGATAAATAGATCAGAACATATAACACGTTATCTGACACTCGTATTTTTTTCTTATGGATACTAAGATAGTTCTTAGTTTTCGGGGAACTTTTCCCATCTAATACCACTGTCTTTTCCATGAATGATACCTTTCCTTTCTACTACTTCTCTTTTTCATTCGTGCTTAACAGCTTTGCAAATACTGTATTCACAACCATAATGAAGAAGAACAGAATCAGACCGATAGTGAACAATACCTGTCTGTGTTCATCAGCTGCATATCCCATTTCTGCAACAATGGCTGTTGTCAGGAATCGGACAGAATTGAAAGGCAACGGTAAATTCACGCTGCTTCCTGATACCAGCGTAATCGCCATGGCTTCGCCAATAGCACGGCCTACACCGAGTACGATTGCCGACATGATACCGGATCTGGCAACGGGAAGTACTACTTTGAATATCGTCTGAATCTTGGATGCACCCAAAGCAAGAGATGCACTGCGCATTTCCCTAGGTACTGCCCTGATGGAGGATTCACTGATATTAATTACTGTGGGCAGAATCATAATTGCCAGTACAATGATTGCTGAGATCAGATTGGAACCACCAGTAAACTGGTGTGTGGAAGAGCCCTTGAAAATGATTTTCTCTATTTTATACATGAAAGGATTCAGTATCATGATACCCAGGAGTCCATAAATAACAGAAGGAATACCTGCTAACAGTTCTACCGCTGGTTTTACAATAGCTGCCAGCTGTTTAGGCGCTACTTCTGCGATAAATACAGCTGTAAGTACACCGATTGGCACACCAATCAGTACTGCAAATGTCGTTCCTACAATAGAAGTAAGGATAACATACAGAATACCGTATTTAGGATCGGCTGCTGTAGGTGCCCACTGGGTCTCGAACAGAATCTCTTTGAGTCCGATTTTAAAGATTGCGGGTGTACCATTCAATATCATATAAATCGTAATGGAAAATACCGCAAGTACTGCAAAAAAGGCACATACAAGAAAGATAATCTTCATGATCTCTTCTGCTATCGCCTTCGTCTTTTTATTCTCTATAATTGAAAATGAATTATTAATATGTATATCCATAAGTCTCCTAACTGCGTATAGCCCTATGTCGAAAATGTTAACTATTCAGAGCCATGCAAAACTGCGCTCTGCGAATGCTTGCATTCAGGCAGATACGCAGTTTTATATGGCGAAGTAACCACAATGAGCAGATAACAAGTAAACTTGTGTTGCCTTAATTGTTATAATACTTAGTCAACTGTGATAAGACCTACACCTGCGATAACAGACTTACCTTCATCAGAAGAAAGATAATCGAATAATGTCTGTACAAGTTCGTTCTGCTCAGAAATCTCACCCTTAGTAGCCATTACGAAAGGTCTGCTTAAGAAATAGTTACCAGCCTTGATGTTATCAGCTGTTGCTTCAACGCCTTCCAGTGAAAATGCCTTTACTGTGTCGTCTACTACATCAAGAGATACATATCCGATTGCGCCTGGTGTAGAAGCTACCTTAGCCATTACAGCACCTGTAGAATCAAGTTCGTTTGCATATGTACACTGATCAGCAATGTCAAGCAATTCTTCGAAAGCTCCTCTTGTACCGGAACCTGCTTCACGTCCTACTACAACGATTGCTTCATCTGCGCCGCCAAGTTCGCTCCAGTTAGTTGTCTGACCTGTGTAGATTGAAATAAGCTGGTCTTTTGTCAAATCTGCTACTGCATTGTCAGTATCTGTTACAACTGCAATACCATCAATTGCTACGATATTCTCAACTGCACCAGCTTCTTTCTCGCTGTCCTTTAATGCTCTGGATGCATCACCGATATCTGCGCTGCCTGCTAACAGGGATTCGATACCAGCAGAAGATCCTGTAAACTCTGCTGTAACAGTTACATTAGGATATTTCTCCATGAAGCTCTCTGCTACTGCATTTGCAAGCTTCTCCATGGAAGTACTTCCTGCTAATGCGATTGTACCGGATAAATCTGCGCTTACTGCTTCTGTAGAAGCTGCTTCACTGCTTACTTGCTCTGTAGAAGCTGCCTGTGTATCTGCTTCAGAAGATGCAGGTGTTGCAGCTGTATCTTGCTGTGTATTACCACATGCTGCAAGACTCATCATCATTGCTGCAGCCATAGTTACTGTCATACTTTTTTTCAATGTTTTTTTCATAATTGATTTTCCTCCTACGAACAGTTCTTCTGTTCCACTAAATAATTTAATTTCAAATGTCTTTCGCATTCGTTACTGTAAGAATACTGTTGTTATGTAAAATGCAAAACCAATCTTATGTAAAATATTTGTAAAGTTGTAACTATTCAGAGCCATGCAAATTGAGACAGAATATGCTTGTTCACAAGCATATTTGACTCAATTTATATGGCGAAGTAACCACAATAAGCAGATAACAAGTAAACTTGTTATCCAGTAAAGCATCGAAGATGCGGTTTTGCGCATGTGGTTCTGAATAGTTATATCTACTCTTCTATTGGAAAAGGCGTTGCATATACGGAAGTTCCATCCAGCTCCTCTTCTATTCCAAGAAGTCTGTTATACTTTGCTACTCTGTCACTTCTGCACGGTGCGCCGGTCTTGATCTGACCTGCATTCACTGCCACTGCAAGATCTGCAATAAAGGTATCCTCTGTTTCTCCGCTTCTATGACTTATTACTGCTTTGTACCCATGATGTTGTGCCATCTCTACAGCACTCATGGCTTCACTGACTGTGCCAATCTGATTGACCTTTACCAGAATCGCATTCGCAACTTCCAGTTTAATTCCTGCCTCAAGGCGTTTCGTATTCGTTACAAACAGATCATCTCCTACCAGCTGCACCTTTGAGCCCAGGCGCTTCGTCATCAGCTTCCATCCATCCCAGTCATCCTCTGCAAGTCCATCTTCTATGGAAATGATAGGATACCTCTCAATAAGTCTATCATAGTAATCAATCATCTGCTCCGTATCTCTTACCACTTCTTCCTCGGCACCGCTCAACTCACTTTCGCCCGGAAAATGATACATGCCGTCTTCCTCGTTATATAATTCAGAAGCAGCAACATCCAAAGCAATCTTCACATCTGTACCGGGCTTATATCCTGCTGCCTTGATAGCTTCTACAATTAAATCCAGCACTGCGACTGCATCTGGAAGGTCTGGTGCGAAACCACCCTCATCACCTACACCTGTGGATAATCCACGTCCATGACATAATTTCTTCAGATTATGATAAATTTCTGCACATACTCTGAGTCCTTCTGCAAAGCAGCATGTGCTTACAGGCATAATCATAAACTCCTGAAAATCCACTGTATTGGTCGCATGTCTTCCGCCATTAAGAATATTCATCATTGGAACCGGCATTCTTGCTGTATCAATTCCCCCCAGATATCGGTATAAAGGGATGTCCAATGCCTTCGATGCCGCTCTGGCAGCTGCCATGGACACTGCCAATGTTGCATTTGCACCCAGATTACTCTTATTTTCTGTTCCATCTGTTTCTGTTAATATTTTGTCAATTTTTCTCTGGTTCAGGGCATCTTTCCCAACCAGCACATCCTTAATCTTGAAATTCACATTGCGTACTGCTTTCATAACGCCTAATCCCATATAGCGCAATTCACCATCTCTTAATTCCACGGCTTCATATTTACCAGTGCTCGCCCCTGATGGCACAGCTGCCACTCCTATATACCTGTCATTTACAATAACCTGTGCTTCTACTGTTGGATTGCCTCTGGAATCTAATATTTCTCTTGCATGAACATCGCTGATTACATAATGCATCATATAAAAAACCTCCATTTTGAACATTTTGTATTATCCTGTCCAAAATGGAGGTAACTTATCCAGCATTTTTAATTATATTTCTGATTATGTTGTACATATGATATAAATGCATCCTTATCAATCGGCTTTGAATAAAAATATCCCTGCAGATAGTCACATTCCAGTTTTTTAAGCATATTCATCTGTTCTTCACTCTCTATGCCCTCTGCCACAATCTTCCGGTGTACATCATGGAACATGGAAATCAGGTTCTTCAAAGTCACAAAGCTGTCACGATTCTGGAATGCACTCCATACAATGCTCTTATCCAGCTTAATCACGTCCACAGGATACTCCAGAACCCTCACTAGATTGGAATAGCCGGTTCCATAATCATCCAGTGAAAATGTGAATCCGAGATTCTTCAACCGGTGTAATTGCTCGCTCAGCCTCTGCTCGTCATAATTCGTTGCAGTCTCTGTAATCTCCAGATTGATATGCCTAGGGTCAATATTATATTTATTCAGATAAAACACAAGCTTATCCGATAATTTCTTATCCATACACTGCATAACGGACAAATTAATCTCGATAAATTCTACACCCAGCTTCTCTAAATCATGGTCGCTGATAAAATGAAATACTTCATCAATCACGTATTCACTGATTTCAAGTATCTTACCATTGTTCTCGGAAATAGGGATAAATTCCTCAGGTGACACAAATCCCAGAACTCTGTCATGCAAACGTATCAATGCTTCAGCAGAAATAATCCTGCCTGTTGCAGTTTCTATAATGGGCTGATAGAACATACTGAACTCTTTCTCAACCAGTGCCCTTTCTATCGCCTCTTCAACACTTCGGTATCTTTGAAGCTGGTCAATGCCAAAGCTGTCTCCCTGTATCACTTCTACCGGTTCATTGCTGTTATAACGCATATCGTCACAGGCTGTAAAATACCGCTTGTAATTCAATCGTACATTCCTGTCACAATCCAGATTGATTACTGCAACGAACAGCTGTAAATGCACTGCTGCACCATTCAGTAAAAACGTATCATCCATCCTGTTCCTTAATTTATCAAAGAAATCCTGTTCTGAAAATTTGTCTTTTGTATGTACAATAACCACAAATCTTCCCATTCCAATGTAGTAAACAGAGGTCAGCATGGAGTATTCCTTAATCCGTTCTGCAAGTTCCCTGATGATTTCAACAATTGCCACTTCATGACAGTTTTCTTTAAGATATGTATAATTCTTTAATTTAATAAGGTATACCGTTTTGTTATTTTGATTATAGATTTCTTTACTGACATATTGCTCATATGCCTTTCTGTTGAGCAGCCCTGTATATGAGTCCTTATAAAATTCCACTACCGTCAATGCCAGAAGGAATACAACAATATTGACAATCAGCATGGAATAATACAGCGTTTCATCTTGTAATACAATGAAAGCAACAGCCTGCAGTACTGCAAAAGACGCAACCAGAACAACGCATTGCCCAAAGATTTTGGGAAGAAATCTGCGCTTCATGATTCCCCTGATTGTTGCACCGATTGCATAAAATGCCCTTACCAGCATTAACAGCCAGAAGAAGCTGCCTCTATATGTGATTCCATCCTGCATATAGAAGATCAGATGTGTAAAAGGTGAAGCCACAATCATAATGTCCATTATAATCGCAGGAACAAATAACAAAATCTTCTTCCACATGGGATAATAATGGAACTGATTCAGAAGGCACAGCATAAAATATGCATATAAAGAATAAACCGATACCGTCATAATATAGTGGATAATGCGTTCTGCAATTATCATCCCCTGATCATACGGCAATAATCCCTCTTCCATGGAAACTCCATACAGATGGTTGACATACATAATTACACCAGCCCACATCAGCATACGAAAAGCCCTGCGGTAGTATTCCTTACTCTGCACACTCACATAGGTAAACCATAAGCATACCAGAAGTATGCTTAGAATCAATAAAACATATCCTATTCTCATATTGATCAAGACCTCATCTCCTATCTTAATCCCCTACAAGCAATAGTCTATCATATTTGTCATATTATTTCTACAATTTATTATTACTTTGTTATAATTTATCCTATGTGTCCTAAAATACAAAAAGAGCCGGATTGTAAATAAAATCCGACCCTTTAATATCATATTTTATTTTCTGATCAGTAAAGACTGGCCTGTCATTTCTGCAGGCTTCTCCATACCCATTGTTTCAATCAATGTTGGAACGATATCTGCAAGGCATCCGCCTTCCTTTAATGTGTAATCCTTATCATAATTTACAAGAATAAATGGAACAGGATTCGTTGTATGGGCTGTGTATGGTTCTCCTGTCTCATAGTCTACCAGCTGTTCTGCGTTACCATGGTCTGCACATATGAACATTGTACCGTTTACGGAAAGTAATGCATCTACTGCCTTACCTACGCACTCGTCTACCACTTCCACTGCCTTGATTGCCGCAGCTTCTACACCAGTATGTCCAACCATATCAGGGTTAGCAAAGTTAATGATAATTACATCATACTTACCGGATTTGATTGCGTCTACCAGCTTGTCACATACCTTATATGCGCTCATTTCAGGCTTCAGATCATAAGTAGCAACTTCCTTTGGTGAAGGAACCAGTACTCTGTCTTCACCCTTGTTGGGTTCTTCTACACCACCATTGAAGAAGAATGTTACATGGGCATATTTCTCTGTTTCTGCGATTCTTGCCTGGGTCATATCATGTGCTGCGAGCCATTCACCAAAAGTATTGGTTACAGAAATCTTGTGGAATGCTACTGACTTATTAGGAATTGTTGAATCATAGTCAGAGAAGCATACAAACTTCACATCCAGTCTCTTTCTATCAAATCCTTTAAAATCATCATCACAGAAGCATCTTGTCATTTCTCTTGCCCTGTCAGGTCTGAAATTAAAGAAAATAATGGAATCACCGTCTTTAATTGTAGCTACAGGCTGTCCATTCTCTGTTACTGCTGTAGGCATTACGAACTCATCTGTCTTGCCATCATCGTAGGACTGCTGTACTGCAGCAGGTCCGGATACAGCACTCTTGCCTTCGCCTGTTGTCATTACATCATATGCAAGCTTTACACGGTCATAGTTGTTATCTCTGTCCATTGCATAGTAACGGCCCATAACGGATGCTACCTTGCCAACACCGATTTCAGCCATCTTGGCTTCCAGCTCTTCTACATATCCCTTACCAGATGCAGGAGGTGTATCACGTCCGTCCAGGAAGCAATGTACATATACCTTGGAAAGACCATTCTTCTTAGCAAGCTCTAACAGACCATAAAGATGTGTATTATGGCTGTGAACACCACCATCAGATAACAGTCCGAATAAATGAAGGGCAGAATCCTTTGTCTTGCAATTGTCTACAGCTTCCAGCAATGCAGGATTTTCAAAGAATGTACCATCCTGAATCTCCTTAGTGATTCTTGTAAGCTCCTGATATACAATTCTTCCGGCACCCATATTAAGATGGCCTACTTCTGAGTTACCCATCTGACCTTCCGGAAGTCCTACTGCCATTCCACTTGCCTTACCCTGTACAAATGGATATTCTTTCATAAGTCTGTCCATAACAGGGGTGTTCGCCTCTGCTACTGCATTATGGTCCTTTCTCTCATTGAGTCCGTAACCATCGAGGATCATTAAAACAGTTGTTTTCTTACTCATTGTTCTGTTCTCCTATTCCTTGTTTTATTTTTATCAGTTTAAATCAAGTTTACTTGTTAAAATTTTCACTGCTAGTTGATTATACACTGTTTTATCAATGGATGCAATAACATCAGGAATTTGTGTAATTTTTTTAGAATTTTCAGAATAATAGTTGACAGGTATCACTTTTAGGCGTAACGTAGGGGATGTCACTATTGATTCACACACGAAAGGAGGTAAATTATGTTACTGATTAACTCAAATAACACAACAGCCAACAACATAAGCATTTATTGTATGGGAATTACCTCCGGTTATACGCAGCCATAACCTAATATGGTTCGGGCACAATTGTATTGATTTTAGACCACGGTAGTTTTCTATCGTGGTTTTTTTGTGCACAAAAATATGATTGCTGCCAATTAGCCGGAACAAACCAACACATTAAGAAGGGATTTGGGAGATTTTATGAGAAAGAAACTATCAACGTATATATGGGAATATAAATGGCACTATCTTTTTGCCATTATTGCCCTGATTATCAGCGTATCACTGGATATGCTGTCTCCTATGCTGACAATGCATATCATAGATGATGTCATTGTCGGTAGAGAATTGACATTACTGCCCTGGCTATTGGGCGGAATCCTGATGGTAGGCGTTGGAAGATGTATATTCCAATATTGCAAGGAATATACCTTCGACAAAGCAGGTTCCAAAATAGCCTCTGACATGAGGCTTGAACTCTTTGACCATATTCAAAGTCTCAGCTGTAATTATTTTGATAAAACAAATACCGGAGAATTAATGGCAAGAGTCAAGGATGATATTGACCGAATCTGGGATACCCTCTCCTATGTCGGCATGCTGATCATCGAAGTAATCTTCCATACTACAGTTGTATTATTCTGTATGTATAACCTGAATGCTCCGCTCGCCATCATTCCTACTCTTGCCATGATCCTATGCGGATTTATCGCCATCAGAATGGAAAACAGGCTTGGCGACGTTTATGAAGCAATCAGTGAAGAAAATGCAACTTTAAATACGGTAGCGGAAGAGAATCTTGCAGGTGTCCGCACAGTAAAGGCTTTTGCCAGAGAGAAATTTGAAATCAAAAAGTTCCTCTCACACAACAAACGTTACTATGACTTAAATATGCAGCAGTCCAAAATATTTGTAAAATACTACCCCTGCTTCCAGATCATCACCAAGCTTCTGCCTATGACGATTCTGTTACTGGGTGGCCGTCTGGTCATGAAAGATGTCATAACTCTTGGTGCCCTGGGTGCTTTTATAGAGTATTCCAATAATATTGTATGGCCAATGGAAATGCTTGGCTGGCTCTCCAACAGTCTGTCTGCCGGTATCGCATCCAATAAGAAGATCAATAAGATCTATGAGCAGAAACCTGCCATTACAGAATCAGCCAATCCTGTCATTCTGGATCACGTGGAAGGTAAGATTGAGTTCTCCCATGTATCTTTCCATAAGGAAGATATGCATGAGATCCTGCATGATATCTCCTTTACTGTAGAACCTGGTAAGACAATTGGAATCATGGGCGCAACAGGTGCAGGCAAAACCTCTGTTGTACAGCTTCTGCAAAGACTCTATGATGCCACTGATGGAGTCATCCGCCTGGATGGTGTGGATATCCGTGACCTGACCTTTGACCAGCTGCGCGGCAGTATTTCCCTTGTTATGCAGGATGTTTTCCTTTTCTCTGATTCCATTACAGAGAATGTGAAGCTCGGCAAACGTGACATCGTAGATCTGGAAGCTGTCCGCAAGGCAGCCCTTGCTGCCCAGGCAAGCAGTTTCATTGAAAAAATGGACAATACCTACGACACGGTCATTGGTGAACGTGGTGTTGGTCTGTCCGGCGGCCAGAAACAGCGTATCAGCATCGCCAGAGCCCTTGCCAAAAATACACCGATACTCGTCATGGATGATTCTACTTCTGCCCTGGATATGGAAACAGAACATGAAATACAGAAGACATTACATGACCTGAATCATACAACGAAACTCATTATTGCACATCGGATCAGCGCTGTTCGTCATGCTGACGAGATCATTGTACTGGAGAATGGTTCCATACATGAACGAGGCACACATGAAGAACTGATGCAAAAGCGTGGACTTTATTATGCAACATATTTATCACAATATGGCGCATATACTGCTCCCGGTGTTGCTGATTCTCACAAAAAGGAGGCGTAATCATGCCCATTAATTCATATAAGGAAGATGAAAAAGCCGCTGAAGCCAGCAAGCTGCAGACTCTTTGCCGCCTTTTCTCCTACCTGCTTCAATATAAGCTTCCCATATTCGGCGTTTTACTGATTATGGCTTACTGCGTAGCCGTCAGCCTTATTAACCCGCTGCTTATAGAGAAAGCCATAGATGATTACATTGCGGTAAAAGATTTCATGGGTTTATACAAGCTGGCTGCCTTTGCCATTACCCTGAATCTGATACTGATCGTTCTGGTAAAGCTGCGTATGTACATTATGGCTAAAGTATGCAACAGCGTACTTGTTGATATCCGCCAACAGCTGTATACGCATATTCAGACCTTGGATTTTCACTTTTTTGACAGCCGTCCTACCGGTAAGATACTTGCACGTATCATTGGCGATATCAATGCCCTCAAGGACGTACTGTCCAATAGTGTTACTACTTTAATCCCTGATTTTATTACTGTATGTGCAGTTGTTGCCATCATGTTCATTAAGAATCCTATCCTGGCAGCAGCTTCGCTCATCAGTATTCCATTTATGATTGCCGGCGTATGGTTCATTCAAACACGTTCTCATGCGAAATGGCAGATTCATAAAAAGAAATCCTCGAATCTGAATGCCTTCGTCCACGAAGATCTGTCCGGTATCCGTATCATACAGAGCTTCCATGCTGAAGGCGAGACCAGACAGACCTTCCGCAATCTGGTAAAAGAACATCGCCAGTCCTTTATGGACGCCGTTCTATATGCGGATGCATTCGGCTCTGTCGTAGATTTCTGCTGGGGATTTGGTTCTGTATCTCTCTGGTACACCGGCATTGTGATCCTTGGTGTAGACAAAGTCACCGTTGGTACATTAATTGCCTTTGGTACTTATATTTCTATGTTCTGGCAGCCGATCATGAACCTCAGTAACTTCTATAACCAGCTGATTACCAATATATCCGGTGCAGAACGTATCTTTGAGATACTGGATACCAAATCCGGTATTACCGATGCGGAAAACGTTATTGAAATGCCGCCTATCCAGGGCAGTGTAGACTTCTCCCACGTAAGCTTCTCCTATGATGATACAACTAAAGTCCTGAATGATATCAGCTTTCATATCAAGCCCGGTGAGACAATAGCACTGGTAGGACCTACGGGTGCCGGTAAAACAACCATTGTCAATCTCATCAGCCGGTTCTACGATGTACAGAGTGGAATTATCAGTATTGACGGGCACGATATTAAGACTGTCAGCATCGAAAGTCTCCGCAGCCAGATGGGCATTATGACGCAGGATAATTTCCTGTTCACCGGAACAATCCGTGAGAATATTGCCTACGGAAAGCTGGATGCCACAGAGGAAGAGATCATTTCTGCAGCCAAAGCGGTCCATGCACATGAATTTATTACCAGACTTCCAAACGGTTATGATACCCGTCTGGAAGAACGTGGCGGCGGACTTTCTGTTGGCCAGAAACAACTGCTGGCTTTTGCCAGAACAATGGTAAGTATGCCTAAGATCTTAATATTAGATGAGGCTACTTCCAGTATTGATACCCAGACAGAACTTCTGGTTCAGGAAGGTATCGAAGCTTTATTAAAAGGACGTACCTCCTTTGTCATTGCACACAGACTTTCCACGATTCAAAAAGCTGACCGCATCTTTGTAATAGACCAGGGCGGCATTATCGAAGAAGGCAATCACGACACATTAATGGCAAAAGGCGGTGCCTACTACAAATTACAAATGGCACAATTAAAGGATGTTATCTAATCCGAAGCACACAAAAAGGAGCAAGTAACTGCTCCTTTTTGCATGCAATATAAATATCAATTAAAATGCAGCCGCTAATGCATTTCTTAATTTTCTGGTCAATGTAAATGTTCCTGAATCTTTCTTCTGGATCATCATCAAAAATGTCATATCCATTGATGGGATATTGGCAAAATACGGTCCAAGCCATCCATCCCAGCCATACTCTCCCTTTACTCCATTGATGACTGCAAGGGAAGGATCTGTCATAATGCGCATCAGATTGCCATAGGTAAAGCCCGGCAGATTATCCCAGCCTGCCATGTATGGCTGCTGATGTGCCAGCAAATGTGAATTCGTCATAAATTCTACCGTAGCCGGTGACAGATAGGTTCTGCCCTGATAGCTGCCCCCATGCAACAGCATCTGTGTAAAATGCTTATAATCCTCTATTGTGGATACAAGTCCTGCTCCACCCGACTCGAAAGCAATCTTATCCGCATCCATATGATTACAGATTCCAAGATGATTACCGTCGTATTCTATCAGCCCCTGTGGAGTCTCTTCATATACCTTCGTAAGTCTTGGCAATGCATCGTGCTTAACCTTGAAATCTGTATCTGCCATACCAAGCGGCTGGAAAAATTCTTTCTGTAGGAATTCTCCAAATGTCATGCCACTGGCTGCTTCTACAACAGCTCCCAGAATATCTGCACTGGTTCCATAACGCCACTGACTGCCTGGTTGATATGCAAGCCTGCATCTGCCAAGCTTATCAGCAAATTCCAGTGTAGACATGGGATTATCAGAATAAAGTCTCTTATCCAGTTCCTCATATACAACTGCTGTATCTTTGCTTGCAGGATCAGGATCACAATTGTATACAAGTCCTGATGTCATGGACAGGCAATCCTTTACTGTAACCTGCCTTACCGCCTTCTCATCCCTATGCTCTGTAGCAACCATGGACTCTGCAAAAGACGGGATATATTTGGAAATCGGATCAAGCAGATCAACAATTCCCCTCTCCATTAATAACATGACTGCTGCTGACGTTACCGGCTTTGACATGGAATACAATCTGAATAGGCTGTCTCTTTCTATGCCTTTTCCCTGTGCAATATCTGCCATGCCTGCCTGTGCATAGTATATCTCTTCTCCATGATGCATAACCAGAAGATTGCCACCTGCAATTTCATGTTTGTTCACACTTTCCTGCAGGATTTCTCCCAGTCTGTCTAATTTTTCTCTCTTCATTCCTATTCCCCATTTCTTTTATATAATTTTAATCTTTGCGACAAATAAGTAATAATAAAGCTTCGTATACAGTTCTTCTACTATAATCGGCTTGGCTATATGTGCATTCATGCCACACTGTAATGCCTTATCCACGTCCTGCGTCAGAGCATCTGCCGTCATCGCCAAAACAGGAAGTACTATGGCATCTGCCCTGTCCATACTCCTGATACTGCGTGCTGCACTGTAACCATCCATCCCCGGAAGCTGAATGTCCATCAATATCAGATCATATTCAAATTCTCCCGATGCCTCAATAAGCTGTATTGCTTCCTCTGCCGTCTTGGCACAGGTTACTTTGGCATATGTCTTCTGAAGAATATTCTCTATAATCTCTACATTAATATCATTGTCTTCCACAACCAGAATATTCCTGTTTCTGGCATTGAGCATCAAAGCTCCATCCGCATCCCGATATAATCTGCCATCTTCACAATGGCTTATCAGTTCATCCGGATCCAGATAATTCTTTGTTCCATATTCCCCTATCTGCAAAATGCGATTCATAATCTGCAGCATCTGCCAGGAAGATTCACTGATCTTGTCCAGACATTTTTTTACTTTGTCCGTATCTTCAATATTCTGTTTCGCCATATCTGACATACCAACGATGATATTAAGAGGTGTTCTGACATTGTAAGATAAATCTTCCATAATCTTATCTTTTTCTGCACTGATTTTCTCTGTACGCCTCTTCTCCTGGCGGATCTGTGCCAAAGTCTGTTCGATTTTCCCATTCTGGCTCTCAAGAACCTTTCTCTGGTATCTGATCATAAATCCAATACACAGCGATACTATGCAGATTGCAATTAAATTATCTTCATAATAATAAAACGGATTGTCTACTTCCTTGATCATATCAGGATTCAGATAAGAAGCCAGGAACAAGAAGAAGTCTACCATTACAGTTACAATAACCTGCAGGACAAACCAGAATCCATCCGCAGTCATAAATAGCAGTAAAAGCCCCATTGCCATCCATACAGGCATACCGGAACGTATTCCACCGCCCTCTGCCAAAAGAAACATAAATGGGAAAACTGCAAGATTTATTGGCACTGTAATAAAGGAAAAGAGCAGTTTAAGTTTGTGCGGATACATGTTTGCCAGTATGAACATAATAACCAGATAAAGCAGCAATACGATCATTGCCATAAGCCCATCCCATTCATACTGCATACCTGCTTCTACTATGATAATTATTGCAAGTGAAATAATAGCTATTGTAAGAACCCAGTTATAGATCCGCCTGTCTACGTCTGTATCACGGAACCATTGGCGATACAGGTTCTTTATCTTCTCTTTCATATGAATAACCATGCCTTTCAGCTTATGCTTCTTTGCTCTCATCCCTGCGGGTGAGTTCCTTTAACTTAGAGAATGCCTGTTCATGCATCTTGGATACTGCAGCCGGGTTACGCTGTAACAGACCATTCATTCTGTTGAATTCTTTGTTCTTCAGACTGAATACCATCTGTTTCTTGCCTTCTCCTACACGCGCATACTTCTCTTTACCTGCCTCTACAACAGCGTTCAGCTTTTTAAGACCTACTTCTGACCGTTCCTTAATCTCCGTACCGTAGAACGCCGACAGAACTTCCATATGTTTCTGGAGCTTGCGGAACTCTGCATTATTCTCTTCCAGACTCATCAACAGTTCCTTCAGGTTGAGAGCTTCACGTACAGATTCTGCCATATCAATAGATATATACACAGTCAGCAGGAAACAGACTGCTTCTAATACATTACTGTTGAATCCAAGCACCATGTTCTCAACCGGCTTATGCCCATGCATGGTTAAAAGAACAGAGAAGACGCCCCAAGCCAGAGACGACGTAAGACAGATATGTCCATTCAGATTCAATTTCTGATTGCTGTAATCCCAATATCTGACATGGAACAGCTTCTCCATTACCACGCCAGTTACATATTCCAGTATGGTTGCGCTGATCATTCCCATAAAGAAAACAGCTACTGCATTCGTCCTGTATGGCAGTGTAAAGATCAGCACGATAATTGCTCCAGAGCCATAAATTGGAAGGAAAGGACCTCTCATAAATCCCCTGTTCACCCAATGTCCTTTTAACACGGATACATAGCATGTCTCCCATATCCATCCAAGGAAACAGTAAAAATAAAAGAAAAACAACCATTGACAAAATGTATAAATCATATTTACCCCCTTAGCCTTTATCTGTATACACAAGTAGCATACCATTCTCTACCTCAATACTGCTTTCACATCCTGTAAACTCGTTACTGACACCGATTGGGAATTCCGGATTCAGGTCTGCCCTATCAACTGTATAGCAAAGTCCTTTCTCTGTTACGCCATATGCAATCCCTCCATATGCGAATACAGAAATGCGTCCCCTCTTAGTTGCTGGGAACGTGACCTTCCCATTGACCAGCAGCTGTAACGTGCAATGTTTTCCATAGAGGATACCCTTCGCACCCCTGTTATGAAGGAATAAAAGACATTGTATATTGGCGATTGTATGATCGAGCCGTCCTCCAAGCCCTCCATATATCTGAAACTGTCTATATCCAAGTCCAAGCCCCTTGCGGATTGCAGCCAGCATATCTGTATCATCTTTATGGGTAGGCAGAATCTCTACTTTACAATCATACGAACACTTCGGTTCTACACCATTTTCATCTAAAGAATCCATATCGCCGATTAAAAGATCAGGGACAATTCCCAGCTGCTCCAGTATCATCCAGCCGGCATCAGCTGCGATTACATAATCGTCCTTTTCACAGCTCCAGTTGTCTATATCAAATTCTCCTGCGCCCACAATGATGCATTTATTCATTTTAACGGCCATGCCTTTCTGCTTTTTGTCAAAATATATACTATTTATTATAATAGTTTTATAGAATTAAGCAAGCAAAAAAGGGAATCCCTGCAAATGCGGAATTCCCCTTATCGCCCAGATTAAAAGTTTGTAAAAATATCTGTTTCTTTCTGTAATGCCTTGGCAATGGCCGCATTCTTATCCATACGGCTGCTGATCTTCTCCATATCAACAACCAGAAGCTGTGTACTCTCAGCTGCACCATTAACGCCCTTGGCACCTTCTGAAATAGCATCTGTGATCGTGCTGATAGAACCTGCGATTTCATCCATCGCATTCTTGAGTGCATCTGTCTTCTCTGTAAATTCATTCATGACAGATTCAATATAAGTTGCATTCTCACGATACTGTACCCCGGAATCCACAAAATTCTTAAATTCCGGTAAAATAGATTCATTCAGGTAATCTACCAGGTTGTTTGCATTACCGGACAGATTATGTACAGCATTCGTTACAATGCCGTTGATCTCCTGAATACGGTTTGCAGTCTGTCTGCTGGAATCTGCCAGCTGTCTGATCTCCTCTGCCACAACAGCGAAGCCTTTACCTGCATCTCCGGCTCTTGCTGCCTCTATAGAAGCATTCAATGCCAGCAGATTGGTCTGGCTGGATATACTCAGTATATCATTGGTTAGGCTATTGACCTGATCTACGCTCTTACTGTCTTCGATTGCCTGATTCAGAACATCAAGAATCTCTTTGACCTTGATTCCGGTCTCTTCCATGTTCTTTCTGGCATTTGATTCCATCTGATTTGCATTGTTCATCATCTCTTTGGAATAATCATTGATTCCGATGGATTTTTCTGCTATTGTATCTACTTCATCACGTACGGAATCAGCATTCTGATTAATCGTCCCTGCTGAATTGCCAACCTCCTGCATGGTAGCAGCCAGCTCTTCTGTTACTGCTGAAAGATCGGAAGCACTGTCATTGGATGCCTTTACGCTTTCCTGCACTTCGCTTACAACGTTCTCCATCTCTGTTGTATTCTCAATGATCATTTTCATGATACTTTGCAACTTATCCATAAATGTGTTGATACCATTTCCAAGATCAGAGATTTCATCATTGGAAAGGATACTGACTCTTCTGGTCAAATCTCCCTGTCCATTCTCAATACCTTTAATGATACTGTTCAATTCCTTGTTCGTGATTGCCAGCTTGCGGATGATCTGATAAAATACACAGAACAATGCAGCAATCAGGGATATAATACTAATCGTGATAGTTATCGTGTTTCTCATGATAGCAGCCTGGTATGTCGCCGTCAGCTGGTTCTTGGCTTCTTCCGAGCCGGCATTTGCGCTCTCTACCATAATATCAATCTGCTGCTGCATGCTGTTGCTGTAGTCTGCAATTGCACCATTTGCCAGTGCATAAGCGGCTTCATTCTGGGAATTTGCACTATATGCCATCAGATTGGCTATTTCATAGTTCATGTCTGTATAATCAGCCTGCAGCTGTTCAAATGCAGCCTGATCCTCCTGCGTCAGATATTTCTGGTAATCATCAAGATAGTTTTGGACTACTTCTTCTTCCTGACGTACAGAATCAACCAATTCAATCATTGTATCCAGATTCGTGGCAATAATATGTGACAATGCCAGCTTGTGGAGATTCTGTGTCTCTCTTTGTATCTTCTCCAGTTCAGAGATTCTTACCATATACGTATCTGTAATCTCCGTTGCATTCGTATTGACTCTCCTAATGTTCATTATCGCTTCTACATTGGAGAAAATACTTACGATTCCCAGAATAAATACGGGAATTAAAATAATATACTTTATACTGATTCTTGCCTTCTTCTGCATAAGTCTTTACCTTCCTTTATCAGCCGACCACGGATGCTGTAATTTTATCCACCAGTGTATCCATAATTTCCTGCCAGTCTTTTCCTTCCGGATTACCATTTAAAATTGTATTTGCAAAATCCGTACAGGCATCCCAGTAGCTGTTACCTACACGCTGCAGATTACCATACTGTCCCTGGTCAATTACCGCTGCAATTGCAGGATCCTTGCCTATTTCATCTGAAGCTGCTGCATTGATATTGGAAGGTCCCTGGCTTCTCTGCTGGAAACGGATTGTCTGATTCTCTTCATTGGTAAGCCAGTCAGCCAGTTTACATGCCCATTCCTTATGCTCTGAATAATAATTTACACCCATCATTTTATATCCGGTAAAAGAAGACATCTGTACCTGCTGTCCTGCACATGTATAGGTCGGAAGTTTTACTGCCCCATAGTTACTACCCCATGCCTCTTTCACGGCTACGGCATTCCATACACCACTTATACCGGCTATGACACTGCCATCAGCTACACCAGCTGTAAAGTCACCATCAGCTTCTGAGACAAAAGCCGGACTGGATGTGATATTTACAAGAGCCTGGGCAATATCCACACCTTTTATGCTTCCTTCTGTTGTATTCCAGTTACAATGATTCGTTACGCCATCATCATTAATGCCAAAATCCATGCCTGTACCGCCAAAGAATGAATACAGATACCAGCCTGATGTAAGTTCCATTGAGAACTCCTTCCCTGCTGCTTCTGCAACTTCCAGGATACGATCCATAGTCTTCACATCGTCTTCCGTAAAATAACTCTTATCATAATACAGGAAATATCCATTATCCGCTGTCATCGGATATCCATACAATACCCCATTATAAGATGCTGCGGCTACTGATTCTTCCAGATTGGCACTGCTGATCACATCCGCATTCGGTACCGGTTCCAATGCGCCTGAAGCAACAAGGCTGATCAACTGGTCATCCGGGAATGAGAACACATCTGCCGCTGCATGTACATCTCCCAGTATCGTATCCTTCGTAGTTGAATCGCTCTGCTGTACCAGCGAGATATCAAAGTCTGCCTGACCTGCATACTTTTGTTTAAAGCCGTCTATCATCTGTGTAAGCATCTCAAAATTATTTTCCTCTGCCCATACAGTCAAGGACACTGTACCAGATTCCGGCTGTTCATCCTGTGTTGTCTGTTCGTTTTGTGTTTCATTGGCTTCTTCACTTTTGGTAACGTTTCCACATCCTGCTAATGCAGAAACAATTAAAACCGTTGTCAGAACCAATGTCAGTATTTTTTTCTTCAATTCTTTTCTTCCTTTCGTATGTGCCCTGCCTTGCCTGATTTTATGCACAATTAATCCTTTATAACAGTTATTTAGTCCAAAGTCAATAGAAATAACTGTTTTTATATAAATTATTATATTACATATATAGTAATTTTACAATCATTTTACAAAATTAAAATTAAAAACCGACATTTTACACAATTTTCAAATGTCGGTTTTCTATAAATTATTTTTTATTTTCCGCTGTATCACTATGTTTCTCTTTTGCCGGAGAATGTCTTCTGCGTCCGGTCTGACGATACTGCCTGTTATTTCTTGCATTCACGCTGTCCCTTAACAACATGTACAACGTAGAAACCAGTGGGATAAAGAACAGCATTCCAGGAATACCAAATAGACTTCCGCCCACGCTGACTGCCATTAATACCCATATGGATGGCAATCCTACTTTATTCCCTACTACTTTAGGATAGATCAGATTACCCTCTACCTGTTGAAGAATCCGGAACATAACGACAAATGCCACTGCCTTCATCGGATTATCCACCATAATCAGAAATGCACCTACCACACAGCCTATAAAAGCTCCCACAATCGGGATCAAAGCTGTAAAAGCAATCAACACACCAACCAATATGGCATATGGCATTCTACAAATTGTCATTGTAATCACAAACATACAGCCTAAAATAACTGCTTCCAAGCACTGCCCTGATATAAAATTTGAGAAATTACGGTATCCAAGGGAGCAGACCTTCAAAACCATATCATTTATCCTTGGAGGACAATAAGCACGTATGACTCTCCTGCACTGGCTTCCCAGCGTTTCCTTCTGTCCAAGAATGTATATGGCAAATATAAAACCAATCACAACATTTAAAATACCGCTGATAATACTTCCTGCCACTGATACAGTAGAAAATAGTACGCTGGACATCCCGCTTTGCAGGAATTCCCAACCTCTTTGCGCTAGACTCTCCCAGTCTATCTGCATCGTTGCAAGTTCATCTACATAGCCCTGAATCTGTGGATAATTTACAGTCAGCTGCTCCAGCTCTCTGAGTAGTTTGTCCGTAAACTGTGGTATTTTATTTCCCAGCTCCATAGCAGTCTTTGCCACCTGTGGAACAACTGTTGCAATGACAATCGTAATCAGTACAATCACGAACAGAATACTTAATATGATACCAACCGGTCTTTTCGCCTTATCTGCGCTTCTTCCCTTCCAGCCCGCCAGAATATAATCTTCTATCTGACACAGTGGGATGTTAAGCACAAATGCAATGACACCTCCATATATAAAAGGCTTCATAATCCCAACCAACATACTGATTGCATTGAAAACCTCCTGACTGTAAATCAGCCCCAATATCAGAATTGCTGCCAAAAGCATAAGCTGCCTGATCTGTTTAATTTTCTTCTTATCAAATCCCATATATGATCCTCACTCCGTTTTTCTTATCATTATCCTTTTTTTGCTCTCATAATGCAAGCATTTTGCATCAGGAATTTTCATTACTATCGTATTATAAAAAGGAATTTCCGTTATCCGGAAATTCCTTTTACTTAACTTTTTGCATTATACCTGCTTCCAGAGCTTCCATAGTAATAACCATTGATCCCATAACGGTTATAAGCGGTCTGTGTGCCATACATGCGGTTTAATACTTTAATTGTAGAATTTGCACAGATTTTTATGGTTTCACATTTGCTGCTTATCTCAGCCGCATAGCTGTCCTTATCACAGAATATCTTCTGCAACTTATCTACGCCGGCTGCTTCCAGTGTCTTGGAATCAACGCTGAGAGTTCCCTTTGCATCCATAGTAATGCCAATTTCTGCAAGCTTCTTCTGGTTAGTGGTAAACAAAGATTTTAATTGTTTCTGGAACATGGTGTTCGTTGTACCACCCGCCTGATCTAATGATTTATAGAGCGAATTGTAATCTCCCACAAATTCATCTATCTGCTCTAATAGCTTTTTCTTAATGGAATCCTGTGTGTCTTCCTTATCTGTATCTGTGCCCAAATTAATATTTTGCAGATTCTTTACACTTGTCTGCAGCGCCTTAGCTGCTTTCTCCATATTCTCATACAGCGTGATCTGACTGGATGTTGATGTATCTGTCCTTGTTGTACCAGATGAAATATTGCCCTTATCCGTTTTATTCGTCTGGCTGCGCAGCACCTTTGTTCTTCTCTGCCTGTTGGCTGATCGAATCATTCTGGCTCTTGCAAGAGAATTTCTGGAACTGTTGATTCTCATAATGGCATCCCCCTTTATCTATTCTTTCTTACTAATTACATAATATATCGGACACTTACAGGCTTTTCATAACCTCTAATGACAAATATGCGCCATTTGCAATCTGCCATTTATAGTACTCACCCTTTGGTTCTCCATATTGTTCCATGATTGCCATAATCGTTCCACCATGTACCACGAATGCAACCCGGTCTGTATCCTTACAATCCGCCAGGCACTCCCAAAATCCTTCTACACAGCGTCTGCTGAATTGTTCCCTGCCCTCCCCATTTGGGAAGGCAGTCCTGCCGCCACTGTCTATCCATGCCTGATACGCAGCATTTCCATTCAGTTCATGATAATTCTTATACTCGAAATCCCCGAAATCCATTTCCTCTAATTTCACATTAGTAACCATGGGCATATGGGGATATATTAATTCTGCTGTTGTTATGCATCTTTTTAAAGGACTGACATACAGACGGTCCACCCTGGGGTATTCATTACTTTGTATCTGAGCAATTCCTTCCTCACACAAATCTTCATCCGTATGACATCCTACGTACCTTTTCTCCCGGTTTCCTGCTGTCATACCATGCCGTATCAGATAAATCTTCATTTTATTACCTGTCCTATTCCACAACAGACCCGGATCACTCTTTGTGCCTGTGCTGCCAGATTGCATCCAATTCTACCAGCTGTTTCTCTATAGTCTCTGTCTTTCTTATCTATGGGTACAATGCCGCATCCCACATCATCCAGCGTAAATACAGCCTCCGGCTCTTCCTTCGCAAGCTTCTCTATATACAAGGCAGGGTCGGTCTGCTTTTCCAAAGCCTCTTTTATCAGACTTTGCACATAATATATGGTTCTGTCAGGATAATGTTCTACTGCATATCTGTGTTTTCCCTGATATGCTCCCCCTATAATCAAAATCATATCTTTCTATCCTCTCTGTCACTTCTATGTACTCTCGGAGTCTTCTAAATGCCACATATCCGAAGAATATAGGCAAGCACTACTGCTGCCCCAAGAACAGCCAGTTCGCAGGTCTCTACATACCATCCTGCCAGATCTCCTGTAATGCCGCCAAATTCTCTCTTCGACATCCGATTATAATGCAAAAACCACATTGCAAGCACCACTATCACTGTCACTCCATATCGAATATCATAGCAGATAAATGACACACATGTCACAATAATCCATATCCACAATCCGATTTTTACAACTTTTCTGTCTCCCGCCTTTGCAAAATAAGCTAAAGAACTCTTGCCCGATGCACTTGGGAAGCTGATTGCAGCCAATCCGCTGGTTGCCCTGGAAAGTACAAAACCGATTGCTACCATCATAATTTCCTGTTTTTCACGAAGCTCTGTAAAAAGCCCATAGCTGACCAGGAGATATAAGCCTGTCCAGATTACTGCAAATGCACCCACATGGGAATCCTTCAGTATCTCCAGCTTCTTTTCCCTTTCTCTGTGTGAACTTAGCGCATCCGTCGTATCCAGATATCCATCCATATGGAATCCCCCCGTAATACATACAGGGATTGCTGCCGCCAGTGCAGCATACAGGGACGTTCCGATTCCTGTCCTGCCACAAATCAGGAACCACCCATATTCCAGAGCCGCAATCACAACACCTACAAGAGGAAACGCCAGAAATGTATATCTCATGTCTTCTTGTGTATATTCCAGAATCGGCATTGGTATTCTGGAATACATAGAAAAAGCCAGACATAATGTTCTAATCAGTTTCATGTTTTATTTCTCCTATCTCAGCCTTTTGCTTATGAATCACAGGTATACCATACACAACTTCTACAACTTCATCTGCCATTTGTGCCAGTGCAGCATTTATATGCCCCAGCAATTGAATATACGCAAGTGTAAACTCATCATAAGAAAGTGTATCTGAAAATACTTCATTTGTTACAATTACCAGATTATCACATGCATTCAGCAGATGTGCCACGCCATCCAGTATTCTTGTCTCGCACTCAGCGATATGAACAGGTATACGTTCTGGGCTTATCTCTTCCCTGAACATCTCATTTGCAGCCAGATTCGACATACACTCCAATAAAATATCTGAATGCTCTGGAACGGGCGCTTCCTGTAAATTCTGATACCATTCCAATGTATCAAAGTGGCGCTGCGCTCGCTGCTTTCTGTGTTTCTCTACTCTTGCCGCACCTTCTTCTCCATATGGCTGCATGGTTGCCAGATACAGCAAAGTATTTTTTCCCTTATGCAGCATGGTAATACATTGCTCTGCATATTCTGATTTTCCGCTGGCACTTCCACCGGTTACAAGTATCAGCATACCCTGTCTGTCCTTTCCCTTATTCCAGATGTTCGTATGGTTTCAATGCAATCTCTCCAAAAGTATGCGCCGTATCATATTCAGCCAATGCTATATCCAGTATGGGAAATAACAATACAGCCCCTGTACCTTCTCCAAGACACATATCCGCATGGACAACCGGATGCATGTCCATTGCCTCCAATACAGCAATTGCAGCCGGCTCTGTTGATACGTGAGATGGAATCAGATATGGTCTACAGCCTGGCACCATATGTACAGCAGTCAATGCTGCAACAACAGATATAAAGCCATCCAGTACAATTGGGATTCCATACATCATTCCTCCAATGCATGTGCCAGCCATTGCTGCAATATCCAGTCCGCCTACCTTGCATAACGTATCAAAAGCATCTGCCTCTCTCAAATGATATCTGGATATTGCCTGCTCAATAATCTGCTTTTTATGAATCAGACCCTCACTGCTCAATCCAGCTCCTTTTCCTGTCATTTCTTCCACAGGTCTGTCCAGTAATACACTTGCTACCGCACTGGAAGTCGTTGTATTGCCGATTCCCATTTCTCCTATGGCTATGATATTGACACCTTCTGCCGCCTTTTGTCCCACAAGCTCTATTCCTGTTAAAATTGCCTGCTGACATTGTTCTGCTCTCATTGCCGGCTCTTTAGCGAAATTACGCGTTCCCGGCATAATCTTATGCTGTATCAATCCGGCATGATTGACTACATCTTTCATTCCTACGTCCACCGGTGTTACCTTCGCCCCAGCCTGACCAGCCATAATATTGATGTTGGCTCTTCCTTCTGCCATACTGTGAGCCACCATAGAAGTGACACTGCTGTCAGATTGGCTGATTCCTTCTGCAACAACACCGTTATCTGCACAGTAAACCAGTACTTCTTTCTTTTGCAGCTTTATATGTGGTGTCTTCTGGATTCCTGCAATCTGTATAATCAGCTCTTCCAATTTACCAAGACTGTTCAATGGTTTCGCCACGCTATCCCATTGCTGCCTTGCCTGTTCCATTGCCTCTCTATCTATTATCTGCCCTGCAATCTCTATCTTACCAATTCTATTTTTCACTCTTTCCTCCATTGTCGGCACCGCTGTACCCATTCTGTTGCAAATCCAGGGTCAGATGCATAATACAAATGGGGAAATCCGGCAAGCAGATTGCCCTGCTTATGCATACAGCTCCAATGTCTACTGCTTAACGGCTTTCTTGCTGTCCATTCCTGTCCATAATCCGTACTGTCATAATAGTGGAATTCATGTCCCCTGATCTGCATCCCGGTCTGTCCATCCTCTAACGTAATATATCCAAATCGTGGCTGTAGTTTTCCCTGATAGGCTGCTGTAGCATGAACAACAGAAACCATAGCCCATTCCTCACCATCAATATCCGTGATTGCGTCATGAAGATACAGGAAACCGCCACATTCTGCCAGACATGGCATATTCTCCTGTATCGCACGTGCTATACTCTGCCTCATAGAATCATTGCAGCTCAACTCTCTGGCATAATTCTCTGGATATCCACCGCCGAGCAGCAAACCGCATATATTCTCCGGTAACTTACTATCCTCTATCGGAGAAAAAGGCACCAGCTCCACGCCAAGGCTCTCCAATATATCCAGATTGTCCTGATAATAGAAGCAAAAGGCGTTGTCCCATGCTATTGCGATTCTGATTACAGGCTCAGTCTGTTGCAGGATACCACTCCAATTATCTGGAGCTTTCGTTTCCAATGCAGGGGCACTCTTTGCCAATCCAAGCAGACACTCCATATCCAGTGTATCAGCAAGCGTATCCGCAATCCGTTCAACTTTCTGCTGGAAATCCTGAATCTCCTGAGGAAGATATAAGCCCAAATGTCTGCTGGGCAGTTCACAATCTTCCAGAACAGGCATATATCCAATGACAGCTATGTTCAACTGGGTCTCCAGCAGCTCCTTTAATATGGGGTACATTCCTTTGGAACAACGATTCAGTATCACTCCCTGAATATGGCTGTCAGGAATATATTCCAGAAAGCCTTTCACATAAGGCACTACGGACAGACTCATTCCTTTGGTATCTATGCATAAAATGACAGGTGTGTCAGTAATTTTAGCTATATCACAGGTAGAACCTTTTATACTCCTGCCGGCTAACCCGTCATAATATCCCATAACACCTTCCAGTACTGCAATGGACATTTCCGAATACCTCTGCTGCATTCTTCTATCAAACAGGTAACGCAACACTTCATCTTCTGCAAAAAAAGAATCCAGATTGACGCTTGGTATCCCCAGCACTCTAGTATGAAACATGGGATCAATATAATCCGGTCCGCATTTGAATCCCTGCACTTCATATCCTTTTTTCTGCAAAAGCCGCATCAGCCCACAGGTCAACATAGTCTTTCCACTTCCACTGGACGGTGCTGCTATCATAAATCGTGGACTCTTATTCATAGTAATACCCTCTTTCAGTAACCTTAGAAGCTTCCTATCATAATGGGATTCTCACCACGCATCATATGATATCCTGCTACTGTCTCACTCCTTGAAACCTGCATGGTAATAATATCCGCATCTGTGATTTCATGTTTACGTACATACTGTAATAATTCGCTCTGTGTCTCCAGTGTAATGGCATTTACGACGATTCTAACATGAGGGTTGGCTTCTCTTACCTGATTCAGAATCTCTTCCAGTCTACCCCCGCTTCCCCCCACAAATACATGAGTAGGCTTCGGCAGTCCTTGTAATGCATCTGGTGCCATTCCTCTGATTACATGCACATGATCTGCGGATGCCTTATGTGCATTCTGTTCAATCAAAGAGGCAGCCTCTTCCTTTCTCTCTATGGCATATACCTCACCCTTTGTCAGGTGTATCGCACACTCTATACTGACCGAGCCGGTCCCTGCGCCAATATCATATACAATTGCATCCGGATTCAGGTGCAGTTTCGCCACAGATACGGCTCTTACTTCTTCCTTTGTCATGGGAACCCTGCCACGAATAAAGAAATCATCCGGCAAACCATATACCTGTGAGGAAGAATCCTGTGATTTCTCTATCATAAAGGCACACAGTCCGGTCCTCTCAAACTGTAGAAACTCCTGTGGGCTTCCCTGACCTATCCATTCATCCTGACAGGTCAGATTCACAGCTACTGACACCTGTGCATCCTGATATCCATAGTCTATCAGCTGTTGGCTGATTCTACGCACATCTTCGGCACCGCTTGCCAGGCAAAAGACTCTTGCATGTCTGCGCAGTTCATTCATGATATTTCTGCTTCTTCCGTGAATACTGCATAATTCCACATCCTGCCAGTTCGTACCTAATCTCGCAGCCATCGCCTGTACAGTAGTGATACCCGGAAGTATCTGTAATTCTACCTGATCATTTGCTCCATAAAGCCTGACAAACTGACTGGCACCGCTGTAGAAGCCTGTATCTCCTGAAAATATAACTACAGGACTGCAATACCGAAGATGTTCCTGTAGATATGCATAGATCTTCTCTGCCTCATAAATGGCTTCTTTGGGTGTCGCACACCACTCCACTGTCTCCAGTACTTTAGCAGCTCCAAAGATAATATCTGCATTCATACATGCTTCCTGAACCGCCTGCGTCATCTGCTCTCTGGCACCCATTCCTATGCCTGCTAATATGATTCTCATAGGCGGTATCCTCTTGGTGTTACCATCTTGTTTCCAATCTGTCTTGTTCTGGAATTTCCTATATACACTGTTGTGAACATATTTACAGTCGTATTTCTAAGCTCCGCTAAAGTGCATACTTTTGTACAGGTGCCTTCCCTGTCAATATTTTCCACATATCCGCATATCTGCTGTGGTGGAAGTTCTTCCAGCAGAATGTCACACGCCTTTTGCAGATAGTCTTTTCTCTTATGGCTGGATGGATTATAGAGCACAATCCCCATATCTGCGCCGGCACATGCCCGCAGCCTTTTGGCAATCACTTCCCAGGGAGTTAATAAATCGCTGAGGCTGATTACGGCAAAATCATGCATCAGAGGCGCCCCCAGCCAGGCAGCTCCTGCATTGGCAGCTGTAACTCCTGCAACAATTTCAAGCTCTATCTGTTCCAGCAGTCCTTCTTCTTCCAGGACTTCATACATAAGCCCTGCCATACCATAGATTCCTGCATCTCCACTGCTGATCATGGCAACAACTCTGCCCTGGGCAGCTTCCCTTACAGCCATACGGCATCGCTCTACTTCCTGACGCATAGGAGTTGTCATGATTTCCTTGCCTGGGAAATATTCTTTGACCAGCTCCGTATATACCTGATAACCTACAATGACATCTGCACTCTGCAAGGCTGCTATAGCTCTGCCTGTCATCATGTCATATTCTCCCGGTCCTATTCCTACCACATATAATTTCTTCATATTAATCCTCATGTTTTGCCTGTCTGTACTCTGTTGAGAAATTCGGGTGATATAGATCACTTCTCCTGTAGTTACTATGTGTTACCACATCCCCCACAATGATCAGTGCCGTTTTACTGATGCCTGCCTCTTTCATGGCATCAGGTAATGTATCAACTGTACAGATCAGTTTCCTCTCATCCTGCCAGGTTGCTTTATATACAACTCCAACCGGCGTATCGGGAGAATCTCCGCCTCTTAGAAGTTCCTCCCGTACCTGTTCCGCCATTCCTGAACTCAGGAAAAGAACCATAGTAGCCTGATGCTGCGCAAAAGAAGCGATACCTTCTTTTACAGGGACAGGGGTTCTGCCTGCCATTCTGGTTATAATTACACTTTGTGATACATCTGGCAATGTATATTCCAGCTGCAGACTTGCAGCCGCACCACAGAAAGAACTGACTCCCGGACAATCATCATAGGCAATTTCCAGCTCATCCAGACGATCCATCTGTTCTCTGATTGCGCCATAAATGCTAGGATCTCCTGTATGAAGTCTTACAATATCAGGTTCTTCTGTCTGTGCATGTGCCTTGCATATCACGTCTATTACTTCTTCCAGTGTCATACGGCTGCTGTCATATATTTTACAGGAACTGCCTGCATAAGATAACAGTTCGGGATTTACCAGAGATCCCGCATAAATGATGATATCTGCCTGTTCTAACAGCTCTTTACCTCTCACCGTGATCAGATCCGGTGCTCCCGGACCCGCTCCTACAAAATGTACCATGTCTGTATTCCTCCAAATAATCCATTGCATGAGCTGTCCTTGCCAGCTCTCCCTGTTCATTTGAAAACAGGATAATCTCAATCTGAGTCCGATCTGTACGCTTCCCTGTATAATAGGCAATTCTATCTATCACAACCTGCATTGTCTTTTCCAACAGCCCTGCTTTCAACAAAATGGACAATGCCTCTTCGGTCGTCACACAATCCAGGATTGCTCTTGCCGTCTGCACGTCAGCGCCTGCTCTTATTCCATGCGCAGCAAGCAGTTCCAGTCTTGCATCTGCACAGGAAGAATGCGTATTCATAATTCCTCCTGATACTTTAATCAGCTTCCCGATATGTCCTATCAGCAGCATTCTCTCAAACCCAAGCTCATTGGCTATGTCAATAGTCTCCCCTATATAATTGCTGCATTTTACAGCCGCATCAATATCTATACCATATTTATCCTGCATGAAGCCTCTGCCATAATTGCCGGGTGCTGTCAGAAGCAGTTTGTTATTTTCTTCACGCCGTACCTTCATTTCTACCCTGATTGTATCAATCAGGGCTTTCTCACTCATGGGCTCCACAATCCCGCTGGTTCCAAGAACAGAGATTCCACCTTCTATTCCAAGTCTTGGGTTGAAGGTCTTCTCTGCCAGCTCCACACCTTTGGGAATGCTGATCGTGACTTTTACCAATCCGCTATACTCGAATTCTTCACATACCTGAAGTACTTCGTGGGTAATCATCTGGCGGGGAACACTGTTGATTGCTGCAGCTCCCACCGGCTGATCCAGCCCTGGTTTGGTAACACGCCCTACACCAGCTCCGCCATCAATGATTATCCTTTCTTTTTCTGACGCATGTGTCATTTTATTGTTTTTTGATTGAAAAGCCGTCTCGGCATAGACCAGTACTCCATTGGTCACATCAGGGTCATCCCCACTTTGTTTTCGGATCGCACATACACTATCCCCTGTCTCTGTGATGTATGCTTCCACAACTTTCAGCCGCAGTCGTATGCCACCTGGCGTATCTATATCTACATTTTCAGGTGCCACTCCTGTAAAATGATAGATGCACGCCGCCTGGGCTGCCGCTGCCGCACAAGTACCTGTCGTATATCCATATGCCAGCTTCTTCGTTCCTTTATATCGGTATCCGCTCTCTTCCAAGTCAGCCTCCTTACTCACTGCATGTACAATAATGCATTGATAATGGCTGCTGCTACGTTACTGCCGCCTTTTCTGCCTCTTGCTACAATATAAGGGGTATCAGTCTGCATGATCAGCTCCTTAGACTGTACTACATTCACAAAGCCTACAGGAGCGCCTACAATAAAAGCCGGTGACAGTTGTCCATTCTCTATCATCTCATAGAGATGAATCAGCGCAGTCGGTGCATTTCCGATTACAAATGCCACCTTGCCCGGAAGCTTTGCAGCTCTTTCCATGCTGACAATCGCTCTTGTCACTTTTCTTTCTTTTGCTTCTCTGGCAACGTCCTCATCTGCCATATAGCAGTGTATCTCACAGCCGTATTCTGCAAGCTTACGCTTATTAATTCCTGCATAAGCCATGTTCGTATCCGTTACGATCGTACAGCCATTCTTCAAAGCTTCCCTTGCAATTGAAACTACATCCCTGGAAAAGCAGAGATTATCTGCGTAGGAGAAATCCGCAGTTGTATGAATGCATCTTTTAATAATGGGAGCCTGCAGGGGATCTAACACTCTGTCCCCAAGCTCCTGCGTAATGATTTCAAAACTTCTTGCCTCTATATCAGCAGGTTGTATCTGTTCCAGCTCTATATGCTCCTTCATTGTGCTATACCCCCTTATCCATAATTTCATAAATGCGTGGCATATCTATCGCATTTCTTAGTTCCTCTGCGAGTCTGTCATACTGAGTCTCCTTATAGGCACGATAATCAAGGATATGCTCTGCTACAGTTTCTATGCCTTTTTCCCGTGCAAGGGCACCCAGAATGGACTCTACGATTTCATGCCGGTCAAAAATTCCATGTACATAGCTTCCGTATACTCTGTCAGAAGCATACCCATCCGTATTAGCCTCCTGTGTGCGGGTATCTGTCAGCTCCACCAGTCTGCAAGGCTGTGTTTCATAGATACTTTGTCCCATATGAATCTCATACCCTGTCACTTCCAGCCCTTTCAGTCCTGCAAAAATCCCAGTCACTGCACCCATATGCCCAGTTACCTGTTTACGTGACTTCTCTTCATGGAAATATGTCGTCATAGGGATTAACCCCAGTCCCCGGATAGAACCGGACTGTTCTTCTACTCCACTCTCATCTATAATCTGTTCCCCAAGCATCTGATAACCGCCACAGATACCCCAGATTACGCATCCAGGCCTACCTGCCCTGCTTCCATATTTACCAGGTGTATGACACCGGAGAACCGCCGCCTCCATGCCTGATTCTCTCAGCCATCTAAGGTCTGCTATGGTATTCTTCGTCCCCGGCAATATGATCATATCCGGACTGCCCAGATCATACACTCTTGTTACATACCGCAAGGATACCCCTTCAATATTCTCCCAAATATTAAAGTCTGTAAAATTAGAAATATGGGGCAGGCGGATCACTGCAATGTCAATATCCGCCTTTTTCCGTATATCAAAACGCCCGGTCAGGCTATCCTCATCCTCCAGATGGACGTCCATATAGGGAACTGTACCAATGACCGGTTTACCAGCCAGCTTCTCCAGCATCTCAATACCGGGATCCAGAATGGTCTTATCCCCCCGGAACTTATTGATAATCAGCCCCTTTACCATGTCCTTTTCCTCTTCCTCAAGAAGCATCATGGTGCCGCATAACTGCGCAAATACTCCACCTCTGTCAATATCACCTACAATCAGCACAGGTGAATGGGCAATTCTTGCCATGCCCATATTTACAATATCATCACTCTTTAAATTGATTTCTACCGGCGAGCCTGCACCTTCTATGACAATATAATCGTTCTCCTGCGATAATTTATCATAGGCATAGCGAATGTCAGGTATCAGCTGCTTTTTGTATGCAAAATAATCTCTGGCACTCATATTACGGTATACCTCTCCATTTACAATGACCTGGGAGCCTGTCTCATTAGTAGGTTTTAATAAAATAGGATTCATGTAAACGCTTGGTTCTACTCCGGCTGCTTCTGCCTGCATGACCTGTGCGCGCCCCATCTCCAGTCCTTCCGATGTAATATAGGAATTGAGTGCCATATTCTGGGATTTGAAAGGTGACACACCATAACCATCCTGTCTTAAAATGCGGCATAAGCCCGCAACCAGCAGACTCTTGCCTGCACTGGACATTGTGCCCTGAATCATAATTGATTTAGCCATTGTTATCTCCTTTTTTGCCTGCATCTTTCACAGGCTTTGCGAACTGCCTCTATCAGCCTGCCATTCTCCTCATGCCCTCTGACTGCGGTTCTGAACCATCCCTTGCCTAATCCTTCAAAATTACTGCAATCCCTTAACAGAACCCCTTCTTCCAGACAATACTGCCACAATAACTCAGGTCCATAAAACAACAGGAAATTCGCAGCTCCTTCATATACAATCAGTTCTACACCGTTCTCCAGCCCCGCAAGACGTAATTGTTCTGTGAGAAATTCTCTTTCCCGTGCAATCAGCTGCGCCGATGCTTCTACATACTCTTTCTCCTGCATGGCTGCAATTCCCGCATATTGCGCTGGTAAAGACACATTCCATGGCTGTAACCTTTTCTGTAGCAGCTCCACCATGGACTCTTTGCCACAAAAGGCACAGCCTAACCGAAGTCCTGGCATTGCATATATCTTCGTAAAAGACTGCAATATTACAATGCTTTCGTATTTTTTTAACAAAGCTCTGGCACTCACAGCCTGCGATACAAATTCCAGGAAACTTTCATCTACTACCAGAATGGCTCCCTCTTTCTCACACATCCGGCATACCTCTTCAATATAGGAGATAGATACCAGCCCGCCTGTTGGATTATTGGGATTACACACAAACACCATATCTATAGACGGCTGTATCTGTCTGATAAAGCCTTCATCCGGACAAAAGGCGTCCTCTTTCTTCAACAGATATCGCAATACCTCACAACCACAGCTATCCAGTGCTTCTTCATATTCTGAAAAAGAGGGCGCCATCACCAACGCCCTCTTAGGCTGTAATGCTTCCACCAGACAATAAATTAACTCCGCTGCACCATTACCGCACAATATCTGATCCTCTTCTATATGATAACGTTTTGCAACAGCGTATCTTAATTGTCTGTGTGCAGCCTGCGGGTAGTGAACAGATTCCTCTACTCCACGCATCGCTGCTGCCTTCACAGCCTGAGGCATTCCAAGATAATTAATATTCGCTGAGAAATCCACAACACCGGGATATCCATAAATATCCCCTCCATGCTTGTTCATCATAATAACTATGCCCTTTCGTAATCTGTCAGATCCATGTAATAAAGAGCCATTTTAACACAGCCATAATGATACATGCAATCCATGCTGACACATACATCAGTTTGTTTATGACACGTATGTCATCTATTTCTACTGGTCTGATATCATCTCCGATTGTCTTCTTATGATATAACTGTCCAAAATAATATGCATCTCCAGCAAGCATAACATCCAGTGCTCCTGCTGCTACCGCCTCTGTCTGGGCAGAATTAGGGCTTGCATGGTTATGCCTGTCTCTGTAAAATATCTTCCAGGCATTGCGATAATCCAGCTTCATAATAAAAGAAGCGCCTATCATAAGAAAGGCAGATAACCTTGCCGGGATATAATTCACAATATCATCCAGATGTGCTGCTGCTCTGCCAAAGTACAGGTATTTGTCATTTTTATAGCCTACCATGGAATCCATGGTATTGACTGCCTTATAGAAATATCCTGCCAGTGTCCCCCCCAGCATCATATAGAACATAGGTGCTGCTACACCATCTGAGAAGTTCTCTGCAATCGTCTCCACAGCCGCCTTTACAACGCCTTTTTCATCTAACCGTTCTGTATCTCTTCCTACGATCATGGATACGGCTTTTCTTCCTTCTTCCAGTCCTTCTTCTTTCAATGCATTATATACTTTCATGCTTTCGGTCTTTAATGACCTGGTTGCAAGCACTGCATAACACATTATAATCTCGGCTGCCAGTCCCAGATAAGGATGTAAAGAATAGGCAGCCATCAGGATGATCCACGGAACCATGACAGCAGTAAGTATGACCAGAATCACCAGATATCCCCCTGCTCTCAGTTCTTTTTTTTCATTATGTTCACCTTTAAGAAGCGTTTTCCTTAATATTTTCTCGTATCCACAGATATATTTACCAATGATACATGCAGGATGCCATGGCGTATGCGGATCTCCCAAAAGCAGGTCCAGCAGGAAGCCTCCTATCAGTGCATACACAGAATTTGTGATATTCATTATATTCGCTCCTTATGATAGACACTCCAGAAGCCGGCAAGCTTCTCCAACAGCGTTGTAACTTCAAATGGTTTCATCAGGAATGCGTCCATGCCTGCTGCCAATGCCTTTCTCTGATCCGTCCTGTATACGCTGGCTGTCAGGGCAACAATGGGTATTATATATGTGTCTTCTCTTCCCATTCTGCGTATCATGTCTGTTGCTTCCAAACCGTTCATCACAGGCATCCGGATATCCATCAATACCGCATCATAATAATAGCTTTCTGTTGACTGTATCCTGTTGACCGCCTCCTGTCCATTGAATACACAGTCTACCTTCATTCCTGCATTTTCCAACAAATCTCTGGTCATTTCCGCATTTAATGCATTATCCTCGCACAACAGAATCCGCTTATTTTGAAGAAGTCTGATATCTGATTCTACCGGAATGCTTCTGTCCTCTCTCTGCCCATTGCAGATCTGTCCCCTTAGCTCAACAGTGACTGTCGTTCCCATGCCAATTTGAGATACTACCTCAATAGAACCGTTCATTAACTCTATCAGGCGCTTCACCATATAGAGTCCTAACCCGGCTCCTTCTTCATTGGCATTCACCGTATTCTCTTCTTTCATAAAAGGACAGAACATTACCTTCTGGAAAGAATCACTCATACCAATTCCATTATCAGCTATGGTATAACGATTCACAATCTCCTGTGCCGACACAGACAAAGTCTCAACGCTGACCGATATCTTACCCCCATTGGGTGTAAACTTCGCCGCATTGGATATCAGATTCATCAGTATCTGTTCCAGGCGCACAGTGTCTTCCATAAAGGTGGTTCTGGTCATGTCTTCCACATTTACCTCTACCTCAATCTGTCGATCCTCGGTATAGAGCTGCAGCTGTAGTTCAATAAGCTCCTTTATTGTTTCAAATGTACATAGTTCCGGTCTGCTTTCTGTCTCATTGTTCTCCAGTCTGGTCAGTTCGAGCAGCTCGTTGATCTGATTGATCAACACACTTCCAGCCTTCTTAATTTTACATAAATAATTGTCTACAGCAATTGGATCATTTACATCCTGTAATGCAAGATCCGTCATTCCCATAATTGTGTGGATTGGTGTTCTCACACTATGGCTGATATTTGCCAGAATATCCATCTGCTGCCTGCTAAAATCCTGTAAATTCTGTTCCTTTGATACGCCCATGCCGTGTACCTCTTAATTTCTGTATTATCACTGCTGATACAGGTCTCCGAACACCTCTCTGCATATAGACTGGCAGTAAGAAAGTGAGAATGAAGGATCCTGTTTTCTCATCTCATTCTGCACAGCCAATTCTTCTGTATAATCTTTTAACCTGTACGTTGTAATCTGTCCTGTTCCTGATACATTATGTGTAACCAGTGGTTCAACTCCATAACTACTGATATAAGGTCTGTTCTGCTCATCCATTTCAATGGTAACCTGTGCCATCGCACCTACCATACGTGCAGCTGTTCCCTGACCTGTTCCGCTGGTGGCATTAATAAAATTTCCAAGAGAATAATATACAAGCACCTCTTTGCCGGAAGCCGACTGAATCCAGGTAACAGGTTCTATCACATGCGGATGTGTACCTATGATCAGATCTGCTCCCTGATCTGCCAGGAATTGTGCCTTCTGCTGCTGGTCTTTGGATTCCTGAAGCTTATATTCTGTACCCCAGTGAGGACATACAACGATAAAATCTGCCGCTTCTTTTGCCTTTTGCATATCCGTCCTGATTTTATCTTCATTCCAGATATCTACTGCATAGGGCATATCTTTGGGCAATGATATACCGTTTGTTCCATACGTATAGTTCAATATTGCAATTCGGATTCCATTTACTTCTGTTACATATACCGTATCTGCCTCTTCCTTCGTCTCATGGATTCCAAGGACTGCTATCTGCGGATACTTTTCTTTCCAGAAATGAATGCAGTTAAGTAGTCCTTTTCTGCCTTTATCCAATGCATGATTGGTCGCATGAAGAACTACATCGAACCCTGCATTGACCAGACTGTCTCCTACTTCGTATGCTCCGTTGAAGCTTGGATATCCTGACAATCCCAGTTCACGTCCTCCAAGAATTACTTCCTGGTTTACCAGCGCAAGATCTGCTGCCTCTATCTCATCCCTGACCTGTGCAAACAGATGATCATATTGCCAAGTTTCATCGGGCATTTGTCCACTTTGCGCCACCTTCTCATGAAGCAATACATCTCCTACCATGACCAGATCTACCTTTTGCTTCTCTTCCTCAACATATGCTTCCGTACTCGATTCTTCCAGAGTCTGCTCCGGTTGCTGTGACATTGGGAGCTGCTCTGTGCTTTCCAGTGTAGTAACCGCTTCTGTACTCTGGTTCATGGTTGACGCAGCTACTGCCTCATGACTTCCACATCCAACATTCAGCAAAGCCGCAAGCATCAGAATAATAATTTTAATTCCTTTATCTTTCCACATTATATCTATTTTCCTCATATTAATCAAGAACCACATACACCACTAGATAATACGCTTCTTTAACCATTTGCCACTTAGGAATCTGCTTACGAAAATGGCAGAGCGGATCGTCCAGTCAGCAAACATACCAATCCATACAGCCATCGGTCCAAAATGGAAGGCTTTGACCAGGAATATACAAAGTGCCACACGACAGCACCACATGGTTATCGTAGATGTGATCATGGAAAATCTCACATCCCCCGCTGCTCTCAGTCCATATGCAATTACAAAAGAACAGGTCCATACCAGCGGTTTTGCAATTGTAATCGCTGTAACCATTTCAAAACACATATCTGCACTTACCTGTTCCATTCCTGCAAGCCAGGTTACAGGTCTGGTTATTGCAAGTACCAGTATACAGGATACGATAATTCCAATCTCTGCAATACCGGTCAGCTTCACAATATAATATCTGGCTTCTTCATTTCGTCCGGCTCCAATGCATTGTCCTACTACTGTCATTAAGCCGATACCAACACCAATACCAAAGATACCGTTTACATTCTCCATAATATTGGTCATAGCCTGTGCTGCAATCGCTGCGGTTCCCATCGTTGAAACTGTGGACTGAATCGCCAGCTTGCCAAACTGGAACATACCATTCTCAATACCGGAAGGAATACCGATTGCCATGATTTTAAGAATCAGCGGCATATCAGGTCTGATCTTATGATATTCATTCACCACAATATCCTGTTTGGGTTTTCTCAGGCACCAGTAGATTACCACCGTACAGAAAATTCTGGACAAAAGTGTGGAAAAGGCAGCTCCCGCTACTCCCCAATGGCATACATATATAAAGATTGCATTACCGAAAATATTAAGACAATTGGAGATTACGGATATCTTCATGGGGAACTTGGAATCACCACTGGCCCTGTAGAAAGCAGCTCCTGCATTGAACAAAGCAAGAAATGGATAAGATATAACTGTAATAAGAAAGTAAATCAGGGAATTATCCATGACTTCCTGCTCTACACTTCCAAAGATAAGCCACAACAGATTCTCCCTTCCTATCAGACAAATAATCATTAATCCAAGCGAAATGGCAAGTACTGTAAGCACCACCTGTTTAGCTGCTTTATTCGCTGCCTGCTTATTACCACTTCCCAGATACTGCGAACAGATAATTGCAGCACCCGCTGCCATAGCGGCAAATATCTGAATGACTAGATTATTGAGGGAATCTACCAATGATACCGCTGATATTGCCTCGCTGCCTACCGTGCTGACCATCATTGTATCCGCCATCCCATGAAAGAATTCAATAGCTGCTCAATGATAATAGGAAAAAGCAGCGTAAACAGCGCTTTATTATCAAAAATCAGATTTTTCCAATCTATTTTTTCTTTGTCGTACAACTTCATTTTCATAATACCCCTTTATATCTTGTATCTTTTCTGTATACAGTATAAAATAAATATGCTAAAATGTAAAATTGTGTTTTATAAATCTTGCGAAAATATTTAAAGGAGCATCATTACAATGAACATTATTATTGCCGGCTGTGGTAAAGTCGGTTCAGCACTTGCACAACAATTAAACGATGAAGGTCATAACATCACCATGATCGATATAAATCCGGAGCGATTACAGCCAGCCCTGTCAGCATTGGACATTCAGGGTCTGGTCGGTAACTCCACAAGCTTCGTAACACAGCAGGAATCAGGTATTGAAGAAGCAGATCTCTTCATTGCCGTAACAGGCAAGGATGAGATCAATCTGTTAAGCTGTCTGATTGCCAAGAAAGCCAGCAACTGTCAGACGATTGCCCGTGTACGTAATCCCGAATATTCCAAAGAAATTACCTATTTAAAGCAATGCATGGGTATGTCTATGGCAATTAATCCTGAATTGGCTTCTGCAAAGGAAATTGCACACCTGATCCAGGTTCCCGATGCAATGGAGATTGATTCCTTTGCCAAGGGCAAGGTAGACTTACTTCGTGTTGCAATTTCCCAGAACTCCCCTCTTCATAATATGAAAGTACAGGAATTCTCCAAACACTTCAATCATGAAATCCTGATCTGTATACTGGTTCATGAGCATCAGGTAAGTATTCCTAACGGTGAAACAATCCTTCAGGCAGGAGATACGATATCTGTTATCATCCCCAAGGATAAGATCCGTGATTTCTATAAGGCAACCAAGCTCTCCACCCTAAAAGAGATCAAAGATGTCATCATAGCAGGTGGAGGTACAATATCCTATTATTTATCCACCCTTCTGCTCTCTTCCGGTATCCATGTTAAGATTCTGGAAAAAGACAAGGACAGATGTGATTTTTTAAGCGTTGCTTTGCCTGACGCTACTGTAATATATGCAGATGCTACAGACCACTCTATCCTGCAGGAAGAAGGTCTTGCTAATACAGATGCTTTCGTTGCCCTTACGAACATGGATGAAGAGAACGTTTTTTTATCATTATATGCCAAAAAGCTCTCTCCCCGCTGTAAGAAGATTACGAAGATCAACCGTCTGACTCTGAATGATATCATTGATGATCTGTCCGTAGGAAGTATCATCTCTCCGAAACATATTACCGCCGAATACATTCTGCAATATGTACGAAGTCTAAGCAATTCTTATGGCAGTAATGTAGAAGCTCTCTACCGCCTTATGGATAACCAGGTAGAAGCTTTGGAATTCCATGTAGCGGAGAACAGTGCCGTAACAGATATTCCACTTATTGACCTGGAACTAAAGCAAAATCTGCTAATCTGCTGTATCGTCAGAGGGAATCAGATTATTACCCCTTCCGGCCGCGATACGATTCAGTTAGATGATACTGTTATTGTTGTTACCACTCACAAAGGACTTCAGGATATCTCAGATATACTGAAAAATGCCGGAAGATAGGAGTTTACCATGAATTTTCGATTGATTAATTCCATTCTCAGCCGTGTCATCATGCTGCAGGGCATACTGCTGCTTCCTTCCTGCCTGGTGGGAATTCTATACCATGAATGGCATGATGTACTGGTATATCTGATTGTTTCCATTTGCTGTACTTTATTTGGATTGCTTCTGTATCAGGTTAAGCCTAAGAGTTCAACCTTTTATGCCCGTGAGGGATTCGTTGCCGTGTCATTAAGCTGGATCATCATGAGTGTGATCGGCGCTATGCCATTTTATTTCAGCAGTGATATTCCAGACTTTACTGATGCACTCTTTGAAATCATATCCGGATTTACCACAACCGGATCCAGTATATTACTTGATGTAGAGGCTTTATCCCACGCTAATCTGTTCTGGCGGAGTTTCAGCCACTGGATAGGCGGTATGGGGGTTTTGGTATTTATCTTGGCCATTCTGCCTATGTCCGGCGGTTCAACCATGAATCTGATGAAAGCAGAAAGCCCAGGGCCTTCTGTTGGCAAGCTTGTTCCAAGAATCCAGCAGACTGCTTTCCTTTTATATGCAATTTATTTTGCCATGACCATTATTGAACTGATTCTGTTATTATGTGGAAGCATGAGACCTTTTGATGCATTATGCCTTACACTGGGTACTGCTGGTACTGGAGGTTTTGGAATCAGAAATGACAGCCTTGCCAGTTATTCTACATATTCACAGATTGTTGTTACTGTTTTTATGTTCCTTTTCGGTGTGAATTTTACATTTTATTATTTTATTTTAATAAATAAGGTAAAAGATGCACTTCACATGGAAGAAGTCAGAGGATATTTCATTCTCTTTGCTGCTGCCTCCGTTGCAATTGCAGTGAATCTGTGCCTTACCGATACACCGGGATTCTGGCACAATCTCCAGCAATCCGCATTTCAGGTCGCATCTGTCATGACAACTACAGGTTATGCCACTGCGGACTTTAACCTTTGGCCGACTTTTTCCAAAGTGGTACTGGTCGGATTAATGTTCATTGGTGCCTGTGCGGGTTCAACCGGAGGTGGAATCAAGGTCTCCCGTATCCTGATCTATGTAAAACAGGTTCGTAAAGAACTCATGCAGCAGATTCATCCAAGACAGATCAGTGTGACGAAACTGGATGGAAAAGGAATTGAACACACTACGATACGTTCCTGTAATGTGTTTCTGATGACTTATGGTGTAGTATTTATCGTGTCTATTCTTCTTATCAGTCTGGATGGATTTGACTTTACCACAACCTTTACCTCCGTTGCTGCTACACTCAATAATATTGGTCCTGGTCTGGATATGGTAGGTCCTACTGGTAATTTTGCATCCTTCTCTGTCTTTTCCAAGTATATCCTGATGTTTGATATGCTTGCGGGCAGACTGGAAATCTTACCTATGTTAATACTCTTCCATCCTGCTACCTGGAAGAAATAATAAAAGAAAGAGGATGAGTGTCCTCTTTCTTTTATTATTTCTTCGACTTATTCCATACGATTCAATTTCTTTCTGCTCTTCTCCTGATACATGATCTCATCTGCTTCTTTTACGTATTCATCCAGATTCCTGTCTGCAGTCCAGTCTGTCCTGATACAGCCAATACTGAAAGAAAGCTCAAACGGAAGGTTCTTCTGTTCTGCCTGCGCCTGTATTTCATTCTGAATCTTATGGATCAGACCTTCTGCCTTTTCCTCAGGAATGATCTGATTCATAATCAGGAATTCATCTCCACCCATTCTAATGGGGATTGACGGTTCCGGTATATTATGAAGGATTGCACTTGCAATTAATTTAATGGCCTCATCTCCGTATTCATGTCCATAATGGTCATTAATATGCTTTAATTTATCCATATCCGCAAACATGATCAGCAGATTCTCTTCTTTTTTCTTCTTCTCTTCAAAATAACGGCAGGCAATCTGCTGGTAGCCCAAACGATTGTACAGGCCAGTCATTGTATCTCTGACACTTAACTCCGTCAGCGCATGATTCATATATTCCAGCTTCTCTTTCTCATGCAGATTTTCCATTGCAGAGATCAATACATTCAACACTCTAAAAAGATATTGCTTCTCCATAAGATAAACTGCATTACGTATTACAAAGAAACCAACCGTCCGACTTCTGAAATGAATCGGCATGAATAGCATATCTGTGCCGCCTTTATCATAATCAAACATAGGGAACAGTCCTGATATCTGATTATTGTATGCCATAATCTTACCATCCACATATGCAAATTCCACATTCATTTTCTCAGGGTATCCATGTATATGGAATTCTTCATCCTGAATAATATGAAAATCATATAATTCTTTCTTTTTCTTAAAATCATTGATATGATCGTCCAATACCAGATACATGGCATCACACTTCATAGCTGGAATACATTCGGGAATCCATCTTGACATTTCTTTCACAGTCTTGCAATTCATCAGTTCATATTCCAGTGTCAGTACCTGTTCTTCAAATTCAGTTGTCTCTATATCATATATGATCTGACCTTTTGCATGTGTAGCATGGTCTACCTCAGTATCTGACTTACAGCCACAGCTGTCCCAGAATATACATTCTGTCGATGTGTAGTTAAATTTATCTACATGTTCACCATTCCAGATGCGAAGCAAAATATCTGCGCAACGATACCCCACTTCCTCTCGTATATGTCCGATTGTGGTAATCTTAGGTACATAGTACGCTGCCTTATCGAAATTATCAAAGCCTGTTACATAGAAATCCTGTGGTACCCTCAGACCGTGATTGGCAGCTGCCTCACACACACCGACTGCGATATTATCACTGGCACATATAATAGCCTCTGGCATATATCCGTCAGAAAGCTTGTACAAATACTCAAATCCATGTACTCCGCATTGATATGCATAACTTTCATAGTAAAAATCCTGTTCCTGATAGGCAATCCCATGACTGCGCATATAATCTTTCAAGCCAGCTACACGCACCTGATTCTCATAATTATTGGGTGGCCCCATAATGAACCAGAATCTTCCACATCCATGTTTCTCATGAAGATGTGCTATCATTTTCTGTATGGATGCATAATTATCAATACCAACATAGTAGAAATCTTCTATTTCCTTGGCAATGGAAATAACAGGCTTCCCGGTCTTCTTTGCTGCCTCTATGATACGCTTGCTCACATCAGGATATCTTATATTATTGGTATCAAGTATGATTCCATCGAAATCTGATAAATTGGGCAGAGAATAAATATTATACTCGCCGATATTATAATCGTCATCCAAACTCCAGTCTCCTGAACTGTTAAAAATGTAGAGATTTACGTCTTCTCCGGTTTCCTTGATTCTCTGAAGGATCCCCGCAGGCCATGCATAAGTAAAAAAACGCTTCCACCCATCCATAATTAATGCTATCTTTTTCATAGGCTCTCCATTTCTTATAAATATTCCCATATTTCTTCTGGTCTTCCTATCAAGGATTGTGCGCCATGCCCAATAAGAAATTCCCTGTCACGAAATCCCCACAACACAGAAATACACGGCATTCCCACATTCCTGGCTGTCATAATATCCACATCAGAATCTCCTACATAGACTGCTTCATTAACACTTCTCCCAAGCTCCTGTAATGCGGTAAGGACAGTGTCCGGCGCAGGTTTTCTTGATACACCTTCACGCTCACCTATTGCAACGGATATCAATTCATCAAAATAGCGCTTCTGTAATTCTTTTACGGCAGAATCAATTTTATTTGAAACAATAGCAACCGCATAGCCCCGATTCTTCAACTGGGCAAGCATCTCCATAATTCCATCATATGCACGGGTTTTATCATTACAGTGCTTCCCATAATATTCTTTGAAGCAGGCAAATACTTCTTCAAACCGGGGATTATCTTCTCCCTTTGGTACTGCCCGGATCATAAGCATACGAACACCGTTTCCTACAAATCTCCTTACTTCGTCTATTGTCCGAAGTGGCATATGAAAGCTTTGCAATGCATAATTCGTTGCATCTGCAAGATCCTCTAACGTATTCAATAATGTACCATCCAAATCAAAAATAACTGTATTATATTTTGAACTCATATCTTTTTCTTCCTTTTTAAACACTCAATTTAGAAACTGCTGATATAACGCAACGTGATCGTAGATACATCGCCAACTGCTTGTAGAATGTGCTGTTACACACAAGTATCCATTACCGGACTGGTCCAGTGCATAGCTTGCCGCACAGTTACCGGATTGTACGACATATCCTGTCTTGGCGCATAATACTTCTCCCCCACAATCTTTATCTTCAATTCTGCGGAGAAACCAGTTAGACAACAGAATCCCCTCAGGATGCTGTGTTGTAATAGAAGTATTATAGGTATGTGCCGACATTACTTCTCTGCATATTGGATTATCCATGGCAGCCTTTAAAATAATTGCCATATCATACACACTGCAATAATGGTTCTCATCATATAATCCCACGCAATTGGTCATATGTGCTGTGTCTGATAATCCCAGCTCGTCCAGCTTCTCATTCATCATATCCACAAAAGCCTCATGAGAACCTGCCACATAGGAAGCCAGTCCTACCGCCGCATCTGCTCCTGATGGAAGAATCGTTCCATAGAACAGATCCCTGACCGTTACCTTCTCATCCACATCAAATCCGGCATTACTGCAATCGTGGGAAAAGCTGTAATCTGTCTCAGCTAATGTAATCGTATACGTATCATCCAGATTCTCTACATGTTCTGCCGCAACAAGAACCGTCAATACCTTCGTCATAGATGCCGGGCTGATTCTTGCGTAAGCATCTCTCTGCGCCAGAATGTTCCCTGTCTTTTCCTCAATAATGATTGCATTGGCACTCACAACCTCTCCATTCACTGCTGTTGTGTTCTCTGTAGACTGTGTCACAAAAGGGTCATATGACGGCTCTTCTGCCACATCCGTATATTCCACACTGCCCTCTTCTGTCTGACTGCCATCTGTCTGAGACACATCTTCCTGTATCTGTACCTGTGCTGCCTCCTGATTCTGTTCCGGTCTGTTCTTTCCATGGCGAACTATTGCCGATCCACCTATCCCTATAACAACAACCGCACATACAGCCCCGCCTATAATGGGCAGATATTTACGAAACCGTTCCCTCTGCTGCATCTGCCTTTCTTTCTCACGTTTCATTTCTTCTATTTTCTGTGCACGCCGGCTGCTTCGTGCATGCTCATCTTCTTCAAACTGATTATCCATTCTTATATATCCAGTACCTTTCTATTTCACGTATCTTCTATTCTACCATTTTTTCATATTCTCCACAATAAAAAAGCCATAATAAGAAGCAATATTAGTAACACTTCTTTATTATGGCGTTTGTATTTTTGTATAAAACGCATGAAAATGCAGAAATTATATCATTTCTTTTATCAAAAAATCCATATAACATTTTGGATTCAATCTGTTATAATGTAGGTCGAACGAAGATATAGAAAGGTCGAATGAACCATGAGTATTGAACATAAAAATATGCAAATGTCAGAAGCTTTTATTACCAGCATTTTTCTTGCATTATCCGGCGGTTTTCAGGATGCCTATACATATTTTACAAGAGATGGCGTTTTCTCAAATGCCCAGACAGGTAATGTCGTATTGATGAGCCAGCATTTTATGATGAAAGAATGGTCTAAAGGCTTTCATTATCTCTTACCTCTATTTGCCTTTGCAGCAGGTGTTTTCGCTGCTGAACAGATTCAAAGTAAATTTCGTTATGCGAAAAAGCTCCACTGGCGTCAGGGAATACTATTATTTGAAATTCTTATTTTGTTTCTTGTCGGTTTTATTCCTTCTTCTCTTAATGTGGCAGCTACAACCTTGGTATCCTTTGCCTGTGCCATGCAGGTTCAGACTTTCCGCAAGGTCAGCGGCTATTCCTACGCCAGCACCATGTGTATTGGCAACCTTCGCAGTGGTACCGCAGCCCTGTCTGTTTATTTCAGAGAACATAAAAAGGACCAGCTGCGCCAGTCCTTATATTACTTTGGTATTATTCTGTTCTTTGCCATCGGTGCCGGTATCGGAGGTAATCTGTCCGCCCATTACGGACTCCATACAATCTGGATCTCTGATGGACTGTTATGTGTCAGCTTCGTACTGATGTTTATTGAGCGTCTTGGTTAAGCTTTTCTAGCAACACCGCCGTCCCTAGTACAGCATTAAATAAATAACTAGTCAAATATCATGTATGGTGCTATACTTATAATATCAACGGAAATGAGGTATCAGTATGGCACACGCACAATCTATTACACTTACAAATGAAGAAGTTTTGTACCTTCAGTCACTCACTCGTCAGCGTACAATTCAAGCGCAGGTAGTTGACCGCGCTAAAATGCTTCTTTATAAAGCACAGGGAGCATCGAATAGCGATATTGCTGAACGTTTAGATGTAAATATAAACACCGTTAAACTCTGTCTTTCCAAGTTCAGGGAAGGCGGTGTACAGCGTGCTCTGTTCGATGACAAACGCAAAGGACGACCTGTTGAAATCACAGATGACGCTATTGCATGGATCATCAGCATTGCTTGCCAGCGTCCTGCCGATCTTGGCTACGCACAGGAACTTTGGACTTTAAAAAATCTTCATCAGTACATCCAAAATCACGCAGAAGAGGCTGGATATTCAAGGCTTACAACTATCACAAAACCAATGGTACAGAAGATACTGAACCAATCCGAAATTAAGCCGTTCAAAATCAAGTATTACTGTGAAAAACGGGATCCTGATTTTGAAACTAAGATGCATGATGTCCTTGTTGTTTACAAACAGGTTGAAATGCAGTTTGACGAAAACGGAGACATCATAGTTTCAACTGATAGTCCAATGATTCATACCATTTCCTGCGATGAAAAGCCGGGAATACAGGCTATTGCAACAACAAGTGATGACCTCCGTCCGACGGAAGGAAACGGCTGTGTATATCGTGACTATGAATATAAACGCCTTGGCACAATGTCTTTAATTGCCGGAATTGATCTTCTCACAGGAATAGCTATTCCTGTTGTAAGTGAAACTCACAAAAGTTCCGATTTCATCTGTCTTCTGAAGAAACTTGATGAAATGTATCCGGAAGGGGATGTTATCAGGATTATCTGTGACAACCATTCTGCACACAAATCAAAGGAAGTGCAGAATTATCTGGCTACAAAGCCAGAAGGACGTTACGTATTTGTGTTTACACCAAAGCATGCATCCTGGCTCAACCTGATTGAATGTTTCTTCAGCAAAATGACAAAACAGATGTTGAAAGGAATACGAGTCAAATCAAAGCAGGAACTGGCGGACAGAATCTATCAATATTTCGATGAAATCAATAAAGAGCCTGTGGTATTTCATTGGACATATAAACTTGATGAAATATCCGAAGAAGAAGCTAACCCCAATATGGCCAGTTAATTATTATTCAATCTACTAGTGTACTGTATCACTGACATTTCGCCAAATAACTTGTATAAGTTTTCATCTGCTGCGTTGTCGTCAATCGACGTAGCCACCGCTACGCCTCATTCCTCCGCCTTGCAGACTGAAAATTTATCCTGCGTTATTTAGCTGAAAGTCAATGATACAGTACACTAGAACCCTTTTTGAAACATTACGTGTTCCTTCATCAGCTCCTGGTATAGCTGCTCCACGCTCCAGAATACATTATGCGGTGTCAGTATCGCTTTCAGCCCGATAGGTGCAGCTCCTGTCTGTTTATAGGCAGCCAGGAATGCATCCACCCCATCTGAGTCTATCCCGGAGAATACCAACATCTCACCAGAGAGCGCACCCTTAACAGAAGCCCCCGGTTCTTTGTTAAATCCAGCAATTCCCGCAAGATACCCAAGCTTCTGATTATATTCTCCACCAGTCACCTTTCTCTGCCGAATCCCCAGCTTGCGGCACACAATTCCTACCGCTTGCTCCTTCTCCTTCGAAAGCCGAAAACATAAAACTGTCTGCCCCATATAAGAACTCTCCTCTCTTAATTCTCGTTACTTCAACAGCATTCTATCATTGGTCAGCTTCTTGCGGCTGTTCTCGTGATAGCATTCGAGCAGATCTTCCACTGTCATTTTGGCGCGTTCTTCACCGGAAATATCGAAAATAATCTTACCGTCATCCATCATAATGGTTCGATTGCCAAGTGTCAGTGCCGCCTGCATATCATGCGTAATCATCATCGTTGTTATGCGACCTTCTGATACGATTCTGGTCGTGATGTCCAATACTTTCTGGGCTGTAGCTGGATCAAGCGCCGCTGTATGTTCATCCAGAAGCAGCAGCTTGGGCTGAGATATGGTAGACATCAATAAGGACACCGCCTGCCGTTGTCCACCTGACAGCTGCCCTACCTTTGCTTTCATTCTTGATTCCAGCCCCAGATCCAGCTGCTTTAACAGCTCGGTGAAATACTCTCTATCCTGCTTGTTCACTGCGAAGAAACTCTTCCCTGCTTTTCTCGAATAAGCCAGTGCCAGATTCTCTTCGATTGTCATATTAGGGGCAGTTCCCTTCATCGTATCCTGAAAAAGCCGTCCAATATCATATGCCCGCTTGTATTCCTTCATATTTGTAATATTCTTGGAATCCAGTCTGATTGTTCCCTCATCCACGGAAAATACACCGCTGATTGCATTAAAAAGTGTAGACTTACCTGCGCCGTTAGATCCTACTATTGTTACGAAATCACCTGCATTCAAATGCAGATCGACTCCATTCAATGCCTTTTTCTCATTGGGAGTTCCCGGATAGAAAGTCTTTCTGATTCCCTGTAATTCTAACATCTGGATGCACCTCCCTTATGTTTGCGACTGCCTAATTTCTTCTGTAATGTTGGTATTGCAAGAGCAATGATAACAATAACTGCCGAGATGAGTTTCAGACTATACGCCGGAAACAGATCTACTTTCAAAGCCGCTGCAATAAACATTCTGTATAAACAAGAGCCGACAACTGCTGAAATCAGTCCAACTGTCACTCCATGTCTGCCCATGATAGTCTCTCCGATAATAACCGAAGCCAGACCTACTACCACCATACCACTACCATAACCTACATCAAAGAAAGACATTGACTGACCTATTACTGCCCCTGAAAGAGCCACACATGCGTTACCAATCGCAAGTCCGGCACATTTATACACATCCGCATTGATGGAAGAAGAACGAACCATATCTTCATTATCTCCAGTTGCACGAATGGCAAGTCCTTTTCTGGTCTTGAAAAAGACAGCAAGAACTGCAACTACAATGACACACAAAATAAAAGGAATGATAATTTTACACAGATCTCTTGAAAGTCCTGTCGCATCCTGTAACAGATTGAATAAAGACACTGCAACTGCTGAAGACACGTTGGATTTACCACCTGTAATAATCAGATTCACTGTATAAAGACCATTCATTGTAAGAATACCCGCTAGAATAGGATGAATCTTGACCTTAGTCTGCAACAATCCTGTAAAACAGCCTGCTGCAGCTCCTGCTAAACAAGCAACCAGAAGTGCCAGGAATGGATGCCCTGCTACTGTCAGAACGATTGAAACTGCCATACCCAGTCCAAAGCTTCCATCTACCGTCAGATCCGGCATATTCAAAATACGAAATGTAATATATACGCCCAGTGCAAGAATAGCATACCCCAATCCTTCCTGCAGAGAATTAAATAATAACAATCCCATTCTCTTTTTCCTCCTATCGTGCGTTCGCCTTTGCAATATATGCTCTGATTACATCACAGGATGCAGCAAAAGCCTTTTGCTCCTGTTCATTTAATGACAGCTCTATGATCTCTTCTACGCCGCCTTTACCAATTATAGCCGGAACACCTGCCATAATACCATTCTGACCATATTCTCCCTCTAACAGAGCCGATACCGGAAGAATTCTCTTTTCATCATGTAATACAGCCTTGCAGACCATTGCCAGTGCTGCACCAATGCCAAATTCTGTTGAGCCTTTTCCAATTACGATCTCCATACCCAGCTGATGTGTACGTTCCAATAATATATCGTAAGTTACTTTTCCAAAGATCTGTGGCTTTTCCTGCTGTAGCTGCGCTAATGGTTTGCCCATAAAGGTAATCTGCGACATGGCTACCATGGAGGAATCGCCATGCTCGCCCATTGCAAAACATTCTATGGAATTAACTGACACGCCTGTCAGTTGATGAAGTGTCAAACGTAATCTGGCTGTATCCAGTAATGTTCCTGTTCCAAATATCCTGTTCTTTGGCAGTTTCATATGTTCTCTTGCATAATTCACAACCACATCACAGGGGTTGGATATGGATATGAAATACCCGTCAAAAGCCGTCTGATTCAGTCTGGCAGTAACATCCTTCATGATGTCTATCGTTACATCAAGCATATCCAGTCTGGTCTGTCCGGGTTTTCTGGACACTCCCACTGCATTCACAATGATATCAGCATCATCACAATCCTGATAACTGCCTTCACGTACAATGGGCATCCGGTCCATGAACACTGTCGCATCTGCTACATCCTTCGCCTGTGCGTCAGCTTTGCCTTCTACAATATCAATCAATACGATTTCACGGCATATTCCCAGTCTTGCAAGATTGAGTGCACACATACTTCCCACATGACCTGCTCCCAGAATTACGACCTTTGCCATATCCATCACCATATCCTTCCCTGTTATTTTTTACTCACCAAGAAGCTGAAACTCTTCCTGTTTATCCTGTGGAATCTCGATGCCTAACTGTTTTGCAGTTGCCACATTGATCATCTTGGCATACTGGGCAATCTGCTCTACAGGTGTATCTGCTACTGTTGCTCCATTGACGATTCTCTCTATCATCTCACCAGTCTGTACACCAAGGACATCATAATCAATACCAACTGTTGCGAAACCGCCGTCATTTACCATGGAATCCGCGCCGCAGTAGATAGGCTTACCTGCATCATTGGCTACCTGTAAATATGCTGCCATCGCAGAAGCTACTGTATTATCATTTGGTGTAAAGAAAGCATCTACATCATTGACTAAAGATGCTGCTGCCTGCTGTACATCAGCTGTTCCTGTAACAGTAGCCTCCTTATATGCAATACCATGTTCATCACAGTATTTCTTAGCACGCTCAATACCTGTTACAGAGTTAATCTCACTTGTATTATACACGAATCCAAATGTTTTGGCATCCGGTGTCAATTCTGCTGCCAGTTCAAAGATATCCTCGATTGCGATAGAATTGGATACGCCTGTAATATTCTTATCTGTCTTATCAAAAGATTCTACTAATCCAGCTTCTACAGGATTGCTGACTGCTGAGAAAACTATCGTTACATCAGAAGTTGCTGCCGCTGCTGCCTGTGCTGTAGGTGTTGCGATTGGAACCAGAATATCACATCCGTCATCAATCATACCATTGATAATTGTTGGTAACATTGTCTGATCTCCTGATGCATTCTTATACTCGATTTCTACTTTACCTTCATTTACAAGAGGCTGTAATGTCTCCTGAATTTTGGCATTGATCTGATTCAGAGACGGATGGTCAATATGCTGAATAATTCCTACTTTATAAACCTTATCATCCTTGTTTACTACTGTTCCATTATCATCGCTCTGTGAACTTGTAGTTGATTCCTGTACTGTCTGCGTTGTCTCTTCACTTGCTGTTGTGCTGGCGCTGCCGCATCCGGCTAACATGGCAGCTGCCATAATTGTACTCATTGCTACGCCCATTACCTTGCTCATTACTGTCTTTTTCATAATCATATTCCCTCCTTGATAATTAAAAAAGTCCTCAGTTCGTCTCATCTAACGAACTAAGGACAAATCTACAAAAATAAATCTGCGGTACCACCTTATTTGACTCTTATCAAGTCCACTCAACACAATGCCATCACATTGTCAGCCTATAACGCAGGCATTACGTCTTGGATACTAGAATCTACCGTTCCCCTCGCCCTCAGCAGCCCATACAACAGCGCATTTCCTGTCAGCTTCCACCACTCTGACTCTCTGTAAGGAATGTATTCCGTGCCTCTTCTGCATCAAAGGTTTCTCTTTGAAAATCATTATAATGAATGCATACTTTATTGTCAACTGTTAATTTTTATATTCACTGATATCCATAAAAGTAACCAGCATTACATATGTATCATAGTTTTGATTTATTTCTTTGCTGCATACATTTTATCTCCTAATCTCAAAGCACCTACAATGTTCTTTATAATGTACTGATTACGCCCTTTCTTCTTGGCTTCATACAAAGCAGCATCTGCAGTGTCCAGCAATACCTGGTAATCCGATCCTTTCTGTGTACAATAGGCTGCACCTATACTGGCAGTAACCTCTATACATTTATCTGCGCTGGTATAGATACAATGGAGCTTATCCACTGTCCATTCTAACTTGCTTTTCAATGTATCATAAGGAATATCTTTCACAAATACGCAGAACTCATCGCCGCCAAATCGTGCCACAAGATCATAATTTGCAAAAATAATCTGCAATTTCTGAGCCATGTCACATATTACATGGTCTCCCATGCTGTGTCCCATAGTATCATTAACTTCCTTAAAATAATCCATATCAATAAATATAATAGCTGTATTCATTGCCGTATTCTGTCTGAGATAGCGGATTGTCTCTGTCGCAAATGCAGATTTATTGACCAGACCAGTCATACGGTCTGTCCTGTTCTCCTGCTCCAGTTGCTTGCGTACCTTAGTCTCACGATCCACATCTTCTATCTTACCCACAATAGATACCAGCCGCTGTTGTGTATCATACAGCGGAAAACCGGTAACTGCGCACCATAGAAATTCTCCATCACTCTTCTGCATTCTCACGACAATTCTGCCAGAACGCCCCTGTTTTGTAATTCTGTCATACAACAGGCGTACCTGCGGTTCATCCTCTGATACCACATGCCATATTTTCATTAATATCTGTGCATCCAGATTCTTACTCTGCTTTGGAATTCTCCAGCCAAATTTCTCATATACACGATCTGATATAATGTCAGAAGCTTCACAGATGCCTATTTCATACATCATCTCGTCAGAATTATCCAGCACAAGCTGATATCTCTTCTGCTGTAAAAGAAGTCTCTGTTCCTCTTCCTTCTGTAATCGGTGTTCCCTTTGTTTAAACAGCATCACTTCGTAATAAACACTGCCTGTTATCACTCCAAATATACATAGCAGCATACATTCCTTCCAATATTGCTGCCATACATTCGGTGTATACCATATCCACCCTGCAATCCCCAATACAATTATCATTCCAAGCAGGCAACCATGTTTGAACCCTTTCATATAACCCCCCTATTACACTTTCCTGATGGCATGACTTTATGCGCATAGTTATTATTCATAGATAATAGTATACATTAAATTGTCAGAATATTCAAACTTTTTGTAATATTTTTACATCAATAATAGCATTGTAAACTGCATTTTGTTCCGAAGAGTTCTTTCTTCATCTGTTTCTGAAATATCTCCTGCGTCTGAGATACTTCCAATATAGAGAGAGCTTTTCTGACTGCTTTGATATCGGCTGCCATAGCTTCCGGGCTTTTCCCTCTTCCTACGATCTTCAAATGTGATACTCCTGCTCTTTGCAGCGCCCACAAAGCACATAGACCGCAGCCGGTATCTCCGATACACTCCTGAATATCACTCTCCTGTTGCTGTTTGACAGGTAAGCTCCCTTCTTTTACAGGTGCAATCCGATAGGGAAGCTGGCATATATGAACCATTTCATCACAGTGAAGAGAATTGCAGAATCCCCCCGTAAAGTGACACATCTCATTCATCAGAAACGCTTCATATTCCATGTCCTTTTCCTCAAAAGCTCCTATCATGGATTCCATATCCTCTATTGAATTCTTCCTGTGGAAAATAATTCTTTTACATTGTGGAGAACCTGCATTCTGTCCACATATCTCTCCTATCATCCTTATCGCAGGTTCATTCCATTCTCCGATTTCTCCACTCATATGGATATAACAGGGAATTCTACGTTCCCTCAGATACAATACCAACCCGATATCTGCAATAATGTAATCCCGAAATCCCAGCTCCATCAGCCTGAGTATGGTATCTCCTATCCATTTCAGTTGTTCTTCCGTATAATACAGTGCATTTAATGTAATTGCCACCGGAACACGCATATCCTTCATCATATTTGCCAACAGCTTCATATCTTCCCACACATTGACCTGCACATGATAATACATCACTTCTCTACGATTCAGCGGCATCAGATTGCCAAACTTCTGATTCCAGTCAAACGGCACATATCCACAGAAAATTTCATCTGCTCCGGCTTGTACAAGCATTTCATAATCTTCCACTGAGCCCATGCCTGCCGTAATTTTCATCTTTTCACCATCCCTTTACAGATTCCACACAATCCGGTCTACTCCTTGTCTGATATATTGTGCAAGCAGCTCCTGCGTTATCCCTTCATCCAATGCAAAAAGGGAATTATATCTGCCTACCAGGTTCAAATGCCGGGGATAAAGACAGACGTAATCCTTACAATACTGAGGACACTCTGTCACAAAATGCTGCCTGGCTCTGTTCCCATTCCTGCACAATGCATAAAGAGGACAATATTGTGATGTATTGGTCTGATACATTGGCAGATGCAATGTCTTATATGGCAAGCCCCTGGATAATTCCATTGGATAGCCACACGCCTCGTATTCTGCCCTTTGAACACCTTTCTCCTGAAGGTATCGTACAAACAGAGTCTGATTCAGTTGATTATCTGCCATTTGCGATAGGTTCTGCTGATATCCTGTTTTATAAACGTACCTTGGATCTTTTCGCCTCTTATTGAGCAAAAGACCAAGCACCGGCGTCAGGTATTTTTCTTTTCCTTCTAATAAAGAAAACATTCCCCAGTCATTCACAATCACTTCCATAGGGAAATCATGTGCAATGCACCACTCATATACATCCTGCAGCCAATCTTTGGTCTGCTGTATCATACTCTGCCTCAGATATGTGGTTACAAGCGTTACTTCTCTATGTTCATTATAAGCTTTATCCAACAATGCCTGTAAAGTACTCCTGTCAGGGAACAGGTTATGGCAATACTGATTACCAATATATAATCTATTACCGACACACGTGTGATTTTTCTGTTGATTCAGATATGTCTGATATGCTTCCTGGTTTTCCAGGGATTGCACCAGCTCAAGTCCGCTGGAAATGACGTTGCTTCGTATTTCTTTTATCTGACTGTGTTCCAGTCTCTCTCTTCTCCATTCTTCATAAGAATTGGCATAACAATTATCCCTGTCTGCCGGATAGCCAACCAGCTCCCGTGAAAATGTATTATCATAGCTTTCGCTTCGTAACAGAATATAGTTATAGTACTGTTTCGTAACAAACTGAAACATGTCCTTGTAAGCTGCATTTTCTATATGTAAAATCATACTCCATGCCTTACAACTGTTATCCTCAGTACACAAACAAGAGAAGGGTAATTCCTTCTCCTGTATCATAGATATGTCCTGCATATCTGCTATCTCTATTGTCTCATAATAGCCTGTGCTGCCTCTATAGCAGGAAAAGTGCAGACTCCTGCAAGGTGATGCAAGTTTGTCTGCACTTCTAAGCTCTACATATTCGGGAGAACATGCCCACAATCTGACTTCCTGTCCATTATAAAAGCAGGTAAACAGACTGCCTGGAATATCCTCCACTACGTTATCTGTGATTTTCTTCAATTCGCTTTCCATAGGAACAGCATATCAGAAATCCTGGCTTTTCGCAATGATTTCGTTATTCTACAGATGTTACCTTGTAATCCTGTTCTTCTACTGCCTTGGTCAGTTCTTCATTGGATACTTCTGCATTCAGCTTCACTACTGCTGTACCCTTTTCATGGCTTACCTGTGCTTCTGCTACCTGTGGAAGTGCTTCTAATGCCTTCTTTACTCTTGCCTCACAATGTCCACACATCATTCCTTCGATTTTCATTGTCTTTTCCATTGAATTGTCCTCCATTTGATTTATTGTTGCAGAAGCCTGATGACTTCTGTTTTTTACCTTTTTATCATGAGATGCATCATGAATCTTAACCAGATTCAGTCTGAGTGCATTCGTTACAACACAGAAGCTTGACAAGCTCATTGCTGCTGCGCCATACATCGGATTAAGCTGCCATCCAAACAGTGGAATCCAGATACCTGCTGCCAGCGGGATGCCTATTACATTATAGGCAAATGCCCAGAACAAGTTCTCATGAATATTGTGTAAGGCAGCACGGCTTAGACGGATTGCAGCCGGAACATCACTCAATCTGCTCTTCATCAGAACCACGTCTGCTGCATCAATTGCAATATCTGTTCCTGCGCCAATGGCAATACCCATATCTGCTCTGGTGAGAGCTGGTGCATCATTGATTCCATCACCAACCATGGCAACCTTACCCTGTTCCTTGAGCTTACGAATTACGCTCTCCTTACCATCCGGCAACACGCCTGCAATGACTTCATCTACACCCGCCTGTGCACCAATTGCTTTAGCAGTACGTTCATTATCACCTGTCAGCATCACCACGCGGATTCCCATATTCTGCAGTTCACGAACCGCCTGTGGGCTGTCTTCTTTGATTACATCCGCTACTGCGATAATTCCCAGAAACTGATTCTCTTTTGCAAAGAAAAGCGGTGTCTTACCATCTCCTGCCAGCTTCTCATACTGTGACTGTGCTGATTCAGGGATAGACAGCTGGCTCTTCATAAACTTGAAGCTACCACCTAAAAGCCTGCTGCCATTCAGTTTTGTCTGCACACCATTCCCTGTCAATGCTTCAAAATCTGTGACCTCTGATGCCTGCACACCTTTTTCCTTCGCATAATCTACAATTGCTCTGGCAAGTGGATGTTCACTCCTGCTCTCAAGCGCATATGCCAGTCTCAGAAGCTCTTCCTGTGAAATACCCTCTGCGGGTATCATATCTGTTACCTTTGGTTCTCCACTTGTAATTGTTCCTGTCTTATCCAGAGCAACAATCTCAACTTTGCCAGCCTCTTCCAGGGAAACTGCCGTTTTAAACATGATACCGTTCTTAGCACCTACACCATTACCGACCATAATGGCTACAGGAGTTGCCAGTCCCAATGCGCATGGACAACTGATTACCAGTACAGAAATACCTCTTGCCAATGCAAATCCAAAACTCTCACCTGCAAGAAGCCAGATCAGTGTTGTAATGACTGCAATCGTAATGACTGCCGGTACAAAAACTCCAGATACTTTATCTGCCACCTTGGCGATAGGCGCCTTAGTCGCCGCTGCATCGCTGACCATCTGAATGATCTGGGAAAGAGTTGTGTCCTCGCCTACTCTGGTCGCTTCACAACGGATATAGCCGGACTGATTCTGCGTTGCTGCTGATACCTTATCCCCTACAGCCTTATCTACCGGGATACTCTCACCAGTCAATGCTGATTCATTAACAGCACTGTTGCCCTCCAGGACAATACCATCCACCGGTATATTCTCACCAGGTCTGACAACAAAGATATCACCCTTGCTCACTTCGTCAACAGGTACTTCTACTTCTTCCCCATTTCTGATGACTACCGCAGTCTTAGGTGCCAGCTTCATCAAACCTTTAAGTGCATCTGTTGTCTTCCCCTTGGAATGTGCTTCCAACATTTTACCCACTGTAATCAATGTCAGGATCATGGCTGCCGATTCAAAATAAAACTCATGCATATACGCCATGACACCATCCATATCACCTCTGACCTGTGCGTCTGTCATAGCAAACAGTGCATACGTACTGTATACAAAAGCTGCCGTTGCCCCAAGAGCCACCAGCGTATCCATATTAGGAGCTTTATGTGCCAGGCTCTTGAATCCACTGATAAAGAATTTCTGATTGATGACCATAATCGCAATCGTAAGCAGCATCTGTATCAGCCCCATGGCTACATGATTATCCTGAAGGACTGTCGGCAGTGGCCATCCCCACATCATATGCCCCATGGAAAAATACATCAAAACCAGTAAAAATACAAGTGATGTGATGAGACGCTTCTTTAAAAGTGGTGTGTCCTTATCCTTGAGTGCTTCCTCAGCAGCTGCCATATCCATTGAACTGTGATGCTCTCTTGCAGAACTTTTCGGTGATGCTCCATATCCTGCATCTTCTACTGCCTTGATAATTGCTTCCGGTGATGCAGAACCCTCCACCCCCATTGAATTGGTCAAAAGGCTGACTGAACAACTCGTTACACCTTCTACCCTCGACACGGCTTTCTCCACACGGGCTGAGCATGCCGCACAACTCATGCCCGTTACCGTATATTGTTCCATGTATCAGTTCCTCCGTTCTTACTGTTTATTCTCAATTCCTGTTACCTTAAAGTCCAGACGCTCTACTGCCTTACGAAGATCTTCATCATCAAGCTCTCTGTCATATTCCACTACCGCAATCTTCTTACGCAGATTCACCGCAGCCGACGCTCCGTCAATCTTATTGATCTGACGTTCTACACTGTTCTTACAGTTATCACAGTGCATTCCATCAATATGAATGATCTTCTCACCAAGCTTCTGACCTGTCAGCACTTTCTTCTCTACCTTCTCATCACTGCCACCTCCGCCGCAGCATCCGCCTTCGCCTTTGAAATGTTTCATACTGCTGCGTACTGCAAAAAAGGCAATGACTACAATAACTACAATTACAATTATATTTCCCATATTCTCATCCTCCATCCGTAAAATCCATGAGTTATTTCATCAGCTTCTGCAAAACTGTAACTAACTCATCTACCGTCTCTTCCCTGCCTTCCTTAATATCCTTCGTAACACAGGTCTTGATATGGTTGGCAAGCAATACCTTGTTAAAACTGTTAAGAGCTGCATTCACAGCTGCCACCTGCACCAGTATGTCCGTACAGTATGCATCCTTCTCTACCATGCCCTTAATGCCTCGCACCTGTCCCTCTATACGACTCAAGCGATTCAAAAGATCTTTATATTCCTTCTCAGAACGCTCCTTTGTCTTGTGACAGCAGCAACATTCTGAAGTTTCAGTAACTTCTCTGTCTTTTTCCACGAATCATGCTCCTTTCTTCTTCATTGCATGTGTATTATATACCCTATAGGGGTATATTTCAAGTATTAATTTTCTCAATAGTTATCAATAAGTCATAAAAGCAAAAAAAGACAGGAACTGTCAGCTCCTGCCCTTTCATCTTATTTCATAGAGTTTACTCTATCTTCTATATTCTTATGGAAATTCATTACCTTATGAACATATTCCTCATTCATATACTCAGAATGTACAATAAAATCTGCGGTCGAACGATTATTTGCAATGGGAATATCATACACCTGTGCAATACGAAGCAGCGCCTTCACATCCGGGTCATGCGGCTGTGCCGCCAGCGGATCAGAGAAGAAAATAACCAAGTCAATCTTCCCCTCTACAATCTTCGCACCAATCTGCTGGTCTCCACCCAAAGGACCACTGTTATATCCCTTCACCGGAAGTCCCGTCTTGTCAGCGATCATTCTCGCCGTTGTGCCCGTTCCACACAGGAAATGTCTCTGGAGAATATCCTTATTCTCACTGCACCACTCGATCATTTCCTTCTTCTTGCTGTCATGCGCAATCAATGCAATGTTCTTCTGTTTGGAGATTGTAAATGAAATAAATTCGTTGTCCATAAGGTCATCCTTTCTATTTATCTTCAAGTGCTTTGGTAAGCTCTTGTATTTTCTTTTTCATTTCTTCAAGTTCAACTGCCTGCTGTGCGATCTCACTATCTTTTTGTGCAAGCATATCGTCTTTTTGTGCAAGCATACTCTCCTGTTGAATTATCTTATCACTTTGCTGTGCTATGGTATCATGCAGATATTTCTGCTCTAATTCATAATCCTCTCTATCCCTGCACCTTTCTCGCACATTAAAATCAGAATATAGATCACATAACGTATTGGAAGCTTCTGTAAAATATTCATTGTCTTTCGCAATCATTTTCATTTCCTCCCAAGTTCTTGTCTTGAACAATTTCGCCCAAAAGTCAAGACTCCAGCTCTTATCCTCTTCGGTTGCCAGTTCTATATGTGATAAGTCTAACACATTTACAGCAAACTTGCTACTGTAAATCCTGTGATGTATTACATCCATTAATAAATTCCTGGAATAGAAAATTGGTTGTTCCTCAAAGGGTGAGAAATTCAGGATTCCAATTTGACTACCTGCATTTCCAGATTGATTTGTTGATAACCATTTAAGACTGCCTTAATATTCAAATGTAAAAACTCGTACTGATTTTCTCCTTCATCACCCGGTACAGTTCTTCGTCCGTCATATGATTATCCAATACCAACAGCAGGAATACATCTCTGTCCTCTTTGGCATAGCAGTAATCACGATACCATTTGTCATGGCGGGCATTATCTCCGAACTCTCTGACAAGTCCCATAACCTTGCGGACCATATATGCCGTGTGCTTCACATCTGCGAAGCAGTCATTATAATAGAAATCCTGCCATACACCATACTCAGCCTGCCGCATAGACTTATCAGCCTGTTCAAAACTGACAGCACTGTCACCAAATAGGACAAAAGACTTTTCAAAATCACCCTGACAAAAGGCTTCATAACCTTTTCTATATAGAATAACGCCCTGGCAGCAGTATGCATGTACCTTCACCTGTAATTTTAATGTAGCGTCAAACAATCTGTCCTCTATTTTCTCACATTTTCCCAGCAATGCTTCCAGTCCGGGTAACGCTTTTTCACAGATTGCGCTGAGCTTGTCTAACTGTTCACCATAAGGGACATCGCCCACCAGCCAGTACATTCCCTGGACATTATGCGTCCTGTCTACCAGAAACTGATGCGCCAGTAATCGGATATTTTCTGTATACAGCTGCTCTCCTGCATGCTCATCCGGCTCTTTTCCATAACATGGCATTACCTGTGGATATTCCCTGTAGCATGCAGCTATAGACTGATTGCTGTAATAATAAGTATCTGCAAATTGCCGGCTATGACCCACATCACTTACTTTTTCGCCAAACCAGATTTTACGGATTGCATCCAGATAATACACATGGGGTCTGACATTGGAGCAGTTGATCACCCAGAAATCATTACCTCCATTTGCCATGACCTGACTTAATTCCTCTTCTACAAAATCGACGGAATTGGGCAGCATTGTGATGTGATTGGCAGCCTGAAGATCATAGAAGGATACATGATAATAGATTCCCTGTGGGCCACTTTCTTTTGCATCCGGCATAGACGATACTCTGGCTGAATGATTGTCTCTGCGTCTTGTGACCATCCTTCCATATCCATTATCTGCCCTGACTTTTATGACATCCGTGTCAAGTTCTATATATCCCTGTTCATACAGCTCCATGATTTCACCATATAAATTGGTGCAAAAGACAGGATTCTTCACATATTTCCTGACAATGTCACACTGCATGCGAATAACCTCACTGATCATCTGTCCTCTCTTTGCAGGTGTATCAAATCTGCCTGTCATATCTGTACTCCAGAAAGGCATATCACCCTGTCCACGGAAGCACAGATTCCATACAACCTTACAATCCTTCTGCGCAATCACTGCATCTTCCCATAATTTATGAAACAGCTCCGGATGCTCCAGATAGTTAGGCTTTTCATCAGGATAGGCTCTCACGAACATCTCTGCTCCCAAAGGTTCTGCATGGTGATGTGTGATCCACAGTCCCATGTCTGCGGCAAGCTGCCTGTTCTTTCGGGACATCTTATCTGTGCCCGGAATTGCCATGTTGCCGCCACAGCGCAGAAGTGCCTCCAGCGCCATTTTCCATCCATCTATGCCATTTTCATTATATTTCCATTTTAGCATCAGCACTTCGTCATTGAAGAACCACCCTCTGAAACGTATTACAGTTTTAGGTGAATAAATAGTCTGTTCTACAACTTCAATGGATTCCTTCTGTTCAAATGTCTGATCCATCCAGAACCAGAAAGGTTTCACACCCAGGAATCGTTCACTTAACAGCAGCAATCCATATACCCAGCCCAGGTCATCCTGTGCATATATTGTAATCTGGCTTGTTTCAACTTCTATCCGATACTGTTCTTCTCCCAGACTGTTATCTTTTTCCAATAAGATATCACCACACCACTGCGATACAGGCTTCAGTGTCTTTTCCATATCTCTGTATAAAATATCCACTGCATTACGCACCGGTGCTGTATCAATCTGTGTCTTAATCTGTGTATTTCTATTCCACGTAAACATCTTCCAACCTCCTACACCAACTTCTTCTATTATATATGCCTTATACAGTACACGAAAATAAGGTATATCGTTATTTACAATATACCTCATCCCGTGTTCTCATTTCACTGCATTTTTTTATAATTACATTGCAAAAATTGCTATGCTCCCAGATATGCCTTCTTAACACGTTCATCGTTAAACATTTCAGAAGTTCAAGACATTTTCAATAAAATATGGCGAAGTAACCACATAAGCAAAAGTAAAGCATCAAAGATGCGATTTTGCACATGGGGTTCTGAATAGTTACAAAATATGAAAAAGCGTCTTAGCGCACAAAATGCCTGTTTCTATCTATCATAAAATACTGTTGACTTTTATCCGAAATCGGACTATAATTGTAATTGTCCGATTTCGGATTTTGAAAAATTAAATAAGGAGGAATGATATGCCTGCTGAACATGACGTATTGATTCGTTTTAATAATATTTTTAAGAAAGAAGATGATTTATATCGCAACGCTGCAAGACTGCTGGGCTGTTCTGACTGTGAATTCTGGATTCTGTATACCCTGTGTCTTTCCAATCAGCCAATGACCCAGAGTGAATTGTGCGATATGCAGTATCAGCCAAAGCAGACTGTCAACTCTTCCCTGAAGAAGCTGGAGGCAGACGGCTATCTGACCTTGGTTCATAAGGATAACCGCCGCAGCAAATACATTGAGCTGACTCCTCTTGGGAAAAAATTAGCCGCCAATACTGCCCAGCAAGTAATCCATATAGAGCTGGACACTTTTGCAGCCTTTTCCAAAGAAGAACAGGATACCTTCTTGAATCTTTATGAGCGATATGCTGATGCACTGAAAGAAAAAATGCAGCAGCTTCAACCTTACAGAAAGGAACCTTAAATGAACATTCAATTATCTGATCACTTTAACTATAAAAAACTTTTCCTATTCACTCTGCCATCAGTTGTTATGATGGTATTCACCTCTGTCTACTGTGTCGTAGATGGCTTCTTCGTGTCTAATTTTGCAGGGAAGACAGCTTTTGCCGCTATCAACCTGATCATGCCTTTTATCATGATACTCGGTGGTATCGGTTTCATGATTGGTACCGGTGGCAGTGCCCTGGTTTCCTATACACTCGGTACCGGGGATAAGGAAAAAGCTAACCGATACTTCTCCATGTTGGTGTACTTCACAATCCTGGCAGGTATACTTCTCACAGTACTTGGTATTATCTTCGTCCGTCCAATTGCAGAGCTGTTCGGTGCTGATGAGAGCATGATGGATACCTGTGTCTTATATGGAAGAATCGTGATTGCTTTTAACGCAGCCTTCATGCTTCAGAACATCTTCCAGAGCTTCTTCGTTGTTGCCGAGAAGCCCCGTCTTGGGTTAATCGTCACTATAGCAGCCGGCGTTACCAATATGGTGTTGGATGCTTTATTCGTTGGTGTATTCAAATGGGGCATTGTGGGTGCTGCGCTGGCTACAGGAATCAGTCAGTCTATCGGTGGACTTCTTCCTCTTCTTTATTTTGCTCTGCCTAACAATAGTCCGTTACAACTGACCAGAACCGGATTCGAACTTGCTCCACTATTAAAAGCCAGCAGTAACGGCTGCTCAGAGTTAATGAGTAATGTTGCTTCCTCACTGATTGGAATCGTATACAATTACCAGCTCATGCGGTTAGGTGGTGAGAATGCAGTTGCTACCTATGGTGTGCTGATGTATATACAGTTCGTATTTATCGCTATTTTCATCGGTTATTCAGTTGGCAGCGCACCTATCATCGGTTATCACTATGGCGCCGGTAATTTCAAAGAATTACAGAATATGCGTCGTAAGAGCCTGAAAATCATGAGTATCTCCGGTGTACTTATGGCAATTCTTGGGTTTACACTGGCTCCTGTGATTTCAGCTATATTTGTCGGATATGATGCCGAACTGTTGTCTATGACAATTACAGCCTTCCGTATTTTCTCATTCTGTTTTGTACTGGCAGGCATCAACATCTTTACCTCGTCATTTTTTACAGCCTTGGGCAACGGTCCTATCTCTGCCGCAGTATCTTTCCTGCGTGTATTGGTATTCCAGTTGTCATCAGTATTGATTCTGCCTATTCTCTTCGGACTCAATGGTATCTGGTTAGCCAATATCGTTGCTGAGATATTCGCAGTTATTGTATCCATATCCTTCCTCATTGCCAAGAGGAAAAAATATCACTATTAATCATAAAAGTGCTGAATGGGATATATTCAAAATCCATTCAGCACTTTCTTTATATATGACATTATTTTTTTATAGGTACAAATTTCGCCTGATTCATCAACGGATGCTCCAAGGTAATCGCACCCTTTCTTGGACAGACCATAACGCAGGCGCCACAGTAATAGCACTCACCCGGATACATAACAACAGGTGGCTTACCCTTCTCCTGATTCGGCATCAGGATGTCGCACTGACAGGTATCTACACACCGGTTACAGCCAATGCACAGTTTTGGGTCATAATGTATCGGTCTGGTACTACACTCTACCGGTCTGACTGTGTATTCCTTTTTCTCATCATGCTTCATGTGTCGGCACCTCCCCTGACGCAATATAATCTGCATTTCTCTTCTCGTATTCTGTCTTCAGATCACCGAAGAAATCAAGTGGCACCTCACGGCTGATGATCCTGCCATTTTCCTGGCGAAGCACGATATGCTTACCCTTGCCCTTTTCCTCAACAGCATCTGTATCTGTTCTGGCAAAACACAATGTCTCCGAGCTTTCCCTACGCAACAGGCAAGCCTGTAAAATAAGCTCTGCTACTGTAAGAATATCCAATACTTCATGGGTTCTCATCAGGTCATGCGGATTTGTACAGTATAATCTCGGAACGAACTCCTTCTTATAGGTATCTAACAGATTTAAGCCTTCTTTCAAAAGGGCATCACATTTCACACCGCCGCAATAATTCTGCATTGCTTTGGATATTGCCATATTCAGCTCTTTCCAGTTCATTCCTGCATCAGCATCCGCATAAAGCGGTGCGTAGAGCCTTTCTGCCTCTTCCTCAACCTGTTCCTTGTCATACTCGGCTAATTCCAGTTCGCCTGCTGCCGCTGCTGCCTTTCTGCCTGCATAATAACCTGTGGCACATGCAAATCCGGCACAGTCAGAAGCATAGAGCTGATCGCCTGCTGCATAGATTCCTTCAATATTGGTCTTGAGATCCCAGTCATGCATGATACCGCCGGGTGCTCCGAACAGTTGTCTCTCCTGCTCCAGGAAATTAGCCGACTGCCATCCTGTTCCGTAGCTTTGCAGCATATGTTTTGATGAATCAAAGCCTCTTCTCGTATAATTCTCCAGAATAGGAATCTTGGTCTTGCCTTCCTCACCGACCATCATTCCCCAGATTACCCGTCTTTCTTCATCCGGCATACGGCTTAAATCTGCATAAAAAGGCAGCTTGTAGCCGCGCTTCATCAATTCGTCAAAAACCAGTGTCTCCGGTCCGCGATACTCATACTTCGGATTGTCAATGACACCACCCTTCAAGAAGAACTTCTGTCCCTTTGCCGGCATATATCTCTCCAGAACGGTCTTTAACTCCTTGCCATCTCTATCCACATACGGAATCTCCACACCTCTGGCATCCACCATAGTTGCTGCGTACCAGGTATTATGGTTGTTGCCCGCCCCATAAGGCGGGAAGCTTCTGCCTGCGGCTGAGAACTCTGCCCGGACAGACTTCTCCATCATGGTAAATTCCATACCTGCACGATACCCCATGGCATGTCCACTTCCGATACTCTGCATCGGTCTGAACTCACACAGCCCTACAGTATCAGGATTGAAAAGCCATACCCTTGCTGGTCTTGACATGGTAAGCACCGTTGTCTTTGCCCTGAAAATCATGAATTTACCGGTTCTGACATTCATACCCATAGCACCGATACCGCGCTTCTTTCCATTTTCTATTGCAGTCAGCAGCGCAGTAGCTTCTGTTCTGTCATAAATCCTGACACCCAGTCTCTTCAATTCCTTCACTAGAGCCGGCTTAAATGTTGAGCCCCATACTCTCAATGTAAATTTATTCTTATAGTCATAGGCGAACATGAGCTTGGTCTTCTCATCCCGAAAGGCTGCCCCCTCGAACTCTCCTTCGGTATCTCTGACTTTTCCGCCAAAGGCTTCCATATCGATCAGACGGTCATAACCTTCCCTGCATTCAATATAATGGGCGATTCCGTTACTATAGCCATCCTGCTCATGCACATATGCCCATGCGATTTCTTCCGGCGTTACCTCAGAGCAGGGATTGGTACATGCTGACTCCCAATGGTCAAATCCGGTTCCGGCTGAACCACTGTGCTCTGTATTTCCCTTTTCCACCAGAATAACAGACTGCCCTCTTCTGGCTGCTGCAATGGCTGCATAACAGCCGGCAAGACCGCCGCCCAGTACCAGCACATCACAGGCGGCTTCTTCTCTTTCACCCAGTTCATTGCCATATGGCCAGTTATATGTTTCCATGTTTCCATTATGTCCTTTCTCTTTATACATAAGGGCAGGCTGCCCAGTGACCCTTAGATACTTCATGTAATTCCATGCTCTCCTCACGACATTTCCCACATGCCTTTGGACAACGTGCTGCGAAGCGGCATCCCGGTTTGGGATTGACCGGACTTGTTACCTCACCCTGTAGAAGCTCCCTGCGTTTATGACAGGATTCCACACTTGGAATCGGGATTGCCGCCAGCAATGCTTTGGTATAAGGATGCAGCGGATTGGCAAAAAGCTCCTGCGCACTTGCCTTTTCCACACATTTACCCAGATACATGACCATGATTTCATCAGAGATATGCTTTACCACAGACAGATCATGGGTAATGAACATATAGGTCAGATTACGTTCTTCCTGCAAGTCCATTAACAGGTTCAGAATCTGCGCCTGTATGGACACATCCAATGCAGACACCGGTTCATCACATACAATGAACTCCGGATTCAGGATCAACGCTCTTGCGATTCCTATACGCTGTCTTCTGCCGCCGTCCAGCTCATGTGGATAGGCAAAAGCCAGACGCTGCGCCAATCCTACTGTTTTCATGGCTTCCATGACACGATCTTCCTGCTCTGATTTATTATGGCAGATTTTATTAATAATAAGTGGTTCTGCAATCAACTGCTTCACCGTCATTCTGCCATTCAGGCTGGAATATGGGTCCTGAAAGATCATCTGCATCTTTGGCCTGATTTTACTCATTTCTCTCTTGGATGCCTTCACAACATCCTGTCCGTGGAACCAGATTTCACCAGATGTTGGCTCATTCAGGCGCAGGAGTGTCCGCCCCAGTGTGGATTTCCCACAACCGGATTCACCAACGACACCTAATGTAGATGCCTCATTGATGGAAAAGCTGACATCATCTACTGCATGAAGACTGCCACCGGGAGTCTGGAAAAATTTCTTCAGATTCTGTACTTTTAACAATTCTTCACTCATTATGGCTCCTGCTCCTTTCTGTCTGCAATCTCACCTGTATAGAGGTGACAGCGGATAGAATGTCCACCCTCTTTAAAAACAGCAGGTTTCTTATGATGACAGACTTCGCATGCCTGCTTGCAACGGTCTGCAAACGCACATCCATCCGGCAGCTTCGTAGGGTCCGGCATCAAACCTTCAATCGGATGCAGTCTGCGTTCATTGTCCTCCAGATTAGGAATGGAACCAAACAACCCCTTCGTATACGGATGATGCTTTTCTCCTGTGAAAATGTCCTCCAGACTGCCATATTCTACTGTCTCACCTGCATAAATGATTCCTACCTTGTCACAAGTCTCAGCTACAACGCCCAGATCATGTGTAATCATGATAACGGAAGTTCCATATTTCCTCTGTAAATCACAGATCATGGAAAGAATCTGCGCCTGAATCGTCACATCCAGAGCTGTTGTCGGCTCATCAGCAATCAAAAGGTCAGGATTGCAGACCAGTGCCATAGCGATTACGACTCTTTGTCTCATTCCACCTGAGAACTGATAAGGATAATCATTCTTACGTTCCTTGGGAATGCCAACCATTTGCAAAGTCTCTTCCACTCTATGTTCCATCTCTGCCTTGGACAGATTATCTGTATTATGCAGTTCCAACGCTTCCTCAATCTGACTGCCTACTGTCAATACCGGATTCAATGCCGTCATCGGGTCCTGAAAGATCATGGATATCTTATTACCACGAATCTTCTCATACTCTCTATCTGACAGTCGTGTCAGTTCCTGTCCTTCAAATAAGATACTTCCCTCTGTGATTCTGGCAGTTCTCTCCGGCAAAAGTCCCATAACGCCCAGTGCGGTCGTGGTCTTGCCTGCCCCTGTCTCTCCGACCAGACCTACCGTTTCACCCTTCTCCATTTCCAGACTGATGCCATTGACTGCATATACTGTCTCCAGATCGGTTTTATATTGTATTTTTAAATCTTTGATTTCTAATACCATCTGTCTCTCCTCCTAGTCTTTCAGCTTCGGATCTAATGCATCTGTCAATCCATCTCCCACCAGATTAAAGGACAAGGAAGACAACAGAATGAAAATTCCAGGGAAAATCAACAGATAAAGAGAGGTAAACATATATTTCTGCGCATTGGACAATAATGCACCCCATTCTGGTGATGGTGGCTGAATACCCATACCGATAAAGCTGAGACCTGCTGCTGATAAGATCATATCAGAGATAGCCATTGTCGTATTTACGATAATCGGTCCCATGGCATTAGGAAGTACATATTTAAAAATAATTCTTGCATGGGACGCACCATAAGATCTGGCTGCTTCCACATAATCCTGCTCTGCAACTGTCAGCACAACAGAACGAATCAATCTGATATTACCGGGGATACATGACACTGTAATTGCAATGATAAGATTCTTCATATTGGAACCAAGTGCTGCCACAACCGCCAGAGACAGCAGAATAGGCGGTACACACATGAATACATCTGTAATTCTACAGATAATATTATCAACCATACCTCCAAAATATCCTGCACTTGCACCAAGGATTGCACCTGCAGCCAATGCCATCAGACTGGTAGAGACGCCGATTAACAGAGAATATCTGGAACCATGTATCACTCTTGCGAACAAATCTCTGCCAAGGTCATCTGTACCAAACCAGTGAGCTGCGCTGGGACCCTGCAAACGCTCTGACCCTACCTGTTCAATACATTTCTCATAGGGTACGATCACATCTGCAAATACAGCGATCAGAATAATAAATATCAATATGACAAGCCCTACCATAGCAACTTTATTTTTCTTATATCTTCTCCAAATCTCAGGAAGCTGGGAATTTCTCTTAGTCATTACCCTTTCCTCCCTTCTTGTATTTATCCATGATTCTTGGGTCGATCACCGCATACAAAATATCTACCAGCAAAATAATCAGGCTGAACAATACTGCCAGAAACAGAGTCGAACCCATGACCATAGGAATGTCCTTTTGCCTGATTGCCGTTGTGATCAAAGTACCCATACCCGGCATGGCAAATACAGTTTCCGCAATGATTGCGCCGCCAAGAGACGCACCGAAGCTCGTTCCCAATGTCGTAACGACAGGCATCAGTGCATTTCTAAGTGCATGCTTTATGATAATACGCTTCTTGGATGCACCTTTTGCCTTAGCTGTTCTGATATACTCCTGCCTGATTGTCTCCAGCATGGCTGAACGTGTCAGACGGAGCAGCCCTGCCGCAGATGTCATAGATACAGTCAATGTAGGCAGAATAAAATTCTTCAGGCTCTCTGCGCCATAAGAAGGCAGCCAGCCAAGCTTCAATGAAAACAGCATCATCAGCATCAACCCAAGCCAGAAACCTGGAATACATGCAAATACCAGTGCCGTTACAACACAGATATGATCCAGTGCAGAATATTGCTTAACTGCAGAAATGATACCAAAACTAATGCCGATAATTGCTGATAATGACATGGAAAAAATCGTCAGCTTCAACGTATTGGGGAATTTTGCCATAATATCGTTAATAACCGGCTCTCTGGTCTGATAGGACACGCCCAGATTGAAATGCAGGACAATGTCTTTTATATAGGAAAAAAACCTGATAAGAAACGGTTTGTTATATCCAAACTGTTCATTCAGGGATGCAATGTCTTCCGGCTTAGCCGTTATTCCTAATATGATGGTTCCGGGGTCTCCCGGTGTCAGCGACAGAATCGCGAACACCAGGAAAGCAACTCCAAGGAGCACCGGAATCATATATAATAATCTTTTCAATATAAATTTGCCCATGGAACGTTAGTCCTTTCTCTTATTTCCAGGAGAAGTTATAGATAAAGTATGCACCTTCAAATGCAATCTCAGGTACATCAAGCGAATTGTTATATGCAAACAATTCCAGTGGATTGCCGATTACAGCGTAGATGGCTTCATCCTGTGCCTTGCTGAATGCCTGGTTGAACAGCTCTGTTCTCTTCTCAGTATCAGCTTCCTTCTGAGCCTGTGCAAACAGTTCATCCATCTCAGGGTCTGAATATCTTGCATTGTTAGCCATACCGATATAATCAGTTGTAAATGCCATTTCAAGACTCTGTGTATCACCATCCAGTGTCATGTTCAATGCTGTGATTGTATAGTTACCACTTGTCAGATCTCCGATAAAGGAGTTGAACTCTGCTACTTTAATTGTTACATCCAGACCGATTGCTTTCAGATCGTTTTGGATAACTGCTGCCAGATTGGAATACTTCTCTGCTACTAACATTTCACCCAGATTATAAGGAGTCTCGATACCTGCCTCTGCCAGTAATGCTTTGGCTTTTTCTACATCATAGGTGTATTGAAGCTGTGAATCCTGATAACCCATACGAGTCTTAGCACAGATATTGGAATTGACCTCAGCCTCGCCATCATAGCATACTGCAATGATATTCTCTCTGTTGAGCGCATAGTTTATTGCCTGACGTACTCTTACATCATTGAATGGCTCTTTCTCCAGATTCATACACACATAGGAAAAGGCGGAAGTATCTACTCTGGCAATTGTAATATCCTTATTAGCCTGAAGCTGTGAAATGCTGGCTGGCTCGATATCTGCAAAGTTAATCTCACCTGTCTGTAAAGCAACTGCCATTGTAGCTTTATCAGGAATGACCTCAAACTTCACATTCTTAATTGCAGCAACGCCTCTGTAATAACCGTCATATGCTTCCAGTGTGATGTCACTTCCCTTATTTCTGCCTACATATTTATATGGGCCTGTACCAACAGGTGAACTTACGAAGTTATCAGCAGATGCTTCATAATAACTCTTAGATGCAATATGTACATTGCATACACCTAAAAGGAACGGAGAATATGGATATTCCAAGTGGCAGACAACTGTTGTATCATCAGGTGTATCAACAGAAGCCAGACCATCTACTTCATAACCCTGATATTCTGACTGCTGATACATCTCAAGAGAAAACTTAACATCCTCAGAAGTCAACTTGCTTCCATCATGGAAAGTAACATCATCTCTCAAATGGAAAGTATAATCCAGACCGTCATCACTGATTTCGTAACTTTCTGCAATTCTTGGTTCCGGATCATGTGTTTCGTCAGGATTCATATACATCAATGTATCATAGATCTGATTCAGGATATTTAATTCTACTGTTGTTGAGAAATTAGCAGGATGCAGTGTATCAATATCTGCATCTACTGCAATTACAATATCTGTTTTACCTGAGTTGGAAGAGCTCTCGCTCTGTGAACCGTTATCACCGGTTGTTGCGCTGTTTCCACAGGCAGCCATGCTGACTACCATACATGCTGCCAGAATAGCAGCGCCAATTTTTTTCATCTTTTTCATAGGTTTTCTACTCCTTCTATCTTTGCTAAAGAATGGAATGAATTGTGCAGCTTAATAATGCTGCACAGTGCCTGTTTATGCATATATTAAAGCTGTACAATTCCTTTTGTAATTAAAATGTGAACCCTGTCTTGGAAAAAGCTGTCATAAGATCAACACCAGCTTCGATATCTGCCTTGGAAGCTACTGCACTCTGGCTATGTGGATATCTGGTTGTTACCACGATACCACCTGCCTTGACACCATATCCTGACAGATTCATGCTGGAAGCATCTGTACCACCCTTATCAATCACTTCACGCTGATACTTAATGTGATTATCCTCGCATGCCTTTTCCATAGCAGCGACTACATCCTCATCACATACAACAGAAGGATCACATATCTTAATGCCAATACCGCCATCTACCTCATTGCTGCCCTCCAAATCGCAGGGATAGTCATGCGCCGGTGTAATATCTACCGCAATACCGATATCCGGCTTGATTCTGGCTGCCGTTGGCTTACTTCCTCTGCATCCCAATTCTTCCTGTACACAGAATACATAATAAACATCATTGGGATAAGAACCGTCATTCTCTTTCAGTGCCATCAGTAACTGATAACAGCCGATTCTGTTGTCCAGTGTCTTAGCGCAGATTCTGTCATTTACCAGTTCCAGATATTCTCCATAATATCCGCATACATCACCTAACTTGACATACTTGAGTGCGTCTTCCTTAGAAACTGCTCCGATATCAATATAGAGCTTACCTACATCATTCTTAGCATCCTCAATACTTCCCATGCAGCCTACTACACCGCTGATACCATTTCTGAATCGAACCCTCGCATTATATGCAGAACCAGCCCAGTTCCAACCCATATTGGCTACTCTGAGTCTTCCGTCTGCTTCTATCTTCTTTACGATAAAACCAATCTCATCCGTATGCGCCGCATACATGATCTTCTTGGAATTCTCTCCGCCATTCCCCTTCTTTAATACAATCAGATTGCCAATCGCATCTGTATATATTTCATCAGCATATGGCTTCGCTTCCTGCTCGATTCTTTCACGGACATTCTTCTCGAATCCGGAGACACCCATCAACTGAGTCAACTCCTTCAAAAGCCTTTCATCTCTCATGTGAACCCTCCCGCCTTCTTCGTTGCTTTAATGCTTTAAAGTATATCATCATCCCACCAACTTTGCAATATGCATTTTGCAAAATGCATAGCCAGCCATGCAGAATATATGATATAATGTCACCGTGGGAGCTTGCTCACAAAGGTGACATTATATCATATATTCTATAGGGCGCAGCCCGTCATGAATAAATTGACGATCTATCGGCAATTTATGAATGCCATGGCTGGCGTATACCTTGCTACAATCCCACCGTGGGAGCTTGCTCACGGCAGGTGGATTATATCATACTTTCTATAGGGCGCAGCCCGTCATGAATAAATTGACGATCTATCGGCAATTTATGAATGCCATGGCTGGCGTATACCCCACTACTCTGCTATAATGTATTTTATTTCATGAAACAGGAGACTTTATCATGCAACTTAACAAGGCTACTTTATCAGAACAGATTTATACTATATTAAAGAACGACATTCTGGATCAGTCCATCCCCCAGGGTGAGAAACTGACTCTCAAGAATCTGCAGGAGCGTTTCGCTACCAGCTCCACTCCTATCCGTGACGCCCTGACCCGCCTGACCGAAGAAGGTCTGGTCAATTACTATTCTAATGTAGGTGTCACTGTCATCAACCTAAGTGAAAAAGACATCAGAGAATTGTATCAATTTATCGGAGACATGGATGCTCTGGCAATCCAGTATGCCTCTGCACATCCTGAACAGTCTGCCCTCCTTGAAGAACTTGCACATATTGTAGAGCGCACTGCTGCCCTTCATGATAAAGCTTCTTTATCTGACGAAGAAACTCAGGAATGGACTACACTATCTGACCGTTTCCATCTGGTATTCTATGATTACTGCGATAATTCACGACTTGCCAGAGCAGCAGAAAAACAGCGCAGCCAGCTGACCATTTTATCTAAAATGTATCAGACCGACCACGCTGTACAAAAAGAGATTGAAAAATCCCACATATTCATTTATGAAGCATATCGAAATAAAGAATATCAGAAAGCTTCAGATCTTATGAAAGAACACCTGAAACAGTCTCTGGAATATGCCCTGCAATGCATTTAGAAGTTCTGTTTTAATCTGGTTAATTCCTCTTCTGTAATCTGCATGATACCACCATGACGTTTCTTTAACTTGCCAAGGTCATAAGAACCTTCCTGTGCCACCTGGAAATTACCGGTAGCCAGGTCATCACAGATAAGCGGCAGATATCCTTTATGTGTTGCGAACTGATCCACGATCAGACACCATCTGCCGTCTGGAAGCTGATATGTCTCCGGACCTTCCACGCCAAACAGTTGTGACAGAACTTCACTATGGATTGGTTCCGCTTTGATTCCCTTACCCAGCTTGGCAACTCTGTCTGTTCGAATGTTCTTGTTTGTTTCATCTTTTACGAATCGGTAATACCATCCATCACTGTATACAATATTCATATCAATCACATGACAATCTGCTTCTTCATATACAAAAGGTTCTGTGAAGTTCACGAAATCCTTCGTATATGCAGCATAGATACGCTGCTTAGGTTCCTCATCTCCATCCAGTTTTACCATAGAAGCCCAGAATACAAAGAAGGATTCTGTCTCTGTATCATAAATCGTCTCCGGTGCCCATACACAACCTGCCCCATCTACTCCAACGTGACAGCTTCGTGGTCTACTCCAATTGACCATATCCTCTGATTCCCATACGATCAGGTCACGGCTTGCTTCTGTAACAGCCCACTCCCAGCCCTTGCCCGAACCAATACAAAGATCCGTTGCAATCAGATAGAATTTATGATTCTTCTCATCTCGTACAATAAACGGATCTCTGACGCCAGCTTCTCCAATATCTGATATCAACACCGGCTGTCCACCATTCAAGTCCTGCCAGTGCAGCCCATCTTCACTCACTGCAAAATAAATCTGTTCTCCGTTCTCCTGTTCCCCAATAAAATGTACAAATAAGTAACCCGCCATTATGAATATTACCCTCCTTAATCAATCTGCCAAACATATATTATGCACCCGTAATATTGTCCTTCATAATTACAGCATAATATAAAACAGTTAAAAAATCAATATAACAAAGTTATTCTACAGTCGAAGAAGTATTATATTACTGTTAGTTCGTACCTCATTCCATCAACAATTTACTCGTGTACTGTAACAGTATTATCTACAATATTCTGAAGCCAGACATCACTTCTGATCATGAAATATCCGATAATGACCTTAATAATCTCCATGAACTGCACTATGAAAAATACTGCCTGAATGGAAAGCTGTGTAAAATGAGCCAGTGAGTAAGCAACTGGTATTACAACCACCCATGTATACACACTATCAAACAGGAATGTAATAACTGTCTTCCCACCTGAACGCAATGTAAAATAGGAACAATGTGAGAAAGAACATAATGGCATAACCATTGCCGAAATCACAATAAATGTCGTTGCCAGATCTTTGATCGTCTCTTCCGTATTATAAATAGCAGGGAAGAATCTGCCTACTGCGATCATAATAAGTGCCACTACCGTACAGCAGCCAACACTGAAGAAGATCATCTTCGTATCTGCTTCTCTGGCTTCTTTCTTCTTACCAGCACCCAATAACTGCCCTACTACAATAGAAATACAGGAACCAAGCTGAATATAAACTACATTAAACAGGTTCGTAATTGTAGACGAAATATTCTGTGCTGCGACCACTTCCAGTCCTCTGACTGCATAACACTGTGCGATCACTGCCATGCCCATTGCCCACAACATTTCATTGCACATCAGTGGAGTACCTTTCTTGATCACATCCCCAAGGACTCTGCCTGGAATGTACAGGCTGCGATAAGCCCCAACAATAAAGCGATTCTTATCTGTATGAGTATGTGTCCATATCACCACAATTGCACACTCTACGAATCTGGCAATAACTGTAGCAATTGCAGCACCCTCTACTCCCATCGCAGGAATACTTCCCAATCCAAAGATCAGGATAATATCCAGTATCAGGTTCGTAACAACTGCTACAATTCCTGCGATCATCGGAACAAAAGTCTGTCCAGTTTCACGAATGGTATTCGTATAGGATTGTGACAGTGCAAAAGGCAACAGCCCCACCATCATGATTGCCAGATATTCTTCTCCAAATTTCAGTGCAAGCTTTACATCACCCACACTGCCATTTTCACTCAAATACAGTGAAATGAGCTGCGTATCAAAAAAGCCAAATAAAAGCAGCGCAATTCCCGTAATCACTCCACATGCGTAGAGTTTAAAACGAAATGTATACTTCTGTCCTTCATAATCGCCTTTTCCAAAATACTGTGTACCAAAAATGCCGGCACCTGATACCCCACCAAAGATACAGATGTTGAATACGAACATCAACTGATTGACGATAGCCACTCCCGACATCTGTTCCGTTCCGATCTGTCCGACCATGATATTATCCAGAAAACTGACAAAACTCGTAATCGCATTCTGAATAATTAAAGGAATCGCAAGGGTCAATACCCTCATATAGAACTTTTTATCCCCAATGTATTTTTCTTTCCATCTTGCCAACATATCTATTTGCTCCCCTGAATTTCTATGATTTCATTACGCATTTGTTCCACGATAATGTATTAAAATGTGCTATAAGCTGTCTCTCCATTGTAGCAAATAGGTGTCTAAAAAGCAATCTGATCAATACAAAATAAAACAAAAAATGACAGTTGAACTTAACAATCCAACTGCCATTTTAATTATTTATCTTCCTTTTTCTGTACTAATTTCTTTCCACTATGTATTACAATAATCACACCCAGGATCATCAGAAGAATTGCGATGATCAACTGTAAACCTTCTACAAGGAATGTTGCTGAACCTGCAGAATAAGCCTTGACAAGTGCTATTGTTCTCTCTACCAGGGCAGTAAAGGTTACACATAACATGATGATAAGAGGTGGAAACAAGGTCTTGTTCTGTCTGCCTGTTACTTTCAGGAATACACATAATGTGATCAGTACCAATGCACTTAACAACTGGTTTGCACTGCCAAAGAGTGGCCAGATATTGGAATATCCGATCTGTGTCAATACATACCCACATGCAAGTGTGATTACTGTTGCAAAATATTTGTTGCACAGAACCTTGCGCCAGCCCTCTGCATGCTCCATATCATCTACACTGAACAATTCCTGGAAAGACATACGACCAATACGTGCAACAGAATCCAGACTGGTCAATGCCAATGCGGATACACACATAGTCATGAAGCACTGTGCTACATAAACCGGAATACCAAACATTTCCAGAAATCCTGCAACACCTGATGAAAAAATTGCAAAAGGCGTGCCTGTTGCTGCTGTACCATCTGCTGATGCTGCTGCACCTGCGACACAAAGAGCCAGAACAGCTAACAGACTTTCAAGAATCATGGCACCATAGCCAACCTTTAACATATCCTTTTCATTTGATACTGTCTTGGATGAAGTACCGGATGACACCAGGCTGTGGAAACCGGATACTGCACCACAGGCAACTGTTACGAACAGAATCGGGAACAGATCACCTGATTTCTCATTATGGAATCCCGTATACATCGGAAGATTCATAGTAGGATGTGCCACAACCAGACCTACCACTGCACCGATGATCATACCTGCAAACATAAATGTTGTCATATAATCTCTTGGCTGCATTAAAAGCCACATTGGAAGTACTGCTGCCAGAAAGATATATGCAAATACGATATATGTCCAATTTACCTTAGTTGTGACTAATGGGCAAAACATACCGATACAGAAAGCAGCGATCGTACAAACCAGACCTAACACAACTTCTTTCCAGCCTGTAAATTTCATTTTCTTCTGAATCAGACCAAATACAACTGCAAATGCAATAAATAAAAGTGATATACTGCCTGCTGCACCATTGACTTTTGCCGCATCTGATAATTGCGATACTCCATCAACGACTGTATAAGCATTGAATGTACCAGCTACCATATCTGCAAAAGCCGCAGTTACGATCAATGTGAAAAGCCAGCAGAATAACAGGAATAATTTCTTACCCGTCCTACCAATATACTGTTCGATCAGAAGTCCCATGGACTTGCCTTCATTCTTTACACTGGCATAAAGTGCGCCAAAATCTGTAACCGCTCCAAAGAAGATACCTCCAAGGATGATCCAGAGCAATACAGGCACCCAGCCAAATACTGCTGCCTGAATAGCACCGGTAACAGGACCTGCACCCGCGATAGATGAGAACTGATGTGCAAATACTGTCCATCCGTCTGTTGGAACATAATCCTGTCCATCCTCTTTTGCAACTGCCGGAGTCTTTGCCTTAGGATCAATTCCCCATTTGTTAGCAAGCCAGCGACCATAAAATACATAGCCACATACAAGGCATACTGCAGCAATCAATACAATTACTAAAGTGTTCATAATATTCTCCTCCTTTTATCTTCAACAGACCAGTACATGACTCATCTGTTTATTAACATTTTTAAGACCAGCTTATATTTATTCATTAAAAAAACCTCCATCCTCTTATATTTTATATAAGAAGACGAAGGCTTATGCTTCCGCGTTACCACTTCTCTTACCAGTTAATACTGGTCTCTCAGTCACATCTCCGATATCTGTTATCGGTAAATATGCTTCCCTCTAACGGTGGAAATCCGTTCCAAACTACTATTGTTTCATTTGAAAGGCTCACAAGTGATAATTTCCCACTTCGCTGTTGTCTCACACCTTCCGACAACTCTCTGGAAACGTTGATAGTAAGAAATCTTATCCTGCTCATAGCTAATCTCTTAAATTACCTTGAATTATAGTCCCTTTATTTTGAAAGTCAAGCATATTTATACTCAAATTTTACAAATTAATGTATTTATTTTCATACAAGTCCCTTATTTTTTAATTCTTCTTTATACAATCAATTGACAAATGGCATCTCTAAAGTTATGATATCTATAGTGTTCCTATTAAGAACCACTTATATCAGAGAGGAGATTACTATATGCCAAAGTTAAATGAGAACTACTTAAATTTAAAAGAAAGCTACCTGTTTGCTGAAATCAATCATCGTGTAAAAGCATATCAGGAAGCTAATCCCGATAAAAAAATCATCCGTCTTGGAATCGGCGATGTTACCCTGCCCATCGGCTCCAAAATGATTGAACAGCTTCATGAAGGCGTTGATGCCATGGCAAGCTCAGATACTTTTAAAGGATATGGTCCTGAACAGGGATATGATTTTCTGAGAAATGCAATCGTAGATTATTATAAACGTAACGGTGTTGACTGCATCGAACCTGATGAAGTATTTGTTTCTGATGGTGCTAAGAGTGATACAGGTAACATCACTGATCTGTTTGCCCAGGACAACGTTATCCTGATTCCTGATCCTGTTTATCCTGTATATGTAGATACAAATATCATGAATGGACGCAATATCACCTATATAGATGCCAACGCAGAAAATAACTTCCTGCCTATGCCAGATCACAACTTCCATGCAGATGTCATCTATATCTGCTCTCCTAATAACCCAACAGGTGCTGCATATAACCGCGAGCAGTTAAAAGAATGGGTAGATTATGCATTAGAAAATGACGCTATTATACTCTATGATTCTGCTTATGAATGCTTCATTACAGATGAAACTCTTCCAAGAAGCATCTTTGCAATTGAAGGTGCCAGAAAGTGTGCCATTGAATTCTGCTCCCTTTCCAAAACAGCAGGTTTTACCGGAACCAGATGTGGCTACACCATCGTTCCTAAAGACCTGAAATTTACTGCTTCCAATGGTAAGGAAATGTCCCTGAATGCTATGTGGAACCGCCGCCAGACTACCAAGTTCAATGGCGTATCCTATATCGTCCAGAAAGGTGCTGCTGCTGCCTTTTCCGTAGAAGGTATGGCACAGTGCAAAGCCAATATCAAATACTATCAGGAAAATGCAAAGATTATTGCAGAAGGACTTGCGAAAAAGAATATACGCTACTTTGGCGGTGTAAATTCCCCATATATCTGGTTTGAATGCCCTAACAATATGGAATCCTGGGACTTCTTTGACTATCTGTTAAAGAATGCACAGGTAGTTGGTACTCCCGGTGCGGGATTTGGCAAGAACGGACATAATTTCTTCCGTCTGACCTCCTTTGGCAATCGTGAAAATACCATCGAAGCCATGAATCGAATCGATCAGTTATTCTAATTCGACTACTACTTTTTATAACAAAACAGTGCAGATTTAGAAAATTATCTAAATTTGCACTGTTTTCTTTATATTTATTCCTGATTTGTAATTATGTTATTGTCAATAGGGAATGTTACTTGCCAGTCGCCTTCAATTGCACCACCATTGCAAGTCCAGAACTCTCCCCATAATTCATAATCCTGTAATTCCTCTGCATTTAATTCAAAAATATATTCTTCATAGCTGTCTTTCTGCACTTCATCCCAGAAAGAAACATCATACACACTCTCTATTGTCTCGCCATCTGCCTTTTTCAGATACACATAACCATGATTATCCGTATTAAGGATATCATCATATCGAAGCTGCACATGCAACATATCATCTACAAAGCCATACCCTGTTAAGGTAACACCTTCTTCCAATAATACGGTCTGATCGGAATTTATGAGATGTATTTCTTTCAAATCCACCATCCCACTTCCACCATATCCTCGTATAGCAGGGGCTTCCACATAATCCGTGATTTGCGGCAGGTTGTGCATATCTATTTCTGAAATCGGCATACTTACCTGCTTTTTTCCACTCAATATATTACTTACAGAAAATGTAATCTTATCTGCGACAGTCAGACTCTCACTCAACTGTTCAATATTGATCAGAAAAGTAGCTGTTCTCGTCTGGGAATCATACTCTACAAATGTGCAATTACCCGTCTGGTCATAGGGCGTATGAATACTATAACTATCGAATAAATCCGCATCTGCCTGAAGACGTTCTCCTACAAGATCCTGCATGGACACCAGTATTTTTACATTTGCTCCTTCAACATCGACAGCCATTACTTTCATTCTGATTCCATTATCTTCGCAGGACACGTTGACTGGCTTTAGCTTCTGCGCAATAGCAGGCGAAATTGCATATAACACCTCATAGGCATACTTATTATCGGCTGCCGCCAAAACCGGAACCGCACTACAAAAACAAATACACAAGCATGCCGCAATGACTCCCCAGCGCTTCCACGAATGTCTTTTCATTACTTTGTAAGAAGCTGCTTCCTCCAAAAAGTCCGGACGAATCTCGGATATACTCTTGTATAAATCCTCTCTAGTCATAGGTCTACCCCCTCTCTGATTAGAAAAACTCGCAATTTTTTTCGTAATTTCATCATTTTCTGAGCCATCTGGTTCTCCCTGTAGCCAAATTCCATGGCTAAATCTTTGACAGAAGCTCCATAATAATATCTTTTTACAAATAAAACACGTTCTTCTTTAGGCAAACTTTCCAACCACTGATTAATCGCCTCTGTGATTAATTGATTCTCATAATTTTTCTCCGTATCAAAGCCGGAAGGAATACATTCTTCCAGCTCATCAAGCATTGCCTCCAATCCCTGATATCTTTTCTTTGCATGGTTCGCCCTATATCTGCTCAGCGAGATATCTCTGACCAGTTTTCCCAGAAAAGCCTTAAACGATATAGGTATTGTTGGTGGAATCTTATTCCACGTTATATGCCAGACATCATTCACGCATTCTTCTGCATCCTCCTGCGCAGATAATATATTTCTTGCAATCTGAAAGCAATATGCTCCGTATTTGTGCTGTGTCTCTTCTATGGCTCGCTCATTGCGCTTGAAATACAACTCTATAATCTTCCTGTCTTCCACGGCTTACCCCCTCATCTGTATTTTGTTCCTCATATATATAGCCGCAAAAAACTCTACGATATTGGAAATAAATTGCAATTTAAGGAAGGAAGTTCTAGGTACGCCGCTAGTCTGGCAGTTCGGTTCTTTTGCCACGTACGTGACGTAAGAGTTTCTAAGAACTGCATCTCAAATGCTTAGAGTACAAGCCGAGCGCAAAACTCGCCCTACGGGCTCAAACAGTTGCGCCTGGCTTGCAAGCATTTGATCTTTGTTCTAAGAAACACTAAACATCACTCCCTAAGCTGCATTCACCGAACTGCTAGACCAGCGGCTGGATACAGAAAATTCTCATATTAAATGACAGGCTTACGCTGTCACAGTCACATTAGCATTTATTGTTTTGGAAATTTGCTCTAGGTAGTACCTATTTCTATAAATGGTGATTCAAAGTCCATGAAACGGTCACATCAATCAGTAGAAGGAAAATGTGTTTGAAACAAAATATTCGAATCTTCCTGTAAGATTACATACGAAGTTGGTAAGGTGCATCATCTGTATACAGCAAATTTTTGACATGGAAACTTTCAGTACCCAGGCGGTGCAGCTTGCCCTCTATATGTAACGTCACAGAGAAACTTGGAATGTTTTGTAAGAAGACCCTCTGCGAGTGTCGGCGCTTAGGTCGCAGGGGCTGTTAAGCCCATGCAACCTTATGCGTCCGTTACATCGAGCAGCGGAGTGGAAACGTGTCTTCGAACGAAATATCCAAGCTTCTCTGCCATACTCTACAATGGGCGAGCTAAACAGCCGTTCCTAGAACTAATTCATTAAACTGCAATTTCTAATACAGTGAAGCTGTATGCCGGTAAGTTAAGTTCTGACTGATAATTTACTTTTGTCACTTTAGGACTAACCTTGTCAGGTTCTTCAATAGAGTTGACATCTAAAGGCTGCGCCTGCATTATGATTTGTTTTACCAAAGTATTTTGATTGATATTCCATTCATCATCCAACTGAAGTTCTATCCGTTGTTCCTTATCAGATGCATTAACCAATTTCACATACAGATGCCCCTGCTCATCGGCAGAAACAATATGATATACACCAGACTCTTCACCGCCTGCCAACTCACTGTTAACTGTGTACTTCCCCGTATAATCACTATACAACTGCTGGACATAATAATTCGGTGTTGCATAACTTGTCCGATCATCGAACCAGATCAGATCCGGTGCCCACTGTTCATAGCCAATTCTTGCAAAAAGAGGCGCATAAGAAGCCAGATACACTACATCCGCATTACGCTCTACTCCTGTAAGAAAAGCAGCCTCCGACAATGCACAGCGCCAGTTATTACGCTTCGTTGACTCTTTTACCTCTTTATCATGTGCTGCATATTCTCCTGAAAAGACCTTAACATCTCTGGAATAATCGTCATAAAAGTGAGTATTGGCTAAAAACCACTCCGGTTCCATATAATAATGCTCATCTACTGCATATGTATAATTTGAATTATTCTTTGCCTTGGCATGATAATTCTCCCAGGCAGCTTCATAAGTTGGTGTATGAACAGTTGGTCCGGCTGAACTGATCAACTTAATTTCAGGGTATTTGGCATGAATGGCTTTTTCAAAATCATCATATCTTTCAAAAAAATCTACTCTCTCCGTCTGCCACTGCTCATTACCAATGCCTACATACTCTAATCCAAAGGATTCTGGATGTCCCATCTGTGCACGAATCCTGCCCCATTCTGAATCGGATGCTCCATTAGCAAATTCGATAAGATCCAATACATCCTGAATAAACTCCTGATATGCAGGATCTATTCTCTCAACTAACTGTGTAGACTGATATTGGCAGGCAAGACCTACATTGGCAACTGGCAGAGGCTTCGCACCTAAATATTCACACAATACGAAATACTCATAATAGCCAAGTCCTAAAGTCTGATTATAATGACTGAATTTTGACGTGAAATGATTCTCTTCACAGTTTTCATGAACTGCCCAGCGATTCCAGTTTGCCTTTCTCTGAGTGATATCTCCCACTGAAAGTTTCCATTGGTAACGGTTAGTCAATTCATTTCCTTCAACAACACATCCCCCTGGGAAACGCATAAACTTAGGGTGCATATCTTTTAATTTTTCTGCAAGATCTTTTCTAAATAATCCACAAACTGCATCCTCTGGAAAAAGGGAAATACAGTCAAAATCCGCCTTTGCCTGTTCTTCAAATAAAATAGCAAATAATGCATATCGTATTGTCTCATTTACAGTAAATGAAACAGTATATTTATGCCAGTCATTGTTACTTATTAATACATTTGTCAAAATATGCTTTTTACCGGTTACCCTCTCTAATGCTGCAACCTGTACTTTAAAATTCTGCTCCGATCTTGCATAGAAGCTTAACCGATATGAATGTCCCTCTTCCAGAAAAATTCCTTCATATGCCTGATTCGTAAATCCACTTCCTACATGAGCCTGTACATGCATATAGTGTGGGTTTACATTATTTAATGGATTAATCTTCTGAATCTGCAATTCTGCTTGTTCCTTGGGATACGCTGACCATCCATATAATCCATCAAAAATCTGGTGATACGCATCCTTATCCCCCCGCGCATCCAGAAATTCAAAAGATCTGTTCTCCAGCATTTCCGCATACAAGCCACCATCAGCACCATAATTGATATCTTCAAAGAAAATACCAATCAAATCATCCTGAATCGTAACTCCCTTATTATGTGTAATTTTAAGCTCCATACCATTCTCCTTTTATTACCTTAAACTTAATAAAGAAATTTCTATGTCTATAAAATTCTTTTACTACTTATGAATATCAATTAATAACTTACATCTTACACTTGACAAATTGTATATGGAAAAACAACCGCCAAAATATGGCGGTTGCTGCAAGACTCTATTTTATTACAAATATTCATAATGGTCGGACAACGCTTACACTAGAACTGTATAAAATAAATCTTCCCTCTTACTATGCAAGTGTAACGTTAGCTGCTCTTAACTTCTTGCTGTTCTTAGGATCCTGCTCAATGTCAAAAGTAACCTTCTGACCTTCTTCAAGTGTCTTATATCCGTCAGAAACAATTGCAGAAAAATGTACGAATACATCTTCTCCTGTGCTTTCATTTGTAATGAAGCCATATCCCTTCTGAGCGTTAAACCACTTTACTGTACCCTTATTCATCTCAAGTACCTCCATTATAATATTTGTATACATTCTAAACTACTGCCGATAACCTTTTCTTATTGAAAAAGCCAACCTGTTCTGCAATTCAAAAGGAATGATTTGCAGAACAAGTCGGCTCATAGTTCAAATTGAATACAAAAGCAGTGTACCATTTCCATAACTTAAAGTCAACAATTTTATGTAAAAAAAGGAAACACCACTATGTGCTTCCTTTTTGCTAAATAGCGAGAGGGGGATTCGAACCCTCGACACTGCGGGTATGAACCGCATGCTCTAGCCAACTGAGCTATCTCGCCATATTAATTGTGTTCCCTCAAAACCGAATAAGAAAAATTATCTTCATCCTTTTGTATCTCTTTCCTGTGCCTTCCCGGATAAGCCCTCGACCTATTAGTGACATTCAGCTCAGTGCATCTCTGCACTTACACCCATGCCCTATCTACCTCATAGTCTCTAAGGGGTCTTACATTCTCTAAGAATGGGATATCTCATCCTGAGGGGGGCTTCACGCTTAGATGCCTTCAGCGTT